>Ga0207663_10000008_pt1 | contig 205803 bp, 151 predicted proteins | sample LARL53metaG_FD_184346 | JGI IMG/M metagenome (GOLD analysis project Ga0207663, IMG submission 184346) | Corn, switchgrass and miscanthus rhizosphere microbial communities from Kellogg Biological Station, Michigan, USA - LAR L5-3 metaG... | ecosystem: Host-associated > Plants > Roots >...
AAGCTTCGAGTTGATAGTGGGTCGTCATCGCTCCGATGTGAATCGTATCGCCGTCCTCGCGAATGTAGGAGAGATCCTTGATCCGCCCGATATCGATCAGGATCTGGGGCGTTGCCAATCGCAACTTCATCGCGGGTATTAGGCTGTGGCCGCCCGCCAGAATCTTGGCTTCATCGGCATTTTGCGCCAGCAGCGAAACCGCTTCAGCGAGCGTCGCGGGTGTAACGTAATCGAATTGTGTTGGAATCATGTGCGCTCTCCTTCGTAAGCCCACTCATGAATAAGACCTTACGTACTCTTCATGGCTGCCAATCCAAACCATGTCACGGTGTCGTGATCCAAAATACCGAGTGCACGGTATCCTCGAGTTATCCTGACTGACCAGACGTTTTCCTCACGATCGATACACTTGAAATGCAGAGATGGATGAAAAGGATTCTCCGCCCACAATTTATAAGCCTTTCGCGCGCTTTGCTTAACGCCATCATCGAGAGATCTGTAAGCGTTCCAGAACGATGGAAGTGTACCGGAGTTCATAGCCGGTCGTAGTCCATTGGCTCCGTCTTACCGCTTGCGATTTCCTCTTTTGCACGTTGTGCGGCTTCCACCAATCGTGATTGAGTCTTCTCGAACGCTTCACTCCAATTGAGTTCATCGCTCAACATTTCAATGTATTCGCGCAGATGCTCTACCACACGATCTTGCTCGCTGTCGGGCAAAGACTCGAGCATCTTTGTGAGTGTCTCGACAGATGCTGACGACATTTAAACTCCTAACGGCTTCGCCGTCCTCACGCTTGCGCGCTTATGATCTTCCAAACGGCTTCAGGCCTAACCGGCATATCCAGGTGACGAATCCCGAACGGCGACAACGCATCAACGATAGCATTCACGATTGCAGGCGTTGCCCCAATCGTGCCCGCCTCACCCACGCCTTTCACGCCGAGCGGGTTCACGGGAGATGGTGTTTCGGTTCTCTCCAGCTCGAGCGTTGGAATCATCGCAGCTTTCGGAACTGCATAGTCCATCAACGTTCCGGTCACAAGCTGACCCTGTTCGTCGTAAACGATTTCTTCGTACATTGCCTGCCCAAGTGCCTGGACAATCCCGCCGTGCACCTGCCCGTCGACAAGCATGGGATTGATCACCTTTCCGCAGTCGTCCACTGCAACGTACTTCAAAAACTTGATCTCGCCTGTTTCGCGATCCACTTCGACGACCGCGATGTGAGTGCCGAACGGGAAGGTGAAGTTCGTCGGCTCGAAGAAGTACGTGGCCGAGAGTCCGGGTTCCGAACCGGGCGGAATTTCGCGAGCGATATGCGCTGCCAACGCGACATCCTGGATGGTTACATGCTTGCCATCCGAATCGGGTTCTGGAAGGGCGCCGGCCGGAGCTTGTCCGACGGGTATATCAGCCGCCGGCGTCTCTGACACAGAAGCGGCTCTGGCAGCCTGTTTCGAGAACCGGCCTTCTTTGAACAAGACGTTCGAAGCATCTGCTTGCAGCATGTGCGCAGCGATCTTAGAAGCCTTCTCCTTCAGCTTTTCAATCGCCATGAACACGGCAGTCCCCCCGACTGCGGTCGCGCGGCTTCCGAACGTGCCAATCCCATATTGAACAATCGAGGTGTCGCCGTGAATGACTGTCACATCATTCAAATCCACCCCAAGCTCATCGGCGGCGAGCTGGGCGAATGAAGTTTCTTGTCCCTGACCGTGTGGCGATGCGCCGGTGAGGATGGTGACTTTTCCTGTCGGCTCAATGCGGACAGTTGCGCTCTCCCATCCGCCGGCGGGCATCGCCTGCGAAGGACCCAGCGCGCAAATCTCAACATAGGTGGAAACGCCGATGCCGATCAACCTGCCCTGTTCCCGCGCACGCTTCTGCTCCTCGCGCAGGTTTTGGTAGTCAGCCATTTCGAGCGCTTTCTTCAAAGCAGCTTCATAGTCGCCGCTGTCATAAAACAACCCCGTTGCCGTCTTGAATGGAAACTCATCCGGTCCGGGAAAGTTCTTACGTCTCACATCAACCGTGTCCACTCCAAGCTCAGCGGCCACCAGGTCAACCGCGCGCTCGACCACGTAGGTCGCTTCCGGGCGGCCGGCCCCTCGATAAGCGTCGGTCGCCATTTTGTTGGTGAACACTCCGGTAACGTTGATTTGAATCGCGGGAATTTTGTACGAGCCTGACAACATCAAACCAGTCAGTGTCGGAATCGCAGGCGTCAGTAGTTGATGATAAGCTCCAAGGTCGGCGAACACATCATACTTCAGGCCGGTGATGGTGCCATCGTTGTTGCAACCAATCTCAACGTAGCCAACCTGCCCGCGCCCGTGAATCGTCGCCTGAATATTCTCGCGTCGAGTTTCAATCCACTTAACCGGTTGTCCGAGCTGCATTGAAATCCACCCGAGCAGCGCTTCCTCGGCGTAAACATTGAGCTTCGAACCGAACCCGCCTCCGACTTCGGGAGTGATAACTCGCAATTTGTTCTCAGGCATTCCAATCATGAGTGCGAGCTGCGTTCTCAGCAGGTGCGGAATCTGAGTCGAAGACCAGACCGTCAGCTCCTGCTCGCCCGGGAAGTAGCGGGCCAACACGCCGCGCGGCTCCATCGCGATCGGAGCGAGCCGTTGATGAACGATTCGCTGTTTGATCACATGATCGGATGACTTTAGAGCAGCATCGATGTCGCCTTCCCCTGCGGTGAGCTTATAAGCAATGTTGTCGCCGTATTCTTCGTAGACCAGCGGGCCCCCTTTTGCCGCCTCTTCGACGTCGACAACCACCGGCAGTTCTTCGTAATCGACCATAATCAAATCGATCGCGTCGCGAGCTGAATACTTGTCGGTAGCAACAACAACAGCAACAGGTTGTCCAACAAAGACGACGTGATCGGTCGCGAGCACTCTGTAATCCGGAATCTTCAAGCCCGGCAGCGCGGCTGCGCAAGGCACCGGGCCAACCTTTGCGGCAACATCTTTGCCGGTGTAAACCGCTACGACGCCGGGCGCGTGCGAAGCTTCACTGGTGTCGATGCTGTTGATGCGCGCATGAGCATACATCGATCGCAGGAACGATACGTGAAGCGTGTCCGGCAGCCTGACATCGTCAACGTAGTGACCCAGTCCCTGGATCAATCGCGGATCTTCGGTGCGTTTGATTCGCTGTCCGACGTACTTTGCCATAACTTCCTCCAGGACTGAGGACTGAGTTTTGAGGACTGGGTATACCGCAGTCGCGACTCGTACTCAGTCCTCAGCACTCAGTCCTCATCATCGCTTGCTAATCTCCCGTTGCTGCCTGGTCCTTCATCTTTTGTGCGGCGTATTGAACTGCCTCAACGATGTGCTGATAGCCGGTGCAGCGGCACAAGTTCCCTTCCAGCCCGTGACGAATCTCATCCGCAGTCGGATCGGGATTGCGATCGAGCACTTGCGCGGCAGCCATGATCATTCCTGGCGTGCAGTAGCCGCACTGCAAGCCGTGCTTCTCCCAGAAACCCTCCTGCACCGGATGCAGATCGCCGCTCACAGCCATGCCTTCGATCGTGGTCACCTTCGCGCCGTCAGCTTGAACAGCAAACATCGTACATGATTTGACAGATTGGTCGTCGAGAATAATTGTGCAAGCGCCACAGATCGACGTCTCACAGCCGATGTGAGTGCCGGTCAATCCGAGTACGTCTCGGATGTAGTGAACCAGTAACAAGCGCGGCTCGACTTCGCTGCGATGTGAGATGCCGTTAACGTTGAGGGTTATTTGCTTTTTCATGAAGCACCTCGCTCGATTGAATCTGTGCTTGGAATGGATTTCTTGACGTTGATTCGCAAAGCACCGGCTCGGTTTTTATACAACTGAATCGACCGGCTTACAAGGCGAATCGGTCGTCGGGGCAGATTGTCCAAGGTTTGTCCAATGTAGTTGACTGACATCAGAGAACGTGATACAAGTCGCAGCCGGTTAGTGAACGACGGTTGTCTGCCCCATCGACCGCGATATCCGCTTCTTGAATTTCGAGGTCGAACGAAGATACCAAATGAGTGATGGCCGAGAGCGGCTGCAGTTATCCGCTGATCGCTATACATAGAGATCTGCTTGGTTATTCTACTCGAGACGCGAACATCGGGTCGCAATCCAGGCTTCTCGGGCGCCGGGCCGATTCACCAACTTGGAATTCGGGAAAAAATAGGTTTAGCGGGATGTTATCGATATGCATTAGCTTAGCGTTGTTTTGTCCGCGCGCGGTATTGACTCAAGACCCGCTGGTTTCGCGAGTTTCCTCGGCTCGTGAAATGATTAAGCAACAGAAATACAACGATGCCATCAACCTCCTGGAGCAAGTACTCGAGCAACACCCGGAAAGCGCTGAGGCGTTGTCATTGTTGGCTGCTTCACTTATGTACAGCACGCGCGATTTCGCAAAATCGCTGACACGTTTTAAAGATGCTTTGAAAGCGGGCGGCTATGCAGTTTTTTGGGTTAGTCACTCTCATGAAAAGCTGGGCACGTCCGAACTGGCGGACTACTGCCGAGGATGGCTATACCTTCGCGCGAATGAAATCGAGTTCGCTCCTGAGAACAGCGATCATGGGTTTCGACTGCCTTATTCACAGGTGCTGGAAGTCGCTCAAAACAGACTCTCCAAGCGGATGTTTCATATAAAGGACTCAAACAAGACGTACAATTTCCGGCCGCGCAGCGGCGAAGAGTCGGAGGTCATGCTTGTCGTCGCGCTCTACAAAAGGCGTTCAAAGTAGCGGCGCGCGGCACGCTCTAACAACCGTAAAAGGAGGTCGCAGATGAACAGGAAGAAGAGTGTCGCCTCTATCGCATTGGTGCTGATTGCGTTGTTCCTGCATTCTACCGCCATCACACCGCTAGCTGGTATACGAACCGCAACACAAGAGTCACAAGAGGAGAAGAAGCTTCGCGAAAGACAAGAGAAGCTGTCCAAGAAAGAGGACGAACGAAAGGAAAAGGAGGGAAGGGTCCGCTCGAAGGAAGAAAAGAAATACAACACCCTGCTTGACTTTGCTCAGGACCACTACGCGGGTGAAGTCGATTTCCGCGAGCAAGTAGATAAGGCATACCGAGACTTGCAGTCGCAGCACGCGCTGCAGGCTTATCAGATCAACGTAAGTCGAACCACCGAACTGGTTCAGCCGGAAACCGAAGACCAAGCCCTGAAGATCAGACGCGTGCTGTATGACAACCCGTGGGTGCAGGACTACGTCAACCGCGTCGGTCAACGATTGGTGCCTGACGACTCGGAAAAACTTTACGCGTTTAAGGTAACGTATCATCCTATTCCTTACGCATATACGTTATCCACCGGAACCGTTTTGATTTCGACTGGTATGATCTCGTTGCTCGACAATGAAGCGCAGCTTGCTTATGTGCTGGCACACGAGCTGGCCCACGTCTATAAGGATCACTGGAAGGTAAAGATAATGATGCCGCTCGCAGAGGAGGAGTACAACAAGCGCCAGGAGAAGAAGAGGGCGATGTGGGCCGGCATATTCGCGGCTGCCGGCGCCGCGATGGGCGGGGCGATCAAGGGCGGAACGGGTGCGCTAATTGGAGTCGAATCCGGGCTACTCGCGGGCTACGTCATCGGGACGGTCTTCAATCGCAAAATCGGCATCGACTGGGAAGATGCCCAAGAGAATGAAGCAGACGACTTCGCCCTGAAGACGGTGATCGACAAGTCTTACGACGCCAAGGAAGCTCCCAAGCTGCTGGCGGCGATGGAAGATGTCGCCCGATTCGACGAGCGAGTACAACTCGGCTTCCTGGGATTGCGCAGCAGACTTAAGGAACGGCGAGAATACTCCGAACGAATTCTGTCAGGACCGCTCCAAGGGAAGTATCAGGAACTGCTTAAGTAGGGCAAGATCCTGGGCACGACTGCTGACTTCAACCTTGTAATGGCCGAACTCAAGCGCGACAACGGAATTGAGGCATATCGCTTCGATATGTTCGAGATGGCGCGGCGTAATTTAAAACAAGCGGTGTCGCTTCGAACCGATGACGCTCGAGCGGCATTCTACTATGGGCGCGTATTGAAACTCGTCGGCCGAACCAAAGAGGACAAAGACACCGCACAGCAATACCTGTTGTCCGCGATAAGACTCGATACGCGCAAGTCGATTCCTGAAGTCCAGCTACAGCGCGCGCTGTTGTTGATGGACAGCAAAGAGCCATCTGCGCAGACCGAAGCCGGCGAAGCGCTCAAGGAATACATCGTCGTCTTCCAAAACCGCAGAGTGGACGACCTCCGGCAGGACAACACGCTGCCACCAAATGTCGATACGCTCTATGACTACTTGAGGCTACTGGGCGACAAGTCCTGGCGGGCGCCGACTCCTGAACTCGTGCGGATCTCAGCAACGGGTCGTGCTGTGGAGGCGCCAGACTCGGGCTCCGACCGTCAGCGTACGGTTCGCAAGAATCCGTAACTCACGGGCCGGTCTTACGCTCTGAACAATTCGCCCGAGGGCCCCGCAAGCCGCGCCCTCGGGCGTCGTCTTGCCAACCCTTTGGGGCTTTATCGAGCACCTCGAAACAAAGAAATTCAATCGTGAGACCCACGAACGGAATCAGCAGAATACGTTTCCTTGCCGTCATTCTCTTGGTATTGGTCATGACCTTGGCGCCCGGGACGGCAAAACCCCAATCGAATCCAGAGTCCGCGATATTCTTGCTTGAAATTCCTGGGTTCGGAATAGCGCCTACCGACCGCGCCGAGCTGGCGATCCCCTCCAACAACGTTGCCGAAATATTGATCCACATCATGCGGCCGGCGTCCGACAACATCGACTACGGACAGATATATCCTTATATAAACGGCGAGGCTGCCGCGACGGTAGCGGAGTTCACAGCCAACGAACGTGGCAAGCTCATAAGGGTGCCCTTGAGATATCGCCCGGATATTAGGCTCGTCTCTGGGCGAAACACGATAGAGATTCGAGCCCAGAATCGAAGAGGCAGAGTTTTCTATTCCAGCTTCGTCCTCCGAACGGTGACCGAGAACCGCAATCAGGAACTTGCATATAGCGTGACAACGGGTAACAACGCGAGCCAAGCTGTGCCGCCCGAATTGGTTCTGCTCGAACCCGAGCGCGCTGTCGAACTGCGCGGCCCGCTGCCTGCAAGGCTTCGGGTTGCCGGAATCGCCACAGCCGCGAACAGCGTCGCACAAGTTACAATCAACAGCCAGACAGTCCCGTTGAAGCGCGGCAACCAGGTTACAATGCGCAACCTGGGTATCGCGTACGAGGAAAACCGGGCGGCCTTTGATGTGTTCTACATGCTGGCTCCCGGCACAGCCGAACTGGTTGTCGAAGCAATCGACGCCACCGGCAATAAAACCCGCCTTACGGTCCCGGTAAGAACAACTGAGCCTTCCTCCGCAATACAGTTTCATGGAAAAAAGTATGCCCTGATCGTCGGAATATCCCGCTTCCGAAGCCGTGACGAAAGGCTGCCCAACCTTGAATTCGCCGACATCGACGCGCAATCCATTTATCAGTTCTTGCAATCGCCATCCGGAGGTCGCTTCACGCCCGACAACCTCCTTCTGCTAACAAACGAACAGGCTACGATTTCTCGGATCAGGGAGGCGTTGACTAGCTTCGTTATCAAACCAGGCCCTGATGACTTATTGCTCATATTCCTCGCGAGTCACGGGAGTCCCGATCCGTTCGCCCAACAGAACCTTTACTTCCTTGCTCACGATACTGAAATTGGCAAAATGGCGGAAACCGCCCTCGCAATGAAAGACTTTCAGTCACTGATTCAGCAGAATGTGCGGGCGAAACGTTTGATCCTGCTGATAGACACTTGCCATAGTGCCGGCCTCACCGAATCGCCTCGAGACATTGCGCGCGGCCTCGGCAATAATCTCGTGAATCTGTACGCCGAGCGCTTCTTGTATGCGGAAGAAGGACGTGCCGTGATTACCTCCAGCGACGTGAACGAAACCGCCGCGGAGGGATCCAGATGGGGTGGCGGGCACGGGGTGTTCACTTACTGGTTGCTAGAGGGACTCCGAGGGCAAGCGGACGCTAACGGCGATCAACTTGTAACTGTGGGGGAATTGTTTCGATTCGTTCGACAGCGCGTCCGGCTCGATACACAGTTTCGCCAGAATCCGCGGATACTTGCGACCACCAATGAGAATCTCGCGCTCGCCACTGCATCCGCTAAAGGTTCGCGCTGACGCGCCGAATGAGGCGCTCAAGAAGCTTACCTTCACTGGCCCCCATTGACTCTTCGTCAAGCGCTCTTCTCTTCGTCCATGGAACCGCATCGCCCATCGCCACTCTGGCGACGGCTCTACACAAGTCTCAATGGCTATCGAAATGAAGATGGCGGCGGACACGTTCAATTAGAAAGTAGCGAAATGCTCTTGCGTAATCGCGATCTATCTGCCTTCTCAGCGCGTCGATTGATTCGAACTTCATTTCACCGCGTAAGCGATGGAGAAACCGCACTCTAATTTTTTCGCCATACAGCTCGCGGTCGAAATCCATCACGTGAGTCTCGACCGTCACCTCGGGCTCGTGCACGACCGTCGGCCGGTGACCGATATTCGTGATTGACCGAAGCCACTCCCCCCCGACTTGCGTGATAGTAATATATACTCCATCTGCCGGAAGCATCGTGTTCTGAGGCCTCAAATTGGCGGTGGCGTAATTGAGCTGCGCTTTGCCGATCTTGCGGCCTTCAATCACGCGGCCCTCCACGCCATACGGCCGGCCTAGCATTCGTCTCGCAAGGTTTATTCGTCCTGCGCCGAGCAGCCTGCGCACAAACGTGGAGCTTACTCGCTTGCCGTGGATCAACACTTCGCAAACTTCCTCGGCCACGCGACTCAGGCGGTTCGCAACATTGCTCAACAGCTCGAATCGGCCTTCGCGATTGTGCCCGAACGCGAACCCGTGGCCGAGGTAGACCTCGCGAGCATCGAGTTGACCGAAGATGTACTCGAGCAGAAAATCCTCCGCGCTGACCCGTGAGAGCTGTGGCGTAAAATCAAGCACGACTACCTGGTCGATTCCCATCTTCTCGATGCCCTCCATTTTTTGCTCAAAGGTTTGAAGCAGAGGCGGAGCGGTATCGGGATGGAGAACTGCTCGCGGATGCGGGTCAAATGTTACGACAGTCGCCGGAAGGTCTAGTGAGCGAGCTCGTTCAACGACCTTACGCATGATCAGTTGATGAGCGAGATGGAGGCCATCAAAGACGCCAAACGTCAGGACTGTAGGAGTCTGAATTTCGCTACTTTTTATGTCGCTAACGATTCTCATCCAAGCGATGTACTGAGGCCAAAAGTAATAGTTATCGCTTTCTCGAGAGAGCGACGAACTGCATTCGAAGATCAGCCAACATCCCTTCGAATAGACTGTCTTCTTCGGCAGTAAGATTGCCACGAGTCTTTGTTTGTAGTATTCCGAGGATGTCTAGCAGGTGACGGGCCGAGTCCAAATCGACGGCCGGAGATCCTTCGCCCGGCGCTTGAATCAATCCCATATGCATCGCCGCTTCGATGCCGAGCATGTTTACCAATCCGAGAAACGACGCTTCGGGCATTTGCGAAGACTGAGGGCCGCGAGCCTGATTGTAAGCGCGTTCGGCACGTCCGGCCGAATCCTGTTCGGGCGCCGCGGCTTGCGCAGCCGGGTTCGGCGAAGATGGATTCGCATCAATCGGGCTGGGTGAAGTCGATTGCGTTTGTTGCGTTGATTCAAAGGGAATCGAGTCGACACTATGAGGCTGTGGCTCACTTACTGGAGGGTTGATGTCCACGGCGGCTGACGCAGCCGCACGCTCATCGGTTGCAGCCTGCTCATGATTCTCCGCTTCATCACGCGGGCTTCCGTCTGCCTTGAATTTTCTTCGATCAGTTACTTTAAAACCGGTGTCCTCGCGTTCGGTCATTATCTTTCACCAGGAATTTATTCTTTGTTGAGATGATCAATGCTAACACTGGAGTGCTGAAGTGCGAAGGGCGGGTGAGAGGATAGAGGATAGAGGATAGAGGATAGAGGATCGAGGATCGATGTTCGAGGATGGAGCCTCAATCCTCTATCATCAATTCTCTATCCTCAATTCTCGATCCTCAATTCTCGATCCTCGATCCTCGATCCTCGCTCTTTGCTCTTTAACCGGTCATCTTGTAGATTGCGAGACATGACTGATGCACCCGCGAAATTCGCCGGTGAAAGCTTCGGCGCGCTCGTCGAGTTGATCTCACGATTGCGCGCGCCCGGCGGTTGCCCATGGGATCGCGAGCAGACTCATGAGAGTCTCAAACCGATGATGCTCGAAGAGGCTTACGAAGCAGTCGAGGCGATTGACGAAGGCGACGACGAAGAGCTTCAGGGCGAGCTTGGCGATTTGCTGCTTCAAATTGTTTTTCATAGTCAAATCGCCACCGAAGAAAATCGTTTCAACGTCGGTGAAGTTATCCAGCGCATCTCGTCAAAGATGATTCGCCGCCACCCGCACGTCTTTGGCGAAGACAAGGCGCAGAACGCAGACGAGGTCCTGCGCAATTGGGAGGCGATCAAAGAGGCCGAGCTCGAAGCGAAGGGCAAACGTACCGAGGGCGCTTCGATGCTCGACAGCGTTTCCGCCAAGCTGCCCGCTGTTATGGAAGCCTTTCAGATGACGACCAAGGTCTCGCGCGTGGACTTCGACTGGCCCGATGTTCCTTCCGTGCTTGAAAAACTGGATGAAGAAGTCGAAGAACTGAAACAGGCGATCGAAAGCTCACAACAGAATCACAGGGAAATTGCGGGCGAGGTGGGTGACTTGCTGTTCGTAGCGGTAAATGTTGCGCGACTGCTTGGCGTCGATCCCGAAAGCGCGTTGAAGTCTTCCAACAGAAAATTTCGCCGCCGCTTTCGCTACATCGAAGAGCGACTTCGCGAGCAGGGTCGAAAACCATCCGATTCTGATCACATCGAAATGGACGCGCTTTGGGACGAAGCGAAGCTAAAAGAAAAACAGACCATTGCACAGAAGAGCGACTAACATTCGCGATTTTGGCACGGCCTCGCGATTCAGTCGACGCGACCATTGCTTCTCAATCTCGTATGCGATATAAAGCGTGCTCCCGCTGGACAATCGAATAAACGGAGATGGACTTCTGGTGCCGACGTTGAAGGAACTGTTCGACCTCTCAGGCAAGGTTGCTCTGGTGACGGGTGGATCGCGTGGACTTGGCAAGGAAATGGCCGAAGGCCTCGCCGAAGCCGGAGCCTCGCTGATGGTGCTCGCCCGTCGCGAGCAATGGCTCACTCCCACCGTCGAAGAATTTCGCGCGCGAGGCTTTCGATGCGAAGGCATGTTGTGCGACGTCGCAGACGTCGACAACGTTCAATCCGTTGTCGATCGAACCATTGAAGTCTACGGGCAGATCGACATCCTCATGAATAACGCGGGAGTCACCTGGGGCCAGCCCATCGAAGAGCATTCACTCGAAAAGTGGAACATGGTGCTGCAAATCAATCTGACCGGCGCGTTTTTGTTTTCTCAACGCGCGGGTCGAGAGATGCTCAAACGCCGCAACGGTAACATCATCAATGTAGCTTCGATTGCCGGGCTGAAAGGCTCGATGGAAAACGGCCAGCATATCGTCGGCTACGTCGCGGCAAAGGGAGGACTGATCGCGATGACCCGCGAGTTCGCGGCGAAGTGGGCAAGGCGCGGCGTTCGGGTCAACGCCATCGCTCCGGGTTTCTTCCCTTCAAGAATGACTGAAAGAATTTTGGACGCGGCGAAGGTGCAGGTTGAAGCAAACGTGCCAATGGGTCGTGTTGGCAATGAAGGTGAGTTGAAAGGCGTCGCTGTATTTTTGGCCTCGCCGGCGTCGGGCTACATCACGGGTCACACGCTCGTTGTAGATGGCGGCGGCACGATCGCTTGAACGAATTTTTTTGAGCCTCAGGTCTCTTAGAAGTACAAATCAAAAAGCGGAGGTGGGTAATGCAGATATTGCAACTGCTAATTAGTCTGGGCGCGTTCGTATGTTTCATCATCGTGCTCATCAAACAGTTTCAGGTCGGAGGAGTCGTCCACGGGATTATCGGGATCATCACGTGCGGCATTTGGACTTTCATTTGGGGATGGATCAACTCGGGCAAAGCGGGCATTAAGAACATAATGCTCATTTGGACGGCGCTGATCGTCGTCTCAATAATCCTCGCAATCGCCTTCGGCGGATTCAACTACAGTTTCCACGCGGGCACCCCATAAAGGATTCGTGAAAAGAAGACGACTCGTAACCAGAAGACTCTCGACTTTGCTGGCGGCATTTGTCTTGGTCGCGCTGGCCGCGCTAACGGCCGGCGCGCAGAGCGTGCTGATGGGTGGCGTGGGTAAGTCAGACATCACGCCTCCCATCGGCACTCCGCTGGCGGGCTACGGTGCGCGGCACGCGCAACCTTCAACCGGAGTTCACGACCCGACCGAAGCTCGCGCGTTGATCATCGACAACGGATTCGAAAAGATTGCGCTCGTCAGCGTCGATCATCTCGGGTTCGATCACGGCATGGTGGAACGCATTCGAGCGGTCGCTTCTCAAGCTACTCACATTCTTCCGGATCACATCTTCGTGATGTCTTCGCACACGCATTCGGGCGGCGGCGCTTACATGGAAATGCTGCCGTTGCTTGCGAATGTTCTTGCGGGCAAATTCGATCCAAAAATCCGCGCCTTCTACGAAGATCGCGCCGCCGAAGCGATCATTGCTGCCAACAAAAATATGAAGCGAGTGCGCATCGCGATCGGCGCCGGCGAGGCTCAAGGCATATCGCGCTTCAGATCGACGTGGCCGCCAAATGGTCCGGTCGATCCCGAGGTCGGCGTGATTCGCATTGACTCGGTCGAGACGGGCAAGCCCCTTGCGGTGCTCATGAATTTTGCAGCGCATCCAACTGTTCTTGGCTCGGAGAACATGACCTTCTCCGCCGACTTCGTCGGTTACGCCAGAAATGCGCTCGAGAAGATGTTAGGCGGAAATGTAATGGCGATTTTTGCGAACGGCGCGCAGGGCACGATCGCTCCACGCGCATTTCAAGGCGACGACGGCTGGCAACGCGCTGAAAACGTCGGCACGATCCTCGCCGCTGAAGCATTGAAAGTAGTGGCGATGATCAAACCGCGAGACTCCCTCGATATCAAACTCGCTCGCACGCCGCTCACTCTCAAGATTGTTCCGACATCGGTGTTTCCGCCCACAATGAGTTATCCGGCGTCTTACGAAACTGAAATCAATGCCATCTCATTCGACAACAGGTTTGCATTCGTGGCTATTCCCGGTGAGCTCGGAAGCATTTTGAATTTTCAGGTCAAGGATCGCGGCAAACTGCTCGGCTTCGAGAAGACTTTCATATTGGGCCTCACCAATGATGCGCTCGGGTATATCATCACCGAGGACGAATATCGCCATAAGACTTACGAGTCGACGATCTCACTCTTCGGTTCGGCGTTTGGAAGCTTCATCGCCAATGAATCGTTCCAGCTACTTGAAAGGCTCCGGCCGATCGAGAAAAAAACTCCCTAGGTTGATCGACGGTTGCTTCTTTTTCCATCGCAGATTTTCAGACCAACACAATTACTAAAGAGTCAAATTCAACAAGCTCTCCCTTTGTTCAACGAAACTTTTCAAGCGGCCACCGGCGGCATGGTGTCGCTCGAATCATCAACCTTGTGTTCGCGGCCTTCTCGCCGCGCGCTCAACTGGAAAGAACAGGAGAAACAAAATGAGAAGAGCTTTGATTTTGTTGGTGCTGTTAATTGCGATTGCGATCGCAGCTTTCGCGCCTGGTCAGGCGCAAACAGGGGGTGGCAAGCGTAATCCATGCGTAGCTCAATGCCGCGAGGCCTTGAGAGATGCACACGAGCGATGCCGAAACCTTCCTCCTCAAGAACGGCAGGAGTGTCAGCGCGCAGCGAAAGAACGTTTCCACGATTGCGTTCAACACTGCCGTTGAAAATTGGTAGAGGCCACGTGAGCGCGTTGACTCGAAACCCGCATCAACAGGAGGCGCCGGCCCCTGTTGTTGCGAATTCAGCGCGCTCCTCTTCTTTCCCCATTTGAACCCTTCTCGAAGTATTTCTATCTCGGCGTAGCCGCGCATCTACGGCTCTCCTTCAATTGAACTTTCAAACCACGTCGCTCGTAACCTACTGCGACATCGCAACCGAAGGAGACCAACAACCATGTTTTCTTTAATTGGAGTGGCAGCCATCATTCTGGACATATTCGCGCTGACTGACGTGATGAAGTCCAATCGCGACACGACCAGTAAGATCCTGCTCATGGCGCTGATCCTGCTGTTTCCAATAATCGCCGCGGGCTTGTACTTGTTGGTTTTTCGCGACAAGGGCTTCTAGCTGTGAGACCGTGTCCGTTGGTTTCTTTCTAGATGACGCAGGTCGATAGATCCAGCGGCCGCATCATTCATCCCCGCACTTTACTAAGATCTGAACCGGCCAGGCTACTTCAGCTATCTGTGCATCCCAACCTTTATTTGACTGACTCCAACTTTCGTGCTACTTTATGCGTCATAGTTGCATAATATGCGCATAACAAAAAAACAATTGCATAAACCTGCTCATGAAGCACGGGGCCAGACTATCCTCGAGCTCATAGCCGCAAAGCCGATCGCGACCCAGGAGGAGTTAGCCATTCAGCTCGCAAAGCACGGGTTCAAGGCAACCCAGTCGAGCGTGTCGCGAGATGTGATGAGGCTTGGGCTCGCCAAGCTTGACGGTTACTACGCGGCTCCTGAAGACGCTGTGAAAATCGGCGGGCCGATAACCGCAATCGACACGGCCGGTGACAACATCATCGTAGTGAAGACCGAGGTCGGGCTCGCGCAGCCGGCCGCACTCACCATTGACCGGGCAAGTATCAACGAGATTGTTGGAACCGTGGCGGGCGACGATACGATTCTGGTCGCAGTCAAGAATGCCGCAGCTCAGCGTCTAGCGATTAAAAAGATAGCCGGCTTGTTCGCGTCGCCCCGTGTCAGAACACGAGGCACTCTGAAACGCGCTCCGCGCGCGGGCGTAGAATGGGTTCGTTAAGATTGGGGAAGCTATCGAAATGCAAAACGACGCAAACGCAATAGACAGAGTGGTGCTTGCTTACTCAGGCGGGCTGGATACGTCGGTGATACTCAAGTGGCTGAAGGAGACACACAACTGCGAAGTCATCTGCTTTGCCGCCGACGTTGGGCAAGCTGAAGAACTCGGCGGCCTTGAAGAAAAAGCCTTCGCGACCGGCGCCGCGAAGCTCTACGTCGAAGACCTGCGAGAAGAGTTTGTGCGCGACTTCGTGTTCACTGCGCTCAAAGCGAACGCTGTTTACGAGGGCGTTTACCTGATGGGGACTTCGCTTGCGCGGCCGCTCATTGCAAAGAAGCAAATTGAGATCGCTCACAAGGAAGGCGCGCGCGCGGTGTCGCACGGGGCCACGGGGAAAGGAAACGATCAGGTTCGATTCGAACTTACTTACTACGCGCTTGATCCTCACATTCGAGTGATTGCACCGTGGCGCGAGTGGCCTTTCAAGTCGCGTTCGGATCTGATCGCTTACGCCGAGCAGCACAAAATTCCGATCACCGCGACAAAAGAAAAGCCCTATTCGATGGATCGCAACCTTATGCATATCAGCTACGAAGGAGGCATCCTCGAAGACCCGTGGGCCGAACCGCCGGCGAATATTTTTATTCTCACGCGAGCACCGGAAGATGCGCCGGACAGACCGGCTTACCTCGAAATTGAATTTGAATCAGGTTTGCCGGCGGCGGTTGATGGCGAATCGCTTTCGCCTGCATCGCTTCTCGATCGACTGAACAAAATCGGCGGTGAGCACGGTGTCGGTCGAGTCGATCTGGTCGAAAATCGTTTCGTTGGAATGAAATCCCGGGGAGTGTATGAAACCCCGGGCGTGACGATTCTTCACGCCGCTCATCGAGCAATAGAATCGCTGACACTCGACCGCGAAGTCTCGCACTTGAAAGATTCACTCAATGCCCGCGTAGCAGAGATGATCTATTACGGCTTCTGGTATACGCCGGAGTTCGAAGCGATCCGGGCGTTGATTGATGAGAGTCAGAAAAACGTGACTGGCACAGCGCGATTGAAATTGTACAAAGGCAACTGCGCGGTGGTTGGCCGCCGCTCGCCCCGCTCGTTGTACTCGGAAGCGTTTGCGACGTTCGAGCACGATACGGTCTACAACCAGCGCGATGCGGAAGGCTTCATAAAGTTGAACGCACTTCGGTTGAGAATGAGAAAGATGGCTGAGGAGAAAAGTTAGCGGGACGCATGTACGGGCGCGTGTCTCTGCGCGCCGCTCAGGTGTGATTGAAAGAAGGGGCGCGCACTGAGGCGCGCCCATACATGCCTTCAAAGGAGAGCCTAAATTGAGCATTACTATTGCTGAACGCAAAGCCTACCCAACTCAGACGGTCGATTCAGTTGTTAACAATGAGCTGCGGCTCGTTCGCGTCGACAAGATCGCATCCTCAACGGTAAATCTCAATTTGAGTCACGAGCTGGAAGTAAGCACCCGCTGCGAAGCTCGAGCCGGCAACGTCGTCGTAGTCCGCACGCTCACGGACAACGCGACCTACAACACGCTCGAACTTGTTACCGGACGAATGGCGAAGATCAATCCCGGTGATGTGATCGCCGGTGTGCTCGGGTACAGGCGCGCGCTCAAAGGTTTCGTCGGCGATGTGCCCGAGACCGTCAGCGCACACGATCGGTTGCACCTGTTGAATCTCGGCGGGCTTGTCGGTCGATGCGTCGGACATCATCACAGCTTGTCGGGCGCAATCGAAGTCGAGGTGCTCGGCATGCCCGTGCGTGACGGCCAACTGCTCAACATCTCCGAAGGCGCAGTCGCACCGCGGAAAACTCTCGACGTTGCGACGCCTCTCGTGCTCGTCGCTGGAACTTGCATGAACTCGGGCAAGACTTATGCTGCCACGGAGATCATCAAGCACCTCACACGCGCCGGTCATCGGGTCGCCGGCGCCAAACTCGCCGGAGTCGCCTGCTTGCGCGACACGTTGAATATGCAGGATCACGGCGCGATTAAGACGATGAGCTTTCTCGACTGCGGGCTGCCTTCGACCGTGGGTCTTGAGGACCTCGCCCCAATTGCTAAAGGCATAATCTCCAAACTCTCGGAGACCCAACCCGACTGCATAGTGATCGAGTTGGGCGATGGACTGCTCGGCGGATACGGAGTGAACACCATCTTCAACGATCGAGAGTTGATCAGCGCGGCGGCGGCGCTGGTCTTCTGCGCTAATGATTTCGTAGGCGCGTGGGGCGGGCGTGAGCTCCTGGCGACTCAAGGCGTGACGATCGACGTGGTCTCGGGCCCGGTTTCAGATTCGCAGATGGGAATCGATTACGTTAAGCGCGAGCTTGGGCTTGATGCGGCGAACGCAGTGAACGGCGGCGAGGAACTTGGGCGGTTGATTCAAGCGAAGCTCTCAGCCTTTGCGTCTTAGCGGGTCCTTTGCGTCTTTGCTCGAAACGCCAAATCGGAAGTTGTTGTTTCGCCAAAGACGCAAAGCCCCAAAGACGCAACGGAAGATTCAAGAAAAGAAAATGATTAGAGTCGGCATCATTGGAGCATCGGGCTACGGCGGGAGCGAGCTGCTTCGCATTCTGCTGTTTCATCCGCAAATCGAGCTCGCGCTCGTCACCGCTAACGAGCACGCGGGCAAGCGCGTTGATTCCGTTCATCCGAACCTGACAAAGCTAACCGATCTTCGTTTCGACTCGATGCCCGATCCGCGAGAACTCGAAGGCCTCGACTGCGTGTTTCTCGGCTTGCCTCACGGTGCCGCGATGCAGATCGTGCCGTCGATTCCTCGCTCAGTGAAAGTGATCGATTTGTCAGGCGACTTCCGCTTGAATGACGCCGATGCGTTCAAGCGGTTCTACGGACGCGAACACACTGCGATGGAAACGCAGCGAGATTTCGTTTACGGCTCGACCGAAGTCAATCGCAATCAGATCAAGGAAGCGACACGCATCGCGAATCCCGGCTGCTTCGCAACGGCGCTCGAGTTGGGACTCTTTCCGCTGGTCGCTTCGGATCTTGTGAAAGGCAAAGTAGTCGCCGACATGAAAACCGGTTCGTCCGGCTCCGGAGCAAAGCCAGCTGTCAACACACATCACCCGAAGCGCGCGAACAGTTTTTATGCTTACAAGATGTTCGAGCATCAACATCAGCCCGAAGTGGAACAGTTGCTGGCTTCGGTAAACGCGAGCTGGTCATCAGACTGCAACCTAGTCTTTCAGGTTCATTCGATTCCGGTCGTTCGAGGAATCTTCGCATCGATCTACGTGACTCCGACTAAATCGATGGCGCGCGATGAAGTCAGCGATTTGTTTCGCGACTACTACGGCGCTGAGTTCTTTATTCGATTGGTTGAGGGCTCGCCTGACATCAACTGGGTTAAGAACACAAACTTCGTGGACGTAGGCTATGCCGCGATGGGCGACACGGTGATAGTGTTTGTTGCGCTCGACAATTTGGTGAAGGGCGCAGCGGGCCAGGCAGTGCAGAATATGAATTTGATGTTTGGCATCGCGGAGCACACGGGATTGGTGCTGCCGGGGAGTAATCCTTGATTGTCACCGAATTGGCTGGCCTCTTAACGCTGCGCATCAGCCGAACCGGTGAGCAATGCTCAGAAACCGGCTGCCTCTTGAGCTCTTGAGATTGCGCCAGATTGCTGCTGAGGCGAGGGGGAACAATACTATGCAGAGGACAGAGTACGTCTACTGGCAGGAAAACGAGATGTGGCTTGGATTCTTGGAAGAGTATCCAGACTACCGAACTCAAGGCGAAACGAGACAAGAATTGGAGAAGAATCTCAGAGATGTTTATAGCGAACTTACCAGCAGCAACATTCCTTCTGTCAGAAGAATTGACCAACTGGAAGCGGCATGAAACGCACGGACATGGTACGCGAGTTAGAGAAGTTAGGTGCTTACGGGCGAAACACATTATCAGGTTGCTACTCGATGAATGCGAGGAATAATTCGCTGTGATTTTAGTCAATGTACTTGAGTTGCGAAAGTGCCAATCCCGTAGGGATGACCTGTCTATAGTGCCGGAGGTTGAAAGTTTCGGTAGCTCCGTCAGGAGCGACCTTCTCCGGTGCAGATCGACGTTCGTGTATTCAGCAGGTCGCTCCTGACGGAGCTACGGCCGTTTCGATGACTGTGCCATAGACAGGTCATCCCTAGCGGGATTCTAGAACCCGACACTCGAATGGAGAAAAGATTTGACGACACAACTACAACTCGAAAACCTGATCGACATCGAAGAGCAATATCAGGTAGCGACCTACAAGAAATTTCCTTTCGTCATCGAACGAGGTGACGACGTGTGGGTCTATACGTCTGAAGGTGAGCGATACCTCGATCTGTATGGCGGGCACGCGGTTGTTTCGACCGGGCATTCTCATCCGCGAATTGTTAAAGCCATCACCGATCAAGCCCAACGACTGATCTTCTATTCGAATCTTGTTTACAACGACGCACGTGCCCGAGCCGCAAAGAAGCTCGTCGAAACTGCGCCCGAGCTTCTTAGCAAAGCGTTCTTTGTTAATTCCGGAACCGAAGCCAACGAGAACGCGATGAAGATTGCTCGGATGCTGACCGGGCGTCAGAAGATCATCTCGTTTGAAGGCGGGTTTCACGGACGAACGCCGGGCTCCGTTTCAGCGACTGGACTCGCAAAGTATCGCGAGAACGTTTCGCCTCTCCTCGAAGGTCACGTCTATGCCGAGTTCGGGAATATTGATTCAGTCAACTCGTTGCTTGATGACGACACGGCGGCAATCATCCTTGAACCCATTCAATCGATGGGCGGTGTGCGGATGGCGGGCGCCCAGTTTTACAAATCGCTTCGCGAGAGGTGCGACGATATCGGTGCGATGTTGATCTACGATGAAGTTCAGACCGGAATGGGCCGCACCGGGGAGTTCTACTTCGCGGGGCGATTCGATGTTGTACCCGATATGATTGCGCTCGCAAAAGGCATCGCGAGCGGAGTTCCGATGGGCGCGGTGTTGATGACTGATGCGATAGCCGGCGAGATGAAGCCCGGCGATCTGGGGACTACTTTTGGCGGCGGGCCTCTTGCGTGCGCGGCACTTGAAGCTACGGTCGATGTGATTCGCGATGAAGGCTTGCTTGAGAACGTGCGTGAGAACTCTGACTACTTGTTTGCTGAGTTGAGAAAGATGCTGCTGGTCGAAGAAGTGCGCGGGCTTGGATACCTGGTGGGGATCAAGTTCCGGGACGGAACTGCAAAGTCGGTTCAGCAAGGTCTGTTGGAGAAGAAGATAATAACCGGGCTGTCGGAAGATCCGGATGTGTTGAGGCTGTTGCCGCCGCTGACCTTGCGACGACCAGAGATTGATTTGTTCCTGGATGGATTGAGCGGAATTTCTTAGGCGTACAACCACGGGGAACACAGGGAGCACGGGGACAAGAAGTGATATCGGTTGTTGCATTGTCCCCCCGTTCCCCGTGCTCCCGGTGGTTAGATCCGCAAATCGGAAAGCGATGAACTTGAAAGGGAAAGATTTTCTAAATACTGCTGACTTCACAGCCGATGAATTGATATCGCTGATCGATCTCGCAGCAAAGATCAAAGGCGGCGATTATCGCGAGCGTCCGCTTAACGGCAAGAGCGTCGCGCTGGTGTTCTTCAATCCATCGTTGCGCACGAGAGCGTCGATGGAGATCGCGGTCTATGATCTTGGCGGAAACGCGGTGACTCTCGATGTCGGCAAGGGAACGTGGAGTCTCGAACATCGCGAAGGCGTCGTCATGGATTCCGACAAGACCGAGCACATCAAAGAAGCTGCGCGAGTGTTGTCTCGCTACGTCTCGGCGATCGGCGTGCGAGCGTTTCCTGAAATGAAGAATTACGACGAGGAGATGACCGACCCGGTTGTGCGCGGCTTTGCTGAACACAGCGACGTGCCGGTCTTCAATCTCGAATCGTCGAGGCATCATCCGTTTCAGGCGTTAGCCGACGCGATGACAATTCGAGAGAAGCTAGGCTCGTTCTCACATCAGCCGGTTGTACTATCGTGGGCTTATCATCCGAAACCCTTGCCGATGGCGGTGCCGAATTCGTTCGGGTTGATTGCGGCGCAGATGGGACTCGATCTCACAATCGCATGTCCTCCTGAATACGATCTGGGCGACGAAACGATGGCTGAAGTCCAAGCCGGCGCTAAGGCAAGCGGCGGGCAAGTGCGAATCTCTCGCGACCAGCGCGATGCCTGCAATGGCGCGCGCATCATCTACGCGAAGAGCTGGGGCGCGAAACGGTTTTACGGGCGTGCTGAAGATGACATCGAGCTTCGACAACGATACAAGCATTGGCGCATCGATGAAGAAGTGATGAGCTCGACGGACGATGGCTGGTTCATGCATTGTCTCCCGGTGCGTCGGAACGTGATTGTGACCGATGGTGTGTTGGACGGACCACAAAACGCGGCGATCGATGAAGCAGAGAATCGCCTGCACGTGCAGAAGGCGGTCCTGGCTTCACTAATATAGTTCCGAGTTTAGGGTTTCGCGTTCCGGGCTCTGCGTTTGAGAAGCTCCGCGCGACCGGCAACTCGGAACCCGGAACTCGAAACACGGAACCTTCATGATTAACGAACGTCTGGATCTACTCCGCGAAGCGCTGCCTTACATTCAGCGCTTCAAAAACAAGAGTTTCGTAGTCAAACTTTCAGGCAAGGTCACTGAAGATCAGGAGCAACTCAACTCGCTCGCAGAAGAAATAACCCTGCTGCAACAGGTCGGCATTCATATTGCAGTCGTTCACGGCGGAGGCAAGCAGCTAACGACGATCGCTGAACGATTGGGCATCGAACAACGTATCGTCAACGGGCGGCGCGTAACCGACACCGAGACGCTCGAAGTCGCAAAGATGGTGTTTGCGGGTCAGATCAACCTGGACATTCTTTCAGCGTTGCGGCGCTCGGGTTGCGAAACGGTCGGGCTCTCCGGGATCGACGGCGACATCATTCACGCGCGAAGGCGAGAGATTCAAAGCGTGATGAATCAAGAGACTGGCGAGGTTGAAACCGTCGACTTCGGTCACGTCGGCGACATAGTCGAGATCAACAGCCGGTTGCTTCGCTTGCTGCTCGAGAACGCTTACGTGCCGGTCATATCGTCGTTGGGCGCCGATGAACAAGGCAACATCTACAACATCAATGCCGACACGATCGCAGCGGAGATAGCGGTTCATCTTCAGGCTGAGAAGCTCATATTGCTGACCGATGTCGACGGCATCCTTCGCGATCGCAATGATGTGTCTTCACGAATATCCAAACTGACGGTGGAAGAAGCCGATCGCCTGGTGCGTGAGCGAGTCGTATCGGCGGGCATGCTTCCGAAGATTGCCGCTATAGCGCACCTCATTCGCCGCGGAGTTCGAAGCGCTCACATCATAAACGGCTCGCGTCGAAACGCCTTGCTTCATGAAGTCTTCACCGACGAAGGCGCGGGCACGATGATAACGCATTAAGACCACTCTTCCCTTGAGGCTCAATAGACTCGCGCGTTCTTTTGTTTTATTCTTCAAAACCGATTCACGCCTTGATCAACTCAGGAGGTCGAAGAGATGCAATCGTCTCGATTAGCCGGCGCCATCTGCGCGATCGTCGCTCTGGCTTTTTCATTCTTGCAGGTTAGAGCCCTCGCGCAGAACGGCTCGAGTGTGGATTCCAAACTCTTCGAGCAGCTCGAATGGCGAAGCATTGGGCCGTGCAACATGGGCGGCCGTACCGCCGACGTCGAGGGAGTGCCCGGCAACCCTAACATCGTCTACGCGGGAACGTCTTCAGGCGGTGTATGGAAAACCACAAATGGTGGTACTACGTGGACGCCGATCTTCGAGCGCGAGAATACAATATCGGTCGGCGACCTCGCGCTCGAGCCGAATAACCCCGATGTAATCTGGGTGGGGACCGGCGAATCCAACGTTCGAAACAGCGTTTCGTTTGGCGATGGCGTCTATAAATCAAACGATGGCGGCAAGACCTGGCAGCACATGGGTCTGAAAGACACTCAGTATATTTCGCGCATCATCGTTCATCCGAGCAATCCCGACATCGTTTACGTTGCGGCTCTCGGTCATGCGTTCGGACCAAACGAGGAGCGCGGAGTCTTCATGACGACCGACGGCGGCAGGTCCTGGCAGAAGACTCTATACATCGATAACCAGCATGGCGCCTGCGACATCGATATCGATCCGGGAAATCCAAACATCCTTTACGCCGCGATGTGGAACTTCGAGCGCAAGCCGTGGACGTTTAGAAGCGGCGACGAAAAAGGCGGAGTGTACAAATCGATCGACGCCGGCCGCACGTGGAAAAAACTCACCGCCGGATTGCCGAAGCTCATCGGCCGCATTGGAATTCGCGTCGCGCCCAGCAACTCGAACGTCGTATACGCAATCACCGAATCCAAAGAAGGAACGCTCTATCGTTCAGATGATCGAGGAGAAACTTTCAAACAAGTCTCCAAGCAAGCCAATATTGTATCGCGCGGGTTTTATTACACTCGAGTCCGCGTCGATCCGGTGGATGAGAATAGAGTGTATGCGGTAGCTTCGACGTTGTTTGTTTCAATCGACGGCGGGCGAAACTTCAGGCCGATTTCATCAAAGACTCACATCGACTATCACGCGTTTTGGATCGACCCGAAAAATCCAAATCGCATGTGGCAAGGTGAAGACGGCGGCATCGCAGTCTCCTATGATCGCGGCGAGCATTGGGAATACATCAACAATATTCCGATCGGGCAGTTCTATCAGGTGAGCGCCGACAACCGGCAGCCGTTTTACTACCTTAACGGCGGCTTGCAGGACAACGGAGGATGGACCGGGCCAAGCCGGACTCGCGAGCCGGCCGGAATCCTGAATGATGACTGGCGAATGGTGAATTTCGGCGACGGCTTCTTTGTATTGAATCATCCTGACGACCCCGATCTCTATCTGTCGGAGTCTCAGGGCGGCGCGGTTGTAAGAACTAATATGCGGACCCGAGAGCAGCAATTGGTTAATCCGTCGCCGGGAGACTCAGGCGGCGCCGCGGGCGATAACAAATATCGCTTCAACTGGAATTCGCCGCTTATCCCTTCACCGCACGACAAGAGCACGATTTATCTGGCGGGCAACGTGATTTTCAAATCGACCGACTTCGGAAAGACGTGGCAGTCCATCAGCTCCGATCTCACTACGAACGATCGTGAAAAGTTAAAAGACGCGGGCGGGCCAGTGGCGATCGAGAACAGCGGCGCAGAGTATTACTGCACGATCATCAGCCTTGCCGAGTCTCCGATCGCTCCGGGCGTGATCTGGGCCGGGACTGATGACGGCAATCTTCAGCTCACAACTGACAGCGGCAAGTCGTGGACTAACCTCGCAAAGAACGTCAAAGGCATCCCCGCCAGCTTCGAGGTGTCGCACGTAGAGCCGTCGCGAACCGGAAACGACGTCGCTTACGTTGCCTTCGAGCGCCACATGTTCGACGACTTTCACCCGTATATCTTCAAGACCACTGACAATGGAAAGTCATGGACCAATATCACCGGCAACTTGCCCGACCACGCTTACGTGCAAGTCATTCGAGAGGACCCGAAGAATAGCAACCTCCTTTACGCCGGCACCGAGCTTGGGCTCTTCGTGTCTTACAACGGCGGGCACAACTGGGTTCCGCTAAATCTCAAGAACCTTCCAACTGTTTCGATCCACGATATACTGATTCATCCGCGTGAAAATGATCTCATCCTCGCGACACACGGTCGAAGCTTGTGGGTGTTCGATGATGCGACTCCGATTCAGCAGATGAGCTCGCAGGTTGCGAGCAAGGATCTGCACATTTTCGATGTTCGAGCGGGACTGCGATTCACGACGCGATTCACTCGCTACGGCATAGGCGACAAAGCGTTCGCCGGACCTAATCCTCCAGGGGGAGCCCTTATAACCTACTACCTGAAAAGCAAGGCTGATGAAAAAACCGAAGTTAAGCTGCAGATACTCGACGGCAGCGGCAAAGTAATCCGGGAAATAAAGCAGCTCTCGAAGCAAGCGGGGCTGAATCGAGTCGCCTGGGATTTGCGATACGAAGGTCCGCGCGCTCGCCGGCAGACGCCGACCGAAGAAAACGCGTTCTTCGGTGGGCCGCGAGGCCCTCAAGTGATGCCGGGTACTTACACGGCGAAGCTCCTGGTCGGAGACAAGTCAGTCGAAACCCGAGTCGAAGTTCGCATGGATCCGACGGTCGAAGTGGCGGCCGCGGACCTGCAATCGCAACTCGACTACGGATTGAAGACTCGCGACATGCAATCGGCAGTGACCGACGCGCTCAAGATGTTAGACAGCGTGAAAGAGCAACTCGAGCAAATTGAAAAGACGGTCAAGGATCGAATGCCCGATGCGCCAAAAGATTTGGCCAAAACTATTTCGGACAACTTGAAACAGGTCGAGACCTTGCAAAACAGTTTCACTCGGTCGGAAGCGGGCCTCGGGCTCGGCGGAAAAGCTGAAATCGCCGACAAGCTCGGAACCTTCTTTTTTATGATCGATGGAGTTAATGCCGCGCCGACGTCGTATCAAACGGCGTTCTTCGATGAGCTTCAAAAAACTTTTCGCTCACGGATCGAAGACGCGAATAAATTCGTGAGTCAAACGGTTCCTCAACTGAATGAGACGCTTCGAAAAGCAAACGCTCCAGTCGTTGTCGCGGGTAAGCCGATTGACGTGCCTCGTTAGGTTAAAAGGAGGGTCGATGAAAATCGCATTAACGCTCCCGGTCTTACTATTAGCGTTGCTGTCAGTCAGCTCCCCTGCCGAACCTCAAAGCAAATCCGGAGATGAACCGTTTGTCGCGGATTACTACTACAAAGCGAAATGGGGATACGCCGACGAGTTCATTACTCTGTTCAAGAAGAATCATTATCCGGTATTGAAGAAACAGATGGAGACTGGGCGCATACTCAGCGTGACTTGCGTCAAGCCTCGCTATCATGCGACCGAAGATGGGCGTTGGGATTACCGCGTGACGATCGTCTTCAAGAACATGGCTGCCGCTTCAGACCAGGCCAGCGAAGAACCGATCATCAAGCAGCTCTTTCCGGATCAGGAGACATACAAGCGCGAAGAGCAACGAAGATTCGAGATTCTGCTCGCACATTGGGACACGCCGATTGTCAGTGTTCCGCTGGAAAAGTAAGTTCAGAGTTCGGAGTTCCGGATTTCGAGTTCAGAGTTCCGGGTCGGAGCTCGAGGTTCCGTATCGAAGGGCGGCCGTCAATCATTTCGATGCAAATCGTCCTTCCACGTAACCTCCTCAGGAGGCTCGATCGTGGGAATATCAAGGTTGACCACGATTGGTTCCTGACCGCTTCGCACAAGAACACATTCAAGAGGTTCGTCAGAGCTGGCGTTGATCTCCTGATGAGGCACGAACGGTGGGACATAGATGAAGTCGCCCGGCCCGGCTTCGGCAGTGAATTCGAGATGATCGCCCCAACGCATTCTCGCCTTGCCCTTGACCACGTAAATCACGCTCTCGAGCTCTCCGTGATGATGAGCGCCGGTTTTTGCGTTGGCGTGAATGCTTACAATTCCCGCCCAGAGCTTTGAAGCGCCTGCTCTCGCGTGAGTGATCGCAGCGGCTCGATTCATCCCCGGGGTCTGTGGTGTGTTCGTATCGAACTCGCCGGCGCGAACGATGCGTACTCCGTTGCGTTTCCAATCCATTTTAGCGTTGGCTGAGTAAAGACCTTCTTATCGACAGAACGCTTTAAGTCACATACGTATAGTCTTCCGCATAGCGAATTTGCCACGTCCAAGGTTTCTGGACACCTCATAACCGCGGCGCTTCAAGTAATCCTTTATGCTATCGTGATCCGTTACAGTCTGAATCAACGGCGTATGGTTTATGCGAGCTACCTGTTCCATCTTTTCAATCAGCATCCGGCCTACACCGTTCTGCTGCCATTCTTTGCTGACACCCACCGCAATGAGTTCGACCATGTTCTTCTTTTGAAGAAAGGAGACTACGCCCACGATCGACGCTTCGCGGCTCTCACCATCACGGTAAGCGAGCAGCGTCGTCTGCTCAGGGTCAGTTAGCGCCCGTTGGATTCTTTCACTCGCTTCTCTGCGACCCGTCCGTTGGCCGCGGTAGGCGCCTCTTAGAACTTCGTCTATTTCCCGGTGGTGGCTTTGATCGGCCGGCACGAAACGGATGACGCTGCGAAAGTATTTTTGCCTATACCGATAGAAAATCCTCAGGAGCTTATCCAAGTCGGAGAGGGTGTTGACGTGCACCGGTGCAATAAGGGGCCGGTTGAGCCGTCGTCTAAAATAAATGCCTTCCACGAGCTTCAATATTTTGCCATCACTCGACATTCTTACAGCGAGCGTCATGTGCCGATTATGCTCCCACCAGTGCAACCGAATCGGATTAGGGTGTGACTCGCTGCCAACAACAGGTCTGACGGCAAAGTCACGTTTGTCCATCAGTCCTCCTTTGGCGAGCGGCGCAATCTCATCCTGCTGGATAATGATCAGTTCACAATCCAATTGTGGCGCCCGTGAACGTATCCTTTCGGAGATAATGCCCTGCACCCACTCTCGTTTCAACCAGTCTCCAGATTCACAAATCAGGAGCAATCGATTAGCCTCACGATTTAGAAGCAACTTCCGAGTTCTTTGGTGGAGTTCAGCCATAGTATGGATGGGTTGAGCGGCCTCGAACTGCCATTCATTACGCGCGTCCGGCGCCCGGTTAACCTCAACCTCCTCATCGTCCTTCACCGCACGATACCATCGCAACATCCTGTGCCTTGCTTTTGGTTCAACACCGTTTTTCTCGCAGAATCTCCAAAGGTATCTTTTGGCGTCTTCAAAGTTGTAGGTCAGGAAATTCTCACCTTCATATCGATGGTCGAGATGCTCGTTAACGAAGATACCATCGGGTTGCTCGACCATTCGCTTAAAGACTCCAACGTTACTGGTCCGATTATGTTCGACGTCGAAATAGCGGTGAACACGGCCGCTTCTCGCAAGATTGTAGGTGTTAAACTTTCCCTTCGCCTTCGCGACAGCGAGAAGGAGTTCGAGCTCAAGACGCTTCTCGCTATCGACCATCGCAATCCCTCCGTCGCCTTTGCGGATCCGGCCGAATGCTTCGGACAAGATATGATGTCGCGCAATCGAGACTAGCGTGAGGTTCTTTTTTTGTGCTTCTCGCTGCATCAGGTCCCAAAGGTCCGTCAAAACTTCGACTCCCCGTGGTGAGACTATGAGTTGCTCTTTTGGCTTCCGTCGCCCCAACACTTCAGCGAGGCCGCGCGGTTGAATGCTGCCTGCACTCTGAAGCAGTCTTGGCTTTACGGTATCGATTCTATAAGAGTGTTTTATATTTGCATCACCGAGAATTTCAGCTAGCACTTCATCTCGCATCGAGCAGCCGACGATGATGAGCGTTACTGGAACATCGTTAGGCGAGCTCTTCGGCGGCAGCAGCTCGCGAACGATGAAGTCTTTGATCTCGTTAGGGAACATCTTGACATCTTCTCTTGTAAAGCGAAGAGAATAGGGAGCTGAAATCGTACCGTGCGGTTTTACCAAACACGACATCCACGCAGGCGGACTCTTGGCCATCATTGCATCGCGCTCACTCACTATCTTCAGCAGAGCTCCGCCCAACTCATTCTCAAGTGCTTGATCGAGGATCTCGTCAAAGTTCATCGAGATGACATGGTCAATAAACCCGTGTTTTACAAGATGCGCGATAATCTCGTACCCGAGCAAAGCGGGAAGCGACTTAGCTGGAGCATGATGCGTCGATAGTTTCGGAGGACACAAACACGATAGAGCTACTTGCTCAACTACCAAGTCGCGTATGTGTGCAATGCTGCAGGCCGCCTGAGTAAAATCTTCAAGAGTCGCAGCCTGTATGCTCCCTTTTCCTTTGTAACGAAGCTGTTCCTCTAACACCGCCTCGCTTATATGATGTTTGTTTCCCTTGATGACGCTCTTGATAACGTCCTTCAGCTTACCGGCGGTCGGAATGCCAGCAGGTGCAGACGCTCCCGCGCCGATCAAGGCGATTATCCGGTCGGTACGAGCTGACAGTGGTGTGGCGCCATGTTCAACCAGTTCTCTAGCCAGCGACTTTACTTTTTTTCGCCAGAGGCTCTCCCTGTGGGGCATTAGGTGATCTCTTTCTGTAAGACTGGCGACTTTGATTAGCGAGGAGCAGATTACTCCCTCGGCGGTGTATCGTCAACCAAACTGTAGTTGAGAAGCCAAAGCTAACGCGAGGCCTTTCATCACAACTACAATCGGGTTAAGTTGCCGGATCGGAATACTAAACCATGAAAGCAGCGCGTAATTTGCTGCAAGGATTTAGTCTTGATCGATGTCTCTGTGCGCCCTCGTGAGAGCCTGGCTAATCTGCTGAAGCGACGTCCCTCCGTGAACCGTCTTGTTCGCGATCGATGACTCAAGGTTTATAGCGGCATACAGATCGCTCCCAAACAAATGCGAGAACGTGGCGTAATCTTCCAGCGGCATTTCAGTCAGTGGCTTGCCCTGGTCGATCGCTTGCCTCACCACTCGGCCAACCAGTTCGTGAGCTTTCCGGAACTCGAGTCCTTTTCGCACAAGATAATCAGCAAGGTCGGTCGCGTTTGAATAACTGCTCGATGCTGCAAGCCGTGTCTTCTCACAATTCACCTTCACGTTTCGAAGCACGGTGGCCATTACTTTCAGCGAGCCGCTGAGCGTGTCAATCGTGTCAAACAGCGCTTCCTTGTCTTCCTGCATGTCTTTGTTATACGCCAGCGGCAATCCCTTCATCGTTGCGAGCATCGCCGCGTGATGACCGAACACTCGTCCGGCCTTTCCGCGAATCAACTCGAGCGAGTCGGGATTCTTTTTCTGTGGCATCAGAGATGAACCGGTCGAAACAGCGTCGGAAAGCTCAACGAATCCAAACTCAGCGGTCGAGTAAATGATCAAGTCTTCGGCGAGCCGGCTCAGATGCACCATTGCGATCGACGCAGCTCCGATGAACTCTATGACAAAGTCGCGATCGCTGACCGCATCGACACTGTTCTCGCACAAACCCTCGAATCCAAGTCTGCGAGCTGCCATTTCGCGATCGAGATGAAAGCCGGTTCCCGCAAGTGCTCCCGCACCGAGCGGCAATTGATTCACTCGACGACGGATCTCCGTCAATCGACCGCGGTCCCGCTTCATCATCTCGAAAAACGCAAGCAAGTAATGAGCGAAAAGAATTGGCTGTGCGCGTTGAAGGTGAGTGTAACCCGGAACGATGCAGTCGGAATTAGCCTCGGCAAGATCAATCAACGCGCGCTGTGCTTCGACCAGCCACTGTGCTATGCGATCGATTTCGCCTCGCAGAAAGAGTCTAAGATCGGTAGCTACCTGGTCGTTGCGGCTCCGACCGGTGTGCAGTTTATAGCCGCAATCACCGATGCTCGAAACCAGTTCGGCTTCGACAAAACTATGAACGTCTTCGGCCTGGCGGTTGTCGAGATAATCTTTCTCTTCCCGCGAACGGCGCAGTATCTCGCGAAGACCCGCGTCGATCTTTGACGCTTCGTCGCGGGTGAGTATGCCGGCGGCGAAAAGGGTTTCCGCGTGAGCGAGACTTCCTTCGATGTCCGCTTCAATCAATCGCCGATCAAAAGCGAACGAGGCATTGAACCGCGCAAACTCGGCATCGGCTTCGCCCTTGAATCTTCCGCCCCACAGTTTCATTCGTTGGAGGATACTATGGCGGAGACAGCGGCGACAAAGGCGGGCGCTCCTAGATTCAGCGCTTATTGGGCACGCTCCAGAAGCGATCGCTCGCTCTCAATTGCGTCTGCATCTTTACAGACGTTCAGTTACAATGGAGCGGCTTGTTTCGAGAAGGGAATAAAGGATTGCATTCGTTGATAAGCGAGGCTTCGCCGCATACGGAGGAGACTCAGACAGCAAAAGACTATTTCTTGCCCGAAGGCGTCCGAGATCGGAGAGCTGCGCTGGTTATCGCACATCCCGGGCACGAACTGCGCGTTCATCATTGGATGGAACTGGCTCGCCCATCAGTCTGCGTGTTCACTGACGGCTCGGGACATACGGGGCAGTCGCGATTAAACTCGACTACGAGTTTGCTTGTTAAAGCGGGCGCGCGATCGGGTTCAATTTATGGCCGCTTCAAAGACGTAGAAATCTACAGAGCGATTCTGGATAGGAACATCAATCTGTTCGTTGGGCTCGCCAAAGAGCTTGCAGAAGCACTCAAACGCGATTCAGTTGAATACGTCTTGGGCGACGCAATTGAAGGCTACAATCCAACTCACGACCTGTGTCGATGCGTGATCAACGCAGGAGTTCAGCTTGCTAATAGCAGCGGAGCTGGACTGGCGAACTTTGAGTTCGTGGTTGCAGGCGAACCTGATTCGTCATCGAATGTGGCTGATGAAAGACAGATCGGACTGCTTCTGGACGAGACTGCGCTCAAGCGAAAAGTCGCGGCTGCAGAAGGATACCTGGAGCTTAGCGATCATGTTAACAAGATGACTCGTGACATTGGGATCCATTCTCTACGCGTGGAGACTTTCCGTGCAGTGTCAGACGAGTTTCACGAAGATATCCAGGAAGCTCCGTTCTATGAGAAGTACGGCGAGAAGCAAGTGGCAGATGGTCTCTATGACCGCGTGATCCGCTATCGCGAGCACATTTTGCCGATAATGCGCGCACTGCGAGATCACGCACAGAGATAATCAATGGCTGGCCTTAGGGTGCTGATAACGAACAACACGCTCGATAAACGCGCGGGCTCGGAGTTGTATGTTCGCGATCTTGCGACGGCGCTTCTTGAGCTTGGTCACAGTCCGGTCGTCTTCAGCACGGTTATTGGCGACGTAGCGCAGGAGCTAAGAGCCGCCACCGTTCCAGTGATAAATGATCTGGGTGCCCTGGGAGTCTCGCCCGACATCATTCACGGCCAGCATCACGTTGAGACTATGATGGCCCTTCTACGATTTCCGGATACACCTGCGATTCAGTACTGTCACGGTTGGATTCCGTGGGAGGAAGCTCCTCTTCGGTTTCCAAGAATTCTACGATACGTGGCCGTGGATAACACCTGCCGCGATCGGCTCGTTTTCGAAAATGGCATTCCGGAGGATCGCATCAGAGTGCTTCTCAACTTCGTCGATCTTCGACGCTTCAAGCCGCGAGGTCCGCTTCCATCACGCCCCCAGCGGGCTTTGCTCTTCAGCAATAACGCGCACGAACAAATGCACGCCAGGGTGCGCGAAGCGTGCGAACGCTCAGGAATTACGCTTGATGTGATAGGAGACCGCTCCGGAAATGTTTGTCGCGAGCCCGAAAACGTAATAGCTAATTATGATCTTGTGTTTGCAAAAGCAAGGGCGGCGCTTGAAGCGATGGCGGTTGGAGCGGCAGTGATACTTTGCGATTCCACGGGGGTTGGCTCAATGGTGACGACTGAAAATCTGGACTTTCTTCGACCGTTGAACTTCGGAATCAGAACGCTCAACAAACCGATTGATTCACCCGTACTTGCGCGCGAGATCGCTCGCTATGATGCCGGAGAGGCAACTCGAGTGCATGACCGCATTCGCGCCATCGCTGGACGCGAGCCCGTAATCGATGAGTTGCTCTTGCTTTACTCTGATGTAATCGATGAGTTCAAAACTATGACGCGCAACCTGGAGGAAGAGGAACAATCTGTTTCCATGTACCTTAATTGGCTTTCACCGCGATTGAAGGAGATCGATACGCTGCGTAAAGAATTGCACAATTCGAACAGCTTGTTGGTTGAGGAACGGACCGCGGTGATGAGAACGACCGCGCAACTGGCAAACTCAAACAAAGAACTGTCCGACGCCAGAACTGAGTTGGCAAGCATTACAAACACACTCGGATGGCGATTGCTGAAGCGATACGGACCGATCAAGCATGGTCTCATTCTTCCCGCGTTCAGGTATCTGCAAAGACTCTTGCTGCGCAAAGAACCCTAACACCGGTCGCGCAGCCCTTTTCAAACGTTTCATGAATTGCTTATCTTAGTGTCGTGATGAACTCCCCTCAATCAACGCCAGGCAGAAAAATAGTTCAAGCCGCTTGTCCTCACGATTGCCCCGATACCTGCGCGATGCTAATCGAAGTCGAAGATGGTCGCGCTACAAAGGTGTCGGGCGATCCTTCTCACGGGCCGACGCAGGGGTTCTTGTGCACCAAGGTCGCTCGATATCTCGAACGTGTTTACAACCCGGACCGCGTCCTTTATCCGATGCGAAGAATTGGCGCAAAAGGAGAAGGCCGCTTCAAGCGCATCACCTGGGATGAAGCGCTCGACACAATCGCGCAACGCTTTCGGGAGATATCCGAATCGGCAACCGGACCGGAAAGTATTCTGCCGTACAGTTACGGTGGGACGATGGGAATCGTCAACAACGGAAGCATGGACCGTCGGTTTTTTCATCGGCTTGGAGCAAGCAAACTCGCTCGCACTATTTGTTCGGCTGCCGGCGGCGAGGCATTGAACGTCACGCTCGGCGCGAAGATCGGCACCGACGTTGAGAACTTTCACCTGGCTCGTTTGATAGTCTTATGGGGAACGAACACTCTTTCCTCGAACATTCATCTTTGGCCGGAGATCAAAAAGGCTCTGGCAAACGGCGCGAAGCTGATCGGCATCGATCCCTATCGCAATCACACGCTCGATCATTGTCATCAACTCATTCAGGTTCGGCCCGGCACCGACGCCGCTTTGGCCCTTGCGATGATGAATGTGATCATCGGCGAAGGCCTTGAAGATCGAGACTACGTCGAGCGTTACACGATCGGTTTTGACAAGCTCCGTGAGCGCGCAGCCGAGTATCCGCCCGCACGAGCTGCGCGTATATGCGGAATAACCGAAGAGGAGATCGTTAGTTTCGCTCGTGAGTACGCGCAGACGAAGCCGGCGGTGATCCGGATCAATTACGGACTTCAAAGACACGCCGGCGGCGGGATGGCAGTGCGCGCAGTGGCTTGCCTTCCGGCGCTGACGGGTGCGTGGCGATATGTAGGCGGCGGAGTGCTTCTATCCAGCAGCGGAATGTTCGCCTTCGATGAAAACAAACTTCAGCGACCGGATCTTGCGCGCGGCAATCCGCGAACTATCAACATGTCGAGGCTCGGCGAAGCGCTCACAGAAGCGCGTCCACCAGTTCAGGCAATTTATGTTTACAACTCAAATCCGGCCGCAGTCGCTCCCGATCAATCAAAAGTGCTCCAAGGTTTTCGCCGCGAAGACCTGTTTACGGTAGTTCACGAACAGTTTCAGACCGACACTGCTGACTACGCCGACATCGTTCTGCCGGCGACGACGCAGCTCGAACATCGGGACATGATCAAGCCTTATGGTCACTACTATCTTGTTTATAACGAGCCTGCGATTGCGCCGCTTGGAGAGGCGAAGCCCAATTGGGAAGTGTTTCGCTTGCTCGCGCAAAGAATGGGCTTTGAAGAAGATTGTTTCAATGACAGCGATGAAGACCTGATTCGAGAGGCCTTGGAAACCGATCACGAGCCGTTTCGTGGAATCACGCTCGAGCAATTGAAAAAGGTAGGCTGGGCTCGATTGAATCTGCCTGAGACGTTCGCTCCATTTGCTGACGGCCGTTTCGTTACGTCGTCGGGCAAGTGCGAGTTCTACTCCGAAGCACTCGAGCGTGCGGGGCTCGATCCGCTTCCGACCTTCATTCCGCCTCGCGAATCACCCGACAGCGCGCCCGAGCTTGCCTCGCGATTTCCGCTTCAGCTCATAAGTCCGCCGGCGAATTCGTTTTTGAATACCACCTTCTCTCATCTGTCTTCGTTCCTCAAAAGCGAACGACAGCCTTTTGTCCAATTGAACGCCAGCGACGCTGCTCGGCGCGGGATCGATGACGGGGATGCCGTTCGCGTGTGGAACGATCGCGGCGAATGTCAACTTGTAGCTCGAATTACGGACCGCGTTAAGCCCGGAGTAGCGGTCGCGCTTTCGATTTGGTGGAACAAGCTCAGCCCCGGACGCGCGAACGTCAACCAAACGGTCTCGCAGGAACTTACCGACATCGGCGGCGGCGCGACGTTCTTCGACAATCTGGTCGAAGTGGCAAAAAGCTAGCGGTTGTGCGAAGCGCGAGAATGTTCGATCTCTCCCCGGTCCCAAACAAACTGAACTTGTCGATTGATGTGTTGAAGAAGAAGCAGTCCAGGGTCTATCCTAATCCCATGCGAAGCAGCCGGTTGGGCGCCGCACTCGGCTTGATGTTGTTAGCCGCGCCGGCACTCGCGCAAATTCCACCCACGACCGTTCCGAACAGAAAGCCCACGCTGAAACGAGACCGAACGCAGCGCACCCTCTATCCAAAGATTATTCAGCACGAAGATGAGCGCACTGTCACAAACGACTTGTTGGAAATGACTCTTCCTCAGCACGGGGGGGTGCGGCGAAGGGCAGTTCTCGCGCTGGGCCGAATCGGTTATCCCAGCGCGCTGGCTCAGTTGATTGACATCCTCAATAGTGACAAGAATCCCGAAAATCGTGATCCGGAAGTGCGAGCGCTCGCCGCGTTTTCGCTGGGACAAATTCAACATCAACACGCTGTGTCAACGCTTCTCGAGCACCTGGACCCCGCCCTCGAATCCTCTCCGCTTGTGCGAGCGCGCGCGGTTGAGGCGTTAGGCAAAATCGCTTCCAACAAACTTGCGGCGGCGGCACTTGGTAGCTACGGAATCAAGGGCATTACCGATGCTCTAGTCAAAGCGCTTCAATCGACAACGACAACGCTCTCAAGCGAGAACAAACTCATAGCTTCGATGGCGCTGACGGCGCTTCTCAGAATAAAGCAGCCTTCTACTATTGACGCGATAGCCGCGCAGCTCCACTCGCGTGACGCGGATTTGAGATGGCAAGCTGCGAACGCTTTGGCGCGGATTCGAGACGGCATCGCCGTCGCTACACCGTTGCTTTTGCCATTGCTCGAAGACAAAGAGCCGCTCGTGCGAGCAAACGGCGCTCGCGCTCTTGGACTGGCAAAGTCAACTCAGGCAATTGATCAATTGATTAAACTCCTGGCCGATAAGGACGAACGCGTGGTCGCGAGCTCAATCACTGCGCTCGGGGCGATCGGCGATGCGAGGGCCGCCGAAGCGTTGATAACGTTGGGCAATGCATTGCTCGCCGGATACCGATCATTCGACCGTGATAAGCTAGGCGTGCCTCCTCAGCAGAACCTGCTCTTGGTGATTGCGAGTTCGCTTGGAAACATAAAAGCAGACCGAGCGATTCCCTTCCTCAAGACTCTTCGGTTTGTCGACGGATCAACGGATGCGAACTCAGAAGTAGAAATCGCGATCGCGAAGTTCGGAGACGGCGCCTTCTTCGATCTACCTGCAGCGACTAAATTCTCGACCGATGATTGGAGAGCAATTGCCGCGTACGCACAGGGTCTCGGCCAATTGGCAAGCGATCGCGCAAAAGCGATTTTGCTTGATCTGCTTTCGGGCAAAAGTTATGGCAAGCCCGATGCTCGGGCGGCGCCGGCTATCCTCACCGCGATGTCTGCGGCAAAGGTTGAAGGGCTGCGGGACATTTTGCTCGAGGCTCTTAAGCATTCGGATGTGTTTGTCCGAGCGACCGCGGCTGAGTTACTCGGTGGTCTTGGCGATTCATCCGAGCCCGTGATCTCAGCGCTCTTCGACGCTTACAAATCTGCTCGAGCGGACAAAGTCAACGACGCTCGCATCGCCATCATCGAAGCTGCCGACATGCTCAAGCATCCGATGAATGTTCAGGTGTTGACTGATCCGCTCCGCGATGAAGATTATGTCGTCAGACTGAGAGCCGCTGAGTTATTGCGTGCCTCAACTGCTGATGTTACTTCGACGCGTCCGCTGCAAGTCGGTAAAGCGGAGACCGGTCACGATCGGACATATTGGCGACGCATCGCCGATCTAAGCGAGTCGATCAACAATCCAATCGCCGTGATCCACACAAAGAAGGGTGACATCCATATCGAGCTGTTCGCGGCAGACGCTCCGATGACTGTGGACAATTTTATTCGCCTCGCTCGCGGCGGTTTTTATAACGGCCTTGCTTTTATCAGAGTGGTTCCCAACTTCGTCATTCAGGGTGGTGATCCGCGCGGCGATCAAAACGGCGGACCGGGTTATCAGATACGCGACGAGATCAACCTGAGAAAATATGAAAGCGGCACGGTAGGAATGGCGCTCTCAGGCAAAGATACCGGCGGCTCTCAGTTTTTCATTACACACTCACCTCAGCCGCATCTCGATGGCGGCTACACGATCTTCGGCCAGGTGATCGAAGGAATGGACGTGGTGAATCGCATCGCGCGTGGCGATCGAATCGAGCGCATCGAGATTGTCGACTCGAAATAAGAGCCGCTGCACGTTCCCGATCTGTGAGTCAGGTCTACTGAGGCCCAGATCTTCTCATCTTCGTTTCATCCTGCCTCGGTGACGGCAGTGTTGCCGGCGAGTCCCCTTCGACAGCGAAGAGCCTCGGCCCTGGACCTCGTCCATCCAGCCGCCATCTCGAGCATGATGCCGTTGATAAACTACCAGGCCTCAAGCCGCCCGCTTGAACCGGTTGCGCATCTCGTTTTGCCCAACTATTGACAAACGATTCATTAGGGCTTAGATTCCACTCGCTGTAACGAGATCAACGATGGCTCCCGGTTCATCCGCTCGCTTTGCAATTGCCACTTAACAAGATTCGTAAGCCATCGCCGTTCGTTGTTAGTGTTAGCAGCACGAGGTGACGAGTATCTTTCGTCACCCCCTAGCTATCAATGGTGCAAAGGAGGCAGCTCACCATGCTTTCCAGTCTTTCTCGAATTGGCAATGTTAGAATTCGCCCAATGGTCGTTTTGACGATATTGGTGTCTACGGTTTCGTTCTTCTTTTTTTTCCAGCAGAATTCGATCAGCGCTTCCACTGTCATTGCTGGCAGCTTTGAGGGATCTCACGATGGAGCCGATTGCAGCCAGATCACCGGGTGGGCGTGGAATGCAGCCGACCCTAATAACGCGATTACGGTTGATATTTATTCCGATAACGTATTTGTGACGAGCGCAGTCGCAAATCAATTTCGTCAGGACCTGGTCGACGCAAACAAGGGAAACGGGTTTCACGGCTTCGACATTGCGACGCCGGCCAGCCTCATGGATGGGGTTTCGCATTCGATTCGGGTTACGATTGGCGGCTCTACCCAGAATCTGACTAATACGCCGAAGACGATCTCGTGCGTGGGACCTTCCTTTGATGGTTTCCTCGATAGCGCCGATTGCAATGTGATAAGTGGCTGGGCATGGGATTCAACGCAACCCAATACGCCTATCAACGTAGACGTGTACTTCGACAACGATAATTTCAGAACGATATCGGCGCCGGCCGACAAGTTCCGTCAAGACTTGCTGGATGCCGGCAAGGGTAACGGTTTTCACGGCTATAACTTTCCGACACCTGCATCACTGAAGGATGGCCTGACGCATACAATTCATGTGAGGTTTCCTGGAACTCTCGTCGATCTCCACAATTCTCCCCGCACCATCAACTGCAGCGGAAACCCGCCTCCTGCCTTTGATGGGTTTCATGACGGCGCGAGCTGCAATCAACAAACCGGATGGGCGTGGGACGCCAATCGTCCCAACACGGTCATCAGCGTCGACATCTACAGCGATAACGTGTTGATTGCCACAATTCCGGCTGATCAGTTCCGTCAGGACTTACTTGATGCCGGCAAGGGAAATGGCTTTCATGCCTTCTTTTTTAACACGCCGATGAGTCTCAAAGACGGGCAAACACATACTATCTCGATTGGTTTTCACGGCACAGATCTCGCCTTGCATAACACGTTCAAGACGATTAACTGTCCGTGACGGGCTACAGCGGTGAGGCGGTTGACAATTGCATAAGTCGAACACATCGCGTTCCAACAGCGAGTGATCGTCCAAAAAGAGGCTCTTCAGAAGTTGATCCGGTTTGCAGCGACGGACTCCCTGGCTTTTTTCATCAACCGGGAGGCCACGCAAGCGATCGACCGCCCAGGACGTGTAAGTGAAGATGCGGGACGCTCTGCCCGGCGGCATCTCCGGTGTTGATGACAACTCGATAGCCGCTTTCGGCGATATCCATTTGGTTTGCAACCTTCGCCGCCGTGTACAGAAGGTGACCGAGCAGGGAAAGGTCCAGCTTCGACGCATCGTTGAGCGATTCAAGATTATGCTCGCGCGGTATTAACAGCACGTGGGTTGGTGCTTGCGGGTTCGCATCTTTGATGGCGACGACTTGTTCGTCCTGATAAACAACCTCTGAAGGAACGTCCCTCGCAACGATGCTACAAAAAACGCAACTCTTTTCCATGTTTTCCATAGTTATTATTCTTCAACGGAATTATCAACCAAGCCTTGCAATCGAGTCAAACTTTATCGGAGATTAAGTTATTAGTTGTTCGTCGCTGTTTTTGAAATACGTTTTGCTTCAGCGAAGTTCATCTGACGAGCTTCTACTCCCGGAACCTTTCGATGTTCGCGCCCACCGCACATAGCTTCTCTTCAATCTTCTCGTAGCCGCGATCTATGTGATAAACGCGATCGATGACCGTTTCCCCTCGCGCAGCCAATCCCGCGAGCACCAGCGAAGCAGACGCACGCAGGTCCGACGCTTGAACTCTCGCGCCCGACAACGCATTGTTGCCTTCGGTAACCGCTTGCCGGCCGTTGAGTCTTATTCGCGCTCCCATTCTCAAAAGTTCAGACGCATGCATGAACCGATTCTCAAATATCGTTTCTGTTATCACTGATGTTCCGTCGGCGAGCGACATCAGCGACATGTATTGCGCTTGCATATCGGTGGGAAATCCGGGATAGGGCAACGTTGTGACATCTGACGACTTGGTGCGACCCGCTGACAGCACGCGCAGTGAAAAAGCATTTGGCTGCTCGATTCGAACTCCCGTTTCCGCAAGCTTCTCGAGCACCGCCGAAATATTGTGCGGATCACAATTCACCAATTCGAGCTCGCCCCCCGTAATCGCTGCAGCAATCGCGAACGTGCCGGTCTCGATTCGATCCGGAATTATTGTGTGCTCGGCGCCCCCAAGCTTCTCGACGCCTTCAATGCGGATTTCGCTCCGGCCTGCGCCTTCAACTCGCGCGCCCATCTTATTCAATAGTTCCGCGAGATCGACGATCTCCGGCTCTCGTGCCGCGTTGTTCAACACGGTTACACCATCCGCAAGCGTAGCAGCCATCATCAGGTTCTCGGTGCCGGTCACACTCACCTTGTCGAAATGAATCTGACGCCCTCGCAACCGATTGGATCGCGCTACCACGTCTCCGCCCTCAATCTCAACCGTAGCGCCCAGCTTTTCAAAACCCGCAAGATGCAAGTCAATTGGACGCTGACCGATTGCGCACCCGCCGGGAAGCGACACTCTCGCTTCTCCAAAGCGGGCAAGCAGCGGGCCCAGCGCCAGCACCGAGGCGCGCATGGTCTTCACCAGGTCGTAAGGCGCCTCGAACACGTCGACTCGTGCGCCTGATATCTTTAGAGTCCTCAATTCAGGCATCAACACATGACAGTTCAGGTCTTCGAGAAGACGGCGCATCGTGATGATGTCGCGCACGTAAGGAAGATTATGAAGCGTAAGCGTTTCCGAAGTTAAGAGCGCTGCGGCCATGCAAGGCAAAGCAGAGTTCTTCGCCCCGCTTATTTGAACCCGCCCTTCGAGCGGGCGTCCTCCGATGATCTTGAATTTGTCCATCTTATCGACGTTTTTGTCGGAACTTTTGTCTCGGGAAAGATGTTATCACACGGCCAAGAAGCAGTAACAGACACCTGGGTTCAGATCGCGAACGTGGTTGAAATTGAATTGAGATTTCAGCAGAGGAACAGGTGCGACTTCGCTAGGCCCCCATCGCGTTCTCAATGCTCGGCGCATCGGTGATCTCCCAGGCGGAGTCGTCGCGAAGCACTCTGGAGACCAGCGCCGTGTGCACACCGTGTCCGGTGCGTTCGGCTTCCACGTGTCCGAGGATGGGCATTCCGAACAACGCCAGGTCGCCAACAATATCCATGATCTTGTGACGCACAAACTCGTCGGCGAAGCGCAGTCCTTCGCGATTCAAGATGCCGCCTTCCGGTGTGAGGATGATTGCATTCTCGAGAGAGCCGCCGCGCGCCAGCCCGAGATTGCGCAGCGCTTCCACCTCATCCAAAAAACCGAACGTGCGAGCCGGAGCGACTTGCTTCGCGAATTGACCGTTAACAAACTCGACGCTGCGCCGCTGAATCCCGATCATCGGATGACGAAACTCAATCGAGCACGAAATCGAAAAGGCGTCTGCGGGCTTGATGCTCATTCGCCGATCAGCTTGTTCGACTTCGACGCGTTTCAGAACTCGCAGAAACTGCCGAGGAGCTTCAAGCTTCGCGACACCCGCCTGCTCAATCATCTCGATGAAAGGCTCGGCGCTGCCGTCGGCAATCGGAACTTCGAGCGAGTCGACGTCGATAATGCAATTGTCGACCTGACTCCCGGCAAGCGCCGCCAGCAGGTGCTCAACGGTCGCAATCATCACTCCCTGTCTCATCAACGTCGTAGCGTAGCTGACCCGAGCGACATATTGAGGCGCCGCGGGAATCTCAAAGTTGCTGAGATCAGTTCGCCGAAAGACGTAGCCTGTGTAGGCTGGAGCCGGATTGAGTGTGATTCGCGAAGGTTCGCCTGTGTGAAGCCCGTGTCCGCTGGTTGAAACCGATCGCTTCAGCGTGGTCTGTCTTATCAAATAAGTGCGCCCCCTGGTCAAATCGTTAAGACAATATCCTACCGGCAATGAATGTGCCAGCACGTTGACTTAACGCGAGCGGCCTTTATCAATGGAAAACGAATGTGTGCGAATCGAACTGACTTGGACCTGTTGCACACAAGCCACAGCGGTGTGGTTTTGTGCTCACGTGGTCTTTCCGTCTGCGTATAGCTAGAATGATTCACTTTAAACGGGAGAAACGCGATGAAACCGACCGCAAATGTTCCGATCGGAGCCACGGCGACGCAGAAGATTGAAGTCACTCGAGAGATGACGGTAGCTCACTTCCACGAGCAGATGCCGGAAGTCTACGGCACACCAATAATGATTTATCACATGGAAAACACCGCAGCGGAGGCGATTCAGGAGTTCCTGCCTGCTGGATGGATAACGGTTGGAGTCGTAGTCGATGTCAAACATCTCGCGGCAACTCCGGTCGGCGCTACAGTGACCACGCGCGCGGAAGTTCTCGAAGTTGGAGACTACACCATCAAGTTCGCCGTCGAGGCTCACGACGGATTCGAAAAGATAGGCGAAGGACTGCACGTTCGCGCGGCGGTTGACATGGACCGGTTCATGAAGAGAGTGAAGGCAAAAACTTGACGACGTTACTTGTTCCAGTTTGTCGTTTCGCTTTTATCATTTTCCATTTTTCATTTGTGATCTGTTATCGCCTGAAATGAAAACCACTGCTCATAGCAATGACAAGTGAACTATGGCTAATCACAAATGGTAAATAACCGGTCTCTTGCGCCGTGGTTGTCTTGCTTGCTACTTTGACTGACGGCGGGAGGCGCAGGGGGCCTGGTGGTTCTCGCGGGCTTCAAACCCGTTGCGGGTCGTCGAGAGGCGGCCTGGGTGGGTTCGATTCCCACACGCCTCCGCCAGAAAAGAGTGCTGAGTGACGAGTGCTGAGCGCTTAGTGCTTGGAAGAATCGGACAAAAGGAAATGGCAAGTACAAAAATTGCGTGCGTACAGATGGACGTCGCTATCGGCAACGTCAAGGCTAATCGTGAAAAAATCATCGAGCGCATTCGGCTGGCGGCCGACGCCGGCGCTCAATTGATCGTTTTTCCTGAATGCGCATTGACCGGATACTGCTTCGAGTCGCTGGCCGAAGCGGCAGAGTTTGCCGAGCCGCTCGATGGACCATCTTCGCAGGCTATCGCTGAAGTCTGCCGCGAAACGGGATCAGTTGTCGTTGTCGGATTCATCGAACGCACCGACTCGAGTTTTTATAACGCGGCGATGGTGGTGGGTCCCGGCGGCGTGGCCGGAAACTATCGCAAGGTGCATTTGCCGTTTCTTGGAGTCGATCGTTTTCTGAAGCCCGGTGACCGCCAGTTTGAAGTGCTCGACCTTTCAATCGGACGAGTCGGCGTGAATATTTGTTATGACGCAAGCTTTCCGGAGGCGGCTCGCTCACTGAAACTCCTCGGGGCCGAGCTCGTCATCCTGCCTACCAACTGGCCGACTGGAGCGTGGCGCACGACGGAATTCATCATCAACGCTCGAGCCTGCGAAAACCATGTTAACTTTGTAGCCGTCAATCGAGTCGGCATCGAACGAGGCTGGCAATTCATCGGAAGAAGCAAAGTCGTCGATGTCAACGGCGATACGATCTCAGAGTCCTCTGCTGACCGCGAAGAAATTTTGTTTGTCGAAGTCGATATTCAAGAGGCTAACAACAATAAGATCGTCAACGTCGCGGGCGCTTACGAACTCGACAGGCTTGCTGACCGACGACCCGAATTCTATGGCGTTATTGCCGCGTCGACGAAGTCACGTTCCGGCGCAGCGTAAGCATCATTTGCTGAGGATGAAGCGACGACGTGACTAAGTCTTGACCGCAATTGCACTCGATTCAAGTTCCATTCGCCGATCAACTGAGTGCCGACCAGGGTAAAGTGAATATGGTTTCGCTTATCCACCCATCGGCTCGTCGGCGGTTGGTCCATATATCGATGGCACTTTAGCTCCAACCAGTCTCAAGTAAACGGAGAATTGGCCGCGATGATGAATCTGATCGTGTAGCTCAGCCCACAGAGCATCGATAGCTCTTATTTGATAGCCATAGAAATCCACGATCCTGTTCAGCTCCTCGTCGCCGGCTTGAGCGATCGTGTTCTGAACTTCATCATGAATCCGTTCAAGCATCTCCAGCATGCCTTCGACTCCGTGCGGCATGCGTTCGGGAGAATCGGCCCGGCGCAGGTCACCGCGCATCGCACCTCTACAAACGTATTCCTCGCGGATGAGCGTCGTTATGAGTTCTCTTGCGGTGCGCGATTTCTCGGCTGGCCTCATGTCCAATTTGACTTCCGGATAAGCTTTCAGGACCCTCATTGTCGTTGCAAACTCCAATGCGCGGAAGTCCATAATCTGTTTCTGGAATGGGTCCATATGCATCTCCTCTTGATTTATCGATCGCTTATCGGACTGCCAGTTGGCGTGGCGTTTCCGCTCTCGCTCATCATCAACACTGAGTCACTTGTCCTCAGCCATTTTTGTAGCTTGCCAGCTTACAACCTGCCACTTGCCTTTGCGCTTGAGAAACGTGCCCGTGTTCAGGTAGTTCGTGACTTCGGTCTTCCCTTCCTTCTTGGTCGTGCCCACGAGACGGAACGCGACGATTGCGGTATCACGATACTGCTGAATGCGAATGTCTTCGGCAGTGTAAATCGTAACCGGGTCGCCTGCGTTGCGAGCCTTTGATGAGCGCAGGTCACGCATAATATCAGCCTTGCCTTTTCGCCGGCCTGAAGAAGTCGTGTAGATCAGGTCTTCAGCCCAGAAGCGATCGTGCGCCGCTGCATCGTTACGCGAGGCTCCGTCCAGAAAATTCTTGAGCAACGCCGTCAATTCGGGAGCGTCTGGAGCATTCTGCCCGTGCGCCGCGATTGTTAGCATAAACACGGCAATCGCGGATGAAAGAATCAGCTTCATGTTTTTCTCCTAAAGATTTACTTCGCCGGTACGTGAGTGGTGGTCACATCGGCGATCAAGCGATCGTTGTCGCCAAAGACGGTGGTTCGCACGATGCTTACGGTTCGTCCCTTCTTGACGAAGGAGGCTACGGCTTTGAGCTTGCCTGCTTTTTGATTGCCGGTGAAGTTCGCGTTCAAATTGATTGCGAGCGGAAAACCTGACACGCCCTGGCTGAATTCGGTCGAGCCAAACGCCAGCACTGTCGCGGTCACATCAGCAAACCAGAGCATCGCTCCCGCATGAACGACACCGAATGGATTCAACATCCCGGATTGAATCGGCATTTCAGAAACAACTCGCTCGGATGTTTGCTCGGTAATCTCGAATTCAAGCCGGCCCTCAACCTTCATCTCACTTCCTCGCTATGAATGGGTCTGGACTCACCGAGAAGCCATGATTTCAAAATGCCAGGGTTAGCATCGTCGGTTGCAAAATACTCTTCGATCAGTTTTTCATAGAGCTCCTCACGTTGAGCTTCTTTCAGATCGTAGCCCAATGGCATCTGGCCTCCGTTGATGTATGAACTGATCACAACCTCGTCCATCGGCCAATTGAGATAACCCAGACGCTCGGGCCTATGACAAACGGCGCAATTCATCGCTCGACCTACAACAGTTTCATTGAAGCCGCCGCCAAAGCGTTTGAGACGCTGCTCGGCGTTCGCTGAACCGAGGCCCGGACCAAATTTGCTCTCATCCAGATACGAGTCAAAGCGCGGCGTGCCATAAGTGAGGAACCTTTCGTTAACTGCTTCAACGGCACGCCGCTCGTCCGGGCTAACGCTGTCCTGTTCGGGAAAAATTGGCAGGACGCCACTCTTGTGACAACGAGCGCAGTTGTCATCGCCGTATCCAAGCTCCCATCGTCCAGCGATGGCGATCGGACCGCGGCGACTATATGTCCTGAAATAATCTTTGAAGTACGCGTTGAACGTCCCATCTCCATTTATGACCGCCGATACAACCGAAAGGTTGCGGGTGCGAGCGCGGGTCCCCGGATCGGTCACTCCGAACTGAACCCATTTCTCAGGAGCGCCTCCGTTGCCGGGTACGACAATCAACAATCGACGATAACTGTCATCGTTGTCAGGTGTCCCAAGATGCCTGGAGGTGTAGCTGAAAAAGACGAGTTGGTCTGATGGCTCGCGTGTCGAGTTGATCTCGCGCAGATATGCTTTCGCTCGATCGAGAGTTTCATAACGGCTGACGTCTCGCAGAAAGCCTTGTGTCGTCAGGAATGCCGGGATCTGAACATATGAGTTGGTTCTTCGAAAGTACTGCTGATCGGAGACTACAAAACCGAGTTGGTGATCTTTGTGTCGATCGATCGACGCGGCTGCGACGTACTCGAAAAACTCCCGATAACGTCGCACCAAATCTTGATTCTCGGAGAGCCTGTGCAGTCGAATCTCGCGGTTGATTGAGTCGAGTACTTTTCGAAAAGCCGGAAGCTTCTCATCGTCGTCGAAGGCCGCGTGTGCCTGCGTGACCAGCGCATTGATTCGCGAGCGCACCCAAACATTTGGATCGAACCTCGAGTGCTTCGACGGAGACGCATGAAGGAATTCAGCGATCAGTATTAGACAGAAAAGGATCTTGCTCGGGCGGAAGCGCAGCATTCACTTCCCTTTCGCGTTAAGGAGGGCGGCTGCTCGTTCGGCGTTGCGCCTGGTCATTCACGTCCACCTAACGAAGCTATTCGCAATAAGCCTCTGTTAGTTTTCGAAAGTGATAGCCCATCGCCGCAAGCCTCATCGAATCAGCGAACGCCCCGCGATGATGAGCGAGTGTTTGAGTCACGAATCGCCAGAACTCGAACCGCTGCCGGTCTCGCACGCCCAACTTCAGCATGATTCGCGTAAGAGCTGACACATCCGTTATCAAGCTGTTGCGACGCTGCGATTTCGGTCCCGGTTGTGAGACACGCTTCAGGCATTCGAGCGCGCGGTCGTAGTACTCGCGAGCATCGTAGATCGACCGCAAGATTGACTTGTATCCCTCCACAAGTCTCGTTGAATCCATTCGTGGAACAAAGTTCAAATCCGAATGCGTGTTGTTGCCCGCGCTTTCTCCGAGCAGCCTTCCTTCACCACTCAACCTGCGCCAAAGCTGCGTGTTCGGCAACGCGGTCAACAAGCCAACCATCGCAAGCGGAATCGCGCTCTCGCGAATGAAGTGAATCATGCGTTCGAAGATGTCTTCGGGATCATTGTCGAAGCCGACGATGAAACCGGCCATCACTTCGATACCGTAGCTCTGAATCTTCTTCACCGACTCGAGCAAGTCGTGTTTCATGTTCTGTTCTTTGTGCGCTTCTTTCAGGCTTTCATCTACGGGCGTCTCGATTCCGAGGAACGCGCGGTTGAATCCAGCCTGACGCATGAGATCCAAAAGCTTTTCGTCGTCGGCTAGATTCACACTCGCCTCAGTGATGAACGAGAACGGCCTGCCGTTGCGGTCTTGCCAGGCGGCGAGGTCGGGAAGAAACCGTTTGACGTTGCGCTTGTTGCCGATGAAGTTGTCGTCGACAATGAACACGGTTCCCCGCCAGCCGGAATCGCGCAAGGCATCGAGCTCCAATAGCATTTGCTCGTTGGATTTCGTGCGGGGAACCCGGCCGTAGATTTCGATAATGTCACAAAACTCACATTGGAACGGACAGCCGCGCGAGTATTGAACTGACATCGCGCTGTAGCGCTTCATGTCGGTTAGCTTGAAATCCGGAATCGGTGAAAGCGCCATCGAGGGACGTTCGGGAGCATTGTAAACCGGCTTCGCTTCGCCACGTTCGAGATCTCGAATGAACAAAGGCAGAGTCTCCTCTGCTTCGCCAAGCACAACGTGATCGGCGCCCTTAAGCTCTTCCAGAGTCGTGGTGACGTAAGGACCGCCGACTGCGACTCGTTTGCCGGCAGCGTTGCATAACTTGACGACCTGTTTCAGGGAGTCCTTTTGCACTAGCATCGCGCTAGCAAACACGACGTCGGCCCATTGAACGTCGGCGGGCTTGAGCTGCTGGACATTCATGTCCACGAGGCGCCGCTCCCAGAAATCAGGCAGCATCGCCGAGACCGTCATCAGCCCGAGAGGCGGGAAGGCAGAGCGCTTGCCCTCAAATGACAGCGCGTGTTTGAAGCTCCAGTAAGTCTCCGGAAACTCCGGATAGATGAGCAGTACTCTCATGATTTGTGGACTCCTTCCGTCATCCGTCGACGTGTGCCAGATATTAACCGTCCTCGTTCGATCTTTCAACTCAAGCTTGTCGGCCGATGACAATCGCCTTGGCGAAATACCGGCTTAGAGCGTTCTTCCGTTATCGCGGAAACGACGCCCAGCAGAAATGGCTCCCAGAGCCAGTTTCAAGTCAATCGCGCGATCAGCGCTTCGTTATGGATGCGGGATTCGGATTGGTGTTCACCACAAGCAACGCACAAAGGTCTTCCGCGTTGCTGAGTTCAGACAGAATTGCGGGCTTCGCAGGAATGCCGGCGTTGTCCTGGTTTTCGTCGGAATTGTCCAGGTAGACGATCACCTCGACTCGCGTGCCCTTGGGCAAGGCGACGGGCTTCTTGAAATAGTACGTCGGCTTCCAATCGAACTGATAGCCGCGAGTCCATATCAACACCTCTTGCGAACCATCAGGGCGGTAGGCCGTCGCTTGAAGCGAGATAATCAGTGGTACAACCTGCGGGCGAATTGCGATCGCTTCGGTGTCGCTTTGAATCGGCAGCGTCAGTCTGATCGGATTGGGATAGGAAGTCATTGGGCTGATACGTTCGGGCGAAAAGAATGCAAACTCACGTATTGTCTTGCTTGTGTTCTTCGCAAAGTAAACGCCGATGCTGGTCCGATCCGTTGCTGCTTCGCTTGTCCCTCGGTAGTGGATTTGCGCCATCACGCGCGAGTGAGCCGGAATCAGGAAGCCCAAGCCTTCACCAAGCGTGATCGTCTTCTGCCCCGGCAGCCAGGTCGCCAAGAAGCTGGGGTTGATTAGAATTGGCTTGGACCGGCCGAGCACTACGATCGGTTCCCGCGGCATTGTCTTTTCTGGTCCTGAGCTTGCTTCTTCTGTGGAAATAAAAACTGTAGCGCAGTGAACTACTGACGCGTTGCCGGGAAGGAGATCGATCGCCCTTACCCAGCGCTCTTCTCTGAAATTGGTCGGAAACACAAACGTGCGGTACTCGTCAGCGCCGGCAGTGATCTTTGATTCGGCGTCCGCCTTAAAGATCAGATCAGGCTTACCCAATTGCCAGTCGGTCGAGTAGAGCGGTCCTGCGGGCAGGTCTTTATCGTCGCCCTTCGGCGCGCCACCTTCGACCCAGTTCACAATCAAGTCGACATCGCGCTGCGTAAGTGAAGGCGCATTGCTGAAGTCGCCATAGCCTTTCACGGCGCGCCACGGAGGCATTCGCTTCTCGAGCACCTCTTCCTTGATTGCTTTTGCCCACGGCCTGGCTTCGTCATACGTTGCCAGCGAGAACGCGATTCCGCCCGGACGATGGCAGCTCAAACAATTGCGCTGGAAGATCCTGATGAGCTCTTTGTTGAATCTGACTTTTGTCGTGATCGGCTCGTGAGCGGGAGAAGATAAGGCAAAAGGAAAAAGGCAAAACGCAAAAGTAAAAAGGGCAGCACCTAGCTTAAGAATGCGCTCCAGCGGGCTCACCACTTTTGCCTTTTGCCTTATTACTTTTTCCTTCATGTCAATGAGGGCCGACCAACCGCTGCGATTGTATCGGCCCTTCAATTCTATCTTAGTCTCGAGCGATGTCACTTATTCGGGCTGATTGCCTGCACCTTGTCCTGCGGCTTGTCGTAAGTGAAGCTCATCCACCCAATCATCATCTCTTCCCACGTCTGATCGCCCCATCGCACCTCTTTTTTCGGATCAGGGTTGTACTTGTTCTTTTCCGAGTTGTCGAAGTGGGCCAGACAATCGAGCCTCGTCCCTTTCGGCGCCGCGAGCGGCTCCTTCAAAACGTAGTAGGTTTGCCATGCGAAGTCGTACTTCGGGACCGAAAGTAGTATCTGCGAGGTGCCGTCGGGGAAAGTCGCTTTGAAGATGAAGTCTTTGCCTCGAAGATGCATGTGCGGCATCAACGAGTAGATGTGGGCATCCTGGGCGAAGGTGTAGGTCGATTCTACTTTGTAATTCGGATCGCCCGGCGGAATAACGAACTTGGCGTTAAGCACAGGCCGCGTCACAATCTCGGCCTTCGGTGGCTCCTTTGCGAAGACAAATCCGACATAAGACTTGTCCTTCGTTTCTGTTCCGTTCGGCGTGTAATGGACCTGGAAGATCAGGTCGGAGCCGGCGGGAATTTTTCGAGCCAAGCCCTTCGTAATCACTGCGGGCTGCTCGCCCGGCGCGTAACCAACCAATAGGCGTTGAGGTTCGTTTGCCTTTTGAGCGAAGACGATGATGTGATGAACTACTCCGCGAACACCCGGGCGAATCTCGGCGGCTTGAATCCATTTATCTTCCGTGAAGTTCGTCGGCACTTTGAAGTATTTGTACTCGACGACGCCGCTTGCCGGGACCGAATACTCCTGTGGAAGATAAAACACAACATCGGGCTTGCCGATGTTCCAGCCTTCGAGGAACTGCGGAGATGGCGGCAGGTCTTTGGGATTGCCTTCCTTTGCGCCTTGATCGACCCACGCGGATATCGTGTTGACCTCCTGTTCAGAAAGTCTCCGATCGTTGGCAAACGTTCCGTAATGAGGATCAGCATGCCAGGGAGGCATCACGCCCGTAGCTACTTTTTCTTTTATCGAGCGAGCCCACGGCCGCGCATCCTTGTAAGTCAGCAGCGACATCGGCGCGATTTCGCCAGGCCGATGACACTGCACGCAGTTGTTGAAGAAGATCGGCGCGACGTCCTTGCTGAAGGTCACATCGCTTTTCGCTGAAGGTCCGCTGGCCGACGCGACCACGCAGAGTGACATAACAACAAGAGCCGGAATCGAGATTGTAAGCGACTTTTTCATTGTTCTCCTCCAGTTCGCCGACGAAGTTCTTTACCCTTGAGCCTTGGTTCTTAAGATAGCGGAACAGCGTCCAAGAAGCCAGCAACAAGTCACTTTTCCGCGCCCGAGCTGACTTTCTTAAGCCGTTGCGCTCGCATCGTGCGGCCGTTGATCTCGAAGGTCATCTCTGTAACTTCGCCCTTGTCGTTCCTGATGAAGGTCACCTGCGCGTCGAAGATCTTGAAGAAGAACTTCGCTTCGCTTTCCGGAAACGCCTCGATCTTTGGTTGTCCCGGCGCGGTAAACATGAGTCTCTCTCCCTCACGGCTCACGGTGAAAGTCGCAGGCCCGATCGAATACTCGCCTGCGTACAAGTCGTAGAGCTTCAGATCTACTTTGATCGCGTTGCGAACCGGTTGATTCGTAACATAATCAAAATAACCAATCATCATTTCATCGTAAGTCGGGTCGCCGAATCGAACGGTCTTTGTAGCATCGGGGTTGTACTTGTTCTTCGCTGAATTATCGAAGTGCGCTGTGACGATCAACTTCGTACCTTTTGGCAGCGCAAGCGGTTTATCGAGCTTGTACAGAGTCTGCCAGTTGAAGTTGTAGTTCGGAACGAACAGAATGGTTTCTCTCTTGCCGTCGGGAAACACTGCTTCATACTTCATGTCCTTGCCGCGAACGTGCATATGCGGAAGGAACGTGTACAGCTCGACGTTGCGGCTGAAAGTGTAGCAGCCCCTCACTTCATGATTATCATCGCCGGGCGGAATCTTGAAGTAGTGGTTCATGACTCCAAACGCCGTGAGCATTTTTTCCGGAGGCTGCTTTGCGAAGAGCAGGCCAACGCTCGAGCGGTCCTTTTCGACCTTGCCCGTCGTCTTCGAGTAATGAACCTGAATCACGATATTCGATCCAGCCGGAATCGACTTTGCGGTTCCGTCCGGAAAAATGTCGACGTCTTTTCCCGGAGTGTAGAAGCAGAGCGGAAGACCCAATCCTTCTTGCCCGCTTCCGCGAGCGATTCCACCGCTGGGCGCTGTGCATCCGTCATCGTAAGCCGGAGCATCAAGCTTCGTGCGTATCAAGGTTCCGTCTTGATAAAAAATTGACTGAGGCGATGGTTTGCCGTGAGTAGCTTTCCATTGAGCTTGAAACTGCGGGGTCTGTATGAACGCGATCACGTGATGCACGACTTTTCTGTTTCCCGGATGAATCTCCGCAGCGCGAATCCAAACATCTTCTTTGAACGTGGTCGGAATAGTGAAGTTGATGTATTCATCCGATCCATTGGCTTCGAGTGTGTACTCTTCGGGCATTGAAAGGATGACGTCGGGCTTGCCGATCTTCCAGTCTTCAGGAAAGCGCGGTGCGGGAGGCAGGTCCTTCGGGTTTCCTTCTTTCGCGCCCTGATCAACCCAGGAAACGATGGTTTCGATCTCCGTCTGGCTCAACCTGCGATCGTTTGAGAACTGACCGTAGTGCGGATCCGCATGCCACGGAGGCATCTGACCGGTCACGACTTTTTCTTTGATTGAACGAGCCCAGGGCCGCGCGTCCTTGAAGGTTAGCAGCGACATCGGCGCAAGCTCGTTCGGGCGATGGCATTCGGCACAACGCTTATAGATGATCGGGGCGACTTCTCGATTGAACGTGACCGCTTTCGCGTCGCCCTTAGGATTGCTTGCCTCACCGACAGGCGAGAAGGTCAAACACAACGCGATTGAGAAGACTCCCACGAATAAAAACGAAAGGGCCTTTGTCATTGATCGTCCTCCTTCAACCAAACTGTAACGAGCCCGGCTATCGCAAGCCAATCAGATTACCAGACCGCTCACTTCCCTTTTTCGGCATCTCGCGACGCGACCTGACTCAAAACGCGCAAGTCATTTCGTCCGACTTCTCGAATTATGATGAGCAAGGCCAGGTAGCAAACAGATAACGCGATGAGTTTAACAACGATGAGGAGTTTCGAGGAAGGGAAAAACAACAGAGAGGCGGCATAAATCAAGCCGGCTGAGGCCGCGATTCGAACGGTAGATGAGAGCGATAACAGCACGCCAAACTTCACCCTGACATAAGCGCAGGCGGCAACCGCGCCGGCAAGCATCGATATCGTTGTTGCCGCAGCCGCTCCGGCCAAGCCGCGAGATGGAATCAACATCCAATTCAAAGCGGCGCTCAATCCAAGAGTAAGGATTCCGATGGCAAGCGAAACACCGGGGTGCCCACTGGCAGAGATCATAGTAGTCACTACGTATAACAGACCGAAGAAAAGCATTCCGTAAGCCACCACAACCAGCGCACCGCTGCCCGCCTGATATTCCGGCGGATAGATCAGGCTCAAGACTCCCTTCGAGTTCGAGGAAAAAAGAGTGGCCAGCAGCGCCATCACAATCAACGTGTACCTGAGCGTGTTCGAAACGTAACTCTTCGTCCGCTCACGATCCTTTGCGAAGGTGGCTTCCGACACGAGCGGAAAAATAATGAACGTCGCGGAAATGATCGCCTGATACGTTATGTTAGCTACATTGATTGCTGCGCCGTATGTTGCCGCATTCTCGCTTGCGAGAGTCGGGTCGGTCGACGACAGCGCTTTCACCAGGATCAAGTCAGTCTTCTGCAGCAGATTGATCGCAAGCGTAAACAGCAAGAGGTAGCTTTGGAACTGAAGCAGCTCTCGAGCGGCGACCGGCCTCACCTGTTCGCCGCGTCCCGCGATCAGAAATGAAAGCATAAGGACGCTTGCCGCTGCCAACGCGAAGCCGCCGATTCCGCCCATCACTCCAAGGCCCAGCCAGACGAACAATACAACGAACGCAAGCTTGAAGGTCGAATACGACATGTCCAACGAAGCTTGCGTGAGAAATTTCTTGCGGCCGTTGAAAAAGCCGGTGAAGACTGCGTAGAACGAATACGCGAGGGTGATCAGCGAGGCCAGCCGAAGATAGTTCACAAGCCGCGCATCGTTCAGGTAGCCTGCGACTACCGGCGCAAGCAGAAAGAAGGCGAGCGATGCGCCTCCTCCGATCAGGATCTGCAGCTTCAGCGCCGTTGTGACGACTGAGCCCGCATTCGCTTGGTCTTCTGAAACGCGCTTCGAAACCGTCTGATAAGTTCCAGTAATTATGACTGCATTGATGACCGATACTACTCCAATCACAACTTGATAGATGCCAAAGTCCTCTTTGGTCATCAGCCGCGGAAGAATAAAATGAATGCCGTAGCCGCTCACCATGAACCAAAGCTTGGCGGCGGTGATGTAGATCGTTCCGCGTCCGGCAATCGTCGCGACGTTATTCGAGAACGATGCTGGACTGGATTCTCTTGTTAGTGTGCTGGCCATTCTTGACTAACACATTTGATATCAGCTTTGCGAATTGCGGGCCTAACCGCGACCACCCATAGCATTCGGCCGAGCGGCGCGCATTTTCAGACAATGTTTGTCGCAGGCGATCTTCGTTGAGCGCCCGGGTGAGCTTCTCACGCAGCATTTCATTATCGCCGGGCTCAAACAAAAGTCCGTTCTCACCATCCACGATGAGTTCCGCAAGCCCTCCCGAGTTCGCGGCAACGACGACGCATCCCGCTGCGAGCGCTTCGAGGCACACTACCGGCGTTCCTTCGGTGCGGCCATCCGCGAGCACTCGCGAAGGAATCGCGACCGCATCACAAGACGAAAGCAACTGCGCTTTTTCCCAAGCTCCCACTTGACCCACGAGCGTCGCATTGACTGACAGTTCGCGCGCCACCCGCTCAAGCGCCGGTCGAGCGTCGCCATCGCCCGCGACGATCAGGCGCACATCCTTCAGTTCTTTCATTGCGGTCAACAAAAGATCGAGACCCTTGATTTCAGTGAGGCGTCCTATGAATAAGATCGTTCCCGATTCGTTGTCGCTCCGAGCACGGACGAACTTATGATCGTTCACGCTTCTTTGCTCAAAACCCATTGGAATGACTTCAATTTTGTTTCGAGCACCAGGACAAATTGAAATTAGCTTGCGCTCGAGATCTCTGCTCACAACAACGAGCCGCTCGGTGTTTGAGACTATGAATCTCGCGATTAATCTGCCAGTGCGCGTTCGAAGGAGGAAATGAAGAGCGCCTGAGTGTTCGATCGCAATGTGAGGCTTTCCAAAGATCCGAGAGATCAAGGCTCCGGCAAATCCCGATGGTATCAACCAGTGTGAACACACTACGTCGGCCTTCAACGACAACATCAACGCGGTAACAACAAAATGTACAAGCGAAGGCACCGCACGCAACTTCAGCCAAATTCCAGCGTTTGAGAGCTGATTCAAATCCCGGCTCGACTGAAATGAGTTGAGCTCAACCGGTATCACTGATCTCGATCTTTTGAGCTTGAATACATCGTTACGCCACGGCGAAGCTCTCTTGTCGGGAGGCGCGAGAACCTCAACGCAGAAGTCTTTCGCCAGCGCCCGCGCGAAGTCGCGAACATAGCCGCACGTTTCATCGCCGGGCGACGAAGGAAAGGAGCTTGTCAGAATCAATAGAGGAGGTCTGGAGTTATGTTTCAACTTGGCACTCGACTGGATCAGTGTTGGTCAACGCAAGGCGGGCATTTTGTCTTTGCTCTGAAATCCTTCTTCGAAGATAGCTTCGTCCGATCAGATAGAAAATCGTCGGCACCACCTTGAACGGATTGACTCCGGATATTTCGTCGCGATACACGGCGCGCACGGGAACGTTTTCCACTTTAAGGCCGGCTCTAAGCGCCGCAAAAAAAAGTTCGGTCGGAAAACCGTAGCGATCATAGAGCTCATTGATGGGTAAGCGCTGCAACGCTTCACGGCGAATGACGGTGTAGCCGCAGTGCGCGTCCAGACTCGACTCATAGCCCGAAGCGCGACGCGTCAACCAACTGAAGAATCGATTGCCCAGGTAGCGCAGTCGCGGCATTGCGTCGATGGTTTCGTGGTGCAGAAACCGATTTCCCTTCACGTAGTCTGCGCCTTCGATCGCTCGATCGAGCAAGGCGGCCAGGTCTCTTCCGTCCATCTGCCCGTCTCCGTCCATTACCGCAATCAGGTCAGCTCCCGAAGCCATCGCAACGTGATATCCGGTCTTCGTTGCGGCGCCGACGCCTCGGTTCTCACCGTGCGGGCGAATCATCAGGCGTTTGTCGATGATCATTTCAAGCACAAGCAATGAATCATCAGCGCTGCCATCGTCGATAGCCACGATTAAGTCGACAAACTGCGGCACTCGTCTGATGGCTCGTTCGACTTGAGCCTGTTCGTTGTGAACGGGCATTACAACCGCCACGTTTAGACCGTTATACATAAACTCCTTTACGCAGCACCAAATCGAATCTTTGGATTGTATAGCCCAGCTTCGCAGGCCGCAAAGTCGACGCCGTCGTCCGTTCGACTCCATTTATTTTGATAGTGGCTGTATAATCGCCGCGCAAAAAGAGAGGAGCTATCGTGAAACGTTCAATCTTGTTCTTGCTTTTCTTTCTTTTTTCGCTCGGTTCCATTCACGGACTCCACAGTGGCTCAGGGATGGACTCCGAGCCGCGAACGATTGCGGTGCGTTGTGGCCGGATCATCGATGTCAAAAACGGCGGTGCGATCGCTAACGCCGTGATCATTGTAGAAGGCGATCGTATTGCTCGAGTCGACAGTGATATGAAAATTCCGCCCGGCGCTGAAGTAATCGACCTTAGCCGCGCAACTGTTCTTCCCGGCCTTATCGACACGCACACGCATCTGACTTACCACTACGATATCGAGCAAAACGAAAGGCCTGCAGTTACGGGCATTTATTCGTGTGAGAACGCGAGAGCGGCTCTGGAAGCCGGTTTCACGGCGGTGCGAAATCTAGGCGCGGCCGACGGGATTGATTTCGATCTCCGCCACGCGATCGAAAAGGGAGCTTGCGTGGGACCGCGCATTCAAGCCTCCGGAGCGCCGCTTATTCGACAACGGCCTCCGGAATCAAACGCGGATTTGAACGAACGCATCGCGGCTATTCGACAATTTGTGCGGAAACAAATCGCAGATGGAGCCGATGTCATCAAAGTCTTTGTCACACCGGGCGCAGGTGGAGGCGATGTGCTTCTGTACTCTGAAGAGGAGATCAAGGCGATAGTCGACGAAGCGTCAAAGGCTCACCTTCGCGTCGCGGCTCACGCTCATGCTACAGAAGGGATAAAAGCTGCCATCCGCGCGGGAGTCGCCTCGATCGAGCACGGCTCAAATCTCGATAACGAATCCATCAGGTTGATGATCGAGCATCACACTGCGCTGGTTCCTACTCTTTACCTGCCAAATCACTACCTGGCTCATCGAGAAAAGTTCGGCTTTAACGAAGCTCGCTGGCAGGCTCTCGAGCAACTTCGAAAGATAACTGCCGCCAATTTCCGGAAGGCGCTCGACGCCGGTGTCTGGATCGTGATGGGCTCGGACGCGGTCGCCGGACTTCACGGCGAAAACGCAAAAGAGATCGAGTGGATGGTGAAAGACGGAATGAGCCCGGCGCAAGCTCTTCGCGCTGCGACCGCCGACGCCGCGCAGTTGCTTGGATGGCAAGATCGAGTTGGAACAATCGAAGCAGGAAAGCTCGCCGACCTTGTCGCGGTCGAAGGCGATCCGCTCAAAGACATAACCGAGCTTCAACGTGTGGAGTTTGTGATGAAGGGCGGTTCGGTAATCAAGAACGAGATTCGAGCGCGTTGATGAAGTCATCAGCGCTTCATGCTTCTTGTGGATTACCGTCGCGGCGAATGCGAGCACGAAAAACGTAAAGAAGTCCTCCCGCTATAGCGTTCAAGTACAGCGGCGCGAATGCGAGCAGTGAAAACGTGAGCGATTGTTCTCGCGTAATGCCGATCGTTGCGAACAACACCACAAGTGTCCACTCGCGCGTTCCAAGACCTCCTATAGAGATCGGCATCAGCCTCACCAGATCGACCACCGAGATGAATGCGAACATTGTGAGCACACCGATTGGCAATTGCATCGCCCAGGCTACTACGAAGCATCCCAAACTCCACACGACTCGAATCAGAACTGAAATCAACAACGTCTTTGCGAGCAAGGACCAGTCACGTCTCAGATCGGAGATCGCTTCGAGAGTTCGCGCGGCGGCTTCGGCTATCTTGACTGCTCTCGTTCGAGCGCCCGTCGCTCTGATCGCGCGAGCAAGTCTGGTCGAGACATATCTGCTCATCAGCGTCGCGATCGCGATGAAAGCAAGCGCGAGTATGGCCTCACTGAGATAGACACTTGAGTTCGTTCCTGAAGCTCGAGTCAGCGCTGTTGCAGCGAGCCCAATCAGCAGCAGCGTAAACACTCCGATCAGCCGCTCGTAGACCAGAGTCGACAGCACTAACGCTTTGTCGCGCACTTCGCGATCGATATAGATCAACCGGGCAACATCACCGCTGACGCCGCCACCCGGAACAAAACTCGTGAAGAAGATTCCGATGAGGTAGTAGCCAAACAGCCTGCGGGTTTTGAAACGAAGACCTCGCGCGGCGAGGATCGTCTCCCAACGATAGGACATCAACCAGGTCACCGCGAATGAAGCCGCTACCGCAATCGGCAAGTAAGCGACTCGCGTGTTTCGAAGCGCTTCCGCCAACGCGCGTGCGTCCGACTTCATCACCACGATTGCCAGCGCGCCAAGACCGATCACCACTTGCAGCAGTCCCCGAAGGCTCAGTCGGCGCGGCGCCGGCGATTCTATGCCCGGAAGAGTTTGTTCGGCGCTGTGCGTTGCCATCGTTGCTTCAGTTCTTACCGCGCGGCTTCGAATGAATATTGATCCAGATGCGCGCAAGCTCAACCAGAGTAGCTGGAATATGGCTCGCGCGCACGGTAGAACGGCCGGCCGGCCTCGGATAATGACGCACTCCGACTTCCGCCATTCGAAACCCGAAGTACCGGGCTTTAGCCAGGACTTCCGCATCGACAAAGAATTTTTTCGATTCGATGTTGACCTTGTCGAATACCTCGCGACGGAACAACTTAAAGGCGCAGTCGATATCTCGCACTTTGATCCTGAAAATAATTCTCACCAATAGATTGAATCCCCAGGACAACACAAGCCGTGTGAGCGGATCGAAACGATAGATGCGGAATCCGTTGACGATGTCCGCGCCTTCGATCAGAGGCAATAAACTGGTTATCTCGCGAACGTCGAATTGATTGTCCGAATCTGTGTAAAAGATGAGTTGGTGCCTCGCGTTTGTGAACCCGGTCTTCAAAGCCTCGGCATATCCTCGATTTGGATCGTGATGAAACACACGGATGTGATCGGGGTCTTCCCCGGCAAGACGATCGGCGATTTCAGCGGTTCTATCTACGGAGCCGTCGTCGACAACTATCACTTCCCAGTCAGCGAGGTCCAGCGAGCGTAGCGCCTCGACCATTCGTCTGGTCGCGGTTTCGATGTTTTCTTCTTCGTTATAAGCCGGGAGCACGGCTGAGAGGGTGTCGAATGGCATAGTTCTAAGTTCGATGTCCGGAGCGCGATGTCCGAAGTCAAAGATCCTGTGCGGTAGCGAGTCCCTAATTGACGATCAGGTTCGGACTTCGGACCTCGGACTCCGAACTCCAGACTTCATCCGAGGTAGCCCCAGCCTCGCAAACGCTCGCGTATCTCTTCGCTCTCTTCGTCGGTCATCGCGCCGCCGGTCTCCGATGCCGCGTAGCTGGAAGCGTCCGATACGCGGACCGGATTGCCCGCCATGTACTCGGGCGTGAAAATCTCTTCCAAAACTCGACCGTCCATATCCGACGGCACCTCGACTCCGAAAGAATGCAGTATCGTCGGCGCGTAGTCGATTATGCGAGCGCCTTCGATTCGCGAGCCGCGACGCAACTCAGGTCCGCGCCCGAGGATTATTCCGTGCATTCGATGATCACCGGAGTTGCCGTAAACCGGTGTGATGAACTTGTTCGAAGTTAGATCGAGTGTGCCAAGTGGTTTGTTCGACATATCGCTGGGAAGAAATTGAATGTCGGGCGCCTTCTCGATGTGCGAACCTGTGTACAAATCCTCGCGGCGCCAAATCGGACCAATGAGAGCTTCACCGGTTTCGGGGTCAATCAGCGCCTGAAGCTTGTCGATCACCTTCTTCATCGCGGATTGGTATTCGGCGCCGGGTTCTATGATGCCGTGAACTTCGCGGCCTCGGAGGTTGATGAAGATTTGACCATAGTTCCCTTTTGAGAACGCTGTGGTTCGCGACCAGTCGACGTCTTCGAGCGAAAGCATCAACGAGTTCGCGAGCTTCATCAACGTCGAGCGATTCGTCACGCCGACCGAAAGCCGCAAGTGCGCGAGACCGAGCTTCATCGCCGAGCGATAAGCAAGATCGGGAGTGAGTCCGAGCTTGAAAATTGCTCGCTTGAATCGAGTCATCGCGTCGCGCTTGAGTACTAGCAAGCCTTCTTCAATAAGCCACACGTTGAAGCACAGAAACTTTTTGATTGGACCGAAGCCGTGATCCGAAGCCATGTAAACGGTCGTGTCTTCACCGGCCGCATCGAACATCTCGCCCAACGTCGAATCAACCGCATGCCAGTATTCGTGTATGCGACCGATGTGCGCGTCGTGCTCCGCGCGATCGAAGAACGGATGAGTCTCGTCAAGCAAGTGCCAAAGCTCATGCTGAAAGCGATCGGTTCCCCAATAGTGAGTCGCCAGCACATCCCAGCCGTAGTGCTCCATCAAATAGCGATTGACCTTGGTTTTGTATTCAAGCTCGGTAAAGAGCTGGTTGAGAATCTTATCGACGCTGCCTTTCGTATAGACTTCGGTAATGTACAACTCATAAGGACCGAACTTAGCTTCTACTTCTTCAATCAGGCTGGTTGGATAAGTGAAATCCCTCCGGCCGCGAGGCGTCAGAAAATCCGAAATCATCACACCGTTGACGAGTCCGGGCGGATACGTGCAAGGAACGTTGGTGACAATTGCCTGCTTGCCCATTTGACCGAGCACGTCCCAGAACGGAAGCCCGTCGCGTGAGCGAGAACTGACCGGCATATCGGGCAGCTCGCCGCTTCCCTCGCGCCGGAGCAGAAACTCAAAAATGCCGTGTTTGCCGGGGTTCTTACCGGTCATCCACGACACCCACGCGGTGGGAGTGATTGGGGGTATCGTTGTCTCGAGCAGGCCTCGAACACCTTCGCCGATGAAGGTCTTCAATCGAGGCATCAGACCTTGATCGATGAGCGGGTCGAGCACGTCGAAAGTCGCACCGTCGAGACCGATAAAGAGAACTTTCTTGCTCATAAACAAAAGACTAGGGAATATATCGGACGAACTATCAATGTTCAACTCTACAACACTCGCGTATTAGTAGAGCGCGGCCAAACTCGGTGCAATGATAGCGTTCTCAGCGCTATGCTGGGGAGCTTATCGACGATTGGGACTTCGACTTTGACTAAGCCCCGCGAATCCGTAGCCACGTTGTTGAGAAGTCAGAGACAAGTCTACTTCTACGATTGACCAAAGGCGTCTGTCCTGAGTTCAGCGGGATTGGTGACTTTATTTAAACGACAAAGTGGTTCACATCAGCAAGGCTTCTTGAGGCAACTCCTCGTTCTGATCGCCCAAATGCTCGTCACACCGGTCAAGGTGAAACAGGCGCACCCCATAGCCAACATGCGCGCCACAAACCTCGCAGATATCCTCGGCCCATTCCAGGACTTCTGGCTCCATATCCTCCATTTCGCTATATCTACCTCCAAACATTATTGTCGCCCGCGTAATCACGCCACCCTTAGACTCATGAAAGACCCTTTACAGATGCGGCAACGCGGGCTGCGATGCATAGCGTGGTGAGCATTGCGACGACATCAGGTAAACGTCTCGGCACAAAAGGCTGACGAACCCTAAAGCGCTTACCATTGATTCTAACTGCGACGAGCCACCCGAGCACGCGCTCCATTTCCGTCACGGTTGCGTTCTCTAGTTGTGCGTGACAGTTAGGACAAATCACCAAGACGTTCATCGGATGATGACCTTTGTCAGGTTCAAGGTGATGGATTTCGAAATAAGGCTTTCCATCCCGTTTCTTAAATGTGAAGTCGCAGACTTGACACTTGCCCTGGTGGAGAGCCTCAAGCAATGCACGGAGGGCGGGCGGCACGGCCTCTGCTCGACCCCTTTGCAAGACGGTAACTCGCTTCCGCTTAAGCAAGGGCCTTTGCGCAATAAGCGCGATTTCTTGAAAAGCAATCTCTTGTACTTTCTCTTTTTTTGATTCAGCCAACCTACGTAATTGCTCGCCGGCAATCTCTGGCGAGTCAGCTTTATATAGTTGCCGCCGCGCTTCAGCTGCTCGACGTCGTCGAACGAATCGGTCAAGCGCGATTCTATACACTCCCTTAACTGAATCTTCCACGGTAATCGTTATCGCATCTCCAGCTACGATCCCATGCTTTGAGAACCAACGACTGAGACCAAAAATTCTGCTCTCTTTGATCTTCGGAGTATAGGGCACGTAAATCTTAGGCTCTATTCTGGTCCCATCATCGAAGACCGCAAGGATCTTTCCCTTTGTTGATGGAAATTCCCCGCTCAACCTTCGTGGTATGGCCAACAGACCCTTTGAAATGCGGCTGTCTGTTGCGTAGATGGTGAATGAAGTATTCGCCACGGCAATGAATCTACTGGTTCTTCTCGACGGTAGGCAACAGCATAATGCGTGACGTTCAAAATTAGTTCTGCCTATAGCCTATCACCTAATTGAGGCCACAATGGTTAGCCGGCTTCCGGCAGCCCGTGCCGGCTTATTGCGCGCAGCAGCCCCATTTTCTATCGGCCGCCTTCGGTCAATGATCGCCGCTAAATTTCAAGGTCACCTTCTGCCAGAACTCCGCTGCTCGCGCAAGCTCTCGCTCGGTGAAAAAATGAAATAACAAGAGCAGGAGAGGAAACGCCAGTGCCAGCGAAGTCTTGATCGAAACCGATAGGAACAGAGCGGCTCGGCTCGCAGATTCACCGCGCAGCGAGTCATTCAGATAGAAAGCACCGATTAAAATGCCGCCAAGAGCAAGGATCGCGAATACTCGGCGCCATTCGTAGCGAACTTTGAAAAACAAATTAGAGGCCCAATATCGCAACCCACAAAATACAAAATAGGAAACAACGGTCGCGATAGTCGCTCCCAGTCCTCCGTATCTCGGAATCAGCCAGAGGTTCAGCCCGACGTTCACGATCAAAGCGACGACAATAACTATCGGGGCAAAGATCGTTCGTTTCTTGAGCGTGATTCCGATGTTCAGCACTCGCGATGCGCAATCAAGCACCGCAGAAAACGCAAGCAGCGGGATGATAGTCGCAGCCGACCAGTAGCTCCTCAAGCTGTAGAGCATCAAGCCGTCTCCTGCGACCGCCGCCACGCCAAGCGCGAAGAACATGCTCACAAGCAAAATATAGGTGAGTACTCGCGAGTAGTATTCTTCGGCGCCTTCCTCGTTCATCACTGAAAAGCGCATCACCGTCCACACCTGGCTGAACGGGACTGTGACAAGGATCGTGACGACCGACACCAGCGTGTTCGCCATCGAGTACGCGCCAAGCTCGCGAGCGGTCGAATAGCGCTCGAGGAAGAACCGGTCGATCATCATGAAAAGCTGAAATGATATTTGCCCGAAGATAAGCGGGAACCCGAAGGCGAGCATGCCGCGCAGCTCAGAGGTTGAAAAGCTCAAGCTCAAATCGCGCCGGACGATCGCATAAAACAGGACCGCTTCGAAGGCCCCGCCGATCAAACGGCCCAGCAACACGTTGTGAACGCTTGCTCCGACGTGGATGACCAGATACGAAATCAGAATGAGTTGAAATAAAAAAGCTATGATATTCAGCGCGGAGTATTGAGCCGATTTGAATCTCGCTCGGAGAATTGAATCGGGAATCAGCGTGATTACTTCAAAGAAAGTGATCGCGAAGATCAACTGAATAAGATCAGCCCTCGATCGATCGCCATTGAAGATGAAACTTGAAAATTGCGGAGCGAGCCTCCACAACAAAAGGGTGGCGACGGCCGATGACAAGAACAAAAATATCAGCGTCGAGCCGACGATGTTTTTTCGGTGGGTCTCGTCTTCAGTCTCATAGTAGTGCCGGAAGAACGCGTGATTGAGCCCGAACTTGAGAATAAGTGCCAGCAGCGTCAGCGTAACCGTAAGCAGCGACAAGACTCCGAATTCGCTCGCTCGCAAATAGCGAGTGTAGACCGGCACGAGTACCAGACCGAACGCGCTGTTGACCACGCTCCCGATCCCGAAGATCAGCGTGTGTTTAACCGTCTTTGTGATCTTGTCGTATATCGTGGCAGTTAGTCCCGCGTTGGTTTTAGGTTCAGAACAATAATCGTGACAAGTGTTATAGCTGCGACCGCAATGCTGACGTAAAGCGACGCAAAAAACGTCGCCGGCGCAAACACAAACGATACCATATGATGACCGGCTGGAACCCTGACTGCTCGCATGGTGTGATTAGCTCTCAAGACCTCGACCCGCGAGCCATCCACCGACGCTTTCCACCCGGGATAAAAGTTATCGCTCAACACGAGCAGTCCGTCTCGATCATTGTCGGTCTCGATTGCGACACGGTTGCGTTTGTCTTCCACGATTGTCGCCGAAGCGAGACTGGAAGGTTGCGTATTGGAGTTCGAGGACGAAATCATAGCGTGTCCGCCTGTCTCGACAACGGCTGTTGTACGAGGATCGAACCTGCTCGCTTGAAGCGCCGCGAGTGATTCATCAGAGTTGGCAACCTCAATTGAGCTCTGCACAAAAAAAGCCCGAGGCATCGCGTCCTTGTTCTCGTAGACCGCGACTCCATCCGCGTTGTAGAGCAGATCATATCCGGCAAGAGCGGGCGCCGACTCGTGAGTCATCACATACTTCACATCGAGAAGATTGAAATACCGCGAGCGATATTGATCGAACACGACGTGACTCAGATTGGGCTGCGGCTCGATCAACGAAGCGAACTCGCGATACCATCGCGGAAACTGCTGATTCTTTCCAGTCACTGTAGCGATTTGATAAGGCAGAAGCGTATTCGGCGGCGCGATGATTTTTTCTGTCTCCGGTCTTCGATTCGTTTCCAGATCGGAAGGAACAACCAGAACCCTGCCTTGCGGCAACTCACGCAGCTTTTCAGTGATTTCAGTTTTGGGAAACACAAGCGAGCGATTGAATGTGTGATCAAACTGATTGCTGTTCCAGAACAGGTCGGCCACTAAGAGCACAACGATGCACGCAATGAAGCCTCCTTTCGACAGCCGCTTGTGATTGAACGCCAATAGCAGAAGGAGCGATGTCACTAACAATACCATCGGAATGATGATGCTCAAGTTGGGTGGAGTGCATTGAGCGGACAACATCAATGCCGCTCTTCTCAGAAACGCCAGCTTGCCTCTTTCAGAGGTTTCGATGGCAAAACCATTGCTCCTTAATACGATCGAAGCAATCACCGCGACCACTGCAAGACCAAAGATCAAGATGACTGCTCTTTTCGCAATGCCGGAGAATCGCTTCAGAACGTCAGAACGGGCGTCGATCAGAGAGTCGCTTCCAAGAGCCGCGAGCACTGACGCTGCAAACAAGAACAACACGCCCGCTCGAACTGCAACTCGAATGACCTGGAGAATTGGAATGTATCGAGTTACGGGCACGTAAATAGGCGCGGCCATCATTACGATCAGCGACAGCGCGGCCAGTCCGGCAAAGAACGTCGCGTGGTTTCTGATCATCGAATCTGAGTTCAAAGCCGCGGGCTCACCGTTGCGTCGCTTCGAGCTCGATCTCAACCAGTAAAGACAAAAGCCAATCGGCAGCAGCGCGGCGATTCCCAGATAAAGAATGTGATCGTGAGAAACTCCAAGCGCAGTGAATAGGGTCAGAGCCTTTGCGTCGTACGCTGCTCCGAAAATCTTCGGAAAGACGAGCGTCGCCAGGTACCACGGCGGCAAATAAATATAACCAAGATCAGCGCCGACGATTTTGCGATTGGAATAAGAGAGCAACTCGAGAGCGGGGACCCACTGCGTTGCGGAAATCGCCAAGCCGACGGTCAACGTCACCGCAGCGACTGCAAGCGCGCGGATAAGCGAGCGGTTTCCGCGTAGATTGCGCCGTTCGACTAATCCGAAGAACAGGCAGTACAGAACTACCGCGCCGACATAATAGATCTGATTCGGAAGGTATCCGCAAAATAATTGAGCAGCTAAACAAATTCCGGCGAGCATGGCTTGCGTGAGGCTTCGTCGTCGAAGTGCGCGATCGACAAAAAGGAGAATCAACGGCAGCCACATCAACCCTCCCCACCATCCGAGTCCGGTCAAGTGCAACATCGAGTGCGCAGAAAAAGCGAAGACGATCGTGCCGATAAGAGCTCCGTTCGCGCTTGCTCCAATCGCCACGAGAAAGATGTACATGAAGATCGCCGCGAGCATCAGCTCTGCTATACGAGCCACCGAGTAGCCCAACGGCACATCGAGAAATTTGTAGAACAGAAGAAAGGGAGAGAGGGTTCGGGTTACTCCGTCCGCGTAAATAGGATGGCCGGCCATCGTATACGGATTCCACAATGGAAACTCTCCATCCCGATACGCGGACACGACAAAGTAATCACGCGTAACATAAGTGTCAGTCAGGTCTCTTCGGTTATAAGGGTAGTCAGATGCAGGAGTGTTGTAGCCCCACGGCAGTTGATTGTTCAGCGTGTTGACATCGATCAGCGTTTCGCCGAACAGGAGCACCCGCCAGAACAAGAGCGCAATGGCGATGAGAACAAAGACCACGCATGCTACGTGTCGTGAGAAGGAGTCCGAACCGTGCGCTGAATCATCAAATGAAGGCAAGTCTTTCGCGGCAGCGTCCTCGACCTTTGACTCAGCACTCATTGTTCGACCCTAAATGTAGCCGAGCCCGCGCAGCTTTTCTTCAACCAATGCTTCTTCATCGGCGCTGAGCTTGAACCGATCGGCATCGGCGGCTGCGGCTAGCGACTCGACGCGAATCGGATGCGCGGCAAGAAACTGATCGTCGAATGCAGCCTTAATTACGCGGCCATCCAAACCATCAGGGACAGGCAAGCCCGCAGCGAACGCTATCGTCGGAAAGAAGTCGTAGACCGTCGGCGACTCGATCTTGGCGTTCTGGCGAATGCCCGGCCCTTTGCAAATCAGAATACCTTCCGGCTGATGATCACCGCTCCACCAAAATCCGCGAGCGCGAACTTCATCGGGTGGCTCTCCGGCCTCTGCTGAAGGGTTCCAATAAACGTAAAGATCACTGGCGCGTCCTGTGAATGGACCGGAATACACGTCATCGCGTCGTGCTACATGATCGACCACTTTGTTGCCTTTGCTATCGGTCCAGCGTTCGAGCTCGCCGATTATTCGCGAGCACACTTCGTCGTATTGTTCTTGCCGAACAGTTCCGTTCGCGTTGCGACCTTCGAGGTTTATGTTGATGACGTGACGGCCGGGCTCTGTGTAGGCGAGCGTTTGTTGCCAGTCGATCGACGAGTAGAAAGAATCCTTCTCAGCAGCCTGCAATTTCTCGACACGCTCGCGTCCGATTCCGGCTTTGACACGCTCGCGAACCGAAAGCGGTAATAGACCGCGCGCCGCTCTGCGACCGGCATCAATCACGGCAGTGCGAGCATTCGACGAGTCGCGCCTGACCATGTAAGCCTTTTCTTCCAGCCACTGCGGGAGCCGATATGAAGCCCCCGTATGCCTTCCCATTCCGTGATCCGATACTACGTAGACATGAGTCGCGTCATTTGCGAGTTCGAGCAGCCTGGTAACTGCGGCGGCCAGGGCGCGATAGATTTCAAGAAGCGCGTTCGATGTCGATTCGGTTTGATTCCAAAGATTGTGGCCTGCCCAATCGCTCGCCGTGAAAACTGTCATGAAAAAATCGACTGGTCTCGCGGTAAGCAAATATTCCGCGGCAGAAGTTTGAATCTCGATCAGTTTGAGCCATTCGGCGACCGCTTGCTTGATGCGACCCGCTTTCATCAATTCACCGAGTCCGTCGGGCGCGTAACGATAGTTCGGAAACCGAGCAAACAACTCATTGCGGAGCTCGGGCGGACAGAAGGCCTTTTCATCCAGGGACGGCGCATCGAGTCCGCTCACCATGAAACCGCCGGGCTCACACGCGGCCGGGTATGTCATCGGCACATTCAAGAATCCGGAAGTTAGCCCATGCCTCGAAAGATGCTTGCTCAACAACTCACCCGTGCGGTCACCGCCTTTGAAAAAAATCTGTTTGCCGGTCTCGAAATCGCGATCGGAGAAAACAAACAATCCATGTCGACCGGGATTCAACCCGGTCAAGATCGAAGTCCATGCTGACGCGCTATGCATGTTTGGCGTCGAGAGTAGTCTCGCCGAAATGCCTTGTGACATCAGCCGCTCAAGAGCAGGAAGATGACCGGCCGCTGCCCACGGCTCGATCAAGTCCATCGTTGCGGCATCAAGACCTATTACCAGAATTCGTGGTTTCATTATTCCTAGTCGAGAAGCCGAGGTGCTGAGGAGCTGAGGAGCTGAGGAGTTCTCGTCACTCCACCCCTCTGCTCCTCTGCTCCTCTGCCCCTTCGCCTACTCAAGGTATCCCAGTGCGCGAAGCCGATCGCGAAGCTCCGCTTCTTCACCGGCGTTGTAAACCGATTGAGCGATATCTTTCGTCGAGGTCTGTTTGTAAGAGCTTCCTTCGCGCGACGGCTCATTCACTTCTTTGAAGATCTCCATCAACGCGCGTCCGTCCATGTCTATCGTAAGTGGACAACCGAGCGAGGCAAGCGCGGTCGGTGCAACGTCGCGGAGGTTTGGTGGTGTCTCAAACGACGCATTGCTCTCAAGTCCCCGACCCCACGCAATAAAAATTCCATCGCGCGAATGAGTACCAGTCGTCGAATCTGCGGGAACAATCATTTCACCGTAGCTCGGGCGCTCGTTATAAACATATTCATCAAGTCGCGGGATCATCACAAGATCGGGAAGCCTGTCGGACCATTCGCCATTGAAAGCTTCGTTGCGGCGCATCACTCGTTCAAACACAGGCTCGCCGTCTTCGTGTGATGCGACTTGCAACAACACGCTGCGAGCTTCCTCTATCACGCCGTCGAAGTCACTCTCTCGGACAATGCCCTCGCGTTCCCGGCCCGCAAGATTCACCCACACACCTTTGTCCTGAGCGAAGAACGCTCGCGTTCGTGTCCAGTCTATTTCGTCCAAAAAGCCGTACTCTACTTTTCTTTCGAGCACGTTGCCTCTTGCAACGATCGGCAATAGCCGTCTCGAGACTTTCTGTTTGAGCTTTTTGATTCGTGCCAGACTCTTTCGCGAAGCCGGTGATTTGAATACAAGCAGCCCGGCTCGAGCGAGCACCTCGTTGACACGCACTTCGAACAACTCCGAACAGAACCCATGATCCGAAACAACGAACACGCGAGTGTCCGGCGGCAGTTCCTCGATCAATCTGCCAACCGCCGAATCGAGCCGCTTATACATCTCGGGAATGAACTCGCGAAACTCCGGCGGCGTGTTGGGATCGTGACGCGGGTGCGTCGCGTCCATGTCAGACCAGTAATCGTGCTGCGCTCGATCCAGCACCGAAAAGACGATCATTAGAAAATCCCACTCGCCTTGCTTCATCAGAAAATGGGCAGCGCGTTCGTGCATCTCTGTCGCGCGGCGAAACTCGTCAGCTCGCGCGCGCTTGTCAGGAATTCGTTCCGGCTCGATCACGTAAAACGGCAGCTCCGCAAGCAACTGTTCTTTTAGAGAAGCCGGATAAGTAAACTCGGAACTGCGGGCGGGCGTCAGCATACCGGTGACCATCAGTCCATTGATCGGCTCAGGCGGATAAGTAGTCGGAACGTTGATCACGATTGATCGTCCGCCGTGTTCAGTCAGAATATCCCAAACGGGCCGCGTCATCACATCGCGGCCGCTCATTGCGCGCACGCCATAGTTCGATTGGTTCTTGATGAACGGCGAGAAGACACCGTGCATCCCTTCGCTTGTGCCGGTCGTGCAGCTCGCCCATCCGGGAAAGCTGTTAGGCAGGATCGTCGAGCGCAGCGGCGCGCTTGAGCCCTCCGTCCACAGCCGCGACAGAACAGGTAACGATCCCGCTCTTGCGAGGGGCTCGATTATGTCGAACGTCGCGCCGTCCAGTCCTATGATTGCGGTTTTCATTTTGCGATTGAACGGCCATCCATTGTTTCAGGCTTTGCGATTCCCATCGAATCGAGAACCGTCGGAGCGACATCGGTTATGTGAGGCTTATCAATCCGCAGCGCGCTTGCCGGCGAATTGATAAACAACATTGCATCGTCCTGAGTGTGCATGCCGGTGAAGATTTCGTTGTCCATCAGCGATGCTTTGTTCATCGCTCCTTTCAGGTCATATCCGTATTCACTCTGCACGCATAGATCGGGCGCGAAGTTCGACTGTGATCCCGAATAAATCTCGTCGAGTTCGTAGATTCGCTTTACTATTGGAGCGCCGTCGTCAGAGATCTGTGAAAGTCCTTGCTTGATCTCGGCGGCAATCTTACTTCGGTCCGCAGCTTCGACAACCGCTTTGGGGAATCTGCCCTTCATGTTGATATAGATGCGTCCGGGATCGAGAGCAAAGGCGCGCGAGCCTTCGGCGATGTCTTCAATCGATCGCGCGTTGGCGTTCACCTTCAAGTAGCCGTGATCCATCAGCCAGCGATTCAAGTAGACTTGCTTCTTGATGCCGGTGAATCCGTGGTCGCTCATGATTAACAAAGGCTCACCGCGCAGTCTCTCCGCTACCTGACCGATAAAATTATCGGCCCGGCGATACACCTCGCGAAAACTCGAGTGGTACTTGTGATTCGGATCTTCGATCGCGTCCCAGAAGAAGTGCTGCAACCGATCGGTGCAAGTAATTACTCCGATGAACAAGTCCCATTTCTCGGTGTCGAACAAGTACAGCAGAGTCTCGATTCGCCGGTCGAGCGTTTTCAAAATGTCTTCCATCAAAGCATCGTGAGACTCTTGAACCTTGCGAGCGTCTACATCGATGCGATAGTCGAGCTCTTTGAGCTTCGGCACCAGGTGCGGCGGATATGTTGCCTTGTTCAAATCGATGGCGACGAAGCCCGATACCAACACTCCGTTGAGCGGCTTTGCCGGATAAGTCGAAGGAACATTTATCACAACCGAGCGATGCCCCGTTCGACCAACCACCTCCCAAAGCGTTTCGCTTCGAATGTGAGAGGAGTTTGGAAAATGAAGCTTGTAGCTGTTGGGTAGAAGATCGACAAAGCCATAGATTCCGTGTCGCCCCGGATTCGCACCGGTCATAAAAGATGTCCATGCGACCGATGAGATATCCGGAATCGACGTGTCCATCTGAAGCAGAGTTCCGCGACCGACAAGCTCCGCAAGCTGCGGCATCGTTCCGTCCGAGATGAATCTGCGCACCAACGTGCAAGGCGCTCCGTCGAGCCCCAGAACCACAACTCGTGAGTTCGATTCTTTCGATTTGAACTTATCGAGTAATCCCATGGTTTGAAGCGTGATCCGTGAAACGTGAGCGTGGTTGAGAAGCCGTGAGCACGGATCACGCATCACGCATCACGTATCACTCACACGTATCCAAGTGCTTCGAGTCGCCGGCGTATCTCTTCTTCATCGCCCTCGGAGTAAGTAATTGGCGGAGTCTCGATCAATGACAGCTCTTCGAGTTTTGCAACTATGCAAGCGAGGCTCTCTTCGGGAGACTCGCGATCAGTTTCGACCATAATCTCGGCCGTAAAAGGCTCCTCGTATGGATCGTCGACTCCGGTGAAGTTCTTGATCTCACCAGCCATCGCCTTTTTGTACAGACCTTTCACGTCGCGTTCGGCGAGCACGTCGAGCGGACACTTGACGTAGACTTCAACGAACGCGCCAATCTGTTTGCGAACTTCGTCGCGAACGGCCCGATAGGGCGATATGGCAGCCGCTATCGCGATCACATCGTTGCGAGTGAGCAAGTGACACACGAAACCGATCCGCCGGATGTTGGTGTCGCGGTCTTCCTTTGAAAAGCCGAGACCTTTCGACAGGTTAGTCCGGATGACATCGCCATCGAGCACTTCGACTCTGTGTCCTCGAGCGCTCAGCTCAGCTTCGACCAACCTGGCAAGCGTCGTCTTTCCGGCGCCCGACAGACCTGTAAACCATAATGTAAAACCCTTTTGCTCCATTCCTTCTCCGTAGTTTGAAAGTTCGTCAAATTCTATTGCGAAAAGCGACCTTCGCGCAAAGGAGCGAATATACACGACGGGCCAGCGTTTCCGAAAGCTTGGCGACAAATCGCCTGCGCATCGGGCGAAGATGTTATGCTTGACAGCGCCGCGCACTAAACGTAATAATCGCGGCGCTTCAATCACCCATTGCCGTTTTGCCAGCGTCGTCATTTGAGCCGTATGACTCAGGGCTCGTCCTTTGGACGACGCTCGCGTGAATCCGCTCCAAGAGGGGAACGCAATCGGATGGAGACAAAGCTAGCCGATCAGCCCAGCGTCAATCGAATGACGTTTCGGGGGCTGTTCCGCGTCAAGCCGCTCGATGCGATTCTCGAAGATGCAGAAGAACCTGAGCATCAACTAAAGCGCGCGCTCGGACCTGTTCAACTCACGCTTTTCGGCATAGGCGCAATCATAGGCGCTGGAATCTTCGCTACAATTGGCACGGCTGCCGCGGGAGACGCGAATCGCCCCGGAGCTGGGCCTGCGTTAATGATCTCGTTCGTGATCACCGCCATCGTCTGCGCGTTTACTGCGCTGTGCTACGCCGAATTTGCTTCGATGGTGCCGATCTCGGGCTCGGCCTACACGTACTCTTACGCGACGCTTGGCGAAGTCATCGCGTGGATCATCGGATGGGACTTGATCATCGAATACGCGGTGGGCAACATCGCGGTCGCCATAAGCTGGGCACATTATTTCAAGACGCTGCTCGCTGGTTTGCACATTCCCGGAATTGCTCCGAAGGGAATACTCGTTCCCGAATGGCTTTCGATCGATTATCGCACAGCGGATACCGTAGTACGTGAAGGCGCGCCACATATCCTTGGCGTCCCGATAGTCTTCAATCTGTTAGCAGTTTCAATTGTTGCCCTCATAACGATCATCTTGATCTGGGGCATTCGTGAGAGCGCTCGTTTTAACGCAGTGATGGTCGGCATCAAAATTGTGGTGCTGACTTTTTTCATTATCGTTGGATTCACGTACGTCCAGCCTGCGAATTGGACTCCCTTTGCTCCAAAAGGTTTTGCAGGAATTAGCGCCGGCGCAGCGATCGTCTTCTTCGCGTACATCGGATTCGACGCAGTTTCAACGGTCGCCGAAGAAACCAAGAACCCGCAGCGAAATCTCCCGATCGGGATTATCGCCTCGCTGATCATTTGCACAATCTTCTACGCGGTGGTTGCAATAGTTTTTACGGGATTGGTTCCATTTCCGGAGTTGCAGACAAAGCTGCCGAGCGAACTTGCCGAGTCGCTGACAATGGCGTTGCGGCATGTTGAGGGGCAACAACATATCGACTTGGGATGGGCAATTCGATGGGTGGCCTTCGGGTCTGTCATCGCCCATACCGCCGTTCTGCTTGTGTTCCAGCTCGGACAGCCGCGCATTTTCTTTTCGATGGCGCGCGATGGATTGCTTCCAAAGATATTTTACAAAGTTCATCCGCGATTTCGCACTCCTCACATTTCGACAATACTCACCGGCGTCTTCGTAGCTGTATTCGCTGCGGTCGCAAGCATCGACGAGATGGTTGACCTGACGAACATCGGGACGTTGTTCGCATTCATCCTGGTTTGCGCCGGCATAATTGTCTTGCGAGTGAGAGAGCCTGAGCGGCATCGTCCGTTTCGTGTTCCGTTTGGCATGATCATTCCGATCCTCGGCATAATTTCTTGTCTATATCTGATCTATTACTTGCCGCCGACTTCATGGTTGCGCTTCGCGGCGTGGTTGAATTTCGGATTCGTGATCTATGTAGGCTACGGGGCGGTAAACAGCAGGCTGACTGGAAGACACCACGCTGAGAGACCCGCACAGCACGATGCGCATACGGCTTATGTAGGTTCCTGGCTGGCCATCATCGGCGTGGCGCTGCTGGTTTTCATGCGCGGGTTCGATGTGTGGCTGGATGCGCTGAAGGCTCGAGAAGAAATGATCGGTGGCTCGAAGCTAACCGCAGCGCTCGCGGATGTGTTTCGCGCGGGACCGTGGCTTGAAGTGTCGTGGTTTCTGATAGTGCCGCTCGCGTTGAACGCGTTCGTTCTTTGCCCGATCATCATCGCGCGAGCGCTCAGAGCCGGACGTTCAGGCGGTAACGAGGGCCAGGCGGGAATCACTTCTTCGAGCTTGATCGTAGCCATTGTTTTGTTGGTTTTGACTCTGATTTATTTCGTGCTTCTTGCAAAGCACAACTCAGCAGCTTGAGAGGAGAGGGAATGGCTGATGTTGCCATCGCAGTCGAAGACGAGACCACGGGGTTTGTTCGCGGCCTCGGATTGATGGATTCAACGACGATCGTTGCCGGCTCGATGATCGGCTCGGGAATCTTCATAGTCTCAGCCGAGATGTCTCGTCAACTCGGCTCGCCCGGCTGGCTGCTCATCGCCTGGGTAGTTACCGGACTGCTGACGGTGATGGCTGCGCTGAGCTACGGCGAGCTCGCGGCAATGATGCCCAAGGCCGGCGGGCAGTATGTCTACCTTCGCGAGGCGTTCTCGCCGCTTTGGGGGTTCCTCTACGGCTGGACGTTGTTCATGGTCATCCAGACTGGAACAATCGCGGCAGTCGCCGTCGGCTTCGCAAGATACTTCGGTGTGTTCTGGCCGACGCTTTCAGAAAGCAACTATATCGTTAGGCCCATTCATCTCGGTTCGAGTTATGCGGTTTCACTCTCGACTGCACAGTTGGTCGGTCTGTTATTGATTGCGCTTCTGACCTGGATGAATACGCGAGGGTTGAGGCTGGGCAAGCTCGTACAAAACGTTTTTACATTCGCCAAGACCGGCGCGTTGATCGCTTTGATCGTGCTTGGCGTTATTATCGGATGGAAATCGATCGCGGCAAGCGGGAACTTCACTGACATCTGGACCGTGCGCGGCAAGCTTCAAGACGTTGGGCCGGGCGGATTGACCGCGATAACTACTTTCGGATTGTTCGTTGCGATCTGCGTCTCGCAAACGAATTCTCTTTTTTCAGCCGACGCGTGGAACAACATCACGTTCACCGCCGGAGAGGTGAAGAATCCAAGACGCAACATTCCTCTTTCGCTGGCCTTCGGTACGTTCCTGGTGATCGGTTTGTATCTGCTTGCAAACGTCGCTTATCTGATGACGCTTCCGTTTGCGACGATTCAAACCGTGCCGAGCGATCGAGTTGCATCGGCGACCGCCGACGTAATTTTTCCCGGCTACGGCGCAAGAGTGATGGCCGCCGCGATTATGATCTCTACGTTTGGTTGCAATAACGGTTTGATTCTGGCAGGCGCGCGAGCTTACTGGGCAATGGCGCGCGACCGTCTGTTCTTCAAGTCGGCAGGAGAGCTGAACAAGAAACACGTGCCGGCGTGGGGACTGGTGATCCAGGGAATTTGGGCGGCAGCTCTGGTCTTGCCAAGAACAATCACCGGTACCGATCCCGCAACCGGCCAGGCAACTTACGGGAATTTGTATGGCAATTTACTGACTTATGTGATTTCGGCAGCATTGATCTTTTACATCCTCACGATCGCCGGTATTTTCAGACTTCGTCAGAAGCGTCCCGACGCCGAACGGCCTTATCGAGCATTCGGTTACCCGATCATTCCCGCGTTGTACATCATCGGCGCGGTAGTCATTCTGGGAGTATTGTTGATTTATCAGACTGCAACGACATGGCCCGGCTTCATCATCATTGCTACCGGTATTCCGGTCTATTTCATTTGGCGAAAAGTAGGAGTTCCGTCGCCTGAGCCGGAGGGTTAATTCCGGAGCATGACTGTTTAAACTTCGGCTCGAAAGTCGAAACTCAACATCGAGAACCAAACAAGCAATTAGCGGAGGACAAATGGCGAATCAACTTTGGGCAAGAAAACCGCTCAGTCTGTTGTTGGAGGAAATGGTAGGCGATCACCGCTTGCGCCGCGTACTAGGCCCGGTTCAACTTTCGGCCCTCGGGGTCGGCGCGATCATCGGCACAGGCATCTTTATCCTGACGGGCGAGGCTGCACACGACAGAACCGGCCCCGCGCTAATGCTGTCGTTCGTCGTTGCGGGCTTTGCGTGCGTGTTCGCCGCGCTATGCTATGCCGAGTTCGCGTCGATGGTTCCGGTAGCCGGCTCTGCTTACACCTACGCGTATGCGACGCTGGGCGAACTCTTCGCGTGGATAATCGGCTGGGACCTGATCCTCGAATACGCGGTCGGCTCAGCGACGGTTGCGCATGGATGGTCGGCGCACTTTCAGGAGTTCATCCCGCTATTTGGTCTCGACAAGTATCTGCCGTTTGTCCTCTCAAAAGGACCGTTCGATTATTGCGTAACCGTGTCAAAGGATTGCCCACACACGGGATTCATCGCCACCGGGGCATACTTCGATCTCCCGGCGATTTTGATCACATTCATTCTCACCGTGATCCTCGTCAAAGGCATCAAGGAGAGCGCGAGCTTTAACGCCGTGATGGTGGCTATCAAGTTAATCATCGTGCTGATGGTAATCGGCATCGGAGTGTTCTACATCAATCCCGCCAACTGGCATCCGTTCGCGCCATATGGTTATACGGGGATCAGCTTCTTTGGCAAAACCCTGTTTGGCGAGACCGCAGCTACCGGACAGCCGATAGGAATGTTTGCCGGCGCGGCGATCATCTTCTTCGCTTACATCGGATTCGACTCGGTATCGGTCCACTCCGAAGAAGCAAAGAAGCCGGCCCGAGACGTGCCGATCGGCATCATCACATCCCTGATCGTCTGCACCCTTCTTTACATTGCCGTTTCAGCGGTGCTGACGGGAATGGTTCCTACTCAATTGATCGATAAGAACGCCGGCGTGGTGAAGGCGTTCGAATATGTACATTTGTCGTGGATGCAGTATCTGGTGGCAGCGGGCGCGATGACCGGCATTACTTCCGTGCTCCTCGTAATGATGCTTAGTCAGCCGCGGGTGATGCTGGCGCTGGCACGCGATGGGCTGGTGCCAAAGACGTTCTTCGGGGCTATTCATCCGAAGTTCCGCACACCCTGGAAGTCGACGATTCTTACCGGACTCTTCGTCGCCTCGATGGCTGGGTTCCTGCCGCTCACACTTTTGGCCGAGATGACTAACATCGGCACGTTGTTCGCCTTCGTGATCGTTTGCGCCGCCGTGCTCGTAATGCGCAAGACGAATCCCAACGCGAATCGTCCGTTCCGCGCGCCATTGGTTCCGCTAACTCCGATCCTCGGCATACTCACGTGCCTGCTCTTGATGTTCTCGCTGCCGGCGGAAAACTGGTGGCGGCTGATCATCTGGCTGCTGATAGGCTTCGTCATTTACTTCGCCTACGGGCGCAAGCACAGCGTGATGAAGCACTACCTCGATCACGAAATCGCCACGCACGGCATTTCACCTGCCGGCGCTTTGGCAACCGATGTAGACATCGAGAGCCCCAGGCCGCCCGACCAGAAGACCGACTGACGAGTGAGTCTGGGCGGCGCAATCGCGAGACATCGGCGCGGGCAAGAGTCGGGACCTCCGATTCTCACCCGCGCTTCGTCTTTCGTTATGGCGCGGCTCCAGGATCTTGATTAGATTTGCCAGCACGCAGTCTCGGAGAGGTCCCGTGACCGATATCAAATTCACCAAGACTCACGGCATGGGCAATGACTTCCTGATCATTGAACGTGAAGACATTGCCGTGCTCGAAAACGCAAGCCCGCTTGCTCGCGAAATGTGCGAGCGTAACTACGGCGCGGGCGCCGACGGTATTGTTTTTGTCGCGAGTTCGACAAACGACGAAGCCGATTTCGCTTCGCGGATCTTCAATGCCGACGGGAGCGAGGCGGGCGTGTCGGGAAACGGCACGCGATGCGCCGCAGCTTATCTTTACTACACTAACCTCTGGAGCAAACCGGAGATCAGAATCGCCACGGCGGCAGGCGTAAAGCTCGGACGACTGGTGTCGCGCGATGGACCGCGTTTCGACTTCGAGTTCGATATGGGCACGCCGATTCTCTCGAGCGACAAGGTGCCAATGTTCATTTCGCCCACGCTCGAACGTGTGACCCGTTATCCGATCGAAGTCGGGGAGCATTTGGTCGAAGCAACCTGCTTGTCGATGGGCAATCCACAATGTGTGATCTTTGTCTCCGACGTGAATTCGGTAAAGCTGGACGAGCTCGGACCTCGGATCGAACATCATCCGATTTTCACCGATCGCGTGAATGTTGAATTTGCTCAGGTGATCTCGCGTGATGAGATCGAAATTCGAATCTGGGAACGCGGCGCGGGACACACTTTGTCTTCGGGCACGGGATCGTGTGCTTCAGCGGTCGCGTCATCTATGAACGGTTTCACCGCACGCAAGCTGAAAGTGATAACGGAAGGTGGAACTCTTGTGGTCGATTGGAATGATGAGGATCGTGTTCTGCTCACGGCTTCCGCTGAAGTAGTCTATGAAGGCCGCTGGCTTGGGGAAGCTCGTGAATAAATGCATTGCGCGTGTGAGCGCTTTACCATTCCGCTTGACTCGCGGCCTCGACAACAATCGGATAATCTCTGAACTGAATCTCGTGAAGCCTTTTGTAGAGCCCGCCGTTTGACAACAGTTGCTCGTGAGTTCCCTCTTCGACTATCCGCCCCTGATCGAGCACGACGATCCGGTCCGCGCGGCGCACTGTTGAAAGCCGATGAGCTATGACGAACGTCGTGCGGCCCTGCATCAGCGTCTCGAGCGCGTCTTGCACCAAACGCTCCGATTCAGAATCGAGAGAACTGGTCGCTTCATCGAGTATAAGAATCGCCGGGTCCTTGAGCAGCGCGCGAGCGATTGCGATTCGCTGCCGCTGACCTCCCGACAGCTTTACCCCTCGCTCTCCGACGATTGTTTCGTAGCCATCCGGAAATTCAGCAATGAATTCGTGCGCGTGAGCCGCTCGAGCGACGGCGTGTATTTCTTCATCGCTCGCATTCAACTTCCCGTAAGCGATGTTCTCGCGTATCGGTCCGCCAAATAGCGTAGTCTCCTGAGGCACCATTCCAACCGCGCTTCTCAAATCACTAAGACGCAGCGATCTGATGTCGTGACCGTCAATCAGTATCGAGCCTGAAGACACGTCATAGAAGCGCGGGATCAACGCAACCAGCGTTGACTTCCCTGCCCCGCTCGGTCCAACCAGCGCGATGATCTCGCCAGGCCGAGCTTCGACGCTGATTCCATTCAACACCGGCATAGCTCGCTCGTCTGGATAAGTAAAGTGGACGTCCGTCAGCCGAACACTCCCGCGCACATTCATGAGCTGTTCAGGATTCTCCGGGTCTTTGATTTCAGCTTGCGTGTCGAGCAACTCGAACACGCGTCGCGTTGCGCCGATGGCCTGATTGAATTGCCCGTATAGTTCAGTCATCCCGCCAACGGCTCCGCCGACGAAGAACGTATACAGCACGAAAGCGATCAGATCTCCCGCGGTCATCTTTCCGGAGATGACCATCCGGCTGCCGAACCAAAGCACCACTGCGATTCCGCTATAGACCACGAGAATGATGAACGCGATGAAGCCGCCGCTCGCAACCGCGCGCTTCACCGCAAGCTGCAGCGAATCCTGAATGCGATCTCGATAGCGAGCTCGCTCGTAAGGTTCTCTGACAAACGATTGAACGATTCGAATCGCGGAGAGCGTTTCTTCCAAAACTGAATTCGCTTCAGCCAAACGATCCTGGACCTTAGTGCTCAACTTGCGAACGTAGCGTCCATAAAGATGCGCCGATACGATCACGACCGGAACAATCGCGAGCATCAAAAGCGAGAGCCTAAAGTTGGTAACAAAGATTATCGCGACGCCGCCGATCAGAAGCAGGCTCGATCGCAGAAGCTCAGTGATGCTTCCCGTAGTGACGGTTTGAACTACGCTCACGTCGGAAGCGAGCCTCGAAGTGAGCTCGCCCACTCTCCGATTTGCGAAGAACGAAACAGGAAGGCTCGTGAGATGATCGTAAACTTGAGTGCGAACGTCGGCGACGATTCGCTCGCCGGTGTAGGAGAGCAAATACGTTCGCAGAAAGCTGAAGCCCGCTTGCGTTGCGAACACGCCGACCAGCAGCAACGCGAGCCGGTTGAGCTTCGCCGAATCGCGCTCGACGAAAGCGGCGTTAATCAACAATCGCACGACCTGTGGGAACGCCAACCCAAGCACGCCGGCGACAACCAATGACAACAGCGCGATTGCAAGCCGCGAACGATAAGGCCTGGCGTAAGCGAGCAACCGAAGCAAATCTTTTGGCGACCCGCGAGCCGTATCCTTCGCCTCGTCTTTAGCGGCGTTGAGTTCTTGTCGTCGTGCTCGGCGTTCCATGGTGGGTAATAGCTTCAGCTACGACGCTCTCCGGGGTCAAGCGAGCCGATGATTGCGCCCATGGTTCCTTGTCACTAGCCAACTCGATCCTGTAGATTGCCGAGACTCACCAAATGAAGACGATCGACATCAAGACTGCGTCGGAGTCGCAGGCGGTTTCCACTTCGGACCATCGCTCGGCTCTGTTCGCGGGATTTCTTGGATGGACCCTCGACGCTTTTGATTTTTTCCTCGTCGTCTTCTCGCTCACCGCAATTGCCAAAGAGTTCAATAAATCGGACGCCGCTATTGCGCTTTCCATTACATTGACGCTGGCCTTTCGTCCGGTCGGCGCGTTCATCTTCGGTTTGCTCGCCGATCGTTACGGGAGGCGAATCCCGTTGATGATCGATTTGGTCTTCTATTCGATTGTTGAAGTGCTATCAGGTCTCGCCCCAAACTACGCGACGTTCATGGTGCTGCGTGCATTGTTCGGAATCGGAATGGGAGGCGAGTGGGGAGTTGGCGCTTCACTGGCGATGGAGAAAGTTCCACCGCGATTGAGAGGCGTGTTGTCGGGCTTGCTTCAGGAAGGCTACGCGCTCGGCAATCTTCTGGGAGCGGCTTGTTACCTGTTCGTTTTTCCGCGTTGGGGATGGCGTCCGTTGTTTTTCATCGGCGGTGTTCCCGCATTGCTCGCTCTGTACGTTCGCATTCACGTGAAAGAGTCAGAAGTTTGGAAAAAGACAAGACACGAAAGCTGGGGCAATCTCGGACGCGGCATCGCATCTCACTGGAAGCTGTTCATCTATCTCACGCTGCTCATGATGATGATGAACTTCGTCTCACACGGCACGCAGGATATGTATCCGACGTTTCTCGAGCGTCAATGGGGATTCGGCCCGGCCCAACGAATGATCATCAGCATGATAGCGATGGTTGGAGCCATCGCCGGAGGCATCACATTCGGATTCTACTCCGATCGAGTCGGCCGTCGTCGCGCGATGATCCTGGCTTTATTGATCGCGATACTGGTTATTCCGCTGTGGGCTTTCTCGCCTTCGATGACTCTGCTGGTTGTTGGAGCTTTTGTGATGCAGTTCATGGTGCAAGGCGCGTGGGGAGTGATTCCCGCGCACCTGACGGAGCTCTCGCCCGATTCAGTGCGAGGTTTTTTGCCGGGCTTTGCATATCAATGCGGCGTGCTGTTGGCAAGCTCCGTGGCTTATATTGAAGCTCTGTTCGCTCAGAGAATCAGCTACGGAATGGCGATGGCCTTGACGGCGCTTACGGTTTTCTCCATCGCCGCACTTGTGACTGCGATGGGCCGCGAGCGGCACGGCATCACGTTCGGCGAGTGAGAGTGCAGTTTAAGTCCCTGGCGCGAGTCTTCAATGCGCATCTGGCTTTCCAAAAACAGTGAGGTTCCTCTTCGGGAGCAACTCGCCACCCAAATTATCCTCGGCATAGTCAGCGACGATCTCAAGCCCGGCCAGAAACTTCCCAGCACGCGCGAGCTGGCTCGTCGTCACGACATTCACGCGAATACCGTGAGCGCCGCCTTTCGCGACCTCGAACGCCGTGGCTGGATCGAGTTTCGAAAAGGCAGCGGAGTCTATGTATGCGAGCTCAACGTTGCTGCGGTCACCGACCCAAACCTCAAACTCGATCAGTTGGTCTCTACCCTCTTTCAAGTCGCTCGCGAACGAGGTCACTCGCTCGCCGAAATTCAAGCGCGACTCAAGCGATGGCTGGCCACGCAATCGCCCGATCATTTTCTGGTGATCGAACCGGATCAAGAAATGAGACGCATCTTGATCGCGGAGATCAGAGAGGCAACCAGCTTTCGTGTCGCGGGAGCCGGGCTCGAGGACTGCTCGCGCGCTGAAGTGCTGGCGGGTGCGGCGCCGCTGGCGATGTATGGTCAGGCTGAAAGAGTCAGGGCCGCGCTTCCTCCCGGAACCTCGTGTACTCTGCTGCGATTGCGTTCAGTCCCTTCATCGATTCAAGGCCAGGAGCGACCTTCGACTGACGAGCTGGTTACCGTCGTTTCGCATTGGCCAGATTTTCTTAAGTGGGCTCGCACGATGCTTGTGGCAGCAGCTATCGACCCCGATGCGTTGAGTTTTCGCGATGCTCGCGAGCGAGATTGGAAAAAGGGACTCGAATCGAGCATGATCGTCATCACCGATACACTAACCGCTGCCCTCCTTCCCTCCGGTTGCCGCACTCGTGTTTTTCGCATCATCTCTGATTCCTCGATCGACGAACTCATCAACTTCACGAAATTCATTTCAGATCCCGACTAGACTGTGACAGTTGAGAAGGTGTCACAGGCTTCGTGGCTCTCATGTTCACAGCAGTTTATTCTCGCAATGGAATAAGCAATGTTAAGTCGCGAGTCGCGCGCTTACGAGGAGGTCGATATGTACACGGCAGATCAGCAAACGGTAGCGATCAAACCTTGTCGCTCTTGCGGCGCCGGGCTACTGGAAGGAAGCAGGTTCTGCCGCATGTGCGGAGCAAATCAGTTGCAAGCGATCAATGCGATCATCACCAACAGCGAGTCAGAATTGGGGTCGAGCTACATCACCAGCAAGCTCTCGTCGTCGATTCCTTATCATCCCGTGTCCGGACCGCTTGTTCAGGCAGTCGCGCGGGGAGTTCCTGCTTCGGCCACGCAATCGGCCGCTCAAGACCTTCCGAAGCGGCTGTTGTTTGCTCTGATGGCCATTCCGATTTGGGTGATGATCATCCTGCTCTCACCGATCGATGCTTATGCTTCGGCCAAAATCATAGGCCAAAGAGTGTGAACATCAAGTGACAAATCAGCCGCAGAGTCGAGGAGAATATGAAATGAAGAAGCCAAATCGAAACTCAACCAGGTTAAGCTGCGCGGCGTGTTTGATCATCGCTGCAGTTGCGGGTTTCAACCTGCTCGCGAGTGCAATGCCCGTTCAGTCTCAGAATATGTCGAGACAGAATGCGATCTCCCGACCGGAGGGCGAACGGGAAACCGATCCGATGGCGATGCTTGCATCCGCGCGCGTCATCTATGTCTACTCGCGAACGATCTTTGTAAAGGCTGAAGTGATCGAGAACGAACTGCGAAAGCGCGATGACTTCCAGAGCTCCGGCTTGCTGCTGACCAAAAATCCAAGTGCCGCCGACCTGACGATCGAAGTTCGCCGTTCGAACTTTACGACCGAGTATCCTTACGTTGTCGTGGACTCGAAGACTCAGTACATCGTGGCCAGTGGAAGAGTTAATTCGTTATTCGGCACAGCCGCGGGAAAAATTGCGAAGGGCTTCATGAAGCAGCTTCAAAAGGCGCGGGCCTTTGCCGGTTCAAATTAACCAAGTCACTCATCGGGTCGACGTTGACAGTGTGGATGCACAGATGATCGATCAAACGAAAAGCGAGTTTATCGACTTTTTGAAAGCGACCTGCTCGCAAGTTCAGGCGCCGGCCGAATCGACAACCTCCGAGGGCAAGCTCGCATTATCGCGAAGACAAAGACTCACCAACGAACCGGACTCCAGCGAATCGAGTCAATTGAATCATGTTGACAGCCTTTGTTCTGTTCCACGATAATGCCCGCCAGCTTGAAACGAACCGAACTTGAAATGATCTTCAGCGAATCCAACAACGGTTTCTCGAACGCGACGCGCGACTGCGACGCGCGACTCGGTTTTTGGTTTAGATTTTTTAGCTTTAGCACTGCAAAAGGAGCAGGCAGCACGATGGTCTAGACCGATTCGAATCGCAAGACTGACGAAGCCCGCTCCTTCAAATGAAGTGAGCGGGCTTCAACGTTTTTGAGGAGACGATGGATCACGAAACTGAAAATCTTAAGATCGCATTTCAAGGCGAACGCGGCGCTTTTAGCGAAGGCGCCGCGCGCAAGCTGCTCGGGTCCCGCATCGAGACCATCGCCTGCCGAACGTTTGATGAAATGTTCGAAGCAGCCTCAACCGGCGCGGCCGACGCAGCCGCGGCCCCAATCGAAAACAGTCTCGCCGGTTCGGTTCATAAGAACTATGACCTGCTGATCGAGCACGATCTTACAATCATCGCCGAGACTAACTTGAGGATCGTTCATCACTTGATAGCGCTGCCCGGAGTCGAACTGGCTGACATTCGGCGAGTGCATTCGCATCCGGTTGCGCTCGCGCAATGCGAGAGATTTCTTAGAGCTAATCCGCAGATTGAAATCGTTCCGGCTTACGACACTGCCGGCAGCGTAAAGATGATTGTCGAGAACGGCTCGCGCAACGATGCAGCAATCGCGGGCGCTACGGCGGCCGAAGTTTACGGCGCAAGAATAATCGTCGAAGGCATTGAAGACAATTTGAAGAACTTCACACGGTTCCTGTTGCTTACGAGGCCTGATCGAGCGGCTTCGATCAAGCCAACGACGAGCGGGAATGAGCGAAAGACGTCAATCGTTTTTCGAGTCGGAAACAAGCCCGGCTCGCTCTTTCGATCGCTTGCCGTGTTTGCGCTGCGCGATATCGACCTGACAAAAATTGAATCGCGACCCATCGAAGGCCGGCCGTGGGAATATTCGTTCTATCTTGATTTGATCGGCGATCAACACGACTCGCGAGTCGAACGTGCGCTCGCGAATTTGTCGGAGCTCGCCGAGAGCGTGCGAGTGCTGGGAAGTTACCCGAAGAGTGATGCGTGAAACGTGATGCGTGAAACGTGATGCGTGAATCGTGAAGACGTGATCAATGAAATCTGATTTGTGATGCTCATGAAACTCGAAAGTTTACTTGGACGCGCATCAGTTTCACGCGTCACGTTTCACGCATCACGTTTCACGTTTCACGTTTCACGTTTCAATAACGGTACACATTTCAGGAGAATCAAGAAATGATCATCGCAATGAAATCCAACGCCACCGAAGAGCAGATCGAAGAGGTCTGCGAAAGTATTCGTCGATACGGCTACAAGCCGCACGTGATAAGAGGCGAGGAACGAGTCGTAATAGGAGCCGTCGGACACGGAGACAACAAAGACCATCTGCAGAACCTGCGCTCGGTGCCGGGAGTCGAGAACGTTGTTCCCATCTTGCAGCCTTACAAGATCGTCGGCCGTGAGCTGCAGCCTCAACGAACGATCGTGCGAGTCGGGGATCTGGAAATCGGCGGCAAACAATTCATTGTGATGGCTGGACCTTGCTCGGTTGAGACTCGCGAGCAGTTGATGGAAACCGCGGATGCGGTCAAGGCAGCAGGCGCCCACGTGCTGCGAGGCGGCGCGTATAAGCCGCGCACTTCGCCTTATGATTTTCAGGGACTCGAAGTCGAAGGACTCAAGCTGCTGGCCGAAGCTCGCGAGCGAACCGGTCTCAAGATCGTAACTGAAGTCGTCACCACCGAAGACACCGAAGTCGTCGCCGAATACGCGGACATTCTCCAGGTAGGCGCGCGCAACATGCAAAACTTCGCTCTTCTCAAGCGATTGGGAACCATCAAGCGTCCGGTTTTATTAAAGCGCGGAATGAGTTCCACCATTAAAGAGCTGTTGCTGTCCGCCGAGTACATCGCGTCACACGGCAACGATCAAATCATTCTGTGCGAACGAGGCATTCGCACGTTCGAAACCGCAACTCGAAACACGCTCGATCTCGCAGCTGTTCCGTTGTTGAACGAGCTGAGTCATCTTCCGGTGGTAGTCGATCCGTCACACGCGACCGGCCGTCGAAGCCTGGTTCGGCCGGCCTCAAAGGCCGCGGTTGCTGTCGGCGCGGACGGGTTGATCATCGAAGTACATCCGCGCCCGCAGGAGGCGTGGTCCGACGGACCTCAGTCGCTGACCCCTCCGATGTTCGCGGAGATTATGGAAGATCTCCGCGAGTATGTTCGATTGGAGGCTCGATATATCAACTAGCGCGCCACCACGAAGACACGAAGGCACAAGTTCGAATCCATCTTGCGACTTTGTGCCTTCGTGATTGACCTCTTATACTCAACATGCATGGCATTACGAGAACTCAGACTTAGGGAAAACGTTGCCGGAGACTTCTTCGTTGACAACACGTGCATCGATTGCGATCTCTGCCGTCAGATCGCGCCTGACACTTTTTCGAGCTTCGGCGATCAATCGATTGTCTATCGACAGCCTGAGACTCCGCAGCAACAATTCGCCGCCTTGAAGGCGCTGGTGACTTGCCCAACCGCTTCGATCGGCACCGAAAAGCATCATTCCGCAAGAGAGGCAGTCGCCGCATACCCGGAACTAGTCGACGGCAATGTTTATTTTTGCGGATTCGCTTCGGAGTCGTCTTACGGCGCGTCCAGCTATTTGATTGTTCGACCTGAAGGAAACGTGCTCGTCGATTCACCGCGATTCGCGAGTCCGCTGGTCAAGCGCATCGATGAAATGGGCGGAGTGCGGACAATGTTTCTCACGCATCGCGATGACGTCGCCGATCATGAAAAGTGGGCAGGACGTTTCAACGCCGAGCGAATAATTCATCGAGACGATGCCACACGATCTCTTGCAAGCATCGAGCATTTGATCAGTGGCCGTGACGCGGTAGAACTGGATAAAGAGTTGCTCGCTATTCCGACTCCCGGGCACACGCGCGGTCACACAGTCTTGCTTTATCGAAATCGTTTTCTTTTCTCGGGCGATCATCTGTGGTGGTCTGAAGCGTATGATGCGCTGAACGCTTCGCGATCCGTTTGTTGGTATTCGTGGCCCGAACAGACTCGTTCGATGGAGCGCTTGCTGGATTACCGATTCGAATGGGTGTTGCCTGGACACGGCCGCCGCGTTCATCTAAGCTCGTCGCTTATGCGTGAGCAGCTCGAAGCGTGCGTCTCTCGAATGAAGCGACTCTCTCGAGCAGCCAGCTAACAAAAGCCCCAACAGCACGAGAAAGGCAATCATCGCTTGGCTCATAGCGATCGCAATAGCACCGGAAGGTCAGCCGTCTGTTTGAAAGCCGCTTTGATTGGCGTGATCGCGCTTCTTTCGATTTCTGCTTTTGCCCAGGACGAAGCGCGCTCACAGAAGCCTGCGCAGATCAAGCTAGGCGTAAAGCTATTCAAAGACTCTCGCTTTTCTTCGCCTCAAGGGGACCTCCGCAACAGTTGCAGCTCGTGTCATCTTTACAGCGAAGATCCTCAGGGAATGCGAGCTCACACGGACTTCTTTTCTCGGAGCTGGGTGCCCTGGCGTTCTGAAGACCCTCGAAGAGATGAGCTGCGAAATTCACCGACCATTCTCGACGCAGCGATGATGCCTCGGCTTCACTTTGATGGCGAGTTCGGTTCGCTTGAAGATCTGGTTAAAGGAACATTGTCAGGAAGACCGATGGGTTGGTTGCCCGCTGAAAGGGATCGCGCTTTTGAGCACGTGCGAGCCACAATTTTGAAAAACGCCGACGGCGACAGCGGTTACCGCACCGCCTTCAAAGACGCCTTCGGCGATGAGCTCGAGACGTTAACGACAAGCGAGCTCATCGATCGCGTTGCATTCGCCGTCTCGGCTTACATGCGCACGCTGAAGACCACTCGCACAACGCCGTACGATCGCTTCGTTGAAGCGAACAAGCTCGATCAAGCTCCCCGACCAGGCGAACCTCCTGACGCGTTCGGCCGTCGCTTGCTCGGAGAAGTGGCCGCCCTGGAAAGGAATCACAGATTGCTACTGACGCATGCGTTCGACTCCTCGGCGCTGCAAGGCATGAGGGTCTTTTTTCGCACGACGGGCAGCGTCGCTTCGGGCAACTGTGTCTCGTGTCACGCGCCTCCGATGTTCACGGATTTTTCGTTTCACAACATTGGAATCAGCCAGAGCGAATACGATCGCGTGAACGGCGAAGGCAGCTTTGCGGAGTTGAAGATTCCCACTGCGGCGCAGGCCAAGCGACCATCAGAGCAATTTCGCGAGACGCCATCGCGGCAGAAGTCCGGCTGCGCTGATCTCGGCTACTGGAACTTTGTCGCTTTGAAAAGCTCCGGACTTCGACAGCCTGATGAAACTGACGATCATTTTCTCGAGCGAATGATAGCGACGTTCAAGACTCCCACGCTGCGTGATCTCACCTACACGTCGCCTTACATGCACACTGGCGGCTTCAGCAGCATTGAAGACGCCATCGACGAATTAATGCGGCTGAGCCAGCTGGCGCGCGAGGGGAAGATCCGACAGGCCGACGCGGGGCTCGCAAAGATTCGATTGCGGCAGGCAGATGTACCTTCGCTGACCGCGTTTCTGAAAACGTTGAATGAAAATTTAAAGCCCGACGCAACCTATTAGCTGCGGCTAGTCGAGGCGGACAAAATGATCGCAAGACTGCGCGGAGTTTTCCTGCTCGCCTTTTGGTTCAGCGCCATCGCGATTGTTGCGCCATTCCTGTTACTGCTATGTCGAGTTTTTAACAATGAGAATCTCATTTACTCGCCGGTTCGTTTTTTCGTAAGGCTTGGCCTGGCGTTGGTCAATGTCAAAGTTGAAGTCAACGGAATCGAACGCCTCGACCCGAATCACACTTACATCTTCACTCCGAATCATCAAAGTCTTATTGAAGTGCCTTTGTTTGTAACTTATCTCGGTTGTAATCCTGCTTACCTCGGTAAGAAAGAAGTCTTCAAATACCCAATCTTCGGTTACGGCATTCGCATGGTCGGCGTGGTGCCCGTGGACCGAAGCAACAGCCCGGCGGCAGTCGAGAGTGCTAAAGTCGCAACCGAGAACTTGAAGCGCGGCAAATCCTACGTGGTATATCCGGAGGGCACGCGCTCGAAGGATGGTCGCTTGCTGCCCTTCAAGAAGGGCGCATTCATGATGGCGATTGATGCCGGAGTGCCGGTCGTTCCAATTTCCGTATCGGGCGCGACTCGCATAATGCCGAAAGGACAGGTCAAGATTTTTCCGTCAACCGTGCGATTGACGATTCACGAGCCGATCGATACAACGGCCTACAGCAAGGAAAACATCGCAGAGCTAATGAAGAGGACGCAGCAGAAAATACTATCGATGTTAAGTCCCGACGAGCTGCCGCGGCCGGCTCAACAGGCTGGCCAGGCGCGAACCGAGAATGCCTTCCAGCCTTGAAACTGGCTCCCAGAGGCATTTCCAAAGACGGTCGTCCTTCGAATAACTCAGCCAACATCACTCGACGACTCGCCGTGCCTCGATCGCGCGATAGATGCCTGTTCCAAGCCGCTCGGCGAATCCTTCATTCACCAGCGCGTGATTGCCACGTCCGGCGTCCACCCGCGATAGCCCGGTCACGCGTGACAGTTCTCCCAAAACAGTCGCGCCGGCGCCTCTCAGATAAGCGCGCGCGATCTCACGAAGTGCTTCGCTGCGTTTCACCTTGACCGACAACTCTTCGGCAAAGCGAGCTTCGGCCAGCGACCAGATGTAAGTGAAGCTCGGCTGGTACAGAACTTCGGCTGGTATGACTTTCATCGCGCGCTGGAGCTCGTCGATGGCGCGCGTGAACTTCGCGCGATCTGCAACTCCCGATTCGCGGCGGAGGTCGCGAGTCGCCATCTCCCATTCGCGGCGAAGCACCTTCAAAACGGCTCGCGCTTCGTGAGAAAGCACGCTGGCCTCGCGTCTTCGCGGGACGCCCGACAGCGCGTTGAAGTGCGGAATCAATCGACGCGCGACAAGAGTAGACTTTCCCTTCACCAGCTTCGCGTAACAGACGCAACCGCGACGCATGACTTCGTCCTTGATCTGCCAGGCGAGACTTGATTCCGGATCTTTCTGAACGTTGCGCGGCATGAATGCATCGCGGCGTCCACAGACCGCAATGTAAAGCGAAGGGCCGGGCCGCCGCGCGTCCGTGAGAGTTGCGCAGAAGCCGAGTTCCTCGACCATCCGTTCAGCTTGCAGGGCGTCTTCAACGCGAAGCTCCGGCATTCGCCGCCACATCCGGTCGCGATGTGTTTCGAACTCTTCGATCGTCAGAGGATTCATCAAAGCAATGAAGCGGTCTCGATTTTTTCGCGTTCGGCGGCAACCGCCAAGGCCCGCTTTCGCCGGCGAACGAGGAAGATCACGACTCCGGCAACGATCACTGCAGCAAGCGCGCCGGCTCCAATGCCTCCAACCCAACGCTCCAGCAGGTGCCAACTGTGACCAAAGAAATAACCCGCGAGTGTGATCGCGATCGACCAGAGCACCGCTCCCAGGAAGTTATACAAGGCAAAGCGAGGCCACCGCATATGAGCCGCGCCTGCGAGCAGCGCTGCGAAGACGCGCAGACCGGTGATGAAGCGCGCCACCAAAATAGTCTTATCGCCGTGTCTTTCAAAGAACGACTCGAACATTGTCAGTCGTTTCGGAGTCAGTCCGACATAACGCCCGTAGCGCAGAAGCGCCGCACGTCCGAGCTTGCGGCCGATGAAGTAGCCGGCGTTGTCGCCGAGCACTGCTCCCAAACACGCGACTGCCATCACTAATGCGAGATGAAAGTGGCCGAGCGCGGCAAAGAATCCCGCGGCCAGCAGAATTGTCTCGCCTGGAATCGGAACTCCGGCGTTCTCCAGCATCACGCCGAAGAAGACTACCCAGTAGCCATATTGTTGGAAGTAGGAGAGGAGAGTTGTGAGCATAATCCGGCCGATTGAATCGACTAAGAAAGCATACTTCAGGGATCAATGTGTTTTTCAGTGCCTCCTCAACATCGCGTACACGGTAGGAGTGACAACCAACGACAGGAGCAGCGCTACCATCAAGCCGCCGATCACTGCGATCGCCAAAGCTTGTAACATCTCGGCTCCGGATCCGAGCGCCAACGCCAGCGGCAACATTCCAAGCATAGCCGCGAGCGAAGTCATCAACACCGGCCTGAATCTTCGGCGTCCCGACTTGACCAACGCGTCCCTCAACGAATCACCCGTCTTCAGATGGTCTTCGACTGCGTCAAGCATCAGGATGCCGTTCTTGGCGACGATGCCCACCACCATGATCATCCCCATGTACGAGACTACGTTGAGAGTTGTGCCGGTAATCAGCAACGCCGCGAAGACGCCGCTCAAAGCAAGCATCGCTCCGATTACGATGGCCGCCGGATGCGAGAAGGAGCGAAACTCGATTAGAAGAGTCACGAATACCAACGCGACTGCGAGGCCCAGCGCCATCGTGAGCTCACGGAAGCTCGATTGCTGCTCGCGATAGAGGCCGCCGTATTCGAGCGTCATCCCCGGGGGAAGCTTGACCTCCTTCGCAAGCTTCGACTGAATAGCGCGTATCGCCGAGCCGAGATCGACTCCCTCCAATCGCGCCGTGACTGCAACAGTCTGCCGCAAGCCGTCTCGCTCGATCTCAGTTTGTCCCTTGTCGTATTCGATATCGGCAACCTGGTCGAGACGAAACAACGTGTTCTTGACAGGCGAGCGAATCTGAAGACCTCGCAGCGCATCAAGCGATTCGCGCACATCTTTAGGCAGAACCACGCGCACGTTGATCAATCGTCCCTGCTGCAAGATCACAGAAGTAGCGTCGCCGGTCATTGCAGTGGTGACTGTATTTGCGACGTCAGTTGCGGTCACTCCAAGAGCTGCGGCGCGCTGCGGGTCGATTCTGAAAGTGACTGCCGGACCGCTCACAACGACGCCATCAAACGTGTCGACGATTCCCGGAATTTTCTTGATCACTTCTTCGATCTCTGAAGCCTTTTGGTGAAGCGTGGCGGCGTCCTCGCTGAAGAGTTTTATCTCGACCGGTTGCGGAGCGCTGATCAAGTCTCCAATCAAATCGCCGAGAATCCCGGGCAATTCAACTCGCGACAGACCGGGCTCCGTCGAGGCGATCTGTTTTCGAATGTCGTCCTTCACGTCTTCAGTCGAGCGCTTGCGGTTTGGCTTGAGCTTCACCAGAAAATCGCCGGTGTTGGGCTCGGTAATCGAGAGCCCGAGTTGCAAACCGGTTCGCCTCGAATAACTTTCAACTTCCGGCGTGTCTTTCAACATCTGTTCAACGTGCTTCAATATGCGGTTCGTCTCCTCGAGCGATGTTCCCGGCGGCGTGAAGTAATCGAGAACGAATGCGCCTTCATCGAATTCAGGCAGAAACTCCGAGCCGAGATTTCGATAGACGATGTACGACACCGCCAAAACCGCGACGCACACGAGGACAACGGCCCACCGATTGTCGAGCGCCTTCTCGAGCAGCCATTCGTAGCGCTTCACAATTGCGCTCAACACCTTTCCTCGTTCCCTTCGCTGTTCCTCCTCTTCGGCCTCAAGCTCACCTTCAAGCTCATCTTCGAAGCTGGTTTCTCTTTCGACAACCTTGCGGCGTTTGGGCGTTATTAATCGTTCCGCGAGCACTGGAGTAAATGACAGCGCCAGAACCAGAGAGGTCAACAAAGCCACTGCCATCGTCAGCGCAAGTGACCTGAAGAAAACTCCGGTCACGCCTGTCAGCAGTGTGAGCGGCAGGAAGACAACTACGGGCGTGATAGTAGAGCCGATGATTGGAACGGTAATCTCCGATACAGCATTTACGACGGCGTCGCGGCGAGACTGGCCTCTCGCGCGATGCGTGTAAATGTTTTCTACGACTACAATCGCGTCGTCGATGACCAGTCCAATCGCCGCAGCCACTCCTCCCAGGGTCATCAAATCGAAACTCAGGCCTGCAAGCGACATCGCCAAAAAAGTCGCAAGTACCGTCACGGGGATAACAAGTATCGCGACGAATGTTGTGCCCGCGTTTCTCAGAAAGCCATAGAGAATCGCAACCGACAAGAGGAGTCCGATCAGTATCGAATCCCGAACCGATTTTATCGACGCTCGAACGAGGAGCGATTGGTCGTAAAACGGCGCCGTTTTTACATCCCTGGGAAGTTGCGAACGCATCGCAGCCAGCTCGGCCTTTACGCCGTCAACTACTTCTACGGTGTTTGCGTCCGGTTGGCGAGAGATGTTGAGCAACACAGCCGGATGGCCATCAGCGGTGACGATCGTGTAATTCGGAGCGATGCCCTCGCCGACCGTTGCGACTTCAGACAAGGTCACCGGCGCGTTGTTCACTACCGCAACGACTATCGAATTCAATTCATCGAGCTGTTTTGCCTGCCCGCTTACGAGCGCGAGCTCGAGTTGGTGGTTTTCATCGATGAGTCCGGGCGATGCAATGATGTTAGCCTTGTTCACTGCATCAACGACTTGTTCGATTGAAACGCCGTGGGCAACCAGTCGTGCGGGATCGACGGTGACGTGATACTCGCGGCGCTCACCTCCGGCGACGTTGACAGCGGCAACTCCGGGAAGCCTGGTAAGGCGCGGCCTGACCGTGTAGGTTGCGATGTCGCGAAGGCTTGCCGGGTCGCGCTCATCGGAAATCAAGCTATAGCCTGCAACTGGAAACACCGCAAACGTGAGGCGCTCAATCCTTCGTATTGAAGCAGTCGGCGGCAGAGTGGAAACCATTTGCGCGAGCCGCTCCTGTACCATTTGAAGCGACTCTTTTATGTCGACTTTCCAATCGAAGAAGAGGCTGATGTCGCAACCGCCGCGCTGTGTAGTCGAGCGAATGCGATTGACGCCCGGCAGACCGTTCATCGCTTCTTCAACCGGCCGCGTGACCGAGACCAGAACCTGCTGCGCGGGAACCACGCCGTCGTCGATGACTATAACTACTCGAGGAAAATCAGTTTGAGGAAAGATCGCTACGGGAAGTTGAAAAGCCGCGTAGAGGCCGGCGATACAGACTAGAACTACCAACACCACGACCGCGCGTGATTGACTGGAGACGACCTGCGCCAGGCTCACTGCTTGTCTCCTGAGTTTGGACCGCTAACGAAGCGCCATCTCGAAAGGTAGTTGACTGGAGAGAAAATTGCCATAAGCAGCCTTGAACTGTCGATATACTTGATAGAGCCGCAAGAGTCAAACTTGATTAGGCATAATGGTGGCTCTATCATTGAGACCGTACTCGCACCGCTAGTTCGCGACACGACAAAAGCCGCGTCACGAGTCGAATGGTAAAGAAGAGGAGGCGCTATGAGCACTAATTTTGCTGAGATTGTTGAAGAAGTGAAAACTTTGTCCATTCAAGAAAAACGGGACCTTCACGAGCTGATCGGAAGGTATTTGATCGAAGCAAGACGAGACGAGATATACAACGCGTACGCTCATAGCCTGACTGAATTGGACCAAGGAAAGCTGGAATTCTCAAACGACACAGACGAACTCAAACGAATGCTACTCAATGATTGAGATAGCCTTCAGCACCTCATTCAAGAGGGCGTTCAGGAAGAGAGTCGTAGGGAATGCAACTACCGAGGCTCGATTCTGGGAACGAGTTGAGGGATTCAAGAACGATCCGTTCGATCCGAAGCTGAGAACTCATAAGCTATCCGGCAAGCTCAAAGACCTTTGGGGTTTCAGTATCGAATATGACTTAAGAGTGGTCTTTTACTTCGTGGATAACCGTCGAGTTGTGTTCGTTGACATAGGGACTCATACTGAAGTTTATTAACCGACAGCATCTACTCATCTTTTTGCCCCGGCGACTTCTCCTCTTCGGCTTCAGTTGCTTCCACTTTCGTGCCGTCCGGCAAAGCGTAGTTGCCTTCAATGACAATCGTCTCGCCGCCCTGGAGCCCGGATGTTATTTCCATCTTATCTTTAGTGCGAATCCCGACCGTCACTTTAGTTTCATTCGCAATTGATTTCTCGTCGACGACCATGACTTTGCCTTCGCTGGCATTGGCAGCATCAAGCGTAACGGCCGATGCCGGAACAACGATGACATCAGCAGCCGATTGCGTCGACACCACAATCTTCGCAGCGCTGTGAGCTCGAAGCCGGCCACCGGGATTCTTGATGTTGACCCAAACTTCGACGGTGCGATTCTGCGGATCGCTCGATTTGCTGACCAGAGAAATCGAACCGGTCATCTCCTCTCCGGGCAAGTCTTGTGGAAGAACCTTTGTTGAGTCACCGACTTTGAGCTGAGCGGCAACCGTATCGGCCACTGGAGCTTTCACGATGACCGCGCTCACGTCACCGATGGTCAGCAGCTTTCCCCCGGGCGACGCGAACTCGCCCTGAAACTGAAACTGCTCGCTGATGACTCCGGAGAACGGCGCTCGAATCGTCGCGTAGCTGAGCTGAGTATCGAGCGCCGCCAGCCGGTCCTCTGCTTGTTTGAGTCGAGCTTCGGACGCAGTGCGATCATTCGGACTCATCGTCGTCGCGTGCAATCGCGCGGTTGCTTCGGCGAGCTTCAAATCGTTCTCGGCCGTCGTCAGAGTGAGCTGAGAAGCATCGAGGTCTTTTTTTGAAATGCCGCCCTGTTCGTAGAGCGTGAGACGACGTTCGTAAACCGACCTCGCGTTTGCAACATTCGCTCGAGCGTCGCGCAAGGCCTTCTCGTCCTGTGCGGCAGTCTGCGGAATCGCTCCTCCGGTCACATTGCGAAAGTTAGCACGAGCCTCTTGTGCCGCCGCCGCTGCTTCAGCGCGTTGAGCCTGGATGTCGCGAGATTCGAGCACGGCCAGAACTTCTCCCGCGCCCACTGCTTTGTTTCTGAGCAACGCCATTTGCTTTATCTGGCCCGCGATCTTCGCGCTAACGGTTGCTTCCTGCAAAGGAAAGATAGTTCCGAGAGCCGTCACTTCCGAGGAGATTGATTCGCGCTCTGCTTTTGCGACTCGAACGCTCACAACGATATTTGCCTCTTCTTCCGAGGCCGATGGTTTTTTGGATGGCCACAGCCAAACAGCGAGGAGTATCAGAAGAACAGCCGCGGCGCCGATTACCAACCAGCCTCTTCGCCGGCGCGTGGCGATAATGCGTTCACGCCAAGAGCTTCGAGTCGTGCCGGGCTCGCTCACTGTCGTAATGCTCGGTGTTTTGTCTTCTCGCATTGATTCAATTACTGACCAGTCGCCTGCATCAACCGCGCTCTCGCCGATTGATAGTCAAACAATGCCTGATAGAGCGCCGTGCGTTGAGCTGCAAGAGTACTCTGCGCATCGGTGACCTCGATTATAGTCGCTTCCCCCGAGCGGTACCGTGCGATCGATGCCTGCACGTTGCGCTCGGCGTCGACCACACTCGTGACCAGAAATTGATATCGCGTCGCGGCCGCGAGCGCTTGCGCTCGAGCTCCATAGAATTGCTGAGTGAAGTTTCGAAGCGCAAGACTGCGCTCGGATTCAACGCTTTGCACGCGCAGGCGAGCCTGCTGCTCGCGACTGCGGCTCGCGCCCCAATCCCAAAGCGGAATCGTTAGATTGACCGTCGCCAGCGCGCCGGTATGATCGTGAAGCGGATCTGGTTTCAGCGAGCTCGTATCGAAGCCGCCGTTGATCGAATAGGTCAACTGAGGCAGACGCTCCGCGCGAGCGGCTTTCACTTCCTGTTCGGCCGCTCGACGTTCAGCATCGAATTGAATCAGCTCAGGGCGCTTCGCTACTTGCGCCTCGACAAAGCGATCGAGTTCTTTGGTATCGGGCACCGCGCCCGTCAGATCCAGGATTTCAATCGGCGTCGCGAAATCGTAACCGATCAGCACCCGCAAGCCGCCAGCCGCCACCGCTTCCGCGGCGTGCGCCTGTTCGAGATCGTCGCGGCGAGAAGCTATTTGCAGTCGAGCTCGTGTGACATCGACTTGAGCGACTTCGCCGGCGTTGAGCATTAGATTCGTCACTCGTCCGAACTCCTCGGCAGCAGCGACATTCAATTCAGCCGACCGGCGTTTTGCAATCGACAACGCCAAACCGTAGTAAGCGTCATCGACTCCCGCGATCAATGCGCGGCGAGCGACTTCAGTTCCAGCGCGCGCGGCATCGAGCAGAGCCAGTCCTCTCCTCAAGGTCGCGCGCAATCGACCCGCGACATCGATCTCCCCCGAAGCTCCAACCAGCGATTGATACTCAGTGACGGCGTTCGCGCTGATGAAGCTGAACCTGTCCGCTGAAGCCGTGCCGGCCGGCACCGGTCCCAACGTGGGTGAGTTGTAGATTACAGTCGAAGGAATAGTGAACCGGGGAAGAAAAGCGGCGCGCGCTTGCTTAACGTCTTCAGCGGCGATCAACTCAGCGAGCTTCGCTTGTTGGTAGGCCGATGTTTGAGCAAGGGCAAGCCTGACGGCTTCATCGCGTGTCAAGCGAACCGAGGCCTGCGTCGGCTGTTGCGCCGAACTTTGCAGAAGCACGCCCGAAAAAGCTGATGGCGCCGGCGACGATATCGACACTTGCTGAGCGCGGACTGTCATCGCCGTCGACACTACGACCGCGGCGGCGATCAGCAGATTGAAAAGCCAATAGACCTGGAAAACAAAAGCGGCTTCAACCGTTCGATTTTTTTCATTCATCGAGTGTTTGGCGCGTCGTAGTAATGCGTCACACAAGGATTCCAGTAAAGGCTCGGCTGAGATAATTACTCGCCAGCCTCGTGGATCGGTTCGACTTCCGCCGCAACGCAATGCGTTGCTTCTATAATGCCGCGAATTCCGCGGACTTGTACAGTGCGCGATGGGAATAAACCTCCACGACGAACCGACGTGGAGAGCATGCACCGATGAAAAGATGTAGCGAAAATGTGCGATCAGGCGGCCGGGTGTTCGTGCAACTATTCTGCCAGCTCTAATGCTTTGTTTGAGTGTTGGCACTTGCGGAATAACCAATCGGGTAAAAGCCGGGTAGTTCGATCGGAAGCTTGCCCTTGAAATCGATCTCGCCGAGCACGCACTTCAACGCAGCCTCTTCGGCCGCCGGATAATACTCGTAGGCCAAAACATAAGTCGGCAACTCCGGCACGAAAGACAACAAGTAAGGGCTGCCGTACAGCACAAACGCAAAAGGCTGGCGAATCGTCGACAAGGACTTGAGCAGGTTGATCTCACTCTCGCTCATGTCGATCGACCCCTTGAACGACGCAACTCGTATGAATGCATTGACGATGACCACGTCTGAAAGTGTCGCGAGTTTTCTTATCAACTCGAACTCGCCTGGCGACGTTTTGTCCGTGACGTAGACGTTGACTGAATTCTGATGACGCTGAATGAGCTGCGTATAAAATGCGCTGCCGGGAACGCCGTCTCGCCATCCATCGTTGCGATCTACCATCGTCACGAACAGCACTCTTTGCTCCGGCGTGAGCTTGAGCGGCAAGACCTGCCGTGAGTCGCGCACGAGCGTTATCGCGCTTTCGATCATTTGACGAGCAGTCGTCTGATGCTCGGTTGTTCCGAGCGCTTTGTCGATCTGATTGATATCGATGAAGCGATTCCGATCGAGTCCAAGCTCCAGCTTCGCGGCCAGAATTCGTCGAACCGACTCATTGATTCGCGACTCTTTGATCTCTCCCGATTCAACGGCCCGCTTCAGTCCGATGAATGCCTGCTCGACGCTTGGCGGGTACAGAATCACGTCGGCGCCGGCTTTTATGGCGCGGACTGCCGCTTCGCCTTCCGGAAAGTGAGCGCTGATGCCACGCATATTCATCGCGTCGGTGAAGATCACACCGTGAAACTTCAAATCATTTCGCAGCACTCCGGTAAGGATCTTCGAAGAAAGCGTCGCGGGAAGCTTCTCGGGCTCAACTTGCGGCAGCGCGATGTGCGCGCTCATAACGCCGCCCACTCCTTCTTCGATCGCCGCTTGAAACGGCGGCAGCTCAATCGCGTTCAAACGAGCGCGATCGACATCAACTATGGGCAGCTCGAGATGCGAATCAGTCGAAGTGTCGCCGTGGCCGGGAAAGTGTTTGGCAGTCGCCATCACTCCGTGCTCCTGCGAGCCTCGAATGAAAGCGCGAGCCATCCGCGACACAAGCTCTGGACTGCCGCCGAATGAGCGAATGTTGATGATCGGATTTCGAGCGTTGTTGTTCACGTCGACTACAGGATAAAAATTTACGTTGACTCCGATGGCGCGAGCCTCTTCGGCCGTAATGCGGCCCGCCTGATAAGCCATCTCTGGCTTGCCCGTCGCGCCGAGCGCCATCGCTCGCGGCAGCCGCGTAGCTCCGATGAATCGCAGCCCAACGCCGCCTTCGAAATCGGCCGTGATCCACAAAGGCACCTTCGCCAGTTCCTGCAGATGGTTGACCAGCAGCGCTGCGCCAACGGGCTCGTGCAAAGTGTCGTTCTCGCCGAGCAGAAGATAACCGCCAACATGAAACTCCATCACATCGCGGCGCACTTGCTGAAACGTCTCGCTGTCTTGAGTGAGAAACATTCCAACTTTAGCGGGGATGATCAGCTGGCCGATTTTTTCATCGAGCGACATCGACTCGAGCGTCTTCTCGACCCATGAGCTTCCCGACGAGTCTGGATTGATCTTTTGAGCAACGGCGGGCAGAAGAGTGGAGCACAAGAGTGCGAGCGTGATTAGAAGTCTTAAAATCATTGTCCGATTGTTTGTGGCGCCTAAGTCTCGATCGTGCTTGGGGCAACGATCTCGCCGCGTCGCGGAGTTTCATCGTGAAGCGGCTGCCATACAGTGCGCTGCAAGTTTCTCACAATCGCCGCGCTCGCGATGGCGCCCGCCAACAGGAATAGGAGACCTTTCACGACCTGACCGAAAATCAAATAGCCGATGCCAAACAGGTATGCATAGATCAGGAAGCATCCGAGAAACCAATTCGCGAACTGAATCGCGAGTCCACCGCTCGCGTTTGCGGGAGTCAGCCCGGCCTGTCGCGCGATTCGATTCCAACCCGGACCTTCCGGCCGCACCTTCTTGTAAAAGTCGGTTAGCTTTTCGATCGGCTCTGCGCTAGTTAAAAAAGTGGCTAACAGCCAAACAATCGTTGTGAAGGCTACAGTGACCAGCATCAAGTAGGCGAAGTCCTTTGGCCGGTCGCTGTCCCATTTCAAATAGAGCTGAAGAAACAGCGAGCAGGCTGCGGCTGCTATCATTGCCGACACTTCAGACCACGCGTTGATTCGCCACCAGAACCAGCGCAGCAAGAGCACTGTTCCGGTGCCGGCCCCGGTTACGAGAAGGAGCTTCCACGCCGAGCCGATCGAGTCGAGATAGAACGTCACGATCAGGGAGAATATCATCAGAAACACGGTCACCAACTGCGAAGCGATCACGTAGTGACGCTCGCGGCCGTCGCGCTTTATGAACCGTCTGTAGAAGTCGTTGATCACATAAGACGCTCCCCAATTCAACTGAGTGCCTATCGTTGACATGTAAGCCGCAGCGAAGGCCGCGAGCATGAAACCTCGCAGGTAAACCGGGAAAACATTCGGGTCCATCAGTGTTCTTATGTAACCGGTTTCTTTATCGACAAGATTGGGATACAGAACGAGCGACGCAAGCGCCGTCAGTATCCACGGCCAAGGCCGTAGCGCGTAGTGAGCAATGTTGAACCATAATGTCGCGAGCAATCCGTGTCGCTCATCTTTAGCGGAAAAGATTCGCTGCGCAACGTAACCTCCGCCGCCCGGTTCGGCGCCCGGATACCAGCTCGCCCACCAGTTCACCGCGAGATAAGTGAAAAGAGTTATCGCCGGCATCCATACCGAATCGAAGTCGGGAAAAAATGAAAGGCGCGAGCCTGCTTGCCCGCTTGAAGCATCGAGCCCGCTGATCTTTGTTTTGAGAGCGTCCATCCCGCCGACTGCGTGCACCGCAAGTATTGCGAGGATGATGACCATTCCCATCTTGAGCACGAATTGAAAGAGGTCCGTGACCAACACTCCCCACAAGCCGGAAATCGTCGTATAAAACGCAGTGAAGATCAGAATGCCGATAACTACGAATAACGCTTGACGCTTGTCGAGCCCGAGCGTCGTTTGCAGGATCTTGACCATCGCAAGGTTGACCCAACCCATGATGATGCAATTAATCGGTAATCCCAAATACAAAGCTCGGAACCCTCGCAGAAATGCGGCCGGCTTGCCCGAGTAGCGAAGCTCGGCGAACTCGATGTCGGTCATCACGCCCGCCCTTCTCCACAATCGAGCGTACAGGAAGACGGTGAGCATTCCGCTCATCACAAAGTTCCACCAAATCCAATTGCCGGCGATGCCGTTTTTCGCAACGAAACCAGTCACGGCAAGCGGCGTGTCGGCAGCAAAAGTTGTGGCAACCATCGAAGTGCCGGCCAGCCACCACGGCACGTCTCTGCCCGAGAGGAAGAACTCGCTCGTGCTGCCGCGAGCTCTTCGAGCGTAGTAAATCCCTATTCCGAGATTGAACAGGAAGTAGGCGGCAATAACCGACCAGTCGAGTAGAGAAAGTTTCATGCGGTGACCTCAAGCGCTAAGCAGTGAGCCGCGATTCTAATGAGGTGAAAGAAAGGAAGTCAAACTAAAGCGATGGCAGGCGTGCGTCGCCAGAGTCGAAGAGTAAACAGTTGGCGTTTGCTGCCGCCATCACGCGCCGGTTCTGGGCAAGTGACGATGAACCTTCGTCGAAGATGTTTGTGCCGACAATCTTGTATTCACAGCAACGCGGCTTTGGCGGCTTGCGGTCTTGCCTGCCGATTTTTTCTGGCTCTTGCCGGCAAGCTTCACCTGACAGGTTGCCTGACTTCGCATGATCGCCTGCTTGACGGTTCGAGCTCCGTGCTTCTTCGGGTCGGCTTCGAAGTGTGCCGGGTCGGCGAGCCGGTATCGCCAGTTGAACCCATTCCTGCGCATGATGCTTACGATTTTATGGCCTTGAGGAGTGAGGCGTTTCCGGCCGCGAGGTCCGGCCGCGACCCCGGAGATGTCAACCGCGAGACCGGCTTCGTGAAGCGATTTCCCGGCAGGCAAAGCGTAATAGAGTCCGGGGTTCTGGCGTCGGCAGCGAGCGCTCTCCGAACACGCGTGCAATTGCTTCTGAAGCTCCGACGAGCGCCAGGTGCTGGTCACCTTCGGCTTGATTCCCTCTCGCTTCATCTCGCGCATCGCAGTCTTGTAATTAATTGCGACAGAGGGATCGACGTAGGTTTTCGAATGGCAAGGTGCGGGCTCGGCTTTGCTCGACTTTCTGTGACGAGCGAGTTGCGTGCATGGCGCGCAGCTCGCGCTCTTGCGAGCCGTGGCGGTCGCGCCCCTTTTTTGTTGAGCAGCCCTTTTTGATGGCAGCGCCGCGCTTGGAGTGGCGAGCGCAAGGAGCAAAAGGGCTGTCGTGCAGACGCCAATCGATAGTCTGAACATTTATAGTTCCTGTTTTCGTGTTCGTTCGGGGCTTGCTTTAAACCCGGTAGTGTTATGGAGCGCCGGGTCCCTGGCTGGTAGGAGGCAGTCTTAGCCAGTATAAATCATCGGTCAATAGTCGACGCACTCGTTCTTGAATTTCTCCCGATTAAGGGGCCTTGAGCACAGTCGAAGCGTAGCAACGGCTGCACGCGGTATAACCTTCGGTCTTTGCCTGCGAAAGAGAGAGAGAATGTTTTTTCTTGTCGAGGAGTTGACAACCCTGTTTGTGGTAGAGCTTGTCGCCCGGCGAGACCCACACGGTCTGCTCCATGGAGCTGCCGGTTGATCCGGAGATTGCCGGAATGTTCGCGCCGAAAGCTGACGGCGGCAAGGGCGCAAGCTTGGCAGGCTTCCCGCTCGAGGCGGGCGAAGCGCTCGCTGCGGGGGGCGGAGAGGTCGATGCAGTTTGTGATGACCCTGATGATGACGCTGATCCCCAGACCCCGCGCATCGATTGCATCGCATCCCTTTCGTATCCCCGGAAGTCGCCAGCCAGCCTGAATTGTTCAGCGCTTTGCAAAAAGGCGAGGCCTTGTCTGATCATCTCGCCATTGATAAGCGTTCCGTCGCGAGTGTAAACATAAGCGAGCGTCGGCGCCGAGTCGCTCGTGCGCGAAATCATCGAGTCGTACTCGAGCCGCGCGTCCTGCCCAAGCAAGGTCTTGTGCACGTAGCTTAAAGCGCGCTCACCGTGAGCTTCGTAGATCTCCCGGGGTGATTTTCCGTCCGGTGTCTCGACGCCAATCATCTTGACCGGTCCGACCCCATCCACTTCTACGGTGTCGCCACGAATTATTCGAGTGACGCGATGAAACTCTCCCTCAACAGTGTCCGCCGCCGCTTGACGAATCGACGGAGGCGCTTCGCTGCCGCGAGTCTGGACCGGTTGTGTGCGTGTAAGGAATCTGGCAGCAATAAAACCGAGAGCGAATCCGACTGCGAGCGACAGAGCAACATAAGCCACCACGCGGCGTTGATCGATGCCCACTTCCCATCGAGGCGTAACCGGTTCACTTTCGAATTGTCGCTGCTTGAACTGCAACATGCTAACACTCACACGGCGGGGCAATTTATTCCCGGACCTGCAGCTAAAACTGGATCGAGCATCTGTTGATCTCGCGAGTGGATTCTCTCACCCCGATGCGACGGCAGTCAATGGATATAGATAGTCAACTCGCGCTCGACCGGGATTGCGCCCGACTACGATTTCAACTAATAAAAATGCGGGTTTTTCGCACTTTTCAGTTGCAACTTCCTGCGCGGTGTAGTAATCTTCGCGTCGCAGAAGATCCCCTGTTTGTGCTGGCTCAGTTAAGGGGCGGCCACAGCAGGGGTTTCCTTTTTGAACCGGTGAACGCGCCGCCGCACGAAAGCGCCGGCTCTCGCCGCACACAAGTTTCGAAGCCTGTGTGAACTAACACAGAGATCAAAATTAAGAAAGAGGACATAAGAACTTATGGCAAATTCAAAGAAGTTGTCGAAGACTCAGCTTGCAACCGAACTTGCTGAAGCAACAGGCACCAACAAGAAGACTGCGGTGACGTTCATCGAAGCCCTCAGCAACATAGCTTATCGCGAGGCGAAGAGAGCGGGCGAATTCACCATTCCGGGCGTCGGCAAACTGGTCAAGAAACAAACCAAGGCGCGAACGGGACGCAACCCGGCCACCGGCGCCGAGATTCAGATTCCGGCGAAGACCGTGATCCGATTTCGGGTGGCCAAGGCTGCCAAGGACGCAGTGATCGGCCCGAAAAAGTAATTCGGCAGAGGCCGGACTTTCAACTCGAATTAACCATTTCTCGGGCGTGCATCAGCGCCCTTGCTGGGCTCTCATACTCCGGGCGCAGGTCTCGCTCGGGCCTGACAAGTCGTTAGGGTAGGCAGTCATCTCACATGACTGCCTAACCCTGGTTCTAGCTAACGCTGATCCACCAGACTCCCTGCTCGGCTTTGATCTCGGCGCCTCGCATTCAGTTGAGTTGAACGAACCGCTCTGGTTAAATCGCACCGTGCAGTTCAAACAGCCGCGATCGATCCAGGTCGTGATCTTCGCTGAAACACCTTATGAACGCCGCTACCTTTTGTTGAAGCGCGTCGATAGCCAGGGCGGCTTCTGGCAATCGGTGACCGGATCACTCGAGGAAGGTGAAACTCATTCAAGCGCGGCCGTAAGGGAAGTCTTTGAGGAAACCGGTATCGAGTGCGTCGAACAGGAGATCATCGATCTGGGTGTGCTGAATAATTTTGAAATCGCACCGCAATGGCGACACAAATACGCGCCCGGAACAACACACAACGAAGAAGTCTGCTTCGCTTTAAAAGTTGAACAGCGCGGTGTGAAGCTTGACTCACTTGAGCATCAAGCTTACGCCTGGGAGCCTTATGATAGGGCAATAGCATTGCTCTATTGGGAGAGCAGCAAGCGGGCGTTCGCCGCGACAGAACTAATCGCCGACGATCATCAGGTCCGTGAGGTTAAAAACAGGTAGAGCCCGCCGGCGCCAAACAAGAGGTTCGGGCCCCACGCGGCAAGCATCGGAGGCAACATTTCATAACGGCCCATCTGCTCGAACAATCCGGTTAATCCCCAATAGGCCAGCCCGATTGCTATGCCGATCGCTGCCCCGTACAGCGCGCCACGCTTTCCGACCGAAAACGAAAATGGAAGTCCGACTATCACCATCACAAGACAGGTCAGAGGAAAGGCGATCTTGCTTTGAAGCGCGATTCGCAAATCGAGTACGTCGAATCCCGCGTGAGATAAATCCGCGATCGCCCGGCGTAACTCACCAAGCGTCATCGATGATGTTCCGGGAGTTTCCTTCTTGAAGTAATCGGGATGCTCCGCCAGTGTCATGCGTTTCTGTTTGAACGGCTCGAATGCAACGGGCCTGGAGCCTTCAAAGCGGCGCTCCCATCCGTTTTCAAGGACCCACTCTTCGGTGGCACTGTCCCACCACGCTCTACGCGCATAAACGCGGCGAGTGATGCTGAAAGGCTCCCGCGAGAGATCCAACAGATTCAACCGCGCAAACGTGTTTGTAGTCGGGGTGAAATAGGTGTAGTTGAAGATTCGCGATTCGCTTCCGAATATCCACTTATTGGTCTGATAAAAAGTCTGAGGCGGCTCCTGGCCTTTTCGTATCAAGTAGCGCAGATTGTTCTGTCTCCGATTTGTGAACGGCAGAATGTAGTCCTGGTTCACGAACACAAAGCCGGAGAGCATTATCGACGCAACGAGCGCCGGCGCCGCAAGTCTGAAAATCGATTGCCCGGAAGCTTTCAACGCCACCACCTGACTCGTCTTGTGTAGCAATCCGAACGTGATCATCACCGCGACAAGCGCTGCAAGCGGCGCAACCGAATTCAAAATCCACGGAAGCAAAAACAACAAATAGTTCGCGACTACCGTCCATTCGATGTTGTTGCGAGTGATGTAATCCAGCAGTTGAAATAGCGTGATTATCAAAACGAGGGATGAGAACCCGCCGAGTATGAAGACAAAGAAACGCGTGAGATCAGACAGCACGAGCCGGTCGAGAAGCTGAGGCAATAACCTTCTTCGCCGCTGCACGACGGGCGTATCGGTCGAGAGGGAGGCCTGTCGAACCGGATGCACAGTTAAATTCGCCTCCGCAACTCGTCCCGATTTCTCTGTTCGCTCTTTTCGGCGCGGCCACGCGTGTCGAAGACTGCTCAACAAAGCAAGCGGATCCGATCCCGGTCGTCGCTGAGCCAACAGCACCACTACGCCCAGTCCCCCAAGCGCTATATTTGCGAGCCACATTCCCAGCCATACTGGAACACCGCCCGCTACCGCTGCGTGTTGTCCCCACAATGCCAGCAAGTAATAGATGATTGTAATAGCCAATCCGAGCAGTAATCCGAATGAACGGCCGGTGCGAACATTGCTGATTCCGAAGCCGACTCCCAGAAGCGCGAACACCAGACAAGCTGCTGGAAGCGCCAGCCGCTTATGCACTTCAGTGAGCCATTCTCTCGCCTCGGAATCCGCCGGTGTGTATTTGATCAACTGACTCCATGGCATCTCCTCGACCTGGCGCGCTTCCTGATCGATGCCGGTGACGTCGTTTCTCTTTTCCTCGGTGACCTCCAGGCCATAAGTCATTTCATCGAAGCGCGCGGCTGTATAAGGCGGCGGCTGGTTGTTCGCGCGCTTCTTTTCCTTTTCCTTTTGCCTCTCGGTGGGATTCTGTTGACTCGCTGAACCCTTAGTCGGAGTCTCCGGCTGAGGCGCTGAAACTGGCTCTGGGAGCCCATTCTGTGCCTCGGCCGCATCCGGACTGCCGGTGTCCGTCTGATGCAAAGCGACTCGCTGCAGATGGAGCTCCGGCATTTCAGTCCGCTCGCCCTGTCTCAACAGTCCGGAGCTGGCGGTCAAAAGCTTCATCTGTCCCGGTCCGTCGCTCAGATCAACCATAAAGATGTTGTGCCAGAGATTTGTCGCTCGATCGATGTCCTCGATGTAGATCACTCGCTGCGGAATACTTTCGTCGAACACGCGCGGTTTAATCTCGGTATTCAAACCTTGAAATACAAGAGTCTGATTCGCCTTCAAGTCGGTAAGGTTTCGAATCGATCGCGGCAGCAAGTTGAAAGTGATGTAAACCATTAAGGCGACGATGATCAGCGAAAGGAACACGACCGGAACGAGCATTCGCACGCGGCTCGTACCGCTCGCTCCGAGGGCAACGATCTCGCTATCACCCGACAATCGCCCGAGCCCAACCAGAGTTCCAATCAACAATGAAATAGGAAGGGTGAAAACAAAAATGCCGGGGATCAGCGCGGACATCAACCGCCAAAGAGTCGCCATCGGCAGCCCGTTGCGCGAAGCAACGACCAGCAGCTCTGAAAACCGGCTTGATTCCTGAGCGAAGATGATGGCAGTCAGCAGCAAGAGCCCGAGGAGTATGTAAGGAACGATCTCGCGAATCAGGTAGCGGTCAAGCAAGCCGAACATCGCGTTCGAGTCTATCACGCGCTTCATGCGAGCTTCAAGTTTTGCATCAAGAGCAAAGATGCTGGTCAGGCATTAGCCCGACCAGCAGAATCGATTACTTTATCGTCGCTCTAAGCGACCTTATCAGATTTGATTCTAAGGTTGCACGAGCTGGACACTCACCGTGTTGAGCAACGGATTGTACGTCACCTTGAACAGCACTGCCGTCAGTGTGCCGGTTGGCGATGAAGTGCTCTCGGTACTGACCGTGCCGCCCCCGGAAGTCTTCGATGAGATACTCGACGACGAAGACGACGTTGAAGACGAGCTCGTTCGCGCGAGATTGCCGACTACGTTGAGAGTTACGGTGAACGGCGCGCCGCTCGAGTCGTTGAATCGCAGATTTCGCGCTCCTGAGGTTTCGCCCGAAGACAGCACGGAATCGGAACCAACAAGATTGTTGTAGCTCCAATACGCGCCGACTCCTGTAAGCCCGTTGTCTGAGTTGGCTGCCGTCGCGCTTCCACTCACTGCGGCAACCTCGACTCGCAACGGAGTGAAGATTGTCTGCGTCGAAGTGTTGGTCAACGTCAGGTTGTAAGAAGCGACGCCGCCGGCAAAACTCGGATTACTTGTTCGCAAACTCACGAGCGAGTTGATTACCTGCTCGATGAACGGCGAACACTGAACATTGCCTGCTATCGAGTAGGTGGAAGCCGGATAGCTGTTGTCAGCCTGCCCTTTTACGAATGTGTGATCGACGAACAAGGTCGATCGTTCGAGCGTGTTAGTTTCTGGCGTGTCGGCAGTGATTGTCCTTCCGTTCACCGCGCCGAGAAGATCTCCAGGTTGCGGATTTCCGACCGCCGATTTCGGCACGAAGATCGTGATCGTGCCATCGGACTGGAAGTTGCTCGCGGGATCAGGCGTTCCCACTTTCGTTTCGCTGATCACCAGAATTGCCGGAACGCCTGCGTCTGCGAGCGTGCCGTACTCAAACGTCGGCGCTCCCGATGCGCCGGTTGTCATCCCAACATAGTATTGCTGGCCCGGTGACGAATACGAGTCCCAGGTCATTCGCCAACGGCTGTTGGGTGGAATGGTGCTGAGATCGCTCACCTTCATTTTGAACATCAAGTTGTTCGTGTCGGGCGGCTCACCGACCGCAATGTAGTCAATGAGCATCGAGGCCAGCGGCGGATTTGTAACCGTGCCTCCGACGGCTTCGGGGTGACTCGGATCATTGCGGTGAATGATGATCCCGCTGCACGTATCTCCAAGGTACGGCGCCGCTACTTCGTTGGCCCCGCAAGAAGCGCCGACGGAATTTACTGCCTGAACTTCGTAGTAGTAAGTCTTACTCGTGTCGGTAGCGGTTGTGTCATCATAATGGTTTTGAGTTCCGGGAACCGTCGCAAGCAGCGTGTCGCCTCCGCTTGTGATGCCTCTCAGTATCCGGTACGACTGGATTGCAGAGTTGCCATCGTCCGCTTCAGACCAACCAAGATGTACAACATTTCCAACTCGGCGCGTCGTAACAGTCGGCATTCCGGGCTGCGAAGTCGCGAGTAGCGCGTTCGGCGGATCGTATGCGGCGATCAGGCGACGGCCGCTTGATTGACGGGCGATTGTTGCAGTAGCCGAGAAGGCATTGCCGGTTGCGGTCGGCGCGGCTTGCGCGCAGTTGCCTCCTGAACAACCGTTGACGTAACCGACAAGAACGCGCCCTTGCTTGTCGATCGTGATGTCGAAAAAGTCGAGCAGGTTGCGGCCGATGTCGGCTCCGCCTTCAGTCCAAATCTTTCCACGTTGGATCGGAGCGCCCGGAGTCGCATCGGTTGTCGTCCAGGTCATTCCACCATCGAACGTGTGTGCGATGTAAAGATGCCAAACGCCGTTGAAGGTGCTCGAGTTGGCATCGCCCGGTGTGGTCGAGCCGTAGAACGCAACAGCCGCTCGACCGGGATCGCCTGCGACGGCGGCTGGATAGCGAACGTTGTTCAGACCGAAGACAGCTCCAACATCGACGATGTTGTTCCAATTCCTTCCGTTGTCGTCAGACCAGCCGACCGCCATCGAGTTGTCGTTGTTTGCGATTGCGAAATAGGCGCGTCCGTTGGCGTCAATCGCTACCGCTGGATCACTATGACCGGAAGCCGTATCGACAGTGGCGCTGCGAACCGGACGCACATTCCACGTGTTTCCGTTGTCTTCCGAAACGGCAACCGCTCCTTCGTTGTTGCAGTTGTTGTTTGGAACAAAAACGGTTCCGTCTTTTGGAGATACTTTCACGTGACCGTGAATGCCGACACATTGAGTGATGGCGTACATCGGAATCGAAGCGCCGAAGGTAAGCCCTCCATCATCACTGCGAGAGCAGAACGCAGTCTCGATGTCCTGCGAACAATAGTAAACCGCATTGGGATACAAACCAGGCACGCCCGCCGGCCTGGTGAGCGGCGCGTGATAAGGACCGCCGCCGATCGTTTCGTGATCCACTCCCGAAGCGATGCCGCTTCCGTTTGTCGGTACCCACGTCTGGCCGTCATCATCGGAGTAAGATGTCTTACACGTAGGCGACAGCAGGGTCAGCTCGCCCGCAAACACGCGTCCCGTTTGGCGATCGGTGAAGCCTATCGGATCGGAATCGATGAACTGCGAAGTCGGCGCGCGACGATTTGCCCACGTCGCCGTCTGACTATTCGCCGGACAACTGTCATTGAAGTTGATGAAAAGAGTTTCGAGGTCCGATTGAAAGTTAACCACGCCTGAATTCCAATTGACGCCGATCGAAGGCTCGCCCGCTCCTCGGCCCATGTATTCGACAGTGAGAGCGCCGGAGCTTGTCTGGGTTACCTGTGTAAGGACGCCGGGAGCTTCGTAGTTCTGATATCCGACTCTTGGACCTGAATCCAGTATTGCGGCCGGGGCTGGAGCCGGCGTTTCCGCGACTACGCTTGCCGAGGCGTGATAAGGATCGATGGCCGCGGTCGGTGTGGTGTCATCGGCAACGTGAATCGTGAACACGCCTGTCCCCCAGGTTGCAATGTCTATGTAGGCGACCTGGTTTGTGAGGCCGGGACCTTGAAAGGCAGAGGTCACAAGGGGACCGCTGTTGGATCCTTGATGAATATATATGTCGTACTCGTTGGCGCTGCTTTGCCACGTAAGCAGAATCTGAACTCGCTTGCCGGCCCAATCAGCCTTCGTCCCGGCGACGGTAAGCGCAAAGGTTTCGCAGTTGACCCCGTCCACACATTTTGATTCGTCATTCACCACGCCCCCGGGCGCGACGCTCGTGCCCGTCCAGGTTACGGCCGAGGCGTCGGTTGCGTGAATCGTGCCCGAGGTGGGACTCTGCGCGCGCGCGGTGAACAGAGGTGGAACACAGAACGCGACCGCAATTGCAATGACAACTATCATCGCTCTATTAAGCCTGAGATTCTTGGCGCAAAAATTCTGAAGCCGGCTGATCGATTTCATTTCGTGACCTCCATCTGCACTCATTTGTCCAGGTTGCTTTGCGGGAGAAGTAGCGAGCCGGGCCGTTGAGATTTCGACCCGGCTCGAATTGATCGTTGCTTACTTCAGGCTCACGACCTGGACTGTGACTGATTTAGTCAGCGGGTTGGCGGTGAACTTCATCAGCGACGTCAGCCTCGCAAGCGAAGTGTTCGAGCCGGAGGTTCCCGACGTCGAGCTGCTTCCAGACGGAGGCGGACTGCTGCTCCCCGATGAGCCTCCGCCGACTTGTTGGTAGGCGGTGACGATCGCGCTGAATGTGAACAGTTCGGACGCGTTGTCCTGGAACTTCATCGTTCGGTTGCCGCTCACCTCATTCGGTGTGAACTGCTCGTCGGAACCGAGCTGATGCGAGTAATCGAACAACGCGGCGTTGGCGATGCTCGTGCCGGTCCCGTGGTTGTCGGCGTTTATCGCAGTCACCGTTCCGGACCCGGAAGTGATGCTGACGATCTTGAACTCAACCAGCGGAACGTACGTGTTCGAAGACTGATTCATCATATTCAGATCGAGCTGGAACACGCCGCCTGAAAGCGAGACGTTCGACATCGCGGTCTTTACCAGATTGGTGATCTCGGTCTTGATTCGCTGATCGACCAGCACGCTGATCACGTTGCTCGGAGGTGAAACATACAGACCGATTTGTCCCGGATACATCGCTCGGACTCGGAAGAAATACGGTCCATTGGCGAGACTTGAAAGCGGCAGGCTGGCGACGTTTCCTGCAACATCGGAGATGATCTGCCAGGTGTCGTTATCGGTTGACTCTTCGATCTCGAAGCCTTGCTCGCCGCCGTTTGGTGACCACTGAAGGTTGAAGCTTCCGTCGAAGTCGATGTGACGGCCTTGCGAGTCAACGAAGTCACCCGGCACCTGCTGAAGCGCGGGAGGCGCGGTGTTGCCTTTCGTCTGATTGCTGGTGATCGTAAAGTCAGTTCCGGCTGCGAGGAATCCCTGCACCTCGTAGGTGTAAGTGCCGCCGCGATTCACCGAAATACTGATGTTCTCCGGACCGCCCGGATTTGTTGAGCTCTTCAACAGATTGCCGTCCGGGTCGTACAGGAAGAAATCCAGATCGGCAAACGTGCCATTCACCACCTGCATGAAGTCCAATGTTGCGTCGATCTTCGAAGTGGTGTTGCTCACCGTAAACGGGATGTCGATGTATGTAACTCCGGCTACTGTCTTGCTATCGGCATCACCTGCGACGATAGTTCCCGTGAGCGTCTGCGTGTCGATCGACGTTGCGTTCGGCGCGGGAACCGAAGGCGCCGGGCGATAGTAGAACGGCATCCGCAACGACTCGGCTCCATCCGATCGATTCGCAGTCACGTACCATTGCATTTCGATCTGACGGAACGTGATCGTATTGCCGTTCACCTCCGCGATGTTCGGATCTCGAATGAGGTTGCCGTCGAACGTGACGTTGGCATTGAAGGTAGCCGAGCCGCCCACCGGAACCGACACACTCGAGGGCGAAACTGAAATTCCAATGCCGCTAATCTGCGTGTCACGATTGTTGGCTGCAGAAAGGTTGTAAGTCCCGCCCTGTCCGGAAAGATCCTGGATCGTAACGGTGACGCTTTGAGTGCTGGTGACTCGATTGTTGACGACCGGCACTTCAGCAAACGAATGACTCGCCAGGATTGAGGGCTGCACTATGCCGTCGCCCGTCACTCCCATCAAAGCCTTCGCGTGGATAGCGTGAAAGACATCTATCAAACCGCCGCCCTGGTCGTTGATTGCGTCTGCGGACGCTCCATCAGCTTTAGGAGCGCCGTTCGAGTCGCGCATATTCGTTGCAGTGTTGATCAGAGCCGTTCGAACAAAGTCCGGGCTCCAATCAGGATGAGCCTGTCTGACCAGAGCCGCAGCTCCCGTCGTGTGCGGCGTGGCCATGCTGGTTCCGCTGATGCGGCCGTAGTTGCCTCCCGCCAGAAGACCCAGCGTGCTCGCAGGCGGCATCGCGGCGAGGACGTTCACTCCTGGAGCGGAGACATCGGGTTTAACCTGCCCATAGCCTTGAACGGGACCTCTCGAGCTGAACGAGGCCATCTGCCCAACGAACGTAGTTCCGAAAAACGGATTGATTCGAATTGGGAAAGTGGACATCGTGCCGTTAGCAGGGTCGGCACTCGCGCCGCCCGGCAAAATACTAATCAGGTATTGAGCGTCATCAGGCAGAATGTTCGCTGCGGGAATGGTGCCTTTGACTGCGGTCCCGTTTTCCGTGCTTGAATCGAAGAGCACGGCTACTGCGCCGGCCGCTGCGCCGTTGTTGGCAATCTGCGCGAACAAGGTTTGCGGCACTCGCGGATTAGTGAGCTTCACAAGAGCGATTCGCCCGCTCACATTTGTCGGCCATTCATCGATCGTTTGGCCGTTTCTCACAAAGACGTAGTACTGAGCGATCGAGCCGCCTGGTGGAGTCGGCGTCCCCGCCAACGGGAACAGCGCGATCTGATTTCGCTGGCCTTGCGCCAACGGAAGATTTGTAGCCGGTGTTACCGCGCCTGTTTGACTCGGATTAACGGCGGATGTGTCGAGCACATCGGTTGACCAGTTGGCGTTTGAACCCGGATCGGTATTCGCCGCGACTGCGATTACGTGACGGCCTGCGGCGGGCGAGCCCACCGTTCCTTCTCCAGGACCAGAGTTTCCCGCAGCCGCGACGACGATCGCTCCGGCGAGAACGGCGTTGTCGGCGGCGACTGCTGTCGCATCATCCGGTCCGCCTGCTCCCCCAAGACTCATATTGATGACGTGAGCAACGGGCTTCGGAAGTCCGTTCAATGTTCGAGGCGACACTGCGTCCTCGAGCGCGAGAACAATGTTGGAAGTCAGGCAACCGCCCACCGGCCCGCCGACGGCCCCTTCGGTCGAGAGAACATCGCTGCAGACCTTGTAGGTCATCAGCTTTGCTTGAGGCGCGACTCCGTGAACCGGAGTGTCGGCTCCAAGCGCCGAGAGGCCGCCGGCGTTTGGGGCAAATCCAAGATAGCCCGCTGCCGTTGAAGAGACGTGCGTTCCATGTCCGAAACCGTCGGTCACGATATCTGCCATCGGAAGCGAGTACACGACTTTCTGATTCGTGTTCACCGCTGCAGCAGCCGGCGCAACCGCAAGCCTGGGTGGAGTCGGATCTCCACCGAACATTTCGTGAGTCCAGTCGATGCCGGTATCGATAACTGCGATATAAACCCCTTCGCCTTCGTAGCCGCCGGTGTCGAGCGTGTCGAATTGAGTAAGTCGCGGCGGCTTGCCGTAAACCTGAGGCGCTCTTATGTAAGGCACGCTAGTGTTGAGATCCGTGCACAACGAAGCGTTCGGGTGAACCGCTTTCACTTGAGGCATGCTCTTTATCGTTGCAATCACCGATTCAGGCACATTCATCGTTATGCCGTTGTACACGAGCGTGTATTGAAGCGGCACCGTGGCGGCGATGTTTCCGTCGTAGCCTTTGATATTGATCGACTGTACCTGATAAGAGACTCCGCGGCTCGTGAGCGCATTCAGAAATTGACTCTGAGTTGCGCTGAGCTGATTGCGATAAGTCTGGATTTGATCGGCGGTGAGCGTTGTACCGCTCTGCCTTGCTTTTGCTGCGCGAACAGCGCCCGGATCATCTCGAAGCTCGACGATGATTGACACGTTTGCTCCAAGGCTCGCCGATGTGTGGCGTCCCGGGATCATCATCAAGCCAATTGCGAGAGCGGCAATGGCGGCGAAGCGAAGAAGTCGTGACATGGTTGAGCTACCTCCTTTAAGGCAACGATAAGAAACGGCCCGCAACGCAGCGCTCTTTCAAGGGTGCGCTTGGCCGGCGGTGTTGAGTGAATGGCTTCAGTAAATGATTCAAGTGCGAACCGGAGAGGTCAGTGGCAGAGGAAATGCACTTTCGGAAGCCGGCTCCATTTTCGTCACTGACGACGTCGACGAGTTTTCCGCTCGCGCAACGAATCAGTGCAAATGACGGGAGAAGCTGCCGGTATCTCATCGAGCCTCCGCGACGGTGAATCAGGATTGCAGCGCCAAAGTAACATCGCTGTATTGAAGTATTCTTGAACTAAGCTTGAACTAAGCTTGAATGGCGTTATTGCTGAAATAAAAAGGGCAACACGCAGGCGCGCATTGCCCTTCAAGTCCTTGAATGCCAGTTTGATCAAGCTTCGACGACCCGTCGCGCTCGTGCGCCGGTCGGAAGCCCGTTAAACCCTCGAGTCGGCGTAGCCGCAAGTCCTGCGACGCTCGGCAACGCATACTCGGTCGATGGCGTACTCTCCGCTCGGGTTCACGTCGCCACTGTCTGCTTTTGCGAGACCGAGTGGGCAACCAGCGGAGCTCAGGTTATTGATCACGAGGTTATCTATGTACCAACCGCCGCCATTCGGTATGGCTGTGGCAACGTCCGAACTCATGCGGAAGCGCAGAAAGACCGGCAGGCCGCTAGGATTATTCGCGCCGCCCGACGCAAACGCACCGAGCGCGATGCGAACGTGATGGTAGCCTTTCGTCCCAGTGTAAGCGCGACGGCCCTGAAGAATGGTGCCGATGGTCACTCCTTCGAGACTGCCGTCGAGCTTGGCATTGTAGCCGCCTTCGATGATGTAGTTACCCACATCAAACGTCGTTGAGTTGTCGGGGAAGGGCGTCGAGTTGAACACAGGAGCGCCTACCGCGATTTCGATCACGCCGCCGTCGAAAGAGAACTCGGCTTTGAACAAGTGATCGAACTCCATCAGCGAAGTCGAAGTCAAAGTCAGCGGACCGATGACCGTCGAAAAATCGCTCGGTCCACCGTGCCCCGTTCCTACCGGATCAGGTGTGCCTTCGCTTGGGCTGAAGTCGGGAGCGTACATCATCGCCGTGCTTCCGCCGTTCACCTGGATGCCTGAGACGTGTTGAAAGGCTGCGAGAGCCTGGTTGGGAGTGTTGCCCGAATCGACAAGCGGGGGAACGAATCGAGTATTGGGCGAAGCGCCTTCGAAGTTCTCCATCGCAAAGACCGGCGTGGGCGTTACCGCATTCGACGTTGGAGCGCTGAACTTCACAGTTGTGTTGCCGGTATTGTTCGAATCTTTCTTACCGTTGTTCAGGTCTCGAGCCTGAACGATGTAGTAATAAACATGACCGAGTGCGAGTCCAGTATCGACGTAAGATGTTCCGGTCGCGCTCGCTGCGACGCGATTCGTCGTTGATGGGGTGAAGGTCGGGTCCTGTGTGCCGTCACCCGCGGCGACTGAACTCGCCCGGTAGATGTCGTACACAAGATTAGCGCTCGGATTGGCCGAAGCCGCTGGTCTCCAGCTAACGGTCAAGCGATTGCACTGATGTGTGTCTGTTACTTGATCGACGCCATCGAACACCGGAGCCGGACTGACATTGACCTGGTCTCCGATCGTTATGACGATGCTCAACGTGTTGGAGGGCGAGATGCACTCGGTGTTGCGGCTCGCGCGAACCTGATAGAAGTAAGTCTGGTTGACTTGAAGCTTCTGCCCGCCATTGTCATCTCGAAATACTGTCGTTATCGCAGGAAGCTCGGCGATCGTTGTGAAAGGACCATTCGCGCTCGTTCCGCGCGAGATGATGTAGCTTTGCGCATCACGAACCGGAATACCATCATTGACGTGAATGGTCGCGGTGTTCTTGATCAGGTTCTCAACCGTAAACGGGGGCGCGGGCAGAGGCCCAAGCGCTTCGCAATCAGTTACGGTTGAAGGCACCGTGAAGTCTTCGACTACGATGGGCGCGGATTGGGTTGCGATATCGTCGGCGGCGCCCGATGTCGATTGCGCCTGCGCGCCGACTCCGTGGCTTGCGAACGCGCGCCAGATGATTGCGCGGTTTTCGCCGCCGGTCAACTCGCGGTCCGCAAGCAAAATCGAATCACGCGAATCTACGAACGAAGGGTTGAGCGGCGAAAGCTGCATGCCCCGAAGCACCAGAGTATCCGAGAGCCGCGCGCCGTTTCTGACCGCGGTTGCAAGCGGGCCGTTGCGATTGCCGACTTGAGCGATCTCTGCAGCAAGCAGTCCGGGTCGCACTATGGCCTGACTGGCGATGATCGTCGCCGGATCATTCGTGCTGAAAGAAGCGCGGTAGTTGACCGGGTGCAGACTATCTACTGAATGAACGAGCCGGCTTCCGATGTAAAAGCTCGAACCGCCGCCAAGTCGACGAGTGCCGTCAAAGAAGACGCCGTTTGGATCTTTTACGATCAGCAACTCGCGCATATCCCAGAGCGCCGCGCTCCACAACTCGCCTATGTCATGTACTTCGAATGGAATCGCGCCGATGTTTGCGTCGGGCACGCCGCCGTCTCGCCGCATGAGCGCGGTTCCGTTGAGTGAGCCATACGACCAGCGATAGTTAGTAACCGGCAGCTTGCGGATGCCTGCATCGAAAGTGCCGGTTACGTATTCACCTTCGCAGTCGTCGTCGGTGATCGATTCGGCATTGTAGTCCGACCAACCCTCGCCCTGACCGCCCGATTCGCCGACCAGCGCGAAGCCGAGTCCGCCGCTCCCGCCTTTGGCTATCGAGCGATTCGACACGCCGTGATAATGCTCGTGCGCGACTACATCGAAATCCAGATCACCGTCAGACCTTCTGAATGACGCCTGCGTGAACAGGTACATCTGCATACGCGGGTAGCCGCCATCGTCGGGCGTTCCGAAGTTGGCGTTGTCAGTGCCAGAACCGTCCTGCACCTGGGCGCTGATGCCGTCGCTGCCCGCGCCGCCTCGGCCGAAGTTGTCCTGTTGGAAATTCCAGAGCGCTTCTGTGAAACCTATGCTGTAGAGGTAATCGTGAACGAGGTTGTTGTAGTAGAACAGCGTCACTGTTCCGGGATATACATCGGCGAATGTGCTCGGCGGGAAGAACGGTGTGCCGCCCGCATCGACGCCGCCAAATTCGTAGCTGTTGATGTAATCGAAGTAAGACGCCGTGAATTGTCGAGTCGGGCTGTAGCCTTTGATGCCCTGCGTCGCTTCGTCATCGTTCGCGTGATCGTCTGCGGTGAACACGTTATTGCCTTCAGTGTAATTCGATTGATACACCATCGACAGCAAGCGCCCGTCAGCAAGCGTCACGCTCGAGTTGAGAGGCGTGAGCGTCGCAGAGAACGGCTGGCTCTTGTCGGCCACCGGAGAATTTGCCGCGAGGTTTCGGCTTTGCGCTTCCCCATCCATCGTGTATCCGAGCGCGCGCGTGGCGGCGCGATTGGTGTTGCCGTTTACGATTTCGGAGCCGCCGACATCCGTCGGAAGATAGAACCAACCGAATGGTGATTCTGCCGAAGGACTAGTAGCATCGGGCAAGCCTCGCAGAACCTGACCAAATCCCAATGTGTAGACGAGCGGGTTTTCGTTGCGCGCAAACACCAGGCTTTGTCTGAAGCCTCGACCGTTGCCTGAAGTTGTTGAATCGGGCGCATAGGTTGGTGGATTGCCTGCGCCCTGCGTCTCGCCGAATCCTCCCGGCCCGGAAAGCGCGGTTGGCATGCTGTCGAACACTTTTCCCTGGGCCGTGCCACTGGGATTCATCGCCTCGACGCGGTCTTGCACATCCGGCCGGAAAGTAGCGAAGCGGCCGACGCCTTGTCCACCGCCCTGCGGCCCGTTGAACGAAGTCAAGCTGATGCGGCGCAAGACCTGACCGGTCTGCGCATCAACGACGTTCTCCCACATGATTCCCTGATACCTCGGCGTCGTGAGAACGAATCGATATGCGAGCCGGCCGGTATCGCCGAGAGGGAATATCGTCTTGGTAACAACGATCTGATCGGTGAACACTCCGCCGCCGCCGAAGGTCGGCGCTTGAACGAATTCGGGGGTGAGATTGCCATAGGTAATGAGCACTTGCTTTGTACCCGTAGCCTGCGGAGCAAAGTTGTTGATGCCCATCGCGGTTGCCGCCGCACTGATCGCTTGTTCAGGAGTGAGTGTGTTTGCATTGGTGATTTTCAACTGCGGAAAACTCTCGCCGCCTGCGCTGATGACCTGACCCAACCGGTTTATGTTGACCAGCACTTCCCCGTGATAAACGGGCAAGCTGTTCGCTCGCTGTTCGAAGAGCATGATCGTGCTGCCGATGTCGGGAACATAAGCGCGGCTCTTTAACTTCAAATTGCTCAGGTCTTCATCACTGAATCGGAACATCTCACGATTGCGACTGACGAAGTCTCGCGCAATCGCCTCGGGCTGACTCGAGCTCTGGGACGAAAGGTAAGTGGAATAACTGAACATGAATCGCGGCGTCCCCGTGAGTCCGTTGTAGCGGACCTGAACCGTGTCGCCAATCCTGGATTGAAGCGCGGTCAGAGACTTCAACTGTGCAAGCGTTGGCGCGTGCAGCGCGGCGCCTTTCGGAACACCCATTGGACCGCGTACATCAAACTCGACGGGCCGAGTCGCCTGAGCCGCAGATCTGAAAAGGAAGTTCGCGGAAGCAAGCGCTAACAACAAACATAACCCGAGCAGGACCGGCCGTAGCAATCTTCTCATTATCATTTCTCCTCTTATAGGCGGTTGTAGGGCTTGTCCCTGCCCGGAGCGATCCGGGCAACCACAAGGGTCGCCCCTACAGATTAATGAAGCACCTGCACCGTGACTGTGCGCGTGAGCGGATTGACCGTGAAGCGCACAAGATTAGTCACCGTTCCAACAGTTGGTGGCGCAAGACTGCCAGTGCCGCCCGATGTTGAGCCGCCGGATCCTTTGGGCACGAGCAACGATTGAGTGCTGACGATCTGGTAATCTTGTGCGACGCCTAAGGAGCCGAGCACTCGATAGATGTACTGAGCGTTGGGCACGATTGACGCTGAGACCGTTTCGCTCGGCGTTGAACCGGTTGATGACGAGAGTATTCGGCCCGATGAATCGAGCAACTCCAGGTCGATGTCGACACCAGTTAGAGTCGAAGTCATATTGCCCGCCACCGCGTAAGCGCCATCCTTCGAGGTGAACGGAACATCCACATAGGTGACGCCGGGCACAAGTTGAAAATCGTTGTCGCCCAACGGCACTATGCCGCTGAAGGTTTCAGTGAAGGTGGTGAGATCAAACTTGGAGAAGTCGATTCCCGGCTCAGGCACGTATCGCGTTGCCAGCGACGGATCGACCTGAACCCGGGCTTTTACCACCGCGTCGAAGCTGAACATCTGCGCATTCGGATCGTTGAAGGCGAAGTGCCGGGCGTCGATGTTTGTCCGGTGGGCAACACCTGATGGAAGAAGAAACTGGCAGGATTGCTCGCAGTTCCCGTCCCGGCGTTGTCGGCATTCGCCACCGTTACAGTCGAATTCGAAACGGCGACGATTCGGAACTCAACCGGCGTGTAGATAGTTCCATCGAACGCGCCCGCGCCAAGATTCTTGATCGTTTGATCGAACTCGAATCTGCCGTTCGCGAACGAGACGTTGTTGATCGCGGTTTGCAGATTGTTTGTAACATCAAGCACAGCCGACGGAGCGCTCGCCGGTGCGCTGTTGTCTGAAACTCCGAGCTGACGATTCGGATTGATGTTCAAAGCGCGCACGACGTATTCGCCGCTGACCGGATTAGGAATACCGTGAGCTACCAGCGAGCCTTCGATCTTCCCGTTGTCAACGTAGCTCGTCTGGGGAGCCTGAATGTAGTCGACGTGCAAGTAGCCATCGGTCCCGCCATCGCCGTCGATGTATTCGCGGCCGGGAACCGGCGGATTCTGCCGTTGATTTTCTTTGCCGATCTCACGCTTCAAAACCTCGTAAGCGAAAGCGCCCGGAACCGCTTGCCAGGAAACTCTCGCGGACGACGGCGACGCCGGAGCAACCGTCACACCTGCGGGCGCGGTTAGCTTGCCTTGAGAGCCGGTAAAGCTCGAGACTCGCGTCGAGATGACTTGCCGTCCTCCGTCCGGGGCTTCTGCGTTGAAGCCGATCTCTCGCGACGCATAAACCTGCTCGATCAACGCGCGATGAATCCCGGGCGAATCCGGATCGAGGGGATCAGATGCATAGAGCATCGAATCGGCGATGATCATCGCATCGCGAGCGCGCACAAATGTGTCGGGATTAAATGTGCCGAGCACATAGATCGCGCCGAGGAATATTCGCTCCCAGGTTTCTTTCGCAAGCGAGATCGGAACAGTAGGTTGTCCGGTGACTGGATCGGGGCGCTTCCAGTTGCCGCCCGCCTCGTACATCGATTCCAGCTTGCGTATATCCCACATCGTCCCGCCGAAGATCTCGCCGTCGCGGTGAACTTCGAAGCTCGAGCCTCCCGAAGTGCCGAGTTGTGAATAGGTCAGCCCGGTATTCGCGTTTCGAATAAACTGGCGAAGATCAGGATCGCCGCCCGCTGCGCGTATTGCCGCTCGGCGTAGATAGCCGTTGACCACGTAAGCTCCTAGAGAAGGGTTTTCCGCCGCCGAATAAGCCCAAAGATCCGCCTGTCCTTCGTTGAGCGCGCCGCCTTCGGGCGAGCCTTCAAGACCTGCGATCGGCGTCGAGATCGAGTGCATCCCCTCGTGATAGGGCACGCCGAAATCGATTGCCGTGTCGTTGAACAGATAACCGTGACCGTAGCTCGTCGGATTAACTGTGATCTTTTGGCCGCCGACGTTCTCGGTCTCAGGCAGAGAGAAGGCGTTGTCCAATCCGAGCAGCTTGTCGACGAACGCAGGGTCTTGCGGGTTGTTAGGCGGATTCAGCACGTTCGGAATGTGCACGTTGCCCGTGAGCGGAACGGATTGATTCGGATAAGTGTCTGGGAAATCGCCCTGGCCGACACCGCGATGATGTGCGGCATCGTCCGCGATGTGCAGATAATCGATGTATTCGAGCAGCGAGTTGATGTAGAAGAACTGGCTGATCTCATCCTGATGCTCCGCGGGTTCTGCATTCGGACCGTACTGCTCGTGTTCGTCGGTGCGTTGTTCAAAATTGGTAGGATCGTTATTCCGAAAATGCCACGTGCCTTTCGCCGCTTGAGGGAAGGGCACTTTGGCCGCAAGCACGTTCTCGATATGCGCGTGAGCTCCTGTGAGCGTGCCGTTGACGCCGGTCACAGCGTTCGACGCGTCGAAGTTGCGCAGATTTATGCGCAGTTGTCCCAGCGGTATCCCGTTCGAGTCAACGCTGATGATTCCCTGGTCCTTGAGCTCGTTGGTTATCGTCGGATAGTTGGGATAGACGTCGGCTTCAAGAGGCAATGCCTGTTGTTGATAGCGTACCGTGTCTTCGCGGTACAGCACCTGACCGCTCATCGCGTCGATCTGATACCTATACATCCCGAACGGATTGCGTGAGAACACCAGAAATGTATACGCGAGCCGAGGACCACCGACAGTCGGATAAACATTCAACGCCGGATGTGGAGTAGCCAACACTCCCAGTTGCGAGGCGAGCAAATCGAGCGCCGGGTTCAGCACTGCGGCAACACCGCTCGCCCATTGAACCTGATACTTTGAGAGATCCGTTTGTGCCGCGGTTACTGCCGCCGCGCCATCCAAACTTGGAGCGATGCTCAACGAAAGATTAGCCTGGTACGGACCAGAGACCATCTTCACGCGGCGCTGACCATCCATCACAACGCCGATTCCGCTTCCCGACACGGGCAATCCGTTGTAGATCTGCTTGAAGTAGAGAAGATTTCCGCCGAGCGCAGCAACATTGTTGTCGAGCGCGAGTGTGCCCATGTCGCTAATGCCGAACAGCGCTGCATTGTTGGCGATAAATGCTCGAGCAGCAGCTTCCGGATCGAGCGATGACGGCGCGGACGCGAAATCGTAGATCGTGTCTACCGAGCCCGATACCTTGTCCCAACGCGCGGTGATGGTGCTGTCGCCGAGGTTTGTCTTCATTGCAGTGAGCGCCTGAAGCTGAGCCGCCGACGGCGCGTGGTTAACATACGTGGCCAGATTGATGTCGAAGTCGGGAACTCGCTTCTTTGTACCGTTCACATCGATCCCTGGTGCGGTTGTGCCCGCCGCTCCCGCGCCGACTACCGGACCGAAAACCATGGCGGCTGCGAGCGTTCCGGCGAGAGCAAGAACGCTCACAATGGCGATTGAACGGTGGCGATTAATGCGCCCCGCTTTTGGCTCGAGGCTGTCTGGCCTCCGGGTTACTTGAATCGCTCTCATTTCTCCTCCTCTTCGTTGGTAGCAAGGCTTCGGATTGCAGTCTTCAAGGCGAGTCTGCGCACAGAGACTCTCATCGCGCAGACCTAAACCGCGACTCTGTATGATTACCCACCCTGGGATTTTTGAGCGCCGTGAACGCTGATTTAATCCGCAGCGTTCACGGCTTGTGAGGCGTTAGTTCCCAATCGAAAAACGCTGCGAGAAACCAGTGAGCTTGCTCGCTAATCCAGCTCGCGTAACAAGAGTGGCAGGCTCGAAGCGCGGTCCCGGAAGAGCAAGAAATTGACCGGGTCCGATCTGCCTGACTTCAGCCGGGAATGCTTCCATTACGCCTTCGTTGATTGCGAGCTGGACGTAACCACGCAGCGCGCCCGGTATTTGTGTATTGTCTACGAGCGCTTGACCGCCGCTTGTGACCGCGGTGTTTGCAAGCGCCTTAGCTTCGTTATCCAGACCGAGCGCTCGCACGAATGCAACTGCAAGGTCGAGACGACTGACTGTTCCGGTCGGATTGAATGTCGATCCGCTTGTGGCTATTAGTCCCTGCGGCGTGAAGTTCCAATCACGCAGCGTCGATCCGTTAGCCGCAACGGCTTCTGCAAACGGCAGCAAGTCCGCCGACACATCGCTGAACCTTGGAGTCGCTCCCAATGACTGGCGAAGCGGTACGTTCAAGGCGAGCGTTCGCGCGAAGTCGTCCCGAGTTACATTCGAGTCGGGATGAAATCCTCCGTCGGAGAAGATGTCCATTTGACGAAGCACGAGAATATTGTTGATGGTTTGCTGATCGGGACGCCCTTGAATATCGGGAACGTTTTGAAGCGTGACTACTGACTGCTTGATTATTCCAGTGACGTGTTCCGGGATTGTTGCCGGGACGACGCCCTCGAGGAAGCCTGCGCTCACCTGCGCGGTCCACGGACCGGGCAGCGGGCCTCTCAACCTGAGCTCCAATCGAGGTAGCGTAAGCGCGGGTAACGACGGGCCGCTGACGAATTGTCTGCCGGTCGGGTCGGTCAACGTCAGGAAGAAGACATTGCCCTGACTGGTTGGAATCGAGTTGCCGAAGTCAATGCGAACATCGAGGATGCCGACTCCCGGGCGAACCGTGAATGCGTGAGTGTTAACGGTGTCGTCAGTGTAGCTGAAATCGAATCCCCAAGTCTCAGGACTTGGGTCCGGTGTGACTGACAATTGAGCAGTGAACACGGGATGGTTCACGGCGCCGTAGCTCTTCGAGCTATTGAAGACTTTATCAACCGCTGCGTACGCGTTGATGTAACCCGCGCCTACCTGAAACTCTTCAAAGCCCGGCATCGGCGAAGCGGTCTGCTGCATTATTTGTTTGACGTCCTCGGGCGCGAGCGTCGAATCAGCGCTCAGCATCAGAGCTGCAACGCCCGCCGCAAACGGCGTAGCCATCGAAGTGCCTTCGATCTGCGTGTAGAACGGCAGGAACGCGGGAGGTATTTCGGTATCGTCGGTCGCACCATTCGCGACGACGTTCGTTATCGATCGAGTCGAGACTATCCGCAGCGAGAACTTGGATGAATCGGAGTCAAACTGCCGGCCGGTGCCCGGAGCAACAATCGTCGGCGCGTCGAAGTCATTGTTCGGATCGTTATCGGCGAGCCGCTCTTCCTTCGGAATGCCGGTTGATGAGAAGCCTGCGAGTCCTCCCTCTTTCGTTCCCGCTCCAACTCCGATGACCCAGGGAGCTTTCGCGTAAGGGTTGTCAGTGTCGGGGCCCGGTCCGGAATTCCCGGCCGCGAAGCAAACTATGATGTTGTTGTCGAAAGCCTTCCTGGTCGCGATGTTGATTGGGTCGTTTGGATCGAACGGACCGCCGCCGCCCCAGGAGTTTGAGATAATGCGAATCCTGTATTGGAACTGATTGCTGAGCGACCACTCGAATCCGCCGAGCGCACTCAGCACGAACAATCCCGCTCCAGATCCACAGCCGATCAAATTCACTCCCGGCGCGACTCCAGCGTAGAGGCCGCCCGACGCCTGACCAGTTCCGCCGACGATTCCAGCGCAATGCGTGCCGTGTCCGACGTGAGTGTCGGTGTCCGGGACGTTCTCAACAGTCAGCAGCGGTGTGAACCTTCCCGAAGGATCGGTCGCGCACGGAGGCGTAGGCGATCCTTGTGACAGCACGCAATCGTCTGTGACGATCTGGACGTTCTGGATGACGTGATTCGGATACTTCAAGTCCTGATGCGTGCCGTCGATTCCGGTATCATTGATTACCGCTGAAAAGTTGCCTTGCCCGCTGATCGGCAAACCGAGGTTCGCCTTCGTAAAGGCAGGGTCGATGCGAAGTCGATCGACCCCGCACAACACGCGAGCCTGGTTCAGGTACATGATAAGAGCATCGTTCGACCATACCGATCGCACGACGGAGCTATTCACGAGCGCTCTGACCTGGCCCGCGTTGGCGACGGCCGCGACCATCCCGAGTTGTTGTAGCGTGACTCCGTTTATAATCCCGACGCTGCGCAGAACATTAAGATGCGAAGCGCTCAGACCGCTGCTCGTGTTGAAGGACACGATCACAACACCGACGCTCGCGGTATCAGGAAGGCTTTTAAGCTGAGTTGCCAGTGATGGACTGAGCTTCGCCGCCGAAGCCGCTACGCTGACGGCGCAAATCAAAATCGTGGTGACTGTGATACGTCGTAGAGTCTGCATCATGACTTTTCTCTCCTTCGAAAGTGTCCGTCAAACTTCTTTATCGCCAGGACTGTTACGGACCAACGACATAGTCCGAGCCGCTCGCGGTGTCAGCGGGGAACAACAATCCTCCGCTTACCGATGTGCCGATCAGGATTTGAGCGATCGCTTGAGTGTTGGTCGACGTCGTGCCGAACACATCTGACCCGACCGCTGCGTTGATCTTGTCGATCGAAACTCGAACGGTGATTGTGTTGCCGCTAATCTGTCCCGAATCTGCCGGCCCGAGCGTCGATTGATTCCGCGTTCCTGTGGCCAATGTTGTAATCTTTCCGTAGTTGAACGTGATCGCGCCGGTTTCATCGATGGCAGTCGTCACGAAAACGGTTGTCGTCCCGAAATCCGAGCTCATGGTCCAGCGGTTGTCGGGAGTCTTCTGCGAGAGATCCGCGAGCGTCAACGAGTAGACTATTTGACGAGCGGCCGAATCGTAAGCAAAATCACCGCTTATGATGTCTTGCGCATTTGTGCCAAGTTGATCGCCGGCCGGATCGAAGATTTTTGGATCGTTCGGCTGGCGGAACAACACCGCGGGGTGAGCTACAGGAGCAAGGCCCATCACCGCTCTCACTGCGTTGTGCGCGTCGGCGTAGCCCGCGCCGACTACGACTTGATCGTAAGGCATCGGCGTCGCCGTCTGTCTCAACAGCGTTACGACATCGTCAGGCGTCAGAGTCGGATTCGCCTCGAGCATCAACGCGACTACACCCGAAACGTGAGGACAAGAGAAACTCGTCCCCTGTGATGTTGTGTAGAACGGCAGGAATCCCGGAGGTATCGTCGTCAGGTCGTTTGATCCAACGAAGATCGGGAGGGTTCCCGCGACTGTTTCGATTCCTACGCCTCGACTACGGCAGCTCTTGATGTCGACCCCCGGGGCCGTAATGTCGGGACGAAGGTTGGGCGGCGCGTTTGGATCCGCAGGCATGCCGGCTGTGTCCGGGTTCGGCCCGTTGTCGACGCCGCGCGACGAGAAGCTTGCAGGCGTTCCGAGTCCCTGCTTCTCACCCGCCGCTACCGAAATTGTCCACGCCATCGTCGAGTAAGGATTGATCGCATCCGCGGCGGTTCCCGAGTTGCCGGCAGCGAACACCACGGTGATGTTTCTGTCGTGCGCGTACCGCGTCGCAACGTTGATCGGATTGTTCGGGTCAATTTCAGTATCGGCCAGTGACGAGCCCCACGAGTTGTTGATGACTCGAATGTTGTAGGCGAACTGGTTGACCATCAGGTAATCGTAAGCGCCAAGAATCGCAACAAGCGGAAGCCCGAGATCGTCGCCCGAATTAACGCCGACCAAATGTGCGCCCTTAGCGACTCCTCCGTAGAAGTTGCCGGAGTTCACTCCAAGGCCCGCTGCTACTCCCGATCCAAAAGTACCGTGGCCTGACTCACAATCTGAAAAAGGAACATTCTCGACATAGATCGGCGGGACGAAGCCCGCAGGGATCAGGTCGGAAATCGAAATGCCTACACCTACGACGAGTCCTCCGTCCGAGACAACGCCTTGCGCGAGCGGTTGAATGACGTTCTGAACCGTCTTGGTTCCGAATTGCAGGTCCTTGTTTGTGCCGTCGATTCCGGTATCGACGTAGCCGATACCAATTCCCTGGCCGGAGATCGGGAAACCTGGATTGTTTGTGTTCTTAGCGGTGACTTCACGGTCCGCCATCAGCTGCGGCACCCCGATGAACGGACGGCTCACATTTGTCAGGGGCTTCATTACGCGATTGGCCCACACCGAAACGACTCCTGGCTGCGAGCGCACAACTGCAAGTTCGGTAGCGCTGAGATCTACGATCACCATCGGCAGCGCGCGAAGTGCGAAACCTTTTTTGATTCCGGCTGATTGCAACCTGCCAAAGTCGAGCGCGCCCGGCGCGTGATTATAGGTAATGACCGCGGGCACTATTGCGCCGAGCTGACGCTCTGCAAACAAAGTTTGAAGCATCGGATCGACGTGAGATCCCGAAGCCGCCACTCGCGTGATCGTGATGTTCGCGTGAAAAGCCAGCGCAAGAACGAAAGCGGAAATTGTAATGAAAGTCCTTTTCATTTTTGTGTGCTCCTTTCGGCTCACGCCGAGACTAGTCACCTCTCTTCAGAGACGATTGAAGTTGAGCTGTCCGATAGAACGGGTCGATTTGAATGTCAGCTTCGCGGCGTCGCGCCTCAAGCCATGTTTTCAGGTGGGCGGCTTGCTTGTTGCTGAGCAACCGTTGCCTGATCGCGTCGTGCGTTTCATCCAGAGTTCGTGTGCGCTCGACCTGGTGCTCGATCGACTGGATGATATGATAGCCGTACTCGGTTTCAACAATGTCGCTACGCTGGCCGGGCTTCAGCGCGAACGCCGCTTCGTCAAAGCGCGCAGCGTGAGTGTTGCGGCCGAAAAAGCCAAGATCGCCGCCGCGGTTTTTGGTCCCCGGATCTTCTGAATACTGCGCGGCAAGCTGTTGGAAGTCAGCGCCTCCCTTTAACCGCGCCAAAACCGCAAGCGCGCGGTCTTTTCTTTTTGCCATCTCGGCAGACACTCGCTGATCGACCTCTGCTTTGCTCAGCGGGCCCGTAGACTGAATCTCGGATGCGATTTGAGAGCGACGCGCGTTGATCAATATGTGTCGAGCGTGGACGCGCTCGGGCTGAATGAAAATGCCCGCAAACGCTGAATTGCTTTTCTGAGTGTTGAAGAAGTCGGTTATTTCGGACTGTGTCACTGAGACTTCTTTGTCGAGCTCTCCTCGAAGCAGTTGACTCTCAACTTCATCTGAAACCGTCTGGCGAAATTCTTCATCGGTCAGTGAGTGTTCGGAAAGATATTTGCGGTAGCTCTCTTCGCCTCCCATCTCTGCAACTGATCTCTCGTAAGCCGCCGCCACTGACTTTTGGGGCGCCGATAAGTTTCTACGGCCCACTTCCGCATCGATCAGGCGGCGATCGATCAGCTCGGAAATGATTCCTTCCTTGAGCAGCTCGATTTTTCGACGGCCTTCATCAGTCTTGTCATTCAAGCCCAGGGCTTCTATTCCGTTCTTCAGGTACATTCGATAAATCTTCGCTGAGATCGTCTTGCCTTCGACCGTCGCTACAACAGCCGGTCCGGTATCAGTAGACGAATGCGTCGCGGCGATCTTCGTCGCCCCAGCGCCTGCGGCTAACAGCACGCCGACAATGCTCACTAGAACTGTCACTTTGCGCGTTTGGAGTTTCATCAGACCGGCTCCTCTCTTGATCGGGTTCAGCATAAGTCCGACCTGTTGACCGATTCTTGAACTAAACTTGAAACGGCTGGACGCGAAAAAACGGGCGACGCGGTTAAGCGTCGCCCTGAACCGCTACTCGGCGCCCAAGAGTTGGACCGAGCGCGTCGTGGGATCCGCCACGAAACGCAGCCTCAACTTGAATCGTCGCGGCTCGCCTCGCCCTCCGCCGGTTGCCGACATCGTTGCGAAAGCCGGGTCGGGGAAGTTGCCCTTGATCACGACCGTGAAGTTGAACAACTCGGAAGCCGGGTCGCTGAACTTCAAGTGACGCGCCGCGCTGATTTCTCCCGCCGTGAGCGCTCGATCCGCGCCAAGCGTGTTCGAGTAGTCCCACATCGCCGAGCTTTCGACTCCGTTACCGCCGTTGTCTGCGTTCGACGCGCGCACCGTGCCGGTGGTTGATTGAATCGCAACTATGTTTAAGCGCAGCGGCGGCAGAATCGTCGTGCCGGTCGTGGTGTTCTTCAGCGTCTGATCGAACTCGAAGACGGACGCCGCGAAGCTCACGTTGGACATCGCGGTCTGAATCATCGACGTCACGTCTGATTCGACACGGCGATCGACCTGGATCGTTTGTATCGCGCTTACCGGTCCCTGTAATAAACCGTACTGAACCGTGAACAAACCCGACGCGCGATAGTTGTAAACACCGTTTGAGCGACCGCTGATTCCAAAACTCGTTTGAGGCACGTCGCCCAGTCCGGTGAACGCGCCGTTGTTCGTTTGCTCTTCAACTCTGAATTGAGCGGGCGCAGGCGAGCCGGAGTATGAATATGAGAGGGTGTAGTTTCCATCGATGTCGATTGGAGGATTGCCACTCACTTCATTGCCAGTCGCGGGGGCGAAAGTGGGAGCGCCGACCGAAACATTTGGTCTCACTGCGCGGTAGTAGAACGGCATCCTGAGCCGCTGACCGCCATCGGTCCGCGTCGCAACGACGTACCACTGAGCTTGTGTCGCGTCCGCGAGCGAGAGCCCGTTTGCTTCCGTCTTAACATTGAAGCTCGCGGAGCCGCCCGGCTGAACGGTCACTGCCGAAATCGCGTTTCCGTTTGTATCGGTGGTGCTGACTTTGAATCCGCTTTGATCAACGTTGCGAATGGGAACAACCGTGAGTTGAAAAGTGCCTGCGCCGGCGCCGCTGGTCGCGTCGAAAATCGTCGCGGTCTGCGAGATCGTAGCCGAGCCGATTACATTCGCGATCGGCACCGCACCGAAGCTGTAGCTGGGCGTGAAGTCCGGATTGCCTGGCGAAGTTGCCGCCAAAATTCCAAATGTGCGTCCTTGAGGCTGGCCGGCTGGAGCTGGTTGACCAACTCCCATTACCGCTTTCGCATTCACCGCACCGAACGCGTCGACCAATCCGCCTCCCTGCTCGTTGATTGAATTGGAGCCGTCGGCGATCGGCGTGCCGTTCGCCTGCCGAAGATTCGTCGCGGAATTCACGAGCGCGGCTCGCACCATCGAAGGGGTCCAGTCCGGATGCTTCTGGCGAATCAACGCGGCGCAGCCTGCGGTGATCGGACCGCTGAAGCTTGTCCCCGAAGCGGAAATGTAACGAGTCGGATCAAACATCGTCGCTTGATTCGTTTCTGCGCCCCCGACTGCGACCGTTGCTGAAAGGATCGAAACACCCGGGTTGGTCACGTCTGGCTTGACCTGCGCGAACGATGCCAATGGACCTCGCGAGCTGAAGTCCGCCATCGATGGATCGAACAACAACGCTTTGTTGATTCTGATTTGCTGCGCAGAAATCGCTCCGGAAGCCGTCGATCCGATGATCGCTTTCAGATATTCGCCGTTGGATTTCGACATCCCGAGCACCGGGATTATTGCCTTGCGAGTGGTCGCCGCTGTGAGCTCGCCATCAACGTTGTTGTAGATGAGCGCGGCGATGGCTCCCTTGGCTGCGACTATGGCAGCCTTGTTTGAGAACAAGCCCGTTGCCGCAGTTCCAGTGGGATCGGTTTCAGTGCTTCCTCGCTGAACGAGAGCAATCTTGCCGCTCACCGAATCCGGCACCTGATCGGGAGTGTCAGCCAATCCGCAATAAACGTAGTTGTTAGTGATGTCGGCAGTGACCGGCGGAGCTCCGTCGAGCGGGAACGCTCGCATTTGCGTGCGGCCTCCACCGATGGTATCGACGCTGTTTGGCGCGGCTCCGGGATCGAGGTTCGCGCCAACCGCAATGACGCGGCGTCCGGCAGCGGGATCGCCGACTGTTCCTTCACCGGGTCCGCTGTTGCCCGCGGATGCAACGACGATGACTCCCGCTAGGGCCGCGTTGTCGCATGCGATTGAGTCAGCGGAATTCTCGTTGCCTGTTCCGCCAAGACTGAGATTGATGATGTGAGCAACAGGCTTGGGTTGATTGGTAATCGTGCGCGGCTGAACTGCGTCTTCGATAGCCGCGATGATCGAAGCGGTCACGCCGGTTCCTGCTCCGGTCAACGCTTTGTAAGCCATTATTTTCGCTTGAGGCGCTACTCCGTGAATAGCCACGTCGTCAGCCGTCATTGGTATGCCGTCAGGACCGGGAGCGAAGCCTCTGTACCCTGCGCAATCGGCAGCGACGTGCGTGCCATGACCGAAGTCATCGCCGACGCCGACCGGTCCGGCGGTGAAATTCATGTAGTAGATTACTTTCTTGTTTGTGTTGAGCGCGGCGACCGGGGGCGCTGCTCCAAACTGCGGTGGAGTCGGATCGCCTCCGAACATTTCGTGGCTCCAATCGACGCCCGTGTCTACGACAGCGATGTTCACGCCGTCGCCTTCGAGCCCGCCCGTGTTCAAAGTGTCGAACTGAGTCAGTCGCGGAGGATTGCCGTAAACCAGCGGCGCTCTTGTGTAGTCAACTGCGTGATCTAGATGCAAGGCGACGGGCAAATTAGCATGAACGGTCAGAACGTCCTGAAGCTTGTCGAAGATCGGAAGAGTTTGCTCGGGCACGTCCATCGCGATTCCGTTGAAGACATAGTTGAATTTGAATTGAATTGTCGGCGTGACCGGTCCGTTGGGCGCGGCTACACTCGAGATTGCGTAAGGCACTCCGGCGAGTGAGAGATTAGTAAGGAACTGCTGCTGCTCGGCGATGACCTGCTGCCGATATGTATCAACGTTGAAACTGCGACCAGCGGCTTTGGCCTTCGCTTGTGCAACGACTACGGGATCGCCCTTGAGCTCGACGATTATCGACTTGAGCGTCGTTTGCGCGCTGACCGACGGGGTCAGCAGGGATCGTCCAACCAGTAACGAACCGATCACCAGAGCGGCAGCAAGCGAAAGAATCGCGTAGCGAAATTTATTCCTGGTCATGGTTTGAAATCTCCTTTTGAAGAAGCGAAGCGGCATATTTTTGGCCGTGTGCAGCCGAACCCGAGTCTGGTTCAAATCGATTTCAGGCTCTTGAAATCCCGCTTTCTAGCGGTCTTAAGCCTGTTTCAACTTGTCGGGCGGCAGAGTAACCGAAGGGAGTTGAAGGATTCTTGAACTAAACTTGAACGGTTCTGTTCAAGGTTGAAGGGCGGGCGCAGATCGGACTAAACCGCTGATTTGTTGAGGTTTCTTGACGAGTAAAGTGGCCAAGGCTTATTGAAGGATGGCTGCCGGCCGCCTCCTATTGCTTGAACTTCTTCAACAACTCGCGAGCGATGATCATTCGCTGAATCTGATTTGTGCCTTCAACGATCTGTCCGATCTTCGCCTCGCGCATAAGAGCCTGCACCGGATAATCTTCGCTTGTGCCGTAGCCGCCGTAGATCTGCACTGCGTCCGTTGTAACTTTCATCGAACAATCCGTCGCCAGCAGTTTCGCCATCGAAGCCTCGATGTTGAAGGGCAGGTTGTGATCGCGCAGCCACGCTGCCTTGCGCATAACCAAACGCGCGGCTTCGATGGACGCCGCCATATCGGCAAGCATGAATTGAATGCCTTGAAAGTCGCTTATCGCCTGGCCGAATGCCTTGCGCTCGGTCGAGTATCGCAGCGCGTGATCGAAAGCTTGCTGCGCTGTACCGATTGAAGTCGCGGCGACGGTAATGCGTCCGGAATCGAGAGCGGTCATCGCGACTTTGAAGCCTTCGCCTTCGCGGCCAATCAAGTTTTCGCGAGGCACTTCGCAATCCTCGAAGAATACTTCGCGAGTGTGGTGAGGCAAGCCCATCGGCCGCTCGCGTTTGCCGAACGCAAGACCGGTGCTTCCTTTCTCGACAATGAAAGAGCTGACGCCCCTGGAGCCCTTTCCCTTTTCAGTAACAGCCATCACGATATAAACATCCGCTTCGCCGCCGTGAGTGATCCAGATCTTTTGACCGCGAAGGATGTATTTGTCGCCGCGAAGCTCGGCTCGGGTGTTGATATTTGCGGCGTCAGACCCGGCGTGCGGCTCGGTCAAAGCGAAAGCGCCAAGCAATTCCGCGGCGGCCAGCGAGTGCAAATATTTTTTCTTTTGTGAGTCTGTCCCGAAGTGGTTGATGATCAATTGAGGTAGTCCGTGAACGGCAAGCACTCCGCCGAGGTGACTGCCCAATCGCGAAAGCTCTTCCAGTACGACCGCATAGCTCGAGTAGTCGAGCCCTCCGCCTCCGAATTCGTTGGGGAAGGGAATCGCAGCAAGACCGAGCTCGCCGAGTTTTCGAAAGAGCGGCCACGGAAAATCTTCGTAGCCATGTTGTTCCCAATACGGCTTAACATCTCGCGAGACAAACTCTCCGACGAGTCTTCGCAATTGTTCCTGATCTTCTGTAAGCGTGTAATCCATCAACACCTCCCGGCTTCTTGCGGTTTGGTTTGTGTGTCGATACAAATCTAAACTATCATTTGCAGAATAAGCACCATCGATGAATGCAATGTTCAAGCAAGTCACAGTCAGCGATCTTCAAAATAACGCAGCTAAGGTCATCGGCAATCTTAAGAACGGTCCGGTGGTGGTCAGCCAGCGCGGCCGCCGAGTTGCCGTCATCATCGATGCCGAGGCCTTTTCGCAGATTGAACACGAACTCAAAGGGATCGAGCGCAAACGCATAGTCGAAATTGTTCAAGCCGGGCTTGCCGATTACAGAGCCGGACGTGTGGTGTCCCACGCCTAAGTCGTTAGCCGAGTGCGAAAGCGGCTGGCTAAGCGTTAGTCCAAATTCTCTTAAGGCTCGGTTGTACCTCAATCCCTGGCTGCCTGCGCTCCAATCACACGCGCATCGCGAAGTTTTGACAGTTGTCGGTCGTCGAATCCTAACTCGCGCAACAGCACGTCGGTATGCTCGCCAAGCATCGGAGCTGTTGTCATACAACGTGGCGGTGTGTCGCTCATCTTGTAAGAAGAGCCAAGTTGCCTTGCCCCAGCGGCGTCCATCTCTTCAACCATTTCGCGAGCGCGAGTCTGCGCGTGCTCGAAGGCTTCGGTCATCGAAAGCACGGGCTCGCAGCAGGAGTCCGCATCGCGCATCAACTCCACCCACTCATCGCGCGTTCGAGTTTTGAAAATTTCTTCTACTTGGTTGAACAGATCGCTACGGCGCTCGCCTGAATCGAATTGCCGAGCTATCAAATCATCGCGATCAACCTTGCGGCAGAAGTTGGCCCAAAACTTCGGCTCGAGCGCGCCGAGCGTCATGAATTTTCCGTCGCTCGTCTCGTAGACGTTATAAAAAGGATACGCGCCCGACAGAACGTACTTGCCTCCGACTTCGATTGTCTGGCCGGCGAAATGATGAGCTGCGGGAATCGGCAACATCGAAAGCATCACGTCGAACATCGAGACGTCGACATACTGACCGCGACCCGTTTTGTTTCGCGCAAGCAGAGCCGCAAGGATCGCGAATGCGGCGATCATCCCGCCCGCGAGATCGGCAACCTGCACGCCGGGTATCACCGGTTTCCCGCGTTCATCGGTCGTCAGTCCCAGAACGCCAGACAGCGCGAGATAATTGAGATCGTGCCCGCTGCGCTCGCGATGCGGACCGTTCTGCCCGAATCCGGTCAACGAACAATAGATAATTCCGGGATTCACTTCGGCAACCGCAGCGTAGTTGATCCCCAACCGATTGACGACGCCTGGCCGAAACTGCTCCAACACGCAATCGGCTCTGGAAGCCAGTTTCAGGAAGATGTCGCGGCCTTCGCCCTGTTTCAAGTCGATTGCAATTGATTTCTTGTGACGATTGACTTGATTGAAGGACACACTCTTACCATCGATAAGCGGAGGACTTCGTCGTGTGGGGTCTCCGAGTGTAGGCTCCTCGACTTTGACTACCTCGGCGCCCAAATCGGCGAGCATCATCGAGCAGTAAGGTCCCGGCAGCATCCTCGAGAGGTCAAGTACTCGAATGCCTTCAAGTGCGTTCGTCATAACTCACCAGCGTCCACCATCGATCCAAACGTGCGTGCCGAAATTGTGATTGATCGGCTCCAATCCTACGACGAGCGCCGATGGATCGCAATTCATCCGCCACGCCCGAGAACTATTTCGATGACAAAGAAGATGCGTCCAGCGGTGAAACGCTATCGATGTCGAGCTTGGCTGACCGACACCGTCGGTCTATAATCGGCGCAATCAATGTTCTGAGGAACTTGCGGCCGAGGTTAGAGATGGCAAGTGTGCGGAAACCAGAAGGTCTTTACACTGAAGACGAGTACCTGGCGCTGGAGCGCGCATCCCAGGAGCGTCGCGAGTACCTTGATGGACAGATATATTTGATGGCAGGAGAAAGCGAGGCGCACGGGACCATCTGCACTAATCTCACCATTGAAATTGGCTCGCAGTTGAAGGGCACGCCGTGCCGTGCCTTTTCGAAGGACACGAAAGTGCGCAGCGGGCCAGTTCCAAAGACGCGCTACAGCGCGCAGGGTTTGTATTCGTTTCCAGATCTGGTGGTTGTGTGCGGTGAAGCTCAGTACCTCGATGAACACAGGGATGTGCTTATCAATCCAAAGGTCATAATCGAAGTCTTATCGCCATCCACAGAGGTCTTCGATCGAACCGAAAAATCCGCGCGCTATCGGATGCATCTCGACTCGCTTACGGACTACGTTGTAGTGGCTCAGAGCACGCCGCTGGTCGAGCACTTCGCTCGGGACGAAAACGGCCAGTGGGTGATCGCGGCTACAGCTACCGATCTATCACAGAGTGTAGTGTTGAGCTCAATCGGCTGCACGCTGAAGTTGAGCGATGTCTACGATCGGATTGTCTTCCCTGATCACATAGCGGACGTTCAGCGCGAGCCGGCCGGCGCAGAATGAGCCGGCGTGGATTAGCCAAGCTCAGCTCTGCTCCGAAAATTGGGTAATGACCAGATGTGCGCAGGTTCAGCGCAAATGTCCGACAAGCTGCCAGCTTGTCGTTGTCTCCGATGCGGCGCGTGCGGGAAACGACGACAAGCTGGCAGCTTGTCGGACACCTCTCCGCGTCAGTGCTCCTTTGCTTCCAACGCTGTCAAATAGCCCCGCACCTTGACGGTGGTTGGATGTGCCTCACCCAGAAACTTCAGGTAGATTTGCAGCGCTCGCTCGTAGTGCTTGCGCGCGCTGTCCACGTCACCGGTAGCCTCCATAAGCGTGCCCAGCCACCAAACACTCTGAGCGACATCGGGATGTTCAAGGCCGAAAGCGCTCTCTCGAATACGCAGTGCTCGTTCGAAGTGAGGCTGAGCGCCGGTTAGGTCGCCGAGGGCCTCGAGCACGCTACCCAGATTGTTGACATCGGTCGCTACTTCGGGATGGTCAGGGCCGAAGGCAGCTTTATCAATCCGCAGCGCGCGCTCGTAGCATTGGCGAGCCCCCGTCAGTTCGCCGAGGGCTTTGAGCGCAAGGCCCAGATTGTTGACGTAGACCGCGACGCGAGCGTGGTCGGGGCCAAAGGTCACTTCAGCGATACGAAGGGCACGCTCGAAACATTGGCGAGCCTCCGGCAACTCGCCGAGGTCTTTCAGCACACCGCCCAGATTGTTGACGTCTCTTGCCACGCTGAGATGGTCAGGGCCGAAGGTACCTTCATCAATCCGCAGCGCACGCTCGAAGCATTGGCGTGCCTCCGCCAGTTCGCCGAGGTCATACAGCACACTGGCCAGATTGTTGACTCTGAGCGCTACTGTGGGATGGTCGGAGCCGAAGGCAGCTTCACCAATCCGCAGGGCTCGTTCGAATGCCTCTCTTGCATCGGCATATTGCGCACGGCCTTGAAAGTACAACCCTGACTGATTCAACAGCCGTCCCGTTGCTTCGGGCGCAACTTTCAGCCCCTCGCCGAAATCAGCAGCCGTCAGCGCGTGCTGCAACAGACGCGCGCAGGACGTCCAAGTTCGCACATCGTAGCTCTCTTCCGGAAAGGCCGCATTCACGACTCGCACCGCTGACTCGGCCCACTTCTTTTGCTCGTCTTCCGAGAGTCGCTCGCGAGCAACCAACTGCACAAGCCGATGGACCGACAACGCATCTTCGTTTCTCTCCATCAGCGAGTATTGCCGTAGCGCCGCAATCGCATCGTCAAGTTTCAACTCATCCGCAACAGCCTCGTTTAGCTCTAACGCCAAGTCCTTCGCGTCGTCGCGCAGCATCGACAGCGGAATGTCATCAGGCGCGAGAAACGCGCACAGGTTCATCAGCCCCGCAGCCGCAGCAGTTTCTCTCTCGACCTCCTGAAATGAAATCTTCCAGGTCGTCGCAACCGTGTCCGGATAATTCGCCGGGCGGTTGCGCGCGAGCAGTTCGGCCTTGCTTCTCTGAAACAGCTCGAGGTATTCAGCCAGCGGCTTGCTGGTGGTATCGATGTAAGCCGCAGCCTGCTCAAGCGCCAACGGCAAATCGCCGAGCTGCGCTGCAAGCCTGTCAGCCGCAGTCGCATCCTTCTGGCCGGTGCGCTCGAGCAGAAACTTGATCGAATCCTCGCGAGGCAGCTTTTCAACCTCGAAAGGCTTTGCCACCGAGCCCCAGATCGGATCGCGCGACGTTATCAGCACGTGACCCGCGCGGTTCTGTGGCAGGTACTCGCGCACGTCGTCCGCGTGGCGCACATTGTCGAACACCAACAGCCATCCGCGATTGTGATTCAGCCAGTCGTGCACGGCGGCTACGATCACCGCCTGTTCTCTCTCCTCCTTCTGCGGCAGGTCAAGTGCCGTGGCGAGCATCGAATAATCCGAAGCGAGCGTCGCCGGTTCTTCAGACTTGATCCACCACACGACTTCGTAATCCGCCTTGTGCCGATAAGCGTATTCCGCGGCTAGCTGAGTCTTGCCCACGCCGCCGAGCCCGTGAATCGCGGTCAGCGCCGCCGCCTTTTCTGAAGTCAGGGTCTCGCGGATTCGACCGAGCAATTCGTCTCGTCCGACGAAGTTGGGATTGCGCTGATGAGGAATGTTCCATATCGGCGGCAAGGCTTCGGGAAAGCGAGGCTGTGTAGCGATTGTTCGCACAGCAACCGTAGTTCGCACAGCAACCATAGATTGAGGAAACGACGGAGCGGTCGCAGGCTTCTTGCGCTCGGTTTTGACTCCCGTGAGCAACACCTCTTTCGCTTCCGTCTCTTCTTTTCCGACGAGATCGATGTAGACACGCGTGCTCAGTAAGCCTTCGACGTCGAAGTCGGCAACGCGCACCGGCAGCAAATTCCCTTTGAGGAAAGCCACCGTCCATTCATCGAGCGTGAACCGCGACTCGAAGTACTTCGGGGTAAGCACTGCAAGCGTGCGCTCGGCTTCCTTCGATGCCCGGTCCATTTCAGCGACGAAGTTCTTGCTCGTCCCAAAATCCCAGATTTGAATGTCGACTGAGTACTTGGCCTCTTCCAACTGCCAGGCGATCCATTCCGCCCAGTGATGGTCAGCGCTCGTGTAGCTGATGAAGAAGTCCTTCATCGAATCTGCGTCCTCGTGCAAACCGGATACAAACTTCCGCCTGAAGGCGGGACTACGAACTTGTAGCATAAGCCGCGGACTCCAACAAATGTGGTAGCCGGCTTGCCGGTGATCAAAAGCGCGGGCAAGATCGCTACTGGAATGAACAGCGAATTCTCATTCGAAAGAATCGCAACCGACGCCGTCACCGGAGCGCGAGCCGGACGCGCCAACACCGCGCATGGATCGTTCGACACTCCCGCCTTCATGCCGGTCGGCACGCAGGGAACAGTGAAAGGCCTGACCCAGCAAATGCTCGAGGATGCCGGCGCAGCAATCATACTCGGCAACACGTATCATCTTTATTTGAGACCCGGTCACGTGACGATCAATCAACTAGGCGGACTTCACGAATTCATGTCGTGGGGGCGGCCGATACTGACCGATAGCGGAGGCTTTCAAGTCTTCAGCCTCAGTTCTCTTCGGAAACTGACCGACGAAGGAGTCCAGTTTCAGTCTCACATCGATGGTTCGACTCACTTATTGTCGCCGGAAAAATCAATGGAGATTCAAGCTGCGCTTGGATCAGATATCGTGATGGCTTTCGACGAATGCACTCCATTCCCGGCGACTCGCGACGAAGCGCTACACTCACTCGAAATGACAAACCGTTGGGCGCGCCGCTCAAAACAGCATCTTGCCGAGCTGCACGACGATGTTTCAGCGGCCCAGAAAACCGGCATCAAGATCGTTAATCCCGTGCAAGCACTGTTCGGAATCAATCAAGGAAGCATCTTTCTTGACCTGCGCGAGCAAAGTCTTGATGCGCTGATCAAGATTGGATTCGACGGATACGCAATCGGCGGACTATCAGTTGGTGAAGAAAAGTCCGCCATGTTCGACGTCGTGCGCCACATTGCTCCTCGAATGCCTGACGACAAGCCGCGGTACTTGATGGGAGTTGGGACACCTGAAGACATCGTCGAAGCCGTCGCTGTTGGCGTAGACTTGTTCGACTGTGTGATGCCGACTCGCAACGCCCGCAACGGCCAACTATTCACGAACCGTGGCAAGCTCAATATAAAAAACTCGCGTTACCGGGATGATTCAGCGCCGATCGATGAAGCGTGTGGATGCGCGGTCTGTGCAAGGTATTCGAGAGCTTACTTGCGGCACTTATATATGAGCGGAGAGATACTTGGATCGGTCTTAAGCTCACTGCACAACGTGAGCTTCTACCTTGACATGATGGGTTCGATCAGGCAATCTATCACGCTTGGCACTTTTAACGAGTTTCGTGATTCTTTTCTGAGCGGACTAGCACGCGGACAGGACTGATCCTCACCATGAATTCGGACCGCAGCCCCCGCGGGCGAACCCTCCCACTTGAAGTGCGGGCGAGTAATAAATGAACATAATCTCGAACGTCGGTTCTTTGGCATTCCTTCAGGCAGGCGGTTCGCTGGTTCAATTGCTGCCATTCATCCTGATCTTTGTCATCTTTTATTTTCTGTTGATTCGGCCGCAGCAGAAGAAGCAGCGACTCGCCCAGCAAGAGCGGGACGCTTTGTTGAAAGCGCTCAAGCCCGGAGACAAAATAGTCACGACCAGCGGAATCTACGGGACGATCGTCGCGGTTCGCGACAAGGATGACACGGTTCAGTTGAGAATCGCGCAGTCGGTTTCGGTAGAAGCTGAACGCAGCGCCATTGCAAGACTCCAGGTTTCAGAGAAGGAACTAGAAACGAGCAAGTGAGGCGGTTAGCATAGTATGCAAGGCAAGATCAGAAACAGGGCCATCATAATACTTATAGTGACGCTGGCGGGACTTGGAATCGTCCTGAAGCCTCATCACAAACCTGCTGTAAGAGACTTCACAAACTGGTCACAGATCAAGACTAATCTCTCCGAGAACATCAACCTAGGTCTTGATCTGCGTGGCGGATCGCACCTCGTCATGCAAGTGCAAACCGACGAGGTTATACAAAAGCTCACTCAACGCAACGCTGAGTCGGCGCGCGGTAGACTTCAGGAAAAGAATCTTCCCTTCGCTGACATCAATGGCGACACTCCGGGCAAAGTGGTTGTCAATGTGCCGGACTCGACCCGGAATTCGGATATCGTTCGAGAGCTCGAAAGCGATTTCGGTCAAGGCTGGCAAGTCAGCGAGCGAGGGAATTCAATAATCGCCGCGCTCGACGATGCAACTCAAAACCAACTGCGCGAGCGCGCCACCGAGCAGGCAAAGGCCATAGTTGAGAATCGCGTCAACGCTTTCGGCGTTACCGAGCCGACCATTCAGCGCCAGGGCGGCGAGGGGACTTATCAAATCGTTATTCAAATGCCGGGTGTTGATGACCCCGAGCGCGTGAAGAACACACTCAATGCCGATTCCAATCTTGAATTGAAGCTCGTCGCCAAGGGCACTTCGATTCCTTATCCCACAAAAGACGCTGCTGACGCTGCAGCGAAATCGACACCGCCAGGCGCCGACGCCTACACCAATCAATGGGAAACCGTCTTCTATCGCGAGCGCCCCGATTCAGGAGGTTCGTCGCAGGAAGGCTGGGTTGTTGTCGGTAAAAATCCCGTAGTCACCGGCCTTGATATGCGAGATGCCTCCGCAAGATCGTCTCAGTACGGCGGCGCAGCTTATGAGATCGACTTCTCGCTGACGACCGACGGTGCTCGCCGCTTCGGCGATGCGACCGGCAAACACGTGGGCGATCAACTGGCAATAGTCTTGAACAACGAGGTCAAGTCAGCGCCGCGCATAAACAGCCAGATCAACGATCGCGGTCAGATCACCGGAAACTTCACGAAGAAAGCAGCCGAAGATCTTTCGCTTGTGCTGCGATCGGGAGCGCTCCCGGCAAAGGCCGTCTACCTTGAAGAACGAACAGTCGGGCCGTCGCTTGGAGCCGATTCGATCCGACAGGGCGTGACTGCATCGATCGCCGGAATGCTCGCAGTTGTTGTGTTCATGCTGTTCTACTATCGCGGCTCGGGCATCAACGCGGTCCTCGCGTTAGTACTGAATCTGGTATTGCTATTGGCCGCGTTAGTCATCTTCGAGGCTACGCTTACACTGCCCGGCATTGCTGGTGTGATTCTAACGATCGGTATGGCTGTTGACTCGAATGTGCTGATCTTCGAGCGCATACGGGAGGAGATTCGCAGCGGCAAGGTAATCGCGTCGGCGGTTGACGCCGGATTCAACAAAGCATTCCTCACAATCATCGATACGCACGTGACGACGATCGTCTCGGCTGTTTTTTTGTTTGTCTTCGGCACGGGTCCGATTCGCGGATTCGCCGTCACGCTGGTCGCCGGACTTCTTGCGAACTTGTTCACGGCCGTGTTCGTGTCGAGGACGATTTTTATGTGGCATCTTAACCGCAGCGCTAGAGTGGAGACGCTGAGCATCTAAACGCTGAATGATGAACGATGAATGATGAACTGACATTTATTTCGGATTCATCGTTCATCATTCAGAATTCATCATTGGATTTATTATGGTAGAGCTATTCAGGGATCCGAGAATAGACTGGATCAACGCGAAGAAATTCTTCATCGGCATTACAATCTTCCTGCTCTTGTTGGGCGCGATCTCCGTTCAGATTCGCGGCTTCAATCTTGGTGTTGACTTCACTGGCGGAACTTTACTGACCGTCAGATTCAAAGAGCAGCCGTCGCTCGATCAAATTCGAAGCGCCCTGAGCGCGCTGAAAATCGATACCAGCAAAGTCACGCTTCAGCCGGTAACGAGCCGTCCAAACGAACTGCTCATTCACGCGCCGCAGCTTGTCGCCGGGTCGGAAGCTGAGCGACGCGTTGATGAAGACAAGCGTGACATCATCGCGGCGCTTCAACGACTGGATCCTGCGAGCGAAGTATCGGCGGGTGCGGTCAACATCAACAGCGTTGATGCCGCCGGCATCGAAGCGGAGCTGCGGCTGGTGGATCCACTCGGTATCAAAGATCAGTATTTTCCGACTGTGCATCCATATCGCCAGGTTGGCGATCAGATCATTACTCTTCGCGACGGCGCGAATAAAGGCTTCATTCAAGACATCGGCGTGATTCAGCGGGCTCCGCTCGATGTGAAGGATTCGCCAAACTTCGATCAGACCAAAGTGAAGTCGGTGTTACTCGAACGCTTTTATGCGGGCAAAATCGATTTGAATCTGGCTGGCCGCAGCGAGATCGAAGACGCGCTTCGTCGAATCGATCCGCTTGGCGCGGGCAGTACTGCTGACGTCTACTCCAAAGCAGCTCAAGCGATCGCGGACTATCGCAAGAACAGCAGCGGCGTCATAACCGACATCAGCTTGCTTCAAACTCAAGACGTATCGGCCGAGCTGCTCGACAAAATGAAGCCCTACTTCACCGAAGGAAACTTCGCGGTGATCTCAGCGGACGTCGTTGGAGCGGTGGTCGGACAGGATCTCCGCAATCGTGCAATTTACGTCACACTTGCGGCTCTGGCTGGAATGCTGGTGTACATTGCGTTTCGGTTCGAATGGATCTACGGCGTGGCGGCAGTGCTCGCGGTGTTTCACGACATACTGATAACACTCGGCTTCTTCAGCCTGTTCCACTGGGAAATAAGCTTGACGGTCATTGCCGCGCTGCTGACCCTGGTCGGCTACTCGATGAACGACACAATTGTCGTGTTTGATCGAATCCGAGAGAACGTCAGGCTTCGGCGAAAGGACAGCCTCGCCCAGATCGCGAATGATTCAATCAATCAGACTCTGTCTAGAACGGTGATTACATCAGGACTGACATTCATTTCGGTTGTAGCCATTGTCTTGTTTGGAGGCGAAGTTCTGCGCGGCTTCGCGCTCGCGCTGACGATCGGCATCATCATCGGCACTTACTCATCGATCGCAGTTGCGAGCCCGATGATGCTATGGTGGGAGTACATAACAGGACACGGTCGAAGCCGCGGCGGCCGTCCGGTTGAAGCCAGGACCAGAGCAGCCGAGCGAACGCTTGCCAAGGTCTAAGCTCTGGAATTGAATCGTGAGAACGGGATCGACCGACTATCCGTGTTCGAGCCGTTCAACGATTCTGAATTCATTCAGCGGGAACAAAGCCCGGACGTGCGGTGTCTAACTCGTCGGAACTTTTGAAAACTTCTTGACTAGATGGGAAGGCGAGTGTAGACTCAGCCGGTTTTCAGCCTGACTTCAGCACCTTAGTGTGAGTGATCAATGCGGCGCTTGTTGCCAGCCCATCTCTCCAGCGAGATGGTGGCAGCTCCTTTCGGAGGGTATTCCGAAGAGCGAGCGATTCCTGTGATCAGAATTTCGAGTTCGATAGGCGCCTGGTGAGCATTTTCTCCGACCCATCGCAATAACCGGAGGTTAGTCCAATGTTCGACCAACTAGTAACATCGTCGGCGGTAAAGCAGCGATCGAACCGGTGGTTATACTTCAGCGTGACCGCAGCGATCTGGGTGTCAGTCTTAACAGCCGTGATCGTGTGGGGCATTGTCGCTTACGATGCCAAGTTGAACGAACAATTCAACGCGTTGACGCTGCTCGCGCCTCCTCCTCCTCCTCCTCCGCCGCCTCCACCTCCAGCAGCGGCACCACAAAAGGTCGTGAAGACCAACACGGTGGAAGCGTTCGTCTCTGCCAAGGAGCCGCCTAAAGAAATAAAAGCTCCGTCACCAAAACCTCCAGTCTTTGCAAGCAGCTCCGTCAGCGATGTAGGCGGTCAACCTGGTGGCGTGCCCGGCGGCGTACCCGGTGGCGTGCCCGGCGGCGTGCCCGGCGGTATCGGTCCTGTAGGCCCTGCGGAGCCGCCTCCGCCTCCACCGCCCGAGGAGAAAAAGCCCGAGCCTCCCAAGATCATTCGCAAGTCGGGAGGCGTGCTTCAGGGCTCAGCTACAAGACGCGTCGAACCCAGTTATCCACCGCTTGCCAAGGCAGCTCGAGTGAGCGGATCGGTTGTGGTCGAGGTTACCGTTGACGAAGGCGGAAGTGTGATATCGGCTCGCGCGATTTCAGGACATCCACTGCTGAAGGACGCGGCGGTGTCCGCCGCCAGAGGATGGAAGTTCAGTCCAACTCAGTTGAGCGGAGTGCCAGTGAAAGTCATCGGCACGATCACGTTCAACTTCAATCTGTGAGCTCGAGAGTTTGAGGCAGCGAGTTGGCTCGCTGCCTCGTAGCACAAGTATCAAATTTGACTTTGGAGGGTCTCTACCAATGCTACTTCTTCTATCGAATGTGTGGCTGGCGGGCAACAAGCTCGCTTTCTTTTTGCTCCAGGCGGCTGAAGAGGCCGGCGGTGACAAGGGCGCGGCAAGCGGCACCGAGGACTTTTCACTCTGGGGCATGATCCAGAAAATGAAATGGCCGGCGCTGGTCGTTGCGATCGTGCTCGCTATCATGAGCATGTACTCGATTGCCGTGATGGTCGAACGCTGGCTGACGTTCAACGCGGCTCGAAATCAGTCTCGACAGTTTGCGCCTAAAGTAGCGGCTGCCTTGCGCGACAATCGCATCGACGAGGCGATTGCGATCTCCGATCGCCACAAGAAATCGCACCTCGCGATGGTAGTCAATGCCGGGCTTCAGGAGTTCCAGGCGCATCAGGCCGGATCTGACATACCGGGCACAACGATGGATGCCGCGCGGCGCGCTTTGCAACGCGCTACTGCGCTGAAGACTGCCGAACTGAAGCGAGGTCTTTCAGGACTCGCGACCATCGGCTCGACCGCGCCGTTCGTCGGTCTGCTTGGAACCGTTATCGGAATCATCGGCGCGTTCCAGGGCATGAAGGCCGCTGAAGGAACGGGCATCGCGGCAGTCGCCGGCGGTATTTCCGAAGCGCTTATCGAAACCGCCTTCGGACTGCTTGTGGCGATCCCGGCCGTGTGGGCATTCAACATCTTCACAAACAAAGTTGAGGCCTTCACGATCGAAATGGACAACTCTTCATCGGAGCTGATCGACTACTTCATCAAGCGCCGAGAGCTCAAGTGAGGTAAAGCTATGGGAATGGCAGTAGGCAGCGGCGAAGGTAGTTACGTCGCTGACATTAATGTCACGCCAATGGTAGACGTGATGCTGGTGCTGTTGATCATTTTTATGGTCATAGCGCCTATGTTGCAGAGCGGTGTGAGCGTCGCGTTGCCGAAATCGAAGTACCCTGAACCCGATCCGAACATAATCAAGGACACCTCGGCTGTTGTAGCTATACCGAAAGACAACGAGTTCTACATCGGTCGCGATAAGGTCGCGCAGGCTGACATTCCGACGAGAATCAGGAACATACTCAAGGATAAGCCTGCTCCCGACCAGGTAGTCTACATCAAGAGCGACAAGCAGGTTAAATATGGGACAGTTGTCTCGGTTATCGATTCGATTCGCGATGCAGGGTTTGATCGAATCGGGCTCGTGGCTGAAAAAGAGAAGACTCAGCCTGGAGCATCCGGGGGTAAGTAGCCGCACATTGTTTACCGAAGTAGCATTGTCGTGGAAGCGTTGAAGAGCGGATGCCGCTCGGCCGGCATCCGCACAACATTGGTCGAAATCAAGGAGGCTGCTGCCTGTTCAATGGACGGGCGCTGCGTGAAACATGGCACACGGTGAAGTCGAAGAAGGAATTCGCTCGAAAAAGGTGGGCATGGCGCCGCCCAACATTAACGTCACTCCACTGATTGACGTGCTTCTGGTGCTGCTGATCATTTTCATGGTTATACAGCCGCAGAAGGAAGCGAAGTTCGAATCCCAAATCCCACAAAAGCCGCAGGAAAGCCAGCCGAACGTCACACCACCGTCGGACATGCTGATGGTAGACGTCAAGATGACTGGGAGCGGGCCGGATCAACAAATTGAGTTGAACAGCAAGCCGATGACCTTGCAGGAACTCGCTACCACACTGAAGGACCTTCTCGAACAGCGGCCTGACAAGACTGTCTTCATCAAGGCGCCAAAAGACAAACAATACGGTGATATCGTCGCAGTGATCGATACGGTCAAAGGAGCTGGTGCTCAGCCTATCGGCCTACAGATTGATTATCTTCAATGAACGCCTCGCCGGTTTGTTCGGGAGGGTCCGGCGTTAACGAAGAACGGAGGAACAAGCCTTGAACACAAAGAAGAATTATTTCCTCCTGCTGGCGCTGCTCGCGCTTTCGCTTGCGACGCCCGGGTGCGGAGTTGTCAATAAGCTGCGCGCGAAGAACAGCCTTAACGAAGGCGTGCGCGAGTTCAACAAAGGCAAGTACCAAACGGCCGAAGAAAAGTTCTCGCAAGCGCTCGACCTGAGCCCCGAACTAACCAATGCTCAGCTTTACTACGCTCAGGCCGTTAAAGCGCAGTTTGATCAGAACCTCAGCGAAGACCTGGGCAGGAAAACAATCGCAGCATACGACAACGTCATCGCCAAGAACCCGGGAAACGACACCGCGATTGATCAGGCGCTTGCATACAAAGCAAACATCTACGATCAAATGTCGCGGATCAGCCCCGAGCAGGCTGCGCAAAGCAAGCAACTCCAACGCGAAACGTTGGAAAAGAGAGCTAATCTGCCTTCGGCGACTGCAAAGACCAAGGCTGACGTTTACTACACGCTGGGCGTAGGCTACTGGAAAGAATCCTACGATATGAACGCCGGATATGTGACGAAACATCAGCCCATTCCTCCTGATGTCTTTCAGAAGATGAAGCCATTGGTTCAGAAGGCGCACGAATATCTGCAAAAGGCGATATCGGTCGACCCAACCTACGCGAATGCCTGGTTCTACGAGAAACTGGTTTACATTGAAGACGCCAAAATCGATCCTGGCCATCTGAAGGACTATGACGCGAAGGCAAAAGAGATGCAGGATAAATACACCTCCTTGCAGAAACTACAGCAGCAGCAAGCTGCAACCGAGGCGGCGCCATCAAAGTGAAGTAGCTTCCCTCCTGTGCTAGAATTCAGGTGACACCCTTCGAGGTTGTCACCTTTTTTATTTTGGGCACACTCCGGCTTGCAATAAAACAATGATTCGCTTCGAGACGATAATAGAAAAGCTGCGAGAAAACCATCCCAACGCCGATGAAGAGTTGTTGAGACGGGCATATTTGTTTTCCGCTCGCGAGCATCGCGGTCAGATTCGGAAATCGGGTGAGCCGTACCTCGTTCATCCCCTCGAAGTCGCAAACATTCTCGCCGAGTTGAGCCTGGACCCGATTTGTGTCGCTACCGGATTGCTTCACGACATCGTCGAGGATACCGATACCACCGTCGAAGATATTGAAGAGTATTTCGGTCCAGAGATCGCGCACCTTGTCGATGGGCTCACGAAAATTTCGAAGCTCGATCACGCATCCACCGAAGAGCGCCAGGCGCTCAATATGCGCAAGATGTTGCTGGCAATGGTGGACGATGTGCGCGTTGTTCTGGTTAAGCTCGCCGATCGGCTGCACAACATGCGCACGCTTGAATACCTTCCCGGCGATAAGCGCCGGCGCATCGCGCAGGAAACGCTCGATGTGTACGCGCCGATCGCTCATCGGCTCGGTATGGCTCGCGTTCGCGGCGAGCTCGAAGACCTCGCCTTCAAGTTCCTCGAGCCTGAGGAATATCAAAAGCTCAAGCAACTGGTTGAAAGCCGGCGCTTGCGATTGGAGGCGTTTCTCGATGAAGTGAAGCAGCGAATTTTGGAAATGATGTCGACGTCGGGAATTCACGTCGTTCATATCGAAGGACGGATAAAGCGGCTCTTCTCCATCTATCAAAAACTTCGACGGCAGCATATCAACATCGATCAAGTCTATGACCTTGTCGCGATTCGCATAATCACAGAATCCGTGAAAGACTGCTACGCCGCGCTTGGGGTGATTCACACCGCGTGGAGGCCGATTCCCGGCCGCTTCAAGGATTGGATAGCGATTCCGCGCGAAAACTTTTATCAATCACTTCACACTTCGGTCGTTGGAGAAGCGGGCCAGTCGTTTGAAGTACAGATTCGCACCCAGGACATGCACTCGATCGCCGAAGAAGGAATCGCCGCGCATTGGAAATATAAAGAAGGACGGCGCGGGACTCATACTGAAGAAGACGAAGCTTTTGTGTGGCTCAAGCGATTAGTCGAGTGGCAACAGGAGGTGAAAGACTCGCGCGAGTTTCTGGATTCGCTGAAACTTGATCTCTACCCGAAAGAAGTTTACTGCTTCACTCCGAAAGGCAAAGTAATCGAGCTTCCACGCGGGGCAACTCCGGTCGATTTCGCCTTCGCGATTCACACGCAAGTCGGTCTTACCTGCACCGGCGCAAAGGTGAACAGCCGAATTGTGCCCCTGAAGTATCAGCTTCGAAACGGCGACGTAGTCGAGATCATGACCTCGCCTTCAGCGCACCCTTCACGCGACTGGATGAATTTCGTAAAGACCTCGCGCGCGCGATCGAAGATTCGTCATCACCTTGCGGAGAGCGAACGCTCGACTGCTGTCGAGCTCGGGAAAAAACTTTTTGAGAAGGAAGCCGACCGATTCCGGTTGAACGCAAAGAAGATTCTCTCAAACGGCGATCTCGATCGCATCGCGGCAGACTACGGCGTGGCGCGCGCCGACGACTTGCTCGCGGCGATTGGCTACGGCAAGGTTCTTCCCCGGAACGTGATGTCAAAGCTTCTGCCTCCGGATCGCGTGGCGGAGCTCGACCAGGAGAAGCGGCCGACCCTCAAGCAAGTAGTCAAGCGCGCTCTCGGCTTGCAGGACCGAATCGTCGTCAAAGGCATTGATGATGTAATGGTCTACCGGGCTCGCTGCTGCAATCCGATTCGCGGCGAAGAGATTGTAGGTTACATCACGCGAGGTAAGGGCGTGGCCGTACACTCGAACAGGTGTCCGAATATGCCCGGCTTGCTGGTAAACCCCGAGCGGTTGATTGAAGTCGAATGGATGAAGTCTGATGCTCAACATGCTTCGGCGTATCCGGTAACGATGCGGCTGCTGACCGAGGATCGCCCGGGAATGGTTGCCGATGTCACGCAAGCGATCGCAGGCGTCGGCACCAACATCCGCGACATACGAGCCTCGCTCGATGAGGAAGGACGAGGCCAGTTGGTTGTGACCGCTGAGATCTTCGACCTCAAGCATCTGGAGAAAATGACCGGCGCGCTAAAGTCGGTTCGCGGCGTCATGGACGTCGAACGAATCAGCGGCGAGCCCGTGCAGGTGTAGATCTCAACTGTGCCGTTGTTGAATCTAACCTCCTGCCTCATCTAAACCTCTCCGGTGGACAACAATTTTTTCATTTGAGATAATCCGAGGTTTCAGCGAGCCGTGAAATTGGCGACCGTGGAGTTCGACAACGAATGAAGGACCGCGTACAGACCGATGAAGCGCCCAAAGCCATTGGGCCGTATTCTCAAGCGATCAAGGCAAACGGGTTGATCTTCGCCTCCGGGCAGATTGCGCTTGACCCGTCGACCATGCAGATAGTCGAAGGAGGCATACGCGAACAAACCGAAAGAGTGCTGAAGAATCTCGCTGCCGTGCTTCAGGCTTCAGGAAGCTCGCTCGATCAGGTCGTAAAGACAACGGTCTTTTTGTCTGACCTCAGCGATTTCACTGAGATGAATGAAACCTATGGCCGGTTTTTCGGAGCGACTCCGCCGGCAAGATCGACAGTTGAAGTGTCCAGGTTGCCGCGCGATGTCCGAGTCGAGATCGATGTAATCGCGGTGGAGGGTCCTTAGTCCTTGGTCAATAGTCATTGGACTGGGAGTTCGCGCACTAACAAATGACTAATGATCAGGGACTAATGACTAGGCGGCTTTGACTATTTTGCCTGCCTTCAGGCAGCGAGTGCAGACGCGGATGCGCGTCGCTCGGCCGGCGACTACGGCCCGAACGGGTTGAAGATTTGGATTGAAGCGGCGGTTGGTGCGGTTGTTGGCGTGACTCACGCGGTGACCGAACTGCGGTCCCTTTCCGCATACTTCACAGCGTTTCGACATTACTACTATCCTCCGGTGAAAATATGACTATGAAAGCAAAGCGACAGTTTAGCACGGGCCCAGCGACCTCCGTCAAATACTTTTCAGTCAAAGAAGCGTTCAGCCTGCTGGGCATTATCCTTTTCGCTCCAATTCTCGCCTCGTGCAAGAGCGATTCAGACAAATCCGCGATTGAGGTAGCAGCTAAGGTGGGATCGCGCGAGATTACCCTGAAGCAAGTCGACAGCACCATAAAGCAGCAGCTCGATGCCAACGGCGGCAGCGCGTCGATGTCACCGGCCGAACTGGTGGCGGCCAGGCTAAGCGTGCTCGACAACCTGATCCAGGAAGAGGCCCTGTTTCAAAAGGCTCAAAAGGAAAACCTCGTTCCCGACGACGCCAAAGTGAACCAGGAAGTGCAGAAGCGCAAACAGGACGCTCAAGTAACCGAAGAGCAGTATCAGACACAGATCAAGCAAGCCGGCTTCAGCGAGGAAGAGGTTCGAGACAAGATTCGCCGCGAGCTTGCGATCAACGCGCTCAGGGAGCGCGAGCGAACTCGTGTCAACGCGCCGACCGATGCGGAGATCGAAAAATATTACAGCGATCACAAATCCGAATTTGTCGCCGAGCGCGGCGCTGACATATCGATGATCGCGGTGTTGCCTGCAAACAACGGCGGCGATGCGGGCGCTGAGCAGAAAATTAGAGGAGTCTACGAGCAGTTGCGAGGCAACTCAGACTTCGCGACTGTCGCAGCGCAAAAGTCTGAAGATCAGGCATCTGCGCTTCGGGGCGGGCGCCTAGGCTTTGCGTCTGAAGTAGGCTTGAGACAAACGTTCTCGAGCCGTCCGGACATCCCGGCAAAACTTATGACCTTGAGCGAAGGTCAGTACACCGAACCGATCAAGGATAATCTTTCCGGTGCGTGGTACATATTCAAGCTCAATCGAAAACAGGAGCAGCCGCAGAATCTGACGCTGAATGACGTGCGCGCCGACATCATCAATACGATTACTCAACAGCGCCAACAGGTTCTGCTTAACGCGCTCGTTTTGGTGACGCTTGCAGAAACAACTACAAAGAATTATTTGGCGGAGCGAATCGTTCAGAACCCGCAAACGATCGTTGAGATGCGCCCATCTCAATTGCTGCAGCAGGCCGCTCAACAGCAGCCGCGAATCGAGAACGAGAATCAGGCGCCTTCTGCGAACGCGAATCGAGCTTCGTCCAACTTGAACAAAGCGGCCGCTTCAAACGGGAACAAAAAGTAGTGACCCGTGTTTCGATTCTCTATTTGGCTGTTGAATATTGATCGACACGTCCGGTAACTCACATTGCGCCTCAAACAGAAAATGGAGAACTCACCTGCTTCAATGAATGCTCTTCAGACTTGACGATATCTACAAATCCTACGGCGGCACAGAGGTGCTCCGAGGTGTCACGTTTCAAATCAATCCGAAAGAGCACGCCGGTCTCGTAGGACGGAACGGCGCAGGCAAGACTACAATTTTTCGATTGCTGACCGGCCGCGAAGAAACGGACCGCGGAGACGTGATCTTGCCCAAAGGTCTCCGCGTTGGTCTGCTCGAACAGCAACCGATTTTTCCGGACAACCTCAAAGTCATTGACGAAGCGCTTTCGGTGTTTACCGAGTTGCGAAGCATGGAGGCCGAAATAACGCGTCTCGAACACGAGATGTCTGACGCAACCGGCGACGCTCTCGACGAAGCGATGCACTCGTACAGCGATTTGAGACATCAATTTGAAATCGCCGGCGGTTTCAGCTATCAGGCGCGCGCCGGGTCGGTCCTGGTTGGACTCGGATTCTCTGACCGCGAGTTCCAAAAGCCGGCCGAGCAATTGAGCGGCGGACAAAAGGCGAGGCTCGCCCTCGCCAAGCTGCTTCTGTCGGAACCTGATGTCCTGCTGCTCGATGAGCCGACCAATCATCTCGACGTCAACGCAGTCGAATGGCTCGAAGATTTTTTGTCCGAATACAAGAGCGCATTCCTGATCATTTCGCATGACCGGTTTCTACTCGATCGGACCGCGAATAAGATCGTAGAACTCGACGCGGGCCGCGCGACCGTCTATCCCGGAAACTTCAGCGCCTACACGAAGCAACGGGAGGAACGTCGACTCGCTCAATCGCGCGAGTTTGAAGAACAACAGGATCTCATCGCGCGCACTGAAGACTTCATTCGCCGCAACATCGCCGGCCAAAAGACCAAGCAAGCTAAGTCGCGTCGCAAGATGCTCGAGAAACTCGATCGCGTCGAGGCCATTCGCGACCAGCGCGTGGGCGACTTCCGCCTTCCCGGCGTCGCTCGCGCAGGAGACAATGTGCTCGCGGTGACCGATCTGTCCGTTGGTTATGGCACGAACTCGCTCGCAAGCGAAATCACATTTCTGCTGAGAAGAAGCGAGCGGCTCGGAATCATCGGACCGAACGGTTCAGGCAAGACGACTTTTCTAAAAACAATTCTGGGAAGCCTTCAACCGATCAGCGGAGGCTTGACGTGGGGGGCTAACGTCGACATCGAGTATTTTGATCAGGAGCTATCAAGCCTCGACCAATCCTCAACAGTGATTGAAGAACTTGTTGTTACCGCACCGCGAGCCACCATCGCCGAGTTGCGAAGGTACCTGGCAAAGTTTCTATTCACTGGCGACGATATCCTGAAGCCCGTGGGCGCCTTGTCGGGGGGCGAGCAAAGCAGGCTTGCTCTGGCGAAGCTGATTTACACTGGAGCCAATGTGCTTGTTATGGACGAGCCGACTAACCATCTCGACATACCCTCACGCGAGGCTCTCGAGCGCGCGTTGTCCGAGTTCCCAGGCACAATTATCGCTGTCTCACACGATCGATATTTCCTCGACAAGCTCGCAACGGAAATACTTCACTTCGAAAACGGCATCGCGACGTATCACACAGGAAGCTACACCGACTTCTACGCAGTCCATCATCTCAAACAAACGATGAAGCAAGAGTCGCCGCCAAAGAAGCGTTCTGGGGTGAACAAGGCCAAGTCCCGCGCTGGTTTGCCTGCCAAGCCTCGGTACCGGCCAGTCGAGGAGATTGAAAGTGAGATCAAGACGCTGGAGAATGAACTTGCGGAGCTATCGGAAAAGCTCGCTAACGCGACGTCCAACTGGCGACCAGAGCAGTACGCTGAAATTGGCGGCAGGCAGGACGAGATTTCATCTCTGCTGGAGACCCTCTACAGAGAATGGCAAACTGCGGCAAGTGAATCGGAGTGATTCACACGAATTCCGACATCAATCCTTCAAACGTGTCCCGATCGAGCCCGAGCTTATGGTGCACCAGCGGACCTTGCTTGAAAGCCGGTTCGCTGTCTTCATAAGTAGGCAACTGATCCTGGTAGAACAGACCGATTGGAATTCGATCCCCCCATTCGAAAGACTTCTGGACCGCCGCCTCAGGACTGGAAACATCGTAGCCTTCGTCGTCTTCCAGCTTGTAAACACGTTCCTTGAACCACGGATACGTGTTGAGCTTGTTGTAAGTCACGCAAGGGCTGAAGACGTCTATCAGTGAGAATCCGCGATGCTTGATTCCACCTGCAATCAAGCTCGCCATATGTTCCGGCACACCGGAAAAGCCGCGAGCGACATACGTGGCTCCTGAAACCAAAGCAAGCGCTATCGGATTGATCGGCATTTCGACGTTGCCGCGCGGCGTAGACTTGGTTCGCATTTCTTTCATAGTCGTCGGCGAAGCCTGCCCAGTCGTGAGCCCGTAGATCTGATTGTTCATCACGATGTAGGTGATATCGATGTTGCGTCTCATCGCATGAATGAAATGACCGATGCCAATGCCGTATCCATCGCCGTCGCCTCCGGTGATCACGACGTTGAGATCATGATTTGCGAGCTTGATTCCTTCGGCAACGGCAACGGCGCGACCGTGCAAGCTGTGAACTCCGTAAGAGTGAATGAATCCGGGAAGATTTGACGAGCAGCCTATTCCGGAAATCACGACCATGTCCTTCGGCTTGATTCCGAGCCTCCCGGCCGCGATCTTGAGCGCCTTCAGCACACCGAAGTCGCCACAACCCGGACACCAGTCAGGATCAATGAGTCCTTCGTAGGATTGAATCGGTAGCTCGATAACGGTTGCCATAATTCCTCCGATCTAGAGTCTAGTAGACGAAGTACTACGAGACTACTTCTCGCCATGAATAGGTAGAGCCGGTCTCGACTCCGATCAAGAGCTCGCCTCGTTTTTCCGCCGACTCCCGCGACACGATTTCAACTTTCCAGCACGGTTCGTTAAACCCATTGCCCTCAACCTGATTGATCTTTCCCGGACGAAGCGTCTCGGTGAGCCGCGTGTTGATGTAGTGGTACGCCATCTCGCGGGCCTCGTTCGCCGTTAGATTGCGGCTTCGCTCCCTTCACTCCAATATTGCTTTCACTTCATCGACGATCTGGTGCGGCTCGAACGGCTCACAGTCGTACTTGAGGATGTGATGGTCTACGCTGAAGCCGGTCTCGGCCCTGAGATGCCGCGCGAATTGCCCGGTGTAGTTGCCTTCAACACAGATTGTTTTCTTGCAGCTCTTAAGAATCCCGGTGACCTCTTTGGAATGAAACGGAGTCAGGTACTTTATCTGAAGTTGATTGGCTCGAATGCCGTCGGAAGCAAGCAAAACCATCGCTTCGCTGATGACGCCTCTCGTGGAGCCCCAACCTATCAACGTCACGTCAGCGTCTGCCGGTCCCTCGAGCGCCGGAGGTTTCAGCTCACGAAGCAAACCATCCAGCTTCCGCATTCGCTTCTCTTGAACCTTGCGCCGCATCGGCGCGGACGTGAAGATGTCGCTTATCAATATTCCGCCTTCGTCGTGGTCGTCCGTCGCGGCAACATAAACCGTGCCCTCCGTGCCGGGCAGCGCCCGGGGCGAGACGCCGCTGTGAGTGAACTCGTAGCGCTTGTAAACGCCGTTCGCCTCGGGCCACTCGGTCACAATGTCACCTCGCTCGATCGGCACATCATTGGTGAGCGCGTCCGGCTCGATGGTCTCCGGATGCTCGGACAAAAGCAGATCGCTGATGATCGTCACCGGAAGCTGATACTTCTCGGCTAGATTGAGAGCCTCGACCGTTGAATAAAAACAATCAGTGGTATCGGTCGGCGCAATGATTGCTCGCGGATAATCGCCTTGCGATGCGCCGAACACTTGATTCAAGTCCGCTTGTTCGGTCTTGGTAGGCACGCCCGTCGAGGGGCCGCCGCGTTGAACTTCGACGATCACGACCGGGGCTTCAATCATTCCAGCCATGCCGATGGCTTCAGTCATCAGTGCAAAGCCTCCGCCGGAGGTTGCGCACATTGCCCTGACTCCCGCGTGTCCCGCGCCGATTGCCATGTTGGCGACCGCCAGCTCGTCCTCGCATTGCTTGACCACAACGTCGCAGCGATCGGCGTGCGACGCCATCCAGTGCAAAATCGAAGAAGCGGGTGTCATCGGGTAGGCCGAATAGAATTTGCATCCGGCGGCGACGGCTCCCAATGCGATCAACTCGTTGCCGGTGACGAAGGGCCTCGCCCGCCGCGAGAAGCTCCACTCATAACCGAGCGGCACAAAGTGCTCTTTTGCGTAGTCGTAGCCCGCGCGCGCGATGCCGGCGTTTTGATCGATCACCGCCTGCCCTTTGTGTTTGAAAGTGTCTTCCAAAACTCCAACCGCGGTATCGAAATCGAGGCCCGCAAGAAACATCAGCGCGCCGAGCGCAACCGTGTTCTGCATTACCGGCTGAATTTTTCCGAAAGGCTTGGTCAAGGTCGCCATCGGAAGCGGCGCCGGCAGCACGTTGTCACCCAGAAGCGTAGGGTCGAGTTTGAACTTGTCTGAGTTGTAGATGACCGCGCCTCCGGAATTCACCTCGCGAGCGTGCCGCTCTATGGAATCCTGGTTGAGCGCAATCAGCACGTTCAACACGTCGCCGTGGGAGTGCACCTTTTCCTCGGCCACTCGCACGCGCAGCCAGATATGCCCACCGCGAATGACAGATTGATAGCTATTATACGCACAAACGTAGAGCCCAAGCCGGCTGACTGTTTTGGCAAGCGTGTCGCCCGACTTGTCTAGTCCGTCTCCGGCTGCGCCGCCGATTCCTACCGTGATTTCACGCATGACAATTCTCCAGCAAATCAAATGGAAGCCGCGATTTACTCTGCTCGCTGCCTGAAGGCTGCACTGAAAACAACCTGGACATGAACAAAGAAAGCCTGGACTAATCCCGCCTTTGTGGCGCGATTCTATCACTATGTCAACTGTCGAGAAAGATAAGGTGTGAGTTTTATTTGCGTCCTATCGAATAATCGCTGAGAGAGAAACTACGCTAGGGAGCCTTTTAATCAGTCGTGAACCAGTTCGACACTTCGGTTCCTTTTCGAAGATGGCGTTGCGCGCTCGTTTCACCTCAAAAGCGCTGGGCAACAGACAACGTGTTGCCTTCGGTCTAAAGCGGCTTCGTAAAGAACAGCAAGTTGGATCGACTGCCGTTCGGGTTCTCGATTTGCAACTGAACTGTTCTTCCGGGTTTGATCTGTTTTCCGCCTTTTTTGGAAATCAGCAGCTGTGACGGATTCGAATCATCATTTCGGGTTACGACCGGTTCGTCATTTATTCTAAGCACCGCACCGATGTCAAAATTCTGCCCGAGCAGAAATAGCTTTTTGCCGCTCAACAAAGCCTGGGTCAACACCGGATGATTTGGAGTCGCAGTTGGATCGATCTTAGCAACGAATACATCTCGGGCGCCCGCGTTCGCAGCCTTTAACGGGAGGAAGGTGAGAAAATCAAGCGAATCTGTAAAGCCGGTTACATAAATCAGTCCGTTGCTGTCGAGACCAACGCCCAGCGCAACATCATCACCGCCGCCGCCCAAATAAGTTGAGAAGGTGACTGAGCCGCTCGAGTTGAGCGTTGCAATGAGAGCATCGTCGGCGCCACCTTTGAACGCTGCCTGAATTGACTTGACCGTCGTTAATCCATCTCCGGCACTTCCTGCGATCGTTGCGTTTCCCGACGAATCGATGGCGATTGCGTTTGCTGAATCATCGCCCGTCCCGCCAATGAAAGTAAGATAGGAGATCGCAGATCCCGAAGCATTCAACTTCGCCACGAAGGCGTCCGCAGTCCCGTTGGCAGTTCGCGTTGTCGAAGATCCGGTGAAACTCGCCGACTTTGTGCGGCCGGCTGCGTATGCGTTTCCGGTTTGGTCTGATGCTACGGCGAGAGCAGAATCGTCATTCGTTCCGCCGAGGTAAGTCGAATAGACGAAGTCTGATCCACTCGGATTGATCTTCGCGACGAAGCCATCCGAAGTTGATGCCGGCCCGCTTTTCGCTGCTTGAAGCGGAGCCTTTGTCGGGAAGTTGGTCGAGAGCGTGTCCCCGACAACATAAGCATTGCCGGATGAGTCGACGCTTATTCCAGTCTTTCCGGCTGAGTCTTCATCGGCGCTGCCGCCGAGATAAGTCGAGTAGACAAGCGAACCACCATCCGCAGCAAGTTTGGAAACAAACGCGTCTGAGGTTCCTCCTCCGAAGGTCGCTTGAATTGGGGCGACCGTCGGAAAGTCAGTCGAAGTAGTGCGGCCTGTCAGGTATGCGCTTCCGGCGTTGTCGACGGCGATTCCGACGCTGTTCTCGTCGCCGCTTCCACCGATTAAGCTTGAATACTCGAAGATCAACGCAGATTGATCCGGTTCAGGAACGAGCTTGATTGCGAACGCATCCGACGTGCCCTTCAAGGCGACGCCGAGCGGGCCGAGTCGCGGAAAATCCGAAGACTCGGTTGACCCGCACAGGTAAACGTTGCCCATCGAATCTACAGTCAATCCCGTTGCCGTGTCATTCTTGGTTCCGCCGAAAAAGAAGTAACTCAAAAAATTTCCACCGGGATTCAGCTTTCCAACGAACACGTCCGAATTGGTTAGCGATGATCGGAACAGAAAATCTGACGAGTTCGAATCTCCAACCACGTAGGCATTGCCGGCGGAATCGGCTACGATACCCCTTCCGAAATCAGAAGCAGAACCTCCGAGGTAGGTTGAATAGACCAGTACCGGATCAATCACCAAACTTCGGGTGTGATCATACTCACCCACTTCGAATCCGATGCTTCCGCCGAAGAGCTGCTTGAACGAGGCCGCTATCTCGGTCCGCGCGCCGTTGCGCTCTTGATACGCAACCGGACGATTGTTTTTCAATTCACCCGCGGCCGTTCCAAGAATCAAGTCGCCGTCGGCTCCGATTTTTGCTTCGCTCGCGCCATCGAAGCTCAACCTTATTTCGTGTGCATCGGCGCCCGGAGCAACGGTGAAATCGTACTCGAGTTGTGCTCGCTCGCGATAAAAGGTCAAATCGATCCCGCGATAAACATTCGAGTAGGCGACGCGCGAATAGGTGTCAACGTCTCGAACCCATTTCGACGAGTCGTCACCGATGAAGTAATTGGCGCGAGCCGGCTGGGGCTCGACGCCGGATAGGAAGGGAGTCGAGTTTGCGCCCTCCAGCTTCATCGCTATCAGAGAGCGCCCGGAATTCTCACTGCAGTTTGGGACAGACGCGGGAACTTGTTTTGTCAGTGAGAATATCGCTTCATTCTGCTTCAACAAAAGCCCAAAGCCGGGTCCTCGCCCTATGAACTCAACGTCAGGGTCCGCCTGACCTCGATTCGCTTCGAAGCCCAACGGGGCCGGCAACGAGATTCGGTCGTCGGCCGTTGTAACCTGACGAGGGACATTCTGATTTCGGGCGATTCCGCGCCCGGACGTCGCCGATGACACAGCGCCCGGCGGAATGAGCGGCGATATGAGCAGTGCCATGGATAATAGTGCGGGAATTAGAGCTACGCGTTGAAGCTTATGCGGTCCGTACTTCATTGCATCTCTCCTTTGGCTTCGGCAATTCGGCATTCACTCACGAGTAAGCCGTGAAGCGGAATAATCGATCGAAAATCTATTCCGTGGAATAGCATACTCCATCGACGCAGCTGAGTCACAGGCTTCGCAAATGCAGACGCCTGTTCTGAATCTACTTCCTGTTATATTCCTCGCGGCCAGAGGAAAGAGTATCCCGATCTTTGATTCCAATCAAGCGCCCTCGTCAATATGTTGTACGTACGCGCGAGTCCCCTACAACTTGCGGTATACTCGAACTGCCGACTGTGCTAGACTGCCGGAATCTAAGAAACGCTGCATCTTAGTTCTTGAACTCGCAAAGAAAGATTAAATGAACGAAACGGATTTCGTACACCTTCACCTGCACTCGGATTTCAGCCTCCTGGATGGTGCGATAAAGATAAAACCGTTGGCCGCGCGAGCTCAACAATTGGGTGCGCGAGCAGTTGCCGTAACCGACCACGGCAACATGTACGGCGCGATCTCATTCTACAATCAGATGAAGTCGACCGGGATCAAGCCGATCATCGGTATGGAAGCCTACATTGCAAAAGGCAAGCACACCGATCGCGGCGACGCGTCGGGCGAGAAGGGCACGAATCACATCATCCTTTTGGCAAAGAACCTGATCGGCTATCACAATCTCGCCAAGCTGTCGTCTTTTTCTTTTATCAACGGTTATTACTACAAACCTCGAATCGACAAAGAACTTCTCGCTGCGCACGGCGAAGGCCTTGTTGCTCTTTCCGCCTGCCTGTCGGGCGTGCCGTCTTCACTGCTCCTCGCCGACAAGTTCGATGAAGCCGCGCGCCAGGCGAAAGAGTTCGAAGACATATTGGGCAAGGGCAACTACTATCTTGAAGTTCAAAATCACGGGCTCGATCAGGAAGTTGATACCGTCATACCGGGGATGATTGCGCTCTCTAAGAAGACGGGCATACCGCTCGCAGCCACAAACGATTGTCATTACTTGATGCGAGACGATTGGAGAGCACACGACATTCTCGTTTGCATCGGGGCCGGCAAGACTGTCAACGAAAAGCGCGGACTGAAGTACAAGGAAGGCGAGTTCTATGTTCGATCCGCCGAAGAAATGTGGCAGATCTTCGGCGACGATTTGCCCGAAGCGCTCTTGAACACCGTTGCGATCGCCGAGATGTGCGAGCTCGAGCTGCCGAAGAACCAGAATCATCTGCCGGAATATCGCGTGCCCGAAGGCGAAACCGCCGAGAGTTATTTTGAGAAGCGGGCTCGCGCAGGCCTCGAAGAACGCTGGGCTGAAATCAAAGACCGGCCCGGCAGAAAGTCTGACCTCGATGATTATCGCGCCCGGCTCGAACAAGAGATCGCGGTGATCAACAAGATGGGTTATGCCGGATACTTTCTGATTGTCTGGGACTTCATTGCATACGCGCGCAGAAACAATATTCCAGTCGGTCCTGGGCGCGGCTCGGCAGCCGGTTCGCTCGTCGCTTATTGTCTTCGAATCACTGACATCGATCCGATTCAATACGACTTGTTCTTCGAACGCTTTTTGAATCCGGAACGCGTGTCGATGCCGGACATAGACATAGACTTCTGCGTGCGCGGCCGTCAAAAAGTGATCGACTATGTTGCTGATTACTATGGACGCGATCACGTTTCACAAATCAGCACGTTCGGCACGATGGCTTCCAAGGCAGCCATCAAAGATGTCGGACGCGCGTTGGAAATGCCTTATTCAGAAGTCGACAAGATCGCGAAGATGATTCCACCTCCCGTGCGTGGGCGCAACGTTTCGATAGAAGATGCGATCAAACAAAACCCCGACCTAAAGCGAGCAATCAATACCGACGACCGAGTGCGTGACTTGATCGAGATAGCTCAGAGGCTGGAAGGCTGCTCGCGGCACGCATCGGTTCATGCGGCCGGCGTGGTGATCTCTCCAAAGCCTTTGCACGAGCTGGTGCCGATATCGAAGACCGCTCGCGATGAAATAACGACGCAGTTCCCGATGAACGATCTGGAAAAAACCGGGATGTTGAAGATGGACTTCCTGGCGTTGACTACTCTGACGATCATCGACGACTGCGTGAAGTCCGTCGAACGAGAGAACGGCACGAAGCTCGACTTTACAAAGATACCGCTTGACGATGCGGCCGCGCTTCAATTGTTCGCCGAAGGCAAGACCGAAGCGATCTTTCAGTTTGAATCGGGTGGAATGAAAGATATCTGCCGCAGGCTAAAGCCCGACGGTTTGGAAGATCTGTCGGCGCTCAATGCGTTGTTCCGGCCTGGCCCGATCGACAGCGGGATGGTTGACGATTTCATCGAGCGACGTCACGGACGAAGAAAAGTTCGTTACGATTTCCCGGAGCTCAAAGAAATAATGGGAAACACGCTCGGCGTTTGCGTCTATCAAGAACAGCTCATGGCGGTCTTTCAGAAGCTCGCCGGTTATTCGCTCGGTGAAGCCGACCTGGTTCGGCGAGCGATGGGAAAGAAGAAGCGCGAGGAGCTCGACAAGCATAAAGAGAAGTTCCTCAAACAAGCGATGGAGCGCGGACACAATCGCGGCCAGATTGAGAAGCTTTGGCACAGCTTCGAAGGTTTCGCCGATTACGCTTTCAATCGTGCTCACTCTTTTTCGTATGGCTACCTCGCATATCAAACTGCTTACTTAAAGGCACATTACCCGACTCACTTCTGGGCGGCGGTGTTGTCAAACGAGCTGAACAATACAACAAAGGTCGTCAAGTACATCAACGAGGCGCGCACCCAGGCTATTCAGATCCTGCCTCCCGATGTAAATGCGAGCCTCGACAACTTCACCGCAAGCGGCAACACGATTCGGTTCGGGCTAGCCGCAATCAAGGGCATCGGTCACAACGCAGTTTCGTCGATCATCGAAGCTCGCGACGCAGGAGGTCCGTTCACATCGGTGTTCGATTTCACTGAACGAGTTGATCCGCGCTCGGTCAACAAGCGAGTGCTCGAAGGATTAATCAAGGCTGGCGCATTCGATTCCGTAAGCGCGAGTCGCGCTCGATTGTTCGCCGCGATCGATTCGTCAATTGAAAGCGGTCAGCGCTTGCAGCGCTCACGGGCGAGCGGTCAAACAGACTTATTCGGCGCGTTGGCTGCGTCGATGCCGAACGCTGAAACTCATTTGCCGAACGTCTCCGACTGGACGCACACCGAAGTGCTCAAGGGCGAGAAGGAAACGCTGGGTTTTTACATTTCGGGTCATCCTCTTTCAGGCTACGAAGAAGCGCTCAACGATTTCGCGGACTCGGATGTGGACCGGCTGTCGACCCTAAGTCACGGCGCCATCGTAACGCTCGGCGGTGTCGTGGTGGAGCTGAACGTTCGGACTACAAAGAAAGGCGACCGCTTCGGTTTGTTTCAGCTTGAAGATCAATTCGGATCCGTGAAGATCGTGGCGTGGCCGGATGTGTTCAACAAATCAAACGGCCTGATGCAAAACGACGCGCCGGTTCTTGTGCGCGGCCGACTGGAGATCGACGATGGCGGAGCGATGACCATCATCGCCGAAGAGGTCGGATCGCTTGCGGATGTTCGAGAGCGGTCGGCGCGCGCGGTCGTGCTTCATTTCGAACTAGATTCGGTCGATGAAAAGAAGTTGGAGCAGTTGTACCGGCTTTTGGATGACAATCGCGGCGAATGCGGAGTGATCTTCGAAGCAAGGCTCGCTGATGGAAGCATAGCTCGCGTCCAGCCGAATCAGCATATACGCGTAAGAATTACTCCTTCGCTTACGAACTCAATCAAAGATTTAATGACCGGCTGCCGAGTTGAGCTCGTCGTTCAGCGCGCAATTACCGCCGCAAGATAAGAAAAGGAAGACAGAAGAGACGGAGAGGCATGTATATCTTCTGGTTTCCTTTTGCCTTTTTCCTTTTGCCTTTCCTTTGTGCTACAGTCTGACTTGGCCCTACGGCGGTTATCCAACAACCAAAACGCACAAGCAGGAATCTAACCGCCCGACGTAGTTGAAAGCAACGCGAGTTCGTAGAGCCTTGGTAACCGTCACACAAAAGCCCAAGACCCAGGTCATCCAAAGAGACCAGCCGCGACCGGGCCTGCTTCGCCGCATTTTTTCTCCAGTGCGGCTCGCCATTCTTGGCGTCCTCCTCGTCATCTTCTCCTGCTTCTTTGCCTTCTTTTATTTGAAGTACGCGAGGATGATCGATGCTCGTTTGCGCGGCGACATAGTAGTCCGCACGACCGGCATCTACGCGGCGCCTCGCACGATTCGCAGCGGGCAAGCGATGACGCTCGTTTCGCTCAAGAGCTATCTCGACGGCATCGGCTACGTTGATGCAAGCAAGGATGCCGATTCAAACCGCGGCAAGTATCAGATCAAAGGCAATACGATTGAGATTCATACAAGTCGAGATGCGATCATCAACGGCGTGCGCCAATTTCCAAGTCTTGACATTACATTCGCCAACAGCGGCAAGGGTGTCAGCAAGATCACTGATGTCGATACGAAGCGGAACCTCGACAGCTCCCTGCTCGAGCCTGAGCTGGTAACGGCAATTTCAAATGAAAAGCAGCGTCAAAAGCAGAAGCTGGTCTCGTTCAAGGATCTTCCCAAGGACTACGTCAACGCAGTGGTTGCGATTGAGGACCGCCAGTTCTTCGAGCATCCCGGGATCAATTATCGTGGAATCGTCAGAGCGTTGTGGCGCGATGCCAGCGAGGACAAACACGAAGGCGGATCATCAATCACTCAGCAACTCGTGAAGAATTTTTTCCTTACGCCCGAGCGCACATGGAAGCGCAAAGCGCAGGAGATGATGATCGCCCTTGTGCTCGAAACCAAGCTCAATAAGGAAGGGATTTTCCAGCTTTACTCGAATGACATTTACATGGGTCAGTCGGGAAGCTACTCAATCAACGGCGTCGGAGAAGCGGCGGCCGCTTACTTCAATAAAGATGTGGTAAATCTCACTCTTCCCGAATGCGCGTTCCTCGCGGGCATCATCCGCGGCCCGAGTTTGTATTCCCCTTATCGCGATCTCGAACGCGCGAAGGCTCGCCGCAACCAGGTGCTCGACTCGATGGCGGATGCGGGATTCATTCTGCGCGATCGTGCCGAGCAGGCAAAGGCGTCTGAGCTAAAGATCCAGGCCAAGCGAAGCGCGCTCAACAGCGACGCGCCTTACTTCATCGATTACCTTCAGCAGCAGTTAGCGAACGACCTTCCGACTCACGACCCCGCTCGCCAGTCTTATCGAGTGTACACGACGATCGATATGGATCTTCAGCGCGCGGCGGACAAAGCAGTCAACGATACGCTCACATCGCTCGATCAAATTTTTGCCAAGCGAAGAAAGAATCCGATTCCGCCCGGCACACTGCAAGCTGCGTTGGTTGCATTGAACGCGAAGACGGGCGAGATAATGGCTATGGTTGGCGGCCGCGACTACGGGCAGAGTCAGCTCAATCGCGCCGTCGATGCCAATCGACAACCCGGTTCTGTCTTCAAGCCGATCGTTTACGCGACTGCGTTGAACAGCGCGTTCGACGATATGGCCGAGGAAAAGCTAACGCCCGCATCTTTGTTTATGGATGCGCCGGAAACTTTTTTGTACAGCCGCGGCCAAACTTACTCGCCCGAAAATTTCGGTAAAACTTATTCGAACGCAGAAGTCCCATTGCGCGAAGGACTGGTGCACTCGCTAAACGTGGTTACCGTGCGCATAGCCGAAAAAGTTGGATACTCGAAAATCGCGAGAATGGCTGAGAAGCTTGGTCTGCCGCGCCCTCAACCCTTCCCCGCTCTCGCGCTCGGGACAGCCGAGGCTACACCGTTGCAAGTCGCGCAAGCTTACACCGCGTTTGCGAACGGAGGACTGCTCGCAGAGGCGCGTCCGATCAAGCGCGTGACTAATTCCGACGGAGTCGGAGTGACGGACTCGAAGCCGAAAACGCAACAGGTGCTCAAGCCGGAGATCAGTTGGCTGATGACCAACATTATGCAAGACGTTTTGAACCGAGGCACTGCGGCGCGAGCGCGTTCGATGGGCTTCACAGAAAAGTCAGCGGCCGGAAAGACGGGAACGTCGCGAGATGGTTGGTTCGCGGGGTACACTCCGAATATCGTGTGCGTAGTTTGGGTGGGCTTCGACGACAACTCGGAGCTGGGTCTTGAAGGAGCGAAGTCGGCTTTACCGATTTGGACTTCGTTCATGAAAGCGGCTCTCGCGTTGAGACCCGAGCTCGGCGGCGAGAGTTTCCCTGCGCCGCCAGACGGAATTGTGACCGCCGATATTGATCCTGCAACAGGCTTGCTCGCAACGGATTCATGCCCGGCGCGTCGAACTGAGTACTTCATCGAAGGAACTCAGCCTACGCAGACTTGCGAAGCACATTCGGGCGAGCACCCCGAGTTCCCGCCTATTCCCGGCTTCGCATGGCCTGAAGATCAAATCGCTCCGGACGACAAGACGAAGAAGTCTCCGGTTGATTTGGACAACGAAAACAGCAACTCTGCGCGGGAGCTAAAGAAACAAATCAAGCACGCAACCGGGAAGAACTGAAGATGTGCGAACTCGCGCGTCGTCCGGCCAATCGCGCTAACCAGCCAACAATACGAATCCCAAGAGAAGACTGCGCGAGCTACAAGATTTCTCGTTGCTCGCTTTGTCTGAGAAACTTCGCAGTTTTATTTGACGTGGAACCGATACCTGGCGATGACGCTCGTCGAGGCGCCCTCGCCGACGCCCTCAACTGTGAGAACGTAATCACCGGAGTGAAAAAAACCGGAATTCAAGCCAACGCGCAACGAATTGAGGCTGTCCGGCTTGAGGCCGCCGCTTTTCCATATCTGCTGACCATGTTCATCGAGAATCGTCATCCTGTAATCCCGATAACCTAGTTCTACTTCGAGCGGGATCACGATCACAAAGCTGGTAGGAAAACGCGGTACCGTAAAGGTATTGGCCGAGCCAGACTGCGGTGCACTTCCTCGCATCGTCTTCAATACAAAGCTCAGTATATTGATTTGTGGCTGTAATGATCCGTTTTGTGGAGCAATCCCCGGCGCCCGCTTATTCTCGAGCTCCGCTTGAAGCTGAGTGAGTCTCTCGGTCAACTCACGCTCCGTCTCTTGATGCTTACTGTCCGCAGACTCGGCAGACTGACGCTGCTCCTCAAGACGCTGTTCCAATTGAGACGACTCGCTCTTTGCTTCATCGGCCTCTATCCGGGCCAGTCGGCTGCCGTTCAAGATAAATGCGCCTGCGACAACAATCAGCAAAATCAAGCTTCCAGCCAGGGCTAACCATTGAGGGGAGATACTGCGTGCGGAGTACCAATGAAGTTTTTCGGAACGATAAACAGCCTCTTCTGCAGATTGGCGACTCGTCATCAAACGAAAGCCGAGGATCATGTTTTCGGTCGTTCTAAGTTGATCGACACACAGGGAGCAATCAACAAAATGCTCCTCAAACTCCGTGCTCTCACCCGCGGTGAGTCTGCCCATCACGTACCGCCGGATGAGATCGAGTCGTTCGATGTAGTCATGATCCATATTCGTTTGGGCACTCCACATCTATGAAGTGTTGCTGAGTGCGCGGATATTACACTCCCGATACCTATGTTTAAAGGTCAGTGCGCGGCCTTATCATTGGATCTTTGCATAAAGCTCCTTAAAACGGGCACTTGCCCGAAAGATCACGCTATTCAGCTGAGTCCTTGTAAGGTCGAGGTCCGTACAGATCTTGTTCTTGTCCTCTTCAGCGATGAAGTAACGGAACAGCACGTCCCTGTCTCGCTTGATCTTCAGCTCGCTGATGATTCGGCGGACTATCGCGGCCCTTTCCTGGTTCAATAACTCCTCAAGCTGACTTGGTGCACTGTCGGGAATATGTTCGGCGTTGAGTCCGTCTTCCAAAGGCAAGGTCTTCCTCGCTCGACGGACGAAATCAATGGCAGTGTTTCGGGCAACAGCACAGACAAACCCTGAGAGCCTTTCAGGCTGCCGAACATGCCCACTCCTGATCTTTTCGAGAGCTATTCTGAACGTTTCCTGTGATACATCCTGGGCAGCAGAATGACTTCGGACAATTCGCTCAATGATCACCGACACGCCGTGGCTGTAACGCAAGATGAGCTCTTCCTCAGCGGCTGATTCGCCGGCCATGATCCGCTTAACGATATCGGCCAATTCCGTATCGCCGTTCTTGCCGGTTAGATTTATCGATCGCACGCTCAATTCTTATTTAAGGTTTTCCTACGCTGATGAAAGACGCCCAGTAATATGGATGGCGCGAATCAGTGTTGCTTTCCAACATCTGTAACTTTGCCGAGCGAAGGGCCGACGCATTACCGACATTGCCTGCCAGATGTTGATAAAAACTCTTCATTAGTTGTCCGGTAGAAATATCGCTTACGCTCCATAAACTCACAACTACTGATTGAGCTCCTGCACGAAGAAATGCGCGGCTGAGCCCAACAATTCCCTCGCCTGATAGTAATTGGCCCTGACCTGTTTGACACGCGCTCAGAACAACAAGCTCACACTCCAGGTCCAGTTCAGAAATCTCATCCACTTCCAGATATCCGTCTTCTTCCTCGTCTGCTGTAAGCAGAACTGCAGAGCGCCAGGGCGTCTTGTCGTCGACGATGCTGTGGGTTGCAAAATGCAGCCGACGGTAATGGTTTAACGATTCGTGCTTGATGGCCGTTTCCGTGGCCGCGCTTCCGAGCAGCACTTTGCTTCGATCTGCAGGAAAGAGGTTAGCGATAAATTGCACTTCATCGCGCGTGCGTGGCAGGGACGGCAATTGGAAGCTGCGAGCCGGCGTCGCACGACTTGTCTGGGACCTTAAACCCTTTGCTGAAACTCTGGTGTCAGCAACCTTAGTTTGCGGCCCGAAGTCAGGATCGCCGACGGCAAAGAGTTCCATCTGGTCGCTACTGGGGGCCCGATTTGAAGACTCCTGCCACAGATTAAGCATGCTCGCCGATGGTACGTAACTGATCTCATGATTCTCGATCAGGTATTGCCCGTTAAGAATTAGTCCCTCGAATGGCAAGTAATTCAGCAAACCATCCGGCACGACGATCAATCTCTCGAGCGGGTCGATCTGTTTCGCCAGAGGCCCGAATAACATTGAGAACAGCATCTCGCCTTGCGCCTTAACTTTTGCGAGATCCTGTTCAATTAATAGAGGGTCAGGTGGAGTTGCGAGAAGGTCTAAGTAGGACCTCACGGCTTTGTCGATGTCCCGACGGGGCGGTAGCGTCGCATAAAAGACCTCGCCGTGGTTGAACAACCAGATGAAAGAGCGGTTCTCGCCCAACAGGAACTCCACGAGTGCGTTACCATCCTGGGCCGTCTTCTTCTGCAACTGTTCGGCGCTGATCAGTTGTGACCACACCATTCGCTCTCTGGAATGCGCCATGTCATTCCTTAAGCGAGCTTCTTCTAGTTTATATTCTTCATTGTCAATCGCCTTTTGAAGCTTCGTCTTTTGTTGTGCGCTGATCCTGGGATCGAGCAGTTGGAGACGAAGGCGTGCGATAGAGCTGGATGCCTCTTGCATTGAGGCTTCTTGATCACCTTGGGATCGCGATGCTGATCGCCGCGCAGTGATGCGATTCAGTATGGTCCTGGCCCTGGCTTTGTCTGCCAATTCATAAGCCCGCTTGAATTGGCCTTGCTCGATCAGGAGATCCGCGTATTCTCGATAGGCCGCCTGAGATTCTTCTCTGAGACCAATTGCGCTGGCCTCTGCTCCCTTGAAAACTGCGCGGCCCCACCACACTCCCTCGAAATGGTTAACTGCCCAGAAATAAGACTTGAGCGCACGCTCTTTTTGTCCGAGCGCGCGTTCGGCGCGAGCGCGACTGAGCCACGCAGGCCATCTCAATTCTCTGGCGTTCAAATCATCCGCATCATTTAGTGCTCGTTTCGCTTCCTTCTCTGCAAGCTCAACAGCCTGTTCAGCCTCGTTGAGTGCGACTCGCTTATGTAATGCTTGCAACGAGAGCGTTGACAGATTGCATAACACCCTGATCTTACCTGCGGTGTCGCGGCATTTTTCATAAATCGCCAGAGCATCTTCAAGAGCGCGTTTCGCTTCTGTCACCGACCCTTCTTCCTGTTTGATCTCGCCAAACAAGTACAGTAGGGCTGCTTCCGTCTCGACGTTCTTTTGATCATTCAGCCGCTGAGCGCGTGAGATACACGCCAGAGCCTTCGTTTTGTCCCCCCGTTGACGGTAGAGATTCGCCAAACCAGTCAAGGCAAGCGTCTGCGCAGGGAGATACTTGATGAGCCGTGCCTGAAGGAGAGCCTCGCTGAAATAGTGCGTAGCCAGATCGTCCCGAAAGAGCTCGGCGTAGACCTTGGCAATGGCATTAAACGCATTCGGCTTGAACGTGGAGGGGAGCGATCTTACGTCCAAAGCCTGATTGTAATAATACAGAGCTTCATAGTATTCACCGGCTTGATTACTGTGGTCGCCCATTTGCAGCGCCGCTTCCGCTGCTTTTCCCGGATCGCGCAACTGCACCCATAAACCCATTGCTTGTTGCAGCCGAATACGCGCCGTCGCGAAGTCCTGAGTATCAGACCGAATCAACGCTTCCTGGAACAGTTCTTCGGGTTGGTTTGCAACTCCCGATGATTGCGGCTCGTTTGTTCCATGATCATCTTGTCTGAAGGCACGCGGTTCAGCAGCGATCAGCAAGATGGCAATCGCAGTGAACGCGACGCAGTTTTTTATGGCGGCGTTAGGTATCAAGCCTTTCACATCGCGAAAAAGATTCGTGATAAACCCCTGGGGAAGGATGGCAGCGAGGATACACCGCCGTGATGTGCGTGTAAACCCGAAATTATCATAGAGAGAAGTTTGGATTGGAAGACTCAGTCCAACACACGGACCAAATCTTCATGTCCCGTTTCGTGAGCTCTAACAAAGAGGTTCAAACCTCAATTGAGAATATGCTCATCGTTGTGCACATTGAGCTCTCCAGTCATTAGGACTCAGTCGATAGAGCGGGATAAACGTCGGGTAGGGTTAATCTCCCGATATTTATCCCGCCGACTGTTCGTCATCTGGTCGTTGGGCACCCCGAAAGGCAGTCGTCTAGCAGAACACCGCAGAAATGGCCGCCATTTGCTAAGCATTGAACGTAAGCCTGGTGGCAGTCGTCACTACAATCCGGAGCACCTGCCCTCGATTGATGGCTGGTCAAGCCAACCCTTCGCAATTTCTGGTCAGCCGCTTGCGAGGTCTTCGGTTGAAGACTCATCACACTTATTGCCAGGAACAGCGTCAGGAGGAAGAAGCGAGCCAGTAACAGTTGCCGGTTGCGCGTCGAGAGAACGCCAGCGTGCGTTCCCAGTGAAGTTCGATTCTTATTCATATTGTTTTCTCCTTTGAAGCCGGCTCGTGGCCGCCCTCGATTTCCTGTGGGCAATAGCCAGCGGTAACTGGACAAGGAGAAGAAATTTTTTTTGCTTTTGATCGCGGCGGCTGGCCCTTCGCTAAGGCAGGTGTACAATTGGGGCTGGCGACCTACATCACACGTCAAAGGAAGAATGACTGAAGAGGAACTCAGTTTGTGGGAGCGCTATGGCCGGGGCGACGAAGTGGCGCGCAAGGAATTACTCTTGTCTTATTTGCCCCTGGTCGACGTCCTGTCTAAACGTATCGCCTGGGTCGCCGGATGGACTAATCGCGAAGACTTGAAGCATGATGGCGTCATTGGACTGATGAAGGCGGTTAAAAAATTCGACGTCGGCCGTCATGTGAGCTTCAAGACCTTTGCGAAGCCATACATTCTTGGTGCGATTTTTGACAGTTCAGACCTGACACGCGATCTGGCTCGCCGCCAGGAGGAGATCTGCCGGAGCGTCAGAGAAGCAGAGGCTGAACTAACGAAAACGCTCCAGCGCAACCCAACAATCGAAGAAGTCGCGAGGAAGACCGGACTGGCCATCGAACAGATAGAGAATGCCATTGATGCCATGGGCATCGCCTTCGCCGGACCACTGCCCGATGCCCAAGACCGCCCACCCTCCAATCGGGTTGAAGCAGCACAAGCAGAGACGACGATTCTGGTCCAGGACGCAATCTCGAAGCTCAATAAAAGAGAAGCCCTGGTTATCATCTGCTACTATCTGGAGGATCAGTCCGCTCAAGAGATCGCCGACAGACTTGGACTCACGCCAAGCAACGTCACCAAGATTCGACAGCGTGCTCTCCATAAGCTGCGAGAACTGCTGAGCGACAAGAGAAGGCCACCTGATGAAGACAGACGATCTGGAAAATGAGTTGAGGAATCTCAAGTTAATTCATTTGACCGAAGGCGAGCTTATCGCCTACTGCGACCAGGAGCTCGACCCGATCAGTCGCGCGAGAATGGGGGCGCATCTGAAGCAGTGCTTCATTTGCGAACGGCAACTGTCGCTGCTGCGAGAAGAGAACGCAGTATTAAGCCAGAGCGTGATAACGGCTGAAGATGTTGCGTTGGTCGAACAGCTCATCGAACAAACCGGGCCTACGCAAAGACCGCCAGGCCGGACCGCGCAAACCGCTACCGAGATCACCCAGCGAGAACGGCTCGGCGATTACCTGCGGCAGATGATAGCAAACTGGCGGATTTGTTTCCGGCAGGGAGCGCTGCGAGGCGAGCGCGATCAAGGCGAAGAGGTTTGGCATTGGCAGAGCGAAGACGGCAAACTTCAAGCATACGCAACGATGGAAAAGAATGCCGACCTGACGATTCATTTCTCTACGACCGAAATGGACTTTGAAGGCGCGCGGCTCCACTTCCGTCTGGGCGCGCTGAGTGAGGAGTTGACGCTGCGGCAAATTTCTGAAACCGAAGTCGGCGCTCAGGTCTCGGTCCCGTGGCAGTATCGTCAAGGTAATATTGCCGACATAACTATCGAAATCGCTTAGCGCCTTCAACAGAAGATCGACCCTTGGCAAAACTCTCGCCTCTATCTTCTCCGGGATCACCGTTGAGAACAAAAGCCGCCCAGTAGTACGGGTGCGGAAACTTCTTTCGAGTCGCAGCTTGCGCCGCTTTTAGTGCAGCGGCTTTACTAATGCCTTCCTTCAGATGACGATAGAATTCCTTCATCAATAGACTCGTAGCCTCATCATTCACGGTCCAGAGGCTGGCGATCACGGAGGAGGCTCCCGCATAGATAAAGGCCCGGTTGAGTCCGACGATGTCGTCTCCCTTGCTCAGAGCTCCCAGTTGCGTTTCACATGCGCTCAGCACCACAAGGTTTGTTTTGGCCAAATCCATGCCGTAGATCTCTCGTACCTCGATTGTTCCGCCGTCATTGTCGTCCGGCGATAGGCGGATTCGTGAGAAGAGAGGGCTGACTGCATTCAATTCCGCATGGGCGGCGATATGTAGGACTTTGTAATCGCTTGCTCGTTTGAGGAACTCCGCTTTTGTAGCCCGGCTCGTTAAAAGCGGCTGCGTGCGGTAGACCTTCGCTACGCTAGCGGCCTCCTCGTCAACAAACTGCAACGAAGGAAGGCCCGCCGCCCGGGACTGTGCAACCGCAAGGACTCGATCGCGGCTGCCGTGGATTCGATGTCGCAGCGATTGCAGGATGGAAGCGCTCGGAAGGTAGGATATGGCATGGTCGTCACCAAAATAACGCCGGCCGTCGGTTAGCGCGACGAACGGCACGTAGTTCAGGATGCCATGAGGCACGATGACCACGTTGGCGGTTTTGATGTACTGTCTGATGGGTGCAACGAGCCAGTCGTGGAGCTGCTTCAGGCTCTGAGGCTGCGGATCGCGCAAACTCGCGAAGCCGCGAAACCAGTCGATTGCGGCGCGCAAGTCCGTTTCTTTAACGGGAATATCCACTACATGAAGAGAATCCGAGCCAACAACGAAGGCGAGAGTCTTTTGGGCAGTGACGAAATATGAGATCAAGGTGATCTTAGGGCCGAGAAGCCGTTGGATTTCGTTTAACGATGTTGGAGAGTAGCTTTGCAGCTCGGCGTAGTTTGGATTACTCGCCTTCAATCTCATGAGCACCGTGTTATAGGTCTCTTCCTTTTCTTTAAGGCCTGTCGCCATCAATGCCGAGGCCTCTGAGCGCGGATTTTCCCGGCGCTCCCTTCTGAGTTTTTCCTCCAGGGAGCTCATCTCGAAGCGCAGGGATTGTTCCTGGTTGGCGAGACCGGGATCGCCTCCGCGGATATCGATATGAGCGCTATGCATTTGATCGAGAAATGTTCGGGCGCGCGCCCTTTCAGTTAGAGCGAACGCCTCTGACCATTTACCGAGCTTGAACTTAAGAAGGATCGCCGGCGCCAGCAGGCTCGCTGAAAGATTGCTCACTCCAGTCTTGAGCTCCTCGATGCGGGCAGATGACCGCAGCGACTCGCCGAGAGCGATTGCCTGATCGTAGAACTCTTCGGCCTGAGCCAACTCTCCTTGCTTTTCGTGCGCAAAGCCGAGCAGCATCACAATCAGAAATTCGAATTGGCGGAGGCTGGCTGTTCGAGCCAGAGCAAGCCCTTTGGTTAACTGATCCTCCGACTTTCGATATTCGCCACTAGAAACTGATAGTGCGCCCATCGCGGCGTAAACGTCCGTCTGTCCTATTGCATCTCCGGCCGCCTCCAATTTCGAGAGCGCTTCCGAATAGTGCTTCAGCGCGTTGTCCCGATCTCCCGCATTAGCGTAAATGTGGCCCATCTCTCTGAGGACATAACCTTCACGGCCCGTGTCTCCTGCCATCCGCCTCGATTTCAGTGCGCGGCGCAACAAGTCGAGCGCCTCTTGATGGCGTCCCAGCGCACCATAGGCATCGGCTAAGCTGATCAAGATTTCCGACTCGTGCGCAGGCTCTTCAATCTCCCTGAATACGTCGGCATTTTCTTTGAGCGTTTTCAGCACCAATTCACTACTGCCGGTCAGGAAATAAGCATCGGCCATGCTGGAGAGAACAGCTGCCTTTAATCGTTTGTCATTATGGAGACGGGCAACGGCGAGCGCCTCTTCAAAGTATCGAAACGCTTTAACAGGGTCGCCGCGACGGTAGTATATAGTACCGATGTTGTTTGTAGCGTAAGCTGCAAGCTTTGGATCGTCGCCCGACTTGGCCAGCTTCAGGGCTTTTTCAAAGTAATCCAGGGCGCGGTCGAAGTCTCCGCGAGAAATTTCTATCAAGCCCAGATTGTTGAGTGCTGTGGCCTGCCCTGTGTCGTCTCGCGTTCTCTTCAGCAACTCTAACGACTGGTTGTACGCCTTAAAAGCTTCCGACAAGTTCCCGGCGGAAGCAAATGATGCCCCGACGGCTAAATACCCATACGCCTCCCAATCCGCGGAAGCTTTTTCTTTAGCGCGGTCAACGGCAGCTCGCGCAAACTCCATCGCTTCCGTCGATTGTCCAAGCGAGGATTTCAGCGCGCTTATCAACGGCAACACTTGAACCTCGTGCAGCCAGTCTCCCATCTCCCGATAAAGGCTGAGGGCCTCGTTGAGATCAACGAGTGCTTCATGCTTCTTGCCAATCTGCACATTCGCGTCGCCCAATCCTTTGAGGGCGAAGGCGAGAAACCGCGGAACTCTAGCCTCTCTTAGCGTAGGAAGCACGTTGCTCAGCAGGTCGATCGCCTTTTCGGGTTCGCCTTGGCTTCCATAAGTAACGCCGATAATGGCCTGCTGGATTGGATCCAAAAACCCAAACCCTGATTCCTTGAGATAACGCGAGGAGTCGACGAAGGCATTCAGCGCCTCTTTCGATTTCCCGATCGAGTCGTAAGCTATTCCTTCCCAGAGGCGCGCGCCGCTCATTCCAAACTTGAAGTCTATCTTTTGAAAGGACGCAAACGCCTCCTTAAATTTAGCAATGGCTTCGGTGCTGGCTTGAGTAGTTTGCTGCATCACCAGCGACTGTCCCTCCGCTAACAGTTTGATTCCATCAAAAGGACTTTGAGCCAGGAAATACCGAAGTAGATCACGGTCCACCGATCGGATTGCGCCGCCGTTTGCCGGTGCCGGAAGAACAAACAGCAGAGCGACCAGAACTACCGGAACGGCATTCAATCTTCGTAGGCTGAAGCGTCCGCTCATTGACGTCTCCTCGTTTCTTCCAGGCGTCTTTCCTCATTGAACAACAAGCGAACGATTGCTCTATTCCCCAACCGCCTATACGCCTTTATCGCCTCTTTCAATTGAGCCATCGCCTTGTCGTAGATTCCCAGGTTTTCATACACCTGCGCCAAGCTTTTCTGTGTCGCCCCCATTCCCTCTAGATCGTCTGCGGGAGTCACACCAAGGGTTTCCAAGTACCACTTCGCTGCCTCTCGATTCAAGCCGATCGTCGCGTACAAATCTCCCAGCATCCCAGTGAGCGCAGGTTCTTTCATTGTTGTGTGGAGCTCTTGTAGCTGCTCGATGGCTTCCGCATACAACTCTCTGCCGGCGTATAGATTGGCGATCAGAAAACGAGTCTGCGTTTCGGGTAACTTCAATTGTTTTCTCTTTGTCTCGTCATCGGCCAGGGCCCGCGCTTGATCTGCCGTCAACGCCGTAAAGCCAAGGCCCGGAGAGTGGTCTTGTTCAGAACTCAGACCATTTGAGGTGACGACTACTTTATAAGTTTGTCCATTTGTCAGCGACGGTTCCTTGTCGGGATAGATGAGCCACGTCCCAGAGACGACGTTTCTACTCCAAATAACTTTCATGCCTTCTCCGAACAGGATCACGCTATAGGTCGTGCCATCCTTTGCGCCGGCAATCGGCGCCCACCGAATCGTTGGTCGCAGGTTTCGCAGCATCGACTTTCGCGGCGAAATCACCACCGGGAATAAACCCGCATCCGTATCAGGCCCGCGCGTACCGCTAATCGTGCTGCCGTCGTAACGGATCCCGCAGACTTCAGGTGTGCAGGACTTCGTGCACGGACACCCTTGAGGACCAGGCGCAAGCTCTCGCTTATAGCCGTCGCCACAAATGATCGTAGCTCTCGCCGTAGGATTCAGGATCAATAGATACCCTCTACGAACCAACATTCCTTCAACTGCATTTACCGGATCGACGCGCTTGCCCTGTTTGACCTTAAGAGCGCCCTTTGGTTGTTTGGGTTCTATCAGAATTACTCGTCCTAAAATCGAATCGGTATCATGTGACTGCGCGATGACGACCCCGATTCCGCAAGAAACGAAAATGAGGATCACGAGGGCAAGCCGAAGCGGCTGCAGTAAGGTGTTAGCCATCACTTGCCGCCCCCTTTCTTCAAACATTCCTGAGCATCGCTTAACCATCCGGCCTCAACATCTTTTTCTCCCGGCGCTAGACTCACGCAATCAAAACACTCGTCAGCCACTCCAGCCTTGCCCTGTTCCTTCAGCACGTATGCCAAAAGGCAGTGCGCAGCCGCGCCGCCTCCTTCGGTGCGCAACGCGATCGCTCTCCGCAAATACAATTCAGCCATCGCGTAGTGCCTGAGGGCATAGTTAGCCCAGCCCAGATTCTTGTCGAGCGAGTACTGCACGTTCTCGTCTTGCGGAGCCAAATCTTCTGCTTGTCTTAGAAGACTCAGGGCGCTTTCATAGTCATCGTTCCTCCCCTTCAGAATGTACAAGCGCGCCAGATTATTGTAGGCCGGATAGATGTGATCGTCGTACCTAATTGCCAAAAGGTATTCCTCCATAGATTTCTCGGGCCACAAGTCTTCCTGCACGGCAGCCAGATTGTAGTGCGCCTGCGCGTAACTCGGCATTAGCCTCACTGCTTGCTCATACGATTTGCGCGCGCGTGACATATCCGGTTCTTCACGATACTGGAACTCGGCGCCTCGCTCGTTGTAGTAACGAGCAAAGGTCGGAAGATAGAACCATACTACCAAAGCAATGACCAGACCGATGCCCATTAGAATGACTGGCCGCTGATTGCGTGCATTAAAGCCACGTGAGCCGGCAACCTTCATAACCAATGCATTGGCTGGGCGTATCAGAGACAGAATCGTGATGGCAACGGCCACGATTGCGAGCAGGACAAAAACGGATAGCACGATGTTCACAGCAATGTCCGGCCAACCATCGCTCAGAAACCGGCGCAAGATATCTGTGGTCAGGCTGAGTGTGATGCTGCCCAAAAGCCAGGGTAAGAAAGCACCAGCTACGGCGCCTCGAGATGGCTCGGCGAGTCGAGACCGCTCCGCGTTTGCGCCATCTCGCACCAGCAGTACCGGTCCCTGCGCAACGTCGATTCCTTCAAGATTGAGTTGGTTCAGCGCCAGATCAAAAGCTTCTTTCACTGAGCAGCCGAATGCCAGTGATTGATAAAAGTGTACCGCGAAGAGGGTCGCGTCCTTATCTTTTATCGCTGTGTTCATCCCGATCGTGAAATCAATCGTATTAGCAAATGCCTCAGCCTGCTCGTTCCCGTAGCACGCATTCAGGACAACGAGCCGGATATTGCCCTTCAGTATACTGAACAGCTTGGCGAGTGCTTCTCTATCGACTAACTTACGATTTCCATTTTCATCCTCGAGCATGATGCCGCCGGACGGACTGCAGTGTCCGCTGAAGTGGACAATATCGGGTTGATGCCTGAGCAACGCCGCTTGCAAATCGCCGGCCCTCACCGCCAACTCCGGAACGAGTTCAAAGTGATCCCGGTGCGTGCCCAGGCGAATCTTCTGACTAATCTCACGAATCTCTTCGTCGATTCGCAGGCGACTAACGACGTCTACCGGATTCGCCGCCAGGAAAAGTATTTTCACGTTGTCACTCCCAGAAGACTACCGACGGAATCCCTTCTCTAGTCCAGCGCTTTCACGCCGGATGATCCATTCACTTGGCGTTGTTTGCGGAACCTTGGCATCCTTGCGCGAAACGATTCTCTTCAGGTTGCGGGCCAAATGCAACCGGGCGCGCGATCAGCCAATTTTTTTTCAATCTTTTTTCACTCTCCTGCGATAGTTCACCGCTTTCCTACACTTTAAGCATGTGGGTGATTTCGAGGCCGGTCTTCTTGACTGGCCGAGAGTCACGGTATTGGTGCTTGTATCGAGCGAATGGCGAGCATGCGTGCTTCCCCGACTGGAAATCCCTTCTCGGGGGACATCTCGACTTCGAGTTCGCTTGTGTGACAGCCATTACTACCAGACGGAGCTTCATAGCCGGGGTAGTAGCTACGCATTGTGCGGGCCGCAGATTCGAAGCGCGGTCCCGATGCGACCCAGGGGTTCCCCGGCTATGGAGCTTCGTCGATTACGTATGCCAGGTCAGACGCTACCCAGGTTGTTTTCTTAGCTATGACCGCCTTAAGTCGGGCCAGCTGGCTAATGCCGAGAGCGTCGCGTTTCTCGGGAGAGTTGCAGGGCCGCATCCCGCGGATAGCTCGACGTCTGCGAAGCCGAATGAACGAGCTTGGTTTGAATCAAACGGAGCTTGCGGCCAGGTGTACTGGTGCGTCTCACAGTTTGTTCCCTGAGCAAACTGCGCCACCGATCACGCGGGAACGCATCGCGAAAATCCTGATGCACTGCAAAGCTCATCCCGGAAAGTCGGCCGCGCGAGTGATAAGCCATCCCGAACTTCAGGTTCTTGCGAGCGTGTTACAGGTTTCGTCCGAATGGCTTGCGGGCGCCGATGACAGTCGCGACCTCGTGCTATGGGATCCGTTGGCCGACCCGCAACGCGCTCATCACATCTTGCACTTGATCAACGAACATGAGGACAACGCGACCGAGGTGCTTGTTTGGGCTGAGTATCTGATCTGCTCGCTGGAAACTCCCGAGTTCATGCATAAGCATCATGAAGCGTTATTCAAGGAGCTTGATGTATTGGGCGCCTACGACGAGAAGCGCAAGATCGTGCAAGTCTATGACAACATCGGAAACGCAAGAAGAAAACGTCTACTAGATTCCAGGCGCAAGAATCGTCGGCTAATTCAGTTCATCTTCGCATCGGACATAGAGAAAATGGCCCGAGGGGAAAATGAATACGCGACCATCCCACAAGGCGTCCGAAGGGCTTGTCTCGAGAACTTGTGCAAGATGATTGCGGATCCAGGGCTTGGGATCGAGCTCGTTGTCGTCGGCGATGAAGCTGCTAGTGGAATCAAGATCGCCTTCCGAGACTATGACTCTCTTGGCGTCTTCGATGAGAGCTTTGTTCTATGGCGATACCACTCGGGGAGAATTGCATGGTCGGAACACTCAGGCCACGCGCGAAGCCATCGCGATCTACTCAAAAAGCTCCAAAGCTTGGCGATTGGGCGTACGCGCGAGCACGCTCAACAAATCGTGAAGAGGTATGTTGAATCCATTACTGGTTAATGTGCTTGAACTCGCACACTTTGAGAGGTGAGTTTAGTTATACTCCCGTAGCGCAACTCAAGGGGCTGAGTATCTCGTCCCGCCACACAGGTTGTACTGACGTTTTGTTGTAGGCCCGTTAACCGCGCCTGTGAATACATTAGAACATTGAAGGTCAGATTAAGTTTTGTGTCGGTTCTACACTTCGCTTTAAGCGAAATCGAAAGTTAGCAAACAAATGTCAAGCAAAGACTGAAAAAGGAGAAAGGATCAATCATGAGCATAGTGAAATCGTTTGTTAGTGGGAAGCGTCTGTTGGGCTTAGGCCTAATTATGTGTCTCGTCGCTGTTGGCGTATGGCAGATTTCTGCACGAACTGGAGCGGCTCAATCAGTCGGCGGATTTGAGGGAGCAATAATGACCGTTACGCCGGTCGCGGGCCAAACTTTCAGCATAGCCAGCATTGCAGCTGGTGCCGGATTCACGGTTGAGGGCGACATTGCTTTCGTCAACGAACGTGGACAAAAGTTGAACGACGCAACAGGAAAGTTCTACAGAACGGGAATCAAACTTGCTAACACGAGCGGCACCGCTGTGGTGCAGGATGTGTACGTAATCAGGGACTTCAATGGTGCAATTATGGCCGAGGGAGTCTTGAATCCCGAAATAGCAAGCGGTATCGACGGCGGAGGAGCCACCCAGCCTGTAGTGAACTTGACTGCCGCGGTCGGCGGCATCGGCACTTACAGAGGAGCGATCGGCGAAATGCAAATTACTAACAACGTCGAAGGCGTTGGCACTACCAATAAGACCGGCACCTTTACGGCGAGACTTCTAGAAGTACCAAGGCGTCGAGGAGACGATAACGTCCGGTGAGTCCGGCCCGCAAACCGCTCAATCACGTCCTGTATCTAATCAATGAACTAGGGGATTGTGTGAGCGAGGTGTCGGTTCGCGCTGACTCATCTGATCTGTTCGCTTGAGACCTTCTGGATTCATACACAAGCTGGTTCAGCTCGATGAAAGTGTGTTTTCAGATCGATAAAAGTGTGTTTTCAATCGCACATTCGGGATTGTGAACTTAGTTATACTCTTGCGCACAAGTGAAAGAGTCAAACATAAAGGACCCGCACTCCCGTAATCGACTGTTTGGCTCAGCGCGGAGACGCGACTTCGGAAGGAATAGTTGTTACTAACTCCCAAAGGAGAAATGAACCTTGCGGAGCGAGGCTTCACCCTAAGAACCGAAAAAAGAGAGGTCCCTAACCGTGAATAGATTATTGCTCAGAATCTTGCTTCTACTCGCGCTGGCTGCCATAGTCGGCGAAACATTGTTCTCCAAGCAGCGTTCCATCACGGAGATCTCACGGTTGGATCCCTCGTCCAAAACGGCCAAACAAGACCAACAAAGGCCTCAAAACTTTCCTGTAAGCGCGGACGAACCAAGTCCCCTCACTACGGCTCAAGTGGCTCGCCGTAGCGCGAGGGTTGTGTTGGTGAAGTGCATCTCTGTGGATGTGCGGGAGGTAGGATCTGGGAACATTTTCACTTTTCTCGATTTTGAGTTGATTCAAATCGTGAAAGGCCGTCTTCCTAGGGCGACGTTTACGCTCCGAGTTTTCGGAGGGCGCGTAGGCGACGTAGAAATCACAAGTCCGGTCACCGTGAAGTTCAGCCCCGGGGATAAGTACGTACTCTTTCTGGGCCGAGACAATAGCGATGGGTACCCAACAATGACCCCAGACCACCTTTTTGAAGTTCGCACCAGCCCCCTCGACAATCGAGAGGTTGTCGTACCGAACCCAACCGGCCTGGAACTTTTTCGCGCCAAAGACGGACTGCGGTACTCATCTTCGCCTTCTCTTCTTCCTCTTGAGGATCTTCTTCTTTCGCTCGCTAAGGCGAAGTAACCAGGAACAGAACCAATCAGATAGTAGTGCCTAAAAGGAGAACGGCAATGAGAACCGAAGAACATTCGCGGGGCCAGAATCGAAAGTCATATATCACTCTGGGTGTGCTATTGACGCTCTGTTATCTGATTACTGCGGAACCCGCCGCCGCATACCACTTCTTCTACATTCAAAGCGGAACATCCAACCTCGTTCTCAAATGGAGAGCGCTTCCATTCAATCTTGTGGTCGATCGCGATCCGGCAAGCTTTCAGGGAGAGGTTCAAACTGCGGTGAATACCTGGAACGATGTGGCTTCGGCGCAAAACGTACTCGGAACTCTAGCGCCATCTAGCGTCGATTTCACAGGCGCCAACCTTGGAACCGCCTGGGGAAAGTTGAGCGGAGATGGCCAGCAGGAGATCGTATTCGACGCGGATGGATCAGCTCTGAGCGCGCTCGGATTGAACCCCGCAACTATCAACGGTTTTACCCCGATGCGAAAGGAGATCGCCGGTGGTCAGGGCGCAATCACCGATGCGTTCGTTGTGGTGAATGGCGTTAGGACAGACTTTGATCGACCATCAACGGTCGTACACGAGCTAGGCCACATGCAGGGCTTGGCTCACTCATCTGTTGGCATGCACAACAGCGATTCGTTTCCGAGCGATGCGCTAGATCCAATTGCCGTGAATGCTGTCCCAACTATGCATCCGTTTTCGGTTGCAGGCAGCGCACGCAGAACACTTGAGGCAGATGACGTGGCCGCGCTGTCTGAACTCTATCCTGAGTCAGCTTTTACTACTTCTTTCGGCAGCATCAGCGGTACGGTTTCGCGCTGCTTCGGCGGCGAAGCCGTCACCGGTGCGAACGTCCGCGCGATAAATACCTCAAATCCAAGTATTCAACTGAGCCGATTTAGCGGTTTTGATGGTAATGGGCAGGGCGCGTTTGTAATTAATGGCTTGCCGCCAGGATCTTATAACGTGGTCGTAGAGCCGATGGGAGCAAACGACTTTTCGATCGGCAGATTCGGCCCTCCGCCGTCTAAGTTCGAGGTTAATTTTGCAACCGAGTATCTTAATCCGGCTGACGAGGACACCTGCGCTGAAGAGATCCCGGACTCTCCTGTCAACATCTCCGTGAATGCCGGCACGACGCTCACGAATCAAAACTTCAAGGTCGGAGGCGCTGACTTGGCATTTGTCGTTGATGACACCGGAAGTATGTCAGAAGAGATAGGCGCGGTTCGCACGGCGCTCTCGGGGTTTGTTAGCACTTTGCAGGCACTTGGCGCGATAGGGCTTCCTTTTCCGAGTGTGGCGATCGTGACGTTTAAGGATGATGTCACCAAACGCCTGGTCAGCGACAATCCTGTAAAATTACAAACTGTCATCAACGGTCTAGTCGCGAGCGGGGGAGGCGACTGTCCCGAATCCTCCAACGCGGCCTTGCTGACGGCAGGAAGGCTGCTAAAGCAGAACGGACGGGTGCCCGGCGTTTCATTGTTATTTACCGATGCCGATTCCCGGCCGGATGGTCCTGACCGTGACGCCGTAACGAACCTGTATCGTTCCAAGGGTGCCAGGATCTTCGTGCTTTTGTCAGGGACCTGCGACGGAATTTCTTCGGCCTCCCTGGCGCCTCCCTCTTCAACACCCAAGATAGCGTCCCAGGCAAACTCCGAGAACTCCGATGAATTTCCACCACCCCGCACACTTGGGCCTGAGGACGGTGTACGTACGTTCTCTGAGGTTTCTATTGAAAGCGGCGGGTTCTTTGCCGCAATACCTGGAATCAAGACTGGGAGTTCCACTGAAACTCAACGATACATCAACACCGGGATGAATCTTGCTGTCTCATCCGCTGTCCCAGCAATAGGGTTGGCAACTCCAGGGGATGGTCCGCTCGGGAGCACATTGAACGTCGAGATCGCGGGCTCCAACACGAATTTTCAAAGTTCCAGTACGATCAGCTTCTCCGGAGGCGGCATCACAGTCAATTCAAGTTCCGTTTTGTCTCCGGTGAAGATGATCGTCAACATTTCGATCTCATCAAGTGCTGCCGAAGGATTCCGCGACGTAACGGTATCAACAAGTCTGGGCGCGGGTGAAGTTGAAACCGCGATAGGCGTCGGGGCATTCAATCTGATGGGTCCTCCGGTGAACGCGAGCATCATCGGCATTTCTCCATCCCAGGGCGCGCAGGGGCAGACACTGGATGTAACCATCTCTGGTGCCAATACGCACTTTGTGAATGGCGGATCCGTAGCCGCTCTCGGTTCGGGCGTTACGACGAATTCATCAACTGTATTGAGTCAGACGACGCTCGTAGCCAATATTACGGTGCAAGACGATGCTACCATCGGTTTCCGCGATGTCTTAGTGACGACAGGATCAGAAATCGCCGCCGAGGCAACAGTGGGCCCCTTCCTAGTGACCGCGCCACCATCCTCAATTGCTCGTCTCGTGGCCGTTAGGCCAACAAGCGGTGTTAGAGGCAAGACATTGGGTCTGCTCCTGACCGGAGAGAACACACATTTTGCTAATGGTGTATCGAGCGTCAGCTTTAGCGGGACTGCGATAACAACAAATTCCGTTGCTGTTTTGTCCGAAACTAGTATTACCGCCAACATTACCATTTCGCCTGGAGCGGTGCTAGGTTTCAGGGATGTTATTGTAACGACGGGGAGCGAGGTGGCGGCTATTCTCAACGCCTTCCAGATCAACGATATCTTGTTTGACATTTGCCTAAAGGATGAGAGCAATTCCGGCAACTTCGTGTTGATCAATACGACCACTGGCGACTACAGCTTCTTCTGCGATGGAGCTCCTATTGCAAGCGGTCAGGGCTCGCTGACTGTCAAAGGCGGCACAGGGAGTATCGAGCAAAACAAGGGAGATCGCAGATTGCTCATTCAGTGGGATACTACCGCCCAAGGGGGCAAGGGCGCGGGCACTGCGACTCTGATGAAGGTAGGTGGCAAGATTACTTGCCAGATCACCGATAGGGACATGAGCAACAACACCTGCACCGCGCCCCAAAGCTCAGCACCCGAGAGAAAGCCTGGCAAGGGTTGGAAACCAAACTGAGCACTGGACAAGGATAACTAGGGGCGCGTAACACCAGATCGCTAGTAGTCAGTCACGTTTCTATTGATGGACTCTTCGCAGTACCGGCCTTGGCTGAAAGTCTGTACCCATCTTACAAAACTTCCGCCTCAAGGCGGGACTACAAACATCAACTTCAATGTGACTGACTACTAGTGATGATTCGCTTTGAGGGATTGTTATATTTCCATTTGATTCGGTTGAGGTGTTTCTGTTGTGGTGACGTTGGGATCTCGTAGCCCTGTCCTCGGCGCTTCCGGGCTTCGGGCAACTGTGATATACCTGTAGCGCGCACAACACTCATGGCTCTTAGGGAGACTACCATGAGCCAGCCCTACTGTTCGGAATAGGTCGCGATTGAAGTAGAAACAATGTAGCAACGAAGCACCACGTAGCTTCCAAAAGGAGCCCCATGAAAATCTTTGAGATTCACAAGAACGCCTCACACCGATACATTTCGCTGGCAATCGTCGTGTTGCTAATGATATTCCCCGCCGCTCTGCGGGCCGACGACAACAAGAATAAGAAAAAAGACTCCGCCGCCGCGAAGCCCGCTGCTAGTCCGAAGCCTTCGCCAGGTACTAATGGCGGAAGAGGTGCCGGCGCCGGCAGCGGAGCCAGCAATGGTTCGACTGGCAATACCGGTGGCGCAAACAAGGCTGGCAAGTCCGGAGGCTCACAACACAACACCAGCGATTCTGGTGCAGCTCAGACAACTCACCATGGCACTCGTACAAACGCTAATAATAATACCGGTCAAACAAATACCACGAGTACCGCGAGCGAAAGTCACAAGGGCAAGAAGTCGACTGGCGGGGCGACCCCTATTACCACCGGTGGAACTGGCAACACTGGAGCAACAGACCCGACCGGCAAATTTGGGAAACACAACACCGCTGGAAACAACACAACCAACACTGTGGAGGGCAACTCTCACAAGGCTGGAAAGACAAGCGGAGCGGCCGGGTCGGCTACTAACATTACCATCGTGAAGCCTGGCATAACGAGAGGACCTAACGGCAAGGTCGAGTCCTATCGGGGACACAATGGTTCGGAGGCCCACTTCGGACGGGATGGCAGAGTGCGCGAGGTACGTGCCCGCGATATGACGATCATCCATGGACCGGGCGGGTCGCGAAGAATTGTGGTTGACCGTGTCGATCATTCCCGCATCGTCGCATATCGCGGTGGATACGGCTATGTCCAGCGTCCTTTCATCTACCGCAATCGCGAGTTTGCCAGCAGGACGTATTTCTACCTTGGCCACCCTTATGCTCGGTACTATCAGAGGTATCCTTACCGTGGGCTTTACCTGGAAGGGTACAGGCCCTACCGCTACTACCGACCCGCATTCTACGGGTGGGTGTATAACCCGTGGCGAACACCGATACGTTACACTTGGGGCTGGGCGCGAAATCCATGGTATGGATACTATGGAGGATACTTCACTCCCTACGCGGTCTATCCCAGAGCCTCGTTCTGGTTGACGGATTATCTCATTGCAGCGAGTCTCCAGGACGCTTATCAACAGCGAGTTGATGACCAGGCATTTGCCTTCGCCGGCACGAACTCGGCCGACCAGGTCGTTCTTACGCCCGAGGTCAAGCAGGCTATCGCCAATGAGGTTCAAAGCCAGCTTGCGCTGGAAAACTCCGAAAGCCAGACAGTCACGCAGGGCGGCGATTTGGACATAAACTCGAGCGGCCTTCCGCGAATCCTTGCCGACGTCAGTCCAAGCCATCCACACGTTTTCGTTGTAGCCGGTCCTCTCGAGGTCACCGACAGCCAGGGGCAGCAGGCCGGACTAACGGCAGGCGATGTGCTCAGACTCAGCGCTGCGCCTTCGCAGGAATCGACCTCCGCGTACCTTGAGGTGCTTGCCAGCAAGAACCCAAATTGTGTAAGAGGCACTACGGTCTCAATCGAGATCACAGACTTGCAGGAGATGCAGAATCATATGCGAGCAAACATCGATCAAGGTCTGCAAGAACTTCAGGGTCACCAGGGCGGGCTGCCGGCGCCGCCTCCCTTGGCCGCAGCTCCCCCGGTCGAAGCTCCCTTCGCGCCGATCGCGCCGCCACCGGACGCGAACGTCTCCGATGAACTCCAACAGCAATCGCGGGCAGCGGACACAATAGAGCAAAGCGTGTTAGACGAAGTAAAGCGCGCAGATAACTCCGGGAACGTTGGAAATTCAAGCATCCCCACTGCAGCGGCGGTAAACGTTACACTGGGCCAGACAACCGATGAAGTTGTGGCGGTTCTCGGCAAGCCTCGGCGAGTTGTCAATCTCGGCTCGAAGAGAATATATGTGTACCAGGATTCGAAAATTACTTTCGTAAACGGGAGGGTAACTAACATAGAGTAGCAACCACTCCCTACACAAAAGGTGCACCGGGAAAAGTATCTCGAATGAGCCTGAGCGATACCTTCGCCAGCTCCGAAGCTGCCTTTGAACTTTACTACCCTCAGATCCTCAGGGCGCGGGTTAAAACTCGCGCCTTTCTATTGTCATTGGTCTCTCAGTCGATGGCGCGCGGAGCGATCATCCGCTGAAGTTGACACTCGATTCGCGGCGACGATACTATTTTTCACTACGAATTCAATCCGGATTCGAGCCGCAGGCACAACCATTGTTTGAATTCAATTGAACAATTCCACTTAATACAAGTAGGAACTCAAGTTGAGCAATAAAAATCGTTCGCGGAAGAAACGTAATAAGGAAGATGCCGCTGGAAAAGAACAGTCTCGTCAGAAGACGATGTCGCGCAAGCTCACATCTCCGCGCAGCCTCGTCATAATGATGGTTTTGGGTGTTACCTTCTTTGCGTTCTCCAATTCGATCCTCAACGGCTTCGCCTACGATGATACTACTCAAATTCTAAACAACACTTTCATTCGCAACCTGGGCAACATCCCGAAAGCGCTGGTCACTGAAGCCTGGTATTGGCGAGCACAGGAAGATAAGGATCCAAACGAACAAGACAAGCCTTCAACTTCATACTATCGCCCGGTGGTGATGATTTACTTGATGCTGTTGTGGAAGCTCTTTGGCGCTTGGGCTCCAGGCTGGCATTTCCTGAATGTAGCTCTGCACGTCCTTGCCGTATATTTCGTTTTCCTGGTGATCGAAAAAGTCACAAAAGATATCCGCCTTTCTGCGATTGCTTCGCTGTTCTTCGCCGTTCATCCATTGCGAAGCGAGTCCGTAGCATGGGTGAGTGGTGTAACTGATCCCTTGCTTGCGGTGTTCATGCTTTCGTCGCTCTATTTCTACATCCGATATCGGGAAGATAAGCGAACCAAGTCAATTGCGACTTCGCTTGCTTTGTTCTTAGTAGCCGCTTTCATCAAAGAGCCTGCGGTTGCGTTGCCAATCATAATCGTAGCCTATGAACTTTTCATAACCAATCAAGGTGACAGCTTTCGCGCAAGGATCAAGCCGGCAATTAAGCACAGCGCGCCATTTCTTGTGGTGTCCGCGCTGTATTTTACGGCAAGATATTACGCGCTGGGCTTCGCGCTCAACAACGGCGGCTTCAAGTCCTACAGCATGTACAAGGTACTGCTGACCATCCCGCTGGTAATCTGGAAATACATCGGGCTGCTGCTGTGGCCCATCGATCTCTCGCTTTTTCACGCAACCACTTTGGTCAAGAGTCCACTCGACGTGCGCTTTCTCTTGCCTGTTCTTGGGCTGGTTCCGCTCGCGTACGGATTGTGGCGCCTGCGACAGTCGATTGTTGCGCGATTTGCGATTCTTTGGTTTGCCGTCAATCTGCTTCCGGTCCTTAATCTAAGCGCGTTCACTGAAGACTTTCTTGTGCAGGAACGTTATGTTTATCTTCCGTCGATCGGGTTCTCACTTCTCGTCGCGATGGCCCTCACCAAAGTTCCGGTTGAAAGACTGCTTCGCATGCGCAATCGGCGTCTCGCGCAGGCTACGCTCGCAGGTTTCTTTGTTTTATTGCTCGCAGGGAAAAGCCTGGCGCAGAATGCGACCTGGAGAGACGATATGACGGTATGGCGTCACGGCGCGCAGACGGCGTCAGAGCAAGCGATGTCACATTTCATCCTAGGGCACAAGTACATTCTTCATGCAGACTACGTGAACGCCGCAAGTGAGCTCGAGCAATACATGAAAATGAATCCTAAGAACGTGATCGTCATCAGCAACCTGGCGGCATCGTACGTCCTCATCTACCAGTATCAAGCGGCAGTGAATCCCGTGACCGCCGATCGTTCCCCGTTGGATCGAGCGCTCGAGCTCTGCGAACAAGGAATGAATATAACCGACACGTTTCCGCCGTTATGGGACACTCTGGGAATGATCTACACGTTCGACACCGGGGTAAAGAACTATGACCGGGCGATTGCGTGCTTCCAACGCGGGCTAAGCTTCAATTCCGAAAACGCGATGATCAATTTTCATCTCGGCGGCACGCTGATCAAGAAGGGGAATAATGATGTGGGCATGCGTTTGTTGAAGACGGCGCTCGCGCTTGAACCAGGTTTGGTAGACGCGCACAAGTTTCTGGCTTATGCCTACGAATCTCAGGGCCAGTTCAAAGACGCAATCAACGAGCTGAATATATACCTGCAGCTTCAGCCCAATGCGCCCGATGCGTCGAGAATAAGCCAGGACGTTGAAACGTTGAGGGCGCGGCTACAGCCGCCACAACCGCAGGGTTGATCGGCGATTCTTCGTCGAAAAAAGCGAGCTTATTTTTTAGAACCTTCCGTGAAAGCGGCTTCTATGGCCGATTTCAAGCCATCTTGTGTTTTATCAATGACGCGCTTGCCATTGATAAAGACGGTCGGAGTTGCGTCAACGCCGAGCTTGTCTCCTTCAGCCACGTCGTGTTTTACAGCGTCGGTGAACTTTCCCGAATCCAACGCATCGTCGAATTTCTTTCGATCGAGACCGAGCTGGCTTGCGTATTCTTTGAGCTTGTCGATTTCAAGCGCCTTCTGGTTCTTGAACAGGAGGGCGGTGTATTCCCAATACTTGCCCTGCTCTCGCGCGGCTTCAGCGGCCTCCGCCGCTTTGAAGGCATGCTTATGCTGATCGAGAGGGTAGCTGCGCGCCACGAGTTTTACCCTGTCACCGTACTGTTTTATCAGCTCTTCCAGGACCGGTTGAGTCGCCGCACAACTCGGACATTCGAAGTCTGTGAATTCGACGATCGTGACTTGAGCGTTGGCGCTGCCAGTCCACGGGCGATTTTCGATTGAGACCTCCAGCACAGGCGGGTCAGGTGGTCTCAAGAAGACTTGCACCGTTGCTCCCTTTCTCAATTGTTCCGCGTAAGCCGCTGCGGCCGCGCCCTGTTCGCGAGTCTGCAGATATTCAATTATCTGCGAGCGAAGCTGCGCGTAGCTTCCTCGCGCACGGTCCCTGTTTTTTTCGTAGAAAGCGCGGGCATCCATCTCGCTCACCTGCTTAACACGAGGAAGTATCTCGGCATCGAACAGAGCCTCGGCGGTAATATTCTTCTTCTTCGCTTCCTGATCGAGAAGTACGTCGTTGATCTTCACATCAAGCGACTGCTTGCGCGCAGAGTAGACCTGATCCTGAATGCTGTACACAAGAGGCCTCAAGGCATTCTCGATATCGGCCGATGTGATCGACCTTCCGTTTAAGGTAGCAAGCACTCGCCCGCGATCGGCATCTGTTTCCGGCGGCGTCACCGTAGCGGTCAATATTTTCAGATCTGCCGAAGCTCGCAACTGATCCGCCAGCTTTTTCGCTTCAGCCTGCTGCCGCTGATCGCGCAGGTAACCGATGATCTGCTCTTTAATGTCTTGAAATTCACCCTCGATGCGACTTCGATTCTGATCGTAGAAGGCTCGCGCCTCGGCCTCGGTCGGGCCCTTTAGTTTCTGTGTTACTTCGCGGTCGAGCAATCGCTCAGGGCTGATTCCAAGCCGCTTCGCTTCTGCATCGAGTAATCGCGAATTGATTTCGAGATCGAGCTGGTGCTTTCGCGCTTCGATTACCTGCCCCTCGAGTTCTTTGATTCGGTCTTTGATCGGCTCATCGACATCCTTTGCCGCGATCTTGACGCCATTCACAATCGCAAACACATCAACAGGAGTTTTCGCTTCGCAGCCACAGTCCTCTTGCTTTTTATCGGGAGGCTTTGACGGTTGGGGCCCGACGGATTGCTCAGTAGCGCGATGGTCAGCCGCGTCCGCGCTCGCGTGCGTGTTGGGCGAAGCCACAACAATCTCCGCGACGACGGCAGAAATTATGAGTACGTTAATCAGAAACAGTCGAATCCTGTTCATCAAACCCTCCGATGCACGTCTCAGCCAGTGTAACCGGGCAATGACTGCCAGGAAACAGCCATTGTCCACTAACCACGGCCCTCAGGCTACTCGTTGTTTCGCTTCGGCACGATTCTCGCGGTCACTGAAACGTATTGTTTCTTAGTCACGTCTACTCCGACAATGTAAGAACCGGCTGCGCCTATTCTGCGATTAGGTCCAAACGTCACCGGCCCAATGACTCCGGTCTTGAAGTTTTGCAGGTGTTCGAGCGAATTGACAAGTGCAGCCCGGCTGAATTGCCTGTCGCTATTCTTGACCGCCTCGACGAAAACTTTCGCCGCCGCATAGGCCACTGCCTGGAATGCTGCGCTTCGCAAAGTCACACCTGCTCTTTGCATCACTTCGACGAACTCGGACAAGTCGTCTCGATCCGAGAGCGAGATAGGATATGAGAGATAGGTACGCGCCAGAACGGCAGGCGGCATGCTGAAGGCCTCGCGCCCGACCATCACCGCTGAGCTGAGTAGACCGGCATCCAGGTTTGTCCGATCCATTTCTTCGGCAAAGGGTGTCATGTCGTTGGCTCCGCCGAAGAAGAAAACGTAGTTAGGTTTTTTCGCGGCCAATGACGCTACGGTTGCTGCGGCGGAAATAGCGCCGGACTTGTAGCCCTGCTCGACGACTATTTCCATCGAGTACATTTTTGACTGGGACTTTAACCCTGCGAGCGCGTCCCGATCAAAGTCGTCATCGCCGTACACCACCGCCAGCCGCGAAGCGGGCCTTGCTTTCGGCCGGCTCTCGTCGGAACCGATGAAGTCCACAAGTGAGCGCGCCTGATCGGCAAAGCTCGGAAGCATATAGAAAACGTAGCGGTTCGGCACCGGTGGCAAGCGCGGCGAAAGCGTGACCGGACCAATCAGTGGCACTTGGCTTCGCCTCAGGAACTCGTTGGTCTCATCACTCCCTTGCGGCTCAAAGCTCCCCAGAAGCGCGAACACTTTGTCTTGTTCGACCAGCTTTCGCGTAGCTTGTGCGGTGCCGGCGCTATCGCCTTGCGAGTCCTCGACTAGAAGCTCGACTCGGCGGCCATAGACTCCGCCCTGTGAGTTGACATCCGCGAAACAGGCTCCCAGAGCCGCTCTTATGTCCTCGCCGACTCTTGCAAGCGGCCCACTAATCGGAAGCGCCGTGCCCAATCTGATAGCATCTTCGCTCAAACCGGGATCACCGTCGGACTCCTTGCCTATCTTCTTGAGATAAGCAATCAAGTCACCCATCTGAGCCGCGGTCATCTTATAACGCGGCATCCCGGGGTGCAGCCGACCCCCACTCGAATCGAGACCGAGGTTGATCGCGCGAGCCAGAGACAATTCTGAGTATCGCCCGCGGTCATTGCGAGTGAGCAAAGATTGGCGTGGGGACAGAAGCGAAGCCCAGTCGAGCGGCGGCGGCTGGATGCCTCCCTCTTTCGATCCCTCGCCTCTCAATCCGTGGCAGTTCGAACAAGGGAAAGAACCCGCCGGCAATTCCAGGTCGCCACTGCCGAGCGTGGCTATGATCTCGCCGCCCTCGCTCTCACCCGTTAGATAGATCTGTTTCCCTCGCTTCTCCTGCGACGTGAGCTCTTTCGAAGCCTGCGCGGCCACGCGACACACAGATATCAAACAGACCATTGCGGCGAAGGCCGCGACGGTGAGAACAAGTTGAATTTTCCTGGAAGGCGATTCCATCTCGTTGCGGGAAGGCAAGCGCTCACCCGTCTTCTTTCGTCGAGCGAGAATTGACTTGCGCTGGCCGGGTTAGCGCCGCTTTGAATCAGCGAGCTTCATAACTGAGTCTGCGATCTCGGCCGGCCGCGCCATTGCGAACACCTTCAGCCACTCGCCTGTCTCAACGTTGCCGACAATGAGCACGCCGGAGTGGTCGTTCTTTTCTTCGACGAATCCACCTACTTTGCGCAGCACGAGATCTACATCGGCTTTGTTGCCGGTCAAGAAATACCATCCCGGTTTAATCTTGTAATTGGTCGCATACTTCTTGAGTGCGTCCGGCGTATCAACGTTTGGATCGACGCTGATCGAGATCATATTAATGTCTTTGCCGACTCGGTCACCGAGATACGCCTGGACCTTCAGGAGATTCGCGGTCATCGCCGGACAGATTCCAGTGCAGGTTGTGAACATGAAGTTAACAATGACCGTCTTCCCTTTCAGCAGGTTATCAAAGAAGTGAACGGGCGTTCCGTCTTGAGTCAGCAAGACGGTATTCGGGAAATAAGCCGCCGCCGCTTCACCTGGTGTCTTTGTTGTCTTCACTTGTCCAACGGAGAGTGGAGTCGCGGATGATGGTGCAGCGGTAACGCCCGTGTTCGGGCTCTTCAGTATTTCCCTTTCGGAAGCCGATGATGACCCGATAGGCAAGGGTACTCGCACAATCGAGCCTGTGCGCGCCGTCTTAGTCATGGCCTCCGTGATCACTTTGATAAGTGTATTCGGAGCAGCGAGTCCATATGTGCGCGTCCAGTAATCGGCGGCCTCGTTGCCAACCAGGATCATCGGCGTATGGTCATTCCTGTCGCCGACCGCGACGCCCAGCGCCTTTAACAACTGATCTATCGCTGGCTTGCTGCCGGTAACAAATGTCCATCCCGGTCCCGCATTGAACTTTAAGCCAAAGCTCTTCAACCGCTCAGGCACATCGGTCATCGGATCAACGCTTATCGAGATCAACCTAACGTCGCGCCCGACATGCTCGCCCAAGTCCATTTGTACCTTGCGAAAAGTAGCAGCGAGCGCCGGGCAGATAGTCGTGCAGGTGGTGAAGATGAAGTTGATCGCTACGGTCTTCCCCTTGACCAGATCATTGTAAAAGTGAAGCACGCGGCCGTCCTGGTCGTAAACAGTCGTGTCCGGAACCCGCGTCAGATTCATAGACGTCCCGGCACCCGTCTCATCGGGCTTAGCGCTCTCAACCGCGACCCCGCTTTTATCGGCGCCGGCTTTCCTCAAAGCCATTCCACACTTCGGGCAATTGCCGGGCCTTGTCGACTTCACATCGGGGTCCATCGGACATACATATGAAGTCGTAGTCCTTTGGACCTTGTTGACCAGCGGACGAGCAAGAACAAAAGACGAAACGCACAAAGAAAGAAAGAGAAAGCAAGCACTCAGTCGACTTAAGCTGCGCTTGTGACTTTTCGGTTTCCACCTGCCGATTGTCGCGCTTCGCTCCGAACCCGCAACTACTGATTGGTCATTCATTCCTGGCTCCCCTCTTCTGGCTTTACTGCTGCTTTATCTGATCGCCCTTGGCCTCGTTGAGTACGGTCACGTTGGCGAAGGGCAGGCTGGCGTACCTGATGCCGCGAGACTCTATCTGGGTCATTACTCTGAAGTAGCCCTCATGTGGAAACAGTTCTGTTACTTCGTAGACTCCGGCGCTGACCTCATTTGCCCACACTCGCTTCTGCCAGATGCCGGGGGGCTCGAACATCAATACCTGAACGTCCTTGAGCCCGGATATCAGTTTTCCGGTAATAGAATCGCTGATCTTGAATCTTAGCGTTACCGGCCCAGCGAGGCTGTACTGATTACCTTTGAACAGCAGCTCGACGGCTGTGGTCACGCGAGAGTCGATCCTGTCCGAGAGCGGCGACTCCCCAACGTTCGCTTCAAAGCAATTGCTGATGCGAGGCTGATCGAAGAACATCGGAACGTCGAACAGGCCTGCGCTCCTTAGCTTGACCGGAGTGGAATAAATGCCCGGCGCAGTTTCCGTTAGGCTGCGATCTATCAACATCAAGGCGCGTGGCCTGCGCCTGTAATTTTGAAACGTCCCCATCGGGACCATCATCCCCTCTACGTAGTAGTAGATCATCTGATCGGGAGCGTTAGCGATCATAACAGAATTGCCTTCGGGCGTTGGCTGGATCATGTCCGCCACCCCGATATCTTGAGGTGACGTGCTGGGGACCAGACGCCCAGCTTGAATATTGACAGGGACAAAATTTCCTTTCCTGACTTCGCTCATCTCAATCAGGGAGAACTTCTCCGACTCTGTCCCGCGAACGTAGGCGTACAGCCTTGTGAAGACGATCTGATCGGGTCCCTTCACCACTTCCCCGTGAGCGATCACTGAGTTGGTTGACGAATCTATCACCGATACGTCGCTCTCGATTTGATTGACCGCAAATCCGTACCGGCCCGACAGGTCAAACCTCAGCGCGACCACGCCGCGTTTGAGCGGAATCGTCTTCACTACCAGTTGCCTGGCGGGATCGATCACCGCGATCGTTCCGCCATTGATCGCGCAAACATAGATCGAGTTGGCGGCAGTTCCGAAGGAAATGGAAACCGGTGTCGCGCCTACTGGAATGTGACTGATCTTTGAAAGATTCTTCGCATCGAACGCCGTCACGGTGTCGGATGCGCTATTGGTGACGTAAGCAAAGCGGCTGTCGGACGTGAACGCGATGTTGTGCAAGCCCGCGCCGGCGGTGAGTGTGGCCGCAAGCTTGTTTGTCCTCGTGTCTATGACGGCTACCAGCGATGAACCGTCAAGCCCGGCCCACACATAGCGGCCATCGGGTTGTATCGCAATGCGCGTCGGTTTGCTCTTTTCGCCCGTCGCAATCGTGCCGACGAGCTTGCGCGTGATCGTATTGATGACGGCCACCTCCGAACGCGCAGGCATCGTCACATACAGAAAGTTTCCGTTCTTCGAAAGCGCCCAATCAAGCCCCTCGCCCGGCAGCACGATTATGCTTTCGAGCTTTGTAACATTGAATGCGATCTGCGGATTGATAAAGGTGACCGTGTTGTCGTGATTCAGCGTGAGCATCGAATAGCTGTTCAGGTCTATGTCGGCGCGCGCACTGAGCATCCCGCTCATAAACGAGCGGATCCTGTCTTTACACTCGGCCTCGTTGGGCGAATGCGCGCCTTCGCGCCTGCTGAGCCAGGCGCTTGGACGCAAGCCTCTGACTGGCTGGCCTGTGCTCTTGTCCGTCACTCGAAAGGAGACCGCGGCGTCCGCGCCGGCGACAAGGCCAGGGTCTTTGCCATCGTCTGCCTTGATCGAGTTGATCGAAAACTCGACGACGATTCCTTCCTTCTCGTACCGCTGCGAAATGGGTGAAGAAGCGGCCGGCGGGGGCTTCACTCGATAGACAGGTTGATCCTTCCCCGCATCTGTTTGCGCGTTCGCCGCTGTCACTGCCAGAAGAGCGCCGGCCAGTGATCGACATACCGCAGATGTAACTAGACGTGCAATCGTTCCCCTAAGCATTTCTGGTCCTCATTTCCGATTGATGGGTTCATCAGTGAGCCTTTGTATCATCGAGTCCTTTGTGGCGGCCCACTTTTCAGACTTCGCGACGAACGGCGAGAACAAAAAAACAATTCGGTGCGGGGCTGGAGATTTGTCAGCCCCGCGCCGATAAGCCTGATGCCGGATGCGTTACGCATCCAGCCCAGGAGATTGGTTGCAAACTAAGGGGTCACCCGGAAGATACCCCACAGTCCGCCGCTGAAGTTGAAGCTGTCTTGCGTTCTGTAGAGATAATCGCCCGCGATGCTATTCAATCCACCGGCCTTTGTCAGAAGGTTCAGGTGGCGTGTTGGGCCGATGCCACTTTGTGAGCCGATCTCGAAAGTGAAAGGATTTGCGCCCTGCACTGTCGAGTTCTTGGTCCACGGCTCGAAGTTCCAGTGATGGCCGAAGACCGTGAACCCATGTTGGCGCGGATGGCCCGCCGTCTCAAGGACCCGGAAGCGAACACTGGTTCCCGCCTTGGCGGTGAAGAGTGGCGTGACCGGGTCACAAGGCGTCGTGCCGCAACCGGCATTAGGAAAAAGAGAGCTGAGCGTGTTCGTGTAGTCCTGATCGCCCAGCGTTCGCAAGTCCGTCTCCGGCGGGAGGCCCAGACGCGCCCACAAAGGCTCCGTCTTATAGTTGAATGCCTTCTGGCCCGTCTCTTCGGGATCGTCAACGGCGCGGAAGTTCTTCATCGCCAACCCGGCTTTGTTCTGCATCGTAACATCATCCTGATAGTTGATGACGAACTCGCGGAACACCACCGTATCAACACCCGAGTTCCTCACATCCGCCGTAGCGTTGCTATTACCCACGAGTGTCTGCGTAGTGTTTTGCGGCTCCACGATGAGCGTTCCGATCGCGCCGTGCGAGCTATGCTTTATCACGTCGCCAAAGTCTCGCAGATGCGTGGTCCCGTACTCGATCGGCGTTAAGGTCGTAGTCGAGCCACTGACGACTACGGTGCCCGCATACCACGCGTACTTGATGCTCTGACCGGGCCCAACAGTAGTGTCGGGGTTCTGTCCTATCATCGCCCCATCCGAGCCTGTCACGTCGTACATAAGCAGTTGCGGGTGTAAGCTCACGCGGTTTGACGTCTTTACCTGATTGAAGTTGAACTGTGGAACGATAGGCGGCATTTCGTTCCAGCTATCGTACTCGGCCACCGTCGTCGGCAGCTTGTTTTGCAGAGTCAACTCCACACAGTCACCGGCGTTGATGCGCAGAACCAGCGGCTCGAGCGGCTTCGCCAGCGTCGTGATTGCGGTAAAGTCATTCGCGTTGATATAGACTATGCCCGCAGGGTCTTTGAAGCTGAAGTTCTTGTTGTAGACTATCCCATTTACGCCTACAAGATCTTTAGCCATCCAGGCCTGGACCGTGAAGGTCTTGATAGGCGGAGAGCCTGGAGTAGTTGGACAAGTATTAACGCCCTGTGTAGGGGCGAAGCTACCGGTAGCGGTTCCCAATTCCTGGCCAGGAGCTGGCGACGTAGCTCCCGTACTCTTTAGCGGGTTGTCAGGCGCGCTTGATGTGGTCGTGCTTGCTGCGCCCGCTAATGGTGGGATGAACGGGTTGTTGGGAAGGGTCGCGACATCCCCTTGAAGGTTCTTGAAGGTTCTCATCAAACCCCACATGCCATCCCATAGGTTATCTGTCGCCGCAGACTGGTACAGAAAGTCTGCGATGCCGTTGTCGCTGAATACCGGCAGCACCTTGTCCGCCATCAGGAACTCGAAGTGTTCGGAGATTCCTATAGCCTGAGCGTTGGTGAAACCGGAGTTAGGAGCAGTCGGCTCAAAAAGCCACCTGTGGCCGTGAATGTTGATGACGTGCTGCTCTTCCTGTGCCCCTTGCAATAGCCTGAATTGAACGCTATCGCCGGGGTAGGCCTTCATGATTGGGGTGAACGGATCGCCGTGAATGGGAGAGCTGAATGCATAGGCAAGGTCGCCTGCGTTCCCTGCTTTCTGAACAAATTGTCCGGACGAATTCAATGAGCCGATGCGAAGAGGAATCGGTTCATTACGATAGTTCATCACCTGGGTTCCTGGATCGGCAGATGATATTCCCTCAGGCGTGGGCTGCTGCGAAGGATCGTCGACCACCGGCGAGCCCACAGCTATTGGCAGCGGATGCTCGACGCGATTCGGAGGACTTACCGGCTGAAGCTCCTTCGTGTACACGATTGAGAAGTCGGCTATCTCCATCATGAATTCGCGGTAACTATCGGCTCCGTTCGTGCCCGCGATAATGTTGGACGCGAAAGAAGTCGGCCCGCCGTCAACCGTGCGCGAGCCAAAGGTGGTTGCGCCATCAATTGATTTCCAAACAGAGGCGGTAGGCTCGATGACCAGGCCCGCGTACAAACCGTGATGCTGATGTCCGCTTGGACCAAAGTGGTCGTGGGTGAACACCGTGCGCAGCGTGCGGTCCTTGCCAAGCGTGTTGACCAGAGGATCGGCCCACCAACGCTCTATGTGCGTCTGCGCTCCTACCCAGACACCATTGAGCCCCGGCCCAAAGAACGGATTCACCGTGGCAGTCAGGAACTGAGTTCCGCCGATCGAGTGCTGGTAAGCATTGTTGGCATCGATGCGTTCGCGCACCGCCTCCGGTGAGAAACCTCCGCTTTCGTAGTTCCAGCCGTTGCCGGCGCCATCTGAAGAAGTAACGTCGAACTTCACCAGGTGAATGTGTTGGCCGATGATGTCTGTACCCTGGTAGACCTGGAAGTCATCAAGGTTCAGATTCGCCGGTATGAGGTTCGTCACACGATAGTCAATGCAATCGCCGGAATTCGCTCTGAAGAAGAGCGGCTCAGGCGGCCGCGTGCCGTTCAATGTGGCGGTCACATCCCGCTCGAGCACGGCTATGCGTGCCTGCCGGTCGTGCCAGCCTGACGTGTTGATAGGCATGTCAAACGTAATCCACGCCGCGCGATACTTGCGCAGCGGGACTGGCCTTGTCGCGCCGTTCCCATCAACAAATGTGTCCGGGCAAGGATCAGCGTAAGGAGCACCCGCTTGTGGCGCGCGTCCATTCACGAAGAACTGTGCTGCCGTGCCTGACGAGTCGAACGTTGCGTAGCCTACGCCCTTCCAACCGTAGATTGTCGTGATGGGGGCGCCTCCGGGAAACAGACCCTGGTGAAACCGGATCGCAGTCTTTTCCGCCGTGGTCCCGTCTTCGGGGAGCAACTTGAGGTTGGCGGTCACAAGCTTCTTGGCGAATCCGAGAAGGTTAGGATCAGGGTTGCGAGCGTGGACTCGCGCGGCCACCGGGTCGTTTAACAACGCCGGATCGATCGCCGCCGGGCCGTTTAGGACCGTGCCCGATAACACCTGATGCCTCGGCAGTCCTCCCGTCAATCCGACCTCTCGCCCCAAAGGAGCTTGCGATGGACGGTGCCCGGCCTGGCCCGCCATGTAGAACGGGTAGCCTTCGAAGTTTGCCGTCGGCATTGGCGCCAACCCTTTGCCGGGGATTGGAATCAACGCCATCTGAGGTATGCCTGCTGCAATCTCGCCGTCAGGCAAGTTGCGGCCGGCGACCACGTTACCCCCTACTGCCGGGTTAAGGCCAACCGTGCCGTTCTCAAAAACATCGTGGTTGCGCCACAGCTCCCACATCCCCTGCGCGAAGTGCGGATAGAGGTGACAGTGGAAAATAGAATCGCCGGGCGATCCCAGGTTGCGGTTCCCGCCGCCGCCATACTGGATCTCGTAGGTGAATGTTGCTCCGGGCGAAATCGTCTGCGAGTCTAGATAAAGCGAGTTCTCGTCACGCGGACTCTGCAGCCACTGGTGCTGGTGAAGATGAAATACGTGTGTCTCCTTCGGTCCTGCGTGCACGTTGCGAAAGCGCACCGGATCGTTCAAGTAGGAGTGGTGAACATTTCCTGGGTCGTCAGGGAACAGTCCCGCGATTGCCTTGGCGAAACCCGTGCTCGGATCAATAGGTCCATACTTCACGAGCACAGCAGGATCGCCGTTGCCATAAGACTCGAGGAAAAACTCTTCGTAGTTGCACTCGGGGCAATTGGCCGACGGACCGACCTTCTTGCGGTTGGCAAGTACCTCTGTGCCCACGCTCGACGAGCCGTAGTTGATGCCAAATCCGTCCTTGACTGATGAGAAGACGCTCCTATCGGTGAGCATTTCCGGGAACGCGGGAGCGCCGCCTTCAAGCTCATCGTGAAAGATCACACTGAACTCGCGGAACGTCTGACCGCAGGTGCCTGATGGGGGGGCCTTCGTGCAGTCCTCGGTAAAGCCGGTAATCACTGCGTTGAGATCGGTGTAGATTATCTGGTTGGCCGAGTTGAGTATGTTGAGAACTGGAACAGGGAGTGCAAACTGTCCGCCCAATGCCGGAAAGACAGCTTCATAGTTGATTATCGGCGTGCCGTTCGGGTTCGTTCCAGTAGTGGCCGCCGCGAGAACCGCCGGAGTCACTTGTGAGCGATACCACTTGGCGCCCGAGGGCTCGACATTGACCATTCCGAAAAGCCCATGTGTTATCTGCCCGCCGTCACCTTCGCCACCCGATGTCGCGGCTGTCGAAAACAACAGGTACTGTCCCTGCTTCGCTGCATACCAGGTGTACACTTTGCTCTGTCCGACCGCCGTAAGCGACGAAGCGTTCTTGCCGACGTTTGAGCCGTCCGATGCAATGCTGCCCACCAGGTCCAGCCCATTGACGTGCACCGAAGCCGTTCGAGTCGCCGGGGTGTCGCTCCGCGATAGATGCACCTTTCCGTCGAAGGTCGTCGGACCATTAGGGTCGGCCGGGTCCGGTGGTATCTGCACAGGCGGCCCGAAGTATGGAAGCTTGTCCGGCGCGTTGGCGAACTTGAGCCCCTCAACGGCCGGTCGGCTCGGATTGAGCCAGTTGGTGAAGGTAACTTGCAAACAGTCGCCTTCATTGGCTCGAAGAACCAGGGGGCGCGGACGCTTGTCCGGTCTGAGTTGAGCGTTACCAGCGCCAAGCGGAAGGGACGAATCGATCGGTACGACATCGCGCTTTAGCGCGAACATCATGCCACCGGGATCGAAGCTGCCGAAGCGATTGTAGAAGATTATCTGGTCGAAGGCGACGACATCCGCCGTCACCGTCCTGCTGCAATTCGCTGGTTGGGGAGGCGTCTGCGCCGAAACGAATCCCCCGAACAGCGTGACTAGAAGGAAACTTCTAAATATGTTCGGAAGCCAGGCGTAGGCCGCTTTCTGCGATTGCTTCTCAATCATGTGTGTTTGACTCCTTTCCTCAGAGATGAATCCTACCTGAAACCGCTAAATGATACAGATCACATGCGGAGGAGTCTGTTCAATATTAGACACACTTGAAAATAGTCAGGGAAAACCTGAGATCTTTTCTTAGAACCTTAACCATACCGGCGGACGAGCATACAAACATTGTCCCGCAAGCCCATCGAAGGACATCTAGCCAATTAGCGAGAGTGGTTTCGCTGATTTCCGACTGCCGACTCCGAACGCGAATTTGAGATTTCTACTCGTCCCGCCCGCGAGTGCTTGAAGCGGCGGCGGCGATCGCCAGATCAACCGAACCGCTGACTGCCGCGCCCTTACTCGCGGCATCGGTGATCACCTTCACAAGGACCGGCGCCGGGGCAAGCCCATAAGTCCGCGTCCAATATCCGGCGGGTTCGTTGCCTACCACCATCATCGGCGTATGATCGTTTTTATCGGAGACTGCCGCACCAAGCGACTTCAAAAGCACATCGATCTCAGGCTTGCTGCCGGTGACGAAGGTCCATCCCGGCCCAGCTTTGAACTTCGCGCCGAATGCCTTCAGTCTTGCGGGCACATCGGTCACCGGGTCAACGCTGATCGAGATCAATCGTACATCGTTGCCAACGCGGTCGCCGAGCTCTATCTGTATCCGTCGAAAAGTCGCCGCCAGCGGCGGGCAGATCGTCGTGCAAGTTGTAAAGATGAAATTGATCGCGACGGTTTTGCCTTTAACAAGATCGCTGAAGAATAGCAGCTTCCTGCCATCCTGATCGTATACAGTCACGTTCGGAATCTGTGGCTTGGTATTCGAGTCCGGCTCCCCGGCCTTCATTATCGGCGGGCTGCTGACCGGCGGAGTGGAATCGCCGTCGTTCTGAATAGGTCTCAGATCCATGCCGCATTTCGGACACTTGCCAGGCTTTTTAGATTTAACATCAGAGTCCATCACGCAATAGTATCCAGCGGCACTTCGCTTCGCCTCAGGTTGTTGAGCCGGCGTATGGCTTAAGGTTCCGAGCCCGAAATTGAAAACCAACAGGCCGCAAAACATTAGTGTGGCTGTGATTCTGTCGTTCACATCCCGCTCCTTCCTCTATCCTTTATTTTTGGTTCTTGAGGTATCGGCTATTTGAACGTTCTGTTGATCCGATTTCATGACGGCAACTCAAGTGCTTAGTTCTTAGCCAGTGTCTTCAAAGCCTCTTCGATGGCCGCTTTCAACGCCGCGTAGCTTCTATCTGAAACGCGCCGCCCGTTGATGAACACAGTAGGCGTCGCATTCACACCGACTCGCATCCCATCCTGCAAATCACGCTGGACCTTCGCGGCATACTTGCTGCCGTCCAATTCGGCGTCGAACTTCTTGCGGTCAAGCCCGACCTTGCTTGCATATTCTTTCAGCTTCTCCGCTGCCAACTCTTTTTGATTCTCAAACAATACCGATGCATATTCCCAGTATTTGCCCTGCTCCCGCGCTGCTTCTGCCGCTTCCGCCGCCTTAAACGCGTTCTTGTGTTTATCGAGCGGATAGTCCCTGATTACCAGCCTTACCCTACCCGAATACTCCTCGGCAAGTTTCTCAAGAACGGGATGAGACTGCTGGCAAGTCGAACACTCGAAGTCAGTGAACACTACTATCGTCACCGGCGCATCAGCTCTTCCTTTTGATGGCTGATCGTCGGTAGCGATTTGAAACACCGGGGACTCGGGCTCCCTCAAATTCATTTCGATCTTCGCGCCTTGCCTCAATTGCTGGGCAAAGACCTGCTCCGCTCTGCGCTGTTCCTTCTTTTGAAGGTAATCGATGATCTGATCCCTTGACTGAGCGAAGTCGCCACCGATCTCGTCCTTGTTCTCCTCATAAAACCTCTTCGCTTCCTGCTCACTAACTTTCTTTAACTTCGGGGTCAGGTCGGCTTCCACGAGCGCAGCGGCGGAAATCTTCCTCTTCTGGGCCTCCTGTTCCAACAGAATGTCGTTGATCCTCAGTTCAAGCTCGGACTTCCTCAGCCGGTGCACGCGCAGTTGCACGTCATAGATCAAGGGCTTCAACGCATCCTCGACGTCTCCGGATGTGATCTTCTCTCCGTTTATGGTTGCCAGCACAGTCGCGCGATCCGACTCTTTTTCGGGAGGCGCCGCCTTCTCTACCAATACCTTCAGGTCCGCCGCTGCTCGGAGCTTATCGGCGTACTGCTTGGCAGCCTCTTCCTGGCGCTGGGCTTTCAGGTAATCAAAAATGCGCTGCTTGAAATCTTTGAACTCTCCCGGTATTCGGACCCTGTTCTCATCGTAGAATGCTTGCGCTTCCGCTTCGGTTGGCTCTTTCACTCTGGCGACGATCTCTTGCTCGATCAGCTTCGAAGCTGTCACCCCGTTCCTCTTGGCTTCAGCCTCGAGCAGCCGTGAGTTGATTTGCAGGTTCAGTTCACGGCGGCGGGCTTCCACGACTTCCTTTTGCAGACCGGCTTTTTCATCTTTGATCGGGTCATCGATCTCTTTTGCTGTGATCTTCACCCCGTTCACGGTGGCGACCAAATCAGTCGGGGTATTCTTGGCCTCGCAGCCGCAGTCTTCTTCTTTCTTGTCGCCGGGCCTGGCAGCCGGCTGCGCCGCAGTCTGCTTCGCGCCTTTTGCCTGTTCCTGTACGCCGTTTGGTGCCGGCGAGCCTGACTGGGCTTTGGCGACAAGCCCGCTGATTATTATTGCGATGAAAAGCACAGACATTCTCGGTTTCATGATTTCCTCCTGACAAGCCTGATCATTCAGGCGTAACCCACCCGCTTGTGGTAACGAATTGTTTTTTCTCCGGATCGATAGTCACGATGTATGCCCCGAGCGCGCCAATTCGCCGATTCGGGCCATAGGAAATCGGAGGACTCAATCCGGTGTTGAAGTTGTAAAGACCCTCCAGCGTCTTGATCAGCTTCTCACGACTCAGGTCTTTGCCTGTGAGCCTCAAGCCCTCGACTAGTATTTTTGCCGCGCAATATGCAGAAAGCTGAGCCGCAACCTGACGTGTCGGAAGCTTATGCTTTTCAGCCAACGCCAGGAATTCCGAGACCCCATCCTGAGTTTGATCCGAAGGAAGGGTCGGAAACGACAAGAAAATCTTATCCTTGAACGCCGGCGGCGCCTCTAGAATCTCTTTAGTGGCCAGCGAGCCGGGAAGCAAGAGGTAAGGCGTCCACTTCAGTCTCTCGGCTGCTTGCATGAATGCCAGCTCTTCTACGCCGGAACCCAAAAAGAAGACGGCATCGGCGCCGCTATCGCGCAACTTGTTGACCAGCGGACCGGTGTCGTGCTGAGCGCGCATGTAGCTAAGTTTAATTACAGACTTGTAGCCGCGTCTTTTCGCGTGCTCTTCAATTGCCTCGCTCACTCCAGCAGGCTTGCCGCTGTCAGGATAGACAATCGCAAACTTCGGGCTCTGCTTTTGTAATTTCTCTCCGATGAAGTTGATCAGCGCGCCGACTTCCTCCTTCAAACCCGAGAACAGATAGAATGTGTACCGGTTTAATGGAAACCCGATTTGCGGGTAGAGGGTGGACGGTCCGACGAGCACGACCTCTTTTTCCTCGACCAGCGAAGCGATTTCCTTATCCGCTCCGGCAATGAAAGCGCCCGCCATCGCGAAGACCTGCTCGGTATCGATGAATCG
>Ga0207663_10000009_pt1 | contig 196493 bp, 168 predicted proteins | sample LARL53metaG_FD_184346 | JGI IMG/M metagenome (GOLD analysis project Ga0207663, IMG submission 184346) | Corn, switchgrass and miscanthus rhizosphere microbial communities from Kellogg Biological Station, Michigan, USA - LAR L5-3 metaG... | ecosystem: Host-associated > Plants > Roots >...
CTGGCCAGTCGACGCATCAAACCTCTAATGGCGTCAGCTTCGGCTTCCAACGTCGTGCTCGCGATCGATTCAAGCGAGCTGCGTCACGGCGGGCGAGATTTGATCGAAGCGGTTTCTAACTATGGCACGGCGTCCGCGGAAGACCATCGCGCGATTATCTCGCTTGTCGGCGAAGGACTGCGCCGCGATCCGAAGCTCGCGGGCCGTGTGTTCAAATCTACCGGCGATATCGACCTTGGCATAATCTCGCACGGCTCCTCTCCTATCACGATGAGCTTTGTCGTAGCGGAAGCCGACGTCGAAAAAATAATTGCGAGACTACATAAAACCTTTTTCGATCAGGTCGACCCGAACGTTTTCGAATGACCGTCCTCTTTTTTTCTGCATCCCACTAGGCAGGTTCAAGCATCAACGTTTAGAATCGAATATTCGCAAGGAAGGGTTCTCTTAATCAGATGTCAAAAGTGTACCGAATCAAGTTAGCCAGTATTGTTGCCGCAGGCGTGCTGCTGCCGATGCTCGTCAATTCGCAAGTGGCAAGCTCGCGACCTGCGATAAAGAATTCATGGCGAGGAATTACACCGCTTCATTCCTCCGCCGAAGATGTAGCCCGGCTCATCGGGGCAGAACCGGATTCATCAGAAGCGATGATGAGCGGTCCGTTCAAAGTGGATGGCGGCGAAGTTACTTTTTCTTACCTTACGGCCAGTCTCGCGAAAATCTATCGCGCCCCTCGGTCAATGATTGGAAAGGTCTTCACAGTCTATTTCAAACCTGCCGAGTTGCTGACGCGTGGTGATGTTTCGCTTGCTGCCGGATTCAAGCGTTGCGTCGAAGAACGCGATCGAACCTTTTATTACTTCGTGAACGATGCGGGCGTTGCTTATCGTTTTCTGCGGAGCAATGACCAACTCGACGCAATCATCTATCAACCTTCACGCGCTGAAGTGCGAAGCCTCGCGGTGAATACTGAGTGTGTATTTTAGTCAGTAGTCCTTGGTCCGTAGTCCGTAGCAGCTTCGGACATACGACGGACTACGGACTACTGACCGCGGACGAACAAATGAAACTGGCACTACTAGGTTACGGAAAGATGGGGCGGATGGTTGAGGAAGCAGCCGCTCGCGAGGGCATCGATGTCGTCTGCGTAATCGACCCCGTCGGTGGTTCGCGAGGTGAGCTCGGCGACGCGGACGTTTGCGTTGACTTCACTGAACCTCGCGTGGTGATAGAAAACGTCAAGACTGCCGCCGCAGCGCGCCTGTCTATGGTGGTCGGAACTACCGGCTGGTACGATCGCATCGATGAAGCTCGCGAGATTGTCGAGCAAAGCGGAATCGGATTTGTCTACGGCTCAAACTTCAGCATAGGCGTGAATCTCATGTTCAAGATAACCGAGCGCGCTGCGGAGCTGTTCAGCCATTTCTCGTCGCACGATCCGTTCATCGAAGAGGCTCATCATAAGTTCAAGAAGGACGCGCCGTCGGGTACCGCGCTTTCGTTGAAGCGCATCGTCGAAGCAAAGTACGAGCGCGAGACTCCGACTTGTTCGACGCGAGCCGGGTACTTTCCAGGCCGACACGTGGTCGGTTTCGATTCGGAAGCCGACACGCTCGAGATCGTGCACACCGCTCGAAGCCGCGCGGGATTTGCGGAAGGGGCATTGCTCGCGGCGAAGTGGATCGTCGGCCGCAAAGGTTTCTTCGAGTTCTCCCAAATCATCGATGAGCAGTTGAAATGAACTTATGAACCACTGGGCACACGGGGAACTTTGGGGTCCCATATTTTCTCGATAGCGATGTGTGAGGATTTTCGCGAATTCCCTGTGCTCCCCGTGGTTCTCGTTCTGGGGATGATGAAATGCAGGATATTACAAACCTGACGGGCTGCGGAACGGCGCTCGTGACGCCGTTTAAGAAAGACCTCTCGATCGATGAGGACGCGTTGCGCCGGTTCGTCGAGTTTCAAATTGAAGGTGGAATCGACTTCCTCGTTCCGTGCGGTACGACCGGCGAGAGTGCGACTCTAAGCGACGATGAGCAGCAACGCGTGGTTCAGATCGTCGTCGAAGCAACTCGCGGGCGTGTGCCGATCATCGCCGGCGCAGGCGGAAACAACACGGCTCATGTCATCAAGCTTGCCCGCGGGTGTGAACGGCTTGGCGTTGATGGCTTGTTGTCTGTTTCTCCGTACTACAACAAGCCGATGCAGGAAGGACTGTATCAACACTTCAAAGCGATCGCCGAGGCAACTTCGCTTCCGATCATCGTCTACAACGTGCCGCCGCGAACAAACGTCAACATCCTCCCGAACACCATTGCCCGCCTGGCGGAGATCCCCAACATCATCTGTGTCAAAGAAGCGTCGGGTGACATCTCTCAAATCGCGGAGATCATCACGCAAGTGCCATCGGATTTCAAAGTGTTTTCAGGCGATGATTCGATGACGCTGCCGTTGATTGCGCTTGGCGGAGTCGGCTTGATTTCGGTTGCAGCTAACGAAGCGCCCGCTCAGATGACTGCTCTTGTGCGAGCTTGTATTGAGAACAACCGAGACGAAGCTCGTCGATTGAGTCGTGAATTGTGGTCATTGATGAAAGCAAATTTCATCGAGACCAGCCCCGGCCCGGTGAAGGCCGCTCTTGCGATGATGGGCAAGATCGAAGAGACCTACCGCTTGCCGATCGTGCCCGTTACGCGGGAAACAAAAGAAAAACTTAGAGAAGTATTGGTCGATCTGAAGCTAATCTAAACTGCTCAAACCACAAAGACACGAAGCCACAAAGGATACAAGCCAATCCTGATTTCTTTGTGGCTTGGTGCCTTTGTGGTTTAATCTGCGTTGAATCATATGACACTCAAGGAACAAATACAGGATCTCTTCGATAGCCCACCTGAAAAATTCACCGACGAACACCGTGTGATGTTCAATGAGTTCAAGAAGCGACTCAACTCCGGCGAAGTCCGCGCGGCAGAGGAAATCGATGGCCAGTGGAAAGTCAACGGGTGGGTGAAGCGCGGCATACTGCTGGGCTTTCGCATGGGCCGGATCGAGAACTTTTCAATCAACAATCAATTTCGGTTTTACGACAAAGATACTTATCCGCTTCGACACTTCGCCGGCACTGACGGAATTCGAGTTGTGCCCGGCGGTTCTTCGATTCGTGATGGTTGCTACATCGCAAAAGGCGTGACCTGCATGCCTCCGATGTTCGTCAACGTTGGAGCTTACGTCGATGAAGGGACGATGATTGATTCACACGCGCTCGTAGGCTCGTGCGCGCAGATCGGCAAGCGAGTTCACTTGTCGGCGGCGGCGCAGATCGGCGGCGTGCTCGAACCGATCGGCGAGCTGCCGGTCATCATCGAAGACGACGTGCTGGTAGGCGGCAACTGCGGAGTGTACGAGGGCACGATAGTACGCGAGCGAGTTGTGCTTGCGTCGGGCACGATCCTGACTGGAGGCACGCCGGTCTATGATTTGGTGAACGATCGGTTTTATCGAAAGACCGCTGAGGCTCCGCTCGAGATTCCCGCGGGCGCAGTTGTAGTAGCGGGTTGCCGCGCGATCACAAAGGGCCGAGGTGAGGAGCTCGGGCTTTCAATCTATACACCGATCATCGTGAAGTATCGCGACGAGAAGACCGCCGCGTCGGTTAGGCTTGAGGATTTCCTTAGATAATCCTGTACGGGCGGCCCTCGGTGGCCGCCCCTTAGTAAAGACCGTACTTCATTAAGCAATGAGGGGCGGCCACGGAGGGGCCGCCCATACAGGCTGATGTGCAATGACCTTCACTCCGGCACCGCGACTTCAGAACATCGGCAAGAGCGCGACTCGAGTGCTCTACGACAGCGCGCCGCCCGGCTCGATCAATCTCGGTCTGGGCGAGCCTGACTTTGCCACGCCCAAAGTAGTTAGCCGCGAAGCGATCCGCGTCATCCGAGAAGAGCCGATCACCTACACGACCAATGCCGGAATTCTTCCGCTGCGTCAGAAGATCGCCGAGTATCACAGCGAAGGCTTGGCGTCGTCTCTTGGCGCTGACTCGGTATGCGTAACGACCGGCGCCGAAGAAGCGATCTTCGCGGTGATGATGACCATTCTTGGTCCCGGCGATGAAGCGCTGCTGCCCAATCCCGGGTACATCGCTTACCCCGCGATAGCTGACATCGCAAACGCCGATGTGCGGTACTACGCGACTCCCGCTGCTCGCGAGTTTGAATTTGATCGCGAGAACTTCGCGCGCGGGGTGAGTGACAAGACAAGGCTTGTGGTTTTGAACTCGCCTTCGAATCCGACGAGCCGGGTGATCTCGCGCGATGACCTTCAATTCATAGCCGAGCGCCTCAGCCGAACTAACGCATACGTGATGGCTGACGAAATCTATCGAGATCTCTATATGGACGAGCGGCCCGCTACTATTTCGGAGTTCTACGACAAAACAATCGTCGTTTCGGGCCTGTCAAAGATGATGAGCATGACCGGCTGGCGAATCGGTTGGGCGGTTGGACCTGAAGAAGTTATCAATCACGTGACCGTGATGCATCAATACGCCTCGACTTGCGTATCGGCGGTTACTCAAAAAGCCTCGGTCGCAGCGTTCAGTGACGAAGGCCGTCGCGCAACAACCGAGATGCGAGATGAGTTGCGCACCCGGCGTGACGTGATGGCGCGTGCAATCGATCGAGAACTCAAGCTTCCTTATGTGCAGGGTGGGGGCGCTTACTACATTATGCTTGATGTGTCGCAGTACGGACCTTCGATGGAAACGTCGATGGCCTTGCTCGACCATCGAGTAATCACCGTTCCAGGTTCGGCTTTTGGCTCCGAAGGCGAGGGCTTCTTGAGATTGTCATATTCAATCGAAGCTGGGCTCATTGAGGAAGGCATCAGGCGAATCGCCAAGGGCCTCCGCGCGTAGACGCGAAATGGAATTAAAGCTGACCAGGTCCGTTCTTCGAGAGTGGAAGCCGGGAGATGAACAGTCGCTGGTTCGCAACGCGAACAGCCGAAGGATCTGGCGAAATCTTCGAGATGCGTTTCCGCATCCCTACACGCTCGCGGATGCCGAGCACTGGATCAACATTGCCAATCCAACAACTCCGATAAGAAACTTTGCGATCGTTGTTGACGGAGCCGCTGTCGGAGGCATCGGCCTTGTTTTGAAAGACGATGTGTTTCGCCGGTCAGCCGAAATCGGCTATTGGCTCGGTGAACAATTTTGGGGCCGCGGCATCGTCACTGAAGCCGTGCGCGCGGTGACCGATTACGCGTTCGCGACGTTTGATCTGTGCCGTGTGTACGCCGGAGTGTTCGAATGGAATCTCGCGTCAATGCGAGTGCTCGAGAAAGCCGGATACGAATTTGAATGTCGCATGAAGAAGAGCGTCACGAAAGACGGCCAGACAATTGATGAGCTGATCTACGCGATGATTCGCGAGTGAAGCGACTCGCCAGTTTATTTCAACTTTGCCAGAAGCGCGCGAGCTTTAGTTCTCAACTCCTCCATCTCTGCGGGAGAACGCGCGGGGTCGTTCGATCTCAATACGCTTTCAAGTAACGGTCTCGCTTCGTCTGTTCTTCCCTTCTTCTGATACACACCAGCCAGAGTTACTTTCAGCTCGGCGTTGTTCGCTCCTACTTTCAAGCCCTCTTCGAGTCTCTCGATGCCGCGATGTTCGTTGCCGCCAAGCAACCTGGGCAGGTTCAAATCGATTTGGCCGAGCGCGGAATAAATCGCGCCATTTTCGTAACCCGGATTGATGGCGAGAGCTGCCTCGAACTCTTTCCGAATCGTCTTAACCAAATTCAAACTTTGCAGCGCGCCTTTCAAGTCCGCATATTCGCCTTCGTTGGCTGCGAACCAGAAGTGCCCCTCGACTCGTTTGTCGTCCAGAGCGACTGCCTTGTTCGCCGCATCGACGCCGGCTTGAAATATCTTTGCTTTCCTGGACGAATCATTCTCGCGATCCCCAATGTAGTACCTGATCCTTGCAAGCCGCCACCAGGCGTCGTAGTTCGACGGCTCGCGGACGGCGAGCTGCTCCATCAGTGAGGCGGCTTGCTTCAAGTTGTCGCCGTTATCACGCGCGGCGAACAGTTCATCCGCTCTCGCGATTGGAGCAATCTGCCCGGGATGTCGCAAGGCCGGCGCGAGAATCAGCATCGAGATCAGAATAAAGTTTGTCATGGCCGGTTTGATTCTCGGTTTGTCACGATTAGTTTGCCACCGCTCCGGGCCATTTCAAAAGCCGGACCTCTGGCAGCTCGAGTGACTTCGTCGAAAGCTTCTGAATCAGTGAACAAAAAGACACGATTCGCTCCCGCCCACATCCGGGCGAGCGCTTCATCGTCGAGAAAGATCTGCGGCGCATCGCGGAAATAAGAACCGTACTCCAGATTCGCCGACCGCCCATTCAAAATGTAAACCTGCTTGCGAGTGTAAAAATTAATCGACGATCCGCCTTCGTATTCCCCGTTGATCACAATCGTGTCGCCGGGTTGATACTCGCGGTCGATCGCTTCGGCGAGAGTGCGCGATGACAGATAGGGGCCAAACACCGAGAGGCTCATGTGTGCGAAGAGAAAGAACGCAGCCATCATGAACGCCAACGAGACATTCGACGCGAGATGTTTTCCTTTCAACCTCAGAAACAAAGCGGCGCCGGTCCCAACCAAAAACGTCAACGCTGCGCCGATAACCGGCACTCGAAGCTCGGCAAACGAGCGAGGCGTCAGATCAAGCACATGTCCGAGCGATAACGCATAAGCGCTCGGATTGCGGCCGAGCGTTGAGGCGATGTCTCCTTCGACGGCGATGTGCCTCGTCATCCCAATCACAATCATTCCAGCTCCGAACACGACGACTCCAAGGACTGCCAGAGCAACTTGTGATGCGTTGAGCGAGAGCTTTTTTCCCTCTTGCCACCGGTTTTCTGCTTTTGAGAGCGCAGCGCCAATGAGAATTGCGAATGCCGGATACGCGGGCATCGTGTAATACTCCTGGGTCGTCGAAAAGCAAAAGAAGAGAATCACCAACGCCGCCCAAACTAGTAGGAACAGCGTCATACGTTGTTCGCGATCAAGATTTCTTATTCGTCGCGGAATCTCTGCGATGACCGACGGAATGAAGAAGCTCCACGGAAAAAGCCACACGACGTGCAGGCCCAGAAACAGCGGAAGCGGCACCGTATCGTAGTCTGCCGGGTAGCGCTTGCCGATGTAACGAAGGAAATGTTCGTTCATGAAATAAAACCAGAAGAACCCTCGACCCTGACTCGGATGAGGCGTGCCGAGCATCAAGCTTCCGGGATTGCTCAAGCCGGCTGCGATGTGCCACGGCGCAGCTACGGCGAGAAACAATAGAGTGCCCGTGAATAACTTGAACTTGAAAAGCCGGCGCGCTTCACCGGCGATCAAGAGAAAGGCGAGGATGATGATCGCCGGGAACGCTGCTCCAACCAGCCCTTTGGTCAGTACCGCGAGCGCTCCGAAAAAATAAATGCCATGAGCGAGCCACGACCTCCTCCAGCCATTGGACTCAGATTTCAGTTCTTCAAATGCTCGCAGGAAACAGTAGAAGGCCATTGTGATGAACAGAGTCAACATCACATCCGGCCACAGCACTCGGGTGAAAAGATATATTCCGGCGCAGGTTCCGATGCACAAAGCCGAATAGAAGCCGGCTCTTTCATCAAATGCAAACTCACCGAGCAACAATGTCGCCAGCATCAAGCCAAGCGTTGCAAGCGCGATCGGAAGTCGCGATGAGAACTCGCTCACGCGGAATAGCTTGTACGAGAGCGCCACAGACCAATACATCAGCGGAGCTTTTTCGAGATAGCGAATCCCGTTCGCGTGAAGCGTGACCCAATCACCCGACTGAGCCATCTCGCGAGCGGCTTCAGCGTGAACAGTATCTGCGTCATCGAGCAACGGTGGAGGGTAAGCACAACTTGCCAGGTAGATGATTGCCCAAAGAGCAACTAGCGCGAGTAACTGATTCCGCCTTCGCATCAACAAACTGTTATAACAAGCGCTTTCGGTTTACTCCAATTTGTTTCGCGAAGTTTTAGAGCCCGACACTCTTGTACTGTAAGAAAAGTCTCTTCGAGAAAGTAATTTGCTTGACAAGGAAGCGCGAGGGCGTATAATCGCCGCGTAGTCAATTGAAAACAGAGAGCAGCAGTTGAGCAGTTGGCTCACCCGATTACAATTACCGCTCAGCCACTCCCAGCACCGTGCAGTCATAACAACAATCTCTCTTGCCTCCGGGAAAGAGATAGGTTCGTCGACGCTACCTCCTCAAGTTCATCTCAGGTAGTCAGTCGAATGCATTGCGATCGGGCACGTCCCTGATCGCGCGAAAAGAATAAAGGCAAGACAGCCTGTGCTTGGTTGGCGAAGTCTGCCTTGCCCTCAGCAATTGGGCAGTCTCTTCCTGAACCACCGCGTACTCTTGTTGGGGTGACTAGAGAAGGACTCACACAGATAGAACAGTACTTGCCAAAGGGGGCACAAATTTACACTTATCCGGTCGGTCAGAACGGATTGGCCGCCGCGCTCGTCAGCGCCGACATCGACGGTGATGGCAGAGACGAGACGGTGGTAGTTTATAACGAGAGAAAACCGAGCGCTAAGAAGGTAGCCTTCCCTTGATTATGACCGTTCTGGCCCGCAGAGATGACAGACTTATCGTGCGCTCATCAGTTCGACTTCTCGGCGTTGTTTTCTTCAATCCACAGATTGAAGGTGTTGATGGTCCCTTTGTTGCCCGCGACGTTACTGGTGATGGACGCCCCGAGATTGTTGTGGTTTCAGGAGGGGGCGGTCAGTGTGGGTGGCGCAATGCAAATCTTTTCTTTCGATGGATCGACGCCGCGTGAAATAGCTCTTTCTCGTAGCCCACGCGCTCGGTCATTTCCGCGGCCATCGCCCGCTCAAGCAACTGCTTTGTCAGTTGCTTCAACACCCCGTTCTCCCCGACCAGGTCCGCAGGCTTCTTGTAGTCTTTCAGCAGATTGTCAATGAGCTCGTTGTCTATGGTCATCTAGTCTCCTCAGCCAACCTTAGCTGGTTACTTGCTGGATAACCATTTACACAAAACTATTTACACCTCGGGCGGTTTGCTTTCTCTCTCCTGTTCTCTTTCCTGCTGTATCTGTTGTCTCATCTCCCGTTGAAGCTGATGGAAGCGCTGAACCTGTTCGGGCGTCAGAACTCCACGAACCTGCGCGCGCACGCTAGCATCGAGTCTTATCTTGTCCGCTTGAGCTGTCGCCAACGCTTCGGTCGCTCTGTGAACCTCCGCTTCGTTGTAAGGCTCGCTCATTATCGCTCGGTCAAGCGCCTGGCGGGCCTGCCTCAATCGGCGACCGGCAGCCAGGGTCTCGTCCTCGTGACTGCGTCTAATCTCCTGCATTCGCGACCGCTGTTCAGGAGTCAGCCCGATCGCCTGCATCAGTCTCTGTTGCAACTGTTGTTTCTTTAACTGATTCGGATTAAGCGGGCGAGCTTGCGGATCTCCGAACGGACGGTTTGCCTTGCGGTCTGCTGTGGGCAGTCGGTTGTTGCGTCGTATTTGACCGGGATTCTGGAACAGATTAAGTCTCGGTCGGACTTGTGCCGATGTATCAACCAGAATTAGGGCGGCTACAATCGCGGGCAATAACGTTGCTGCTAGAAGCTTCGTCATCTTGCACCTTTACGCACGGGCACTTTTTCCAGAGTTTAGACCAACCAACAGCTCGAAGAGTTTGAATTATTCTAGTATTCTCAACCCGATGCAAGGCTGTATCTTGATTGTTTCCGTTTGACCAGGTTCAAGGCGGCGGGCTAGAATCGTCGCTCGCTTGCTTGAGTATCCACGTTTAAGTCAGTTGCGGGCGACTAATAGAGAGGGAGAAGGTGGATTAGATGAGAGAACGTGACCGAGAGATTAAGCGCCGACGACAACGCCATCAAAAACGAAAACGGCTTCGTAAGCAGCTCGTAGCAACGGCCGCCGATGCCGACCGTCAAAAGATTGAAGCAAAGATTCGCAAGACCTACCCATCGGGCGCACCAGCGGCTTGAAGTTATAGTTCACTCGTAGCTAACAAAAAAATTGGCGAGCAGCGAAGCAACTGAATGGGGTGCGCCTCACCGCTCGCCTTGGCTCTTAGAGAGAAGCCGGCAGCAGAACTAACACTCAGAATAACCGCACGCGTAGCAAGTCTGACAGCCTTCCACTCGCACGAAGGCTGAATCGCCGCAATTCGGGCACAGGTCGACTGAGCTTGCGCCAACGGCTGAGGCTTTATGTGCGGATACTCCCGCCAATGCCGCTTCCACGATTCCCATTTCGGCGCCTTGCCCGTCTGCTTCATTGCCGTGACTGATGTTCAAGTAATTTTCAGCAAGGGCTTGACCAACCGCATCCGGCAGCGATAGCACGCGCCGCTTCCCAAAGCCGTAGGATCGCGCGCCTCCGATGCCGGTAATCTGCTTCACAATCTCGCGGACGCGCTCGAGAGGAGAAACCGGCGAAGCCATTCTCAAAATCAACGACATCAGCCTTCCCATAGCTTCAGCCATCGCCTTGATGTCGGACCCTGCCTTGCCGATTTCCAGGAAGACTTCGAACGGATGACCGTCCTCGTCTTCATTCATCGTTATGTGAGCAGTGCCCGATGGCGTAGTCTTGCTGACGGTGTAGCCGCGACGCTTGTACGGTCGAGGACGCACCTTCGGTTGCCACCCACCGTCGCTTTGAACAAGCTCACTTGAAGCGGCCGCAGTGCTTATCTCGACCTCTGCAGCAGCCGAAGTTTCCTGTTGTTCAATCGCAACTGCGCTAATCGCCGCTGCGGATGCTTGTTCGGTGTTGCTAACTTTCCTATCTTCTTCTTTGAGATTCAGAACCTGAACGTCTCGAGAGCCGTCTCGATAAACCGTTCCGCCCTTACATCCCGATCGATAGAGCAGCTGGTATATCTCGCGAGTCTGCTCGACGGTGTAGGACGCCGGGAGATTACAGGTCTTGGAGATTGAAGAATCGACCCAGCGCTGAATCGCCGCCTGCACCTTGACGTGCTCTTCGGGAGCCAGATCCATCGCTGTCACGAAGTATCCCGGCAGCGGTTCGTTCGCGTGTGCCTGTTGCCACTCTTCGAGCACCTTTACCCGTTCTTCATGTTTGCCGAGCCGCGACTTGCGGAAGTAGTTCCAAAAATAAAACGGCTCGATTCCAGTTGACGTGCCGACCATTGTGCCGATTGTGCCGTTTGGCGCCTGAGTCAGCAGCGTGACGTTTCGAATGCCTTTCTCGGCGACTTCTTCACGCACGTCGTCGGGCATTTCCTCCATGTAACCTGATTGCAAAAACTTCTCCGCTTCGAACATCGGGAAAGGCCCCTTCTCCGAAGCGATTTCCGCCGACGCGTGATAGGCCTCGCTGCTGATGAATCGGTAGAGTCGATCGATGAATTGCACCGACTCTTCCGAGCCGTACCGAATGCCCAGGCGAATCAACATCTCGGCTAGTCCCATCGTGTTCAACCCGACGCGACGCTCGGCTTTCTGCTGAGCGTAGTTTTCGTCGAAGAAGTACGGCGTAGCATCAATCACATTGTCCAAAAAGCGGACCGAATACCGAACGGCTTTGCCAAGATCCTCCCAAGCCACGTCTCCGTCACTGACGAACTTCGACAGGTTGATAGCGCCGAGGTTGCAAACGCCGAAGCCGGGCAGCGGTTGCTCACCGCAGGGATTGGTGCAGCCGAGATAGCCCGCGTCGTAATACCACGAGTTGGACATCTTGTTCGCTCGTTCGATGAAGAACACCCCCGGCTCGGCTGAAGCCCACGCCGAGTCGATGATCGAATCCCAGATCGCTCGCGCCTTAACCGTCTTGTGCACCAGCACCCGCCTGCCCGCCGCTTGCCACTTGTCGAGGTTGCCGTCCCAAACCTGTTCGTAGTCGGGATCGGACGGATCGGGAAACACAAGGTCCCAGTCGGCGTTCTCATGCACCGCATCCATGAATTTGTCGGTTATTCCTACCGAGATGTTGGCATTCGTGATCTTTCCCATTTCGCGCTTCGACGAGATGAACTCCGCTACGTCCGGATGCCAGCAATTCAGTATCAGCATTAGAGCGCCGCGCCGTGAACCCCCTTGTTCGATCAGTCCGGTCACGAACGAATAAAGCGCCCCCCACGAGACCGAACCCGACGAGCGCCCGTTGACGCCCTTTACGTACGAATGGCGAGGCCGCAGGCTGCTGACGTTGATGCCAACGCCCCCTCCCCGCGACATGATTTCCATCATTTGCGAGAGCGTATCGACGATGCCTCGCCTCGAGTCTTTCGGCGAAGGCACGACATAACAATTATAGAAAGTGAGTTGTTGATCGGTGCCGGCAGCGGTCAGGATTCGTCCCGCGGGCACGAACTTCCACCCGTTCAGAAGCCACCTGAAATTGTGATACCACTCATCGGCACGTTCACCTTCAACGGCGGCGATCCCGCGAGCTACGCGCTCCATCATCTGCTCGGGCTCGGTCTCGATAGGCTTTGACACGTGCTCGGAAAGGCATTCGATTTTATTTCCGTCACGCAGCTCAACCGTGACGCGTCCAGCGCCCGGAGTGGTTTCATCCATCGCGGTGACAATCCCGATCTCTCGTTGACCGGTCTTGGCGTCGACACACACGATCACCATATCGCCCGCCGATAAGGTCCGCTTGCTCATGTCCTTCATCGCATAGCGGTCGAGAAATATCTTCTGTCCGAGTTCGCTGAGCTGATTGTTCTCAGCTACTGCGGCGGTTGTGCGCACGTCCGCGTGAGGAACGAGCGGTGAGATTGAATCGTCGACTGGGCCATTCGACTTCGGTAGATCGCCGGCAGATCTGCTAGACATCCTGTTATCTCCTTGGGCGCCGTTCTTGGAATTTCAATTATAAGACAGATCCTGCTCGTTTGAGAGAGACCAGCCAGACCCTGCGATTGCGGGGCAAGTCGGGGCGTCGTTTTACCTGCTGACTTTGGTTTATCTTCGCAGCGCGGCTACGGCTTTTTACCGGGCCGAGCCGCTACGGGGCGTGAACACTCAAACCGGTTTTGATGGTTACTGCCCGGGTAAAACCGGCCCCTGGTGACAGCTCCGAGCGCCGGCTTTCTACAACGCTCACCCTGATTTCGCGATCTGATTTTCCCTCGTAGCGGTTTCGGAGTTTACTCTATAGATAGACCTCTGTCAATGAGAAAATACAATATATTGTGGTTGAAGGAGTTGCGAGACTGCGGGCGTTGCCCAAAAAGTCGCCGGTTTGAAACCTTCCGAAACAGTGTGTTTCCATTTTTTGGGCAGACAGCGCTTTCGCCCAAGAAGTCTTTCAGCTTCCTTCAGGAGTAGGATTCTACGCGCAATCCAACCCTACAGGGTGATCGAAAAAGACGCCTAATCGGAATGGAATTACGGATTCTTCGTGATGGAAAGCTTGGCAGAGACAGCGTCCACTTTGACAACTTTGATACTGTAGCCGTGCTCCTTTGGGTAGGTAACCTCGGCCCCTTCTTGGGCGTCACGAAGCTGCATCTCTTCGAGGTCGTCGTAGTGTATCTTTGCGGTAACGATGTATCTTGGCGGGTTGGGCTGAAACTTTGGGTCCATCAAAGTTATTTTCAGGTCTCGTCCGAAATTGGCTTCCTCAGACTTCAGGATTGTTACTTGGAAGCTCTTTCCGACAGGCACTTCGACTGCTCCTGGCTCCTTGGTCGGCAATTCACGCTCAACGCGGGTTTTGAGTTCGGCTTTGACCTTATCAATCTCTTGGTTAGCTATACCGAGTGCTTCCTTGTATGTATTCTGCTCTTCCTTTGCTTGGCTCAGCCGTTGCTCCCAAATCTCTCTTTGCAGATTGTGGTAAAACACAAAAACACCCAACAGAGCCGTAACGACGACACACAGAATCGTAATCGGAAGCGAGACGCGTTCAAGCAGTGTTTTGTGCGTCGATTTACTTTGCTCGGTGGGTAGTTTCTTCGTTGTGTATTCCATGATGGTCTGGTTTATTTACTTACTCGAAGATCGGGTTACACACGCAATTCTTTCCTACACCAGCACGATGGGTCCTGATTTGTTCTATTAGTAACTACGCGACTGCCGAAACAGGGTTAGTTATCCGTACAGGATGCAACATGAACCGACACAACATGAGCCGCATGAGCCGTCAACGCCACAGCCGCAAACGGTAATGCCGTCGCACGTGAGGCAGCACTGTCCGGTGCCACCGCCCATCAGATGAACTCGCGAAAACTCATTCCTGTCTTCTGTGGTCTTCATGTCGACCACGATCTGAACTACTTCGATCTTGCAGGCTAAATCACCCTCGTTAAATTCCGAAGCTGTCTTGCCAATATCCAGAGATCCAACCTCTGCCATACCCTCCCCAAGCTGGACCCCTACTGGAAATACCTTGTAGATCTTGGCGTGAACTCGATTCAGATTCTCTGAGTCTAGGTGAGTCGCGATAACAACAGTAGACCCATTCCGAGTGACTCGTATCGGCGCGCCCTCGAACTGCGTCACTTTGAAGACCGCGCCGTTGTCGAACGTAAGCTTCAGTCTAACTTTCGAGCCGGACACGGTTCCGACCCTTCCGCTGTCGACGACGGAATTGTCAGCAGACTGCTTTTGAGATTCCTGCTTAGCGTAGGTGATTGCCGACAACGCGACCGCGAACAACGCGAACAGCGTGAGCGCAGAAAAGGCAACGCTGCCAGCGACGTTCCATTGATTTCTGGTCTGGTTCATCTCTGTTCTCCTGTGGCGAATTTGAGAGAGACTTCCTTTAATCTTTAATAAAGACTCGTCCTATGGACTGTTAATAAGGCTCGTCGGTCCGATCCGTGCTGTGGCCCTTTGAAATTGACAAACCTGACTTTTAGTAATCGAATGCCTTCGCCGAAATGTTCACGTCTCAAGCAATACCAAGGTCGTGGCGACAAAAGGGAGAACAATGCGGCATTCCGAACTAGGTCTTTATCTCACCACGACGGTTCCGAGACGGCAAACCGGAGTGGGGATCACGAAGCAGCGGACCTAGCTAAAAATTTGATCCTTGCCGATGAGCCCCGCGCATGAATCAACGGTGACAACTTCACGAGTGAAATCAGCGAACACTTTATTTGGGGGCATCCCTTTCCGAACACAAAGACAAGCCCCCAGAAACCTGTGCTATCTTGTTACAGCCCCACTCTAACGATTGGCGAGTCTTTGAGAAATCTCTCTCACAATTATTAAGGACGAAAAACAGAGCCAGAAATAACGCAAGAATCTTCGCTTTTATATAAGAAAGCAGCATGTGAGTCAAGCAAAAAGTAATCAGGCACACACCGCGACCGGTGGTGGGCAGCGATAACATCAATGCCAACAGTGACTTACAGCATCTCAATTTTACATTTGCCGCGACAGCAACAGCCCCTCAAACTGAACAGGGACAGGGGTGAAGGGTGAAGCAATCATCGGACACCGAAGCGTTGGACTAGGGCTCGAGACTTTTGGCAACTTGCCGACCTTTGAGAAAGAAGATGACTTTTTGACTGGCTCTTGACAAAGCCAGAATAAGAGCATTGCGCACTGCTCGCGTTCCTAAAGACGGATACTAGCTATCAACACCAGAACTGTATTGTTGAATCAGCGACGCTTGAGGGTTAGCTGTCTGTATTCGGAGGGCGTGACACCGAAGCGCCTTTTGAAGTGGCGCGTGAAGTGACCTTTGCTGTTGTAGCCCACTGATGCCATGACTTCTTTGACGCTCAGAAAGCTAGACCTGAAAAGCTGACTGGCCCTCTCGATTCGCAATCTGATCAAGTAGTCTATCGGCGTGATTCCCGTTTCTGTTTTGAATATGCGACGGAACTGCTGAACCGACATATTGACCACTGCGGCAATATCGTCTAAGACAAGTTTGCGATGAAAATTAGCCCTCAAGAAATCAACTGCGGCCTGAACTCTTCGATCACGGTATGTGAGATTGAATTCGTTAGGAACGGCAATCATAGTAGAATGCCTGCGGCCCGCTTTGATTTCTGAAACGGTTTCTTGCCATTCTCGATACCGACCGATGAGCGGACTGGATGCTATGACATTCGCTACTTGTGCTGCTTCTTCTGTTCGCCCGGTTTCGGAAAGTTCTATCGCATAGCTGTTCAGAAAGGCGAAGTAAGAAGGATGCCCATGCTTTCCGATGATTTGCGCAAGTGGCATGAGCCGTTCAAGATCCTGCAGCGCCGCCCGGTGATTACTTTCTACGCTTCGCAGCAGTGCTATACCTCGCTGCGCTTCAAGCAGGGTCACTGGGTCGTCGCATGTTGACACCTGTAAACGCAGCCTGAGCGATTCTTCAAAGTGTCCTATGCGTTGCTCGACGGTGCTTAGGGATAGCAAGGCTTTGGAGCGATAGCGTGCCGGAGCTGATTCTGCCACACTCTCAAGTAGTTCTCTTGCCTTCTCGAACTGGCCGGTTCGATACAGATAGATGCTCTCGTAATACTTTCCCACCTGATTGAACGGATACCCGAAGGACTGTAGCAGTAGCCCAGTTTCACGTTGAGAATCTATGTCTCGCAGACAATAGCTTGTCTCTGCGGACTGTACGAGTTGATACAATTGCCCGCGTTCGATCTTGACTGCGGAGGATAAGACTGTGAGAAAACGTCTAATCGCGTCTGTGTTCATCGCGTTCCTTCTGTGTGCTTCGGTGTTCGCGGGACATACACTTCCAGGAGGCGGATGGTGCGATTGTGGCGCGCCGGGCTGTACCTGCGATCCCGGCGAAACTCCATTGCTGCGGAATAGAGTCAGTAAACCAGACGGCAAGACGGAGAAATCTACGCAAGATACACCTGTTGATTTAGGTTCAGAGACGCTATTCGTGCTTGCCGCGCTGCTTCTAGTGCTTAGATACAAAGCCTAAGCGAAGCGGCGGACAACCCAACTCGGTTTTCTCTCATGTCGCTCTCATGGCGACTAACTATTTGTTTATCGCGGGGAGTGTATCACAGAATACTGAACAGACAAGGGACAGGCAGGGTAACAATTCACGTAATCGTGATACAATTCAATCATCTAACCGGGGTTCCGTGCTTGAAATCTCCTGACTCAGTGATTCTTGCCCGCATCCCTTACGATTCTTGATGACTGGACTTTAATTCACTAGGGGTTACATCAATGAGCGCTCACGCAAGCGAATCCAAAGGATCAGCACCGCTCAAGCAGGATCACGAACTCTGGCAGTACAAACATGAACTGAGTCAGAGAATGCGCCATCCACTCGTGGAATTGAATAATCTGATGGCAGAAGCCGCAAAGCGCGGTGTTATCGTCAATCTAAAAACTGAGAGTGTCAATGTTGGGCTCGGCTATGACCCGGTGCCCTTCATTGATTTGAGCGTCTTTGATCCTGCTTAGTGGGACTTTTCCCACACGCTCTGATAGTACAGATAGTCGATTCTCGAGCCTATGTCGATGATCTTGCTGGCAGTTTGGTAGAGCTCATGGTCGCTCATGTCCCCTATCTTGCTCTCTCTTAGCTCTCGGAAGTCGTCACGTATATCATCTGGGATATTCTTCTCGTTGAGAAGCCTGATATACACCCAAGCCTGCGAAAGCCTCTGGTGCAGAGGTAAGTCATTGACCGCCAAAGTGGTGATGGCCTGAGAGAATTTCTCATGTGCATAATCATACTTGATCATTCTTCTGTGCTCCCTTCAGTGAGCATTGCGGTCGGGATGATACACCTTCCGCAGTCACCCTTGTTCTCTTTCCCAAAACGTCGCCTCAGTGCCTAGCTCATAGGCTGATTGTATGAGGCAACAAAGGTTGTGACAAAGAATCTTACAAAGCGCTTCGTTGGCTTGCGCCGTGAAGGTCTTGCTCCGCAGATACCCGCCGAATTTCGCCTTGATCATGCTGAACGTTGATTCCACGTTCGAGCGCTTGTGGTAGTGCTGATAGAACTCATCGCGGTTCATTTGGTAGTAGTAAAACATTCGATGCCAGACATCAACTTTCCCGCTTGGCTTGGTGCCCTTTCTGAAGTCTATATACGGATGCGCACCTTTGTTCTCAACTACCGTGAGATTAGCTCGATTGCTATATGCCTTGTCTGCTGAGACCTCAACAACATCGAAGTGCTTGGCGGTCGAGTGGACGAGCGGAGCGAACATGTTCGTGTCGTGGACGCTCGGGCCGGTGATCTCGACCGAAGTCACGATGTTTGTTTTCACCCCGCACATCAAATGAACTTTGATCCAATCATGCGCGTCCATTTCTTTCCCGTACTTTGCTGAAAACCAACGTGAATATGTCGCGGTCGAGAAACCAGAAGCGTCCACGGCGAAGGCGGTCTCGATTGCTTTGAGGGGCAAGCTGCTTTCTGTTACGAGTCGCTTCAAGTATGGAGTCAACTCGGGTTTCTCAAGGTAGCCGATGATTGAATTGTAGTGCGGCACTCTGACGATGTAATGCCTTGCCTGAGCGTCCTTGAGATCGGTCATAAAGCGCCGTGATGACACAGTAGAGTAGACCTTGAATGTCGAGGCAAAAAGCATGTCGGCCATCGACAATCGCGGTCTGCCATTGGTCTGAATCGGCTCGTCTATTCCGGCGCAAAGTTCGTAGAGCAGCGCCAGAAATCTGGCCTTCTCGTTGGTCTGCGCGCTGTTGTAGGCAGACCATACTTGCTTATATCTCAGCCTGACGGTTTCGATGACGGTCGTGGTACCGTCGCCGGCTTTGGTGACGTTCCGTTCACGTTCGACAACGAATTCCGTCGCAAGAATGTGCTTGCACGGGAGCTGGCGCTTCAAGTAGTCGGGACAGGTGCAATGCAGCAAATCAGAATCGACTACGTAGTGGCCGTGATTGCTCTGAGAAGGAACGAGCCAGGTATCGCCCTTTTTCGCAACGTTGCTTCGCGCTGCTATTACTAACGCTTTCTGTTCTCTTTCGCTCATTGTGAACCTTGCCTTTCTTTGGCGATTGGCTCACAATTCCGGTGTCTGAGGCCGACGTGAGCAATCGCGTTGGTTTTCAAATAGGGCTTCAGCGGTTAGCGCCGCTGGAGCCTCTTCACCTTTGGTTGAACTACTCTTCTCTGATGCCGCCAAAGCAAATCTATCATCTCCGAAGTCTAAGACCGCGCGGACCGAGGCAAGCAACAGGTCTTTTGAAGCGGACAATCAAAACGATCGGAGAACCGTATATTTCAAGTTATCTTGATTCACTATATCTGACGACCTGCGAGTCGGGCGGCAGTGGCGAGTAGTTTTTTGCCTCGTCGGTAATAGGTATATAGAGTGGCATACGAATACTCACTCTTGATTCCAAGTTCCAGTCTGGCATGGAGTAGAGCAAATGCGAGCGGCCAATATTTTTTCCCTCGCTGAGACTTTCGCTGGAAAACTCGTTTAAGAAGAGATTCCGGCACTTCTCCGCTACACACGCCTGATAGTTCCTTGAACTTAGAGTGCGCTTTGATCATTGTTACGCAGCCGGCTTCATAATCAAGCGTCTCGAAAAACCGAGTAATGAATTCCCAGAGTGGTTGAAGCTCTTGTGTCTTCGTTACTAGCTGCGCACACCTCTTTGCGGTAAAGTCTTTCGGCTTTCGCCGCGCACCTCCCCAGGTTCCTTTGATTGTTTTTGCCATCAAGCGAGTTAATTCCCTGCGGGTCAAGTCGGAGCGAAATAGTTCTAAGCCTCGCGATAGGAGGACTGCCGACTTGTACCGCTCTTCTGGTTTTATTGCGGCGAACCCCACCATGCTTATGTCAATGATCTGCGCTTGGTGTGAGATCGCTTCGATAAACGGAAGGGGCGTTTGGTTATCTATAAAGCCGTTCAGTAGCGATAGGGTTTCGCGTGTGACCGGTTCACGGAACAGAAATATCCGAGTTCGGATTACCCACGATTCAGTCAGGGCTATCCATACAGCTTTGGCTAGCTTGTCGAGCTTGCCTTCTTTGAAGCACTCGATAAAGTCGTTAGCGGGAATTCTCAATACAGTCTCTTCCGCGAAGTTTTCAAATGCTTCGGAGAAGAACTGACCGGCAATACGGCTAATACATAATATGTGGCGAGATTCTGTCGAGAGCGCTAAGTCTTCGCTGAGTCTCCTCCACTCGTCGGTCTCTGGTAGAAGGAATCCTTTGTCCTTCAAGACCTGAGCGAGTTCAGGAGAAATCCATGACTTGCTGGACTTAGCACGAGCCAAGATGTCGCCCTCCCGTGGGCTCCCGACTTATCACGACCCGCCAACAGGCGCTCGGGAAAGCGTCCGCTGTCCGTCAGGTGATCAGCCCAACGTTAGGCGAGTCAAATGCAATAGTGATTCTGCGCTGGCGAGATGTTATGAGGCAATGATATTAGCGAGATAATATAACTCAGTCGCGCACGCACGGAGAGAAATCTTACGAAGATTTGGAACCTACCGGAGTTGCCGGTACTTTTTGGGCAGGCTACCTACTTCTTGGGCAGAATACTTTTTGGGTGACTTTTTGGGCAAGGCCGAGACTGCGAGACTGCGGGGACTGCGGAGACTGCGGCGCTTTGTCCACAAAGTCGATGAAGGGTTAACCATCGGAAGCAGGGGCGCGTAACCATGTGTCAAGCAGTGATCCTTGTCTCCCAAATCGCCGACTGTCGGATATCAAAGTGTCGCAGCCTTGGGTTGGTGGACGAAGCCGACCTCACCCCAAGGCTCGGAGTCTGTATTCGGATGGCGTAACATCAAAATATTTTCGGAACTGGCGCACGAAGTTGCTCTTGTTGTAGCAGCCTACCTCTGCCATAACCTACTTGATCCTTAGGAAAGTGTTTGTCAGGAGGTCACCGGCTTTCTCCATTCTCAACTTTATAGGTACTCGACAGGCGGCACGCCGATTTCCTTTTTGAAAATGCGCGAAAAATACGATGTTGAGAGATTCACCACTCCGGCTAACTCAGTCACCGAAATAGTTCGTTGAAAATTGGCATTCATGAAGTCGATCACCGCGCGGACTCTCGCTTTATTGACCGGACTATTGGGAACTGCCGATTTACTCTCGGAGCCTCGTTCGATCGGTCGCGAGACCGTAACGATAGAGCGCTGCCTATGTTTCGTTCTGACATCGGCCAGAATTTCCTGCCACTCGGGGTAGGCACGCGCAAAGGGTGAGGCGAGGATTACTTTCGTGATGCCCGGGCTTTGCCGATTCGGCCCGCCCTTGTGAGCTCAACGGCATACGAGTTGAGAAAGTCATGGTAAACAAGGGGCTCGGAATATCGGGCCAATGGAAGCAATTGTTCAAGGTCTCGCAAGGCTGATTTGTGGAAACCTTCTTTCGCTTTCAGAATCGCGATTCCTTGTTTCGCCTCAACCATCGTTGACACATCGTGATTGCGCGCTGCCTTTATTGATTCAAGGTAATAGTAAAGTTGTGATTCAGGATCTTCAGATGTTTCCGGCAATTTTCCTGTTAACTTTGCCAGAGTAGCCTTAATTTCATTGCAAATCTACCGAGTCGCGGTATAATCCCAGCGTCCCGTTAGTAAGGCATTTATTACAATCACTATTCCGCCGGGTTCATTTGTGATACTGCCTTTTTCCAAGCCCGGTTAGTTCTCGTGTCAGGAAGATGAGAAGCGAAAGAGCCAGGACTGTCTGACAAGCAGTGCTAATTCTTTCCCTTCGTGGCGGTGCTCTTCCTCTATTACTTACTTGTTGACGACAACCTCGGAAGGGAGGAGAGAATCATGTATCGCAACGCAGACCAACTTCACGACGGAGAGATACTCAAAGGTTACGACATATGTATCGTCGGCGCGGGCGCGGCCGGCATCTCGATGGCACAGCGCCTGCTCGGAACTTCACAAAAGGTTTTGTTAGTATCAAGCGGCCTGGAAACAGACGTGGGCAGGCCGTCGCCCGTCAGAGAGTCCATTTACGAAGGAACGGTGGGAGCGTTTCTACAAAAAGTTGATCCTACATTTCTCACTCGCTCGCGGCTGCGCATGTACGGCGGCACGACAAACCATTTCGGTTACTGGGCGCGACCGTTGGACGAGGCTGATCTGAAACCCCGACCCGGCTATCGAGATGCACAATGGCCGATTGACATGGCAGAACTCAATCGCTATTACCCGGATGCGAATGCCACTGGCGACTATGGCCCGTTCAATTATGACGACATAGAGTTCTGGGCAAACGCTCTTGGTGGCCGGCCATTTCCTCCTCTGCCGGGCGACGCCCTGGAAAACGCTATCTTCCACTCACAACCCGACTACAACATCCACGACTTCCAGCTTCATTACGGACCTCAGCTTAAAGCTGCTCCTGAATCGAAGCTGACGGTGTTATTCAACGCCAACATCCTTGAGGTCAAATCGACGGATGGAAAAGATCACGTAACGGGGCTTGCCTGCGCAACCATAGGAAACGACGGCAAGCGCGGCATAAGCTTCGGCGTAGAAGCCAGGGCATATGTGCTTGCCCAGGGCGGCATCGAGCCTGTGCGACTGTTAAAGCTGTCGGGGAGTCTTGGAGACAATGCCAGAGGACTCCTGGGGCGCGGGTTCATGGTGCACCCGTTAATCACCAACGCAGCAACTGTAAGGTTTTCCCAGCCAGTAGACATGCTGGTTCGAAATTTCTTTAGTGAACGCCAGGTCAGAATCGCCGACCCCGCAAATGCAAATGAAGAGCATCAGCCGGTCTTTGCCGCGGTCTATCACCCCGAGGAACTTCTCGACTACTACATCTTCAATGCCTGGGGCATCCTCGCGCCAACACCATCCACAATGGATACCGAGCGGATCGGCAACTTCCGAATTATGCTCGGCTTCAGCAGTGATCGCACGCGAGCCAATGTGAACGTCAACTGGGAGCAGGTCCCAAACGAGAACAGTGCCATCACGCTGGATCAAAATCGGACCGACCCGGTATTCCGCCAGCCTGTTGCGCGGCTCGACTGGAATCTTCTGAAGCCAGACAAGGATACCGTTAGAAAGGCCATGAACCTCTGCTGGAGCTACCTGCAACCACGTGGGGCAATTGATTTCCAGATGATAACGGATCTTAGTACCGATAACCCGACGCAGTGGACGTTTCCACCTAATTCTGGAGCCTTGATGACCGGCGATCACCACATGGGCGCGCTTCGTATGTCGAAAACAGCGGAGGATGGAATCGTGAATCCCGACCTCAGATTGCATGGGGTTGATAACCTGTATATCGCCGGTTGCGGAGTATTTCCGACGTCGGGTTACGCCAACCCGACTCTAACCCTTGTCGCGCTGGCATTGCGGCTGGCAGATCACTTGAATGGGATTCATGCCTGAAATTACAAAGCTGCGAGCGATCGGAACTTTGGTGTGGTCTTTTGGATCGATAATCGCGCACTCCGGCCAAGTTTCATCCGGCAGCTCGAGGACTCTTTGGAGGACGTCCCCGACCGTCCTATGTTCTTCTATGCGGGTCCCACGTTTCTACGCAACTGCCTTGAGGTCCGGCTGGTTCTTCCGAGGATTCTTCTTAATCACGAATTCTATGTTGACGTTGTTTGCTGCGCCCGGAGCGGCCGAATATTCCAGGGTCAGAAGCGATCCGCCCGAAACGCGCCAGCCCGCTTGCTGAAATCGATCCTGTGAACGATCCACCTCGAGCGGGTCGCCGAATGCTTCGGTAACCTTCCGCACGATATTCTCAAACGAGTCGCTCTTTGTAGACAGGCCGGCGCTGCAACTGAACTCGATTAATTGCTCGGGCCGGCGCGCCGGAGTGTCCAAAGTGTCGAACTTGAACGAAGCGCTCCACGAAGACTGGCCAGGAAGATCCACGCCTAGAAGAAAGGCTTCCTCGGAAGGTACATAAGCGAGCGTGTCCTGCTCGGCGTTCCCGGGCAGCAGCTTCTGCACCTCGACGTAGCTCATTCCGATGTTGAAGCTTCTGATGAACTCCACGGGATCGAAGGAAGCGGTGCGCTTGGGATCTTTGACTTGCCCAACGACGTTTGCGCACGGTATCGCCACAGCAAGCATGATTGCGACTATGCTCGCCACCGTCTTATTGGTTTGAAACATTGCTCCCACCTTATAAACACGGCGTCCAACCGAAGAGGCCAATGCTCGGCTGACCGTGCGTTTGACTGTCAAAGTTCTTTTTTAGCTTAAGGGGCTGATGCTGGAGGTAAATATATCAGCAAAGTTTAGAATGTCAATATTGTGAATGTGTTGCAAAGCGAGACGGTCTCGAACCTGCCTAGCGCGAGCCGACTATCAACTGCCTCAGCTCGCGCGGACTGTAAAGTCCCGGGGCGAGCCGCTTCTCGAACATCCGGTCGATCGTCTTCAGCAGAGTCGAATTGTAGGGTGTGGGTATACGCAGTTTTTCGCCGAGCGAGACGATCTCGCCGTTTAGAAAGTGGGCTTCGCCGGTCTTGCGACCAAGACGAAGATCCTGCCACGTTGAGGCATAAGTGCGCCGAGCTTCGGGCAAGTCCTTGAAATCCTCTTGGTGCTTCGGAGGCTGTTTCAGCTTCTTTGTCATCTCCCGAATCCTAATCGGCGACGGCTCGCCCTCCGGCGGCTCGACGGCAATGCCAGCGGCGTCGAGCACTCGCAAGCCTTCCTCTCGCACTTCAACCATGAGCTGGCGAGTTTCAGGGTCGGCAGTCGCCTGTTCGAGCCAGAAACCTGTTATCGCACAGACCGCGTTGTTGAGGTTCGCTACCAGCTTGCCCCACTTCATCGACATAACGTGAGGCGATGCGATCGCGTCAAATCCCGCTTGCTTCAGATCGTCACTTATTCCGTGAGCCGTAGTATCGAGTCCGTCGGGATAACAGCCGATTGCAACCGTACGGCCTTGCGGCATGGTAATCACAGATGGTTCGAGTTGCACCGCGCTGAAGAAGACGAGCCCGGCATAGATCTGTTCGAATCGTCGCGCGGCAATCACCTCATTGCGCACTGCGTTCTGCAAACAGACCACTCGCAGCTTTTCGCCGTACCGATGGTACAAATCTTCAACTGCGGATTCAGTAGCCTGCGACTTCGTCGTGATCATTGCGATGTCGCTCGGTTCCGGAGTCAGATCGTTCACCGAAGTCACCGCGTCGGACCTCACGGTCGATTCTTCGTTGTTCTCTTTAATCACGATTCCGTCCGTTAATGCTTTCGCGTAGGCGGGCCTCGCGACGCCGACCACCCGTGAACCGGCGCGGTTCAGCAATCCTGCGATCACGCATCCGATTGCGCCCGCTCCGAACACGACATATCTCGTTGGCTTTTCATCGCTCATACTCTCAAGATAATATCGCATTGGCTGGCGCTTGCGAAAAAGCGCAGGACACAAAGATGATCGTCGAAAAGACAATCGAGCAGCGAATCAACTTGTATTACAACCTTCACGTGCCGGACGGTGTAGCCGGGCCGCGCACGCTGTTGATCGCCTTGCACGGATACGAAGGCAACAAAGAGTCGATGATGGCTCTTGCACAAAAGATCAATTCGGACGAGTACATCATCGCTTCCGTCCAGGGCCCAAACGCATTCCTGATGCGTTCGGAAACCGAGCCGACCAAACCTAAGATAGGTTTCGGATGGATGATGCAATACAAAGCTGAAGAAACGATCAGGCTTCATCACCAGACTATAATGTCAGTGATCGAACAGATTTCTGCTGAGCACGACGTTGATCAGCGAGCAATATTTCTGCTCGCTTTCTCGCAATCAGTTTCGCTCAATTATCGTTTTGCATTTACACATCCGGGAATGGTTCGAGGAGTGATCGCAGTTTGCGGAGGCATTCCGGGCGACTGGTTTCAGGATAAGTATCAGCACAGCGACACTGATATTTTGATTATCGCCGGCGAGACGGACGAGTTTTATCCGCTCGAACGCACGCAAACTTTCAAGGAAGCGATGGCTAAACGCGCACGCTCAGTGGAATTTCGGAGCTTTCCGAAAGGACACGTCTTTCCCAGGGAGTCATTGTCAATCATCAACGCATGGATAAAGGAACGTTCACAGCCCGCGGTCAATACGCAAAGACTTTGACCGAGAGCCGTGATCGCCCTGTTTTATTCGGAACGTTTTCGCTCGCCTCTTCCCGTCACAATGCATCAATCGACAATTACTTTTCGGACGTCACTCGGTTCGGCTGCAGTGAGTCGATCCTTGTGATGAAGGCCGTGACCTGCTGAATGTTTTCGTCTGAGAGCAGGTTTCGCCAGGCGGGCATTGATGTGTTACGCACACCGTGTTTGACGATCCAAAAGACCTCAGCTTCGTTGTAGCCGGTGCCGTGGCCCGGCAACTGCGGTGCGGGCGGATAAAACGATGCGCCAAGCACGCTCGGCCGCCCGCTCAACTGGCCGTGGCACTGAGCGCACATCTGTTTGTAGATCTCCATGCCTGCAGCGAGATCGTCGTCGCTTGGAGCGATGAGGCCGGCTCCCTGACCTGACGAGCCCCTCGCAACAGAGGCGCGGACAACAGTCGGGAGGAGCCTTCTCTCCAAATTCGACGGCGCCTGATCAGCATTGATCGGGACGAGTCCGGCTTTTACAATCGCGAGCCCGGCAAGCATCGCAATCACCAACGCTCCAGCGAGCGCCGACAAGCCGCCATAAAAGAATTGCTTCATGTCTGCACCTCCTCGGCTGCCGCCGGCTGTTTATTCGGTGACATTCAACGTTCCATCCATGTCTTCGTGACCGTCGCCACAGAACACATCACAGTGGAAGGTGAACCGGCCAGCTTTATCGGGAATGAACCTTACTCGATTCACCGCCCCGGGTTTTACATCGAGCCGTACTCCGAAATCGGGCAGGTTGAATCCGTGCCTGACATCTTCGGAGCTGATTTCCAGCACCACCGGTTCGCCCTTCTTGACGGTGATCTCCGACGGTGAATACTCAAACTTCTTTGCGGTTAGCTTGACCACTTTCTCGGTAGGCGAAGCCGAACCGACTACTGCCGTGCATACCGCAATGCCCGCGGCCGCATAAACTACCAGAGCCATCATCAAAACCTTTTTCATATTCTTCTCTCCTTGTTAGGTTGAAAAATTCATACTTTCAAGACTGGAACTTCTTCGATTTTGTATTGGGCCTGTCGAGCATCCGCTTCAACGTCGCGAAATCCCAGCCCCTTGTACGGCGTTGCAGGATTCCACGGAACCGGAGCCCGCTTTGGTACGGAGCCTGGAGCGGGAAGCGGAAACATCAGCGACTTCGCCGCGTGATGCGGGATGTGCCCGGTCATGAAGTGGTGTTCCTGATGTATGTGACCGTAAAACACGGTTACGTTTTTGTAAGGCAGGAGGGCATTCACCACAGCAGCGCCATCTCGAGTCGCCCAGTCCCATTGTGGATATAAGTCGAACAACGGCCGATGTGTGAGCACCACAATAGGCGCGTCATTCTTCAGCCTGCCGAGGTCGGACTGCAGCCACTTGAGTTGCGCTTCGCCGACGATCGCTGAAGGATCTGAGACATTGTCGAGGGCGACGAAGTGAACTCCTTTATGATCGAAACTGTAGTTGAGTTTACCGAAGAACTCCTGATACGAATCGCCCCGATCAAGCGACGCGTCGTGCTCACCAGGCATGAAATGAATGGTCTTCGCCTTGAGTCCGCCGGCAATGTCCCTGAACTGAGACATGCGTTCGCGGCGGGCGTTCTTGTCTTCGGTGATGTGAGTCAGGTCTCCGGTGAAGACTACGAAGTCCGGTTGCTCTTCAAGACTGTTGACCGCCGCAACGGCCTTCTTCAGCGTTCCCTGGGAGTCCGGATTGACCGAAGGTCCGTCGAAGCCCCAGTGCGTATCCGAGAGCTGGACGAAGTAAAAATCATCCAGCGATCTTGCGCGATTGCTCGGACCCCCGGACCCAAGCACTTTGACACCCAGCCCGGAGGCGAAAACGACGCCCCCAAGTCCCGCCAGCTTTATGAAATCTCGTCTATGCATCTTGTCCTCCTGAATAATCCTCGTTCAACGACTAATACCGGTCCGGCTTCTTGAATATTCCCGGGGGAGATGTAGAGTTGAGGTGCGGAATAAAATTCCCGAAAGTCGAGTCTCATGTTCAAGAGAAGCGGAGAGCGAAAAGAAGAGGCCGAGCTGGATCAGATAAAGCGCGAGCAATTCGAGTTGAGCGTGCTGCCGCATCTCGGAGCAGCGTATAACCTGGCTCGCTGGCTTACGCGCAACGAACACGACGCAGAAGACGTGGTTCAGGAATCATATCTTCGAGCATATCGTTTCTTCGGTGGGTTTCGGGGCGGTGACGGACGAGCGTGGCTGCTCACTATAGTGCGCAACACTTGCTATTCGTGGTTACGGCAGAACAGATCTCTTGAGCTTTCTGATTCCCTTGATGATGCTGCGGAGAATATTGAGAGCGACGCTCCGAGCCCAGAGGCTGAATTGATAAAGAGCGCCGACGGCAAGTTGGTCACGCGGGCGCTCGAGGAGTTGCCACTTGAGTTCAGGGAGATCCTGGTGCTGCGCGAGATGGAAGGGATGTCGTACAAGGAGATCGCCGATCTGGCGGACATCCCTTTGGGAACAGTGATGTCGCGACTCGCAAGAGCCCGCAAGCGGCTTCAGCAAATACTTGCTCCGACTGTAGCGAGGGAGGCGTAGATGAATTGTGAAGAGGCAAAAAAGCTGATTCACGCTTATGTGGATCGCGAGCTTGACCTGGTTCAGAGCCTGGAACTCGAGCGTCATTTCACTGATTGCAACTCGTGCTCGAAAGAATACGCCGGTCTTCAGGCTTTGCGCTCGCTGGTTGGCAGCGTCTATCAAAAACCTCCAGCTCAACTACAGAACCGCATCAGGTCCGCCATTCGCAAAGAAGTCAAAAGCGAAACCCGGCCTCGTATGCTGTCCTGGCGTTGGATCGGTGTTGCCGCATCTATCGTCTTGCTTGTGTTTCTGAGTTGGGGGTTGTTTCGAGTTTTATCGGGGTCTTCGCCTGATGAGGCGTTAGCGCGCGAAGTTGTCTCCAGCCACGTGCGCTCGCTTATGGCCAGCCATTTGACCGACGTGCCGTCTTCGGACCAGCACACTGTGAAGCCCTGGTTCAACGGCAAACTTGATTTCTCGCCTCCGGTTATTGACCTTGCCGATCAGGGTTATCCGCTTGCCGGCGGACGACTCGACTACTTGAACAATAGGACAGTGGCAGCACTGATCTATCAGCGCAGAGGCCATTTTATCAATCTGTTCGTCTGGCCCTCGACAGGCGAACGGGAGAGACCGAAACCTGAAACGCTGAACGGCTACAATGTTATTCATTGGTATCAGTCTGAAATGAGCTGTTGGGCGGTTTCAGATCTGAATGCAGAAGAATTGAACGAGTTCGTGCGCCTCTTAAAAAGTAAGTCCGCATCCTGACTCGAAATCCTCGGACACGCGAGACGCAGTTTATTCTCCAAACGCATTTGTGAGTTGTTGAGCATATTCACGAGCTGAGTGGATTACTTCGTACTCGTCGAGCGTCAACAACTGTCTCTCGCGCATGACGACTCGCCCGTCGATGAGGACCGTCTCGACATCACTCGCTTCGGCAGCGTAAACGATCGTTGAAACCAGATTCGGATGTGGAGTGGTGTGAAGCCGATTGAGATTGATCAGAATCAGATCGGCGCGCTTCCCGGGTTCGATTGAGCCTATTTCCTTCTCGAGGCCCAATGCGCGCGCGCCGTCAATAGTCACCATCCGCAGCATGGAAAGCGCCGGCATTGTCTCGGCTCCATGAATCGCTTTTTGAAGAAGCGCTGCGGTTCGCATTTCAGTAAACATATCGAGCCGGTTGTTGCAGGGCGCGCCGTCCGCGCCAAGTGAAACCGAGATTCCGCGTTCGATCATCTCGGGTATCCGCGCGATGCCCGATCCGAGTTTCAGATTCGAAGAAGGGCAATGCGCGACGTGAGTATTTGTCCTGGACAAAACTTCCATCTCGCCTTCGTCCAGGTGAACGCAATGCGCGAGCACAACATTGGAGCCTGCTAGCCCGACCTCATTCAGGTAGTGGATATTTCGTAAACCGGTCTCTCGTTCGACGATTTCGATTTCGTCTTTGTTCTCCGACGCGTGAGTGTGAACCATCACCCGGTGCTCGCGAGACAATCGAGCGACACGTTCCAACAGCTCCCTCGTGCAACTGACTGCAAAGCGAGGCGCGAAGCAGTAGCGAATTCGGCCGTCCGCGCGGTTGTGCCAACGTTCAAGAAGAGCGAGTGATTCCGAAATCGAAGCTTCGGTTTCCTCGAGCAAATTCGTCGGCACGGAACTGCCTTTGTCCATCATGCACTTGCCGACGGTTGCTCGAAATCCGGATTCTTCGACCGCTGCGAAAACCGATTCAGTGTGCCGCACGGTTTCCATCGTGAGCGCGCAGGTGGTGCCTCCTTGAATCAACTCGGCTATGCCCAGACGCGCTGATGCGTAAATGGATTCTTCGGTGTGAGCTGCTTCCATCGGCCAGATGCGTTTCTTTAGCCAGTCGATCAGCGCGAGATCGTCGGCCGCGCCTCTGAAAAGAGTCTGACAAAGATGAATGTGAGTTTGAACAAATCCAGGTAAGAGAACGAACCCGCGGGCTTCTATCACATCGCAGCTAGTGTCGGGGCGAGCGATCGAGCCACCGATGCTGCTGATGCGTCCTCGCTCCACCAGGACATCGCCTTCGAAAAGGCTGTCGCCGCTGTCGACGGTCAGTACTGTCGCGTCTTTTATTAAAATCGAATCGCTCATAAGAAAACCCGAAACCGCAGTATGGTACAGCCACAAAGACGTTTATCACAATTGTTGAAGTGAGGTTGAAGGAAGGTTCGAGTTGGCTACATCGGCCATTTCTGATCGACGAACTGAAGGCACAATCGTTCGAAGCCGTCTTTGCCGGTCCATTGGTTTCGCAAGAGCGCCAGTCCGTTGAAGCCGAGCTTCGGGCTGATCACTCTGACGAATTCAAAGGTTGGAGGCGCTCCTTTGACGCAGACTCGCGCACCGTGCTCGCTGACGTTTTCGGTGACTGCCGCTTCGCGGGAGATTCGTTGCATAGCTTCGTCCAGGTATTCGACCGCGACCGCTTCATTACGCTCTTCTCGCGGCTCTCTGCGACGATCGGGTCCTTTCCACTTCGGAGTGCGAAACGTCGCCCACGGTTTGTAGAGGTAGTCGGCGGGCGGTTTTGCTCCGATGAATTCCAGCCCGACGATTCGCAAGCCATCGATCAAAGGCTCGGCTCGACGAACGATTGCATACATATTGTAGCCGGCGTCTGAGAAGCCGTGACTGCGCAGCTTCATCGGAAGCGGCATCGTCACGTGCACGACCATCCCCGCGCGGACTCGGCGACGCAAGCGCAGCGCGACGCCGATGCGGCTGACATCTATCGTCTTGGTTACCTCTTGCCACTTTCCGCCTTCGTGATCATGCCCGGCGACGAGCACCGGCACCGAAAGTTTGAATCGTTCGCAGCGTCGCCGCTCGACGCTAGATTCACTAGCCGAGGTTTTTGTGAACACCGGCTGCAACTCGGGTGAAACGTTTAGCTCTACATTTGCGGCTTGAGGGCGACCGGCCATGTTCGATCGGCGTGTTTGGCTTCGCGGCTCTTGTTTTGACTTCTCTACCGGGCGAGCGGCACTCGATCTCAACCTGAGTGATTTGCCGTAGTCCGATCTTTTCTTTTCATCAGTCAGAATGGTGAACGCCTGGGAGACTTTTTTGAAAGCTTGATCGACACGAAGCAGCATCTCGTCAGGAACAGCGGCCCTTACCTTGTGATAAGAGGGATGCAGGACCGCGACCGCATTTTGATAAGCCTGGATTATTTCATCGCAAGCGGCCGCGCGTTCGACTCCAAGAGTTTGATAGTGAGTTGTGGCGCCTTCGATGCGCTCGAGCAGATAGTCGACTTCAAGATAGTAGGCGCTGATAAGCTTGCCGGTGCTCAAGGGCTTTGAACGCCGCGACGGTAAGGCTAGTCCGCCGGAATTGCTCATCTGTACCTCTGATTCGAATGAATGAATTCTTCCCGGGGGTAGAAGATTTGGAATGTGAAGCCATTATGGGCCGCGCATTTGTTTCGTCAATGGTTTTTCTTACGGACTCTGAAGCGGTCTTCCCTATGCTCGGTACGCCGCGATGCGAACCTGAAAACCAGACTCTCGATTTCAATGATCGATTGGTAAGCGCGCTTGAAATCCAGCGACACGATTCACTCAATGCGAGAAGCAACCATTCGGTTAGAGCGCGCCTCTGAATCACGCGACTCGGTTTTTGACTTGCAACGCCGGCGGCCATATAATCGCGCCGGCTCAGATAAGCCCGGGCCGGGAGGCGAACCTCAGTGCGTTTGCGCTTCGCATGTTTTCAACTCTTGCTGGCCGCTGCGTGCGCTCTGATGACCGGTTGCGCGCGCCAATCGCAGGCTCACATCTCTTCGGTTCAACCCACAATTGAAGCCTCACTTGATTCGGACGGCGACGGCATTCCGGATCGAGCCGAGCTGCGCTCATTCGCGGACCGGCAGAACTTCAGACGCTGGTTTACGGCAATCGCAGAAATGCAGTTCTATCGAATCAGCGATGAATGGAACGTTGACCAACGCGACTGCGCGGGACTGGTCCGCTTTGCATGGCGCGAGGCGCTGCGGCATCACGACCGGGTCTGGTTTCAAAAGATGGGAGCGGGCTACGAGCCGGTTGCGCCGGACGTACAAGCGTTTACCCTGGAGACAAATCCGTTAGGCTCGAAGTTGTTTCGCACCGACTTCGGCTCTTTTCAGGAAAGCGATATAGCAAGCGGCAAGTTCTCGGAATTCGCCGACGCAAAGACCTTGAAGAACTTCAACTGCTTTTTTGTGAGCCGTGACGCGCGTCGTGCACAGCCGGGCGATCTCATGTTTTTTCATCAGCCCTGGGTCCAGAAATTTCCCTATCACGTCATGATTTTCATCGGCGAACCCTTCAACCACGGCGAAGGCTCTGCCGACTGGGTCGTGTATCACACAGGTTCGTCGCCGAGCGATCAAGGCTCAGTTAAGAAAGTTCGGCTCGCGGTTTTGGCTCAACATCCAGACAAACGCTGGCGCCCGATCGAAAGCAACCCGAATTTCTTAGGCTTCTATCGGCTGAAAATGTTGGAGTGAGAAATGTTGCTACCAACCCGAGACGCAAACCACGGGGAGCACAGGGCACACGGGGAATTGAAGGATTGTGGTGAGGAGTTGATCGACCGTGTGTTGACTGCTGCGACGACCGTACATCGAGAATTGGGCCTGCTGGAGTCGGTTTACAAGCGGGCGCTAATGATGGAGCTGGCGGAAGCGAGGATTCCTGCCGAACGCGAGGTTGAGATTCCAGTCTTGTATCGAGGTCGCGAGCTTGGCGTCGGGTTCCGTGCTGACATCATCGTAGCGGATTGTCTTGTCCTTGAACTCAAGTGCATCGACTCCGTAAGCCCGATTGAATTGGCTCAAGTTATAAACTATCTCAAGCTCCTCGGCTTCAAACGCGGCTATATCATTAACTTCAAGAGGCGTCTTCTGAAGGAGGGCATCAAACGTGTTTCCATCTAATTCTCTTATTCCCAAAGCTCCCCGTGTTCCCGGTGGTTTGACTGTGCTCCCGGTTTACCTGCTCGTTATCGCGGGAGCCTTGTTTATATCAACCGTGACTCTGCGCGCTCAGAGCGGCGCTGGAGACACCGCCGCCTCAGGAGCGGCTCCCACAGCCGATTACAAGCCTTACTTCTCGTTATCGACCAATCGAACTTACGGCACGGCCGATCGCGCTCGAGTGTGGATCAACTATGTCGGCATCGATCATATGGACCTGCGCGTCTATCGCGTCGATGATCCAGTCAAGTTCTTTAAGCAGCTTAATGATCCGCATCAGATGGGCGAAGCCGAAAAGCGCGAGGTCATCGCCGGTCTCAAGCACGAGGCGTCGGCGCTCGAGAAGATTCGCCAGTTCAAAGTCGCGGTTTTCAAATCGTTCAAAGACTATTTCCGCAATCAGCTTCGACGCGTCACGCGCGAGTCTTTGAATCAAAAACTCAACCGGGAAGGCGACCGCCAGCCGCTCAATATAGCCGACTACGCCCGCGTCCCGCTTCTGAATCCCGATCAACTCGTCAGCAGTTGGCGAGAAAGGCTCACGCCGCTCGATAACATCTACGACACGCGAATGGTGATGCTGGGCAAACGTGATCCGGGCGTCTACCTTGTCGAAGCAGTCAACGGCGATCTTCGAGCTTACACGATCGCGATCGTCACCGATCTGACGATGATCAACAAGACCGCGCCTGCCGGCGAGATGCTTGTCTACGCCGTCGATCGAAAATCCGGAGCGCCGCGCGAAGGCGTAAAGATCGAAATCATCAAAGCGAAGAAAACCGTCGCGAAGGGAACGACCGATAAGAGCGGGATGCTGAAGACTCGCGTCGAACAGACAAAGCCCGCGTCTCCGGAAACGCCGCCCGAAGACCGTGATCCCGAAGCAGAGGCTGCGGCCGAGCGCAACAACTCCTATCTGGTCACCGCTCGCGATCGCGATCAATTCGCGATCTCTGATCTCGCGGCTTATTACTTTGGCGCTAATCAGAACGGCGGGGAAGAAGGCGACGGTGAAGGCGAGAGTGAGGGCGGCGGCGGGCTGACAGGTTACATCTACACAGATCGGCCGGTCTACAGACCAGCGCAGAGAATCTTCTTCAGGGGAATCCTTCGACTGACCGGTGATCGAGGTTACGAACTTCCGAGCGGTTCAGTCAAAACGACGGTCGAAGATCCAAACGGCGGCAAGGTTTTCGATTCCGATCTGCCGCTCACCCAACGCGGGAGCTTCAGCGGTTCAGTCGACATCGCTCCGGGCGCGCCTCTCGGCCAGTATCGCATCACCGCCAAATCCAGCTCCGGGAGCGCCAGCGATTACTTCGAGGTGCAGGAATACAAGAAGCCCGAATACAAAGTCACTGTCACAGCTTCGAAGAAATTTGCCGAAACCGGCGCCAAGGTCAAATTCTCCGTCGAAGCGCGCTACTTCTTCGGCGAGCCGGTCAAACAAGCCGACGTGCAGTACTACATCTATCGCAGTCGTTACTATCCGTGGTGGTGGGCCGACGATGAAGATACAGCGCTCGATGAGTCGGACACCGGAGATGAAGGCGGCTATGGCTACGGCAACGACATGGTGAAGGACGGCCAGGCAGTGTTGAACGCCGACGGCAAGCTCGATGTCGATTTCGAAGTTCCGGCGGCCAACGAAAAAGATTCAGCGGACTACACGTACCGGCTTGAGGCTCAGGTCACCGACCAATCTCGCAACACGATTGAAGCGAGAGCGAGCTTCGTCGGCACGCGAGGCAACGTGGTCGCAAACACTCAAACCGATCGTTACGTCTACTATGATGGCGACACCGCGAAGATTCAGATTCGAACAAGCGATTACGAAGGCCACCCTCTGGCCTCGGGAGTCACTTTGAAATTCGTTCAGCGTACCTGGGATTCGACTGCGAAGCAGGATGAATCAGGCAAGACGCGTTATGAATATACGATGCACGAGCACGAGCTGAGTTCTGCCGACGTCACCACGAATCAACAAGGCCAGGCAAGCTACGATTATGCGATTCAAAAGACTGGAAGCGTGGTGATCGAGACGATCGTCAAAGACGGATCGAAACAATATCCGTCGAATGAAGATTACCTTTGGGTCGCGGACAGGAAGGGCGATTGGTCCGACTGGTCTTCGGGAGACGATCAGGCAATCAAGCTTGTCGCCGACAAGAAGACTTATCAGCCGGGTGAGACAGCTCACGTGCTTGCGATGCTGCCGACCGACAAGGCTCATTTGCTGGTCACAACTGAATTGACCGGGGTGATGACGGCTCGTGTAGTCGATTCTCCCGACAGAGCCGTGATGATCGATGTTCCAATCGAAGGCCGATTTTCGCCGAACGTTTACTTGAATGTCGCTTACATCAAGGATGGCGAGATGTATACGCACGATCGTTTGCTGAACGTGCCGGCTCGAAGCAAGTTTCTCAACATCGAAGTGCTTGCGGACAAGAAGGAGTACAAGCCTCGCGAGACCGCTCGCTACACGTTGCTTGCTCGGAATTCGGATGGCTCGCCGGCCTCGGGCGCGGAGCTGAGTCTTGGCGTCGTCGACGAAGCGATTTACAGCGTTCGGCCGGATCAGACTCGCGATATTCGAAAAGCTTTTTATGGACGCCGCTACAATCAGGTGCAGACGAGCTTCACTATTTCTTACAGCTTCAAGGGTCACTCGGGCGAGAAGCCGCTGCAGCTTTCGATCAACGACAAACGCGCGTATCAGCTCGCCGACTTCAAGAATGAAGGTCAATACGCCGAGCCGACGATTCGAAAGGACTTCAAGGACACCACGTTTTGGCAGCCTGATATCGTGACCGGCGCTGACGGCAGGGCTGCGGTCGAAGTGAAGCTGCCTGACAACTTGACTACATGGCGAGCTACGGTTCGCGGGGTGACTGCCGACACTCGCGTCGGGTCTGCAATCGCGAAAGTCATCGCCCGCAAGAATCTAATACTTCGACTCGAGACGCCGCGGTTCTTGACTGAAGGCGACACTGTGACTCTGTCGGCCATCGTTCACAACTACCTCGACTCAGCGAAGTCTGTGCAGATATCGATCGATGTGACCGGAGCTCGACTTCTAAACGCCGCATCGCAGACGGTGAATATTGCAAAGCAGGGTGAGTACCGTCTCGATTGGCGAGTAGCGGCTCCTCAAGTCGGCGAGGTTAAACTCCTGGCAAAAGCCTTGACGGACCAGGAATCGGATGGCGTAGAAATTCCGCTCGAGGTTGTTCCTCATGGATTGAAGCAAACTCTCGGCGGTGCTTCGGCGGTCTCTGAAGACAACGCGGATAAAACTATCACGCTGGATCTTCCGTCGAACGCGCACGCGCAAGCTCGCTCGCTTAGGATCGAGGCCGCGCCTTCAATCACCGGTACGTTGTTTGGTGCGCTTGATTACCTGACCGCTTATCCTTACGGCTGCACCGAGCAAACGATGTCCAGCTTCTTGCCAAACGTAGTCGTCACTCGAGCGCTCAAGGAAATTAAGTCTACGTCGATTCGGGCGACAAACGATCTCTCGACAAAAGTGCAGCGTGGGCTCGACAGACTTTACGGTTACCAGCACAGCGACGGAGGATGGGGCTGGTGGAAGGACGACAAGACAGATCCGTTTATGACGGCTTATGTAGTCGACGGACTTACGCTTGCCGGACGAGCCGGCTATTCAGTAGATAAGGCTCGCATCACTAACGCTCGCGACAAGCTCATTCGAATGATCGCCGCAGGCAAGAGCGATGATGGCCACACGATTGACCCCGACACGCGTGCTTACATGGTCTACTCTCTCGGCGAGAGCGGAGACATTGAAGCATCGGCCGTGAATGATCTATTTGCGCGGCGTGGAGAGCTGCAGCCCTACGGCCGAGCACTGCTGGCGCTTGCATTGAAGCAGCATCGCGATGACAATCGCGCGCGGCAGGTCGCCGGCGAAATCGAGCAGTCGGCCAGCACCAATGATTTCGACTCGCATTGGGAGTCGAAACATACTTCTCACGGCTATCAGGAGGAGAACGACACCGAAGCGACGGCGCTTTCGTTGAAAGCTTTGTCGCGCATCTCTCCGCAGAGCGCGGTGTTAGCTAAAGCAGCGCGCTGGCTGGTAGGCAATCGACGTAATGGATATTACTGGGAATCGACTCGGCAGACCGCGTTCGCGATCTTCGGGCTGATCGATTACGTCAAAGTCAGTCAGGAACTTTCACCCGATTATAACGTGACCGTTTACATCGGCAATGAGCAAGTGTTGACGCGGCACGTCGGCACTGAAGATCTCGCCTCCGCTCAGGCTTTCGTAATCGAACGCAAAGGCTCGCAGGTCGGCGGGTCTAACCAGGTGAGAATCGTCAAGACGGGCCGCGGCACTTTGTACCTTTCTACGACGCTCGACTACTTTACACGCGATGATGACATTCAGGCCCAGGCCTCGCCGAACTTGAAACTGACTCGCGAGTACTTGCGGCTTCGAGTGATCGAAAGCGGTGAGCAGGCTCAATGGAAGATCGAGCCGCTTACTGGTGAGTTGCACTCAGGCGATTTGATTGTTTCGCGACTCCGCGTTCAGGGAGCGCGAGGGCAATACATGATGATCGAGGACCCGATCCCCGCCGGCTGTGAGCAACTCGATCGCATCAGCGGAATCGATCTGGCTTACATTGAAAACGCGGGTTCGCACAGGTGGACCGATTGGTACAGCGCTCGCGAGTTCCGCGATCAAAAGACTGCATTGTTCGTCGACTACTTCGACGGCGATTCAATGTTTCAGGTTGCGTTGCGAGTGATCGTCCCCGGCGATTTCCGCGTAGCGCCTGCTCGCGCGGAGTTGATGTATCAGCCGACGGTTCAGGCGAACACCACTAGCGGCAAGATGAGCTTTTTGGATAAGAAATGAGGCCGTTGAACATTTCAGTCTGAAGACGATGGGCTCTCCGAGAGAGTGAGCTGCGAATAAGTTTCAGCGTCGCGGCTGGAACAATTGCAAGGCTTAAGATGGGAGGTTGTGAGATGGATAGCATAATCGCCAGCCATGCAACGACGCAGGAAGTGGGATTCTGGCCGCGGCAATTCAGGACGTCTTCCACGCCCGGTCAGTTTGTCTTTGATTTAGTATTTGGCGTTCTTATGCCTGTGCTTTGTTTTTACATGGATCCCGGTATCATACGCGGTGACTTTCCAGTCTCGTTCCGGGAGTGCAGCGTTTTCATCTATGCACTTAGCGCGCTGGCAATCATCGCCCTGGTTATTTGGTTATCGATCGGCCCCCGACGGCCGTCAGTCAACGCTATCTTCGGTGGGGTTCTGTTAGCTGGCGCTATGTGTTCATTTTCAATTGGAATTCTGATTCTTCCAATGACGTTGATCGGTATTCTAATCGTAATTGGCTTGCTCGGTTTGGTACCTTTCGTGACTGCGTTCGTTTATCTGCGCAACGCCTTGAAGGCGATAGAAGCCAGCGGCGCGAATCACAAAGGATCACGCCATGCCGCAACAGTGGTATTGAGCGTGATAGTCGTTCTTGCCTTGCCTGTTTTTGCGCAGTGGAGGGTCAACGCTATTGTCACACAATCGATGGCGGAAATAATGGATCAGGGTCCCGCCAACGCGGATACCGCTATTACGCGAATCAAGCGGTTCCATTTGCCGGTTGACACCGACAGAATACTTCGCGCATACGAAATGGAATCAGGTGCTTCACGGAAAGCGAAGCTAGGCAGAGCATACAAAGAGATTACCGGAGAAGAACCCGAAACTCGGCTCAACATGCGTGATTAATAGTCACGCAAACGTTTTTGAGATACAAATGAAAAGAATCTTTCACTCACTCTCTTCCGCCTTTGGCGAATTGTTTCGCGGCTGGGGCGTGTTACTCGTTCTGCTCGTGCTTTATCTGGCGATGCTTGGCGCAGTCTATTGGTTCTTCGTCACGCGCGAAGCGACCGTCGGCCAGTTGATCCTGTCGTTCGTGTTGGCACTCGCCGCTCCGGTGCTGTTTTTGATCATTCAGACGATGGCCGCGAGGTACAGCACTCAAAGAGGCCACACCGGGCAATTGTTGTTGGGCTCGGTGCGCGACTTCTGGAAGCTCCTTGTGATCTCAGTGCCCCTGATTGTAGTTGCCGTTTTGGCCATTTACCTTTTCAGCAAGTTCGATAAGAGCGCTCCAACGACGGCGATCCGCGAAGCGGTGCGATCTGCATCAACGCGACCAGCCACACCGAAGGCCCAGCCAATTCATTGGAATTCAGTCGCGCTGAAGACTCTCGAGTATCTTGTTTTCTTTTTAGTGTTGCCGGTTGCGATGATTCATCTTTGGATCGACACCGCGCAGTCGGGCTTGTCGAAAGCCTTCAGGCAAATGCCGCGAACGCTCTGTCGAGCGCTCGGCCCGCAATCAGTCATTACTTACTTGATCGGATTTATCTTCTTCCTTGTGATCCCCTACTTTTTGATTGTCACGAAAACCTCGGTGACGAATGCGTGGCTCGACTTCGGGTTGTTGGTGACTCGGCTCGTTCTTGCGGTCTTGTTATCGCTCGTCGGATGGGTGGTGACTGTGGGCGCGCTTGCAAGCCTGAAAGCCGGCAACGACCCCAAGAGCATTGCGCAAGCAGGTGAAGCCCATGTCCCTGCTCAAGCATAACTCGAAGAGCTTCTCACTGATCACTACGCTCGCTCTGGTTGTTGCATTGTGTTCGTCGTGCGCGCGACCGAGCGCAACTGCCGAGAGCACTCAGAAAACGGACAAGCGTGACGCGCAACCTTCCGACGCGGACGCAATAGATCGAGCTTTGACGAAAGCGGCGACCGAAGCTCTCGGCGATTTGGAAGGCGCTGTTCTGGTGATGGACCCGCACACCGGACGCTTGCGGGCAGTCGTCAATCCGCGGCTTGCATTCGAGCAGGCGTTTCCGCCGGGCTCTACAATAAAATCATTCACCGCACTCACCGCGATGCGAGCCGGCTTGATAGACAACGAATCGCGCACGCTTTGCCGCGAGCGGTTCGTCGGTGACGGACTCGATGTCATTTGTTCTCATCCGAAAAGCAAGACACCGTTCACACTGAAACAAGCCCTCGCTTATTCATGCAATTATTTCTTCGCCACGATGAGCGGTCGCTTGAGCTTCGACTCGTTCAAATCAACGCTGGCTTCCGTAGGATTCGGAGCCAGGACCGGAGTCAACACAACCGGCGAGTCGGCGGGCGTGCTCCGCGACGGAGATTGGCGAGTTCGCGACTTGCTCGGTGAAGGTGACAACCTACTCGTCACGCCCATTCAGTTGCTCACGGCCTATTGCGCGTTGATCAACGGTGGTGAGCTTTATCGGCCACAGATCGCTCCAGCGGAGAAATTTACGGCTGAAAAGCGAGCGACGATTCGAGTTGAGGATCGTCATCGACAAGCTTTGATCGAAGGCTTGCGAGGCGCGGTCGTTTACGGCACAGCCGAGAAGGCCGGTCTCGCGTCGCCGCCGCTCTTTGTGTTTGGAAAGACCGGCACCTCTACCGCAAGCAACGGTTTCAGACGTCAAGGTTGGTTTGTAAGCTTTGCTGCCGATGCGCAGTCTGCCGCCGAAGCCGTTCCGAAATCGCTCGAGCTCGCGGTGCTGGTGTTCATCAAACGATCGCACGGTTCGGAAGCAGCCGCCGTATCGAAGCGAGTCTTCGAAGAATACGCAAAGACGCGAACCGGCAACGAAGCGACTGCGCGAGTCAAGACGGCGAGTTCGAATATTCGAGTGAAGACCCTGGGGGAAGGCCGCGTAGTTACCGTGCCGATTGAAGACTATGTCGTCGGTGTTCTTTCTGTTGAGGCTGCTGTTGAAGACGAGCTCGACGCGCTCAAGGCTCAGGCCATCGTCAGTCGAACATTCGCCCTCAAGAATATTGGACGGCATTCGGACGAAGGCTTCGATCTTTGTTCAAACACTCATTGTCAGCAATTCAAAACCGGGCGAGCTTCGGAAAAGTTGCGGCGAGCCGTTGCAGAAACCGCCGGGCAGGTCTTGCATGATTCGAACGGACAACTCGTCGATGCTTATTTTCATGCCGCTTGCGGAGGTGTGACGGCAAACATTGAAACGTTGTGGGGCGAGCCTGCGCCAACTTATTTGCGCGGCGTGCGTGACGATTATTGCGCCTCGATGCCAAATCACGAGTGGACCGATGAGATTCGCGTCGATCAACTTGCGAAAGCGCTTGCAAGCGATCCGCTCACCGATGCGGGAAGAAGAATCGACAACATCGTCGTCACGAAGAGGGACGCAACCGGCCGCGCGCAAATAATTTCAATCGAAGGCGAGCGCCGCCGTCAGGTTCGCGGATGGGAGTTCAAGCTGGCCGTCGGAAGAGCGCTCGGCTGGAACGTCTTGAAGAGTTCGCGCTTCAGCGTGAGCAGGCACGGCTCGGCTTTTGTTTTTCAAGGAAGCGGTTTCGGTCACGGGTTGGGCTTGTGTCAAAGCGGCGCTCACGTTATGGCGCGTCGCGGAGCGTCAAGTAGTCAAATCCTCGGTCATTACTTTCCCGGCACTCTTGTGTCGAAGCTGGAACCGACGACTGGCGACCGGCGACCGGTGGGCGGTGAGCGCCGACCAACGGCCGCTGCATTTTTCGAGCTCTCCATAGATATGACCCGAAACGAGCGTCAGTCGCCGGTAATCGATAGTCCGCAGTCGGCGGTCGGCGGTCGATCGTCATTCTCGAGCGAGCACTTTCAAATAAGCTTTCCACCAGAATTGCCTCGCATCGAGGTGGAAGCCGCGCTTCGAACTTTGGAGTCCGCGCGGCTGGATATGATGGCCCACGCCGGTCGCGCGTCGGTTTCTTTACCAGGCTCTGTTGAAGTCGTCGTTCACACAACGACGCAGGAGTTCATTGCCGCTACCGGTCAGTCCTGGTGGGTCGCAGGGGTTACGCGAGGGCGCCGAATCGAGCTTCAGCCGTTTGCGATTCTCAGACGGCGACGCATTCTCAATTCAACGTTGCGCCACGAGTACGCTCACGCAGTGATCGAGGTTGTGGGAGCGGGACGCACACCTCGATGGCTCGCGGAAGGACTTGCGATCATGTTCGCCGGCGAAGGTCCTTCTCTCGAAGGATTCATACCGAAGCGACGACTGCCGCTCGACGTACTAGAAAGAAGGCTCGCTCGTCCCGTCTCCGCTACAGATATCCGCGCGCTTTATGCGGCCGCCTATTCAGAGGTGCGCGCGTTGATTCGCGTCGAAGGCGAACCGAGCGTGTGGCGCAGGATCAAGTCATCTAACGCGCAGGCAATCGCACTTTGAGCGCGTTACTCACCGCTGTTACAATCATCGTTTTCGATTTGGAGAACAAAATGAGTGAATCGGGAGCTGTGATGGGCAGCAACGCGGAGCCCTTGTTCGAAGCCTTCTTGAATCAGCACGATGATCAGTCGTGGCGCTCGATCATAAACGAGCTGCTCCCGTTCATACACGAAGTTGATCGAACGGCCACTCGGATCTGGTTCTATTTCTTTCCGCTTGCATTACCGAGAGCGCTTCAACAAGCCGAAGATCCCGAACGGCTGGCACGCAAATTGTCTCTTGACGGGAAGTATTTGCTGAAGGACCAGATCGATTCCTCTCACGATTTTCTTTACGGACACCGCTATTGGCCGCTTGTCAAAGCTGCGGTCAGCGAGCTTGCTGCTTCAACTGTGCCGCAAGAGAGTCTTGATCTCGCCACTCAGATCCGGCACACGGCCTCAGGCGTGGCCTCAAAAGCACGAGTCGAACCGTCGCTTGTGGTCGGCATAACCGCGATCGCTTTTATGACTCTTCAACAGACTGGAGCAGAGGCGTTCAGGCAGTCGCCCGGTGTTACGCGCGAGCAATCTTCGAAATCACCCGAACAGATCCTGCAGAGGCGGGCGCGCGATGATAAACAAGGACTACTCAGCTTCATGCGGCCGGATAAAGTATTCACGATTACTTTTAATGAAGGTGATCCGGCCGCGAAGTTCCCGCTAATCAACACTCAACATCTGACAACTGCCGCCGCCAACGACAAGCGCGACTATTTTTCGCGCGATCATCGTTGCGTGGTCGGTGAAGGACCGATACCGGTTCAGTGCCGCTCGGCTTCATGCGGGACCTGCTGGGTCGGCGTGCTTGCAAGCGCGGACAAGCTTTCGGAGGTCGCCGGCCTCGAATCACGCCGGATCAAAGAGTTCGGCTACATCGACACCGACGAGCCACGACCGTTGATAAGACTAGCGTGTCAGGCGCAAGCCTTCGGTAACGTATCGATCGTCATACCCCAGTGGAACGGCGTGTTCGGCAGATTCATTCGCGGCGAAAAGAGCGATCTCGAAGAGGCATTGAAACAGGTATAGACAGGATTCACAGGATCGACAGAATGAAGAGTATCGACAGGATCGTTCCCTTTCGTTCCATCCTGTTCATCCTGTGAATCCTGTCTATGCTTTTTTGAATGGGTTGCTTTCGGGAGTTTGAACCTGATGCATGTCCTGGTGGTCGGCGGAACTGGCTTCATTGGCCGCTACGTGGTTCGGCGATTGATCGAAACCGCCAATACGGTGACAGTACTTCACCGCGGGCAAACTAACCCCGACCTTCCGGCAGGGGTCCGCTATCTTTACGGCGAACGCAGTGACATCGAGGCTTTTGCGTCTGACTTTAAACGAATCGCGCCCGACGTGACGCTCGATATGATTTGCTACAACAAGCAAGAAGCGACAGAACTTATCGCTGCGCTCGATTCGTCGTGCGAGCGCCTGGTCGTTGCAAGCAGCATGGATGTTTATCGAAGCTACGGCTTGCTGCTGGGTCTGGAACAAGGCGAGCCGGACGCCGGGCCTTTGAAAGAAGATTCTCCGCTTAGAGAAAGCGAGTATCCGCATCGAGGAAATGCGAAGAGCCCGGCTGATTTCGCGAAGTATTATGAGAAACGCCACGTCGAGCAAGTTGTGAGCTCAGCGACTCATATGAACCCGACAATCTTGCGGCTTCCAGCGGTCTACGGTCCGGGCGATAAGTACCATCGCACGTTTGAGTATTTGAAACGAATGGACGACGGTCGTGAGAAAATTATCTTAGAAGAGAAACGATCGCGATGGCGCTGGACTCGCGGTTACGTTGAGAATGTAGCGGACGCGATCGCGCTTGCCGTCACTGATGAACGAAGCGCGGGTCGAATCTACAATGTAGGCGAGCCGGACGCGCTCAGTGAAGCCGAATGGGTTCGAAGCATCGGTCAAGCTGCGGGCTGGCGTGGCGAAGTCGTTACTCTTCCGCGCGACAAGATGCCCGCGCATCTCGACTTTCATTTCAATTGGGAGTATCAACTCGAATGCGACACTGCTCGCATACGAAGCGAGCTCGAATATGCAGAGCGAGTATCGCGCGTCGAAGCGATGCGGCGAACCGTCGATTGGGAACGCGCGAATCCGCCCGATCAAGTTGATGCCGCCAGCTTCAACTACGCTGAAGAGGATCAGGCGCTGAATCGAGCTTAGGTTAAACAATGAACGAGATCGAACGAATCAACGACCAACTAAAGCGAGCCTTCGAAGGGAAGGCATGGCACGGGCCGTCTGTTTCAGAGGTGCTTGCAGGAGTGACGGCCGAACAAGCTGCCGCTCGTCCGATTTCTGACGCTCATAGCATCTGGGAAATCACGCTTCACATCGCTACGTGGGAGCGAGTTGGCCGCAGGCGAATTCAAGAATCGGCGCCGATCGACGTTTCCGACGATGAAGACTGGCCGGAGGTCGAAGACACGAGCGAAGAGGCCTGGAAGCGAACGCTCGATGAAGTTCGCAGCAACCACTTATCGTTGCGCGAAGCTATCGCCGGACTTGATGAAGCACGATTGGGTGACATCGTTCCGGGCACGACTTACTCGGTGTATTTCCTTTTGCACGGCGTGATTCAACATGACCTCTACCATGCAGGGCAAATCGCACTGCTAAAGAAGGCGTGATCCTGACGCAACCACTTGACTAAACGATTCACAATCGAAGAGCACGTTCGGTGGTCGGATACCGATCGCGCGGGAATCATTTACTACGGTCAGTTCCTGAGGTTCTTCGAGATTGCGGAGACCGAACTCTTCCGAGCTGTAGGTTTGCCCTACGCTGAGGTGTTTGATCGATTCGACATCTGGCTGCCGCGCGTGCAGATTCATTTCGACTTTCGCAAGCCTCTGATGCTGGATGATCTGATCGAAGTCTCTGCGTACGTCGGTCGCTTCGGAAATAAATCGCTGACCCTGCGCTTCGAGGTGAACAAGAAAGGCGAAACCGACTTGGTAGCCGAAGGTCACGTCGTGTTGGCGTGCGTGAGCCGCTCGTCTTTCAAATCAGTCTCCGTGCCTTCAGAAATAACGAAAGCTCTCGAGCCTTACTTGTCTCGTTGAGTTTTGAACTGATCAACCAGCCGGATGTCGTTTGAAAAAGCTGACCGCAAGCGGCAGTGCTTCTTCGGGGAAGGGATGCCCGCCCGGATGTAAGTAAGTCGCCAACTCGGTTCCATTCTTGCCAGGCTCGACGCTTAAGTAGCCTTTCAATACAGCCTTCGACGGATCAGTCTCGAGCCGCTTGCGAATCAACTCAATGCTTCTCTTCTGCACCTCGAACGGCACGAGTTGATCCTTTTCTCCGGCGATGACGAAGACCGGCTTCGGGATCGCCGTCTGAATCAAAACGCCGCCGGGTGCGCAAGCCGAACAGAACGCTGCGAACTTCTCGCCCCGCATATTCCAAAGCACGTTAACAAAGCGCGCGCCGTTTGAATGTCCGAGCGCATACACGCGGCTCGCATCGATCTTGAATTCCTTTTCGACTTGCGCGAGAACGACGTCGACGAATTTCACATCACGATCGCCGACTTGTCCGGGGTTCTTTTGCCAGCCGTTTTGAGTGCCTGCGGCGTCTGTAATTCCGACGACTCCGGGGATGCCTTGCATGTAAATGACAACGGCTTCAGGCCACAGTTCGTGAACCGGAAGCCTGTTTGCCATCAGTTGAGCTGTTCCGCCGTGTCCATGAAAAACGAAAACCAACGGCGCTCCTGCACGAGGCGCGGGTGTTGAGTTCTGATATAGCAGCGCCCGCCGCTCGACGCCATCCACGACGAATGTTCGAGCGCTCGGACGACTTGTCGATTGCTCCGCGGCTTCAATCGCGTCAGGGCGAAAGGCGTTCACCGCAAGAGCCGACAACATCAAACTCGCAGCCGCAACCACTAATGCAATCCGTCCCATCGTTTTCTTCTCCCTGCTCAATGAAGCTCTCGTCTGACCATCATATTAGAGTGTGTGAGTAATAAGAAAGTCGCACAACGTGTCGCAATCCTTGACCACAGTCTCTCGAATGAACTATGACTACCGATGACTATGAAGAGAGGAACAAACTTTCTGAGTGGCGCCGCGATTGATCCCAAACCAGTCACCGCTTCAATGACCGTAGCCGATCTTGTTGACGGAGCCTTCCTGGCTTACAACGCCGCGCGATTGCGCGAAGCTTGCCAGCTCTTCGTCGAAAAGATGCTTGAAGACGACGTCACGATTGGAATGAGCCTGACCGGAGCGCTTACGCCTGCGGGGTTGGGGATGTCGGCGATCATTCCGCTCATTGAAAACGGCTTTGTCGATTGGATTGTCTCTACCGGCGCGAATCTTTATCACGACACCCACTTCGGCATCGGCTTGAAGATGCATCGAGGGAACGCGCAGATCTCCGATGTCGTGCTTCGCGATGAGGGCGTCGTTCGCATCTACGACATTTTTTTCGAATACGACGTGCTGCTCTCGACCGATGAGTTCTATCGCAAAATGATCGAAGCGCCTGAGTTTCAACACGAGATGAGCACGGCCGAGTTTCATTATCTTGCCGGACGCTACGTCGCCGAACGCGAACGCGTGCTGAAGATCGGACGCAAGAGCCTGCTCGCCGCAGCTTACGACGCAGCGGTTCCGGTTTACACTTCCTCGCCGGGCGACAGCTCGATCGGAATGAACGTCGCCGCCAAGGCGCTCACGGGCAACAAGCTGCGGTACGACGTGAACGCTGACGTGAATGAGACCGCGTCGATCGTGCTCGATGCAAAACGCACCGGCGGGAAATCGGCGGTGTTGATCTTTGGCGGCGGCAGCCCGAAGAATTTTCTTCTTCAGACTGAGCCTCAGATTCAAGAAGTGCTCAAGATCGAAGAGAAAGGCCACGACTACTTCCTGCAGGTGACCGACGCGCGCCCCGACACCGGCGGCTTATCGGGCGCGACTCCAAGCGAAGCAGTAAGCTGGGGAAAGATCGATCCCGACCGATTGCCCGATGCGGTGGTTTGTTATCTCGATTCGACAATTGCTTTGCCAATCATGACTTCGTACGCGCTCGCGCGTCACAAGCCGAGAAGGCTGAAGCGACTTTACGCCCGCCGCGAAGAAATGATGACGACCCTTATTGAAGAACACCAACGCGCGGCGGGCAATGAGCCGGGCCACGCGGAAGATGCTCATTCGCTCGATCGGATCAGGTAATTCAAGAAACGTCTGGAGAGATCAGTGTCAAACACCAGTCAATTTCCAACCTCGCTCAACCAACCTGAAATCGCTCAGCTCGTCGCCGACAGGCGTCGCTTCCATCAGCACCCGGAGCTCGCTTACAAGGAAGCGCTCACCGCGCAGGTAGTTGCCGAGCGCCTTCGGTCAAACGGCTGCGAGGTTAAAACGGCCGTAGGGCGAACCGGCGTTCTCGGATTGCTGTCTGCCACGAAAGCGGCTTCCAGAGCCAATTCTGTGTCAGAGCCTGTCAGTGAAACCGCCGCCACTCGAACGCTGCTTTATCGCGCGGACATGGACGCGCTGCCCATTGTGGAAGCAAACGACGTCGAATACCGCTCACAAAACGATGGTATTATGCACGCGTGTGGACACGACGCTCACGTCGCGATTGCTCTTGCGGTAGCTGGCAGAATTGCAGCCGAACGAGAAGAGCTGCGAGGGAACCTGAAGCTCGCATTTCAGCCCGCCGAAGAAGGCGGCAACGGCGCCCTGGCAATGATCGAGGACGGAGCGCTCGAAGATCCGCGTGTCGATGTCGCCATCGGACTTCACGTCTGGAACAATTTTCCTGTTGGAACGGTCGGGATTTATGCCGGACCGATGATGGCCGCTGTCGATGAATTCGCTTTGACGGTTCATGGTGTCGGCGGGCACGGCGCGTTGCCTCAACAAACCGTCGACGCCGTCGTCGTAGCCTCGCATATAGTCACCGCGCTTCAGACGGTAGTGAGCCGAAACGTCTCGCCACTTGATTCGGCAGTTGTAACCGTAGGAACTTTCAACGCGGGCACTGCCTTCAACATCATCGCGGGCAGCGCGCAGCTTCGAGGCACGGTTCGAACTTTCAACAGAGAGACTTATCAGAGCATTCCCCAGATGATTGAGCGAGTGGTCCGCGGCGTGTGCGAAGCGATGGGCGCAACATACAATCTTGATTACACAAGGCAGACCACTCCGCTGGTGAACAACAATGAAGTCTGCGAACTTGTCGCTGAATGCGCCGCCGAAGTCGTCGGCGCGGAAAATGTGATTCGCGACGAGTCAGTTCGAACGATGGGAGGCGAGGACATGGCCTACTTTCTGGACCGCGTGCCGGGTTGCTATTTCTTCCTCGGGACTCGCAACGAAGAGCGCGGTTTCATTCATCCTCATCACTCGCCGCGCTTTGACATCGATGAGTCGGCGCTGCCGCTGGGCGTCGAAATCATGACTCGAGTAATAAGACGATACCTGCAATAAGATGGCGCGCCCCAGGGTTAGTGCCCTCTGCGTTTGGTTCGTGTTAGTCTGCCCCGAATGACGATCTGGCACGAATTGCTGGTGTTCTTTGCAGCATTCATCGCCGGCATGATGAACTCGGTTGCGGGCGGCGGAACGCTGGTGACATTCCCTACCTTAGTTTGGATTGGCGTTGATCCGATTCGCGCGAACGTTACCAGCACGGTTGCGCTGTGGCCTGGTTCTCTCGGTGCGATGGTAGGCTTTCGCAAGGAACTGGGAGACAGCAGACGCATTATGTTGTTGCTCGGAGCGCCGTCTGTCATCGGAGGCTTGATTGGCGCGCGATTGCTGCTTCTCACTCCGTCGCCGCTTTTTGCTTCAATCGTTCCATATCTGATTCTATTTGCGACGATTCTATTCGCGATCAGCGATCCGCTGATGAATCGCTTCAGAATGAAGGACGGGACAACCGTCGTCGACGAGAGCGCGCGGTCACGTCATTGGTGGATTGGAGCTATCGTCTTTCAATTCTTCGTATCGATCTACGGCGGATATTTCGGGGCCGGCATCGGAATCCTGATGCTCGCAGCGCTTGCGTTGATGGGTTTAGCGGACATTCACCGAATGAACGGGCTGAAAAATTTCTTCGCCGTTTGCATCAATTTAGTTGCCGCCGGCTATTTTGTCGCGTTCGGCCGAGTCGAATGGCCGCACGCGATAGTGATGGCAGCGGGGGCGATCGCGGGAGGTTACGGCGGCGCGGGGCTCGCCCGCAAGCTTGGACGTACGTTCGTTAAGCGAGCAGTGATTGGCATCGGTCTTTTGATGGCGTTGTCACTGTTGATTCGTCGCTGATCGAATCGCGTATGCAACTTTTCCAAACTCAGGCATTCCGATACTAGTCTAACCCAACAAGCTTCCTTCTCGAGCGGCGCTCGTTTGTCCAAGTCGCTTCCCAGTCCTAACGCGAGCGCAACGGTTAGCCCACCAGTGGATATTCCCCAGCACATTGGAGTCCCGCCATGAATAGCTCTCCCGCGCTCGCGTGCGCCTCGCCTTTTTCGGGGATTGACAAGCGTAACGTTTGCCTCAAGCGCCGTTTGTTTACGCTCCTCGAGTTCTTCGCGGCATGGTCGATCCTCTTCATTACATCAGCGAATGGCGCCGAGTTGACGAACGGTTCATTTCGAATCGAGTTGGGAACAAGCCCCTCCGGTTTGCCGATTGTCACTCAAGGCAACTGGGTCGGAAGCGATGTTCCTGCCTTTACGGATTCAGGCGACTCCCTGGATCTCACGTCGTGGCTGCCTGAGACGTTGATCCCCGATGGCAGTGCGAAGATCAAGTCGGATCCATGGAAATTGTCCGAGAATGACAGCTTCGTGTTGGGTCAAGCCTGTGCGAATTTGTCGAACGGAATCAAACTCACATGGATAATCGAGCTATCGAAGGTCAGCTCTCTGTTTCGACTTCACGTGCGATTAACCAACCACAGCGTAGCGACGCAAACAATAGATTGGTTTCCGGCGTGGGCAGCTGCATGGCAGATTCCCAATGGAGCCGATTGGGTCAGATCGTGGCCGGCGCTCAGTTACAACCGAGTGGAGAAGGAGCTATCCGCCGGCGCGCGAGTCAGACTGGGAAGCGAACTGCAAAGCTCGGACGTGAGCAGCGACGGAGAAGGCGCGACGCCTTACTGGACCGTTGGCGGAAAGAGCGCGCGGCTCTACTTCGGGCTCGAGTGGTGTGGAGGATGGTCCGCGAAACTGCAGGGCGAAGATAATGGGTTTTCGTTTGTGGTTCGTCTACCGTCCAGTGACACCCAGCTTGTTTTGAATTCCGGTGAAGCCGTAGATGGCCCTTCAGTGATTGTAATGCCCGCTACCGGATCGGATGACTCCGAAAGCCGCCGGGCGTGGATCGGTCAAACAAGAGTGCTTGCGAATTCGGTCTATCACGGCGAGCGCCCATCCTTCCCGCTTACTTACAATCACTGGTATTCGATCGGGTTCGATGTAAATGCGGATTTCCTCAGACGGCAAATCGATTCGATGGGGGCTTACGGCTTCGACGCTTTCATAGTCGATGCGGGCTGGTACGATGCGGTTGGCAGCTGGCAGCCTGATCCTTCGAAGTTTCAACCCGGTGAATTCGAATCGATCCTCAAATCGATCTCCGACAACGGAGTCAAGGTGGGCATCTGGTCATGCCCGCAATTCACGACCGCCAAGCGGAAACGGCTTCCGCCCGAAGTAGATGATCCGCCTTATTACGAAGACTTCGTCGGCGGTTATCTTTTGGATCTCGCCGACAGCGGTTTCACAGACCGGCTCACTTCTCACGTGGCAATGCTGCGCGATCGCTATTTGGCTGACTGGTGGAAGTACGATCAAACTTTTTTCAGCGCAACGACGCGCGCGGGCGCGATGCGGAACGTTATCGCGTTTCAAGACGCGCTGCTCGCTGTCCGGCAGGCAAATCCGGATCTGGCAATCGAGAACTGTCAATCCGGAGGGCGGATGATCAACGCGCTGACGACTATGGCCACTCAGGCTACGTGGCTTTCCGATGGAGGACTGACCGGGCTACGTCACGCGCAACAAAACATTCAGCTCGCATTGGGAGCTTTGGATTTTCTATCACCATGGGCAGTCTACAGATGGACAAACAACCTGGACCAGATGGATCCGCAAAACGACGAGCTCACTCGTCTGTATTGCCGGAGCGCAATGGCTGGAACCTGGGGGATATCCGCGGACCTTTCAAAGATACCCGATCATCAACAAAGCATGATTGTGCAGGAGATTCAAAACTACCGACGGATGAACCCAATCAAACTCGCTAGCCTCTACGAGCTTCTTGAACCAACCGACGGCGCACCCGCGGCCGGCGTAACGTTCTACGACGGGCGTCGAAAGAGAGCAGCGGTAATACTCTACCGGTGGGACAGCAAGCAAGCCTTCGCACAACTGGTTGCGATCGACAAGCTGCGCACGACGTCGTCCTATCTTGTAACCGATGTCGACACCGGCGCGAGCACAACTGTAACGGGCGACGACTTGCTGCGTGATGGAGTGGGCGTTCAATTCGGCGCGAATAGGATGTCGGCCTTGTTGTTCATCGAAGCTGCCAACTGACTTTACAAGTTCATGTCTTCACCGCTTGGTTTTGTTCGCTGAAGTCATTATATTGACACGTCCGGGCAGACATTGGTTCGCTCGTCAAAGATGAATGATGCGCGAGCCGCACCCTCATCAGGAGAATCTTGCATGAACAAATCTCGCTGGCGATCAGCTTGCCTCGCGTTGATCGGCGCCGCTTTGACTTTGTTGGGAAGTGCGGGAACGATGAGATCGGTCGCCGATGTGGCTGCACAAGGTGAGTTCGGATCAGAAGGCCGGCCCATAACTCCGGCGGGCAATTTGGTAGTTGATATCACCACACGACAACCCGCAGTCGGCGCGTTACCGGTTGCCTTCGTTCGGAGTCCGGACAAGACCGGGCCGGACGGACTGGGCCGCTACCTGATCGCAGTCAACAGCGGCTATGGGATTCAGTTCAACGCGGCCACCAACAAGGCTCAACAGTCGCTCGCAGTAATTGACTTGAACGTTCGTCCACTCCCGGTCGTGATTCAGAACGTTTACTTTCCAACGCCTCAGAGCGTCAATGTTGGACTCGTCTTTTCTCCGCGTCCGGAACAAGACGGAACTTTTCTTCTTTATGCGTCAGGTGGATTCGAAAACAAAATCTGGATCTTTCACTTTCGAGTTGCCGCGAGTACTCCTGTAAGTCCGGCTTCACGCGGACCAAATACAACCGTCGAGGCTCCGTTCATTGATGTGAGCGGCTTCACCACCGTCGGCAATTCACAGCGATATAACGACAATCGCGTGCCGGTTTATCCAACCGGACTGGCCATCAGCCCCGATGGAGACACGCTTTACGTCGCAAATAACCTGGCCGACAGCCTCGGCATCATCACCAACGTTCGCAACTTGCGTAACTTGATTCGCGTCGACCTCCGGCGAGCCGGCTCCTCCCAGTTTTTATATCCCTACAGCGTTGTAGCCTTGCCTTCGAAAGCTTCCGATGACACTTCCAGGTTGTACGTTTCGTGTTGGGGAGATGCATCAATCGCGGTGATCGATCCGCAAAAGCCCGCTCAACCAGTCGCGAGCATTCCGGTCGAGCGTCATCCGAGCGCAATGATTCTAAACTCGAGCGCCTCGCGTTTGTACGTAGTGAACTCCGACGCCGACAGCGTGTCGGTTATCGATACCACGACTGATCGTGAGGTCGAACGAATCAATGTGAGGCTCGCCGAACAGGCATTGATCGGCGGCAGCCCGGAAAGCCTGGCGCTCAACGGTGATGAATCGATCTTGTATGTCGCGAATGCACACGCGAACGCGATCGCGGTCGTCTCTCTTTCCACAAAAGCGAGAGGCGTTTCCGGCCCACGGGTTGAAAACGAAAAGCCTGAAAAGCACGCCGACGAGATGAATCGAAGCAAGGTTCGAGGTTTCATTCCGACCGGTCAGTATCCCTCGGCGGTAGCCATAGCAGCAGGCACGATCTTCGTCGGCAACGGCAAGGGCACTGGCTTTCAGAATTCGTCTCTGGTAGTCGACCACTCCGGCATGGATCCGAACCTGCCCAACGACCGCTTTCCAGTGGGTACCGGTCGCGAGAATCGCGGTGGCCAATATTCTCTCTCGATCATGTCAGGCAACATCAGCGCCATCAGCGAGCCCGATGAGCGCGCGCTCGCAGCTTACACTCAGCAGGTTATGCGCAACGACGGTTTGCTCGCTCAACAACGCACAAGACTCTTCCAGGGACCTTCGCCGATCAAACATGTGATCTACATCATCAAAGAGAATCGCACCTACGATCAAGTGTTTGGCGACCTCGAGCGATCGGGCGACGGCCACGCTGCTGACGGCGATTCATCGTTGGCGATATTCGGAGCAGGTGAGGCAGCGCGGCTTCCGGGCGGCGCGGCTCAAAACATCGACCCCAATCAGAGAGCGCTTGCGGTGCGCTTCGGCTTGTTCGATCGCTTCTTCGTCAATGCGGCTTCAAGCCCCGAAGGTCACAACTGGTCGACCGCGGCTTTCTCGAGCGACTACACAGACAAGGCTTACAGATTGAGCTCTTCAAGCCGGGGCCGGCCTTACGATTTCGAAGGCTTCAATCGTCTGCCGGAGTTCAGACCCGAGAGAAGCAATTCTCTGCCGATGTTCAACGCTCCGGTGACCGCAGTCGATATGTCGAACTTCCTGCGGCGTTATATTCCTTACCTGAATGGTGGACGCGACATCGCCGAGCCGGAGACGCTTTATCTTTGGGATGCGGCCGCGCGAGCGGGCCTGACTTATCGCAACTACGGAGAATTCGTCGGCACGCTTTCAGAAGCCAATGTCGCAGCCGTGAACGCAAATAAGCAGCGGTCTTACCCGGACATCACACCGACAGTCATAGCGATTCCGACCAAGAAGTCGCTCGAGGGACACTGCAGCACGACTTTTCGCAATTTCGATTTGCGCACGCCGGATGCGATGACGCCCGATACCTATCGAGCCGCAAAAGAAGCTTCGCGTTGGACGGACACCGTAATTACTCGCAACAACGAAGACCCGCGATTTCGCGGCACATCCCGGCTTGGCGAATGGCTCGAGGAGTTTCGGAGCTACGTGGCTGATCTTGAAGCCGGCAAGCCGGATCGCCTGCCTAACTTTTCCATGATTCGCCTGCCCAACGATCATACCGAAGGGCTCGCTCCAGAGTTCGCCACGCCACAATTTTTTGTAGCCGAAAACGATTACGCGGTTGGTTATTTGGTTGAAGCGGTTTCAAACAGTCCTTACTGGAAAGACACGGCGATCTTCGTTGTCGAGGATGATGCGCAAGATGGATCCGATCACGTCGATTGCCATCGCGCTCCGGCGCTTGTGATCAGCGCTTACAATCGGCCGGGCGCGCTCATCCATGAATTCCACACGACGGTAAGCTTGATTCGAACGATGGAAATTCTGTTGGGAATGCAACCGATGAATCAACTCGACGCATCGGCCGCTCCGATCGATATTTTCCAGGACAAGCCCGATCTTCGATCTTACAAAGCGATCCTCCCCGATGTAGCGCTCAACAATTTAATGATACCGGCGCGCGCTGGTCGCGATTCGACGGAAGCATACTGGATGAAGCGCACGGCGGAACAAGATTTCGAGCACGCGGACATGGCCGACGCCCGGATTGTGAATGAGATCATCTGGTATTCAGTTCGCGGCGCCGGCTCTCGCATGCCTGACATCGCGCGCCTGCCGGCAGTGGACGCATTGCGCGAAGGCATGGCTGAAGATCGGGAAGAGCAGGAAGAAACTACGAAGCGAACGAAGACTGCGCTAGGTAGAAGGTAGAACCAAGTTCCAACCGAGTTGTCGCACAGCTGTGACCGATCTCTTTCATAGAGCCACGTGGTCATGCCGCAAATCTGAGTACACCTATTAGATTGTTTTAGTTCGTGTTTTTCCCGTCTCGCGAGCCTCGACAACGCAAAGTCGCGAATACCGCTTGCGTCCTTGACGATCTAGATTGAAAAAGTAATTCCGGATCGCATCCTTTGTTTCTTTCACTTGTTATGCTGAGCGTTGCCGCCCCACGCGTACCAACCGTCGGCGTCTCGGTCTCCTGTTCTCAAGCATATCAAAAGTCCGTTCGCGGTCCCGACGTAGACGTTGCCCTCGGCAAGCGCGGGCTGAAACGTGATCGGCTGCTTCAGCAAGTACATGAAGCCGACTTTGCCATCTCGCTGGCGAACCGAGAGCACGTGCCCTTGAGCGCTGCACAGATAAATATTCAGATTGCCGACCGCAGGAGGAGAAAACACCTGCGAGTCGGCAGTAATGCCGGCTCCTTTCACTTCAGCGCGCCACGCGAATTTACCGTCGATTGCACGCATGCAATTCAGGAATCTGCCCTGGGCATTCATCATCTGCCCTTTGCTGTAAGCTGCTCGCGAACCTTGATAGGCCCAGCCGCCGACAACTGTGTTTACTCCCACCTGTTTGTTGGCCGCATCGATTTTCGCGGCCGGCGGCGCACTGCTGAATCCAACCGAGGTGTCGAGCGTCACCGTCACCTGCTCGCTTAAGCCAACGCCGCCGCCATTGTTCTCTTTGAGATATTCCGCCTCTGTTTTCGCCAGCAGAATTTCGTCTTTCGCGTTGCCTTGCTTCGGGTCTACTCGCACCAACCCCTCGTAACTCTTGCCGCCCACCTGCACCTTCTGGGTCATCACGAGCTGACCGTCTGCGACCAGCGGGGCACTGGTGCCAGAGTTCTCTTTCTTCCACACAAGGCTTCCACGGGCAGCGTCGAAGCAAAAAGATGTACCGTCAAAACACGTAAAGTAAACTCGACTGTCGTTGATTACCGGCGCTGAAATCACATCGGCGGGAATCGGTTGATCCCAGATATGCTTGCCGGTTCTTAGATCGGCGCATAACAAATAGTGTCCGGCGGCGCGACCTGAAGCGGCGACGTGCGTAACGTTATGTTGATTGCCCTGGATTGCAAGCGTCCCGGTTCGCTGACCCGCGGGATGCGCGATGTACAGGCGGCCTTTGTAGATTGCGGGCTGGCTCATCAGCGGATCGCCGAGCCATTCTTGCCACAGAAGCTTGCCGGTCTTGGCGTCGCAGACCTCCACGGTGCAACTTTCGGTGTTGAAGGCTACACACCCGTCTTCTACTACCGCCGCCGTGGGTCCGTCATCAGAAGTCTTGATCTGCCAGGCGACCGCGCCGGTCTGCGCATTGATCGCGTAGAACTCGTGCGAGCCGTAGCCGCCTCCGACGAACACCATACCATCCCAATAAGCGGGCGTTGCTATCGGTCTGTTGCCAGGTATCCTTACGGCCCATCCGCTCTTACCGTCGGCGGTCGTGAACCGCGCAGGTTTCAGGTCCGCGCTCAAGTTTGGGAGCGCGATTTCAATTGCTTTACTCAGGTCGATCTGGACTTGTTTGAACTCGGACGGTGCAGGTTTTTCAGCCGAGGCTCCGTCGCTCGCTTTCGAGAGCACAGACTGCGAGCGCCAAAGCAGCGTCAAACCGAATAGCAGCGTTGCCATGCCTACAGCCGACAGAATTCTGTTCACCGAAATTCTAGTTCTCATATCACACCTCAACGATCAGGATTGAGCGTCGTTCGATTTGTTGAACCGAGTCAGGGAACGGGCTTTAGTTATGGAATGCAGGCAGAGCAGGAATTTGCCAGAAATTAGTCGGCGGGCGAAACGAAATTTGCAGGGACAGTAAAGTCGATTGAATTCACCCGTACGTTCCAAACTTTGATTGCCGGAGAGCCGGCTCGGGTTGCGGCCAGAGGGCTTCCCGACAGTCAGACATCTTCCATTACCACCCTGGGCGATCTCGATTACTTACATGGGATTGTAAATCTCTTTCAATACGCGTATAATCGCGGCCGGATTCAGTCCGGTCGGTTCAGTGGTGTTCGCTGCCGAAACCACTCGCTTCATTGCAGCCAGTTCTCTATGGCAGCGAATATCACGCTGAGAACGTTGTACGGTTGGGCTCATATCTCAAACTATAGAAAGGGAGGACGAACAAATGCTGCGTCACATAAGTCTCTTCGGTGAACGTTGGTTGTTTTCTTGCCTGGGAATAATCCTCTTTGCGTTCCTTACCGCGTGCCCTCGGCAACGTGTCATAAGGGATATAGACGTAACGGCAAAGACAACTTATTCTGGAATCGTAAACGGGAGCCAGATGAAGGTTGACGTGTTGGCGACGATCAACACGGGGCATGGTGGGAGTTCGGCCTGCACATTCATCAATCTCCCGACAGGCCTCAATCCGGCCACCCTGGGCACTATGGCTTGAACGAGCCATCATACGTCTGCTGGTCTTAGCAGACTCGGGGATGATCCGGCGGTGAATTTGTACGACCTGACAAAAGGGAGCTATAGCGTTGTTCGGACGATCTCATACCCTGATTTCCCTGGAAGCCAAATTGAAACGAATGCGCGGGTCAAAGCGGTTAGAGATTCAGAATGGGACACGGACATAACCATCAACGGAACGTACAACGGCCCTACCGACGTTGTCTCGGTAAAGGATTACGAGCTCACATGGACCACCGATGGTAAGAGTATACTTGAATCAGGTAGTGCGACACTCGAGTTAAAGTCCGGCGGAACTGTTCGCCAGGTCTGGAAATCAACGATCACGCCGGAGCAACGCTTAGACAAGTTTCCTCCCTCGGGTGAACTGATTACCGTTTCTATTTCGCCGTTTCAGATTGATGGAAATAGCATGAGTTACAAATGGGAAGGAAGGGTCGAGAAACAGTCACGCTAAAGCAGTTAATGGCGGATGTGTAGCGTTTGTTCGGTGCCCTTATGAAAATCAGTACTCAGATAAGGAAGCAACACGGGCGAAGCGGCTTGCCGCCTCGCCCTTACATAGTTTATTACTGCTCCTGCTTCGCTCCGTTTGGTCGTCGGACCTCGCTCTGTATCTTGTATCGCATATCAGGTGACACGGTTTCTTTTAAAGTGTAGTCGGACGGAATCTCGAACAACGAGTGCGCGGGTTCGCTGCGATTGATGTTAGTCAGTCGATACGTAAGCTCGCCCGTGCGTGGATCGCTGTGCTTGCTCATCACCACAGTTTGAAGATCGGGCGAATACCACGTCTCGGAGACAATGCTGATCGGCGCATCGTTCCCGATTTCACCCGCCCCTATCGTGACCGTCGTTCGAGTACCTTCTGCTTCGATACCCTCTATAGTTTGCTTTCCAAGCGATTCTTTTTTGACGTCTTTTGAATTGAGCGTGGACTTCTTCATCGAATGAGCCATGCCTATCTCGCCCGGCCCACCGGTGTTCACCTCGACGACAACTGCACCTGGTTCGGATTCGGATGACTTAGTGATCTCGGTTTTGAACTTCGATTCCGCGACCACTTTATTCCTGGCGGCGATGGTCTTGATCTTCAAATCCATTTTTTGTGCGCTGTGGCTCTTCGAGTCAAGTATGTAGTTCACGCCCGCTACAGGATCATTAATGAAGGTCATTTGCGGAGCATCGCCTGAAACCGCATAAGCGCCCAGCGAACCGAGCGTTTGTTCGCGTCGAGTCCGGCCCTCGCTGTCTCGATAGATTGCCGATGAATCGCGGCGCACGATGCGATTGCCATCTGCGAGGGTCTGAACGCTCTCGCTCACGGACTGAGCTGAATACGGAGCGCCCTTCACGATTTTCTCGTCGAAGCTCATCTCCGAACGCACAAAGATAAACGTGTTGTCTCCCTGACCGGCAATCACCGGTGTTCCCGCTCGCGCTTCGATGCCTGCTACTTGCACAACGACGGGCGTGGAGGCCGCTGTCTTCTCCTTGGTCGCCTGTGCGCTTACGCCGATGACGCTCAGCAGCATGGCGAACCCGCAAATGATCGCTACAGGAATTCTTCTTTGAAAAGTCATGGTGGTCCTCTCTTTGAAATTGAAGTAACTGCTACGCATCGTTCCGTCGATGCCCCTCCTCGCACAATCTGCGAGCATTGTCCTTTCAAGAAGGTGGCCACGAGGGCCGCCCTTGCAAGCTTTATCTTACGAACCGAATCGCCCGAGCCAATCCATCGTTGCCGACGACTACATCAGCCTTGATGCGCTCGTTCGCCCGATCCATATTCATCGGCAATCCAAAAGACATCAGCGCGGAGCGCGGCAGCTCGACGCGCACAACCTGTCCGCTTTCCAGTTGAGTGAGTTCTCGGTTCATCAGAGGAAAAAAGTCCGTGGCGATTTCGGGCTCTGAAGCAGATTGATCAGCTTTCACTAAACGCGTTCCGCCCTTCGGTTTGTTGCTTGCCAATGATGGTTTAGGCGGGTTGGTCTTTTCCGGAGTCTTACCGGACGTGAGTGGCTGAACTACCGCCTCATGTTTTTTTTCTGTCGAGTTCGGATCTGCTGCGCTGTGGTTTTCAGGGGCCTGAACGTTATCCTGCCTTTCTTTAGCTCGAAACACTGTCAACGAAAGCAGCACGACAATGGCAATGAGCGCAGCAACGCCCGCGCCGACGTAAAGCCATCGGCTCAATTTCTTTCGACTCGAGTGCGCAAGCGCCGATGATGCGACGCGTTGCTCACTAAACATCACGAGCAGATTCGCTTCGACATTAAGGGAAGCTTTCTCGTCGAGTGTGACTGCGGCCACTTGCTTGAGCCCGGCCGAAAGTGTTCGTTGATCCTCGAGCTGCATCGAACAGCGTGCACACGATGTTGTGTGCAACAGCGCCTCATCACGCAATGACGCGTCCGTTATGTGCCCGCGAGCAAGTTCAATGATAGTGGTGTGTAAACCCTGGCAGCTCATGCGAAACACCTCTCGGATTTCACGTCTTCTGATTCTTCCCGGTCGCGAGCGGCTCGAAGCTTCTCGATCAACAATGCTCTCGCACGATGAAGCCTCGATCTCACCGTGCCCACCGCGCAGCCGATTACGGCGGCCGCATCAACGTAGCTCAACTCATGCAGATCGCAGAGCACTACGACTTCCCTGTATCGCGGCGGCATCGACAGAATCGATTGTCGAAGCTCCTCGACCATCTCATTGCGAGTCAAATCGCCGAGCGGGTCACTACGATCGATCATTGCCACGCTGGTTTGTTCTTCTTCCTCTGGCGAATCCGAGAATTGAACAAACATCCGGTCACGCTCGAGACTTCGCAAAACATAATTGCGCGCGATGCCGTACAGGTACGCGGCCAGCGAACCTCTGTTCGGATCGTATCGGCCAGCTTCGCGGATCAGCACGATGAACACTTCCTGAGTCACGTCTTCGGCGATCGCGCGCGACCCGCTCATCTGAAGCGCGAATCGAAAGACATTTCCGTGCCGTCTTCTGTAAAGCAATGTAAACGCGTCGGCGTCCCCGGCCATCATCAGCCGCAGCAGGTCCGCATCGCTGGGAGTCGTCGGCAAAGTCATCGTGTCCAGGAACCGCCAGCCGCCTGCTGACATGTTTGATTCACGCGAGGCGTCGTGAAAGTTCCAAAAGGTGGGAAGAGAATTCACATCGACTTCTGGGGAGAGGGTGAAACATACCGTTTTGAAGTCTTGATGCCGCTGGCTAGAGGCAACCTGGAAGTATACCTAATAGTGGCATATCACCACGCTCTAAAGTAATGGATTTTCGTTGTATTTGTCTTGACCGTATGATATACAACGCCCGTCTGCAGTAGTTTGTATTCCAGCCAGCTTGGGTAACCGACCTCAAGTTCCTTTGAACCGACAGGAGGCTTACGATGGATTCCCAAACGAGCTTGTCCACTAAGCAACGATTATTCGTCGTATCGAGTGTTGTCGTAGGCACCATTCTCTTGAGCGCCGCCGTACTGACCTCAAGCGCGCGACGAAGCAAACAAGAGGTCAGCTTGCCCGCCGTGAAGGACAACACCGGATCGTTCCGGCTTATCAGTCTGGAACGGATTGACCACCAATTCGTGATGCGAGTTCAAAACGCCTCCGATAAAGCGATAACTGCGTATGTGAAGGCGGTCTGCGACTTCCCAGAGTCGTCGGCGGACTACACCCTTGGAGATCAATCAATCGAACCGGGGCAAGTCGTCGAAATAGCTACTGCTGCCGAAGCCGTGTCGGACCATTGCGGCTCTGCGAAAACTCAGCCAACGATAACGATTCTGGCTGTCGTTTTTGACGATCGAACCACTGCGGGCGAGTATCAGTGGGCCAAGGGTGTATTGGACGACAGGCGGGGCGAGAGAATTCAACTAAAACGAATCAATAGCTTACTCAAGAAGGCGCTCAAGTGGCCCGATGCAAATGAGCCTGCTGCGCTCGAGAGGCTTAACGTTGCGATCGCTTCGCTTCCTGTTGATGAAGATGAGGTCCCATCGGTGCGAAGTGGTCTTGCGGGAGCAAAACAGAGGGAACTGTATCTGCTCGATGAGCTCAAGCAGTGGCATCAGAGCAGCTTGACCGCCGAGTCGGTGCAAAACGTACCAATTCGAGGGGAGTTGGCAGGAATTTCCAATCTCCAAGAAGGCGTAGGTAAGCTCATAGAGCTCAATGAAAAGTGGATTTCCAGATATTAACACCCAAGTGAATTCGCGAACGCTCCTAGGCGGAGACCATTGCGAAGCTTTGACGCCGCCGCCCGCTGGCTGCTAGAGGAGGAATAAGCGATGAATGCCAAGACCAGATCCATTGATATTGCAGCGTCAGTGGTCTTGTTGGGCGCGTTCGTGGTCTTGTTAGACGCCCAGTCAAGGCAAGGAACCCGACGTGAAGACGGTCGCCTGTCGAACCAGACAGCACGGGCAATCATTACCACCGTGTCCGATGCGCCGCTGACGCTCCAAATCGCACAGCCTGAGACTGCGGGAGTAGATCAGTATGACCCGGAAGTTGAAATCATAATCACCAACTCTACCAATAAGCCTGTGAGCGCGTATGCGATCAGATATGATGTTGTCTCTTCCGGTCAGCCACATCCCGGAGGAGTAGAGCTCAATAACATTTCTGGCGCACGATTCCTTCTACAACCAAGAGAAGCACGAACAACAACTATCGGCGGAGTCCATTACTCACTACCCATCGAGCGAATTGTCGTATCAATAGACTTCCTTGAATTCACGGATGGTACAACCTGGGGAGCTGATACTTATTCGTCTGCTGAGGTGTTGGCAGGTATGCGCGCCGGTGCGCATACTGCGTCCCGGCATCTACTCCAGTTGCTCACCGAACTGGGCCCGGCTACTTTTGCAAAATACCTGGAACGGCCTGTCGACGTCGTCATACCAGATGGCCACTCGGCAAAGTGGGGGGAGGGCTTTCAGCGAGGGACAGTGTTTATAATGGAACGAACCAAGCACGAAAAAAGAGATTCCTCAGCCGCTGAGGTCGAAAGAGTGCTAAGCCTGCCGATTGACGCATTTGACGAAATAAGAAGGAGCAACCGATGAATCAGCGTGTGCTCGTTCGCACCATTCTCGTCATCGGAATCTGTTTTGCAGCCGCCGTCCTCTCGTCTGGTAAGCGAGTGCAGGCGCTAGACTCTTGCGGAACCAATCGGTGTGATGTGTATACCGATCTCCAAGGTAATAGGTGTTTCACGCTTGATTGTTCGCTGCATTACAATCAATCCCGCTGCACTCCGCTTGTCACCACCGGCTGCCGCTCTATACCAGCATCCTGCGGATCGGGCTCGTACTACTCAGGCGATCTCAACTGCGCTAGCGACGGCAACAGCGTCTCTTGGTCGTATTATTGTGGCGCAACAGGTGCAGTCAAACTCAAAACGGTTATGGCAGATTTTGATTGCACTGCGACCTTGGCTGTCCTTTGTCCACCGCAATCTTGTTCTGACGGCTGTTATTGGGATGCAAGTATCTGTGACTGCGAGTGCAGCCCGATACTGGTAGATGTAGCGGGCAACGGGTTTCGTCTGACCAACGTAAACGACGGTATTCACAGCCGTATCCCAGACCACAGAGCCGTTGCCACGAGATCGTAACAACGGCTCCACGACATTTCTCTGCTGAATTGCCGAGTGTTACTGGGGCGTCTTCTCCGCCGGTTTGGCAGCGACCGCCCGTTTTTTCGCAGCTGGTTTCGCCATCGGCTTCGGCTTCCAGAAGTCACCACCCGCCGCGGCAAACTCCTTAGAGACGTAACTCATTCTCGGATTAATCGCGTAGATAGCGTCCTCCTCACTCAGCACCGATTCGCCCGTCAACTTTTCAAGCTTCTTGAAGTCTCCAAGCGCCTTCATAAAAGCCTGCTGGTTCTCCGGCTTCATGTTCGCATCCACTTCCTTCAGCGACTTCATCGGAAGAAATACAAAGAAGGTTCCTCCCGGCAGCCCGGCCATCACCTGGTAGATGGCAAAGTGATCGGTCGGACTATTCTTCTTCTCGAAGGCCGTATGAATCATCTTTGCCAACTCCTCGAAATCAGAATCGTGACCCGGCCGTACGCGCAGTGTGATTATTTCAAAGTAGCGCACCTGAGCCAGGTCGACGTTGGGATGATAGCTCACATCATCCCTCAAGACCGCGACGAAGCTGCGCTGATTCGTGCGAAACTCCGCATCCAGATTATCCAGCCGGTCGAACTCCCTGCCCAACTCGGCGTTCTTGTCGGTTGCCTGTCGATCTTTCTCCCACGCCTCAAACGAATCGTAGCCCGTCGTGAACCACGCATCGTTCGGACCCGCGACCGGAGTCAGGGCGATTCCGTAAACCGGCCAGTTCGCTTTCCGAAGAGCCGCAACGTAACCGGCCTCCACTTTTTCGTGCCCTGCTCCTTTTGACGCTTTGACCTCCTCGCGGAAGACGGAAAGCACTTTAGGCGGGGAGGTGTTGGTTGGCTGCTGCCCGGCGGCCTGATGCGCCGTCGAAGCAAAAACAAATACTGCAAGCGCGAACAACAGACTTTTCTTCATGACATTTTCTCCTTCGCTTCCAGAGGAAACTTGAGTCGCAAGTTTTCGTTGTGTTTCAATCGGCAGAACGAAACTTATTGTCCTTTGGCTGGTTCCTTAGCCGCGTGCTTCTTTGGTGCTTTTGCTTTCGCCACTGCTTTGGCTTTAACGCTCCAAAACGAATCCGCTTTCGCGAAATCCGGCGGCGGGTAGCTCATCTTTGGATCGAAAGCATAAAGCGCAACGTCTACCGAGATGATGCCTTCGCCTCGCATCTTGTCGATCTTCTTTCGGTTATCGTCGCCGAGAGCTTCCTGATAAGCCTTGGTGTGAACCTCTACGTCCCATTCGGCGAGCGATTTGATCGGCGCGAAAGTCAGGTAAGTAGATCCCGCAGTCCCTGATGCAACTTCATAGATGGCAAAGTGCTCCTCGACGTTGGCCTTCTCGTGCGCTGCCTTGATTGCTTTTCGTGCCTCTTCGAAATCGCGCTCGTGCCCCGGTCTCACGCGAGTAGTCGTGATTTCAAAGTAGCGCATCTCGGGAATCCGCGTGCCGGGTCTGTAGCTGAGGTCATCGCGAAACTCGGCGATGATTTGCCGTTGCGAAACGTGAAGGTCGGCTCCCTGGCGATCGAGATTCTCAACCGCAAGCTTGGTCGCGCCGGTCATAATCTTCTCGGTGTCGGCGCGGTCCTGTTCGACGGCAGCGTAAGATGGATAAGCGGTGATGAAAAGCGCTTCGTTCTCGTTCCCGGCAACGGTGGACATGCCGAGCCAGTATGTTTTACTGCCCGCGCTCGAAAGCGCCTGAACGTATCCGTTGGCGAGCTTCTGATGAGCCTCCATTCGACCGGTCTTGATCTCTTCGCGCTCGATCAAGATAACTTTTGGGGGCGCTGTCGGCGTCTGAGCGGCCGTTCGCACCACGTTAAATGCGAGCACACAAATGGCGAGTAGAAGTAACACCTTTTTGTTCATGGTTATTCTCTCCTGTCCTTACGGTTGTTCGGCGAGGCCGCCGAAGATGAATCGTTTCAGAATGGAAAGGAAACTAGCTTAGCACTCTGTTCTTTTTGTCTGTTCATAACGCGAACGTAACCAGCGGACCGCTGCCCGCTGGTTCATTGTTCATCGATTGTCATCTTACTTCACTTAAGCTGGAACCACGTGAGTTCCGAAGACCTTGTCGTGCAACCCTTGCTTCTCGGCGTCCCAAATCGGCCAGAGGTACAAGAGGAAACACAAATTTCCAAGAATGCCCTTAACCAGCTCGCGCAGAAAAGCCTTTCCGAACCCGAGAGGAACGCCATCGCGAGTCTGCACTCTGATCTTCATCCACCGTTTGCCAAGCGTCGCGCCGTCGCGGCCAAGCAAATATATGTTGTACAACCACACCACTGCCGCGCCGATAAACAACAGCGCCCAACCGGCGAACAACCCAATACTGGCAGCGGCGCCTGCTTCATCGCTGATATGGCCCCTGGCATCCGACGTTGCCACTGCGCCGGCCATCGCAATCGAGAACACGATCCATCCCGGTATCGTACCGACGCCGACTATCAGGCTGTCGATAATGACTGCCACCAGTCTCGATCCTAAGCCGGCATAGTTACCAGGAGGCGGTGCACCGTAAGCTCCCTGGGGTGGCGCTCCATAACCCTGGGGCGGGGCTCCGTAGTTTCCTTGAGGTGGTTGATATGACATGTTTCTCCCTTTCTAATTCGATAGTTCGAATCACAACATGAAAAGCGCGCTTCTCACCCGCAAAGCGGGTCGGGCCTTGATAGCGCGGCGGGATTATATGAGCGTGTCATTGGCACCGCAAGCGGCCCCCGCTTCGGCTCACAATTCGAAAACTAATCGCGAACTGTCTTCGAAGATTTTGATCAGCTCGACTAACTTAACGTTCGGGCCTTCGGATAGTCCTGAAATCGGACGAATTATATTCATCAAGCCACGTCAGTGCAATTGCCGAACGACCTGTTGCGGGACGGAGCCGACTACGCGGTCTTAACGCCCTTGCCGCCTTGGAAGACCAATAACTCTCCTGCTTTGATTACGGCTGTAACGTGATTTACTCCGAAGAAGTAGGGTATTTGCCGATAGTCAGGGCGATCGAAAATTGCAATGTCAGCTTGTTTGCCGATCTCGAGTGAGCCGACTCGCGTGCCTATGCCAAGGCTGTAAGCTGCATTGATTGTCGCGGCGGTTATGGCTTCCGCCGGAGTCATTCGCATTTGCGTGCACGCAATCGATAAGATGGCTTGCATCGAGGGAGTCGGAGAACTGCCAGGATTGAAATCAGTGGCAAGGGCGACCGGAAGCTTCGAGTCGATCATCGCGCGAGCCGGCGCGTATCGTGAGAGTCCCAGATTGAAAACTGCGCCGGGAAGCAGGATCGCGATGACACCGGCTTGACGAAGATCGTCAATTCCAGATTCGTCGATCCATTCGAGGTGATCCGCGGACGCGGCGCCCAGTTCTGCCGCCAGGTGCGCGCCGCCGCTCAAACTCAATTGCTCGGCGTGAAGACGAATTCCCAGTCCGAGTTGCTTAGCCTTCACGAGCACATGTCGCGATTGCGCTACACTGAAGACGTGCGTCTCGCAGAAAACGTCGCAGTAGCGCGCAAGATCTTCAGCCGCCACTCGATTAAGCATATCGTCGGCGATCAGGCGAATGTAAGCTTCGCGGTCTTCAAGAAATTCGTCCGGTATCTCGTGAGCGCCGAGAAACGTCGGGATCAACTCAAGCGGCGTTTCGGCGTTCAGTCTTCGAATCACTCGAAGGATCTTGATTTCGTCAGCGACAGTTAGCCCGTAACCGCTCTTCGCTTCAATTGTGGTCGTGCCGTGCTCGAGAAAACTGACGACGTGATCTTTCGCCAACCTGAACAGTTCATCCTCGGAAGCCTCGCGGGTCTTTCTTACAGTCGAGCGAATCCCGCCTCCGCGCGCCGCTATTCCCTGATAAGTCATCCCCGCGATCCGCATCTCATACTCGTCTTCGCGAGTTCCGGCGAACACCGGGTGTGTGTGCGGATCGACAAATCCCGGCATCACGACTGACCCGCCGGCGTCGATTCGAACGGCACCGGTTCCTGCGAGAGGCTCAACCTCAGAAGTGGCCCCCAGAGCCATTATCACGCCATCGCGTGCCAGCAACGCGCCGTCTTCCACCATTGCCGGCTCCCGCATTTCCGGACCGACCCGTGGTCGCTGAGGACCTGCGAGGGTCACAAGCTGCGAGGCGTGCACGATCAGCAGTTCTCGAGTCATCAGTCGCTCTAGAACTAAAAATCTCGACTTGAGCGCTCATTCTCTCAATTCGACGTCGACCTCGCAATAAAAGTTCGGTTGGTCAATTGTCTATTCAGGCATTATATTTTTGCTTCAGCTACTCAACCCGTTTGAGCGAGGATTCAATATGTCATTCACCAGAATGGACCAGGGAAAGATTGAAGACTGGATGGCGATCGGTCAGGCAGTCGCGGTGCGGCAGTCTTCGATGGCCGAGACCATCAAATCAATGCTGCTTCAACTCGAAGAACAGGTTGACGGATTCGCGGTCAACCAGCTCGATCATGCGTTGCAAACCGCAACGCGCGCACATCGCGACGGAGCTTCCGAGGAGATGATCGTAGCTGCATTGTGTCACGACATCGGCAAGGTCATATCGGTCGAGAACCATCCGGCCATCGCGGCTGAAATACTAAAGCCATACGTTTCTCGCGAGACGTATGAGATCGTTCGCACGCATCAGGATTTTCAAGGCCGGCATTACTATGCGCTGTTAGGCAAAGATCCGGAAGCGCGCCGCCAGTATGCAAGCGAGCCGTGGTATGAGTTGGCTTGCGTCTTCACCGACGGGTGGGATCAGACTTCGTTTGATCCTGCATACGACACCCTGCCGCTGTCTCAGTTCATTCCGATGATCGACCGCGTGTTTGCTGCTCCGGTCAGACAAGCGGCGCAGGGTGCTCAATCAGTTTGAGCGTTCACGACAACGGGGAACCATGGTCTACACCAAATCAATGATGGCATCTGTGGGAGCGCTCGCTTTATTTCTCAGCGCGTCGTGTTCAACACCACCCACGGTCGTATCGAAAAACTCACCGACACCGGCGGCACAGTCCACGCAGGGTGATCTTCGATTCAAGACTCCCGACGGCTGGGTGAGCGAGACACCCACTTCAAGCATGCGGGCCGCGCAGTATCGGCTTCCGGCTTCCGCCGGTGATAGTGAAGACGCCTCGCTCGTGATCTATTACTTCGGGGCGGGACAAGGAGGATCAGTCGAAGCAAACTTCGATCGGTGGGCCGGCCAGATTCTTCAACCGGATGGCAGCTCTTCAAGAGACAAAGCAAAGACCGAGACTCTCACGGTCAACGGAATGAAGACTACTCTTTTGGACGTGAGCGGCACTTACGCCGGCGGTGGAATGGGTGGAGAGTCAGGTGGCGGCAACAAACCTAATTTTCGAATGCGCGCGGGTGTAATCGAGACTCCGAAGGGCGCCTACTTCATCAAGCTGGTCGGGCCGGAGAAAACGGTCGGCAAGTGGGACGATGCTTTCATTTCGTTCGTCAAATCAGCAGAGTTCAAAGGCTAGCTTGCTACTAAGCTATGACTTGGTTCGAAAGGGCTCGCAATCTCCTCTTCACACCTGAATAACGAGTTCATAGCTGCACACATTTATTTTGTCGCCAGGCTTCACTGAACTGCTTTCGCCGACGGCTACCTCACGCTCGTCATTGATTCCGATTGGGTTCGCTCCTTTGCAAGTAAGCGTGTAGTCGTCGCCGTTCTTATTGAGCGTCGCGTGTTGCCGGCTTACTTCAAGATCGCCCTCGAGCCGCAAATCAACCGGAACCTGTCGCGAGCCGCGACCGATTACAATCTCATCCTTGAAAAAGGACCGCACGTCAGGAGGAGCCGTGTCGGCGCCCGGCGCTTTGCGGCGAACTTCAATTGAGAACACCGGCACAACGCGCTCGGCTGGCTTACGCGGGCGAACGATCGTAGCTTCATCGTCGGGTTTTTCTATTTCGGTAACGAACTTGTCCGGAGCGGGCTCGGCTTTCTTGCGAGGCCTGACCATCGTCTTCTGAGCCTCAGTATCCCACACGTGTTGAACGCGGAATCGGCCGGCCTCGAGTCCCGGGTCGACGCGAAGCTCGACGGTCAGGGTCCTGGTCTGAAACTCGTTCTCGCCCGCAAGCTCGCGGGCGCGTTCGGACAGCACGTAATGAAGCCCACGCTCGAGTCCTTCTCGCTTTTCGCCTTGCCACTCGGAGTCATCGCTGGGACTCATAAACACAATGTACTCGCGCGGCACGTAAGTCGGGCCGCCTGGCGGCGTGAACATCTCACGTTGCATCGACGCTTCAATTTCGCGCGCCACCGCGACAAGAAAGTCATCCCACTTGGATCGCGGGACAGGCTCGCCTTGCTCGTCGAGATCGTCCTCGCCGTCAACCCACTTCCTCAGGTTCTCGATCCATCCACGCATCATGGCCTCCGACGTCAATCCCCCAAACACTTCAAATACTAACCACGGGGATCACTAACCACGGAATTACAAAACAATGAAACGAAAGTCATCAGACACCAAACCGAATCTCTAATACTCATGCGTCCCCGTGTTCCCCGTGGTTCTCATGCCGTGATTCTCAATCCGGTTTTACAAATCGGCCGTCCACCCATCCACCGTCGGGCGGGTTATCGGGCGGCGTGCCAGACCACTCCAGGACTTTAACGCGCGACCAACCGCCGCGCTCTTCAACAACTCGAACTCGTGTGCCTGATGGCAACGCGGCAAGCACGCTTCCGAACGGGTCGCTTCGCAGGTTGACGTTTTGAGCGCCGGAGATTCGCGCGTCTTTCGACTGCGACAAGAAAGGAATGCCCATCTTCTGGCCGGCGAAGTGATAGTAAGTCGAAGCGGCAAGTCCGACCAGCGCGGCAGCTAGAAAAATGATGAAGACTCGCCGCAACCATTCCGAGCTTACCGCCGCGCGGAGCTTGTCGAAGAATCCACGCTCACCGCGAAGCGTTTGTATGCGTATCCGATTCTGATCCGACACCGTTATTGCCCGCTCCGCCGATTCGGCAACAAGCGCGGCACGATCGCGTGAAGCCGCATTCACCGAAATCGGCGCAACGTTCACTGTGGCTCTCGGATCTGACGTTGCTCCGACGAACGCGGCGTTAGAGTCGGAGCCTCCGGCGTTGAGCTCAGATGCCTGTTGCCCTTGAGCTTCTCGATCCGAGCGACTCGGTAGCTCGACAACTATCTTTGCTTTTTGCGGGCGAGCGACTTCGAGCGATCCAGTTGCGAGCCTCTTAAAATCAGGCAAAGCGGCAATCGGTTGAATCTCTTTGGGCGCGCTCAAACGAGAGCGCACGATCGTAGCTTCATCGTCGACCTCGCTGTCAGCTCCGGCCAGTTGAACGCGTGAGAAACATTCCCAAAACTCCTCGACGGTTTGATAGCGATCGGAAGCCTTCGTTGCCGTCGCTTTCTGAAGGACCGCAAGCAACGATCGATTCCAGGGCTCGACCACGAGCTCAGCCGGAAGCTCGCCGATTGGCTCGCGCGAGAATTGTCGCGGAGCGCGACCGGTCATCGCCGTGTAAATCGTCTTCGCTAACGAGTAAATATCAGCCGACGGAGTGAGCTTCTGCTCCTGCTCGCCGACTCTGATGTCCGGATGATGCTCAGGCGGAGCGTACACGTTCGTGCCGACTCGCGTGATTTCGTTGGTTTCATCCAAAGTCATCTTTGCGACGCCGAAGTCGGCAATCTTCAAAACACGTTGATCGGCGGTCAGCAAAAGGTTGTTGGGTTTAATGTCGCGATGTATGACTCTTCGGCTGTGTGCGAAGGCGAGCGCTCCAGCGACTTGTTGAAAGTACGTCTGCGCTGCTTCAAGTGAAATCGGCCGCTTTCGACATAACGACCATAAATCGCCGCCGGGCATGTATTCGAGCACAATGTAATGAAACGGCACCCCTTCGAGATCCCCCGCCGTTCCATGACCCAGTCTTTGAATGATATTCGGATGCCGAACGCGGTCGAGTGCGATCGCTTCGTTCTGGAAGTTCTCTATAAGCGTCTGCTCGAGATCCGGGTCGGGCGTGCCCTGCAGCGAAGTGTTCAGCGATTTGATGATGACCGGCTGTTGATCGCTCATCTGATCGTAAGCGAGGAATATCTCCGCATAGCTCCCGCGTCCCAGGCACCGCTCGACCAGGTAACGATCGTCGACCAAACTGTTTTCCAATCTCAACTCAGGCACGAAACTCCTCTAATGCTGAACGATGAATGATGAACTGTCAGAAAAATCGTTCAGACTTCGTTGTCGATCGTTCATCGGCATGTTTATCATTCATCACTCATCGTTCAGCGTTCATTTTCCGCCGTTCCTCCGAATATTTCGAAAGCGCTAGAACTGCTTTTGTTCGATCGCCCATCGCTTCATAAGCCGCAGCCTGTTGAATGTAAGCGTCGTACAGCGATGGTTGCCGGGCAATCGCATCTTCGAAACTTTTGGCCGCCGCTGTGTAATCGCGCTGCTCGAGCATCGCGCGCCCGAACCAGTACGCCGCGGAAGCATTCGAAGGATCGCGCTTCATCTCAGATTCAAATTGGTTCGAAGCCGTTTTGTAGTCGCCTTTGTCGAAGGCTTCGCGTCCGGCTTGCAAGGGATCAACACGCCGGTCCAAACCGCTCAGCCTTCTGTTTACAAAGTCCGAGGCCCGCAATCCACCGTAGAAGGCTCCAGCAATGAGCACCAGGATCAGCAAGACGTACATGACTGTTCGCGAGGCCGGCCTCTTTCTTTCGTCGTCGGAGCGAGACTCATAATCGAGATTGAGATCTCGCTGGCGCGGCAACTCATCGATCGGGCTGCGACCGAAGTCGACTCGAATGCCGGAGCTCCTGCGCGACCCGCCGGCCGCGACGCTCGATGTGCTTTTCTTTCTGCTCTCGAGTCCATCATCGATTCCGACGATCGAAGCGCGGCGGGCACGCCCGACCTGGACAACTACCGCAGTCAGGTTGTCGTCCGCTCCGCGCTGATGAACGATGCGCTGCAACTCATCGGCCGCGCGTTGCGGATCCTTGTGCTCAGCCAGAACGCGAGCGATTTCTTCATCGGACATATGGCGATAGATTCCGTCGCTGCAAAGCAGGAACCGCGCGCCATCGCGAACGGCCATCGATTTGACCTCGACTTCAACTCTGTTTTCGACGCCCAGCGCGCGATTGATCACATTCCGGCTGGCGAGTTCAGCGGCTTGTTCTCGTACGATTCGACCGGCTCGAATGTCATCATTCAGATCGGTGTGATCGACAGTCTCGCGATAGAAGTGCCCGCCCTCGAGCCGATAAACGCGGCTGTCACCGACGTGCGCGACCGTCGCTTTGCCTCCGTCGATGTGAATCAATGCGACGGTCGTTGCCATCGTTTTATAAGCCGGATCGCTTTCGGCAAGCTCGAAGATGTCACGGTTCGCGAACTCGATCGCTCTTCGGATCAACTCGACTGAAGATGTGTTGTTGACCGCGCGGTGGATGAGAGCTTCCTCTATAGTCTCGGCCGCGGTTTGGCTCGCAACCTCGCCGGCTCGCTGGCCTCCGACACCGTCGAACACTGCGAACAAACCCATCTCGGGAATCGCGAGAAAGCGATCCTGATTGACCGGGCGTTTTGGATTCAAACCTCGATCGCAGATTTGTCCGACTTTGAGATCCATATGAGCCGTTGCTGCGGCGTTAGATAATACGGCGGCCGCAGCCTGCGAGTTCGTCGCGCAAAGGTGGCTTCAAGTCGTCCTTGGTTCATTCTAGCATCCAATTGCGGCTCGCGTGAACGCGGGCCACAAGAGGGCGGTGTCTTAATTTGAATTAAGACACCGCCCACAAGAGCAAGTCGAAGGTAGACCCTTCGTTCCTTGCAATGTTATGGTGATGGCCTTCCGAATCAATTTCGTCTCGCAGCCCGGAGAGAAACAATGACCAGCCAGCCTAAACAATCACCCTCGCCCAAAGGCGGCAGCTTCCTGATTGAAGAGCGCCGGCCCGAAGAGGTCTTCACACCCGAGGACATCACTGAAGAACAACGCATGTTCGCCCACACTGCCGAAGAGTTTCTCCGCAAGGAAGTCATCCCGCGCGAAGATGAAATCTATGCTAAGGACTACAAGGTTCATCGCGAGTTGATGCTCAAAGCCGGCGAGCTTGGATTGCTGTCCATCGACATACCGGAACAATACGGCGGGCTCGGTTTGCACAAGGTCAGCTCGGCGGTGGTCGGTGAGCAGTTCGCTCTCCAGCCTTCATTCGCGGGAACTCAAAGCTCGCACGTCAACATCGGCACGCTGCCCATTGTTTTCTTCGGCACTGAGGAACAAAAACAAAAATATCTTCCACGACTTGCGACCGGTGAGTGGATCGGTGCTTACGCGCTCACCGAACCGCAATCGGGTTCGGATGCCTTGGCGGCGAAGACCAAGGCCGTTCTTTCGAGTGATGGGCGCCACTACATTCTCAACGGTCAGAAAATGTGGATCACCAACGGTGGCTTCGCCGATTTGTTTACAGTCTTCGCGAAAGTCGACGGAGAAAAGTTCACCGCGTTTCTGGTCGAGCGCGGGCCGGGCCTGGTGAGCGGACACGAAGAAAAGAAGCTGGGCATCGATGGCTCGTCGACTACGGCTCTGATGTTGGAAGACTGCCGCGTTCCGGTTGAAAACGTTCTGGGCGAGATAGGACGCGGCCACAAGATCGCCTTCAATGTTCTCAACATCGGGCGCTTGAAGTTGGGGGCGCGATCTGTCGGCTCGATCAAGTTGTCTCTTCAGCAATCGGTTCAATACGCCAAAGAGCGTCATCAATTTGGCCAGCCGATCGCGAACTTCGGTCTGATCAAACACAAGCTCGCTGAGATGACTATTCGAGCTTATGTCGGAGAATCGATTCTCTATCGAACGCTTGGAATGATCGATGAAGCGCTGGAGCACGCCGACAAAGATGATCCGAAGCAAGTGCTTCGCGTGTTGGAGCAGTTTGCAATTGAATGCTCGATCATCAAAGTTTGGGAGAGCGAGGCTCTCGCGTATGTAGTCGACGAAGAAGTCCAGGTCTTCGGCGGCTACGGTTATTCGAAAGACTACCCGGCGGAGCGCGCTTATCGTGACGCTCGCATCGCAAGAATCTACGAGGGCACGAACGAAATCAACCGAATCGTGATCGGCACGCAATTGCTTCGTCGCGCGACAAGCGGCGAGCTCGGATTGTTCGAAGCGGCAGAGAGTGCGAGTCACGGAAAAGACACACCGGATATGAATAATGCAGGAGCGTTGAACGACGAGCACAGGCTTCTGAGTGCGGCTAAGTCAATGACGCTCGCATCGATCGCGGCCACGAATCAAGCTTACGGCGACGGAGCTCGCAACGAGCAGGAAATAATCGCGCATATCGCCGACATGGTAATGGATGTGTACGCGATGGAAAGTTCACTGCTGAGAACCGAGCGCCTGCTGCTCGATCGAGGCGTCGATGGCTGCAAGATACAGGCAGACATCGCGCGAGTCTTCGCTCGCGATGCAGCGTCGCGAGTCGAAAGATCGGCTCGCACCGTGGCTAGCGAAATAGAAGATGAGAGGTTCGCGAAAGCGATCGACGAGCTTGCCCAGCGTTCATCGATGAAATCAATCGCCGCTCGCCGCCGAATTGCGGATGCCGTGATCAATGCCGGTCGATACTTTTTGAGTTGAAAGCTCGAGGCTCCGTTCGACTGTGAAAAGCGAAGTCACGATCCTTCGATTCGAACTCGCAGGCGTTCTTCGGGAGCGATCTCAGTAAAGTAGGTTTCTTTCTTGAACGGCTCGAAGCCGCGCTTGACATAGTTTGGCAGCGCAGCCGGATCATCTAGTGTGCAGGTGTGAAGCCAGACTCGATTGGCGCCGTCCTTCCACGCTTGCGAAACTGCTGTGGTCAACAAGTGTTTTCCCAGTCCACGCCCAATGAATTCCTGCAACAATCCAAAGTAGGCTATTTCGATTGAGCCGTCGCTGTGTCTCTCGAGCTCGAAGTATCCACCGGGCGCCGCTTCGCTATACATCACCCACAGTGTGATTTCCGGCCTCGCAAGATGCGCGTGAATCTCATTATCGGTCCATGGAAGCCGGTCAATCCAATGATAAAGCCTTCCAACTTCGCGGTAGAGGTAACGATAAAAGGACGCGGGGCACTCGAAGACGCGTTCGATGCGAGCGACCGCATCGTTCAGGTAAGCCGCGTTCAGTTGACCGGCGGATCCGAGTTGCAAGTAGGTTCGGGTGACTTCCACTTTCATTGCAGTTGAGAATATAAACACAAAAGAACTGAGCCTCGAAATTCATTCTTTGCTGACGAGACTCGGTGGCTATCGATTTCCAACGTTCGCCCCGCTCCCAGTTCCTGTTTCTGCCTTTGTTGTTGCCAACATCTTGATTATAAAACCGGAACACATTCGAAGACAGCGGACCTAAACGGAAGAAACACAGAGCGGTGTTCGTCTAAAGATTGAAACGGACAGAAAATTGTTTCGGGGACTCACCGTTTGTGGTGAAGAAAGGAATTACTATGTCAACAACAAGAGGCTTACTTGGAATGTCTCTTACACTGATTGCGATCACCTTGTTGGTTTCGTCATCGGCAATTGCGGGAGGCTTTCAGCTCTCGGTTGAAACACCGTCGCCTTCTTCAGATCAAGCAAAGGACGCTGTGCTGGTTGCGCGGACTTATGGATGTCATCAACCGGCTGATTCAAATATCAGTGCAAGCGCGGAAGGGTTGGTGAGCGGCAAGCGACAGTCGATTCCACTGGAGTTGCGCCCTATTGGCTCGGGTGTCTATGCGATCAAACAGCAATGGCCTTCTGAAGGCACGTGGGTTCTGACCATTACCGGCCCGTACAACAGCATCAGCGTTCTGGTTGAGCTCGGCCCTAATGGACAGGTTATTCCCGGCACTCGATTGGAAGAGGACTCATTGAAGGGCGTTCACGCAAAAGCAGTGCGCCGTCAATGGATCGCTTCAGAAATAGACACAGCTCTTCGAAACGCTGCGGGCATTACGAGTGAGACATCGAGCGAGTCGAAGGATGGATTGTCGTTCGGACCGTTTGCCTGGTTGCTCGGAGGGTTGGCTGCTTCAGTGCTCGCGGTAGGTTTGGTACTTCACGCGAGGCGCGGTCACACTTCAAGCGAGATTGCGAGTTGAGCAGGTGCATGTCAAAACAACCGGGCCGGCAATTCGAGATAACCATCGGGTTGCCGACCGTGCGATTGTATACGGTTGCAGTCTGCTTGAGTTAAAGCGACCCGAATGCTCCATCGAGTGCCGTCACTAACTCATCTATATCGGCCTTGGAAGCGATGAGCGGCGGACCAATGCGAATCACGTTGCCGAAGAGCCCGCCCTTCCCTATGAGCACTCCGCGGCGTCGCGTTTCTTCGAACACTCGAAGCACCGATGGCGAATCGGGCTCTTTAGTCGTTCGGTCCTTCACGCATTCGATCGCCTGCATCAATCCCATTCCTCGCACGTCGCCAATCACCGAATACTTGTCCTTCAATGCTTCAAGCTTCGAGCGCAGATAATCTCCAACCACGCGAGCATTGTGCGGAAGTTCGTTCTCTTCTATGACGCGAATCGTTGCGAGAGCAGCCGCCGAAGTCACCGGGTTGCCACCGAACGTCGAAAATGTTAGCCCGGGATATTTGTCCGCCACTTCGGGAATCGCGGTCGTGCAACCGATAGGCGCGCCGTTGGCCATCCCTTTCGCAAAAGTCATCATCTCCGGTTGAACGTCCCAGTGTTCGATTCCACACCAGCGATCGCCTGTGCGGCCCCATCCGGTTTGCACTTCGTCGCAGATAAATATTCCGCCGTAGCGATGAACGATCTCGGTCACGACTTTGAAGTAGTCTTTCGGCGGCGTGATGAACCCGCCAACACCCATGATCGGCTCCGCGATGAATGCAGCTACCTGGCCGGTCGTCGAAGTCTGAATCAGCTCTTCAACGTCGCGAGCGCACTCCATCGCACAATTCTCAGGTTTCAAGTTGAAAGGACAGCGATAACAATACGGCGCGTGAGCGTGAACGATGCCCGGCGCCGGCAAGCCGTGCTTCCAGGTGGCGTGGCCGCTTGCGGTCATGTTCATCACCGAGCGTCCGTGATAAGCGTGTCGCAATGCAATGATTTCGTTGCGGCCGGTATAGATTCTGGCCAGAATCATTGCCGTTTCGTCAGCTTCGGTGCCGCTGTTGGTAAAGAAGCTTTTCTTCAACGCGCCGGGCGTGATGCTCGCCACTTTTTCGGCCAGGTCCGCCTGAGGCTCGTTTATATAGAGCGTCGATGTGTGAGCTATACGAGCGATCTGATCAGTGATCGCCTTCACCACTTCGGGCCGCGCGTGACCGACCGAAGTCGTGAGCACGCCTCCGAAGCAATCCAGATATCTGCTACCTTCGGTGTCCCAAACATGCATCCCGTCACCGCGCTCAAGCGCAATCGGGTGTTCATAGTAAGTTGCGGCGCACGGCCATATGTATTCCTTGTGCTTAGAAACTATTTCGCTTGAAGAAACTTGCTCGGTCACGTTTGCTGTCATGAAGACCTCCGGTCGAAATGAATTGAGCGCGTGAAGAGAACTAGATTAAACAACAGCGCTAATGCAGCGTCAACGTTGAGCGCCCATCGTCTAGCGGCCCGAGACATTTCGGGTATAATGAAGAACCGAAACGAACGAGCCATCGGGACAGATTCAGTGCCTCTTCGCCGCGTGATGCTCTTAGGCCCAGGCTGATCGTTCGAGACCAGACTCAAATTCGCCGTCAGTTTTATAGATGGATAATTTCACGCATACCCTGCTGGGCCTCGCGATCGCAAAAGCGGGACTCGAGCGCGCGACTCCGCTTGCGACTACGACGCTGGTCATTTCCTCGAATCTTCCCGACATCGATGTGCTGAGCCGGCTGGAGGGCGGACCTGTTTCCTACATTGAATATCATCGAGGATTGACTCATGGATTTCTCGGGCTTGCCGTTCTCGCCGCCGCGTTGACGCTGGTGCTGATGCTTCTAGACCGCAGGTTTCGTTTGCGTCGCGATCCGTTCCGAAGACCGCTCAGGCCCGGTAAGATTTTTCTCATAGCGTACCTTGGAGGGCTCGGGCACACGTTCATGGATTTCACCAACAATTACGGCGTGCGCCCTTTGCTTCCGTTCAGCAATCGGTGGTTCTACGGAGATCTCGTGTTTGTAGCGGATCCCTGGATTTGGCTCATCCTTGGATGCGGTGTCGTTTGGCTGACGACGACGAGCGCGGCTCGCACTTTCTTCTGGATCGTAGCGGGAATCATCGTCGCTCTGATAGTTGGACTCGCGCTTCGACATCCGTACGACTCAGGGCTCGTTGCGATTCCCACTACCGTTCGCGCGATTTGGTTCGCCTGTTTTGCCGTCGTCGTAGCAGGCGCGGTGTTTCGATGGGGGCGAGCAGGCCCGAGGCTCGCAAGATATTCTCTTGTTATGCTTGCGTTGTATTACGGCGGGATGTGGATGGCTCATCAATCGGCACGGAAGGAAGCACAGAACTCACTGCCAGCCTCCGGAGTTACGTCGCTGTCGGTTTGGCCGGCGCCTGCCAACCCTTTGTTGTGGCAAGCAGCGGCTAAAACCGATTCGACAGTGCTCAATCGAGACGTCAACCTTTCGAATCGGCAAGAGCAATGGCAAGAGTCACCGGCTCTCGATCCGAAGCTCGCCGATGCATTGCTTCAATCGAGCGAAGCGCGAACGGTCTTGAGTTTCATCCGCTACGGAGCGGCAACCGTTCAGACTAAATCGGACGGAACGACTGGAATTGAACTGCATGATCTTCGCTTCAATCTGAGAATGAGAGTCGAACTCGATGCCGATTTGAAAGTAACAACAACAGAAGTCCATTGGTTCTAAAGAAGTCCGAGGTGCGAAGTCCGAGGTGCGAAGTCCGAAGTGCGAAGTCCGAGGTGCGAAGTCCGAAGTGCGAAGTCCGAGGTGCGAAGTCCGAAGTGCGAAGTGCGAAGTGTGGAGTCCGAAGCGCGAAGACGGAGTCCGAAGTCCGTCCCTTATTTTTGACTTCGCACTTCGGACTTCGCACCTCGGACTTTGAATTTCAGACTTCGCACCTCGGACTTTGAATTTCAGACTTCGCACTTCGGACTTTTTTTCGTAGAATTGAAGGCGCAAAATGGACACAATCAATATACGACCCGGGCTTGTGCCGTACGCGCTTGCGGCCGCAGTCGTGATGACAATCGGATCGACTCTGCTCAAGCAAGGCTGGCCCAACTGGGCGCTTGTTTGTTGGGCGCTGTTGTTGCCGATCGTTCTTGCAGCGATTTTCGACCGCATTGAATTCGACGGTCACGCGATTCGTCACCAGGGTCCGCTCGCGTTTGTTCTCGCGACGCTCTTTCGAATGCATCGTGAGTTGCGAGTATCAGACATCGAGGCCATTACCACCGAAGCAACTCGTCTCACCTTTGCGACCGGAGACGCTCGCATCAGCTACCACACTCGCGTGAGCGGCGCGGGCGTCGAGATAGTCGTTCGCTCACACCGTTCGAGCTACGCGCGATTCATCAAAGCGCTTTTTCAAGCGGCCGGTCCACACAAACTCGACCCTCGCTCTTTCGAGATTTATCAATATTTCGAAACTGGCACGGCGTTAAAGGAATCGCCGGTGCTCAAGAGCGACATCGACGCGATGACGGCGCCGTTGCTGCGCAGGATCGGGAATTCGTTGAAGCTTGCAGGCAAGCTCGCGCAGGCGTCGAGCTATTTCAGAATCGCTTACGAAAAGGAGCCGCGCGATCCGAAACTTCTCTACGAGATGTCACGCTTTTATCATTCATCCGCCCAGCGAGAAGACGTTCGTTTGTTGCAGCGCTCAGACGCGTGTTTGAGACTGGCGTCGCGATTGGCGGGCAACCAGCCGGATCTGCTCGAGCGAATCGGCGAAGCCTTCTTCGAGCGGCTCGATTTCAAGCGCGCGTCCGAGTGTTTCCGTCGCGCGCTGGCGCTTGATCCCGCGCGCTTTCGCTCGAACCTTGGTTTGGCGGAGATCGCGCTTCGAGATGGTAAGCTCGCTCACGTTGCGCATTTCTACAACGCGGCAGCCGGGAGCAAGGACCTGGCGCTCGCTCGAATGGCGGGCCGCGAAGCTCGCTACTACGAGCGTCTGATGGATGACGACGGCTTTCTGGAATCCGAGCTCCGGCGAATACGAATATCGAATCAGGTGCGTTGGGCTCGCCGAGTAGCGTCGATGACTTTTTTCAGCGCGTGGCTTGCGGGCGGAATCATCGGGAGATTCTCGCCGTTGGTGGAGAGTTTTAGTTGGGCGATGATGGCGACGTCGGGACTTATTTGGGGTGCCTCGATCTTTGCAACGAGGCTGGTCCGCCGCCGCAGCGCCTGATCGAGCGACACGACTCTTCTATGGATTTGCCATCGTCTCCGACATCCTTCTTACTTCTCGGTCAAGGTCAACGATAATCCCAAAGCTTGTTCCAATTCCTTTCTCGACGGGACTAGTGAGCTCAATCGAGCCACCCATCTCAAGCACGCGTCGTTGAACTATCGCGAGACCTAATCCCGTGCCGCGAGACTTAGTCGAGTAGAACGGCTCGAAGACTCGTTGCTGTGACTCTTTTGGAATGCCCGGTCCGGTGTCAGTTACCGTGAGACTCAACGTCGCATTAGCTGAATTGTTGACTTGAACCTGCGCACGCTCGGCCGATTCATGCGCGAGGCTCGCTTTGATCTCGACTTCGCCGCCGGCCTCCGAAGCTTGTACCGCGTTGAGAACGAGATTGCTCAGCGCTTCGCGCAAGGCGCTCGCTTGCCGACCGTCGAGAGTCACTTCGCATTCGGACTCGACTCGCAGATTAACGCCGCGATCTTCGGCTTCGGCTCTTGCAAGCGTTACTGTGACATTCAAGAGTTCTGAAAGCGCTACCGGCCGCGAGTCGGCGCGACTCGGGCGCGAGAACGCCAACAGTTGTGAGACCGTTCGATTCAACCGGTCGATCTCGCTCACGATCAAGCTCAAGTCCTGATCGTAGCCCGCAAGCTTCTCTTCTTCTCGCATCACCTGAGCGATAGATTTGATCGATGAGAGCGGGTTCTTTACTTCGTGAGCTACCTGCGCGGCCATCTGTCCGAGACTTGCCAGGTGTTCGCGACTGACAAGCTCGCGCTCCAACTGAATTTTTTCTTCGATCAATCGGCAGCTTTCAACTTCAACCGCGACCTGCGAAGCCAACACATCGAGAATCGCGCGCTTCTCGGAGGTCAGCGGCTGTGCGTCGGCGGCAATCAGCATCAGTCCGATCAATTCATTCTCGCGCCTCAACGCGTAGGCGATCGTTGCGCCGCTCGAGACGAGATCGTCATCGGTGTCTATAACGTCGGCGCTCCACTCGATCATCTTTTCCGCGAGCCGACGCTCGGGGCCGCCGGTTATACTCGCGATAGGTAGAATGCGAACGGACTTGAGATCAAGCCCGCGCTTTATCGTCTCCTCCGTATATCGCACGAATGAAGCGAGCTCACCGAAGCCTTCGGCGCCCGAAGACACTTGCCTGACTACGTCGCGATACAATCCAATCTCTCTTGTAAACAACCGATGGACCATTTGATCGATCACTCGCACAACGGGCGCCGCAAGCGCGACCATTCCCAGGATGAGAATAACCTCGACTACGCCGGGCGTGATTTCAAATCGAGCTACCAGAAATTGATCCAGCCTCCTTACGCCGTATGTGTACACAGCGATGAAGACTACGGCGAACATCGCGTACACGAGGCTGTCCTTCACTGCTACGTCGACAAGCTTGTAGCGGTAGACGTGATAGGCAACGAAGAAAATCGGGAACAGCGACGATAGAACGAACAGTATCCAGAAGATGTTGTCCGCGCCTGCGCGCAAGATTGCAATGACTATGAATTCAAATGCTCCATTCAATACGAGCAGCACGGCCAGGCGCTTGAAGAACGCTCGCTCGCGGATTGCGCGTTGATCGAGTCGCTCCCTCAACGACCAGTCGAGCGCCGCGGAGATAATCATCACCAGCAGATACCAGATCGAGTAAGGGATCAGCAGCACTCGAAGCTTCAGAAGATAAGGTCGATATGCGCCGCTGTTGATTAGATAGATCGCGTACGGCAGGAAGATCATCGGTGAGTACAGCGCTGCGCTCATTAGCTTCACTGCGCGAGCACTGAGCCAACGATACCCGTCAAGCGAAGCCCAATAACCGACGTGTGCGTGAAGAAGAGCCGCCGGCAGCAAAGCGACTCCGGTCATCGCAAGCGTGTCCCAGACGCGCAGAAGAATCGTCAATCGCTCACGGCCGAGCAGCAGTTCGTGAAAAGTGATGAACAGGTTCCCGAGAAACCAGATACCAAGGCAAAGGTTAAGCACAGTGATCAATTGAACCGGTTGAGTGAGCTTGTCACGCGAGCCAAATCGACGGTTCCATATCAGCCACGCAATGTAAAGATGAAGCGCCGCGCCGGTTGCGAAACCAACGAGCTTGAAGATTTCAATCGGCGACATAGATTGCGACACTGACAACGCGGTCAGTTGTTCGTTTGATTGTTCGACCGGAGTAACAATCACGTCAAGGCGGGACTCAAAGTGGAGCGCGAGCAAACACAAGAGGCGGACCCAGCTTACGGGTCCGCCTCGGCGTCGGGGGCTGTGATCGAAGGCTGGTTCTGGCCGTTCGATCGAGAGAGAGAGGGACTAGTGTTGTTCGGATTTAGTTTCGGGTGCCGGGGAGCCGCCGCTGATGTTGCGCACCAACAATCTCACTTCAACCCGGCGATTCTCTGCTCGGCCCTCTCGAGTGTGGTTGTCGGCGACCGGGCGCATTTCACCAAACCCGAGATTGTGCATTCTGAACAGCGGGATGTCGTGCTGCTCAGCAAGGTAACGGCGAACGGCATCGGCTCGCTTCTGTGTCAACTGATTGTTGTAGGCGTCCTTGCCGACCCAATCCGCGAAGCCTTCGATCTCGAGGATGAAATTTGTGCGGTCTTTGATCTGGGCCGCGAGCTGATCGAGCGCTTCTTTCGCTTCGGGAGTCAGTTGATAACTATCGAACTTGAAGCGAACCGTCGCGGTGTTCTGAAGCGCGTAAGCGTCAAGATTACTTCGCAGGTCATTCACCGATTGCTCGGCGCCGCTCACTCGAGTGTTGGCTTCGTTGGCGCGGCTGAGCGCAGTGTCGGCCTGCGATTGCGCGCGATCGGCTCGACCTTTCACATCGGTTACATCAGTCGATAGCCGCCCAAGGTCCTGCGAATTACGGCGCGAAGTCTCTTCCAATTCTCCCGTGCGCTGTTCGAGCGGAGTCACTCGCTCGCTGACACGATTGCGCACGTATTTCTTGGTGGCGCATCCGACCGAGCTCAACACCACTAAGGTTGCCAACGCGATCAACATAGTCAATCTGGTTTTCATCTTCTTGCTCTCCCACTATCAAAATTAGAAAAGGCGACGCAGAGAAATTCCGCATCACCTATCCCGGTTAAGACCTCATCACGTTAACCGCATAAGAGACCGGAAGTGATTCGTCCATCACCCGCATCTCTGCCCGCTCCCGAGTTGTGCAATCATTATGCCGCCTCACGCACGGCATGCCGTTATGAAAACGCTCGAATTAAGGGGCAATTGACAGCGACTTTCGCTCGAAGAACTAGCTAAGCGTAAAGATTACAGGAAGGCTATGTAAGATTTTCCGCGAGTGATTTGTCCGGCCATTCAACGACTGTACGTCATCAAGCGCGTTAGAAGGCTTGTCTTTTCTGCCGCTTGATGACAACAATTCAAGAACGACCTTTTTAGAAAGTGAGTAGCGGGAATGGCGATAGCGACATTTGCGGCGGGCTGCTTCTGGGGAGTCGAGGCCGCCTTTAGAGAAGTTGACGGTGTTGTATCAACTCGAGTCGGGTACACGGGAGGAACGTTCGATCATCCGACTTACAAAGATGTGTGCTCGGGCGGAACAGGCCACGCAGAGAGCGTAGAAGTAACTTATGATCCCGAGCGCGTGTCCTATGACTCACTGCTCGATGTCTTCTGGGAGGTTCACGATCCAACGACTCTTAATCGGCAGGGGCCGGACATAGGATCTCAATACAGGTCGGCTATTTTTTTTCACGACTCGCAACAGGAAGACGCGGCTCGCGAGTCGAAGAAGCGCAGGCAGGAATCAGGCAAACATCGTCGTGACATTGTGACTGAGATCGCTCCCGCTTCAACGTTCTGGGAGGCGGAAGAATATCACCAGCGCTACTTCGAAAAGAATGGCCTGGCTCACTGCCGGGTATGATCCTCCAGACAAATCTCCGACGCAGACGACTGGTCCGCAACACCACTTGTCGCCATTCCTGCACTATTGTGGCGATTCAAATTACTTTTTTGTTGACATCGGCGTCGCAGGGGAGTATATACACGGGGCTCTCTCTCTTAAGATTGATTCACTTCAGTGGCAATAATTCGTTAGGCTTGGGTTCAAGCTAATAAATGTTTCTGTGTCAGGTTCCCGGCTAGACTCCTTTCTTGGCGGCCGAGTTTCTTTTCAGTCGCGCTAACCGGGGTCGTAGTCCTGCAACGGGTACGTCTGAGTCTACTCGGTATCAACGCGAGCCCGGCAAAATCGACCGGGCCAATCAGAACAACCTCACCGTTTACCTGACAACTGCCCACGAAGGCACGTTGTCGGATTGCTGATGAAAGGAGAAATCCAATGGCAAATCTTCGCGACATCCAACGTGCTCTCAATAACAGGCTGGAGCTGGTCAAAGCGGGATTGACCCGGCGCGACTTGATGAAGATGGGATTGATGACTGGAGCGGGGGTTCTCATCCCGAAGGGTGGATTGACGCACGCCCAGACCACCAGCAGTTTCAGCCGAGGAAGCGGCTGCTACGGAGGCGGTTGCAGCCCCGGTTGCAGCCCGCAGCCGGCTCACGTCTTTGTTGATCCGCTGCCCATTCCCCCAGTCCTGCCGGCGCGTCCACTAACCGACCCGGGACTGAGTCCGGCGCCAACCGTGTGCCCGAACAACGCGATCAATCCCGCGACTGGCCTTGCATTCGAAGGCCGCGGCCAGTTCAACGGAACCTTGTTTCCCGGGTCTGATTGCTTTCAGTTCTTCAACCAATATCCACCTCAACAATATTTTGTTGAGCGCATCAGAGCCAACAGCAACTTCAGGATCACCTCGGACACGAACATCCCTGCGCAAACGATATGGGGATTCAACCTTGGCGGATCGTCCTCGAGCGATGTCGGGACGTTTCCCGCGCCGACGATCGTCACCCACTATCAGCAACCGTGGCTGGTTCGCCGGTTCAACGAGTTGCCCACCCAGGACCAAAACGGAGGCTTCGGCGTCCCGGAGATGTCTACGCATCTTCACAACTTTCACAACGCTCCGGAAAGCGATGGTGGTCCCTGCCGCTGGTTCTTCCGCGGCCAGTATTTCGATTACTACCACACCGCGCAGCAGGCAGGGTTTGCCTCTGACCATCAACCGAACGGAGACATCAATGAGTCACTGAGCACTTTGTGGTATCACGATCACCGCATCGACCACACCGCCGAGAACACATACAAGGGCCTGGAAGGATTCCAGCTCATGTTCAACCAGTTCGACACCGGTGATGAAGGCAGCGGCTTCCATCTGCCCAGCTTCCCGAACTTCGACATCCCCATTATCTTGAATGACAAGTTGCTTGATTCAAGCACAGGATTGATCTGCTTCGACACCTTCAATTTCAAGGGACTGATCGGGGACGTGCAGTTGGCCAACGGCGTGGTTCAGCCGTTCCTGAGCGTGAATAAGCGCCGCTACCGCTTCCGCGTTCTCAACGGCGGGCCGTCACGATACTACGAGCTCTTCCTTACCGATCCCAACAACACAAGCACCGTGATACCTTTCTGGGTCATCGCCAATGACGGCAACCTGCTGCCCAGACCCGTGCAGGTGACCAGCTTCAGAATTGGCGTGGCGGAGCGCTACGACATCATCATTGACTTCAACCAGGTCAAGGCGCTGATAGGCTCGCACACCAAAGTTCGCCTGGAGAACCGGCTGGAACAACAAGACGGCACAGGACCAACCGGCAATATCTTGTCGCCCGGCGCGGGCACCTATTGCATGGAGTTCCAGATTGGCTCCGCAGTGGCGGACGGCAGTGTTGACCCGGCCACCGGGCCGAGCTTCTATACGCTGCCGAGCATTGTGACTCCGAGAATCACGCGCAACTTCAAGTTCGACCGCAACAATGGCCAATGGGTCATCAACGACCAGTTCGCGGACTGCAGACAGATCCGCTTTACAGTGGAGCAGAACACTGCGGAAAACTGGGTCATTACAAATCCACGGAACGATTGGCAACACCCAATCCACATCCACCTTGAAGAACATCAGATCCTGCAAAGGAATTCAGGCGGGCGCCACGATCGGAGTGAATACCAATCTTCAGGTGGATACAGCGGCGACGGGTGGGGCAGCGGTGGATACGGCAGCGGTAGCGGGAGTAACGGCGGCACCAATGGGAACGGAGTGCCCACCGTTGAGATTTCAAGGAAAGACGTCACCCGCCTCCAGTTCAACGAGTCGGATACGCTCTTCTTCCGCTTCCGCGACTTCGTCGGCGACTACCCAATGCACTGCCACAACACAGTGCATGAAGATCACGCGATGATGCTCATCTTTCAGGTGAAGCCCGGCATCATCGATAACAACCAGAATCCCTAAACCAGCCGCCATTGCAATGCCAAAGGCGAAGCACAACCGAGAAAGGAGAAACGATCATGGCAACAATGACAAGAAGAGAATTGCTGGCGGCTGCCGGTGTAACTACGGTCGCTGGTACAACTGTTTTGTTCGGCAAGGATGGCCCCACGAAGGACCAGCGTTATCACTTCCAGAATATTTCGCCTCGCGAACTGATTCGCCAGCGACATCTGCCAAATGTCGAACTGATCACAATGGAAGGCAAGAAGGTCCGCTTCTATGACGATCTCGTCAAGGACAGAAGGGTGGTCATTCAGTTTATGTTCACGCGGTGCGAGGACATCTGCCCGATGGTTACCCACCACCTGGCTGAAGTGCAGAGAATTCTGCACGACCGCGTCGGTCACGACATCTTCTTCTACTCCATCACCCTTAGTCCGGAGGAAGACACTCCCCAGGACCTCAAGGCGTTTGCCAAAATGCACGGAGCAGGACCAGGCTGGCTGTTCTTGACCGGCAAGCCGGCCGATATCCTGTTGCTACGCAAGTCGCTCGGGTTTACCTACGATAATCCTGTCGAAGATGCAAACAGGAACAACCACAGCGGCATGCTGAGGATTGGTGATGAGCCTCTCATGCGTTGGGCGGCTTGCGAGGGTGGAGCCAATCCTACCTGGATCGCCAGCATTATTGAGAACGAGGCAGACTCGCCGTTCAAAGGCGTCGTCGGAGGCGTGAGGCAAGCCGACCCGGCGGTACATGAGAAATAGTCTGCTCCGCAAGAGAAGGACAGACTGTAAAAACTTCGGGCGGCGTTGGTCTCAGACTGCGCCGCCCGTTCCGCGAGGGCTCACAGCCCGCAACGAAGCTATCACAAGCGGCCCATACGGCGTTGACGCGGTTCCTCCTTTGACGACTGGTCACCCTGCGCCTCCGCAATTCTCTCAGCAGTCTCTCTTGCGCTCCCGCAGTTCGTGGGCACTCCGCGCCGTTGTGCTACAAGCCACTTCAGTGAGCAGGCCCCGACATCGGTGAACCATATCGCTCGGCAAACTTCTTTCACAACTCGGCGCAAGAATCGGCGGCGCGAGCCTCGAAGAAAAAGCTTCAAGAGTCAGGCAAGTATGCGCGTGAGATAGTCACCGAAATCACTCCCGCGTCAGGCTTCTGGGAAGCGGAAGAGTATCACCAGCGATATTTCGAAAAGAACGGCTTGGCTCACTGCCGGGTATGAACGCTCATAGAGATTGACTTGAGTTGGTTACGCGATCACGATGGCGAGGTTGTTCATTGCGGACCAACAGCGGTACCATTCCCCGCCGCTTTTAGTGCGATGATTTGAAGTTAGGCGCCGGATGTCAACCACTCGCGTCCGGCTCGATTCGGAGGATCAGATGAAGAGAGTAACTGGAATTGGTGGCATATTCTTCAGCGCGAAGGATCCGAAGGCACTCGGTGCCTGGTACAAGACTCACCTGGGCATTGACGTACAAGACTGGGGTGGCGCCTCCTTTGATTGGACCGACGCCGACGGCAATCCGACCAGGGGAACTACGGCCTGGTTGATCGGTCCAGCGGACGGCAAGCATTTCGCTCCAAGCAAGTCGACCTTCATGGTCAACTATCGCGTGGAAGACCTGGCAGCGCTTCTTCAAGCGCTTCGCGATGAAGGCTGCGACGTGCTTGAGAAGACCGATGACTCAGAGTACGGGAAGTTCGGGTGGGTCATGGATCCGGAAGGCAACAAGGTTGAACTTTGGCAACCACCGGCCGGACAATAACCCTCATTACGGCCGCAGCAAAGCCGACGCCTATCCCCTCGCTCAAACAGAGCGCCAACGGCAGGCCACCCTGCCCGGTCTTGCGGTAAACGGTACATTTCCGCCAACCGGGGCTTGGCGTTCTGCCGTCGTCGCCGGCTTAGCTCGAGCGTTGGGCGCTTGCCGTAGCAATAACCGAACGCGGTCTTAAGCCAAAGGAGTACCTGGAATGGGAAAACATCTTATCAAACTAAACGATCAGACCTTCAGAGTTGATGTCATTCCTGTATGTAGCTCCCGCAGCAGCCGAGCCGTGACCAAGAATATAGTGTCTCACTTGTTGAGCACTGTCCGTTCGAGAGTTGTGGGCGCAGTGACACTCATTATCTTATTTGCCTCGCCTTGTATACCAGGGCAACCATCTGATTCAAGCTGGGAGAAACATCTCGATGCGCTCGTCGAAAAGGGCATGGACGAGTATCACGTTCCCGGTCTGGCTGTGGGAATTGTGCTAGACGGAAACCTCGCCTATGCGCGTGGTTTCGGACACCTGACTCTCGGCCAGCCAGGAGCTGTAACACCGGACGCCCTCTTTCATATGGCTTCCGTAACCAAGCCGTTTGTCGCTACGGCCATCATGCAGCTAGTCGAACAAGGCAAGATCGCTTTAGATGATCCGGTGACGAAACACTTGCCCTACTTTCGTTTGAACGATCCGCGTTATCAATTGATCACGATTCGGCAACTGCTGAACCATACTTCGGGGATGCCTGACGTTGAGGATTACGAGTGGAACAAGCCGCAGGACGACGAAGGCGCGCTCGAACGGTACGTTCGAAGTCTGAAAGGCGAGAAGCTTTTGTGGGATCCCGGCACCCGTTTCGCTTACAGTAATATCGGTTTCGAGATCCTGGGTGATGTCGTCGCCAAAGTTTCGGGAATGAGCTTTGACGATTACATCGAGCGACAAATCCTGAAGCCCGTGGGGATGTCTTCGAGTACGCTGCTGTTGAAACGCGCAGACCCAAAGAGGCTCGCGAATGGATACACGAAAGGCACAGTTTCAAAACAAGGCGCTTCACTACCGGTCCCTGTGGTCGCTTACCCTTACAACCGGCCACACAATCCGAGTTCTGGACTGCTCTCAAGCGTCAATGACATGGCGCGGTGGGCGATGGTGAATTTGAATCGTGGTGAGCTTGACGGCAAGCGCATCCTGAAGAGTTCAACCTACGATATGATGTGGAGACCATCTGCGGAAGTAGAACTTTGCCGTGGTGGGCCATGCCGCAAGACAGGCAGCTCTGTCGGCATCAGTTGGTTTCTGGAAGAGAAAGATGGTCGCCTCATCGTTTCGCACGGAGCCGGAGATGATGGATTCATCAGCGCGTTCATCCTCATCCCCAGCAGGAAATTTGCTTTTGTGATGATGACCAATTCGGATTTTGCAGGTATTCCGCTCTTGAAGCAGATACAGAAAGAGGCATTGAGCATGGCGAAATGATCGAACCCACGAGAGCAAAAGATTCTCAAGCTAAGAAATGAATCTTCCTCTGCCAAGTCATGCTTACCTGACAAGACGTCGCAGCGGAGGCCGCGAAGCACAGTTCTCATGCCGCCACTCATCGCCGCTCGCCGCCCGCTGAACGAGAGCGTTAGGCGGCTTACTGCGTCACAAAATTCGAATGAGATTATGAATAATACTCAAACCTTGATAGCTACTTTAGAGGGCGCTCCTGACATGATTATCGGCCTCGTTCGCGAGGTGCCGTCACAAAATCTGAAGCGTCGTCCCAGCCCTGACAAATGGTCCGCCCACGAACATGCTTGCCACATAGCTACCGCGGACACAACTTACCTCTTACGCCTGGAGTTGATGCTCTCTGATCCAGCGCTTTACATAAGATCTATAGAACCATCTCCAGAGGAGGAGGCTGGCTCACTACTAAAGATTGATTTAGACGAAGCACTTGACCAATATGTGCGAGAACGGGCGCGTCTCGTTAAGCGATTGAAAGAGCTAACTGTGGAAGAATGGCAACGGACGGCGGAGCATGAAGAGTACAGTCATTACTCAGTACTGATAATGTTCAGGGAACTACTAATGCACGAAATGCTTCACGGATACAGAATAGGAGAGCTAATGCTGAAGAAAGATTGGTAATAAAGCGCACTATCTGAACAGGTCGCAGACAGCTCCACACTGGGCGAGGTATCGTGGCTAAGTAGGGTAACAATATAGTTGACACACTAAGCGACTTTGCCTTTGCCTACCCGTAGCGCTTGAACGCTTGCTTCTTATATTCGGATGGCGTAACGCCAAAGCGCTTCTTGAAGTCCTTCGCGAAGTGACCCTTGCTGTTATAGCCTACTGCCGCCATTACTTCCTTCACACTAAGGAAGGTAGTCTTGAGAAGCTGGCGAGCTTTTTCGAGCCTCAACCTTATCAGATAGTCTATTGGCGAAAATCCGGTTTCCCTTTTGAATATGCGGCTGAGGTGCGGATCTGAAACGTTGATGGCTTCCGCTATCTCAGTCAGAGTAAGAGCCCGCTGTAGATTTGCATGCATGAAATCAACCGCTGCCTGGACTCTTGGATCACGGTACTTGAGATTGAATTGATGCGGGACTGCGACGAAAGGCGCACGCTTTCGCTTTGCTGCAATCTCAGCAACCGTCTCTTGCCATTCTGGATAGCGGCTAATGAATGGACTAGCGGCTATGACGCTCGCCACTTGCTCAGCCTCTTCAGTTCTATTGCTCTCGGCAAGCTCTACAGCATAGCTGTTCAAGAAACTGAAATATACGGGATGCCTACGTTTCCCGATAATGTGTGCTAGAGGCAAGAACCGTTCAAGGTCACGCAACGCACCTCGATGCTCACCTTCTATGCCTCGTCGTGCTGCCAAGCTGCACTGAACCTCAAGCAGTCTCACGGGGTCGTCAATGGCTGAGATTTGCAGCCGTAGTCTGAGCGATTCTTCAAAGCGCCCGATGCGTTCTTCTACCGCTGCCAAGGAAAGCAACGCTTTAGACCGATAACCGGCCGGGGCAGAATCCGCCACACACTCAAGAAGTTCTCTCGCCTTGTCATACTGGCCGCTCCGAAATAGATAGATGCTCTCGTAATACTTCCCAACCTGGCTAAACGGATAGCCAAAGGATTGTAGTAGTAGCGCGATTTCATGTTGAGATTGTATGTCTCGAAGGTAATAGCTTGTCTCGGCAGACTGTATGAGTTGATACAATTGCCCCTGTTCAATTTTCAATGTGGAGGATAGAACCGTGAGAAAACGTTTAATCGCGTCCGTGTTCATCACGTTCCTTCTGTGTGCTCCTGCGCTTGCAGGACACGTCCTTATGGGAGGTGGCTGGTGTGAATGCGGCAGCGCCGAGTGTCTCTGCGATCCCGGCGAAGTGCCAGTCGGACAAATGAGCCGCCCTGTGTCCGATAAGCATAAACAAGCGACACCTGTCAGTTTAGGTTCGGAAACGCTATTCGTGCTTGCTGCGCTGCTTCTTGTGCTTAGATACAGAGTCTAAGCCTTACTGATTCCGACAACCGAAATGAACCCGTCGCTCTTCCCGGCGACTCACTATTTGTCTGTCGCGCGGAGTGTATCAGAAATAACGGACGAGACAAGCGGCAGGGAGGGTAACTATCCTTGCAAACGGGGATACTATCTTCACCGCGCAATATGTCATGGCGGAATCCGGCAAGCATCGTCGTGACATCGTGACTGAAATCGCTCCCGCTTCAAGGTTCTGGGAAGCGGAAGAATATCACCAGCGGTATTTCGAAAAGAACGGCCTGGCTCATTGTCGGGTATGAGTTCGCAAAAAGCTGAATTGGATGGTAACGATGATCTTTGCGACCAACGCCGCCACCCTACATTTCCTGGAGCCAATATTCGTTACAGTTCTTGAACTACACGTGACCACGGCGAACTGCTTAAAACTGGCGCAGGTTAGCGAACTTTAGATTACTGTTCAAGACCTCCCTATCGGCCATGTTAACTCGCAGCAACTAACGCTTGAAACGCCATGCTAATATCACCTTTGACTTTTGTTAAGTAACATACTATAACTCGGCTGGGCTTCAAGGAGATTGACGCCTCAATTTGCGGCAGTCGATAGCCGAATTTAGAAACCTCGCTGAAATGTCGCCGTGAAAAGCATAAAGCGCTTGAGCCTTTTCTCGTAATGCGCTATCCACAATGTACGAAGGATGAACGAACCTTATTGATTGTCTATTCTCCTCTACGACCTTGGCAATGGAGGTATCCGATGACAGGTATTGATGTATTGGCAGTGATCCTCTTAGTTCAACCGGATGCTGAGCAGGTGTTTTATCGAGTCGAAGCAAATGACGCATTATCAACGGTCGCCTTCGGGTGCGCAAAGCTGTTGCTGGCAGTCGTCGTACTGGCGGTTCTCATCTCTCTGCTCGTCCAAGCCCTTCGAGATTTGGGTGTTCGCTCGAGGTTTCAACGTAGTTGGGTGCTCTCGTGGTTAATGAGCCGCGAGAAAGCGTATGCCGAGTCAAAGTATGATCTCGACGCTGATCTACCGAAAGATCCTCGCAAGCTTGCTTGGAGCGCCCAGGATGAGATTCTTGGCCTGGGAAAACGAGCAAGCATCTTCGCCCTTTCATCCGGCCAGCTGTGTGGCCAACTGTCGTCCCGAGTACAGTTGTTGTTTAATGACAATCGAACAAGTTATCTAATGCGATTGCTCGACTTCGAGAGAAGGAGCGACGGCAACAAAGGTGGCGACGAAAAGGCAGGGCCGGCTAAGGGCGACACCGAGAAATCCAGCAATCAGAAGGAAAGCACCACCGAAGATTCTGAGGCACGTCGCCTTGATCGAATCGAGCGGTCAATCGACGATTTGCAACTTTACCTCGATCAACGCTGGAAGACTTTCGACTATGTTCTTGGCGTCTTCTTCGCTGTTATCCTCATTGCTCTAAGCATCGCCTGGGCGGAACGTAACGGAGTACAGATACGCTCGACACCATTCACGCTTTACGCGTTCGTTAGCGTTATTGCCTCCCTACTCGTCCCACAGGTTCGACCATTGATAGAGCGCCTAACGCGTCCAAGGTAATAACCATGCCTAAGCGTGCTAACCTCAGTTTGCGAAACCAGAAACGTGGCGGCGGCCCGATTGATATTGGAACGAGAACCCGGTTCGCAACAGAAGCCCGCCCAAGGAGAGTTTTGCTTGTCCACGGCTATAACGTGTCCCAGCGTCAGGCGGAAAAGGCATTTGAGAAGTTTGAGGAGAGCCTTTACGAATTTGCAAAACGCTTGGCAGACGACTGCTGTTGGGTATTCTGGCCAGGTGATGCCCCGATACCATTCATCAGGACTATCGCATACTATCGGAAACTGAAAAATGCGAAGGCGTGTGCGCCCGAATTCGCTGAATACTTGAAAGAACTCAGTCCTGCTCACGGTGAGGCTCCACACGTCATAATTATTGGACATTCACTAGGCTGTCGTCTGATTCTTGAAGCACTAGGCTTACTTGCTCAGCAGCAGCGCGAAGAGGCTCTTAAGATTAATCTTAAAATAGAGATCATATTGATGGCGGCAGCGGTTCCCATCACTCTTCTCTTTGAAGGTGGGAGTCTTCGCGAGGCAGCATTTCAATCAACGCGACGTATGGTAATGTACTCTCGATACGATTCCGTATTGAGGGACTTTTTCGCAATTGGACAGCGCTTAGGTCGGGATGGCCTGGGTTGCCCTCTTGAAGCGGTGGGCCGATTCGGACTTCCGTCGATCGGCGTTTGGACCGGAAAATATGAGCTTTATCACTACGATCATAGTCACTATTGGAAGACCCCAGGGACGGCCCACTTGATTGCCAGTTGGCTAGGAGCTGCGAATGCTCCTCGCTCAATCGCTAGTAGGATGTCTTTAGACAAACCGCGCCCATCAGAACGGTTGTTGGCAACCATACGACCATTTCCTGAGGCAAGGGAGATCGCGGAACGACGCGTTTCCTAGCCCGCAGTCAAGCGGATATGTTTCATAGAATCAGAGACATGCTTGCATGCGCGATACCCAATCACCTACAGGCCCATGAAGAGAGTCTGCATCAAATTTACAATCCCCCTTTAAGCGCAACGTATCGATTCAATTTATTCGGTACCTTGCTCGCACTCTAACGCTTATGAATGACCTCGCGACCGATTCTTGAGCACGCTTCAACAAACAGATCGAAGTCATCTTTCTTGCTTCGGTGATTTGTAATCGCAACTCGTAACGCGAACTTGTCGTCAATCAGAGTGCCGGAAGGGACAGCCAAGCCGCTCTCCTGAATCCGCAACAAGATTTCTTCGTTCACTTGATTGAGCGACTCGCGATTGCCATCCTTCGGAGCGAATCTGAAACACACGACGTTCAACGGAACTGGAGCAACTAGCTCGAGATCAGGATCAGCCTCGATCAGTGATGCACAGTACCTTGCCTGGCGGACGTTTTGTTCGATCAATCGGGAGTAAGCATCGATGCCATGAGTCTTGAACGACATCCAGACTTTGAGCGCGCGGAAGCTGCGAGTCAGCTCAAGTCCGCGCTCAGCAAAAGGCAGCCCGCCGGCAATGACGCCTCTCGGAGACTCGGCAAGATAACTCGGTCTCATCGCAAATGTTTCTCGATGTGCTTTGGCGTCTCGCACGAGAAGGCACGCGACTTCGAACGGAAGGTACATCCATTTGTGAAGATCGAAGGCGATTGAGTCGGCTTGTTCGATTCCGCTTACAAGCGGCGCAAGCGAAGGCGCCAATCTCGTCAAAGCCCCGAACGCGCCGTCAACGTGAAACCACAAATCTTGTTCGCGACAGAACTGGGCGAGCCTGGCGAGATCATCAATCGCTCCGGTGTTGACCGTCCCTGCGTTTCCAATGACGCAAAACGGACGATGCCCAGCGTGTTTGTCTTCACAAACTGCATTGCGAAGCTCATTGAGATCGACTCGAAACTTATCATCGACTTGGACGCGGTGAAATGCCCGATTGCCGAGGCCCATTAACTCTGCAGCCTTTTGAGCCCAACCGTGCGTCTCGGTCGATCCATAGATCATCAGTCTCGGTTGTTCGCTTCCGTGAAGCCCAAGCTCTCGTACGTTGAATCCCGCCTTGGCGTGACGCGCAATAACCAGCGCGGTGATGTTTGCCATCGAGCCGCCGCCCAAAAGAATTCCGCTGGACGACTCAGGCATTCCCATCAATTCCGTCAACCACGCAAGCACCTGTTGCTCGACAAACTTCGGCGCCTGGTCGAAACCTGCCATATGCGGATTCATACCCGACGCAAGCATGTCCGCGAGCATTCCCATCGCGGTGCCGTTGCCCTGGACCCATCCCCAGAATCTCGGATGGCGATTGCCATTTGTGTAGGGAAGTATGTCTCGAACGAACTCTTCATAGACCGCTGCCGCGCCAGTCGGCTCGAACGGAAGCGATTGCGCGAAGTGCGACTTCACTTCTTCGGGAACCGGTTGCCACGCAGGCTTATCACGCACGGTTGAAAGGTAATCAAACATGTCATCGAGCATGCGGTGACCGAGCTCTCTGAGCGCGGACCAGTCCTTCGGATCAAGCGTCTCTTCATCAGTCAATGTCATATTGCGCGTCAAGTTCCATCCTCCAGGTTCCGTTTGCTACGCATATCGATGTCCGATATTAGTCTCAAACGGCGAGGATTATCTATCCGTATGTTGCGTGTGAACTCGTCATAAGATAATTGATGAGCGGCGAGTTCAGCAGATAATATCGTTGCCTGGAATTGCGGTTGAGAGCTCGTTGCTCACGTTCAAAGGAGAACTGCACAGATGCCTGATTCCGGGAAAGAGATGATTAAGGCCGCAAAGAAAGCTGACATCGCGAAGGCGCGTCATCTGCTCGCGAGCGATCCGCGTTTGATCGACGCTCGCGACTCTGATGGCTCGACGGCTTTGCACTGTGCGGTGTGGAAAGGACACCAGGCGATGGTCGCGTTTCTCTTAGGCGCAGGCGCGGACGTGAACGCGCGCAATCGAAATGAGCACTGGGGAACGACTCCGCTGCACGCCGCCGCGCATGCCAATCAAGCCGCGATTGCCGAGTTGCTTATTGAGCATGGCGCTGATGTGAATGCTCAGGACATGAACGGAAAGACACCGCTTCATCACACGACGTTTCATAAGGCGAAGGCTGCCGCGAAGGTCTTGCAGAGGCATGGCGCCAGCTGATTACCTGGGAGCGCAGGCATCCTTGCCTGCTCGCTCCCAATTACCGTCTCGTAGAAACCAGCAGGCAAGGATGCCTGCGCTCCCAGGTGATCAAAGACGCGACAGAGATTTCTCGAACCCCTGAACTTTGGGAGGTTGTTTGCCCTTGCCCGGCGAGACCGAGTGACCTTCTTCCTTCAAGCGTCGCGCTTGCGCCTTCGCTCCTCCGGGAAATTTCTCGTTCAAGCTGCCATCGTCTTTGATCACCCGCCAGTAGGGAGTCACTTGTTTCTTGCCGTCGCGCAGTTCTTCTTCGGCGGCCTCGGCAACAATTCGCACGAATATTCCCGTGGTCAGCGGGCACGTCGTGTCGACTCCGTTATCGCGAGCAAGTTTCGATCGAATCTCTGAAACGGTGACCAGCTTGCCCTTTTTTGTTTTGCGAATCAGCGCATCGACGTCGATAGGTTTTGGAATCAGCATCGTTCCAGTGCCTAAACGTTTTGCCATGCGGGGCGGTATGTCGACGATCTTCGAGTGATCCTGGTTGTGCAGTTTCTCTTGCCACGATTTGCGCGTTGTGAATCTTTGAGTCATAAGATCAACTTTACTAACTTTTGCCGCGAAGTTTCGTATCGAGATCGCGCGCCTGCTCGAGCCAGTTGAGCAGCTCATCGATTGCTTTCAGTTCGTGGTCTTCAGGCGCCAGGTCTTTGTATCTGTGCAGCGCCGCGCAAGCGCCGTCAAGATCGTCGAGCTTGTAATAAACCAGCGCGAGATTGTAATGAAGCGGCGCAAATGCAGGCTCGAGTTCCGCGGCGGTTTCATAATGCAGCTTCGCGAGTTGAAGATCATTCGCATCGAAGTAGAGATTCGCGAGATTGTAATGAGCTTCAACGTGGCGCGGATCGTTCTTCAGCGATTGAGCAAAGCAATCAAGCGCCTTTGGCATGCTGCCTTGCTCGAGCTCAATGATACCGAGATTACAATATGCATCGGCGATATTGTCGCCTTCCGATATTGCTTCACGGTATAGCCGCGCAGCTTTTTGATCGCCGCGTTCGTGCAGCAGCAGCGCTTCTTCAAACGGGCTCAGCAGTCGCGCGATTCGCGAGTGGGCCGGCTTGAACAGATTCATCTGGCCCTGAAGCTCTGCCTCGACCTGCTTTAGGGTCAGCCCTTGCGCGCGCAGCTCGCGCACGCGACGAAATTGCGTCAGCGCTCGAAAGTCGTAAACCGGCTCGCCGTTCTCGGAAGACATCGCAGGCGGCACGACACCTTCCTCGGTCCAACGGCGAACGAGTCTTTCGCTCAGACCGAATAACTGTTTGATGTCCTGTGCGGTGTAGGTAGACTTGACCCGTTGGTAATCAGCCTTCGACGGCGGGGGGGCTGGAAACCGCAGAACCTTATTGTCCTTCTTGGCCATTCCTCGAAGCTCGGCTTACGAGGCTTTACTCTTTCGAGTCCTCTTCGGCTTCGCCTCCTCCACTTCTTCCTGCTGCTTTGCTTTGCCTGTAGCTTTGACCATCGGTTTGCGTTGGGCTTGTTTGATGCTCTCTTTGAGTGCGGTCATTATGTCGACCGTGGGCTGCTCTTCTTCGACGAAGCCGGCTACTTCCTTGCCTTCGATCTTGGCTTCGATCACTTCTCTCAGGGCGTCGCTGTAGCGATCTTTCATTTCGATCTGATCGATCGAAGTTACCATCTGATCGACTAGCGTGTGCGCGAGCTTCAATTCGTTCTTGTCGATCTCCTGATGTTCGAGCTGCGGAACTTCAGTGATCTTTCTGATCTCTTTCGGGTAACGCAGCTTGTAGACAACCAGGCCGTCGCCTTGCGGCGCAATGGCAACGAAGTCTTCACGATCTCGAAGCACGACCTTGCCGAGCCCGACCTTGCCTGTATCTTTCAACACTTCTCGCAGCAGCGCATATGTCTTCGCGCCGACCTCACCGTCCGGACCCGCGAAGTAAGGCGAGTCGTAAAGCATCGGCGGAACTTCGGCGGCGTCGACGAAACCGACTATATCGATGACCTTCGTCGTCTTCAGCTTCACATTAGCGATGTCATCCGGTTCGATGATCGCGTACTGATCCTTCGAATACTGATACCCCTTGATGATGTCGTCTTTGGTGACGACCTTGCCGCACTTCTTGCAGCGTTTGTCGTACGCGATCGGACCGAAGTCGTCTTTGTGAAGCTGATTGAGATGAATCTGTTCAGAGGTTTCGATCGCGTTGTATACGCGAACCGGTATGGCTACCAAGAGAAACCGGATGTGACCCTTCCAAATTGAGCGCATTTCGTATCTCCTCCGGGGCTCCGGCGATTATACAATATCCTGAGAGTTGATCACCAAGAAATCAGACTCCTCGGCCAATCGCGATGAAAGGTGTTCTTACTCAGTCCCTTGTTCGCAGAAGCAATCGTGAAAAGAGAGAACTCCTTTAGCACATTTCCAGAGGTACTTTCCACCACATACCTTCCGGTTCAACTAGTGATGCTTGTGAATCGATCCTTAGATATCTGCTCTACGCGGAAGTCCGCTGAACTATGAAGGCTGGACCTTGCGTCAAGCCCCCAAAGGAATTCCTTTGAAGAGCTCTTCGATCTTACATGCAAACCCTTCGAGGAACGGCGAATCCAAAACATCGTCTTCGATAAATGTTCCAACCATCCTGAGTTCGGTCTCCTCGCGACGATAGACCTCCACTTGGCGCGTTCGCCAATCGGCTATCCAATACTCGCGAACACCGCGCCGCGAATAAAGCTTGAGCTTAACGTCGCGGTCACGCTGTTCGTTAGCGGTTCCCGGAGAGAGTACCTCTACAATCAACTCGGGTGCGGCATGGAGTTTTCCGTCGGGCGAGAGAATCGTGGCGAGCCGCGCATTGCTGGTCCATACGACGTCCGGCGCAACGTCATCGTCTTCGGCAAATATCACACCGGGAGCCAGGTTTACTTGTCCTATCTCGGTCTTTTCATTCCAGGCTTCAAGCAAGGAGGCGACTCTGAAGCAAACTAGCTGATGATAGTAGTGTGGCTGTCTGGACACGTAAAGTTCTCCATCAATAATTTCGTAACGCTTGCCGTCGTCTGGGAACTTCTCAAGGTCGGCCGAAGTAAAACGGAGGGTTGATACCATGCGTTCCGCTCCTTTTCTGTCCTTCTGTTAGATCGAGTATATCACGGCACCGGGCCCTGCAAACACGGCCATTAAGTTCACACTCTTGCCTCTGCGAGCCATCGACTTCCAGTCTGGCAGAACTGCGTGAAGCTGCATGCGCGGCAGTGGTCCGCAGGCTGCGGCGGGAAGCTTTCAGGGGAGGATGAAGAAATAATCTTTAGGGTGGTGTCGTCGATGGCTTGCTCGCAGGCGGCGCGGTTGAGTAAGTCATCGGGCAAGCTCACTTCGATATCCGGATGCAGAAAGTGAAGCGTCACCTTCAAATCGGCAACCTCGGGAATCAAAGCCCGAGCCGCGAGAGCATAGGCTTGCATCTGAATTTGATAGTCAAGGGCTGCGGCTTCGGCCTGCACGAGAAGGTCAGGATCCGCTTCTCTCGGTTCAACCGCGAAGAAATCGAGTGATAGCTGCTTGGAGGAGGAGGGCGAAACGCCTCTCACAGTCCTGCCGCCAGCGTCGCTCTTCTTTGATCGAAAGCGATTCGTCTTGAAGTCGATGATCTCGACACTCAAGCCGTTCGAGTCAGAGACGGCAATCAGCTTGTCGATCGTTCCGGACAAAAGGCCGAGTGGACGACGTATGCGAAAGCGCTGTTCGTTCAATACGCCGAGAGGAGAGTGCTGAGTGCTGGGTGCTGAGTGCTGAGCGAGTGCGCGAGCGGATTCGATGCGTTTGCGAACGCTGCTGCCAACGTAATTCTGCGCGAGCGGCAACATATCTTGAATCGCCCGCTCTCGATCGATCTCCATCACGCGCTCTGCAAGCTCTGCCGCGCGCCGGCTTAATACTTCTTCAAAGCTTCTTCTCAATAAGTCGGAGACGTCGTCGCCCTCGGCGTACTTCTCACAGAAACGATGAATGACCGCGCCTCGAAGCGTCGCCGTGAGATTGGCCGGCGGTTCCGGCGCGTCCGCGTCGTTCCAAACGGCGATTTCTTCTTCGCTCGGAGCGTGAAGCACGCGATCGAAATAATACTGGCGAGGACAACGCTGGTAGTTAAGAAGCTGAGTCACGCTGAATCGTTGGAATCCGCTCTTTCGCTGAGGCTCGATCGGATTGAGCAGCCGAAACACCCGATCGCTTGGCGGCGCCAGCTCTTTGTCTGCGGTTTGTGTCGTGTCGATTTCAGCAGGGGAATCTCTGCCGTCATCGAGAACGTTCAAAGTCAACCGCACTGCGACTCCGTCTGCCGGATTCAGAATGCCTCCAACCGGGTCCTTCCCGATTGTGAGCGCTTTGCAAATCCATCCGAGCCACGAGCGGTCGCTCACTGCGTCTCTCACCGCGCCCGACAGAATCAAGCGGTCCTGCGCTCGAGTCGCGGCCACATAAAGCAACCGCATGCTCTCGAATTCCTCACGCCGCTTCGCGCGCTCGGTAAACGTCGTATAGGTGTGACCCGCGCTGAGGGCGCCGGCGCCGTTCGGCACTTTCAGCGTCAATCCGCGATGACGATCGAGCGCCCACCATTCGCGGCGGTTATCAGGCAATCGATGCAAATCCGGAATTATTATTACCGGAAACTCGAGACCCTTCGATTGATGAATCGACATCAACCTCACCGCATCGGCTGTGTCGTCGATTTGGCCTTCGCTTTCGCGCCCGCCCGCTTCCTCGAAATCCTGAACGAAGCGAACGAAGTCGCGAATCATATGGGTGCCCGAACTCTCGAAGCGCTCTGCGAGCGTGAAAAGCTTCTCGATGTTCGCAAGCCGTTGCGCGCCATCGAAATTTGCGGCAGTGACGATTCGATACTCGGAAGCCTCGACTGCATATCTCAGCAGCTCGGATACACGCGATCGCTTTGCGCGATCAATCATCTGCGAGAGCAAGTCGCGCGCGCGATCGAGCGCCGGCCGTTCCAATGCTTCGATTGAATCGATCGTCTCGTGCTTGTAAAGCGCCTCGAGCAATGGCCGGACGGCCCCAGCATCTCGCGGCTCGCGATGATTGGACACGGTCTCGAGCCGCAACTCGCCTGTCGGCTGTTGAGGGCAGCGAAGCGCCAGCAGCGCGTCATCCGACAAGCCGCAAATCGGAGAGCGCAGCACCGCGGCCAGCGCCACTTCATCCGTCTTGTTGTCGAGGAAGCGCAGAAGCTGAATGAAGTCTCTGATCTCTTCGCGTACGTAGAAGCCTTTGCCGTTGACCGTGATGTAAGGAATCCCGGCGCGTCTGAGAGCCCCCTCGTAAAGATGAACCTCGGTCATCGCGCGAAACAAAATAGCGATGTCTCGGTATTCGATTTTGCGGCCGCTCGATCGCGCAGTGATCGGTTCTTTTCCAACCAGTGAGACGATTCGCGCCGCAAGCTGCTCGGCATCGCGCTCGCGAGGCTTCAACTCCGCATACAGATCGCTCGATGGTTCGCCTTCTTGCTTCTTCCTGTCGCTCTTCCTCGCGTCGATCAACAGCTCTACAACCGGCGGCAAGTCGGCGTCCTCGCGGGCGGCCAGACTCGGCTCGTGCTCGACGTAACCAAGCTCGCTCAGTTCACGCGGTGTTGTTTCGGCATCACTCACGAACACGCTTTCAAACAAAAGATTGAAACAATTGATCAGGGGCGCCTGGCTGCGGAAGTTTCTGTTGAGTGTGACCGGCAGGCCGTTTCGCGACTGGATTTCAGATGACATCTCGCGAAACACGTCAACGTCGGCGCCGCGAAACCCGTAAATCGATTGCTTGCGATCTCCGACGATGAACAGATTCGAACGCCGCTCCTTACCGAGCGCGAGCTTCATCATCAAATCGCGCTGCAGCGTGTTTGTGTCCTGAAATTCATCGACGAGAAAAAATTTGTAGCGACCGAATGTGCGCCGCAAGACTTCGGGATGTTCATCAAGCAACCTGAAAGCTCGAACCTGGAGATCGTCAAAATCAAGCGCGGCTCTTCGACGCTTCTCGTCGTCGAGCCGTCGCTCGAGCGCTTTGACGATGTGAATCAACTCGCGGGCGTATCGCTCGGCTTGCAAATCGAAAAACATCTGCGGAACTTTGCCGCCAAGCTTGTCCTTCCAGATCAACTCATCAAGTCTCTTGATCAAGTCGCGCGACTTGCCGTGCGCCGGTGGTTTTGTCTTTTCACGAAACGTCTGAACCGCTTCGGTAAAAATGCCGATCGATATTGATTCCGATTCATTCAATAAGATCTCGCGAAGCGCCGGCCAGCGCCGGCTTGTCTCCAACCGTTTTTCCTCAACCGAAGCAGTGAGACCGCGTGTGTGAATAAACTCGTCCATCAATCTGCTCGAGTCATCGACCTCGCGCCTGTAGTCTTCGTTTGTCGCGTGATTCTTCTCGGCCAAAACCTGGAGTCTTTCTGTCGTTAAACCCTGGTTGCGCATCGAGCGATAGATGTCTATGAGCCCTCGCGCGAGCCGCGCGCGTGCGGCCCCCGCTGCGAGTTCGGTGATCGGGCGATGGCCTGCGCTGATGAACTCGGTCAGGGCTTCTTCGACGACTACCTCTTCCAGCATCGCCGATTGATGAGCATCGAGCAGGATAAACTGCGGATCGATGTCGGCTTCGACCGGGAACTCTCGCAGTAGCCGCGCGCAGAATCCATGAATCGTCGTGATGATTGCGCCTTCAAGCGTTCGCTTGTGACGCATCCACTTTGCTCGTTCGCCGGGGCCGGCGGACCAGAGCAGCTTATCCAATTCGGTTCTCAACCGCTCTCGCATTTCATTGGCAGCGCGATTCGTGAAGGTGATTGCGACGATTTGATCGACGCTGATGTCCTGGGTGCGAAGGATGTGCAGATATCGCTCGACCAGCACGGTGGTCTTGCCGGCGCCAGGACCCGCGGTCACCGCGACATGACGATCGAGTGTATGCGCGGCGAGCTGCTGTTCGGGGTTGAGCTCGCGATAAGATGACGGACGACCGCCGGAGGACGACGGACGACCGAAGACGGGCGACGGCTGCGCGGACGTGCTCATTCTCCGGTCTCCGGTCTCCGGTCTTCGGTCTTCGTTCTCCGGTCGGTCTTCCTCGGTCATCGGTCGTTCTTCCTCTGAATCCGGTACTTCTCATAGCGGCACACCGCCGAATAGTCGCATTGCGGGCACGAATGTTCAGGATCAGAAGGCTCAACCTTAAATTGTCCGTCGCGAATCCCATCGACGAATTCAAAGATGCGCGATTGCATTTCATCGCGAATCTCCTTCCACTCGTCGTCGGAAAGCGTCGAAGCCGCTCTGTTGCTGACGCCGGTGTACTCGAGCAGGCTCGCTTTATAAAGACCCTTGTAGCGGCGGTCCTGACCGCCTCTCATTGTGTAATATCCGCCACCGGCAATTTCAGAGGCAGGCAGGAAAACTTGTTCGAGCGCGGACAGATAAATGTGAAGCTGCAGCGCGCGACCCTCAGTCATATCCGCTCGGCTTGCGCCTTTTGATAACTTGTAGTCGTAGGCAATCGCGGTCCCGTCTTTTGCAAGATCGACCCTATCGATTTGGCCGCGCAGCTCCACCGTTCGATCATCGGCGTCGCGAAGTTCGAGATGCTGTGTTGTCGAAGCCGGGTCGGCGTCGCTTCCGGACATCCCGAACGCAAGCTCAAAGAACGCGGGCCGCACGTCCCTGGCACGCGTTTGCTCCTCGATCGTCAGCTCATAATCAAGCAATTGTTCGAGCAGCAGCTTTCTCGTCTCGCGATCGATCTCCCACACTTGAGGATTAAGCGGCGGCACCACTCGTTGATGCTGATCGAAAACTTCATCCGCAACGCCGCGAAGCTCACGCCGCAACTCGTCACGATCGGAATCCGTGAGACGTTGTCCTCGATGACGATTGAAGAACCGCCTCAGGATTTCGTGCAAAAGACTTCCCGCATCGAGCGCCGTCAAATCGAGCGCGGCCTCTCCCCGCGGCTCGAGCCTCAACACTTTCTCAGCGAAAAATTTAAAAGGGCACTTGCCGTAAAGACTCAACTCGCTTGCGCTGAAAACGTGTTTTGCGTGATATCGCCTTTGTAATCTGCCGACTAATGTCGGATCAGCGAGCACGCCATCGAATCTTCCAAAGCCGAGTCCGCCGCGCTGGCGCTCGATTGCGATTCGTTGTCGCGCGGATTCGCTGAGGAAGTTCTTGCTCGACGCATCGGAAAGCAAACTCTCGATCAGCGGCTGCGGATAGTTGCCGCGCGCTTGCGCTCGATGTCGATGTCTTTCTTGTTGACGGATCAACGAAGTCGCCAGTTCCGATCGGCGCGTCGATTCAAACAGCGCGCGCCCATCGAGATCGTTTCGAATGAGTTCTTTCGTCACCCCACTGGCGCCAACCGCGCGCTTAAGCTCTTCGATGTAATAAGAGGCCACCGTCTCCGAACCATCATCGAGCACCGCCGGCCGGCTCATGTACAATCGCTCAGTTGCACGGCAAGCCGCCTGATAAAAGTAATGTTCCTCCTTGAGCAGGGTGTCAGGCGAAATATCTTCGAGCGTCAATCCGTATTGCTTGAGCCGCTCGCGCTCTTCATGCGGATAGATCCAATCGCGCGCCGCGCGCAGCGGGAAACCGCCTTCGATCAGACCTGCAATGAACATGACACGGAATCTCAGGCCGCGAACGTCCGTGACTTCGAGTACTCTAATTCCATTTGGATCACCGTTGCCGGTTGCGAGTAATTCGGCGCGCGCGCACCGCGAGGTCTCTTCGAGAAACGTCGAAAGCTTTATGCGCAAAGAATCATCGTGACTGGCAGCGGCTTCGTTGCTGCTGATGATGGCATTGCTTGCCGCCGAAAGCGCGCGACGCAGGCCCTCGAGCCCTCGGAGATCAAGTGTCAAGGCCGGCAGCTCGTCATCTGAAATCGCAGCGCTCGAGCCGTGAATCTGTTCGCCAAACTGAAGCTGGTCGAGGAGCCGCATAATCGCGCCGCGCAAGTTGCCGGCACTCGCTTCGCGCGGAGATGCGATGACTATTTGCGCCAGACGCTCAATCACCAGCGCCGACCAGGCGATCAGAGCCGGATGGAGCTCGCGCGCCGGTTTGGGCCGTCGCTCGGATCCGGGCAGCGGCACATCAACCGGCTCCGTCCATCGAGCGCGCCGCGTGTCAGCTTTGAGAGGTTCATCACTTGAAGGCGAGCCGGTTTCTTCTGAATCCGGTTCATCGTCGTGGTCGGACGTGAGATGCTTTTCCGTCTCTGGATCGCGAAGCCCCGCCGTCAACTGGCGCGCGCGCTTCAGCCAGTGCTCGAGGCGAAGCTCCGCGCCAACAAACGCGATCACGTTTTCGATCTCATCGGCATCCCAGTAACCTACGTTAGTTTCGCCCGGTCCTCTGCGAAATCCGCCGGCATGCAAAAGGTGCGCAGAGTCACTGAAGAATCGTTCGCGAAGAGTATTGATCTCAGCTTCGGAAAGCCTGAAATAACCGGACTTCACAACGTCGGCGAGCTCGCTTGCCTTCAAAGCATTGTCGCCTTCGCGCGCGAGGTTGATCATTAAATCGAAAAGCCTCAATGCGGCGCGAGCCGCAGGCACATCGGCAAGATGCACCCGCGAAAGTATCGAGCACGGCGTCGACTCTTCTTCAAAGATGCGAGCGATGACTTCGGTATATGAGGCGAGCTCGCGCACCACAACCGCGATCTCCGAAAGTTGAAAGCCTTCAAGCAACACCAGCCGTTTGATCCTCTTGGCTATCGCGCGGATCTCGGTCTGACGATCGGCGCATTCAAGAAGAGTGATGTTAGTTTCATTCGCTGCCGGCCCGGATGCTGCTTCGGGCGCATCTCCGAAAGACGATGGATTGAACAGGCGTTCGCGCAGCGGTGCGACCGAAAGGGCGACGCCGGCGGCTTCGGTTCCAGCGACTGTCTCGAAGCTTGCAATCGAATTGAGTTGACCGATTGTTGCTTCGTACGGGCGAAACACTTCGGCGTTACGATCATCGCGATTTAGATTGACGATCACGTCCGGTATCGCCGGAATCAGCAATCGCAGCATCTCGCCTTGCGCGGGAGTGAAATCGAAAAAGCCATCGAGAACCAGAAGCTTCACATCAGACAGCCACGGCGCGCTCACCCTCGCCCCATCGATCTCGCCTCGCAAAACGCTCAGCGCGCGCAACTGGTCCGCATCGTCCTCGGTCCACTGAGAGCGATCGAGCGACTGTTCATAAGCCGCATAGATCAACGCGATATCGCGATCGAAATCGATCTGGCGCGGGATGCTTGACGACGCATTGGCGTCTTGATAAAAGTCGCGCGCTCGCGCCTCGATAATTGAAACGAATTCTTGCGGACCTTTAGCAGCGCGTTGAATCTCTCCGATCAGCGCAGCGACCGTGTTCACGCAACCTTCCCGATGAGCCATCGGTCCGAGCGCTTTTAACTTTCCTTCGCTGGTCAACCGCGACATCAACCTCGAGATCAGGCTGCGCTTCAGCGGAAGCTCATCGCGATCGATAGGAATGCGTGGAGCCAGCGCCAGACTGGTGTCGTCATCAATCGCAGTTGCGAGCAAGTGTCTGACAAATCCGCGAAACAAGAGCACGGGGAGGGTTCCCCAAACGCCGGGGTTGCGTTCGCCGTCAAGCAGACCTGCGGCTACGACCTCGAGCAAGGGACGCGAGGCAGCAAGGTAAAGAAAACTACCGGGGCCTTCAGTGGTGAGAATGTCGGAGCAGCGCCCGATGAGACGCTGCCGATTGTTATTAAGGATGGGAGCTGCCCAGATTTGCTTCGACAAGATACTTAGAGCTTAAGCGTAGGAAGTGAGAATTGAAAATTGCAAATTGAGAATTCCAAAATGCAAATTTGCCGGAGCGGTGCTTTGACTCATCAGACCAATTTGCAATTCTCATTTTTCAATTTATCTCGTCGTCTTCATTTTCGAGCAGGCCGGGGATCAGGGCGGTCTCTCCGATATCCAGCAGCCGTGCGCGACGGTCAACAATATCGAGAGGCTCGATGTCTTCGCCGGTTGCGGCGCCCAACTCCTTGAACCGTCTTGCGGTGACCAGCACTCGTCCCTCGAACGAACCTACGGCTTTATTGTAGGACTCGACCGCCCGGTCCAGGCTCTTGCGGACGTCGGAAAAGTGCTCGGCGAGAATGCGTAATCTGTCAAATAGTTGCCGCCCGAGCTTGCTGATGTCCTGCGCGTTCTCGGTCATCCGTTCCTGACGCCATCCGTAGGACACAGCCTTCAACAGTGCAATCAGTGTGGTAGGCGTTGCTACGATCACGCGTTGCTCGACGCCGAATTCGATCAAACCCGGATCCTGCTCGAGAGCCGCGCTGAAAAATGTTTCGCCCGGCAGAAACATGAAGACAAACTCAGGAGTTCTCGGAAGCTGTTCCCAATAAGCCTTGCCTCCGAGCTTTGTTAAGTGAGTTCTGATCTGCCGGGCATGATCCTTGAGCTTTGCAGTCCGGATTTCATCATCCGGTGCTTCAAGCGCTTCGAGGTAAGCCTGCAGCGGCGCCTTCGAATCAACGACTATGTTTCTGTCGAGAGGCAGGCGGATGATCATGTCCGGTCTAAGCCGGCCGTCTTCGCCTGCAACGCTTGGCTGCTCGTCGAAGTCGCAGTAATTCTCCATGCCTGCGATTTCGACCACTCGCTTCAACTGAATCTCACCCCACCTGCCGCGTACTGTCGGCGAGCGAAGCGCCTTGACGAGGTTTGCGGTTTCGCTTTGCAGTTGCGTTTGAGTGGTCGCGAGAGACTTCACCTGATCCGAAAGCGATGTGTAAGCCGACGCACGCGTCGATTCGAGCTCACGAATCTTGGTGTCTACCTTCTCGAGCGATTCCTTGAGCGGCTGAACCAGTTCGCCGATCGCTTTGTGGCGAGTATCGAGATCGCCTTTCGCCGCTTCCTGGAAGTGGCCCAGCGTTTCTTTGGCGAGGTTGAGAAAATTCCGACTGTTGGCGTTGAGCGCGTCGGCTGACAGCGCTTTGAATGCGTCGGAGAGCTTACCTTGCGCGTCTTCAAGCAGCGTTAGTTTTTCAATCGCGGCCTTGCGTTCGGCGTCGAGCTGCGTTTCGAGCGAGCTGATCCGCGCGAGCAGCCTGGCGTTGTCGTTCTGAAACTCCAGCAATCTCACGTTGAACTCACCGAGCTCGGCTTCAAGTTTTAGCGTTTGATCGTGCTTGCCCTGAAGCCGCTCAATCAGCGTGGCGCGCTCCGTTTCGGATTCGCTTCGAGCGCGGTCGTACTCGTGCTTGATGCGCGGACGAAGCGCAAGCCAAACGACGAGGATTCCCAGAGCGGCGCCGACGACGAACGCGATTAGATATTGTAGATTCAGTATAGACAATTCTTTTCGTGCTATTGCGAGCACCGTTCACTCGTCAACTCGGCCTTGCCAACTATCCGGATCTCGCTTCAGGTGCATCACTGCGATGATCAAGAGCGAGTTTTGGCTGCGAACGATAGATCACCGCGTAAGGAAATCTCTTGGTTAGGCAGCGACGAGTTCTTGATGAGAGTTGCTGCCACGCGGAAGGATGACTAGCGATTCTGGAAATTGTCTCCCAAACCTCATCGGCGAATTCGTCGCCCAGGCTTGGCTCCTTTGAGTCGTAATAGGAAACGGCTTCTGAGAACTCTCTGCGGGCCGCGGTGAGGAATCGGATGCGCATCAACGATTCCTGTTCTTGATTGCGTCGAACACTTCTTCCGCCGGGATCGATCCGATTTCACCGCGTTCGTAGGCGTCCAATCGATCCTCGGCTTCTTTGGCCCAGAGCTGATCTATTTCGGACAGGTCTGGGTCCAGGCTCGAAAGAAGCCGTTCGGCAAATGCCGCGCGTTCGTTCGCCGGAAGACCAAGCGCCTGCTCTATTAGTTTTTCAGCCAACTCTGACATTGTTAGCGAACCAAAACGGTCAACCCATTTTACGCGTTCGCCTGCCCTCATTCAAACGAACATCATCGCCCAAATACTGAGACCATTCGTTCGTACACCTTTCTCGTCACCCGAACATCATTAAGATTGTATTCGCGAATCTCGGCAAGCCGACCCGCTTGATACAACTCGAACACCCGGCTGCCTTCGACTTCATCGGACTTGCTCGATGGAATTCCAAGCGCCCAGGCGATGTCGTCGAGCGCGACACGGTTCTTCGAACCCAGCCACCATCGGTGCATCGTATCGTAGACGCCTCGAACGTTAAACTCGCCAAGATTCACGAAGGGCTTGACTGTGATGTTATTCACCAGACAGCGTTGAAAGATGAACGGAAGATCGAATCCGATGATGTTGTGGCCTACGAGCTCGTCGATGTCAGGATCGAAGGTTCGCATCAATCCGAGAAGGTCCTTGAGGGCCTGAGCTTCATCCTGTTCGCACGCGTCTGCGTCGATGCCAAACACCTGCTCGCTCTCGTTTTGCTCGAGGCCTTCAAACGTGATGCCTGCCACCGGTCCGATGTGAACGGCGATCGATAGTATTCGACCTGATGTCGCCGCGAGAGAACCCGCCCTGAACGCGCGTTCCTCTTCGGCCGTCTGATCTTCGAAGTATCGCTGCTGTTGTTCCTCGGTCATTCGACCGCGCTCGAGCGAACGCTTCAATCTATGCGCGCCTCTCTCTTTGTAAGCGGGAAGCGGGATGGTTTCGATATCAATGGTGAACGCGCGGGGAAGGAGCGGCTCATCGTTTTGAAGCTCGCGATACTTTTCAACGGTGATCGGTCTGAGTTCCGAGACTACAAACTGCGGCAGGCCCTGAAACATCTCGAGCCGCCCGACAATTCCGCAGAGGGCCGGCTTGATCGTCGTGGTCGATTGAAGAATCTCGCCTGGAATCTTGAGAGCAATCCTTCCGCTGGCGTTTCGCGCACTGGCAAGATGAAACGGCTTGCCCTGCTGCGGTCTGATCTCACGCGAGGAGGTGACAACAACAGCAAGCCAGGTATCTTCCCCGGTCAAGAGCGCTGGAATTGGAATGTTACCTTTCAATCGCTGATACCAGACCAGACGGTTAGTCAATCTTTCTTGAGGAGTCTATACTGAAGCGCAAGAAGATAAATCTCCTCGAAATTCTTTCGAAGCGGTCCATCCAGAGCCTCGTGTTCACTAATTATGATCTCCTTATCCTTGTCCGCTAGGCCGTCAGTAAAATACAGCCAGCCGAAAAGATGGGGTATGCTCTGGACCAGGCCATTGGCCATAACCTGCTGTGCCAGTTTCAATGCGCCTCTATCGTCCGTCAGAAAGGCTTGGTTAGTGCGGTTAGCAAACGCGATTGAAGACAGCTCGCCCTTGCCGAGGTTCTTTCGTTTTCTTAAAATCTCCACTTCCAACAGGTCTTCCACTTCGAGTTTGTATACGCGGAAATTTCCGAGCCCTTGTTCCCGGCGCAGCCTACCTTGTAGTTCTTCGTCAGAGGCCTCCGTCTTCTTGCGTACCTTAATTAGGCATTCATAAGCAACATATTCCGTACACGAAAACACACATTTCGCGGAGAGCGCCGCACGGTAGAGGGTTGTTGAGGAGAGTACGTGCCAGACGGCGCAAGTATCAGTCACGTTGAACAAGTAAAACTTGGAAGGGTCAGTCGCCATAGTAAAGCAGCACGCCATATAACTCGGCCATCTCTCGCAACTCGCTTTCGTCTCGTACCAGCAGCAGCTCCCCTAAACGCTCAGCGGACACCACTCCTTGCCTGTAAGCATCAGAGCACAACCTTACGTAATAGTCAGATAGTCCGCGGGTAAGCATTCCCTCTTTTCTTTGGCGAGAGCGGGGAGCAAGGTTGAGTGGTAGTTCAGGGTCGACTTTGTCCTTCCTAGGCACCCTCACTGCCTTTATCATCCGTTGCGTTTTTGCATCTATTAGTCCTGCTTGTAGGAGGGCAATCGACAGGGCCTCCGTGCTAACGCGGAGCTCGTTCGCCCAGTGAATGGCCTTCTTAGTGTCCCAACGTTGCGGCTCTGGAAGAGAGCGCAGGAAAGCAGGCGGCATCAGAAAATGAGAGGCGAAAGTGTTAGCTCGGATCTCACGCAGATCCCCTTGATGTTGAATGAACGATACTAATACCTCCTCATCAGTGTCCAAGATTGTGTGCGCTGCCTCATGAGCAGCCGAAAACCTCTGTCGGTAAACGTCCTCCGAATAGTCGATGAGTATGCAATTGCCAGCCACAGGATGCTTAACATAAAGCCCTGAGATGTTTGAGTTATCTAATATCCTGCGAAAGACGTGTATACCTAGCGACCGGAAATCCTCAAATACGTTACGAGGTACTTGGTTGTCCGAGTACCCGAGAAATTTTCTTAGCTCATCGGCCGCACGTTTTCCGTGTCCCTTGAAGTTTGGCCCTGTCTTAGTGAAAGCAAATATCTTTGGATCAGGCTTGCTAAGCGCGCGCTGCAAAAAAAACTCGTTATCCGAGAGGTAAAGGAATTCCTGCACTGCCCATCGATCTTTTTTCGAGAAGTCATTTCCGAAGCGGCGAAACAACACCTCGGTCTGTTCGAAGGGTGCCAGACGTTCGTTCGATACAAAGAACTTGTAATCACACTTGTAGACGTCCGATAGTATGAGGATATCGTCTCCAGTCGGAGATTGCCGCCCCGTCTCAAATGCTGTGAGACGTTGTACACTGATGCCCGATGCGGAGGCGATTTCGGAAATAGAGAGTTCGAATTGCTCGCGATATCGCCGTAGCTTTTTACCAAAGAGTTCGAGGTCCAAAGCCATAGATACGAATCCAACGGTCGACAAGTACGGGCGCCTTATTTCGGATAGTCGCCAAACCTAGCCACTGATCTTTTCGAACTTGGCATGAGCGTAGGTTTCCAGCCACTGCTCGTAGCTATTTCTCAGACATACCTGATCAATTTCATCTCTATTGTAGCGATAATAAGCGAGCGCGCTGAAAACCTGAGGAGGCGTCAGGTAATCCCACTCGGTGAGAATGTCTTCTACTGACATTCCGGCCTTGTAGTAATATCCAACGATGTGCCAAACGGCTATGCGTGTGCCTTCGATTATGGCTTCGCCGCCACAAATGCCCTTGATCTTGACGATGTGCGGGAAACCGGTCAGTTGTTTATTTCCAATGCCCAAATCGAGTCTCCAAGCCCAATGCTATCACACTCCGCGGGCCTTTCCGGCGAAACAGTGCTCGCGCTCGATCTAGTACAGGCCGCCGTCATCCGGCTCCCTTCCACTGTAGTAGCTTCGACGAATGACATCTGGCTCGCGCTCGTCAAACAAATCGGCCTCTCCAACTTCCGATGCAATGTCCCGCATCTCTCTAAGGAGTTCGTGCCGGTCGGCCTCAACATCATCTGTTAACCCCACTGGATCAAATCTCTTAAGGATCAAAAGGTAGTTCTTGCGTAGTCGTAGAGGTATTGGGGGCCGTCTTCGAAGAGCACAATTTAGCGACTGAATCTCCTGGTCACTTACCAGCAGCTTGGATCGGTCACCCAAGTAGAGCCACGTTTCACTCGCCAGTAGAGACTCAACGACGGATGCGCTCGTTGTGTATTCGGTGAGCATCTTCCACTGCGCGAGTGTCAGCTGCGGCATATAGCGCATGGCACGAAGAGTGACGGCGCGCATGAATTCATCGATAGGAGTAAATCCCAATTCATAATGATGGAGAATCCTCTCAATGTCTTGAGGGAAATTCTGGAGAGCCAAAGCAGCGATGGTAGCCGCGGGTTCTCGGATGAGCCAAGGCTGGTCACACAGAACGGCCGTCACTGCCTCGTGTAGTTCACCAAACCCCAACTCGCCTAACTTATTCACTGCGAACCGTAGGTGCCTTGTGAGCTTGCGTTCCGAGCCCCGCTCCCGCAATGGAAGACTTAATGCGCGCCAGCTTTCGCGAAACAGTTCGATCAGAATCCCTCTCAGCTCGTCCTTGTCACTATGCCATTCCAAGTTGCTGCCCTGGAATTGCAACGACCATTCTCCGACAGACTCAATCGTCGCTTCAGACGGGAGCGGAGGTAGCGACAGTTCAGACTCTCGTTTGAGGTCACGGGTTCGTCTAAGACTATTGAAGAGATACCGATACACTTTACGGCTCAGATGTTCAATTCCCTCAAAGATTGCGATCGATCGAAGACAATCGTTGTAAATTCCGATCCCGTGCCACCAAGGCTCTCCCGCTTGAAGAAACGCTTCGCGAAACGTGGTTCGTTGATTTCGATCCATGATCCAGATGGCATTCAAGACGCTTGCCGATCGCTCGCTGAGGCTCTCGAGGAGGTCATCGGAAGTAGCTGCCAGGAATGCTGACACGTCGGTGTAGATCTCAGTCTTGTCCTCATTTAACTCTAAACCAGTCTTACTCAGCTCCTCCCGAAGCGTCTCCAGTACGGGACGAACTTGGCTGCGATGTGGAATGATAAAGATCATATCATCGACGTAGCGAAAAAACCTGAGGCCCCACTCGTTGTGATCAGCAAATCTCGAATCGAGATCAACCAAGTAAATGTTCGCGTAAAACCCCGAGTCAGGATTACCTTGTACCAACCCCTGACCAACCTCGTGATCGTCTATGTCTTTTGAAAGCAGTAGCCTAAGCAGCCACTTGATGCGCTCACTATCGACCCTCAATTCCTTCGTGGCTAGCTCTATCAGCCTCTCTTGAATAATCCGTGTGAAGAACGACTTGATATCAGCTTGAACAATTACGCAATCCTCATAGTCTTGCGCGAATCTGCGCGCGTCGGCAAGAAAGCGACCTTGGTAGGCTTTGAACCATGGCTCGTAAAGATATTCTGTGTCACGACCTTTCGAAATGCTGTACGCATAACTATGCCCCTTTAGCCCATCGGCTCTCTTGCCTAAGTGTTGAATGATGGCGATAGACAGGATCGTCTCCTCGATTGAGGATAAGCCCCTAGGGCGGACATGTGATGCTTTTGGAAATTTATACGCGAACCGTCGGTCCGTCCGCACGACCTCTTGAGCATACGCAAACAAATCTTCCTTCAATTGAGCGATGTTTCGGTCCAGGTTGTGTTCAAAGAGGCGAAGCTCTACCTCGTCCGCCAAGGACTCATTAAGCAAATGGTGTCGTGCCCTCGCCCACGCCAACTTTAGATTCTCCTCGCTGACCACGCCGTTCCATTCGGCGTCGTCTCTCAGCGCCGCACTCGTGATGGTGACAAAGTGCAGATAATAGTTGGATAAATACGAGGGTCGTCGGAGCCTCTCGACCCAGTAGCTACTTGCGGGGTTAGAGTATTTGACCTCGTGCTTCGCATCGTTAATCTTTTCCACGTCGTGGCGGCCGCCGCTGAAGGTCTGCTCAATTGCTTGGCCCATGTCTTGAACGCGGCTCGCAAGTGAAGTCTCATCGGTTCCCACGGTTATGATATGGAGGTGATCTATCGGAACCCTATCAAACAAGTCCTTGTAGGCCAGAGCCTCTTTTTGGCCGAACTGGTCAAAATCGTCAATCAGCGCGTCTGGACCCACGCCTAAGTCTTTGAACATGCTGTGTACTTGCCGACGTGCCTCGTGCTCTCCGCCCAAAGGAGACACAACGTTGATCTGCATCGCTAAAACGTGAGGGATATATGGCTGATTCCATTGTTCCCGTCTCTGTGTCAGAGCTCGCATAACATCAAGTATGCCGTCATGTATCCCCCGCGGCTCGATCACATACTCCAATTGAACGCGGGTGGGATCGACCCTCGCCTTGAGGTCCTGCATTAATTTGAAGTAGATCTGCAGCGAGAATTGATTCGGGTCCACACCAAGACAAAACACTTTTACAGGATGAACGAGAGCCCCATCATCTTGAAGGCGTAGAATTCCTGCTACTAATGCGGCGGAAGCAGCCCCTGCCCCGCATCCAATGTCGAGCACACAGAGATGAGGAGCGCGGCTCAACCAGTCAACAAGCATTCGCGGCCCCAATATTTCATCGAGCGCATGGACGACTTTGAAATAATGGGCAGGGAAGAGGGTGTAATACTGAAACGCTGAGTGCAATAAGCTCGCTTCTCTCAAAGATCTGGCGACATTTTCTCCTGTGTAATCGATTCGCCTATATCCGCAAGCACCCTGCTGGCGGACGAGCCATTGGTGGACTGCTGCATAAGCGGCGTCGACGTAGGGGTGAAACGCATGAATCTTTGTGCTTGAACTGGTCAATGACCTTCCTTCATGAATGCGAGTAGCCAGGATTACACCTAAATGCGGAGTAACTTAACGATAGCTCCTGAACCCGTAGCTCGGGAGATAGCAAGTCCATATAGAGAGACCTGATTGCGATACTCCTCAAGTCTACCGGACATCTCGAAATCAGTCTTGAAGTCAACGACTATCCAGTTGTTGAGATCCGATTCGTCAATGAACGCCAGATCGACGATGCCTTCTACGAGCAGGTCATCTTCGAGTCGAATAGCAATCGGCGTCTCGCGGCGACAACGACCGGCGACAGACGCCGCTGCAGCACGTCGCATTAGCGGATGAGCAAGCGCGCGTCTCACCGTCTTCGTTGCCGCCTTGATTTCATCAACGGTTGCTCCAAGCAAGCGTCCCTGTAGTTCAGCCGCTGCCAGAACTCCGGTCGCATCGGCATTCAAATCGACGACCGAGAGCACTGCGTGAACGAGCGTACCGAAGCGCTTTCCGTGCGGCCGCTTGAAGTCGATATCGACAGATTCAACACGCAACTGAATTTCTGTTTGTGCAGGAGCGGGCGACGCGAAGAGTCCTAATTGTTCATTGGTCTTCTTGCCGGCGTCTGCGCGTTTCTCGCTCGATGTCGGCGCTCGGGTTTCACGAGACAACGCAGCGGCGTGTTCGGTAGCGGTGACTACGTTCAAGCTTGGCGTGCCGGCTTGTTCACGAACTCGTAAGCGTTTCTCCTGCCAGGCTTCGTGATCGCGGATGCCTTCCTCAGACCTCTTGCCTTCTTCATCAGCCGCGAGCAGTTTGTTCAGCCGGGCGCCAATCTCATCCTGCCTGTTGAGATCGAGCACCGACGGGTCCCACCACACAACGCGATGCTCGCCGGCCTCCGGTTTGTGCAGCCCCGGCGTGACCGAACCTTTCGGACGCAACGCATTGCTCGGGCGAAGCGCAACGTTATCGGGTCCGAACTGCGGGCATCCCGGAGGTTGACTGGTTTCGGGCTTAAAGCTCTCAGCCGCGGCCGGAAAGATTGCGGGATCGAGCGTGCCCAGCCAGCCTTCGCGATGTTCATCACCAACTGCGGTCACTACCAGAAGATCTCGCGCGCGAGTCGCCGCGACATAAAGCACTCGCGCGGCCTCTTCGCGTTCAAGCTGCAGCTCTTCTTCGGCGTGCTCCTGTAGCTCCGGCGGCAAGCAGCCCGCGAGCCTCATCACACACAAGCCGGCTTCGGTGTCGGTCCAACGCGAAGGGTCGCGCGCTTCTTTCGCGGTCATGTCCGACAGGATCACAACCGGAAACTCGAGCCCCTTCGCTTTGTGAACGGTCATTATGCGAACGCCTTCGGCGCCTTCTTCGATGATGGGCGCGTCGCCCGCTTCGCCGTTCTCCGCTTGATCGTCGAGCCAGTCGACGAACGCGCGAAATGAAATCAACCCGCTCTGTTCCTGACGCCGTGCCATGTCCATCAGCCGAGTCACGTTCGCGAGCGCCTGTTCTCCCGTCGCCCAGTTCGCGAAGCCGGCGTGCGCTCGCGTAGTAGCAAGCAGCCGCCCGATTGTGTCGGCCACCGGACGTCTATTGCGCCCGCGATTAAGCTCTCGTAAGACGGCGAGCGCTTCGGCTACTTCTGCGAGCGACTCGGGCAGGTCTTCCGGCACCTGCTTATAAGGATGAAGGCTCTTGAAGCGCGATCGATATGCGAGGAGCTGCGCGTCGCTGATTGCAAACAGCGGACCTTTGAGCGTCGCGAACAACGCCAGCTCATCGTCTGGTCGTTCTATGGCCGCAAGCGCGTTTCTGATCGCCTCGACTTCTTCGCGCGAATGAAACGAACTGCCGCCGACTAGCAGATGAGGAAGCCTTCGAGCTTCGAGCGCGCGAACGTAAGGGCGGGTGACATCAGTTCCAAAGCTGCGAAAGCGTCGGAAGAGTAAGCAGACGTGCCGAGGCTGGATTGGCACTCGCTCATTTGGACGCTCGCGTTCGGTTACGGTCCAGCCGCTTTCCTTCACCAGCCAATTGACGAAGGCGGCTACACCGTTGGGCAGAGTTTCGTCGATCTTCCACTCGACGACCTTGCCGTAGTCTCCATAAGGAGCAGGGACCGGCAATGCAATCACCGCCGGCTGAGAATCAACTCCCGGCCTGTGCTGCGCCAACGGAACATAGTGAGCTTGAGATGAGGCCGCCACGGAATCGGCTCCAGGAGCCAATTCCGTGACAGAACCCATCACGCGGCTGAAAGCGGCGTTGACCGCTTCCTGAATCTGCGGCACCGATCTGAAGCTGACGTTCAAATGGAGTATCTCACCGCCCGCGGTCTTGATCTGCCGCTTGACCTGTTCGTACAGCTCGACATCGGCGCGACGGAACCGATAGATCGATTGCTTGGGGTCGCCGACGATGAACAGCTTGCCGGGCGCCGGTCGCACCTTACGCCAGTTCTTTTCATTGGGATCATCGGCTGCGAGCAGCATCAGCAACTCCGCTTGAAGCGGGTCGGTATCCTGAAACTCATCGACGAAGATGTGGGTGTATAGCTCCTGTAGTTCTGTTCTCACCGACGCTCGTTCACACACCAACTCGCGGGCCTTAAGCAGCAGATCGAGAAAGTCCAAACATCCGGCGCGTTCCTTGAGGCGTTCATACTCCTCGATGACCGAACACAACTCATCCCGCAGTCGAGGCGCAAGATCAGCTCCAGCTTCATCGACGAACGATTGCAACCTCTCCTTCAAGGCGTTTCGCCGCGGGAGCAATTCCTCTCGAGGATAACTGAGTTTGCTCGATGCATAGCCCACCCACTTCCAGTGCTTAGCGCGATTCATCTCGGTGAGCAACGCCTCGAGTCCGTCGTAGTCACGATCGGCCAGGTCTTCGACGCGTTTCACATCTTCGACGAACACCTTGATCTCTCTCAGCGATTTCAAGAAGTAATCGTTCGCGGTTCCGGCGTCGGCCCATTGAGCAAGCGAAGTCATCTCGACAATCAATGCGTCGATAGCCGGTTCACGATCAAACTCCGGATTGCGGCGCCACAGTGTGGGGAAGTCACGTCGTTCAATCAAGTCACGCGCTGCGGCTCGCAACGTCCGCTTCGGACCTGCGTCGCGAGGACGGCGCGCAAGGATGCCCGGCAAGTCTCTTCGATATTCGCGGCGCGGCCTCCTTCTCAAAATGCGGCGAACAGCTTCACCCGGATTCGCAAGCTGCTGCTCGAACCATCGATCGAAGGCACGTTCAAAAAGCGGCCGCGCGAGATCGTCTGCAGCTACCTCGAAGAGCGGGTCGATGCCCGCTTCGACCGGGCGTTCACGAAGGAGGTCGGCGCAGAAGGAATGTATTGTGCCAATGCGCGCGGCCTCGAGTTCAGGCAAGGAATCGTTGAGTCGTTTGACTGCCTCGGGCGGGCAATCCGGATCCTGGCGATGCTGTTCGATCGAGTCGCGTATTCGCAGTTTGAGTTCGCCTGCTGCCGCATCGGTAAAGGTGACTGCTACGATTCGTTCGAGTTTCACGCGTCCGCATTTGATGCCGCTGACGATGCGAGCCACAAGCTCGCTCGTCTTACCGGTGCCTGCAGCGGCTTCGACGACAAGCGTTGTATTGAAGTCGCTGCGAATCCGGTCGCGCGCCGCTTGATCGGCGAGGGTCGCGAAGTCTGATTTTTCCTTAGCCCTTTTCACGGAAGCTCCCTCAACCGTTTCAAGTCGTACAGCTCTTTACCCGGCTTGCGTGATGTCCTGATGTATTCAAGAGGCCCACACACCGCGCGATAGTCGCACCAGTCGCAAGCTCCTTTTTCGGGCGCGGCTGGGAGAAATCCTTTCCGAAGCGCGCTATCGATAATCTCGACTACAATGCCCGCCGTGCCGCGACTGAAGTCATCGAGTGGCACGTTGACGTCGGTGAACCCGCCGTCGCTCGTGCAGTAATAGAGCCTGCCTGCCTCGACTGAGCCTTCGAGAAGCCGCTCGCACGCAAGCGCGTACAACACCGGCTGCAGGTACTTGCCCCCTCCGACCACAATGCCGTCACCGGCTCGAGCCTTGCCCGTCTTGTGATCAGTGGCTCGAAGCTTTCCAGTTAAGTGCCGCTCGACCAGATCGATCGAACCACGCAGCTTCAAGGTTCGCGACTGGAAATCCGACATAGCCAATTCGAGGGGCACCGGCTCAGCAACGCTTGCGGGGTCTTCGTCTTCACGGTCGCGATCGGCGAGACCGAAGCCGAGTTCAAACTTGAACGGCACCCATCCGTCGTCGGCTTCCGAAGCTCGGCGAAGCCATTCGCGTAGATCGACGCGAATCGTGTTGATCCCGTCATCCCATACTTTGTCGATAGCCGGCGCCAGTTTGTCTCTGAAAGTAGATGCAACACGGTTGAGAACGTCATCCAAAAGATCGATAGCCTGAGTGCACGTGCCGGGAGTCAGAGGCAGCAGCCGGGCTTCACGAAGCATAGTCAACACCTGGTACTGCACTTTGTGAAACAGCGAGCCGCGCGTAAGGGGATCGATCACTTCGATGGCCGCCGGATCTTCACGAGGCTGAAGCCGGTGCACGGCCTGAAGAAAGAATCGATAGGGACACGAGGCGTAGTTCTGAAGCGCGGTCGGCGAAAACGAACGCGACTCGAGTTGATGCGCGGCGAGCGCTTCACGGGCGAGATCGTCAGGTTCGACAAGCCCGTCGCTTGGGGTCCATCGCTTGAGCCAGCGGCGCGACCTGGCGCGCAACGCTCTCGCAAGATGTTGATTGGTGGACAACAAATAATGGGCCGTGCCGGCTACAGTTTCCTGATCGGCGTCGATCAATGGAGCGAGCAACGCGAGATCGTACTCGGCTTCGTCGATTGCGACTCGCGGATCGATTGGCGCCGGCCAGCCGAGCCTGCCGCTCGAATTCGCTTCCGCGCGACGCATTAGTTTGTCGAAGCCCGGAAGGTGTCCCTCGGCCGCGCGCAGCGCTTCGAGTCCATAAAACGACGGCACGCGAGGACGCGCTTGCTGAACGTCGATGCGCGGATAAGAGAGATGCACTCGCGTGGAAGCGGCTCCCACAGCCAGTTTCAGGGCGAGCCGCTCGGCTCCGATGCGATCGGCGTTTACTCGGAGCCCTGGGAGCGCGCGCATCCTGCCTGCCGTCTCCAATACCGAAGAATTCGCCATTGATGGCAGGCAGGATGCCTGCGCTCCCAGGCGGCGCTGCTCATCGAGAAGTATCGGATCTTCGATCACTTTTCTCGGAAAGAGCTTTTCGGCGAGTCCCGGCACAAATACAATGTCGAAGCTCATGCCTCGCGCTGCCTCGGTTGAACCTACGAATACGCAACCATATCTTCGCCGCGGTGGAGCTACCGACAACTCACGCAATCGCGGGGTCATCACAAGCTGAACCTCGTTGAGATCGACCGGCCCAATTAGTGACATCGGCTCGAGCTCGGCGAGAGTCTCGAGCACGCCTTCCGGATTGCGAAGCGTCGCCCGGGCGAGATTACGCAGGTGAGCAAGCCATTCACCCCAGGTCGCGCGCTCGGGCAGTGCATCAAGCTCGTCGATCAACGGAAGAGCGAAGTCTCGCAAGTGAGATATGTCACGAAGCTGGCCGTCAATCGCTGCGACTCGCGTTTCTTCGCCTTCGTCCAGTAATTCTTTTCGGCGAAGGCGCAGCTCATGTTCGAGTCCTTCGATTCGTTTCTTCCACCGGTCCTTGCCGCCGATTACCGCGGACTCGACAAGCAGCCGCTCCCAACGCCACGGCGCTCGAAGGCTCCCCTGAACTTCGAGGACGGTTTCAAGATCAACCGGCACTGGTTCAGTGTTCGAGTCTTCGTCGGAGGAAGGCTCAGGCTCTACTCCCACGGGCAGCACTTCGGCCGACGGAGGCGCCCAGTTCGAGTCCGGTTCTTTTGCGGCATCGGGGTCAGGCACCTGCGCGAGCGAGGTGTATTCAGCAAATCGCCGAGCAGAAAAATTCTCAGCGCGACACGCAAGCAATGCGAGAAGCGCACGGCCCGCAGGGTCCGGTCGGGAAGTCCCTCGAGCAAAGTAAGCGGGTATCGCCGCCCGACGAAACGCCTCTTCCAGATGCGCGCGATATTCCCCGGGCGAGCGCAGGAAAACAGCTATCTTATCGAAAGCGACGCCGGCGCTTGCCTCGGCTTGAATGCGGCGCGCGATCTCGACAGCCTCGCGAGCTTCGCCGGGCGAAGAGCCGAGCGTGACGCTGTCATCAAGCGTGTGCTTATCCGGTGTGGATTCTTCGAACAGATGGGCCTTGAGAGTTGAGAGCGAATTCTCGGCTTTGCGATCTATCGTTTCTGGTTTGCAATCGAGCGCTCTCTCGAGCAGCGCGATCGAGCGATTGTCACCGCGCGCTGCAGTCGCCAGAGTATGAGGCGCGTGTTGAGCGAGCGCTTCAATGAGAGCGGCTTCTCGGGTTGTTATGATTGAAAGATCAAGCAAGAGCAGCGGGCGAGACAAGTGCTGAGTGCTGATCGCTGAGTGCTGAGCAGCTTCCAGTGCCGCTTCGAAGATCGTCGCGCGGTCGGCCAGCTTTGCGGACGCGAGCTCTCTTTCAACGCACTCCGCGAGAGCGGCAAGATCAGCTCCGCCGCGAGGCAGTTCGCGAACGGCCTCGATATCGATCGCGTTCATCCGAAGCTCGTCAAGCGTTCTTGCCACTGCGCGTGGAAACCCGGGCCGCTTTGCAACGGGAGCGAAGTAAGCCAGCGCTTCTTCTGAAACAAGAAGATGAACACAGCGAGCGGTGAGCGCTTCAAGCGACAAGCTGGTCGTTGGAACTCTTCCGCTACGAGCAAGAATGGGTGCGGCAAGATTAACTGCAAATCGATCAAAGGTTATCCTGGCCAGTCCAAACCGCGCGCCGAAAGAGGTCACCCTGTTGTGAACAAAATCATCGCCTGCCTCTTTAGTGGTAGACAGAACGAGAATCTCCGAGTCTGGCGAATAGGCGCTCACCCATTCGGCTGCCGCGCTCAGTCGCGCAAGAGCGTCGTGCGAGACGATGATCTGACTTCTTTCGCGTTGCATTGTCACTCTGGCTTCGCTTCTGGCCGTCGATATCGATCATTATGGCATACACTTCCATGAGAAATCATTGCGGCGAAGGAACAGGTCGTCTTTTAGACGGGTCTGTGATGCCATTCGACTCTTGATTCATTGACAGTAAGGCGCTGACGAATTAGTCTGCAAGACGCTGATTGACGACCCCGCGGGTTTAACGCTGCGCTCAATGAGGAGAGCTGAAGATGGTCTGCGCGAAATGCGGAGCAGAGAATCGTGACGGATCTAACTTCTGTCGTTATTGTTCCGCTCCTTTAACGCAGCAGACTTCAGGCTACATACCATCGGTGCCTCCGCCACCGTCGAGCGCGCCGGGCAGCTACCGGCCTCCTCAAAATTATCAAACCCCGCCATCACCTCCGGCGCGATCAGTCGTGCCGCCGATGACGTGTCTTCGATGCAGCTCGACGAACGTGGTAAAAGGCAGTGTTCCGCTGTGGGCAATACTCGTTGCAGTTATCGGTGCTCCGTTCACTTGTCTGCTTTCTCTTCTTTTCCTGCTAGTCAAAGATCCGCACAAATGTTTGAACTGCGGACTTGAGTTCAAATAGTTCCGACTACGTTCGCAAGTTCGCCGGCTCACCTCATTCTAGAACCAATAGCAGAAATGGTAGAGGGGCTTCCCCTCCAATAAAATTCAATCCGGTGCATGCCCGAACCGTGCTCAAGGTAAACCGGAACAACGGAGAGGACATGCAAAACGACGCTTCATTCCTGGCGACGATAGAACATCCTTGCATACCTGTACGGTTGATTTACGAATTCAAAGAGGCCTGGCGGGAGTTCCGCGAGAGCCCGAAGAACTATTTACTTGGCATCGTTAACGGTGCCCCCCAAGTTAGCCGGCGCAAATCGCTCCTGCGATTTGGTCTGGCGATTAGTCTCGTGTTCTATGCGATGGTGTTTTTCGCGATTCTCCTTCTTTGGTCGTTAGACCACTCTCGATTTCCCGAAGCCTACGAACGGGGAGCTTCGACTCGCATCCTAATATTTCCGGGATATCGGCCGAAGACCTCGGGGGCTGAAGAAGATGACAAGGCCGCGGGCGGAGGCGGCGGAGGTCGTCACATAGTAACTCCCCCTTCGAATGGTCAAGCGCCGACCTTTTCACTCACGCCACCAATGATTGCACCCAGGCCCGAACAGCAATTACATCAACCATCGCTTCCCGTGATCGAAACGGTAATGGTAGACCCGCGACTTGCATCAAGACGCGACGACCTCGATGTGACCGGTCAGCCTGATGGCGCAAGAGTACCGGCTTCGGCTGGACCAGGCTCTGATGGAGGTATTGGAACCGGAGCGCGGGGTGGAATCGGACCCGGCGACGGCGCCGGTTTAGGGCCGGGAGATGACGGCAACACCGGCGGTAATAAGTTCAGGATTGGAGGCCAAGCGAAGCCCGGCCATCAACAGACCGTCGTGGACTCGCTTCCGGTTTTGTTGAATCGCCCGAGGCCGTTGTTCACTGAAGAGGCGAGAAAGAACAAGATTCAGGGCGTCGTTCGCGTCAAGGTCCTGGTAGATGCTGCGGGCACGGTGAGAGAGGTTATCGTGACCCGCGGGCTACCCGACGGATTGAGTGAGCAGGCGATTCGCGCCGCTTATGAAATGCGTTTCAGGCCCGCGATGAAAGACGGACGACCAGTCTCATACTGGCTCAGCAGCGTCGAGGTCGAATTCAATTTGAGATGAGGGCGAGTATGCTGACCTTCATTTGTGCACGTGACTCGAACGTATGTGGAAGGCTTTCATCGGCGTGAGCTCGTCGGTCACGTTGTAGTGAAATACGTCTCCGTTGAGGCGAAGAAATAGAAAGACGATGTCCTGCTCGGGATCATAATCGGCAATGACGTTTTTAATCTCGTCGCTTGGCCAACCACCGAGCTTCGCGAGTTGTGCGCTGCCTTCTGCAATATAACGAGTGCGAATGTCGAAGCCCGCCTCGGATCTGGATGGGTTTCTCAGATCAAACACGACTGCTCCTCGGCCCGCCGACAAATAGTTCTGATAGGAGAAGGCGGCGAGATCACTCCATTGAGCGCGGATGAATTTGAGGTGTGCTTCGGGTGTGTCCAGGTCTTCGATTCGACCCGCCTGTAGCGTAAGTCCCATTTCGCTCGTCGCTTTCAGTGCGGTAGCGTTTCCGGCAGATTGGCAATTGCATAAGCCAGCACCGCCATCACCGCGCTGTTTTCCGCGAGCTCTCGCGGAACTACCTTATCCAGAGTGTCGGCCGCGGTATGGTGGTAGCTAAAGTAAGTTCGATTGTCTTGAATCGGAGCCAAGGTCGGAACGCCGGCGGCGTCAAGCGGCGAAACGTCGGCGCCCTCGGAACGCTCGCTTCGGTTCGCGATGCCCGCGCCCGCTGACAGCAACACGGCAGCAGCCGGTCTCAGCATCTCCACAGCCTTCACGCTTGCGTGTGCGGAGAATCCGACCGGATGCCCGGCGCCAAGATCGCTTTCGATCGCAGCTATGTGGTTTGCAAGGTCCGCGCGATGGTCCAGAGCATAGGTGCTTCCGCCCATCAATCCATTTTCTTCATTCATCCACGCGATCACTCGAATTGTTCTTTTGGGATGCAGCCCCAACCGCTTGATCAGTTGCGCGACCTGCATCGCAACCACAACGCCGGCACCATCATCAATCGCTCCTGTGCCCAGATCCCATGAGTCTAGATGTCCGGACACGATGACGACCTGCTCGGGATGCTCGGTTCCCCTGATGTCTGCGATAACGTTGTAGCTTTCAACATCAGGCAACGTCCGTGGCGTCAAGGTTAGGTGCATACGAACGGGGGCTTGCGACGCAAGGTAAGCGATCAAGTCTGCGTCCTCGGCGCTGACGGCAGCGGCCGGAATCTTTGGACCGTCGCCGGCATATCCAAAAGCGCCGGTATGTGGAAGCCGGTAGTCGGCCGCTCCAATCGAACGAACCAGCGAAGCTACCGCGCCCAGTCGAGCCGCTTCACTTGGGCCGGCGCCGCGGTAGATCACAGCTTCACCGTAGGCGTCGAGCCCAAATCCCTGAGCCGCCATTCGCTTGTCAAAGTGCGCGTCGAACAAGACGATCTTGCCGGTCACTCTTTCACGACCCAGGGCATGAAGCTGATCGAAGCTTTCGACGACGATCACTTGCGCGGTCAAGCCATCGGCAGGCGTGGCTACGCTCCCGCCGAGTGCGGTCAAAACAATCTTCTGAGTTGTGCCCGGCGCTTGCCCGGCAAACTCGATGAGCTCACCGGTCTCCGCGACGCGCACCCAATGCGGAACCATTACGCGCTCGAGCTGAACATCGAGTCCAAGTCGGCGAAGCTCTGAGGCGACATACTGGACCGCGTGCTGCGCTTGAGGCGAGCCGCTCAAGCGCGGGCCAATGTTGTTGCAGAGGTGAGCGAGTTGAGTGTAAGCGTAATCGCTCGACAACGCAGCTTCGCGCAACTTAACCAGTTCGGCGATCAGCTGAGGCGAGTAGTTGTACGTGTTAGAGCCAGGAGCTTGCGCAAAAACTGAAGCACACAGGCTCACAGTGAAGATGATTACGAGCGCGCGTCGGAGGGTGGTTCTCATTTGCGAGATTATATGCGAGTAAAGTTCTTAGAGACAGTCGCAAGGAAAATTGAGGGGCAGCCAAAGCTCGGCTGCCCCTCAACACTCAAAAACACTCACGCCTAAATTTTAATCAAGCGTAACCGTGACAAACTGAAGCTGTCCGCCACGCTCAACCTGTAGAGTGATTTCTTTATCTGACTTTACCAGCGACATGGCCCGGAGAAAGTCCTGACGATTTGTGATCGGTGTTCGATTGATTCGATGGATTACATCACCGCGCTGCAAGCCGGCTTCCGCGGCCGGGCTATCAGCCTGAACGTTTTGTATTACCACGCCCGTCGAGACCTTCAGCTTCAGCTCGCGAGCGGTTTGCAGCGTCAAGTTTGAAACCGATATTCCAAACTTCCCGACGTTCTCTTCCGGATCAGCATTTCCCGGTTGTTCCTCTTCGCCAACTTTGCCGGGACGCTCGCCTAGCTTTATCATCGCCATCTCAACGCGGCCGTCACGAACGTACTTGAGCTCGCTCGTTTTTCCGACCGGAGTATCGGCAACCAACTCGGTAAGCTGCTTGGGCGAAGTGACTCGCTTACCTTCAAACTCGATTATCACGTCGCCGCTCCTAAGTCCGGCTGTTGCCGCCGGGCTATCTTCTTTTGAAAGATCGCCTACGATCGCGCCATCGGTTCCGTTGTATCCAACCGTCCTCGCAAGCGCCGGCGATACCGACTGCAAGTAAACGCCGAGATAACCGCGAGTGACCTTTCCGTTCCTGATCAACTGTGCGTAGATCTTGGTCGCAAGATTCGAAGGAATCGAGAAGCCAACCCCCGCGCTGGTTCCGGTCTCAGAAAAAATCAGAGTGTTAATGCCGACGACCTCACCTTCCATGTTCACCAATGGTCCGCCCGAGTTGCCGGGGTTGATCGAGGCGTCGGTTTGAATGAAGTTAGTGAATTGGCCGCCTTGTACTCCCAGGTCGCGACCCGTCGCCGAGACGATTCCCGCTGTCATCGTCTGTTGAAGCCCGAAGGGGCTTCCTAGCGCGATCACCCATTCACCCTGCTCGAGCTTATCTGAGTTGCCGAGTCTGGCGAACGGCAAATTGGTCGCATCGATCTTGACGACGGCAAGATCGGTTTCCGAATCCTTGCCAACCACCTTCGCCTTGAACTCGCGGCCATCTGCGAGCTTAACGCTGATTTGCTCCGCATCGCCGGCCACGTGGTTGTTGGTAAGAATATAGCCATCAGCGCTTATGATGACGCCCGAGCCGGTCCCTCGCTGTCTGCGCGGAACGTCACCGAGTCCCGGAATCTGCGGAAAGCCGTCGGGCAATCGCATGCTCGAGCGCTTTGCCTTTTCGACGACATCGATGTTTACTACTGCCGGCTTTATCTGTTTCGCGACGTTTATAAAGGTACGCGACAGATCCTGGGGAGATGGCAACTGGGACTGCTGGGCAAAGGCCTTACCGTGAAGTTCAAACCCGAGGCCTGCGGCCACCAATAGGGCTGCGGCACAAGCCGTGATTCGTGCGCTGCTCATCTTTGTCCTGATGCTGCTGACATTGAAACTCATTCTGTTCAAACCTCCATTCATTACCCATAAGGCAAGAGTACTACGATAAGAAAAGAGTGACCAGACCGCCTGGGTTAGTCACTCGATTCGGCTGATCAACTACACACTGCGAATTTCAAACGCCGGGGGAGACGGCTTGTTTCATTTATGGCAAGGCTCGACTAGCTCTTGCGCTCTACTCGAAGATTGTTGGTTACGGCGAACACGCCTGAAACGCCTCGCGCTGCAATGGCGGCGAGCTGGCTATCCATCTGGCTGGACACAACTCCTTCGAGAGTCACTCGACCGCGATCGACGATAATGTGTATCGAAGGGTTTGCCCCCAACGCGTATCGATACAAGCTTCCACTTCGAAAGATAGCTCGATATTCCCTGGCGCGAATCGAATCATCGAAGCCGGACAACGGCAGCACTTCTATATTATTGATCACACGGTCGACGCCCTCGACTTTTGCCACTCGCTTAGCAGCATCGCTCCGAGTGCTGGGACGGACGACTTGTCCGTAAAGAGTGACCGTTCCGCCTTCGACCTTATACTCGAGGTTGTCGAATACTCCGAAATAAGGAAGCGTGACAAGTTCCTTTCGGACTTTGTCCATTGTCTGCTGCTCGGGGGGCGTACCCGCGACTGCTGACGCGGCTGACAGCAGAATCAGGGCCGCGAGCGCTATCACTTTACGACTAGTGGTTTTCATTTCAGCTACCTCCTGCGAATCTCTCAATCCCATTCTATTCTCATTCGTCTTGTTGGCGAGCCCACTGGCGCCTCGCTAACTTTTTTGGATGCCCGTGGAGGTTCAAGCGCTGTCCGCAGCTCAACCGGTTCGGTTTCAACCTTGGATTCGATATCGTTCTGGCCAAGCGCGGCGGATACGGTGGGATCGCCGAGGCTGAGAGCGTCGCCGATTTTATTCAGGGCTTCAATAACGTGCTCACGATCGCCCTGACCCAGACGATCAAGCGCTCGCGCAAATACCTCGTACCGTCGTCTTCTAAATGCGTCCACAACCCGACGCCCGCCGGGCGTCAACACTACAGCGACAGCTCGACGGTCGCTCTCGACCGGTAGACGCTCAATTAGCCGCTTCCGTGCGAGTCTATCCGTGAGCTGCGTGACCGCCGGCGCCGATATGCTCAGCAACGCCGCAAGTCCAGTAGTTGACGAGGCACCGGACCGCAACAGCATGAGCGCTTCAGCCTGCACAACGGTCAAATCCATCTCCACCAGGTTTGTCCGATGATGGTCCAGCATCATCAGGAACAGCCCCTCAACAAAACGATCCAATATAGCCCGCAGATCCGCTTCCCGATATCCAGTCATTTAATAGTCGCCTCCGCTGTGATTAAGAGATCTTTATATTTAATACGCCTTAATTACTATAGAGGGCACCCGTTAGACCGTCAAGTGTTTCAGGGGGAACCTTTTCGGCGAACGACTCGGCAAATGGTCAATTCTGCCGCGGGTAATTTTCAGGTTTGCTATTGGAAATCAGGGATCTTTCGTGATCGAAGACTGCCAGCTCACCTTCGAGCTGGATTCTTCTCCGTCGAATTTCTTCACGCTCCGCCGAAGTCAGCAGCTTTCTGCGAATTCGCGTGAGTCCGAGCACTATCGCTGCCGACAGTGACAGATAAAATAGCCAACCGCCCACATAATCCTTGCCCAGAAGTATGAAGAGAACTAGAACCAGAATGACTACTGAGAACAGTCCAAAGATGGCGCAACCCAGTTGAAGCGGTCCGCTTTGCTCCCGGCTTCGAAGTTCCTCGATTTCGCTGGAGGTTGATTCAATGATCTCTTCGATTTCGGCGAGTTCGCTTTCGATCGAGGACGCTGACCGAGTAATCTCAGAGAGACTTGCCACCCCTTGATCCCGGCCTACTCGATACGGCGTAGCGCAACTGCCGCAAACAACCTCCTCGGAGGTGGCAATGATTTCAAATGAACTGCCACAGCGAGGACAGCGCCCGGAGAGATTTGTCATATGACCCGGACAGTATCGTCGGAAACGGAAGAATCTTCAACAACTCAAGTCTTAACATCACACTCAAAGGCGTCTCTCGCTTCTAACGCTCCATAGCATTGTTTCAAATATCAAACTCCATACGTTATAGTTTCTTGATTCAGTAGACCGATTGCGCTCTTCAACGGAGAGGTTCGGATGACGGACATCGAAACAATCGCGAGCCTTGCAAAGCGGCGGGGCTTCGCATTTCAGTCGAGCGACATTTACGGCGGGCTGGGATCAGTGTGGGACTACGGGCCGCTCGGGGTTGAAATAAAAAACAACATTAAGCGCGCGTGGTGGCGGTCTGTAGTCTACGAACGAGACGACATGGTAGGACTAGACGGGGGCATCCTTATGAACCGCCTGGTCTGGAAGTATTCGGGGCACGAGGAAACGTTCTCAGATCCGCTGGTCGATTGCCGCAAGTGCAAAGCAAGATTGCGCGCGGACAAGGCCGAAGCCGGCAAGTGTCCTGAATGCGGTTCAACCGATTTAACGGAGCCGCGTCAGTTCAATCTGATGTTTCGAACTACGGTTGGTCCGATCGAGAATGAATCGGGCCTAACTTATCTCAGGCCCGAAACCGCGCAAGCTATATTCGTAAACTTCAAAAATATTCTCGACACTACCAATCGCAAACTTCCGTTCGGTGTTGCGCAAATCGGAAAGGCTTTTAGAAACGAGATCACACCGGGCAACTTCATTTTTCGAACCCGAGAGTTCGAGCAAATGGAGATCGAGTACTTCGTTAAGCCGCCTCAGGCACTCAAGCATGGGCAGATGAGCGATGACGACTGGCACAACCGCTGGGTGGAAGACCGCTACAACTGGCATATTGCGCTGGGCATGGATCCCAATAATCTCAGAAAATACGAACAGCCTCGAACCGAGCTTGCTCACTATGCGAAGCGCTGTGTCGACCTGCAATATCGTTTCTTTCCGGATCGTGAGGACGAAGAGAAGCAGTGGGATGAGCTGGAAGGGATCGCCAACCGGACCGACTTCGATCTCAAGGCACACTCGAAGAAGCCTGTCGACGCCGAGGGAAAGAGGCTCAATCCCGACTCGATTGCTGACCTTACTTATTTCGATCACGAAAGCAATCAGCACATCTTCCCGTATGTAATCGAGCCTTCGGCGGGCGTTGATCGCAAGGTCCTTGCGTTTCTGATGGACGCGTATCGAGAAGAAGAAGTTCGCGAGGAGAAAAGGATAGTCTTGAAACTTCATCCCGAACTCGCGCCAATAAAGGTAGCCGTGCTTCCGCTCGCAAAAAACAAAGAAGGGATCGTCTCACTTGCTAAAGACATCAAATCAAGGCTGCAGCGAACCGGCGCGATGCGTGCCGTGTACGACGACACGGCGGGAATAGGTAAGCTTTATAGAAGACAGGACGAAGTCGGAACTCCTCTTTGCATAACCGTCGATCACCAGTCACTTGAGGATAACCAGGTTACTATTCGCGACCGCGACACAATGGAACAGGAACGCGTTCCGATCGCCGAAATCGAACGGGTCATCTCAGACCGCCTTGCCGGATAGCGGTCCGCAACCAGCTTTTCCGCGCGAACCAAGAAAGCTATTCTTTCCTGAATGAACTCAGAAGTGCTCAGGCTGTGTGAAGCTGTGCGCAAGGCTGGCGGACGTGCAATGCTCGTCGGCGGCTCGGTTCGCGATCAGCTCCTTGGAATCCAATCAAAAGACTTCGACGTTGAAGTTTATCAGCTCGATCCGGCGCGCCTTCGGCAAGTGCTCGAACTTATCGGCCGAGTCAGTACGGTGGGGGACAAGTTTTCAGTTTACAAACTCGTATTCACTTCATCGGAGACTATAGAGACAGACGAGAAGGCTCGCGTTCGAGAAAGATTTGAAATTGACGTGTCGCTTCCGCGGCGCGAGTCAAAAACCGGGCGCGGTCATCGCGGGTTTGTCATCGAAGGTGATCCAACGATGAGCTTCGAAGAGGCAGCGCGTCGCCGCGACTTCACCATCAACGCAATCCTACTCGATCCGCTCACTGGCGAGAGGATCGACCCATACGGCGGGCGGGATGATCTGAATCGAAGAGTGCTGAAAGCAGTCGCTGCTGACACGTTCGTCGAAGACAGTCTTCGCGTGCTACGCGCGGTCCAGCTCGCGGCAAGATTTCAGATGACAATCGATTCGGACACGGTAAAGCTCTGTCGGATGATCGACCTCTCAGATCTTCCTCGCGAGCGAGTCTGGGGCGAAATAGAAAAGCTGCTGGTGCTAGCACCTCAGCCCTCGATCGGGCTGGACGCGGCGCTCGAGTTGGGCGTCCTGGAGAAGTTGTTCCCAGAGATTCGCGCCCTTGTCGGAATCGAAAGCGATCGGGTTTACGCCGACTGCGATGACGCGTTCAAGCATACGAAGGACTCGCTCGACATTGCAGGAAATTTGAGCGACGACCTTTCGAAGCCGCATCGGATCGCTGTGATGCTGGCCACTCTCTGCCACGATCTTAGAGCAGGCTCCAAAGAGACAAGCAGTGTGCGTGACTCGCTCCAGATGCGCGGCGATGTAGTTGAGGCTACACGGTCAGTGTTGAACAGACTCGGTGTCTTCGGCATTAACGGTTACGATGTGCGTTCACAAGTTCTGGCGTTGGTGCGCGAGCATCTGAAGCCGCGCGAGTATTACTCGGCGCGAGAGACGATAACCGACGGCGACTTTAGAAGACTTGCTCAAAGGGTTGACATCGATCTGCTTTATCGCGTTGCGAAGTCGTGCGCCAATGTAGATTCGGACGGACGCACGGCCGTGGCTGAGCAATGGTTCATCGACCGCGCCCGCGCTCTTGGGGTTGAACATGGCCCGCCCGCCCCATTGCTTCAGGGACGCGACTTGATCGAAGCCGGTTACGAGCCTGGCCCGGAGATGGGCAGACTGCTTCGTCAGGCGTACGAACTGCAAATCGACGGAAAAGTCGTTACTGTTGAAGAAGCTCTCGCGGCCATCCGCACCGACCGGTCCTGACTTGGCCGTATTGCAAAGCACATGGACAAGACGATGCTCGTAGTAGGCACAACGCTGGCGGCAACGGCTGTCCTGATGATCGGAGTTTGGCTGATTAGCTTGTTGAAAAAAGACGCGAGCATCGTCGACATTTTCTGGGGGCTCGGGTTTGTTTTAATCGCAACTGTGTCCTCAGCGATGGGAGACGGCTATGGGCCGCGAAAGATTTTGATTGCGCTGCCGACTGCTGTTTGGGGATTTCGTCTTGCTATTCATATTTTCTGGCGAAACAAAGGCAAGGGTGAAGACTTCCGATACAGAGCCATGCGTTCGCGATTCCGCACGCGCTTTGCAATTATGAGTCTGATCACAGTGTTTGGATTGCAAGGTTTGTTGATGTGGATCATTTCGCTACCGATCCAGATGGCGCTGATTTCGCCGTTGCCCGCGAAGTTGGGAGTTCCTGATTGGGGTGGCGCCTCTGTTTGGTTGATCGGTTTCGTCTTTGAATCAGTCGGCGATTTTCAGCTCGCGCTGTTTAAATCCGACGCCGGAAATCGAGGAAAGGTGATGAACCGCGGTTTGTGGAGATACACCCGTCATCCGAATTACTTCGGCGATTCGTTGGTGTGGTGGGGATTTTTCTTGATCGCTCTGTCAGTGCCACGAGGAATATGGACAGTGATTAGTCCGTTGATCATGACCGGGTTGCTGATGAAAGTATCAGGCGTGGCTCTCCTGGAGAAGGCCCTGATTAAAACGAAGCCTGACTATCGTGACTACGTGCGAAAAACCAGCCCGTTTGTTCCGTGGTTCCATCGCGATTAGAGTGCTTTCAAGGTGATAATATATCGTCCTTGATTCGACATTGTTCATTACGTTTCAATCGCGTTCGCTCTTCGCATCTTCATTGCAGTGAGCGTGTTCTTCATCAACATCGCGATTGTCAAAGGACCGACGCCGCCCGGCACGGGGCTCAAGTAACCGGCCACCTCGGCAGCCTCGCGAGGATTCACATCGCCGATCAGCGTGTAGCCGTTTTTGTCAAACGCGGCATGCCGCTTCGGATCATCGCCAAAGAACCGCGCTAAATCTTCAAAGCTAGTTACTCGATTCGTCCCTACATCGACTACCGCAGCGCCCGGCTTTATGTAACTCCCATCAACCATCGCAGGTTTGCCGATCGCCGCGATCAATATGTCGGCCTGGCATGCGATCGCGTTCAAGTCCTTAGTTCTGGAATGACATATCGTGACAGTTGCATGCCTATGCAGGAGTAACAAAGCGACGGGCAGACCGACTATTCTGCTGCGTCCCATCACAACTGCGTGAGCGCCTTTGAGTTGAATACTGTTGCGCTCGAGAAGTTCAATGATTCCAGCCGGCGTGCATGGACGCAATCCCGGCTCATTAAGCATCAACCGCCCAACGTTAACCGGATGAAAGCCGTCGACATCCTTCGCTGGATCAACTGAGTTCAACACGAGCGGAGTATCGACATGCTCTGGCAACGGAAGTTGAACTAGTATGCCGTCGATTTCATCGCGCGAATTCAACTCGCTCACCAGATGAAGCAACTCTGCCGTAGTCGTTGCATCGTTTCGCTCAATCTTTTCTGAATAGAGTCCCAACTGCTCGCAGGCCTTGACCTTGCCGGAAACATAAATGTGTGAAGCCGGATCATCGCCGACCAGGACTGCTGCGAGTCCCGGCCGCTTACCTCGCCTGGTGTATTCAGAAACCTCTGCTGCGACTTCTTCTCTTATTGACTTGGCCACACTCGCGCCGTCCAGAATCTTCGCGGTCATTGCATCTCCTCAAGTTTCTAAATCGAGATTCAGTATGCTGTTGGGCTTTAAGCCGTGTCAAATTTCGAGACAACAACGAGCAGAATTAGCTCGTCGATGAGAATGTGCGCCGGGATTCGAAAATCTCTTGACGCGCGCCGATGGAGCAACGGTTGAATTCGTCTTTGTCGGTCGTGTAACATCTTGCGTGGCCGCCCGTGAATAAGTCGAAGCTCTCCCGCTCATTTAGTATGAAAAGAAGAAGCTTAAAAATCGTTTTGTTAGCCGTGGCGACAGCAATGCTTGGCGTTTCTGGCTTGTCACCTGTCCTTAAACGAGCTCGCGCGCAAGCTCAATTCTTCGGAGCCGAGCGTTTTCCGGCGATCGATGTCGATGGCGGCGACAATCTATATTTAATGATGTCAGTAGCCACCGCGCCCGCCAGCGCTCACACTCCGCATAGCCAGATATTCTTTACAATGTCTCGCGACGGAGGAACGACTTGGGACAACTTGCCGGAGACTCGAAATCTTTCCAAGTCGCCCGGTGAAGCGTTCGGGCCTTCACTGGCGGTGCACAAGAACGGCAAGACTCGTGTTTATGTGACCTATCACGACAACTCCACCGGCGTGACACAGGCTTATCTGATCCGCTCGAAGAAGGGAACAAAGTTCCGAGCGCCTGCGGACATCACCCCACATAACGGCGGCGCGTTTTCACCGCGAGTTGCATTGAGTTCTGACGAAGCAGTGAACATAGTGTGGAGTGACTCCAAGAGCGGCGGAGGCAGAGCTGTCTTTCTTCGCTCAACCGATCTAGGCGCGACTTTTACGGATTTGCTTGATGTCTCCAGAACTTCGGGTGTTGCAACGGACCCTGAGATCGCGGTCGACCCGAGCGATGGGATTAACGTTGCGTGGCAGGAGGGACCTTCCGGCGCAAACGCCATAATGTTTTCGCGTTCGACGGATGGGGGACAAACATTCTCGGAGCCCAAACAAGTATCAACCGGAAGTGGTGATGCTGTCGAAGCTGCGATCGCTACCGACAGCCAGGGTCGAATCAGCGTAGCCTGGGTCGACGCCAGTCTCGGTCACGGCGAGGCCTTCTACTCTCGCTCGACCGACAGCGGACAGACATTCTCAGAGCCAATAGACGTCAGCAATTTCAAGAGCGGCGACATTCACAAGCCGACTCTTACGACGTTCAATAACGTCGTGTATCTAGCCTTTCAAAACGGCGACCTCTTTGGAGAAGAGTCGATCAAGAACGAGCAGGTTTATCTCTCCAGATCCGATAATGCCGGCGTCAGCTTCGGCGAGGCAACGCAAGTTTCGCACGCCAATAACAGCGTAGGCCGAGCGCACAGCCCTGCGATGGTTGTGGATAGTCGCGGCGTGCTGCATATCGCCTGGATTGATGCCTCGATTGTGGGCAACGATGAGGGTCTGCTGTTCTACAGCAATACCAGCGACGGGCGGCGGTTTACACAACAATTCATGATCTTGGCGTTCATTTGATTTCGGGCTTCAGCGCTTCAGCTAATTCATCATCGATCGAGGCGGCTTCCGCACAACGTGACGCCTGATCGATGGAAAGCGCGCCTGATTCCGTGATGATCGCGTTTAAGAGCGTTAGCGGGACAGGTTCAAAGTAGAGATTCGCAATCTCGACCCCGGCCGGTGGTTGCTCCCACAATTCCCTCGTAGGTCTGTAGTCGCGCTTGAGGCGAACGCAATAATCTTCCGAAATAAACTTCGAACTATCGCAAGCCGCGTACACAGGGACCTGCTTCTCGCGCGCCGCTAACGCAATCATTCGCGTGCCGATTTTGTTTACCAGGCATTGCGGTGTAAGCTGGTCAGCGCCGACGAGTACAAGATCGGAGCGGTCAATCACCAGCGGAGCTGCAGCGTCGGCAATCAACGTGACTGAAACTCCATTGTCCGCCAACGAAGCGGCGAGCGTTCGGCCTTCAAACAACGGTCTGCTTTCTGTTGCGAAAACCGTGAAGTCTTTCTTCTTGCGGCGCGCTTCGAGTAAGGCTTCGAGCACAGTCGAACTGCGCGAGTGGGTTAGCACTTTCATTCCATCGTGAATAATCCCCGCCGCATTCACTGCCGAATCGTGAGCCGCTTCTCGACTCTGTTCGATAAAGAGCAACGCTGCTTTTTCCGCTGAATGAAAAGCCTCGAGAGAGGCAGTTGAGCTCTTGGCGGCCGACAGTGCGGCGCTCGCCAACCTCAGTAATGGACTCATTTCAGGCTGCGCACAGATTAGCGCGACGCCGACCTGGAGGATAGCATTCCTGGCTTGTATGACATCGAGTTCTTTATCGACGTTTCGCGCTTTGAGCAGTGAGCACACAGCTCCGGCGGCGCGCATGATCTCGCTTGCTCCCGAGGTGTTGTCAGAAGCGATGCGTTCGATTGCTTCGTTCAACTCAATATCGATCAAGATTGGTCGTTCGTATCGTTGCCTGGCTTTTGAACGTTGGGTATAATCGCGGCTCAACAGCAGAGCGAAGTTCGCTTCGTATCATTATGCTCGCCAGTTGCACTTAACATCCGCGTCTGGAGGAAGTCAATGCCTAGTGCTTTTGTTGACGACGCAAAAGAAATCAAAGAAGAGAATCCGTTCGAGTCGATGATGCATCGCTTCGACGAGGCAGCTTCAAGACTGAACCTCGATCCCAACATTTATAAAATACTTCGATGGCCGAATCGCGAAATCACACTGTACATACCGGTGATGATGGACGATGGAAATTATCAGGTATTTACCGGCTATCGCGTGCAACATAATTTCGCGCGTGGACCGGCAAAAGGCGGGCTGCGTTATTCGCCCGACGTTTCCCTTGACGAAGTGCGCGCTCTCGCAGCGTGGATGACGTGGAAGTGCGCCGTCGTAAACATTCCTTTCGGCGGGGCAAAAGGCGGGATCATCTGTGATCCGCGCGAAATGAGTCCCGTTGAGCTGGAGCGGCTGACCCGTCGTTACACCGCCGAGTTGCTTGACTTCATCGGCCCCGAGCGAGACGTGCCCGCCCCGGACATGAACACCAACGAGCAAGTGATGGCGTGGATGATGGACACTTACTCGATGCACGCTCGGCATACGGTCACCGCTGTTGTTACCGGCAAGCCTATTGAGATCGGAGGTTCGCGTGGAAGAAAGGAAGCAACCGGACGCGGCCTCTTGTTTGTCTGCAATGAAGCTTGTAAGAAGTTTGGCTTCCGAATCAACGAAACAAGAGTCGTGATTCAAGGCGCCGGAAATGTGGGCGGCACGGCTGCGCTGCTGATGCATCGCGAGGGCTACAAGGTAATCGGCATAGCTGACATAACAGGCTCTCTCTTCAACCCGAGCGGGCTCGATGTGCCGGGCGTGCTCGACTACTTAAAAGAGCACAAGACCGTTGAAGGCTACAACGAAGCGGAGCACATCAGCACTGCCGACCTGCTTGAGCTCGAGTGCGAAATACTGATGCCGGCTGCTACCGAGAACCAGATCACAACACACAACGCTGACCGAATCCGCTGTCGAATACTGGCCGAAGGCGCTAATGGGCCGACCACGGCCGACGCCGACGAAATCGTTTCAGCGAAGAGCATTTTCGTCATCCCGGATATTCTGGCGAACGCCGGCGGGGTGACGGTGAGTTACTTCGAATGGGTCCAGGACCGCATGGGCTTCTTCTGGAATGAAGCGACGGTGAACACTCGTCTGCACGAAATAATGGTGAGCAGCTTCAATGATGTCGTCGGTTTCGCTGACAAGTATCGGGTAAACACAAGGTTGGCGGCATACATGCTGGCGATCGATCGCGTGGCCTATGACACACGTCTGCGCGGAATTTACGCGTAAGCCCAACGTCTCGGTTAAACGCGCATTTTAATAAACGGCGTGAGGCAAAAAAATACTTTTTTTAGGTTGACCCAAGAGCTAATTGCGAGTATAGATATACCTGTAATGGGCCGTAACAGAGCCAGCCTCATCGGCTCGAGGTCAGATATCATACCGGGCGCAGCAGGACAGCTCGGATTGGGACGCTCATAAAAAAGAATCGCATTCCGCCCCTTTGGTTCTTAAAGGGGGAGCAACAAATCACCTCTCTCGATTTGGAGGCGATCCTGGACACGAACTACATTCCGTGGATGGAAAACTCAGGAGGCAAAACAATGAAAGCGGCTAGAAAGATAGGCACGCTTGTAACGGTGCTTTTGGTCCTTGCGCTGAGCGCGCTCGCGCAGGAGCATCGCGACGGCAATCTTGCGGAACAGCAAAAGGCGCCTACGGTGCTCGGTGGTACCGGGTTGTTTAACACGTTTTCGACTCGCACTTTGTGCAAGGGCGAATTCAATTTCGCGGCATTCTGGAACAGATACACGCGAGATCCCGGCGACCTGACGATCAATCAAGTTCCGTTCAACTTCACGATCGGTCTTACCAATCGATGGGAGCTTTGGATCGACTGGAATGTTTATACCAAGACCGAATCTGATCAGCCTTTCCTGTTGAGCGGATTCCAACTCAGCGCGTCGCGTTTCTTCGGCGATCCGGTAACGCTGCTCGGACCGGCCGTCAAGACCGGAGGCGCAGGAGCGGCGTTCTTCCCGGGCACCGGATCCGCGGTTGGAGGAATTCTTCCCGCTCTCGGACGATTTGGAACGCCGGTGGGATTTCCTACCAGCGCGTTTTCGCCGGCCGGCGCAGGTGGCAAACTTGTAAAAGGTCTCGGACCCGCGATCGCCATCAACCTGCCGAGCTACTATCCTGAACTGCCGTTCTTTGGTGAACTCGACTTCCTGGGCTTCGACGGCTCGGGGAACGCGGTTTTCTCGCCCCGTGATTCGGGACACGGCACCGGCGATATCTACATCGGGACAAAGCTGAATCTGATCGATCCGAATCATCACTGGTTCAGCATGGCTATCGCCGGCTATTTGAAAATACCGATCTCGAGCGACGATGAGGCTCGCGCGAAAGGGCGAACAAGCGGCGAGTATGAGTTCGGGCCGATGCTGATATTCGGTCAGGAGAGCGGCGGGAAGCGGTTCCGGCTTTACGAGAACGTTGGCTACATTCACACAACGGATCCGAGGGTAGACGACATCAAGCTGCTGGATCTGCCTGACAAGCTCTTGTTGAATGCGGGCATGTCGATCGCGCTCAACAAGCACGCTGAGTTCATCACCGAAATCGTGCACACACATTTCGTCTCGCACCGTACGCCTGATCTTGTCAATAACAACCCGACTGATTTGAATGTTGGTCTGCGGTTCTTCTTCATGCATGGTGCGATTTCGTTTGGCGGCGCTTACCGGCGTCAACTCAACAACGCTGACGATGAAACACTGCCGGTGTTTGTGTCCAAGACCAGCTTCATCAAGTCCAACGGCGTAACGCCGCAGTTCTTCATCATCAACCCTCTGTTCAGCACCACGCCTGAGACCTTCCATTCGGAGGCGGGCAACGGGTTCGTAGCGTACTTCTCAATCGGGCGCCGTAAACGGTGTCCACCGCCGCCGGCTCCGACTTGCACGCTGGCTGCCAGCGTAGCAACGGTCAACAAGGGCGACCGCCTGACGTTGACAACCAGCCCGACAACTCCAGGCTACGAGGCCGGAAAGGTCACCTACGAATATCGTTGGCAAGTAAGCGACGCTCAAGGGCGGCCGGTTACGGTGAGCGGCACCGGAGCTTCGGTTGACGTTGCGACGGGGACTCTAGCTTGTGGCCGCTACTCGGTAACAACGACTGTGACCGCTTCGGTTCCCGCGGTTGATTGCCCGAGCGATTGCGTGACAACGGGGCAGACAACGTGCACGACGAGCTTCGAGGTTACTGAACCTCCGTGCCCGACCGTGACCTGCGACGTAAGAGCATCCTCTTCATCAGTGACTGCAGGTGACAAGCTCACGTTCAGCGTCAGCTCGACCGGCGCTGACAATCCTGGTTACACGTGGTCGACGACCGGCGGAACGCTTTCGTCAACGTCGGGAGCTGAAGTATCGCTCGATACGACGGGAATGGCTGCCGGATCGGTAACCGTGACGGTCAACGTGAGCACGAGCCATACTCGTTGCGATCAACCTTGTCCGGGTAGCAGCTGCTCTGCGACGATCACTGTTGCTACGGTAGTGCCACCCGAAAGGCCACCGATCATCTCGCCGTGCGGTCCGATCTTCTTCCCGTTCAACTCGGCGAGGATCAACAACGAACACAAGGCGTGTCTCGATGAGATCGCGCTCAAATTGCAGCAAGACCCGCGAGCGCAATTGGTCATCGACGGCCATCGCGATTCATCCGAGCGCGTTGGCATATCGCTCACGCGAGCCAACAACGCGCGTGACTACCTGGTCAACGAAAAGGGTGTCGACTCAGCGCGTATTACGATACGCAACTACGGCGATACCTGCCCGCACGAATCAGGTGATCCGAACCTCAACCGAAGGGTTGAGTTCTGGATCGTCCCTGATGGCGCGAGCGCAGATCAGATAGTTAAGAAGTGCGCATCTGGCGCGACGCCTCAGATAATCACTACCGAGGAGCCGGCTCAGTCGGTAGAGAAGAAGAGGCCGACTCGCCGAGTGCCACGACGTCGCCGCGCGAAGAAGCCAGGCGAGCCGATCGGGATGATTCTTCAACCCGAAACGCTCACGGCAGCATCGAATCAATAACTCCGAAATCCTTTCGGACCCCGGAGCGGGGCGGTCTTCGGATCGCCCCGCTTCTTGTTTTATCGGGCCATTCCGTAAACCAATCTCCTACCCGTTCAGGGAATTGACGCCTCTTTTCATTGGTGTATAGTCGCCGATGAGTGCCATTCGTGTTGACCACTGTCGTGGCGATACGACACGGTTACTCTAAGGGCTTCTGTTTTAGACTCACCGACAAAGGCTTCCTGTGGCCGCGCGCTCAGGCTGCAAAGCCGCCAAGAATTGTAGGCGGCTGCCGAAGTGAGAAGGCGGTTATCCCGATCCGTACGCTCGTTCAGTAATAGATTTCGAGAGGCGCACTGCGGACTCCATCGTAACGATAAGCCCACAGTCTTGTCGAGTTGCCATTCGACTCGAGCAACTTTGATTCGGACTAAGAGCCGCGTCGCGTACGGATACTGCGAGAGGCAAAAGATGCGAACAACAAAGACCCCCGCGCTGATCCTCACACTCCTCACCTTTTCTGCCGTGGCGCTTGCCCAGGAGAGTCAGTTCGGCAACATCGCCGAGCGTCAAAGGACATCAACCGTGCTCGGCGGAACGGGAATGTTTAATACATTTTCGACTCGCACGCTGTACAAGGGAGAATTCAACTTCGCGGCTTTCTGGAACAGGTTCAATCGCGACCCTGGAGCCTTGCGAATCGATCAAGCGCCGTTCAATTTCACGATCGGACTGACGAACAGATGGGAGCTATGGGTCGATTGGGTGACCTGGCAAAAAACGACGTCGGACAATCCGTTCCTGCTTAGCGGCTACCAATACAATGCTGTCCGGCTTTTTGGAGACCCGGTGCAAATACTCGGTCCGCCGATCGGAGGCAGGGGCAGCAGGACTGCTTTTTTCCCGGGCACGGGAGCTGACGGCGGGGGAATTCTTCCGGCGTTGGGACGCTTCGGAACGCCCGCAGGATTGAACGGTGTGAGCACGCGCTCACCCGCAGGGGCTGGCGGACCTCTCGTGTCGGGACTTGGTCCCGCCATAATCGCGAACACAGCAAACTACTACAACGATCTACCCTTCTTTGGCGTGGTTGATTTTCTTGGATTCGATCAGCTCGGGCAGCCGGTCCTTGGCGCTCGTCAGTCGGCAAACGGATCGGGTGATGTGTACATCGGGTCCAAATACAATCTGGTCGATCCTGATCGACACTGGTTCAGTGTGGCGCTTGCAGGCTACGTGAAGATTCCAATTTCGCGCGATGACAGCGCTCGTGCGAGAGGCCGCACAAACGGTGAATATGAGTACGGGCCGACATTGATTTTCGGTCAGGAGACTTCCAATCATCGGCTCAGGTTCTACGAAAACGTCGGCTACGTTCACATCGGCGACATAAGACGCGACGGAGTAAAAGTTCTCGACCTTCGCGACAAAGTCCTGGTCAACGGTGGAGCGTCGTTTGCAGTCAATAAGTACATCGAGTTGCTTGCCGAAGCTGCGAGCACAATCTACGTTGGAGGTGGAACTCCGAGCCTCGAGCGAATCAATCCGCTCGATCTTACGTTTGGCGCGCGCTTCTTTTTGAGAGAGGGCTCAATCTCGTTTGGCGGTGCTTATCGATATGCGGTGAACATCGCAGAAAGACAAACTGTCTCTGTTCTTGAATGCATCAAGATAGTGAAGTCGCCACACGATGAGTGGCTGCACCCGAGCGGAGGTGTGCCGCCCCCGCCTCCACCGCCCGTGATTGAGTGCTTGCCTAAGACGGTTGAATTTGGCGAAGGTCATCGAAGCGGCTTCGTCGCTTTCGCTTCGATCGGTACTCGGAAGAGCTGTCCTCCTCCGCCGGTACCAAATTGCACGATTGAAGCGTCGCCAATGGTTGTCTCGCGAGGTGATCGCTTGACACTTACCGCTCGCGCGACCACGCCGGGTTATTCCGACGCTAGAGTCAGCTATCGTTACAACTGGGATGTGAAAGACTCGCAGGGTCACTCAGTGCCAGTGAACGGAAGCGGAACGACGGTTGATGTCCCGACAGCCCGGTTGATCTGCGGAAGCTACTCAGTCGCTGTCACCGTCTTTGTGACCGCCGAGAACATCGATCATCCGTCCGATTGCATCACCACGGGTCAATCGACTTGCTCTGCTTCGTTTGAAGTGACCGAGCCTCCTTGTCCGGCAGTCACGTGCAGCATAGTCGCCTCGACAACCACGGTCACCGAAGGCGATCGAGTCGCGTTGCGCGCGGCAATCACCGGAGGAGGCCGGACTACGTGCACATGGACAACAACCGGCGGAAGACTTTCGTCGACATCCGGGACCGAAGTCAGTTTGAATACCACCGGCATAAGCGGTCCGATTACTGTCACGGCGTCGGTTGCCACTGACGCGAGCCGTTGCGATCAACCATGCCCCGGATCGAGTTGCGTCGTCGTGATTACCGTTCAGAGAATCCCGCCCCCACCACCGAGACCGGAAATCATCAGGCCGTGCGGGCCCATCTTCTTCCCGTTCAATTCAGCGCGAATCAACAACGAGCACAAGGCTTGTCTCGATCAGGTCGCGCTGGCGTTACAGCAAGACCCGCGAGCCGCGCTGTTAATTGACGGGCATCGTGACTCGGCCGAACGTGTCGGCATATCGCTCACACGAGCGACCAATGCCAGGGACTACCTGGTTGCGGAGAAAGGCGTTGATCCTGCTCGGATAACCGTGCGGAACTTCGGAGATACTTGTCCGCATGAGAAGAATGATCCACAACTGAATCGAAGAGTAGAGATGTGGATCTTACCTGAAGGCGCAACCATCGCTGACGTCGATGCAGTGAAGCGATGCCGGCCGGGTTCGCACCCGCGCGAGATCACCGACGAGTTGCCGGCCCAGAGTGAGCCAGCGCGTCCTCATCGGACGAGAACGCCGGAACCAATCGGTCTTGATTCGGAACCGGAGCCGGCTCGCGAGCAGATCTATTCGAAGAGCTCGAACACTTCGAGTGAGCGCTCGCTAACGCGTGCCAGCGTCCTGCGGTCGGTGACAGCTCGGATGATCGACGGCGAACTTCGCGTCACGATCGAGACGGACGGCGATGCCACTTACAAAGATTTCGTCCTGACCGGTCCATCGCGAATTGTCATTGATCTCGCAGGCATTCGAAGCGACCTGGGAAGCAAGACGATCTATGTCGGCGGCTTGGTCGATCGCGTCCGTGTAGGCGAGCCGGGGCCCGGAGCCGTTCGCGTCGTCCTGGACCTGAAATCGATGACGCGCTACAAGGTCGTGAGGAATGGCGCTTCGATTGTAATCGTCATTTCCGATGAAGGCGTCGCGGCAAGAGCCGGGTCGAGGTGACGGCAAGAGCCGGGTCGAGGTGACCATCGATTAATTTTGTTTCGGCGGTGAGGGCGGTGGCGATGATCCTCGCACAACGCCCGCAGATGCAGCCGAGGCTTTAAAATAAGCCGCCGAGACTCGCTTAGTATCATCGATCGTTATTTTGGACAGCTGCTCGACGAGGCTGTCTCCATCAGCGGCTTGACGTCGATAGAATATCGCCCGCGCGTAAGCAATCGCGTGTTCCGCTTGCGATTGAAGGCGCGCAACGCGCGAAGTTGCCAGGAGCGCCCGGGCGCTTGCGAGCTCTTCCGTAGTGAGACCGCCCTTCGCAATCTTCTCGAACTCCGATAGGAGCGCTGCCCGCGCTCGTGCTTCGTTTTCAGGAGTCGTGACTGCACAAGCTACAATCGCTCCGCCCGCAAACATGTCAATGTCATCGACAAGCGCAGTTGAAACCAGGTTTTGATTGTCCCGCAACTCCCGCAGCAAGCCGCCTCCTTCTCCATCCAAAGCAGCTTCGATCAACTCAAGCACCGTCACGTCCGGACTGTCTGCCTTGGGACCGGCGAATCCAATCGCGATAGCAGTCTGATCGCGCCGGCGTTGCTCAATCTTGTCCGTCGGCGCTGCGCGTTGCGGCACTTTAACCTGGGTCACCGTGTCTGCGTCTCTTCGTTTGAAGCCTTCAGCGATTTGTGATGAAACAAGCGCCGAGCCATCCGTGTCGCCCACTATTATCGCAACAGGAATCTGCCGCTTGATCATCCGTTGATGCCAATCGCGGAGCTTCTCGCTCGTGAGCGACGCGACTACTTCCTCGCGCCCGTGCGAAGGCAGCGAATAAGTGTGGCCGGCAAAGAGCGCTTGAAGCATCAGCTCGTATGACCGGACGGCGGTTGAATCTCGCGCAGCTCGAATTGAAGAGAGCTGGGCCAGTCGAGCCAGAGCTACGTCATCATCTCTAAAAGCCGGCTCTTCAATCTCTTCGCGAACGAGTCTCAGCGCCCGATCCGCGTTCCGAGACAGCGCGCTCAGAATGAACCCGAAATAATCCGGTTCGACGACAAGTTGAACATCCGCGCCAAGCTGTTCGAGTTCCTGCGTCACCTGGGCGAAGGGCCGGCGAGGCGTACCATACAGAATCGACCGTAGCATCAGCTCGGTGGTTCCACTCGTCTGCGCGTCTTCGATGAGTCGCCCGCCCTGGAACAAGATCGCAATTGCGACTCTAGATTGAGAATGATCTTCGCGCACGAATGCTTTTGGTCCGTTGAGCGTCGAGAAGTCTCTTAAGGGAAGGGGCTGCATTGATTCAACCAGCATCCGTTGCTCCGGCGACCGTTCAGCGCCCTGCGCCACGATAGCGGGCGCGTTCGCTTGGGCTGGTCGCGCAACGGCACTCTCGACAGGAGCAGCGAAGCCCGGCGCCCACGCCATCACCGTAATCGCAAAGCTGCTTCCGTCGAACGTCCGTGCAGCAGCTGAGAGAGGCTCGCATTCGTGAACCGCAGTGTTGCCAAGCGTCAAGTACCTGGCCGCCACTCGGCGGATATCTTCAGCGGATACGGCTCGAACGCGCGCGCGAAAATCGAGAGCCAAATTAAACTCTATTCCCTCGGCTTCTGCTTGTGCCATCGTCCTCGCACGACCAGGATAGGTTCCAGTCTCATCAACGAATCTCTTCTCGAGCACCGATTTTGCTCGAGCGACTTCCGCATCCGTTGGTAATGTGCGTCGCAATTGATCCAGTTCTTTGAAAAGCGCAGACTCCGCGCGGTCGATGGCGCCTGCTTCACGCGATTCCAAAGCAGGACTCATTTGAACGGTGAACAATCCGTCGCCCGCGATCGCCACGCAAGCGGCCTCAACTCGATTCGCCGTCCTCTGGCCTTCGATCAGCGAGCCGGCAAGACGTGACGCTCTGCCTTGACCAGCCAGAGCCGAAAGCGCTTCCAGCGCCGGCCAATCTTTTTGAGATGCTCCAGTCAGGCGAAAGCCCAGGCTTACGACCGACTGTGTGATGTCGGCTCGATCGGAAGCGTAGCGAAGCTTTGGTTGAGCTGAAGACTCCGTCTTCGGAGGTATGCGTGAATTGATTTGAGCTGCGCCGGATTTCGCTTGCTGCTGACTTGATGAGACGTCCGACGGTTGCACGCGCGCAGCCGGCGCAGCTCCTTTCGACATCACGCTCGGGGCTTTGTTTTTTGCTTCGTTAGTTGGGCTAGGCTTGCTTCCGAACGCGCCGTAGGATTGTTCAATTGCGACCAGCGTGTCGAAAGTTGATACATCGCCAACGACTGAAATGATCAACTTCTCCGGGCGGTAGTGTGCCTGATAGAACGCGACCAGTTGTTCGGATGTCAACGAACGCAAGCTCGCTTCAGAAGCAGGCGCGGCGCCATCAAAAGCCAGGTCGATTAGCCGGGTCATTGAGAATGCCGCAGGATCGTCGAGACTCGTTGCGCATGGGGCTTCTGAATAGGCGACGTCTGAAATACGCGAGACAGTCCGCGAAGAGCTGATTGAATTGTCGCTAAGGAAATTTAGAGATTGGTCCTGGATTGAGAAAGTAAACTCTCGTCGAATCGATTCGGCATCGATTGAAGCGTTCTGAAGCATTTCGGCTTGGATCGCCATCGCGTCCTTAAACTTTTCCGGCGATGCGAGCATTGAATAAGCGCAGCCGGCGTACGAAGAATTAGCATGTACTATCGCGCCCAAAGCTCGCAGATCGGCGATCGCGCTCGAACCGGTCCGCTGCGACTTGCCATTCAAGATGATGTGCTCGAGCAGTCTTGCAGTGCCCCTCATCGCGGAATCCTGAAACCCATCGACCTTGAAACAGGCTACAGAAGCCACTATTGGGGTAGCATGTTGTTCGCTTATGACGACGGTCATTCCGTTGCGGAGCACGAAGCGCGATGTTGTGCCCGCCTGTTCCTGCTTGACTACTGCCGTTGCCTCGGGCACGACGACGGGTTGAGGCGGCAATGATGAAGACGAGGGTTGAGGCACTTTCGACCGCCCTCGCCCGCTCTGTGAGAAAGCGGAGAAAGGCAATGTTCCATTCAGAATGATTGCAGTTAATAACCAGACGATTAAAGACCTACTGTGTGACAACATGCTGCTCTCCGTTTGCCTCAAGGCCGTCCATCTTCGTGACAGAACCTGCACGAGAAGGTCCAACGCCGCAAACTCATTATATCAGTTTGACGAGTTTCATTCCGTCGGGCGCTGGAGCGCATGCAATTTTGCGTCGCAATTAGAACGTCCGTCGACCATTTGAAAAAGAGAGTAATAAGCCATCACTCATGTACATTTAAGGTGCACATTTTAGTTGACAGTCTGTTTTTGGAGTGTAGGATTGGCGCGTTTTGTTTCGCAGTAGTGTGAGGAGGACTGAAGTTGAAGTTAAAGTTTTGCGCGTTTGAAAGTTTGACCGCAGACGCTCTTTGCTTTGGCTCTGATCATCACTCTGCAAGTTCACTCTAGATGAAAAGGAGAAGAAAGCATTGAGAGAAACAGGAACTGTTAAATGGTTCAACGCGACCAAGGGCTACGGATTCATCACCAGGGAAGGTGGTGACGACGTTTTTGTTCACTACTCAGCCATCGAGGCCGACGGATACAAGACGCTCAATGAAGGGCAGCGTGTTGAGTTTACCATCACGCAAGGTCCGAAGGGCCTGGCTGCCAGCAGTGTGATCGCGGCTTAGTTCTGAGCTATAGGGGCGAGCCCGGCTGACGGCCGGGCTTGCTTTTTTTATGTGCCTCCTTTCTTAAACCCCTTCCCGCAACATTCAACATGACGACCGGTTTTGTGAGCCCTCTTTCTGTGCTAGACTTTTTACATTTGAAGTGATGCAAAGATTGCGGGAGCGATGCGCTATGGCCAGTAAAGAAAAAGAGGAATTCATCGACGCGGGAGATGCTGAAAGCGAACAATATCAGGCTGACGACGAGGTGACTCAGGAGTTCGCCGATGCATCCAGGCTCGGCTCAGGAGCGGAACAACTCAAACGCGAATTGCGCGAGCACCACTCGCGCACTCCTCAACTTTCCGGAGGGGACCTCGATGCCGATTGGGCTCGCGCTGATATCGGAGACGAAACCGTCGGAGGCTCAGCTCCAACACCGGATCAGGACATAGTCGAGGAGCTGGGGGAGGCTGTGGGCTTAACCTACGAAGACAACGAACCACTGCAGCCAAATGACAAAGTTGAAGAACGTGATCGAAGGCGGTGGGAACTTGATCCCGCGTCTTCTGAAGACTATAACGACCGGGTTAACCGGGAGGGCGAGTAATACTGTTTGGAATCTCTTTTCGGATTGATCTGCGATTTCGTTTCACGCTTTAAACCTCTCTGATATAATTCGCAACTGAAAATCAAGACTCGAAACCGCGGAGGCGAAAATGCGGAAGAAGTTGTTTCTGCTGTTGGTTTGTATTCTTGTTGCGACGTCTGTGTTAGGTGACACGTTGCACTTGAAGAACGGCAGCGTGCTCAAAGGAAAAGTTACCAGCTTCGCCGACGATCAGTTCGTGGTCCTGCTGGATACCGGGTCAGGTCGCTTTCAAAGCAAAGCAACCATTTATATTGGAGACGTCGCTAACATCGAATTTGATTCTACTCAAGCTTCGTCAGGCGACACATCAGGACCTGCGCCTCAAACAGGGGAACCGCCGAGAGAGACCGCCGTTCCGCGTGATACAAATTCTTCAAACCCGGTCAGTGGACCGCCGCCACAAAGACAACAACCCGTCGAGCCAACGCGCGAGACAGGTCCTCCCGCTGACTCGCAGCCCGCTCCATCACCAGTGCGAAACAGTGAGCCGCCTCCCGAAAAAGCCGACAAACCCGTGACTCAACCTCCGGCTGCAGCTCCTCCATCCGACAGCGCCGAGGGTGAGCGATTGACGCGCAAACCTTCAGGACCGGTGAAGACGGTGACGATTGATGTGGTAGGTAAACGGGACTGGACCAGTACGGGTTTGATAGTCAAGCGAGGCGATCGAATACGCATCGCGGCTACGGGCAGCGTGACTCTGGATCCGGTTAGCGGCCGAGCTACGGGACCGGAGGGGATCTCCGACCTTGCAGATCCGAAGAAGCTTATGGCGGACCAGCCAACCGGTGCGCTCATTGGGGTGATAGGCGCGGACAATGATGACTTCATCTTCATCGGTCGCGCTTCTGAGTTCACGGCTGCGCGAGACGGCTTGCTCTTTCTCTCGGTTAACGAAGGAAACCTTGCCGATAATACCGGCACCTATAAAGCTGTGATCGAGCTGCAGGCCCAACGCCTCAGGTAGCTGGCCCAGTCAGGACGACTCGGTTAGCAACATTACAGTCAGTTCTAACTCTCATTCGTTTGGACATCGAGTGTCCCCGGCGGACCAACCCTTTGGGGCGGACAAATTTGCCCCTTCGGCAAGGCTCAAAATTAACACCTATTTTGCTTGACTTGACTCGGGCCTTGAAGTAGCCTTTGCGTGACCCGCGAAGGCAGGTACTCAATTCTTTCACAGAATCATCGAGAGCAGGCTTGACAACGACGGCCTCACGCAACGATGGTCTCCTGTTGTCAGTCCGATTCACGGAATTGGTTATCGCGCGGGCGCGCTCGTTCAGGTTGAATTTTCGTAACAAACTCACGGAAATTTGGAGGGCAATCATTCTGATCTGCTGGCCGTGAGTCGCAGTGCGAGATGTCTGTATAACAACGGAGGATGCGGCTTTCAGTATTACTTCATCCTCTCTTTGAAGCGGCGTCACGAAGCCGCGCAAGACCTCGAACATCGTTGTTGGGTGTCGCTGCTGCGTGCCGCATCACCCGTTACTCAGGGACCGAAATTTTCCATCAGGAGAGAGGCAGGAAATGTCAAAACAAAAATCATTCCACTCACTATGCGCAGTCTTGCTTGCGCTGTGTCTTTGCTGGAGCGCCGTTCCAGCGATGGCCCAGTCCCAGGCAAGCACAGGCCAGATCGCGGGCGCTGTCACTGACAATCAGGGAGCCGCGATTACCGGCGCTACAGTCAAAGCGACGAACATTCAGACAGGTCTTGAACAGACCGTAAAGAGCGGCGACGACGGTTTGTATAAATTGGTGCTCTTGCCGCCGGGCATCTACAAAGTGACGGCCGAGGCAACAGGGTTTGCTTCGACCACTATTAATAATATCGAAGTCATTGTCGGCCGGACGCTCGACGTAAAAGTGACGATGGGCGTCAGCGGTGTGCAAGAGAGCGTTAACGTCAGCGCCGGCGCCGTTCAGGTCCAGACGACTCGGTCTGAGCCGGACGCGGTGTTGAACGAGAAAGCCATTGAGAATCTCCCGATCAATGGGCGGCGCTTTCAGGATTTCGTAACGTTGACTCCGACGGTACAGGTTGATCCTTCGCGCGGCCAGCTTTCGATCGCGGGACAACGAGGCATCAATGCCAACGTCAACGTGGATGGCGTGGACTACAACCAGCCGTTCTTCGGAGGCATTCGTGGCGGCGAGCGTTCCAACAGCGCTTTCACGATTCCTCAGGAATCAATAAAAGAGTTTCAGGTTGTTGCCGCGGGTTACTCGGCCGAGTTCGGCCGCTCGACTGGCGGCATCGTAAACGCCGTGACCAAGTCGGGCACAAACGCGTTTCACGGATCGGCATTTTTCTCGGATCGCCCAAAAGAACTCTCCAGGGAGACCGACTTCTTTAACGCAGTTGATGTGAATCTCAACGATGTGAGACACAGTAAAGGACTGCCCCCGGTTGAGTTCGTACCGGCCCCGACCCAAAAAATGTGGGGCGGAGCTTTCGGAGGACCGATCATCAAGAACAAGGCGTTCTTCTTCGGCTCTTACGAACAGCAGCGCATTCGAATAGGCCGACAGGTATTCTTCGATAACCTTGCGGGCTTCGTTAATACTCCGTCTACTCAGGAAGCGTTCGACTTCTATCAGTCGTTGCAGCAGCCTTATCAACAAACCAACGACGCAAGGGCCTTCCTGGTACGAGGCGATTACGAGATCAATCAGAACCAGCGCTTCAACGTTCGTTACAGTCGAAACCGAAGCGAAGCTCAGAACGCGGTTTCAGTGGGCAACGCGCTGTTCCCGACGATCAGCAGCGCGCTTTCAAACAACGGCACCGAGATAGATCAGCTTTGGACTATCCAGGGCCAGTTCACAAGTTTCTTCAGCGCAAACATGGTCAACGAAATGCGCAGCCAATTTGCGCGCGAGGAACGACCGCGCCCGGCTAATGCCTTGCAGCCGCTTGTGACCAACACTATCGGCAACTTCGGCACGGTGAACTTCCTTGGCCAGAACATCGAGTTCGATCGGCGCTTCCAAATCTCCGACAACATGACATGGAACAAGAACAGTCATACATTCAAGTTTGGCGGCGAGTACAATCATAGCTTTGTCTCGCAGTTGTTCGGGTTCAATCAGTTTGGAACTTTCACCTTCAACACAACAAACATCGCGAGCTTGCTGGACATTATGTCGTTCTCGCCCGGCGTCTCAACAGGAGTCGTCAATCGATTCGATTGCCCGTCGCCCGCTTGCACCAGCATCAGTGTCGGATACTTAAAGCAGATCGGCAATCTGCAAGCCGCTTACAATGGAGACGAGGTTGCTGCGTTCGCGCAGGACTCGTGGCGGATTCGTCCGAACCTCACCATCAACTACGGACTGCGTTGGGAGGAGCAATACAATCCTTCACCGCAAGCTGACAACACTACGCTGGTAAACAAGGTCAAGGGTTTCGTGTTTCCGTCTGGAGCGAGCTACGATCCGACCAAGATTCCGAATTCAGGTAGTGAATGGGGACCGCGTCTGGGAGTTGCGTGGGACCCGAAGAACGATGGCAAGATGGTCGTTCGCGCGTACAGCGGTATTTACTTCGCGCGGACTCCTTTGCTTATTTTCGCGTCGCCGATCAATAATTTCCGCGCAACGCCGGGCGATGTTACCGTCGCGCTACCATTCAACACCGCCACTCTTGCGGCAAGTAACCCGCTAAAGACTTGTCAGTCGATCTATTGCCAATTCAACTTGATTGGCATAGACCTTAACAAGTTCACGCTGGATAAGTTACCCACGCTCTCGACTTCTCAGATTTCACAGATCGCGGCGAAGCTGGGCCTCAACCCGGATCCATTCTTCAATGCGCAGTTGATTTCAGTTGCGCCCAACTTCAAGAATCCGAAGTCTTATCAAGCGGGCGTGGGGGTTGAACGCGAGGTCATGCGCGGTCTAACGATTGGCGCGGATTTCACCTATGTCAAGGCAGTGGATCTCGAACGCAACCGTGAGCTGAACATCCCGTTGCCGTCTTCGCTGGCAGCCGTCTCTCTCAGACCGTTGTACGGAGTGAGCAATCAGTCGAAACCGCGACCTGATCCGTTGCTTCAAGGGTCGCTGCAGCTTCGTGAGTCGTCAGCAAAATCTCTTTACAAGGCCTTTACTGTCAGCGTGAAGCTCCAGAAAAAGTGGGGACAGCTAAACGCCTTCTACACGCGGTCGAAGTTATTGTCGGATGACGACAACGAGCGCAGCGCGGGCGGCGTTGCTTACCAGGACAGCTACGACTTCACCTCTGAGTATTCCTTCTCGGACCTCGACCGCAAACATCAGTTCGTTGCCGGTCCTCTTGTATATCTGCCGGGCGGATTTGACGTTTCAAGCGGCATCAGACTGCGATCGGGGAGGCCGATCGACGCCAGGTTCGGTAGCGATGCGAACCAGGACACCGTGAACAACGATCGTCCGTTCATCGCGCCCGGAATTCCGATGCCTCGCAATTTCTTCCGCAACCTCGCCGTCTACAACGTGGACTTCCGCGTTCAGAAGCGTATTCGCCTTCACAAGGAGAATATGCAACTGTCGCTCTCGATGGACATATTCAACATCTTCAACCTGAGCAATATTCAACTCTCGGGCAGCGCCGTGACCAACTATTGCTCATCGCCCGTTCCGGCTAACTGCGGATTCCTCGCGCCGAGTAACCCGAATTTCCTTGGAACGATCGATCAAAGCCCGACCAGTTCGCGCTTTGGTTCATTGTTGCTGACGAACACGGGTGGGGATCCCTTCCAGATGCAGTTTTCAGCACGCTTCCAGTTCTAGAAGAAGCTAGAATAAGTTCGAACTCTTTTGCGGTGGCGGGCTCCGGTTCGCCACCGCTTCCTTATGCGCGCAGCCGCCGTTGCGGGTCGCCTCATAACGCTCAGATGAGCGCCTTGCCTTTCTCTTCCTGAGACACCGATAATCGCTGCTTGCTATGACCGATACCGTGAGAGTGCGATTCGCTCCTTCACCTACAGGCTATCTTCATCTTGGAGGCGCCCGCACGGCGCTTTTTAACTGGCTGTTCGCTCGCAGAAACAGCGGCGTGTTCATACTTCGCATAGAAGACACAGATGTCCAGCGCTCATCGGATGACATGGTCCAGGGCATTCTCGAGGGTATGCATTGGCTGGAACTGGATGCCGACGAAGGTCCGTTCTTTCAGTCGTCTTTCGTTGAGCAACATCGGGCCGCCGCGCGCAAACTTGTGGAGGCCGGCAAAGCCTATTACGACTTCACGCCGAAGGAACAGACTGACGACCGCACCGTCAAAGCGAGAATCCTGGACCGCGCTCGCGACCAGGCCTCAGGCAAGGACCGCAATCCGTATCGCGACTTGCCCATCGAACAAGCGCTTGCTCGCATTGCTTCCGGCGAGCCTGCCGCCATCCGGCTCAAAGTTCCCGAGACCGGCATTTCGCGATTCGACGACATTGTGTACGGCTCGCAGCAACGCGACTATACCGACATCGAAGACCTGGTGCTGATTCGATCCGACGGACATCCGCTCTACAATCTTTCGGTTGTTGTCGATGATATTGAGATGCGTATTACACACGTAATACGCGGGCAGGATCATTTGACGAACACGCACAAGCAAGTGCTCATTTACGAAGCGCTCGGGGCGCCGGTCCCGCGTTTCGCTCATCTGCCGCTGATAATGGCGCCCGGAAAAATAAAACTTTCAAAACGCAAGCACGGTGAGGTTGTATCGGTGACGACCTATCGCGATCGCGGCTTCATTTCAGATGCGCTTGTGAACTTCCTTGCGCTGCTCGGCTGGTCCCCTGGGACGGACCAGGAAATCATGTCCCGGCTCGAAATGATGGAGAAGTTTTCGCTTGAAGCGGTGAACAAATCATCCGCGATATTCAACTTCAGTGAAAACGATCCTCGCGACTGGACGGATCCAAAAGCGCTCTGGATGAACGCGGAATACCTTCGCGCGATGCCCATTGAAGCGCTGGCGCCGCTGGCATTGGCTCAGTTGAAGAACTTTGGTCTTTGGCGCGACGAATACGAAGGGGAAAAGAGGGAATGGTTTAAGCGAACAGTGGATCTGTTGCGAGTTCGTTACCGCACGACCCAGGATTTCGCGACGCTTGGCCGGCCGTACTTTTCGGACCAGTTCGAATACGAAGCGGATGCGATCAGGAAGAATCTCAAAGATGAACGCATAAAGCAGCTCTTAAACGGGCTCGCTGATCGGCTCGCGCTTGTACATGACTTCACGCACGAAGCTGCGGAGTCGGTGTTGAGAGACTACGCCAATGAACAGGGCGTCAAAGCGGGCTTGCTGATCAATGCGTCGCGAACGGCACTAACCGGTCAGGCTGTAGGACCGAGCATGTTCGATATCATGGTCACTTTGGGACGCGACCGTACCGTTGAGCGACTCAAGCGGGCAACCGAATTGATCGCCTGAATGCTCGGCGCATTTACTTGTCTCCCTCACGATAACCCGTACAGGTTAGAGGCTGGTAAACTAACGCCATTCTCCATTTCTCAAAGTTGTGAAGCGCAGAATCAAGCTCAACGCTTAGGAAGTGCTGGAATGAACGAATAACAGAGTTTGCCGCGTCATTTCTGTTGATCGAGAAAGGTATTCATCTTATTTTGGAACTATAGCCCCGTACGAAACATCAAACATCCGACAGCCAAAATGGAAGCATCCCGAAAAAAAATCGTCAGCGGAATCGAGCCTGTAGACGAGCTCATAGGCGGACTCGATCAGGGCGAGCTTTACCTCGTGCACGGTGAAGCATCAGGCAAATCGCTTTTTGGAATCAAGTTCTTAATCGAGGGCCTCAAACAGGGCGAGAACTGCGCGCTGGTCATTCGCTACTCACCCGAAGATGCCGTGCGACGCTTCGCGCGACTTGGCTATGACTGTCTCGATGACGTCTACAGCGGCCGGCTCGTGATTCTGGAATACTCCGACGAAATAATCCAGAAGATGGGAAAGCTGCGTGAGCTTACCCCGGTGCTGCGCGAGCTTGAATGGCTGCTTGGCGAGACAAAGCCCGCGCGTTTGGTCTTCGATCCGGTCACAAGTGTCCTAACGGGTGCTTATGGCGACTTCGAAAAGCACGCCGGTGAATTCGCCGGATGGGCCCGGTCCTTTGGCGCAACCGTCGCGCTTATCGGTCACGAGTCCTCGCCGGAAATTCTCGAAGTCCTTAAGCCGCTTGTCGCTGAGTCATTCCGATTTGACTTTCGAGAGTCCGGCAGCCGAGCCTCGCGATTCATCGCATTCGAGAAAACATCAAAGATTCCGGACCAGGCAATCGAGGTCGATCCCTCGCGCGGTGTGTTTCTCCTCGGTGGTGCTTACGCGCCAGAAATTCTCGAAGCGCCTCGCGACGAGCCACACCCTCCTTCGGTTGGAGAGCTCGAATCGATCAGGCGAGAGCTTCGCTCAGTCCGCGAGCAAGTTTCAAAAGAGGACGCCTTGCCCGAACCAGCCTCCGCGTCTCCCGAGGAATTACGATCCACCGTAGGGAGCGAACCACGAGACAATCTCCAGACGCAGCGGCTGACACGCGTGGAAGAAATCGCCTCTCAAGCATCACGCAAGCCGGTGGATGCGGCGCTGCAGCAACCGACAACTGATGAAGTAATGGGAACCGGAATTGAAGAACTCTCGGAGACAACACAAGCAGCCCAATCTGAGAACCGCGAGTCGTTTGATCAACTGTCTGCACTTCTGGATGATTTATCGGGTGATGCTTCTCCGCTCGAGCTCGACCTGCCGGACTTGAAAAAGGGTTCAGGAACGATCGACCAAAGAAACGCCACTTCGTCAGATGAGGCAACAAGCGCGGCGAAGGTAATCGAAGAACTGGAGCTTGCAACGCGGGAGGCGCGCGCATCTGCCGCCCGCCATAAAGTTGATCCCTCTGCCAAAGACGGAACCGCAGTTGAAACGAAGCCGCGAGCACCGCGACGATCACGCGCCGCCGATTCAAAGATCGATTCGGCAATGGCCGCTCGAGCAGTTGAGTTGCTTCTTCGCGCGCCTGAAACCGGATCGGAGTTGCTACCATCCCCGGTTTCGGAACGACCACACGTACCTCGCGATGCACGCCATCCCAAGCCGCTGCATGAGGCAGAAGTGCATGCGAAGGACTTCAACATTCTAATCATTGAAGATGATTCTGAGACTTGTGAGCAGGTGACACAAGCGTTAAGTGATTACGCGATCGAAATCACACACGACGGTGTGAGCGGCCTTGCGAAGCTCATATCCTTCAAACCCGACCTGGTCGTACTTGACTTCGATCTTCCGATCATCGACGGCTTCAAAGTATTGAGCTTTATCCGTGCAGCGCTAAACGTTCCGGTAATCATCGTGTCGGGCACACGTATGCGTGCTCTCGACCGAGTGATGGCATCGGAACTCGGCGCTGACTATTTCCTGACCAAGCCTTTCAGCGCAAAAGAACTGAAGCACAAGGCGCGACAGTTGATCGCACGTTATCGTGGCATTGATTCGTGGATCGTCAATCCGGCGCCGCAGCCGAGTAAAGAATCGGATTCTCCGAACGGCGATAAGCGGGCCGAATCGATTGAATCTGCATCCGACATGTTTCTTCGATACGAGGACTTCTCTGCTGAAGTCGACAAGAGGGTCAAGGCTGCCATTGAAAACGGAACGCCGTTTTCGATAGTCGGCTGCGGGCTACCGCAAATGACTGCGCATGGCGGCGAGTTCGCTTTGCGATTGTACGAAATACTGCGCGGGCTGATTCGTGAAGGTGATTTGACTTCAACGAATCCTCGCAACGACCTTGTAGTCTTGCTGGCAAACGCCGATACGGCCGGCGCGCGCGCATTTGCAGGAAGGCTTCGCGAGCGCGTGCTTGAAGAGCTCGGCAGTGAAGCTTCGCTTTGGATGCGGAGCTTTCCCGATCTCGAAGAATCAACCGAAGCGGCGACGCCGGTATTAAAAGCGGCGGCTGGCGGAGTGCTTAACCGGCGCTCCGGCGATGTGATTATTCCAATCGATGAAACAGAGCCATCCGCTTCTCTGAGTGAAGGCCCACTCGTTCGTAGTTCCGCCTCCGAAGATTCCTATCTGGATTTTCTCGAGCAACTCTAGGATCGATTAGAAGTCTGCAAGCGTTCGCGCCGTGTTTAAAGACGGCCGGTGTTGTCTTCTCCCATAATTGCCTTAAGCTGAATCTTGATTCGCCCGAGATTTGCCAGCAGCTCTGCGGGAATTCCTTCGACCTGATCCGAAGTAGCTACTCTGCGCATAAGCCCTGAATAATCCTGCCTCAGTCTTTCGAGCCGGACGTATAACGCGTACAAATAGCGTCGCGCGGATTCAATGCGGCGCTCGCAACCTGCTTCAGCGCTCAGCAACTCGGCAATTTCCTTTTCGATCAGCACCGCCCGCGATTGTATGGAAACAAGTTGATCCATATCGCCCGTCGGAGCGATTTCCCGATTGAGCTGTTCAAGTTGCGCTCGCTCCGTTCGTCGCTCGACCAGCAACCCTCGCATACGCTGGAGCTTTGCTTCCAGTTCGTTGAGCGTCGATTCTGCCTTCGCCAGCTCTCCATGATTTTGTCCGGTTTGTTCCAGCATACGGGTCCACACTCAATGATTGATCTGAAACTTGTCGAGCAGCGGATGCCCAATGTTGAGCACTCCCAGCGTAAGCCATGCCGGTCGTGTCATCAATAGATTTGTACTGGAAGAACGTGGGTGTAAGATCCGTCAACAGCAATCACGCGGAAACTGGCGCAACGCCGACAGCGTTCTGCAGACCCTCGATTATTTGCCGCTTTACGTCTTCAAAGTCGCCCTGAATCCTGCATCCGGCTGCGTTGCGATGACCGCCACCGCCAAACAACTCGGCAACCTTCGCGACGTTATGCTTGCCCTTCGACCGAAGACTTATTCTGTAGGCGCCGGGCGATAATTCTTTGAAGAACGCGACCGCTTCAACATCGGCGATCGACAATGCTTGATTGACTATGCCGTCTGCATCTTCGTCGCAGGCGTTAGCTTGATACATAGTTGCGCGGTCAAGCGTGATCCACGCAATGCGGCCTGATTCGTCGCGCTCAATATCGGAAAGCACCAAACCGAGAAGTTTTATTTTGGCAAAAGAACTCGAGTAGAAGAGCGCCTGCGAGATTCGAGCCGGCTCGACTCCGCGCCGCACAAGCTCCGATGCGATCTTGAGCGTTCGCTCGGTGGTGTTCGAGAAATGAAAGCTCCCTGTGTCCGTCAGCAAAGCGGTGTAGATGCATTCGGCGATTTCTTTCGTCACCTCGACGCCTAGAGCCTTGCAGAGATTGTAAATCATCTCTCCAACGGCTGCGGCCGTCGAATCGATCCAGTTGATATCTCCGAACGCGACCGTGGTCGAATGATGGTCGATGTTGACTACAAACTGGTTTCTCAGGCTCGGAAGCCCAGGGCGGTCGACGTCACTACATTCGATTATGAACGCGCCCTCATAGATCGCTGTTACATCGTCCTGAACGATGACGAGCTCAGATCCGGGTAGCACTTCGTAAGACGGTGGAACGCGATCGCGCAGAACGACATCAACATCTTTGTTGAGCGCTCTCAGCATCCAGTACAGAGCGAGGCCTGACCCCAACCCGTCTCCGTCCGGACGAACGTGCGAAGTGATCATGAAGCGTTGCTTCTGTTCTATAAGCTGTACAACTTGACTGAGCATAATTAATTAAACATATCCTTCAAATTGGGAATTGCCGATTGCCGATTTGCGATTGCCGATTGAGGAAGAAGCTGAGGATTTCCGCGGCTGCTCTCGCCGTGGCGAACCCACGGTTCAGCAATCTCAAAATCGGCAATCGCCAATCGCCAATCTGTGTCAAATCCTCAATCATCGATCCTCGTTTCTTCCCTTTCCTTCGCCTCTGCCAATTCCTTGCTGAGCAGTTCTTCGATTCTCGCAGCTCTAGCATCGGCGTCGTCGTAAACAAAGAACAATTCCGGCGTGTGCTTCATCCTCAGCACGATGCCGAGCTGATACCTGATGAATCCGCGAGCATGTTTGAGAGCTTCGATCGAGCCTTTGATCTCATCTTCGGTACCAAGCACGCTGACGTAGATTTTAGCGGTTCTCAGATCGGCCGCGAGCTTAACGCCAGTGACGGTGACGGAGTCGACTCTGGGGTCTTCGACTTCTCCTCCGATGATGAGACTGAGTTCTTCTCTGATTTGTTCGGCGAGCCGTTCAGCCCTTCTCCCCGGCATAGCCACCCCCGGTCAGCTTTCGAGGCCAGAATCAAACTAAGTATGCTAAACGGAAACCCCAGAAGTTGCAAACCATTCGACCTTGATCGCTGTGGGAGGTTCAGAACGGTGGGGACAAAGGGAATGCCACGTACTTTTCTGATCAACCAACACAACACCGGGACAAGACCGAAAGGACGCCGCTTGAGTTATTCAAGTCGCGCCTGTCAACAGGCGTTGATAAACGAGCCGTCAACTCAACTCCAACAACTTTTGAACAATGTCATGTGCGGCGTTTGAGCGGGACATCGCGTACGCTTTTGATTGCATTGTCGAGAAGCGCTTGGGGTCGGCAAGGAGACGGTCGAGTTTGTAAGCGAGTGTCTGGAGATTATTACAGCGGATTGCTACTCCCGCTTCGAGAAGATGATCCGAGTTGCGTTCTTCCTGGCCGGGGATTGGATTGGCTATGACAGAGACCAGGCCCTTCGCCAATGCTTCGGATGTAGTCAGGCCGCCGGGTTTGCCTACCATCAAGTCAGAAGCGGACATCAACTCATCCATCTCGCGCGTGTAGCCGAAGGGTTTCACTGTCACCGTCGCGCTTGCACTAATTGTCGAGGCTAGTTCGGAGATTCGGTCTCCAAGATCATCGTTGCGGCCGCAGATGGCCACGATTTGAGCTCGATGTTTCAAAGGAAGAAGAGCAGTGATGAGGTGTTCCATTGGGCCTACGCCGAATCCGCCTGCTGATAACAAAATTGTCGCGCGGTCCGGCGCGAGGCCGTGCTTGAGTCGCATCTTGTGTTTGTCTTTGTGCACGGCGAAGACCGGATCAATCGGGATGCCGCTGACGGTGATCTTGTCGCGCGGAATTGAAAGAGCTTCGAGATAGGCTCGCGCTTCGTCGATTGCAACGAAGTACTGCTCGTAATGATGGCAGAGCCACATCGCGTGAACATCAAAGTCGGTGACTATGATTGCCTGGCGGGCGGTGATGCGCTCTTTGGCTTTGAGCCAAGAGACGATCTCGGCAGGCAGGAAGTGCGTGCAGACGATCATATCGGGCTCGTAGTCGCGGAGCAGTTTGACGAACGGCCGCGTGTTGAGTTTGTCGAGCGCGAGCCGGCGGCGTTCATTCTTCCACGGCTTGTCGAGCTTGTCGTAAACCCAGCCCGATAAGTCGGGAAGTTTGTTGACTACTTCGAGGTAAGCTTTGGAATAGAGATGACGAAATAAGCGGTTGGTGAATTTTAGTGTGTCAACGTGTCGGACTTCGCCAGCCAGGCTGGTTTCATTGAAAGCTTTTTCGAGAGCTTCGGCGGCGCGCACATGACCGGCGCCCGATGAGGCTGAGAGTAGCAGGATCTTTTTGAGCATGACGACCGTATGAAGTTGGTCGCTCCTGCGGAGCTTCAACCACGGGAGATGAGGTTACACGGCTGAAAGCTACAACTGGGTGGGGGCGACTTCTTCGGTGGTGTAAGCCTCGATTATGTCGCCGGTCTTGACGTCCTGAAATCTCTCGAGCGCGATGCCGCATTCGAAGCCTTGTTTTACTTCGCCGACGTCGTCTTTGAATCTTCGCAGCGAATCTATCTTGCCTTCGAATATCACTACATTGTCGCGCAGAATGCGGGCGGTAGTGCGTTTAATAGATCCGTCGGTTACGTAGCTGCCTGCGATCTGGCCGACCTTCGGGACCCGAAACACCTGGCGCACTTCCGCATGTCCGGTGATCACTTCGCGTTTGGTTGTGTCGAGCAACCCGAGCATCGCCTTTCGGATTTCTTCTTCGATCTTGTAAATCACCGTGTGAAGGCGAATATCGACGCGTTCGGCTTCGGCTATCTCACGCGCACGAGTCTCAGGGCGCACGTTGAAACCGATGATAACCGACGCGCGGTTCATATCGTTCGCCGACGCCGCTGCAAGCATTACATCCGATTCGGTAATCGCTCCTACACCCGATCTGATAATTCGAATCTTGACGCGTTCAGTAGAGAGTTTGTTCAATCCGTCCCGCACCGCTTCGACCGAGCCTTGCACGTCGCCCTTCAAAATCACCAGCAGCTCTTTGACTTGATTGCGATCCGAGAAGAGTTGCTCGAGCCCGCGAGCGGACGTGCGGGCGATCGCGGCCTGTCGAGCCTGCATTTGCCGCTGACTTGCGATGTTCTGTGCCTGCGTGGGGTCTTGCACGACTTGCAACTGATCGCCCGCGTGAGGCACGCCTTGCAGGCCGAGTACCTCGACCGGAGTTGACGGTCCCGCGTGATCGACTGTCCGTCCGCGATCGTCAAACATCGCGCGCACGCGGCCGAAGACCTGTCCGGCGATAAAAGGATCACCGACCTTGAGAGTGCCCTGCTGCACAAGCAACGTGGCTACGGCGCCGCGCCCGCGGTCGAGCTTGGCTTCAAGCACAACACCGCTCGCAAGCCGATCTGGATTCGCTTTCAGTTCGAGCAGGTCTGAGGTCAGCAGTATCATCTCGAGCAGCGAGTCCAGGTTCAGTTGTTTCTTTGCGGACACATCGACCATCACGGTCTCGCCGCCCCAGCCGTCCCACAGAAGACCGCGATCGGCGAGTTGTTGCTTCACCCGGTCGGCCTGTGCTTCAGGTTTATCGACTTTGTTAATGGCAACGATGATCGGGACTTCAGCGGCGCGCGCATGGTCGATTGCTTCGAGAGTCTGAGGCATGACGCCGTCGTCGGCGGCAACGACCAACACTACTACGTCGGTCACTCGAGCGCCGCGAGCACGCATCATCGTGAAAGCTTCGTGGCCGGGCGTGTCCAGAAAAACTATAGGCCGCTTTCTCTCTGGGTTGTCGGGATCGGACACTTCAACCGAATAAGCTCCGATGTGTTGAGTGATTCCACCAGCTTCGCCTTCGGCGACGTGAGTCTTCCGAATTGCGTCGAGCAACGAAGTCTTTCCGTGATCGACGTGCCCCATGACCGTCACCACCGGAGCGCGCGTAGCTGTTCCTTCTTCGCCCGATTCGATGATCTTTTCTTCCTCGGCATCGCTGATCATCTCTTCGAAGGGAACGAAGACGGCTTCAAAGCCAAACTCTTTACCGATCTCCGTCGCGATCTCCTGATTCAAGGTTTGATTGATGGTGGCCATCACTCCGCGTTGCATCAGCATCTGCACGACGTCTTTAGCTTTGACGTCGAGTTTCTCGGAGAACTCTTTGACGGTGGTACCTTCGACAAGCTTCAACGGCCTCAACTCTGTGAAGACCGGCCGGGCCTTAGGCTGAACAACAGTGCCCGGTCCTCGCATGTGACGAGGCAACTCAATGTGCTTTCCTTCTTCGTGACCGAACTCACGCTTGCCACGGCGGGTGCGTTTGCGCGGTCGGCCGGTGTCCTGTGGGACATAAGTGGTTCGAGGGCGTGGTGCGGGCACGCCTGTCTCGGTAGCTACTCCGCCCTCGGCCGCGCGCACTCCGGCTCCGATCGATCCGGTCGGTCGCACGCCTGCCGACGGCGCTGGCGCTCCAGGTCTCGGCCTCAGAACTCGCACCTGTGTCGGAGGCCGCTGCACCGCGGGCATTCCGGGGAGAGACGGCATAGAATCGGCGTCAGATTGAGCAGGTTCGGCGGGTGCTTGGCGTGATTCGGTTTCGGTCGCTTCCGCAGCCGCTTGCGCCTCGGTCGGTTTTGGTTGAGGCGTTGCCTTCAAGACCCGTACTTTTGGCTTCTGTGCTTCAGGCTGTGCCGGTTCCGCCGTAGAAGGCGCAGGTTCGACGGCTTCAGGGACAGGAGCCGATTCGGCCGCCGCAGGCTCTTGCGCAGCCTCCGCTCGTTCAACGACCTTCGCGTGCTTGACAAGGCGAGGCCCCGCTTGTGGCGCCACTTTTTTCGGAAAGTACTTAAGCCGTATGCGCTCGGCAACTTCGTGAGGCACGGTGTTGGAAGGCACACTGACGTCAATCCCCTCGCGACGCGCGTCTTCCATGACCTTCTTGTTATCGAGCTTGAGCTCTTTCGCGAGGTCGTAGATTCTTATTTTTTGCGGACCTGTCGCCATACTTACTTTGTTTGGCGCATCACGCGCCACTATTCCTTCTTGTGCTGATCATTATCAGCTGTCGAACTCTCCGGAGGTTGAGACGCATGTTCGGTTTCGGCTCCAGCGTCTGCGGCTTCATCAGAAGCACTCGTTGACGCCTCAGCCTCGGATTCAACCGCCGATTCGGCAACTTCAGCAGAGGCCGGGCTAGACGCGGCTTCTTCAGTAATGCCGGCTACGCTCACAGCCACGCTCGCTTCATCCGGGTTCTCGGTTTCCGCGGGAGGCTCCGGCTCTGACGGAGTTTGCATGTCTTCTGAGACCGAAGTTTCTTCGACTGATTCTGCACCGATCTCTTTCGCCTCGAAGCTCTCTGGAAATTCCGGAGCTTGTACGCCCTCGGGAGTCGACACGTCCGCTTCCGCAATCGCAGCAGCGGACTCAGCGGTTTCGTTACTCTCGCTCTGGCTTTTCGCTGAAGCCTCTTCGGCTTCGCGAGCTTCACGCGTTTCACGAGCGTGCTTCTGAGCCAACAGACGATGCGCTCGCTCGAGTATCTCGTTTGCCTGATCGAAGCTCACGTCGATCGCATCAACAAGCTCGTCGACTGAAATCTGTGCTAGTTGATCGATCGTCTCGATTCCGCGGTCCTTCAATCGCTCAGCGGTAATCTGATCGAGCGCGAGACTATCGCGGATGTCGGTCAACGTCGCTTCGCCGCCCGCCATTACCGCTTCGAGTTGCGCCGCAGCAGCGCGCGCCGCCTCTTCCGCGCTTCGAATATCGATGTGCCAGCCCAGAAGCTTCGCCGCGAGTCGAACGTTCTGCCCTTTCTTTCCAATCGCCAACGAGAGCTGATCTTCGGGCACAGTCACAGTGAGTTTCTTTTCCTCGAAACTGTTTATCTCGACCTTCGAGACTTTAGCCGGAGAGAGCGCGTTCGCGGCGAACACCGCCGGGTCTTCGCTCCACTCGATGATGTCAATGCGTTCGCCGCGCAGCTCGCGTATGATGGCCTGGACTCTCGATCCTTTCATTCCAACGCAAGCGCCGACGGGGTCGACGTCGCGCTCGGTCGAGATGACGGCGATCTTCGCTCGATCGCCAGGCTCGCGGTTCGCCGCTTTTATTTGCACGGTTCCGTCGTAGATTTCAGGCACTTCCATCTCGAACAAGCGCTTCAGCAACTCTGGCGACGTGCGCGAGACTTCGACCTGCGGTCCCTTGGTGTCCTTCGACACGGTGTTTATGACGACGCGGATGCGCTCGCCCTGGCTGAAAGCTTCGGCACGCGACTGCTGTGTCTTCGGCAGCACAGCTTCGATCTTGCCGAGATCCACGATGATTCGTCCGCCTTCAAAGCGTTTGACGAAACCGTGCACGAGTTCGCCTACGCGGCCAATGTATTCGTCATACACGTTGTTCCGCTCAGCCTCGCGGACCTTTTGAAAGATAATCTGCTTGGCGGTTTGAGCGGCGATTCGGCCGAGCTCTTCACGTGGTTTGGGAAACTCGAGCTGGTCGCCGACCTCGGCGCCCTCGACCCCCATCGCTTCGACGTCGGCCAGGCCTATTTCGGTCGAGGCGTCCTGAACTTCATCGACGACTGTCATAAGAGCAAACAATTCGACGTCGCCGGTCTCACCATTGTAACGAGCGCGCAAGTCTTCGCCGGTCTTGAACTGCTTACGCGCGGCAGTCACTACGGCATCCTCGATTGCCGAGATGATGACCTGCGGGTCAATTCCCTTTTCCCGGCTAAGAATGTCGATGGTCTGCGGAATCGGACTCGTTGACATAACTTCCCTCAGATGTCCTTGGCCCTTGGTCGTTAGTCATTCCTTCCAGTCACTCGAATCAAGTGACCAGTTACTATTGACCAGTGACTAATATTGAAATTCAATATTCGCTTTTAAGATCTGCTCATACGGTATTTCGAGCTGGCCCCGCCCGTCCGCTTCAAAGCTAATCTTGTCGCCGTTCACGCCGAGCAGCTTGCCGCGAAAATTGCGTTGTCCGTCGATTGGCTCAGACGTTTTCAACCTTATTCTGCTCCCCGAAAATCGTTCGTAATCGGCCGGCTTGTATAACCCTCGCTCGATTCCCGGCGATGAAACCTCGAGTACGTACCGATGTGCGATCAAGTCTTCGACATCCAGCAGCGTTCCCACTTGATTGCTGACTGATTCGCAATCCGCGTGTGTCACGCCACCGGGTTTGTCGATGTAAATGCGCAAAACAAAATTATTGCGCGGGCCAACCGTCTCCCAATGGACCAGCTCAAGTCCTTCGCGGGCGACGACTCGTTCGATGACTCTGCCAATCGCCTCTCGATCAAACTCCGTCATTGTCCCAAAAGAAAAAGTGGGCCAAGCCCACTTTCTCAGCAAGCAGATTTATGATACCTTTCCGATCCTTCGAAAGCAAGTATTGCGCCGATTCGAGCCGCTGGGAATCAGAGCCACAACTTGACTTGAGTATCGCTCGCGAAACAATTCCCCTGGCCGGTTCAACGTCATTCTTTATCCGGCTCATTCGGGCCCGCAGGTCCACTCAATTTGGAGTGCTGGTCCGCACTGGCATAGAGACGCTCGTAAGCTAAATTCTAGAAAGCAAACTTCCATTTAAGTCGTTTTCATTGACAATCGGTATGGGGTAGGTAATAATCGCCTTCGATAATCAAGCCATTGAAAGTCCCCGCGAATCATCTTCGAATGTGTGGGAGGAAATCAGGTGGATAACGAGCGTGACGTGCTGCTTCGCCGGCGGATTCAAGAGTTGGTGCGAGCTCGAGTGAGCTTGCTGGAGCAAGACATCAGCCGGTTGCAGCGCGAAGTAAATGAATCATTCAACGGCTTGCTGGAGCGCGCGGAAGCAGCTACTTCGCAACCGGACGAGGATGACCCATTCGCGCAGATCGTTGCTGAAGTCAACGCGCGAATAGATCATGCCGCTGCCGAAAGCGCGCGGCTCGGAGCCGACATAGCGCTCTTGAGAGATTCGGTCGTCGAGCTTGATGAGCAGCGAACTCAGGCAGAAGTCTTGAACGCATTGGTGGGACGCGCCGCAAACTTCGCGCCGCGTGTGGTGCTATTTGTAATTAAGGGTGGCAACGCCGTGGCGTGGGCAGCGCGGGGATTGGATGATGGAAGCGGTCCAATAAGAGGAATGTCGATACCGTTGCAATCCGACACTGTACTGCGCGCAGCGTTTAGCTCGCAACAGACTTTCTATGGCTCGCCCGAACATCAATCTGAAAACCAAAGTCTCTTGAGCCGGCTTGGAAAAGTTCAGCCTCAGCGAGTGCTTGCGGTTCCGTTGAGAGTTCGCGGTAAAACGGCAGCGGTAGTCTACGCCGACTCCGCCGACAGCGGCGAAGTAGCCACCAATGTCGAGGCGATTGAGTTGTTGTCTCACAGCGCCGGCCTGGTGGTAGAACTCGTGTCGCTTCGAGCGCGCATGTCTGAGACCCCGCAACCTTCGAAGCAACCGGCTGCGTCAGCACCAGCGCCTGCACCAGCCACACCTCCAATGTTCAGCCCGGGCGCGATTCAGGACTCCGCTACAGTGTCTACTCCGCAAACACGATTCCATGCGGAACCGCAACCACAACCGATGCCATCGTCGCCAGTTGCCGCACCGCCGGCTTATTTCAGGCCCGCCGCCGAAAGTACTGTTGTTGCGACTACGCAGCCCGAACATGCGCCCGAGTCCGCTGCAATTCCCGGCGACGAAGAAAAGGCACATAACGATGCGCGTCGCTTCGCGCGCCTGCTGGTCAGCGAGATCAAGCTTTACAATGAGCAGAAGGTCGGAGACGGAAGGCGCAGCAACGATTTGTACGACCGGTTGAAAGAGGACATCGATCGAAGCAGGCAGATGTATGAGAAGCGCGTTACCCCGGGCGTGGCCGCCAAATTCGACTACTTCTACGATGAACTAGTCAGCACATTGGCTGAAGGTGATCCATCCAAGCTGGGCTCGGATTGCCCGGGACCTTCCGTAGCAGCAAGAACCTGATGGTCGTAAATTGTGAACCGTAACTGCGATTCACAATTTACGGCTCCCTTCTTACCTCATTGATTTTTTTCGCACGCTTCGACAATAATCTGTCAGCCCCATCGCGAGACTGATCTCGCGCATCCAACGACCCGAGGAGTCTGCATGTTCACTTCACTTCGTCGCCGCTTGACCAGTCTTCATAGAAGCATCGCTCTTGCGATGATGCCTCTGCTGATTCTCACTATCGTCACACCGATGACTGCTTCGTGTCAGCGTAATTCGAGCGACCAGGATGCGGGGATCGATCAGCTTCGACAATTGGTTCGGGCGGCTTCGGGGCGGCCATCAGTCGAGGATTTGACTCGAATCGAATCGCGCTACGGTCGAACGCGCAGCGGTGCGCTGGCCCGATTTCTGCGCGGTTATCTTTATTACTCAGCGCAAAACTATCAAGCTGCGGTTGACGCTTTTGACAGCTCAGCGACAAGCGGGGCCACTTCAATCGGCGATTACGCACTCTTTTATCGAGCTGAAAGCGAAGCAGCGGCCGACGCGAAGAGCGAGGCGCGACGGGACTTCGCCGCGATCTACGGGAAGCATCCTGATTCATTGCGAGCGCGAGAGGCCAGGCTGCGGGCTGCCGAAATGGCGATCTCACTCGGCGATCCTACCGATGCGATCAAACAGCTTGCGAGGCTTGTCGAGGCCAACAACGTTGAAGCGATTTACGTGACGGCGCAAGCGTACGAGGCGATGGGCAAGATAGATCAGGCCATTCAGTTATATAGAAAAATTTACTACGAGCTTCCCGCCACCAGCACAAGCGTTCAGGCTGAAACGAGACTAACCGCCCTTAATGCTTCTCCTAAAACTGCGCTCGGATCATTTGATGAGGAGCGCTCGCGAGCGGACGCGCTGTTTGAAGCGCGGCAGTATGCCGAATCATCCGGCGCGTATGAACGATTGCTCGCGCGTTTTCCTGAAGCCGATCGAGTCGATGAGATTCACCTGCGCTACGGCGTGAGCCTGTTGAATAACAAGCAGCCGGTTCCGGCCGTTGCGGAGCTTGGTCGAGTAAGCGACAGAACCCCGGAGTTGCGCGCCGAAGCATTATATCGTCAGGCCGACGCGCTTCGCCGAGCAAGCCGTTCCGCGGAATCTTCGGTGGCCGTCGATCGCTTGCTTGCTCAGTATTCGAAGTCTCACTGGTCCGCCGAAGCGCTTTATGATCTTGCGAGCTATTTCAACAAGCAGGGCCACGACGCAGACGCATCCAACCGCTATCGTCAATTGCTTTCATCGTATCCGAAGAGTGAACACGCGGCCGAGGCGTCTTACAATCTCGGATGGGTCGCATATCACGCGAAGAACTACGCGGACGCGGCCCGAATACTCGAGCAGCATCTTGCGACTTACCGTTACCCCGACACGAAGTTTATTGGTGAAGCGAGCTTGTGGGCCGCGAAGTCTGAAGAGCGATTGGGACACCAGACGCGCGCTCTTGCGCTGTATGACTTTGTCAGCGAGCGCTATCCGTACGGTTATCACGGTTACATAGCACAAGCTCGGGCTTCCGCTCTTCGCAAGTCCAACCCGTCGATCAATCCCCAGGAGGCGAAACCGGGCTCGGACCTCGAACGCATTCGGGCGAACGTAACTTACTTCGAGACTGTAAAAGAAACGGCTGATGGATCGGAGGCCGGGCGCCTCTCGAAAGCGAACGATCTCGAAACGATCGGGCTTGATGAGCTTGCAATTCGAGAACTGAACAAGGCGCTGGAGGCCTTTCCCACGTCGCCAAGAATAAATCTGCGACTGGCTGAATTGTATTCACGGAAGGGCGAGCCTTTTCAAGCCACCCTGGTGCTTCGAAAGAGTTATCCCGATCTTTATTCTTACCGCGAGTCGGACTTGTCGCGCGAAGCATGGGAAATCTTCTTCCCGATGGTTGCGTGGAGCACCCTGAAACAGGAGGCGAAGCGGTACGGAATCGATCCTTACATTGCGGCTGGACTTATTCGTCAGGAAAGCGTCTTCAACCCAAACGCAATTTCTCGCGTTGGCGCGCGAGGCTTAATGCAATTGATGCCTGCTACCGGGCAACTCATCTCCAAGCGTCAGGGCACCGGGGCAATTACCGCTGCTGACTTGTACAATCCCGTCCTCAACATCAAGCTTGGGATGAATTACCTCGCGCAGATGATCGGTGAGTTCGGACGAATTGAGTACGCAGCCGCGGCCTATAACGCAGGCCCGGGCCGCGCGCAGCGATGGATCGCCGAGCGCGGAACGATGGACATCGAAGATTGGATCGAGAACATTCCTTTCTCAGAGACGCGCGGTTACATTCAGGGCGTGCTGCGTTACGCGGCGAACTATCGAAGGTTTTACAAAGAATAGTAAGATGTGATCGATGCAAATCAGCACAACCCTTCGACGCTGCTTTACACAGAGCGCTCTGTGCTTGATCGTTTGTTTAGCTGTCACTGCTGAAGCGGGCGCGCAGAAGCCCCGAAGCCCTGCTCCGGTTGCGTCGCCAGCTAGTCGAACCCACGCAGTCGGATCCCTCAAAGTCATCACTGGACAATCGGGATCGGTTGTTTTCATCAACAATGTCCGGCACGGTGTGACCGGTGAGACGGGCGAGTTGGATCTCCCGCATGTGATCGCCGGCTCATATCCAGTGCGGGTGAGAACGATTGGTTACTCTGATTGGAGTGCATCGATCGTCATTCAACCTGGTTCGAGTCGAACGCTCAAGCTCACTAGATCGGAGACTACCGACGAAGCATTGCTGCACTTTCAAAAAGGCGAGTCCCTCCGCGACAAAGGTAGAAACAAAGAGTCAGTCGAAGAGTACAAACAAGCAATCGCGCTGCGAGCAAACTTCTCCGAAGCGCGCATTGCGATGGCTAGAAGCCTGATCATGCTTCAGGATTTTCAGGAGGCCGAAAACCAACTTCAGACCGCAATCAAAGCCGGAGGGCGAACGCATATCGAAGCTCAAACCGTGCTCGCCAATCTCCGGCGAGCTCAGGGACTAGTGGACGAATCGATTACGGAATACAGGAAAGCTATCCGGTTGGCCTCGGGCAACTCATTCGAGGCGCACATCGGGCTCGCGATCGCTCTCAACGAACAAGGGAAAGTCGACGAAGCGGTCAAGGAGTATCGCGTCGGGATTATTCAAGATATGGAAACCGAGCCGATACTTTACTATCAACTGGGCGAGATACTTGAAAAGGCCTCGCGCAATAAAGAAGCGATTGAAGCTTATCGCAGTTACTTGCGGCTAGATCCTGAAGGCGAATATGCTTCGGCGGTCGAATCGATTATCGAAAGATTGAAAGAATAGTCCGAAGTTCGAAGTCGGGATAAGGAGTAGTCCGAAGTTCGAAGTCCGAAGTTCGAAGTCGGGATAGGGAGTAGTCCGAAGTTCGAAGTCCGAAGTGCGAAGTCGGGATAAAGAGTAGTCCGAAGTTCGAAGTGCGAAGTCGAAGAAATAGTCCGAAGTGCGAAACGCGAAGTCGAAGAGATAGTTCGAAGTGCGAAGTCCGAAGTGCGAAGTTCAAGACCGAAATGCCGGCTATAACACGACTCGAAGACATACTGGCTTGGCAGAAGGCGAGAGAGTTAGTGCGTGAGATTTATAAGCTCGCTGAGACCGGACGGCTTGGCCGGGACTTTGGATTGAGGGATCAGATTTGTCGCGCAGCCGTTTCTTCGATGAGCAATATCGCTGAAGGGTTCGGAAGGAAATCCGACCGAGACTTTGCTCATTTTTTGGATATGGCGCGTGGTTCGGCAGCCGAAGTCCAGTCGCTACTCTACGCCGCCCTGGATATCGGTTACATCGTCCAGCAAGATTTTGATCGATTGCACCGAACGGCGTCCGAAACGGCATCGCTGATAGCCGGATTTACCTCGTACCTGCGGAGATGATGAGCTCGACTTCGCACTTCGGACTTCGCACTTCGGACTATTCTTTCGACTTCGCACTTCGGACTTTTTAGGCTTATGTCGAAACAAATCATTTCTCACAAAGCTGCGCAATTCACCGAGTCGGTCATTCGCGAGATGACCCGCCAGGCTCACCTCTACGGCGCGATCAATCTATCGCAGGGGTTTCCGGATTTTGCCGCGCCTGAAGAAATAAAGCTCGCCGCGTGCGATGCGATAATGGCGGACATCAACCAGTACGCGATTACCTGGGGAGCCAAATCCTTTCGCGACGCAATAGCGGAAAAATCGTCGTGGTACCTCGGACTCGAGGTCGATCCCGAGCGCGAGATTACCGTGACGTGCGGCTCGACTGAAGCGATGATCGGCGCGATGTTGGCAATTATCAATCCCGGCGATGAGGTGATCGTCTTCGAACCGTTTTATGAGAACTACGGCCCCGATGCGATTCTCTCAGGAGCTACGCCGCGCTACGTGACCTTGCACCCGCCCGATTGGAGCTTTGATTCGGACGAGCTGGCCGACGCCTTCAACGACAACACGAAGGCAATAATCATCAACACTCCCAACAATCCAACAGGAAAAGTTTTCAGCCGCGCAGAGCTTCAAACAATCGCGGACTTGTGTCACAAATGGAATGTGATCGCGATCACGGACGAGATCTACGAGCACATTCTGTTCAACGGCAAGAAGCACATCGCGATTGCGGTGCTGGATGGGATGCGCGACCGAACGATCACGATCAACGGATTGTCTAAGACCTATTCGGTTACGGGCTGGAGAGTGGGTTACACGATCGCTCCCTCCGAGATCACTCAAGCGATTCGCAAGGTGCACGATTTTCTGACCGTTGGAGCGGCGGCTCCTCTGCAGGAGGCGGGCGCGCTCGCATTGAGAATGCCGCGGTCTTATTACGAGCATCTTCAATCCGACTACACTTTGCGGCGCAATCGACTGCTTCCGGTGCTGAAGGACTCGGGCTTCAAGTGTTTCGATCCTGATGGAGCTTACTACGTGATGACTGATATCTCCGCATTCGGCTACAAAGATGACGTTGAGTTCGCGAAGTACCTTGTGAAAGACATTGGCGTAGCGGTAGTGCCGGGCAGCAGCTTCTATCACGAGCCGGAGCTTGGCCGGCATCAGGTCAGGTTCACCTTTTGTAAGAGAGACGAAACGCTCGCAGCCGCAGAAGAGCGCTTGCAGAGACTGAAATCGATTTCGTGGTGAATCTAATTCTAAGTACTGACCGGCATTTTCAGGGAAACGTTATCTCTACGTAACTACCTGAGTGTAAGTTATCAATTGCCTGTGCAACCAGAGAAATGTGATTTCTGATCCGTGGCCAGTTCGTCGTCAGCAAAACGATCACACTGATTTTCCGGCCTGTCAGATTCTGCTGATAACGAAGATTCTGGTCTGTGGTGACAAGCGCATCAAAACCCTCGGCTTCCGCGTTACTAAGCATGTCCCCGTTTTTTAGAGTGCTCCACCCTTTTTCATAGGCTGTCTCTACGAGATGATCAGGCAAGTGACTTCGTAAAGGAACAGGAGTCCCCTGGTCGAACAATAGTCTCATTACTACGCCGCCTGACGGCCGGGTTTAAGACTTTGAATGGTATATTCGAGGACCGCCTCCACTTGTTCTCTTGTCACACCCTGAAACCACAACAAGAAATCATCAATCGAGGCTCCGCCCTCGAGATTCTCAAACAGAGCGGCCACAGGGACTCGAGTACCACGGAAAAGCCATGAACCGCTGACCTTCTCCGGGTCTCGCTCTACGACAGGACATGAAGACCAATCCATCATGAGTGAACCATACTATCGTCAGTCTGGCGAAGGCAAGAACCGAGCAGTTGAGCGCTGATCGAAAAGTCGAGGAAGAACTGAGCAGGAGATCATTTGAAAGCGGCTTTCGTTTCGTTCAGCCCTTTGATTATTTGGTCACGAGTCGGGCTCGCTAATGCCGCAAACAACTGCATCAACCAAGCGCGATAGGGCGACAGCTTTTCGCTTTGGCCGATGAAATGCCTCGTCCCTTCAAAACTCCAAGTCAGGTTGAAATCTGCGGGTTGGCTGGAAACCTCAGCCATCAGCATCTCTAGTTTGGCAGCCACTGACTTGCTTTGCTCAAGCGCCAGTAAGTTGGCAATCTCGATGGCTCGCAGCGCGGTTCTTACCTTGGCAGCAACTTCTGGCTTGGCTAACAGAGCGTTGATTCGCTGGCTGGATTCGGTGAAGTGACCAGTGGTGAAGTTTCCTTCTGCAAACCTAGCTTGTGCCGTTAGATCATCTGGATGCCGAGCTAGCCATTGTTGATCTAAGGCAAACGCTTTGTCGAATTTGAATAGTTTGACGTGATAGATCGCACTCATGCGGCTGTATGCTCTTTCATTATCTGCGTAAGCTGTCAAGGCATTGGTGTAGGCTTCTGCTGCGTCAGCCCAGTTTTGAAGTAGAAAGTATGCTTCAGCTAGATTGTTTTGCGTCGTTGCCCATTGCTGCGGGAGCGCCTCGCGCGTCCTGACAGTCAAAGCCTGGCGCAAGGCTTCGACTGCCTGTGTGAGTAACGCAATGCCTTCGGTTCCGGCGACTCTCTCCCCCTGCCTCGTGAGCGCAACGCCGAGAGTGTCTTGCGTCGTTGCCCATTGCTGCGGGAGCGCCTCGCGCGTCCTGACGGTCAAGGCCTGGCGCGAGGCTTCGACTGCCTGTGTGAGTAACCCAACGCCTTCGGTTCCATCGACTCTCTCCCCCTGCCTCGTGAGCACATTGCCGAGGTTGTTTTGCGTCTCCGCCCATTGCTGCGGGAGCTGCTCGCGCGTCCTGACGGTCAAGGCCTGGTGATAAGCTTCGACTGCTTGTGTGAGTAACCCGACGCCTTCGGCTCCAGCGACTCTCTCTCCCTCACTCGTGAGCACATTGGCGAGGTTGCTTTGCGTCGTTGCCCAGTCCTGCGGGAAGTGCTCGCGCGTCCTGACGATCAAGGCTTGGCGATAAGCTTCGACTGCTTGTGTGAGTAACCCAACGCCTTCGGCTCCAGCGACTCTCTCCCCCTGCCTCCTGAGCACAGCGCCGAGGTTGTTTTGCGTCGTTGCCCAGTCCTGCGGGAACTGCTTGCGCGTCCTGACGGTCAAGGCTTGGTGATAGGCTTCGACTGCCTGTGTGAGTAACCCAACGCCTTCGGCTCCAGCGACTCTCTCTCCCTCACTCGTGAGCACAGCGCCGAGGTTGTTTTGCGTCAACGCCCATTGCTGCGAGAGCGCCTCGCGGGTGTAAACCGTCAAGGCTTGGCGATAAGCTTCGACTGCTTGTGAGTAACCCAACGCCTTCGCCTCCAGCGACTCTCTCTCCCTGACTCTTGAGCACATTGCCGAGGTTGTTTTGCGCCAACGCCCATTGCTGCGGGAGCGCCTCGCGGGTGTAAACCGTCAAGGCCTGGCACTCTTCTTATCCTACCGTCAAGTACGAGTTCTCCAGACCTTAACGGTTAGGCTCCTAAGCCTCTCCAAAAGAGAAACTGGTTTAGCGAACCACACTCGTACATCACGATTCTCACCTTTCAACTTTGTTATTTCTTTGTACCGAATCTCAGTTTTGGTTTTTGAATTTCCGACGACGAAAGAATCCTCTCTCATTTCGCAGATATATCCTGTCAGATTTGGTTTACCGAATCGTCTGATGGAAACTCGCGCATCCTTGCCGAGTTTTTCAATCCCTATCTTTGCGGATTCCACCAGTCTGTCCAGTTTCAGAAGGCTTTGATAACCAAAAAGGACCGCCACAATGAACAGGATGAATATGATTGAAAACCAAAGACATTCGATGAGTTTAATGTCTCCTTTTGCACTCTCTAACAACAACATAGCGGCACCGTACGAGAGGGCAGTAATACCAACCGAGCCAACCCTGAAGAATCTATCGCGATTATTCGTGACGAACTCTTCATATTCACGCTCTTTTTCGCTGTCCGAATTCAGTCGCAGGAATACCCCCATGCGCCTTATGGAAAAATGTTCACCCATAATCAAAAGATCGAAAAAGAACGCGACCAGGGGAACTAAATATAGAACCCGATATACGGAGATCAGATTGCCTAGCTTAATACTACCGAACCCGAGCAGCGCTGTTACAAATGTAATCTTCAGTATTACAAGTTTTTCTCTTCGCTTTTGAGTTTCAGAAATCTCTCGCCTTAGAGCATCAAAAATAGGCTCTCCCATAGTCCAACCTCAATATGGATGAAGATTTGATGTGGAACGATAGATACACTTATACCAGAAACCACTCGCGATTTCAGTAAAACATAGGTGATCCTCACCCAACGTGTGTTTCGATTGGACTATTGTCACATCCCAAGGCAGCTAACCGGGTAGGACGGACTTGAAGACCTGGCGAAGGTCATTCTTGATTTCGCGGATGTCCGCTTCGAGTCGAGCAAAACGCTCTTCGTAGCGCTTGTCATTCTGACGTATTTCATTGCCCAGAGTCTCAAGCTCAGCCTTCATCTTATCGCGAAAGGCTGTGAACTGCTCGTTCAGTGCCGTCTGTGTCGACCGGGCGGTTCCGAGGATTGTTAGGATGAAGCCGAAGAAGCTCAGAACGAATGTGCGATGATGGCGATGAATTGCTAGTCGGTCATTAGCACCCTCGTTTTGTGTTCTTACTTTATCATAACGAGGCGCTGCCATAGTAGCGGTGCTGGCGCTTGATCAGAGAGTCTGTAGCTTCGTCTCGCTGCCAGAGATTCTCACCAAGTCGGCTACCAGCGAAACCATCTCGGGTTCAGTGCCAAGAAGATCCTTCAGCGTAGTGTGAGTCAATACCTGGTCCACCGCTGACTGCAATGCGCGCCACAATGAACGGATCGAACAGTCAATCGAATGTGTGCACAGGCTTTCGAAGCCCGAGTGACGATCGCAGAAATCTGATTCGAATAAGCGGCCTCCAAGCGGATACAGCGCTTCGCCTATCGTTATCTGATCCGGGCGTCTGGAAAGAGTGTAGCCTCCCGCAGCGCCCCGAGCGCTCGTCACAAGTTCGCCGCGACGCAGGATGCGCATAAGTTTCGCAACGTATTCGGGAGAGATTCCCTCAGCACGGCTGATTTCAGGAATCGTCAAAGTGCCGCCGTCTCCTCGAGCACCGATCCGCAGCAAACAACGGAGACCGTATTCTTCCTGAGCTGAAAGTTTCATTCTATTTAACCTCCCGCAGAGTGAAACGCGATGCGTGAAAAACACGTGATGCGTGATCCGATAAACGGCTATGGTGAACGCCAGCAACGAAGTTGCGCTTCACGAATCACGTTTCTCGCATCACGCTTCACGAATCACGTTTCACGCATCACTTTTCAGAACATCCCAAGCTGAAGCTTCGCTGCTTCCGACATTAAATCCATGCACCACGGCGGATCCCAAACAAGCTCGACCTTTGCATCAGTGACGCCGGGCACTGCTTGCACTTTCTGCTCGACCTCGCCGGGCAAGCTGCCTGCGACAGGACAGGCCGGCGATGTAAGCGTCATTTTTATTTTCACTTCGCCTGACTCGGTAACATCGATCCCATAGACCAATCCGAGCTCATAGATGTTCACCGGAATCTCCGGATCGTAGCAGGTTCGAAGCGCCTCGATGATCGATGACTCGACATCGCCCGCAGTCGAACCGGCGTCCGCTGCTTTTGCCTCAGCGACATTTGATTCAGGTGTCATAATCACTCCGTCGATACGACCTCACCGTTGCCCTTCAGCGCGGCTCGCAGTGTATGCCAGGACAACGTCGCGCACTTGACGCGAATTGGGAACTCGCTGACTCCAGAAAAGACCTCGAGCTTTCCCAACTCGGGCGAACCGATTTCAGCGGGCTTGCCGGTCACCAGGTCGTGAAAGGTTTCAAAAAGCGCTTCTGCCTCGTCGCGAGTCTTGCCCTTCAAGGTTTCAGTCATGATCGAAGCCGACGCAGTCGAGATCGCGCAACCCGACCCTTGAAAACTAATTTCCTTTATCGCCTCTCCGTCGAGCTTCACAAATAATTTGATCTTGTCGCCGCAGAGCGGATTGAAGCCTTCAGCTGTTCGATCGGCTTCCTCGAGCGCTTTGAAGTTTCGCGGCCGCCTGCCGTGATCCAGAATCAACTCCTGATAAAGGTCGCGCAATTCGGTCACGCAGCGAAAACCTCCTTGACCTTGTAGATGCCCGCCACTAATGCATCGATATCTTCCTTCCTGTTGTAGAAGGCCAGTGACGCGCGCGAGGTCGCAGGTATTTTGAATCGATCCATGACCGGCATCGCGCAGTGATGTCCCGTTCGAATAGCGATGCCCTCGCGATCGAGAATCGTTCCGACATCGTGTGGATGAATTCCTTCAAGCACGAAGGACAGAACACCGGCTTTCTCTTTAGCCGTGCCGATCAGCCGTAGCCCCGGGATCTTCAAAAGCTCCGCCGTTCCGTATTCGAGCAAGCCGTGCTCGTATTCGGCGATCTTTTCGACTCCAATCGCATTCACGTAATCGAGCGCGGCCCCGAGCGCGATTGTTCCGGCAATGTTCGGCGTACCAGCTTCGAACTTGTAAGGCAGAACGTTATAAGTCGTTTTCTCAAACGTCACCGAAGCAATCATGTCGCCGCCGCCTTGATAGGGAGGCATTGCCTCGAGCAACGCGGCTTTTCCGTAAAACACGCCGACGCCGGTCGGCCCATATACCTTGTGACCAGAGAAAGCGTAGAAGTCACAGTCGAGCGCTTGAACATCGATCCTGGTGTGCGGCGCAGCTTGCGCTCCATCGATGAACACCGCAGCGCCAACGCGATGAGCCATCTCGGCCAAGCGACGAATCGGATTAATGGTGCCAAGCGCGTTAGAAATATGAGCTACCGAAACGAGCCTGGTCCTTTCGTTAATCAGCTTCTCCAATTCTTCGACGATCAGTTCGCCATCGTCGTTGATTGGCGCGACCCGAAGCTTGGCGCTTTTCTCTTCACAAAGAATTTGCCACGGAACGATATTCGAGTGATGTTCCATCGCGGTGATCAAGACTTCGTCGCCTGCCTTTATGTTCGCCCGACCGTAGCTGTTTGCGACAAGATTGATCGCTTCGGTTGTGCCGCGAACGAAGATGATCTCTTTCGAATCCGCCGCGTTGATGAAGCGTTGGGCCTTTTCACGAGCTTCTTCGTACTGCTCGGTCGCACGCGCGCTCAGTAGATGCACGCCGCGATGAATGTTCGAGTTGTCAGTCGAGTAGTAGCGGGTTGTTGCCTCGATCACCGAGAGGGGCTTCTGACTGGTGGCGGCATTGTCGAGATAAATGAGCGGCTTGCCGTGAACGCTCTGCTTCAATATCGGAAAGTCAGCCTTGATCCTATCCACGTCGAGGACTGCACCGGCGTCGTGTGAAGTTACAAACTTGCCAATAGGCTTCATTCTCTGCTCCTGCTTTGTGCTACGTGGGACAATCGCGCGATCAGCGCGCACTCGAGCCGAACGCGAAGGCCTTCGAGGCTCATTCGGTTAAGAACGTCGTTTGCGAAACCATAAGTGAGTAGTGCTTGCGCCTCGCGTTGATCGATGCCTCGCGAGCGCAGATAAAAGATCGAGGCCTCATCCGGATGACCGATGCTGGTTCCGTGAGCGCACTTCACATCGTCGGCGTTAATTTCGAGCTGCGGCTTGCTGTTGATCGTCGCGTCTTCCGAGAGCAGCAGGTTTTTGTTGCTCTGCCGTGCATCTGTTTTCTGAGCGTCGGTTCGAACGATTATGCTCCCATCGAACACGGCCGACGACTTATCGCACAAAATTCCTTTGTACAATTCGCGGCTCACACCGTGAGGTTTCGCGTGATCAATCACCGTATGGTTATCGACGTGTTGCCGTTCGCTTGTAATGTAGAGTCCGTTAAGTGAGCACTCAGCGCCCTCGCCATTAAGGACAACAGTCACATCATTGCGAGTGAGCTTGCCTCCGAGTGAAATGGAGTGAGAGGTGACTACGCTGTCGCGACCCTGCTCGACTTGAACCGCGGAAACATGAAACGCCGAGTGGCTTTCGTCCTGAAGCTTATAATGCTCGGCTACGGAATTCTGACCCGCGATGATTTCAGTAACGGCATTCGTCAGGTAGATCTCATCGCCAAGTCCGACGTGGCTCTCGATGATGCGCGCCTGGCTTCGGTCGCCCACGACGATCAAGCTGCGCGGATGTGACGCCGCGGGCTCGGTGCTGGTGGATACATAGAGAATATGAATTGGTGTTTCGATTACTGCGCCCGCGGGCACTTCGATGAATGCGCCGTCTTCGATGAAAGCGGTGTTCAGCGCGACGAACGCGCGAAGATCGTAGGCGGCATATCTGGCAAGGTGCGCTCTTACGGAGGGAGATTCGTCGTGAATGGCTTTCGCGAGACTGGTCGCGATTACCTGATCGCACAGATCAGGCGATGAAAGCTCGCGACTGTGCCGGCCGTTTACAAAAACCAACCGATTGCAATTCTCGGCGAAGGCAGCTTCGGCTAGAAACACGCCGCGGAGTTGTTCTCTGGTGAGGTTGTCACCGTCTGTGGCTGCGACTTCAAATGGTATCTTCGCAAGCGCCGACACGTTGGTGTATTTCCAATCTTCAAGTTTAGTAGTCGGGAATCCAAGCTCGTTGAAGCGCGCGATCGCCCTATCGCGAATGTCTCGCAACCAGTGCCCATTTTCGTTGAGCGTTTTGTTGAAGCCGAAGGTCGAAAGCAATTGTTTTTCCGTCGTCGCAATCATCGGACTGAAACTCCCGACTTGACCGGCTCGGCGGTCTCCTCCAGCCAGGCGTAACCCTTCTGTTCGAGTTCGTGCGCAAGACCCTTGCCACCCGACTTGACTATGCGACCGTCCGCAAGCACGTGGACGAAATCGGGAACGACGTAATTCAACAGCCTTTGATAATGAGTCACGAGAACCATGGCTCGATCGGGACCGCGCAGGCGATTGATTCCGTCGGCGACAATTCGCAGCGCATCAATGTCCAGTCCCGAATCCGTTTCGTCGAGAATCGCGAGCTTCGGTTCAAGCACTGCCATTTGAAATATTTCGTTGCGTTTTTTTTCGCCGCCCGAGAATCCTTCGTTGACCGGACGATTCATCAGCGTCTCGTCCATATCAAGAATCTTCATCTTCTCGCGAACCGTCTTTAGAAAGTCAATCGCATCCAGCTCATCGAGCCCGCGGTGCTTTCGTATCGTGTTCAACGCCGCTCTGAGAAAATACATATTGCTCACGCCGGCAATCTCTACCGGATACTGAAACGCCAGGAACACACCTTCGCGGGCGCGTTCTTCCGGGAGCATGCCGAGCAAATCCTTTCCCTCAAACAGCACTTCACCCGCGGTTATTTGGTAGCCCTCACGACCTGCCAGTACGTGAGCAAGCGTGCTCTTGCCGGAACCGTTGGGACCCATGATGGCGTGCACTTCGCCGGCATTCACCGACAGGTTGATACCTCTGAGAATCTCTCTTCCTTCGACGCTTGCATGTAGATTCTTGATTTCGAGCATTCGTAACACCTTGTAAGGGCGTCCCTCCGTGGGCGCCTCTTCTTGCGCAGAGACTGACTCATCAGCGAGGGGCGCCCACGGAGGGACGCCCTTACAAGCTCTTTTTACCCAACGCTTCCTTCCAGACTAACACCGAGCAGCTTTTGAGCTTCGACGGCGAACTCCATAGGCAATTCACGGAAGACCTGCTTACAAAAACCGTTGACGATCATGCTCACGGCGTCTTCAGTGGAGAGTCCGCGCTGGCGGAAATAAAAGATCTGGTCCTCGCCTATTTTTGAAGTCGTGGCCTCGTGCTCGACCTGCGCGGTCGAATTCTTGACTTCGAGATAAGGAAAGGTGTGTGCACCGCACTTGTCTCCAAGAAGCAACGAATCACACTGTGAGTAGTTGCGCGATCCTTCGGCGTTCTTTGTAATCTTCACCATTCCGCGATAAGTGTTCTGGCCGTGACCCGCGGAGATGCCCTTCGAAACTATTGTGCTGCGAGTGTTCTTGCCAAGGTGAATCATCTTCGTGCCGGTGTCGGCTTGCTGATAGTTGTTTGTCAGTGCCACCGAATAGAATTCACCAACGGAATTGTCGCCCTGAAGAATGCAGCTAGGATACTTCCATGTTATAGCTGAGCCGGTTTCTACCTGAGTCCAGGAAATCTTCGAATTCCTTCCCAGACACTTGCCTCGCTTGGTTACGAAGTTGTAGATGCCACCCTTGCCTTGCTTGTCACCCGGATACCAATTCTGAACCGTCGAGTATTTGATGGTAGCGTTGTCGAGTGCGACAAGTTCGACCACGGCTGCGTGAAGCTGATTCTCGTCGCGCATCGGAGCAGTACAGCCTTCGAGATAGCTGACGTAGCTGTCCTGGTCAGCGATGATCAAGGTCCGTTCGAATTGTCCGGTGTTCTGTGCGTTGATTCGAAAGTATGTCGACAGTTCCATCGGACACCGCACGCCTTTCGGGATATAGCAGAACGATCCGTCGGTAAACACTGCCGCGTTGAGAGCAGCAAAGAAGTTGTCGGTGTAAGGAACTACAGAGCCCAAATACTTCTTGACCAATTCGGGATGCTCACGCACTGCTTCTGAGAACGAGCCAAAGATGATCCCCAGGTCCGCCAGCTTCTCACGAAAAGTCGTGGCTACCGAGACGCTGTCGAAGACGGCATCAACCGCGACGCCGCTGAGAATCTCGCGCTCTCGAAGAGGTATCCCGAGCTTCTCATAGGTCCGCAACAACTCGGGATCGACCTCGTCCAGACTCTTCGGACCGGTGGTCGTTTTCGGAGCCGAGTAGTAGACGATACTTTGATAGTCGATCGGCGGATAGTGAATGTTGGCCCACTTAGGTTCGGCATCCGACTTCTCGAGCGCAGCCCAATGTCGATACGCGTTGAGGCGCCACTCGAGCATGAACTCAGGCTCATTCTTCTTGGTTGAAATCAGTCGGATTACGTCTTCGCTTAAGCCGGGGGGAACCGAGTCGGCTTCGATGGAGGTAACAAAACCCCACTTGTATTCGCGATCGACTAGCGACTGGATTGTTTCGGTCTCTGTAGCCATTAATGAATTCTCAACGGGAATTTTTTGAACTTCACTAACATAGTAGGGAAACTGTACTTTCAAGTCAAGAATGCGCCTGTCGCGAGCTCAGCTTCCTAAAGCGCATCATTCTCGCGTTTATACAATAGGCCGAGTTGGATCGCGCTGCTCAATTGTGAATCTTGACTTAAATGCTCGGGTATCCTAAAGTCTCAGTTCCCTGGTAAGGAGTGCTAGCTCTTCATGCAAGTGTCGACGAAAGGAAAATATTCGGTGAGGGCTGTACTGGACATCGCTCAGCATTCAGACGGCGCACCGGTTCCGCTTGCCGCGATCTCGCAGCGCGAAGGCATCTCGCTGCTCTTTCTCGAGCAACTTTTTCAGAGGCTGCGGAAGGGAAATATCGTTCGGAGTGTTAGAGGATCGCACGGAGGTTACGTGCTCGCGCGCGATCCGTCGGAAATTACAATCGGAGAAATCGTCCGGCTCATCGAGTCACCGCTCTATACGAGTTCTTGTTTCAGCAAAGAAGAGTCGGTCGACGATTGCCGTATCTCCAGCAGCTGTGTGAGCGGCGCGGTTTGGAAACAGCTTGCTGAGCACGTCGACAATTTTTTGGATTCAATCACCGTTGCCGATCTCTCAAATAAGGCGAAGCCCGAAATAGTCTACGGTTTGAGAATGAAATCGAGCCGCATATTGAATCGTCCTGAAGCCGCCGAACAATTTCGGGAATCTGAAACTGAAGTCGCCTGAGTGGGCGATGACTATCGGTTCTTGTTAAGGAGAATTTAATGGCACTGAAGCTCCCAATTTATATGGACTATCACGCGACGACGCCGTGCGATCCACGAGTCTTCGAAGCGATGCGTCCTTACTTCACCGAGACATTTGGAAACGCAGCCAGTCGTAATCATCAGTTCGGCTGGGAAGCGGAAGAGGCGGTCGAAAACTCGCGCAAGCAGGTTGCCGATCTGATCGGCGCGAGCTCAAAGGAAATTGTTTTCACCAGCGGAGCAACGGAATCCGATAACCTGGCGATCAAGGGCGTCGCCGACATGTACTTCGAGCGCGGCGATCACATCATCACGGCCGTGACTGAGCACAAGGCTGTTCTCGACAGTTGCAAGAAGTTAGAGAAACGCGGCTTTAAGGTCACATACCTTTCAGTCGGCGCCGACGGGCTGATTCCTCCCGATGACCTCCGGAACGCAATCACCGACAAGACGATTCTGGTCACGATCATGATGGCCAACAACGAAATCGGAGTCATTCAACCGATTGCCGAGTTCGGAAAGATCTGCAAGGAGCGAGGCGTGCTGTTTCACACCGATGCGACTCAGGCAATCGGCAAGATCCCATTCAACGTGACCGAGCTCAACGTCGATCTGGCTTCGTTCTCCGCGCACAAGATATATGGTCCGAAAGGCGTCGGCGGTCTCTATGTTCGTCGCAAGAACCCGCGTGTGGTGCTGGTTCCGATGATGGATGGAGGAGGTCACGAGCGCGGAATGCGCAGTGGGACCCTTAACGTGACCGGCATAGTTGGACTCGGCAAGGCCTGCGAGCTCGCGAAGCAGGAAATGCCGGCGGAGAACGAGCGCGTTTTCGGCCTTCGCGAAAAACTTCGCAAAGGAATCATGGATGAGATTCCCGATGTTTACATCAACGGCCATTCGACTGAGCGGCTGCCCGGAAATCTAAACGTCTCATTTGCATATGTCGAAGGCGAATCGCTTCTGATGGGTATCAACGACATCGCAGTGTCGTCCGGCTCGGCGTGCACGTCAGCGAGTCTCGAACCGAGCTACGTGCTCAAGGCGCTGGGCGTTGGAGAAGAGCTCGCGCACAGCTCGATTCGATTCGGACTGGGCCGCTTCAACACCGAAGAGGAAGTTGACTACACGATCGGCCGCGTGAACGAAGCAGTAAACAGACTGCGAGAGCTCTCTCCCTTGTGGGAGATGGTTCAGGAAGGCGTCGATCTTAGCAAGGTTCAGTGGGCTGGCGAATAAGGTCCACAATACGAGAGGACGGAGAAAACATGGCTTATTCAGATAAAGTGGTTGATCACTACAACAATCCGCGCAACGTTGGCAGTCTGGACAAGAAAGATCCGAGTGTTGGCACGGGTCTGGTCGGCGCTCCGGAATGCGGCGACGTGATGAAGCTTCAGATCAGGATCAACCCTGAAACTCAAATCATCGAGGACGCTAAATTCAAGACATTCGGTTGCGGTTCCGCTATCGCAAGCTCGAGCCTCGCGACTGAATGGCTTAAGGGTCGATCGGTCGACGAAGCGCTCGCCATCAAGAACACCTCGATCGTGAAAGAACTGAATCTGCCGCCGGTCAAGATTCATTGTTCGGTGCTCGCGGAAGATGCAATCAAAGCTGCGGTTCGCGACTACCAGCAGAAGCAAGGCGCGGTCGATACGAAGGCAGAAGAAGAAGCGACCGTTAACGCGTGAGGCAACATGATTGAATTGACTTCAAAAGCAGTTGAAAAAGTGCGCGAGATAATGCGCGATCAGGGTATCGCCGAGGGTGGTTTGCGAGTTGGAGTGAAGGGCGGCGGCTGCTCAGGCATGAGCTACAATCTTGCGATCGATACCGAACAGCGTCCCGGCGATAAGGTTTTCGAGAAGGAAGGCATCAAGGTCTTCGTCGATATGAAGAGCCTGCTTTTTCTTGACGGGTCGACGCTGGACTACAAAGACGAAGGGTTGATGCAGCGAGGGTTCACCTTCGTCAATCCCAACTCGACCGGCTCGTGCGGCTGCGGCGAGTCATTCGCCGTGTGAGTGGCAAAGTCTAAACCGACGAGCCCGGAACGAAAACAAATTCGGAAGATGGTGGTTGGGCGCCGTTGCGACTCAACCATCTTTTTGTTAGCGGCCTGAGACGCGATTGAGAAATTGAGCCGAGGTTCGGATGGCTGAAGTAGTGATTGAAACAGAACAAACCTCTGAGAGCTTGTGTCCGTTTTGCGAGAGTAAGTCCGGCGGCGCTCATTTCTGCCCCCGATGCGAAAAGATTCAGCCCGTTGCGGCGACGATCGATTACTTTGCTTTCTTTGGTCTTTCAAGAAAGCTGCGGATCAATGAACCGGATCTCGAAAAGGATTTCTACTCTCTGAGTCGGCTCTTTCACCCCGACTATTTCATGAACTCAAGCGAGCTGGAGAGAAGCGCGAGCATGGAGCGCTCGTCGATGTTAAACGATGCCTACCGCACTCTGCGAGATCCAATTGCTCGCGTAACATATTTGCTGGCCCTTGAAGGTCATAACGAAGGCGAAAAGAAAGCACCGCCCGATCTGCTCGAAGAAGTCTTCGAATTGAATATGCAGCTCGAGGAGTTGCGAATGGCGAAGAAGGTGCGTGATGAGGAAGAAATGGCGGCGGCTCGCAAATCGCTCGCAGATGCGCTCGCCTCGCTGCATGAAAAACTGAACGAGCTCGACGGCCGACTATTCGCGCTTTTTGATGGTTGGGATTCGTCCCTCGGTTCCGACGCTTCCGAAAAAAACGAGAAGGCATTGCTCGATCGAATGAGCGGGCTTCTCTCGCACCGATCGTACATTCGCAATCTCGTTCGCGACATAAAGGAGGAGCTCTGATTAATGCCGGTCATTGAACTAAGCTTGAGCGGCCGTCCGAAATCCGCTCGGGTGGTTGGAATAGATCTCGGCACCACCAACAGCCTCGTAGCTTATATGGGCGACGGCGGCCCTGATGTTGTTCGCGACAAAACAGGTAATGCGCTTGTGCCTTCGATCGTTTATTACGACGACGAACGGGACCGTTTGCTTGTCGGTGAGGAAGCTCGCGACCGGCTCATCACCGAGCCACGCAAGGCGATCTACTCGGTCAAGCGATTCATGGGCAAGGGCAGCGCGGATGTGCGGGAAGATCTCAGTGTTGTGCCATTTCAAATCGCTCCGGACAGCGAACAAGTGATCGGGTTTCAAATGGGTGACCGAGTCTTCACACCGCCGGAGATTTCTGCATTCATACTTCGAGATCTCAAACGACGTGCTTCACAGTTCTTCGGCGAAGAAGTCACTCAAGCCGTGATTACAGTTCCCGCATACTTCAACGACGCCCAGAGGCAGGCGACAAAAGACGCCGGCCATCTTGCCGGACTTGAAGTGCTTCGGATAGTGAACGAGCCGACTGCCGCTTCGTTGGCTTACGGAATCGACAGACGCGACGAGGCCATTGTTGCCGTCTATGATTTGGGAGGCGGAACGTTTGATATATCAATTCTGAAGCTCAAAGAAGGAATCTTCGAGGTGCTCTCGACTAACGGCGACACCCATCTCGGAGGAGACGATCTAGACAATCGAATAATCAAGTTGGTGTTCGATGAAATTGAAAAAGCAATCGGCCACGATTGCAGCCGCGAGCCAATTCTTTTTCAAGCCGTGCGCAACGCGGTCATTCGAGCCAAGCACGATTTGTCAGAATCGGATCGAACAACGATCACGATAGATCTTGCGAATTCCGGCCTTTATGAACGTGAATTGACGCGCGATGAGTTCAACCGATCAATCGCGCACCTTGTCGAGCGAACTCTCGAGCGCTGCAAAAAGGCGCTGGCAGACGCAGATCTCGATCCCGAACAAATTGATGAAGTGGTGATGGTGGGTGGCTCCACGCGAGTTCCGTTGGTTCGCGAGCAAGTGGAAAAGTTGTTCGAGCGCGAGCCGCACATCGAGTTGAATCCCGATGAAGTAGTCGCTCTCGGCGCCGCGATTCAAGCGGACGTGCTTGCGGGTGGCCGAAGAGACTTGCTCTTGCTCGACGTGACTCCGCTGAGCCTCGGCATCGAAACGATGGGCGGAGTTGTTGCAAAGATCATCAATCGCAACTCGACCATTCCGGCTTCCGCTTCCGAGATGTTTACGACCTGGGTCGATGATCAAACTGGAATCGACGTTCACGTGCTGCAAGGCGAGCGCGAGATGGTTGACGATTGTCGAAGCCTTGCGAAGTTCACCTTGAAAGGCATACCGCCGCAACCAGCCGGGCTTCCTCGGATTGAAGTCAAGTTCTTGATCGACGCGAACGGCATTCTGACCGTAGCCGCGCGCGATCTTCGAACCGGGCGCGAGCAGACGCTCGAAGTAAAGCCTTCCTACGGTTTGACCGATGAGCAAATCGAACAAATGCTGCTCGATTCGTTTGAGTACGCCGAAGAAGATGTCCGTAAGCGGCAGCTCGTCGAAGCTCGCAACGAAGCCGAGAGCATTATGCGAGCCGCCGAAAAGGCGCTCGCCGAGCGAGCTCAGTTGATCGATGAACACGAGCGCTTCGCGATTCGCGATGCGCTTGCTGAACTTCGTAGTTCGACGGACAGTGACGATTTTCAAGTCATCCGCGAAAAGACCAAACAGCTCGACGACGCTGCCCGGCATCTCGCCGAATTGATAATGGACACCGCGCTGATTGACGCGCTCAAGAATCGTAAGGCTTCTGAGATTGCAGAAGGATAAAGATGGAAACGATCGAAGCAATCGGCGGCGCAATTGTCGAGGAAAGAGCGTCCGAAGCGAAGACGAAAACTTGCAAGGTAACGTTTCTCCGCTCGAACGCGGAGCCGGTGACCGTCGAATATCAACCGGGCGTGACGCCTTATCACGAACACGGCAAAGAAGGCTCGCTGCTGGATATCGCGCTGAATTGTGGAATCGATCTCGAACATTCGTGCGGTGGAAACTGTGCTTGCACAACGTGCCACGTGATAGTCAAAGAAGGCGAAGACAACCTGACCGAAATGGATGAAGATGAAGAAGACCGGCTCTACATGGCTGATGGTCTGACTCTGCATTCGAGACTGGGCTGTCAGTGCGTGGTGACGGGCGACTTGACGGTTGAGATCCCCGACGTGCTGGATTTTATTCGCCACTAATTCACATATAGAATGTTGAGGAATAATGCTGGATTTGACTTGGACATCCACAGAAGACATTGCCATCGGATTGATGCAAGCTCATCCCGATGTTGATCCGCTCACCGTGAGATTTACGGATCTGCACCGATGGGTCATGGAGCTCGAGGGCTTCACTGGAGACGCAAAGGATTCGAACGAGAAAAAACTCGAAGCGATTCAAATGGCCTGGTACGAAGAGTGGCAGGAGGAGAACGGATAGACTGGGCGACGCGGGGACACGGAGACGCGGCGAGCGACAAGTTGATATGAAGGTTTATCTCGATAACAGTGCGACTACGGCGATGGCTACCGAGGTCGTCGATGCGATGTTGCCGTACTTTTCTGAAGAGATGGGCAATGCACAATCGGTGCACTCATTCGGACAGCGCGCGAAGGCCGCCGTGGAGAAAGCTCGCCGCCAAGTCGCCGAATTGATTGATGCCGCTCCTGCAGAGATCGTGTTTGTCTCAGGAGGCACCGAAGCGGATAACCTCGCACTCAGAGGAATTGCTGAAGCACATCGCGACTACGGGCGGCACATTATTACAACCAGGATCGAGCACCCGGCCGTCCTCGCAACGTGTGAAGCGCTGGAGCGCTCGGAGTTTCGAATAACTTATCTGCCAGTCTCATCTCGCGGATTGATCGACATCGAAGACGTGCGCGACGCAATCGGCGACGACACTATTCTGATTTCAGTGATGCTCGCAAACAACGAAACAGGAACGATTCAGCCAATCGAAGAGATTGCGGGCGCGGTTTCAAAAGCTCGCGGGCGAGGCGTTGAGCATTTGCATTTTCACACAGACGCCGTGCAGGCGGTCGGAAAAATTCCGGTTGATGTAAAAAGATTAGGCGTTGATTTATTGTCGCTATCAGCTCACAAGATTCATGGGCCGAAGGGTGTGGGCGCGCTCTATGTCAGAAAAGGAACTCGCCTCTCGAAACTTCTGCACGGTGGACATCACGAACGCGACCGCAGGGCAGGAACCGAAAACGTGCCGGGCATCGTTGGGCTTGGAAAAGCAGCAGAGCTGGCGAGAGTTCAACTTGATGAACGTGCGGCTCGAATGCGCGAGCTCAGAGACTATCTCGAGAGCCAACTCATGACTTACGTCACGAACGTCAGAATCAACGGTGATGCCGAGCGCCGTGTTCCCAACATCTCGAATTTGAGTTTCGAGGGCGTCGACGGAGAGAGCCTGCTGATTTCTCTGGATCTGAAAGGCGTTGCGGTTTCGACTGGATCCGCGTGCGCCTCGGGTTCGCTCGAGCCGAGTCACGTCTTACAAGCCCTGGGGCTCAGCAGAGAAGAAGTCCGCGGCAGTCTGCGCATCAGTCTTAGCGCTTACACAACGCGCGACGAGATAGACTACGCCGTCTCGGTCCTGCGTGAGACTGTGCTGAGGCTGCGCGAAATGTCTCCGGACAGTGAAGGCGACTTGATCCAATCGGCCGGCTTCTCTAAGCCGAACTGATGTTGTTCTATTTGTAGCTTCCTCGCGCGGGCAACGCGTTCCATAAAATGTACAGCGCACAGATAGCAGAACACTTGGCCAACCCGCGCAACGTCGGAGAACTCGAGCGTCCGTCCGGAGTCGGCGATGTCACCAACGAAGTTTGCCTCGACCGCATAAGACTCACAATTCACGTTCAAGGCGACAGGCTTGTAGATGCGAAAGTGAAAGCAAACGGGTGTGCTCCGACGATAGCCGCTGCATCGGTGTTGACTGAACTTATAATTGGCCGAGATGTTCGTGAGCTTGGACGCCTCTCTCGAAAAGACATTGCCAACGCGCTAGGTCATCTGCCACCGGCCAAGTCTCACTGCACTGCGTTGGCGATTGAAGCTTTGCGAGCTGCGATTGACAACGTTCAAACAGATGCGGCGTAGTAAACCAGCAGGTGATTCAAGTTGCTATTGTGAGCAATCTTCGGTTTTGTTAATTCTGGAAGTAATCGGGTATTCTTCGTGCGCGAAGGATTCCGGCGCCGGTTCCCCGCGTAAGATCTCGATTGGTTCTAGTATCCTAATAAATTCTCCTTCTCGATAGATATGCTTGATCACATCGCCGTTAAGCGCTGGAGCATGGTATCGCTCTACAACTACATTACCTTGCGACTGGGTGGTGACGTACGTAAGGTATCCAAGCACGGTTTCTTCTCGAATATCTGAACTCAGTTGATAAGCCTCCGGCTCTAACGCGTTTCTCAAGCGACCTGAGACAAGATACATCTTCTCTTCCTCTGGATGTATTGAAAAGACGCCGCCGGCATCAGCCACCAGTTCACGTACATGTCCATCTTCATATTGCCTCACGCTCCGCCAATCCCCATTCGCCGAAACAAACCTCTTCTCAGTGTAAAAGTCCTGCTCTCTTCCGTCAGGATAATGGAAGATGCCTTTCCAGGAGATCGTGTAAGCGACCTCCTTGGACCGCTTTGATTTCGCATTTGTGTAGAGCATTATTGAGGCTGTGATCACAAGTCCGCAAGTGGTTAGCAGCAGTAGAAGCATTAACTTCTTCCGGTTCCTCATGACAACCCCCTCTCCAGCAAACCTCTTGTTTCGCGCGGCTCTGGGTTATTCTAAAATCAACATTCGAAGCATTCGTTTCATAGTAAATGCCTCCTCAATGCAATTTTGTTTTGGGAATAAATACCACAAGGATTTCGTCACGGTCAATACAAAAACTAATCTTTGGTTACGGGTCGTCTAGAGTTTGGTGAGCGGTTCTATACTTCTGCAGTAAGCACTTTCTTTGCTAAAGCTACTTCTGTCGTCCAGCCTTAAGCGCGCCGGTCGAAAACGAAATCGCGATCGCCGGCGCGTGGTTGAGATGAGCTATCGCCGCGGGCCGCGGCTTCCACCACCGGGCCGGCGATTGAAGCCGCCGGGTCTCGGCGGGCGAGGTCCGCCTCGATCATCGCGTGGACGGTCATCGCGAGGGCGATCATCGCGGGGAGGCCGATCGTCATCGCCTTCCCGATTGAAATCTGGCTGGCGCTCCTCGCCTTCCTCTCCGCCCGCTTCGCCGCGTTCATCCTTGAGAACTGCCTTGCGCGATAGCCGGATCTTGCCGGACGGATCCACGTTGATCACCTTCACGAGCAACTGCTGACCTTCGGTAAGCTCATCGCGAACATCGCGCACGCGATAGTCAGCGATTTCAGAAACGTGCAGCAACCCGTCAGTACCCGGAAGTATTTCGATGAACGCGCCGAAGTCAGCGATGCGTTGGACTGTGCCCAGATAGGTCTTGTTCACCTCGGGTACGGCGGTGATCTCCTCTATCGCGCGTTTACATGCCTCGGCTTTCTCGAGATTCGCCGATGCAATGTTGATGCGCCCCGTGTCTTCCACGTCGATCTTGCAGCCGGTCTTTTCAACCAGGCCGCGAATCACCTTGCCGCCCGGCCCAATTACGTCGCGGATCTTGTCGACCGGAATCTGGAGAGTCAGAATGCGCGGAGCGTACTTGTTAATCTCATCGCGCGGCGCTGAGATTGCAGCTTCCATCTTTTCCAGAATATAAAGCCGCCCATCCTTCGCCTGCTGCAGCGCATCGGCCAGGATCTTTGCATTGATGCCGGTGATCTTTATGTCCATCTGAAGGGCGGTGATGCCCTTGCGAGTGCCGGTCACTTTGAAATCCATATCACCGTAGTGATCTTCGGCGCCGGCAATGTCAGTGAGGATCGCGTACTTATTGCCTTCCATCACCAGACCCATCGCGACGCCGGCTACGGGAGCTTTCATCGGCACGCCTGCATCCATCAATGCGAGCGACCCGCCACAAACCGACGCCATCGAGCTGGAACCATTCGATTCGGTGATGTCCGACACAACGCGCACGATGTAGGGCCAGTCCGTTTCCGCAGGAAGCAAAGGCTCGAGCGCCCTGCGGGCAAGCGCACCGTGACCGTATTCGCGGCGGCTTGTCGAGCCGGTGCGTCCGGTCTCGCCAACCGAGAAATGCGGGAAGTTATAGGCAAGCAGGAAACGCCGCTTGATCTCGCCTTTCTCCAAATCATCCATGTACTGAATGTCATCGCTCGTGCCCAGGGTCGCGGTAACGATTGCCTGAGTCTCGCCTCGCGTGAACAACGCCGAGCCGTGTGCGCGCGGGAGCCAGCCGATCTCAATGGAAATCGGCCGAATCTCACTGAAGCGGCGACCGTCGGGCCGGTGTCTTCGATTCAAAATGTCCTCGCGGAAAATCTTTTCCTTCAAGTGATCGAAGATCTTGCCGGCCATACTTCGCTTTTCCGGCTCCTCCTCGGGATACGCGGAAACGGTTTCTTCTTTGAGCTTGTCCACCAGCGCATAACTTTCAAGCTTTCCGTGTTTCGTGGTGTCGATTGCGTCGCGCAAGCCGTCCGTTGTGCGACCTTCGATTTCCGACAGCATCGACTGATCGAGTTCGGGCTTAACAACTTCACGCTTGGTGATGCCAAGCTTCTGGTACATTTCCTTCTGAAGCCGGCACAGCTTTTTGATTTCGTTATGGCCGAACACAAGAGCTTCAACCATCACGTCTTCGGCAACTTCGCTCGCGCCTGCTTCCACCATCACGATTGCTTCTTCGGAACCGGCTACGACCAGATTCAACGATGAGGCTCGTGTTTGATCGTAGGTGGGATTGATAACGAATCGATCCTCGACCAGACCTACTCGAACGCCCGCGATTGGCGTCTCGAGCGGAATATCCGAAAGGTAGAGTGCCGCTGAGGCCCCGGTTATCGAGAGTACGTCAGAGTCGTAGTTCTCGTCGGCCGAAAGCACAAAGGCTATGACCTGCGTGTCGCTGTTGTATCCTTTGGTGAACAACGGCCGGATTGGCCGGTCGATCAATCTCGATGTGAGCGTTTCCTTCTCTGAAGGCCTGCCTTCGCGACGAAAATAGTTTCCGGGAATTCGTCCCGCCGCGTAGCCATACTCGCGATACTCAACCGTAAGCGGGAAAAAATCTATTCCTGCGCGCGGCTTCGTTCCTACCGCCGCGACCAACACCATCGTGTCTCCATAACGAACTATCACAGCGCCGTCAGCCTGCTTGGCCACTTTGCCGGTCTCAATCGAAAACTCTATTCCTCCCAGCTGAACTGATTGCTTCAACTCCATATCTCTCTCCTTCTCTCCGCTGCGCGCTTCTGTGCTATATCGTGGGCCGCAGCATGCAATGGTACCGCGTGCGGCTGTTTACTCTTGCGCGACTGCAGTAACAAAAAATCTCTGCTCGCATTAAATGTAAGCTGTCCGTTGCTTTCGGGTGTAAAGCAACAAGGCCACGTGAGCAGTGAGCCTGCCGGCTCGCTCCCGTGGCCATCGGTGAACTGAATTTGTCTGAACTGTACGTGACGCGCCTGATGTAACTTCGAGGACCCGATTTCGATCGGGATCTTCCGCCTTGATTCCGCTTGTTTTCCTGCGCGCCAGAGAACCGACAACTGACCGGGCCGCTCCACGCGGCTTCACCCGTTTCCGGTCTATCGCTGAGGTGATCTCTATTTTCTTATACCCAGACGGTTGATGACTTCTCGGTAACGGTCGGCGTTCTTATGCCGCAAATAATCCAACAAGCGCCGCCGCTGACTTACCATTTTCAACAGTCCCCGCCTGGAATGATTATCTTTGACGTGAGTTTTGAAATGTTCCGTCAGGCTGTTTATTCGCTGTGTCAGAAGCGCAACCTGAACTTCGGGCGAGCCTGTGTCAGTCGCGTGCGTCTTGTATTGACCGATCACTTCGGTCTTTGCTTCTTTAGCCAAAGCCACTGTTAACTCTTCTCCTCTACTGCTTTGAAATCTCTCGCATGTTCAAGCCAAAGAAAAGTATCACACGGCCTTACGGGGTGTAAAGCGACCCCCACAGCCAGTGTTGTCCTAATGTGTGTTGCCGAACCAGGGA